>Ga0209257_1000041_pt1 | contig 537172 bp, 506 predicted proteins | sample AraplaCvi_mCL_r2_FD_184277 | JGI IMG/M metagenome (GOLD analysis project Ga0209257, IMG submission 184277) | Arabidopsis root microbial communities from North Carolina, USA - plate scrape MF_Cvi_mCL_r2 (SPAdes) (version 2) | ecosystem: Host-associated > Plants > Roots > Endosphere | place...
CCAACATTGGATCTACGAGCCCGACCGTCACCGGCTTTGCCTATAACGCCAATGACAGCCTGACCCAGGTCACCGACCCGCGTAACCTGGCCACCACGTACAGCCCCAACGGCCTGGGTGATGTCACCGGCCAGACCAGCCCGGATACGGGAACAAGCCAGTACACCTATGACCTGAACGGCAACGTCCTGACCAAGACCGACGCCAGAGGCAAGCTGACCCAGTACAGCTATGACAACCTGGACCGGCTCAAAACCATCAGCTATGCCACCGGTACCGGCACCACATTTGAATACGACGGCGGCAGCACCCCGACTCCAGGCGCGATCGGCGAACTGACCAAAATCACCGATGCCAGCGGCCAGGTGACTTACAGCTACGACAGCATGGGCCGCAAGACCGGCAAGACGCAGGTCACGGGTGCCAAGACCTTTACGGTCGGCTACACCTGGGGTGATACGGGCAGTGCGTTGGACAAACTGACCGCGATTACCTACCCCAGCGGAACCAGGGTCAACTACAGCTATGACAGCTATGGCGATGTGTCCGGAATCACCGGCAACCCACCGAACGCCAATGGCGTAGGTACCAACACCGGTAGCACCTTGCCCATGCTCAGCGCCATTACCCGCAATGCAGAAAGCAAGATCGCGGGCTGGATCTGGGCAAGCGGCAAGGCTCAGTCGATTGCTTACGACGGCAACGGCCTGATCAGCGCCTACAACCTCGGTGACTCCACTACTACGGGTATTCGGCGCACGCTGGCTCGCGACAACGCGGGACGCATCACTGGCTACACCCACGTCAGCAACGGAACTTCTGTTCCCGCGCTTGACCAGAGCTTTAGTTATGACAATCTGAACCGCCTGGTCAGCGCCACGCTGGGCAGCACGACCACGCAATACAGCTACGACGCCACGGGCAACCGGAGCACCAAGGTGATCGGCGCCACGACCTACACCAACACTATCGCGAGCACCAGCAACAAGCTGACCCAGGCGCAGGACGTTGGCGGCACGGCGACCATACAGCACGATGCGGCCGGCAATATCACGAGTGATGGGACCAACACGTACACCTATAGCGACCGTGGGCGCATGGCCACGATGACCAATGCCGGTGGTACCGTTACCTATAGCTACAACGCCTTGGAGATGCGCGTTGGTAAGACCGGGCCGACGGCCTTGGTACCCACAGGTGCTGCTTACTATGTCTATGACGAAGAAGGCAAGCTGCTGGGTGAATACGATGCCAACGGTGTCCCGCTCTATGAAACTATTTACTTGGGCGTTCCAGTTGGGGTGATCAAGCAGACGGGAACGGCAGGAGCTAGCAACATTGCGATCAGCCTGTACAACGTCTCGACCGACCAAGTTGGGGCGCCGCGAGTGATCACGCGACAGAGCGATGAAGCGATTGTGTGGCGCTGGGATTCGGCCGAGGCTTTTGGGGCTACGGCGCCTGACCAGAACCCGAGCAGCCTTGGAACCTTCAGCTTTAACCAGCGATTCCCTGGCCAGGTGTTTGATGCCGAGAGTGGGTTGTTTCAAAACTGGAATCGGGAGTACAGCACGCGCATCGGGCGCTACATGCAGTCTGATCCGATTGGACTTGAGGGGGGCATCAATACCTTCGCTTATGTTGATGGAAATCCGCTTGGATCTGCAGATTCGACTGGTCTTGTAATTGACGTCGTTGTCGACGTCGGATTTATTGCATACGACATTTATAGGCTGGTAAAAGATGGGGAGTGCGGAAGGAGCGAAAATCTAAAGGCGTTGGGGCTCGATGTGGCCGGGGCTGTAGTGCCGGGGGCCGTTGGACTGGGAATGGCATTCCGTGCCTCCAAGGCTGCAAAAAAAGGGCGTGTCTTTAAATCCTCCGACCCCCTTGTTGGTGAATTAGCGACGAAAATCGATGCAGCATATCCGGGGCATGTTGTTGGCGTTAACGTGCCGATTCGAGACGCCGCAGGGAAATTGGTCACAGATGCGGATATCTTGTTGAAAAACGGGGTTGTTCAAGTCAAATCTGGTGGAGGAAAGGGGTTGACCAGTCAACTTGAAAGGACGGAAAAAGCTACAGGATTGCCAACAATCGGCTATGGTCCGGACTTGAAGCCTTCGGTCCTTAAAGGCTGTACTGCTACAAACTGTGAGCGGACTCTGATTGAGGTGATCAAACCATGAATACACTAATTTTGTTGCTACCTGCTGAAAGTGCTTGGTCGCCGGAAACATGGGCGTCTCGGCATGGGGGCGAGCGACGGGATGGTGACCAGATCATTATCGAGGTGCCGTCGGGTTGGCTTTCTGTTATGCGCGATGACCGCGTGCTAAACGACTACGATACTGGCGAGCGCGCGGCGCTCACGACTATGTTGAGTGAGCCAGTGCCATTCTTAATTGAATGGAAGAGTGACGATTTGCTTCAAAAATTATTGCGAGACGTGCCGATAGATACGGGGGCAGTGGTGGATAACGATCACGGGATTTTGACTCCCGTCCGTAACGTTCGTGGCTTAACGGTTGAATCTTGGGTAAGGGCAAAAAAATTACCGTAGATTGCGCCTCTCTCAAACAACTTACTCAAGTTTGGGGTTGTCATGTATTAAGCGCTTGCAAGAATAGAGTCGGATTCCGTTGTGGGGATTTTCGCGCTTATTTGATCCATCTTCCCATCGTGCATTGAGCCATTGATGACACCCTCTGTACAAGGGTGGGCATCCAAATTTCAGGATTGGAATGGGGTTAAGCTGCCGTGGAAAAAGTGGGTCACATCGACATGGAATTCAACATTCTGGCTGTAGATGATATGGCATGCATTCCGCTAGCAGTTACTAAGGTTTTTCCATGACAGACATAATTCCTAGTTCGTTATCTGGGCCTGTTCCTGAAAAAAATCTGGCGCATGTTGCCAGCGCGAAGGGACAGCTTCTCGACTTCACCTCTTTTTTTGCGGAAGTGTTTACTGATTGCGATGATCTGGGTCCCTTTTCTGCTGCCAAATTTTTCCTGCCTGGTGGCTTCGAATTTTGGATATACAAGTACGAAGGAACACGGGCTGGAACGGTTGAGATTTTCTTCGAATCCCAACTGCCGAGCTGGGAAGCGCGATTGAGTGAAATTCTTAATTTTCTTGCGATTTCTCCGGACTCACTTATCTGGAAAAACACTGCCTACTGGAATACGCCATAGATAGTCGCCGCGGAGAAAAGCGCGACACGGACACTCCCAAGCTGAATTTTGAGATGGTAGAACTCGAGCATGGCTCATGTGAGCCTTCTGCTGCACGCGGATAGTACAAGCGTGTGGATTCTCGTGCTTATTTGATCCATCTTTCCATCGAGCGCTGAGCCATTGATGACGCCCCTTGTATAGGGCTGGGTATCCAAACTTCAGGATTGGGATAGGGTCAAGCTGCTGCGGAAAAAGTGGGTCACATCGACATGGAATTCAACAGCCGGCATTCTGATAGGACTTGAGGATGGAGGCTATGAGCCGAAAGGTGAATACTGACTTCTTCAGTGGAGTGAACTCCTCGAGCTAGACCACGGGGTAGAGATGAACTGATACGCTGGCAGGACCTTCAATCAGAAGAAGCCCATGAGGTGTTTCATATGCGGATCGAACTGCGGCTCAGAGAATCGTCATTGCCGGAACTGGCCATCCGGACCTATGACCCCGATGAAGACGATGTCCGCTCCATCTTGATGGATGTCTGCCGAGCGATTAGGCTGCGCGGTAATTTCATGGTGTCGGGCTTTGGTCAAGATCGGTGGCCCGTCGATGTAGAAACTGATCTCCCGGTTCTCTTGGAGCAACTGCCTGGTGCCCTTCGGGCTGTAGGTACGGGCACAGCTGGCACGATTGACTTCTATGAACAAAGTATCGAGCGATCGATCACATTCAATCCCGCTGGCGACCGCTATGTCGCTACGTGTGCGGGTCGAACTGCCTGGCAACCAAATCCTGCGGTCGAACATATTGACCGCGAGGATCTTGAAGAAATGTTGTTGGCCGTGAGGGAGGAGTTCATGCGCGCGTTTACCAAGGTGGCACCCGCTTTGACCAAGCATCCGTGGGTACGAAATTGGCTGAAATGTTCTCCCGAGCTTTGATTGCTGAGCGATGTGAACCCTGCAATCCAGACTTGGGATGGGGGAACTGATACGCTGACAGGGCCATATGGAACCAACACTTGGTACCACCAACAGGAATCGAACCTGTATCTAGCGCTTAGGAGGCACTCGTTCTATCCATTGAACTATGGCGGCACTTCTCTGGGAGAATCCGTGATTGTATTCGGTGGCGTGCGCCCTCCCGGCGCGATGGGAAAAAGCCTCAGTCATAGGGCACGGTAAAAATCAAATCCACCGCACTCTGCTGCCCAGCCTGGGCACGCACGGTGAAGCGCTGCGAGAGGTCGTAAAACACATACAGGGTGCCGAGCGCGCCGGAGATGGTGCGTTCATAGGCTGCATAAAAGTTGCGCGAAAAGCGCTTGCCCAGGGTGACGGCGCTTTCGGTGGTGCTGCCGTCGGTGTTGTTGGATGCGCCGCGGTAAGACAGCTCATCGAGTCCCAGCGAGGCGGCCAGGCCGCCTGACATGCCGCCGCCGCCTTTGCTGCCGAGCAGGGCCAGGGCGGCCTGTTGCAGCATGGCGGCTTCGGCGCCGCCTGAGGCTGATGAGCGGCCCACGACCAGCCAGGAGAGTTTTTCGGCGTCGGGCAGTTCGGGCTGGGCGTAGAGGCGCACGCGGGGCAGCAGGGCGGTGCCGGTGATCTGCACGCCGACGCGCTGTGTGAGGTTGGGGCGTATGGCGAGGATGTCGAGCGTGGGGTTGTCGATGGCGCCGGTGAAGCGCAGCATGCCTTGCTCCACGTCCAGGCGCTGGCCGTAGGCGCGGTACTGGCCGCCGGCGGTGTTGATGGTGCCGTTGAGCCGGGGCTCGCGCAGGGAATCGCCGCTCAGGGCCAGGGTGCCGCGCACGCGTGTGTCTATGCCTTTGCCCTGGATGCGGAAGTCGCGGCCCAAGTCCAGCTCTACGGCGAGCTTGACGGGGCGGGCGTCGCGGTCGGTTGTTTCCGCGCTGGTTTGCGCGGGCGCTTTCTGGCCGGCTGCCGTGCCGCGGGTGCTGCGCACCACCACGTCGTCGCCGAGCTGGGGTGTGCCTTCGTCGGGCAGGATGATGCGGGCCTGGTCGACCAGCAGCTTGCCGGTGAGCTCGCTCTGCTGGCCCTTGAGGCCGGCCTGCACTTCGCCGGAGACGGTGATCTGCCGGTCGGTGCGTATGCTGGCGCGCAGGCGTTCAAGCTTGGCGTTGAGCTGCACCTGGGGTTTGCCGTCGACCCAGCCGGCTTCGCCCTGGGCAGTGAGTATGCCGCCCGTGCCTTTGTCGCCCGCGCCCTGCAGGGTGAACTCGTTGATGCGCATGCGGGTGCCGTCCAGCTTGGCGCGCAGACGGCCGTTGCCGAACTCGATGCCGTCGACCACCGAGCGCAGGGCCAGGTCGTCGGCCTGCAAATCGCCGGCCAATTGCGGGGCGGCGCGTGTGCCGCTGATGGCGACGTTGGCGCCCAGCGAGCCGCGCAGCCGCCAGCCGGGCGGCGCGAGCACCGACCACACGCCTATGCGCGGCAGCTGCGCGCGCAGCTGGCCGGCCAGGGGCGCGGAGTCGGGCCAGAGCCAGCCGCCGCCGGCCGTGGCGGGGGCACGCGCCAGGCGTGTGCGCAACTGGCCGTCGGCAGTGCCGGCGCGTTCGCTGTCCCAGCGCAGCGCCAGGGTGACGGCCTCGCCTTCGCTTTGCAGCGAAAGCCGTGCTTCCTTGACGCCGGCCGCGACGCGCGCCGAGGTGCCTTGCGCGGTTTCGGCCTGCACGGTGATGTCGCCGCTGCTGCGCGCGAGGTTTGCCTTGAGGCGCAGCGTGTCGCCCAGCGTGGCGTCCCAGTCGCCGTCGAGCAGCAGCGTGCCGCCCAGGCCGGCACCGGCCATTTGCGGGCCGGCGAAGAGTTCAATCCAGGCCAGGGGGAGGCTGCTGAGCTTGCCGGCGGTGACGAGTTCGCGGCCCGCGCGCCAGCGCACGGGCTGCCAGGCGAGTGTGGCTTGCGAAGGCGCGGCATTCGCGGTGCTGGCTGCGCTGCCGGAAGGCGGTGCGATGAGAAGCGCCTCGCCGGCGCCGCTTTCAAACGCGCCGCCGTTGCGTGCGGGTGTCCATTTGAGTGCGACGGCCGAGCGTGTCTTGAGCTGCCAGGCGCCGCTGCCGAGGGCTGGGTCCTGCACGCTGAGGCTCAGTTGCTGCAGCAGGCCTTGCCAGGGTGATTCGGCCAGCGGCGTGTTGCGCGCAGCTGTGCCGCGCCCGCCCTGGGCCGCGAGCTGCAGTGTGTAGCGGCGCGCGCCGGCTTCGGCGCGGCCCTGGGTGTTGAGCTGGGCCTGGCTCAGGCGGCCTGAGAGTGTGGCCTGCACGGCGCGGAGTTTGATAAGCCCGGCATCTGTTGCGGGTGCTGCGCCCGTGGCAGCCGGTGTGGTTGTCGGCGTGGCGGCCGCCATGCGCCAGTCCAGCGAGGGCAGCTCCAGCCGCGCCTGCAGGGCCGGGTCCTGCCAGCCGCCTTGCCAGCCGGCTTGCAGTTCAGCGCTGCCTGCGGCCGAGGCGGACTTGAGCGCGTCGGGCATGCCTGGCAGCTTCTGCAACCAGCGCAGGGCCTGGGCCATGTCGCGGCCGCGCAGGCTGAGCTCGCCCTTGCCGCTGGCGGGACGCAACTCGCCTTGCACCTGTGCGTCCAGCCCAGGGGCGGTGAGGGTGAGCTGGCCTTTGCCGGCTTGGGCCGCGGGTTGGGCTTCCAGATTGCCCTTGAGTTCGGCGTCGTCGCTGCGTACGCGCAGGGCTGAGAGCACCAGCGTGCCGCCAGCCTGCTGGGTGTTCCAGCTGCCGGTGGCGCTGGCGTCGCGCAGGCGCAGCGCGCCCAGCGGGTTGTTCTTGGCGTTGGCCGCGTCGTTGCGTGCTGCTTGCACATTGGCGTCAAAGGCGATGGTCTCGCCGCGCTCCCCCTGGCTGTGAGCCTGGGCCTTGCCGTCCAGCGGCAGCGGCGCGAGCTGGCTGTGCAGCAGGGCCGGGTTGATTTGCTGCAAGGTGGCTTGCAGTTTCCACGCCGGGGTTTTGCTGCCGGCAGCGGTGTCGGCCCATTCGCCGCTCGCCAGCAGCTCGCCGCCGCCCAGCTTGGCCTTGAGCGTGCGCACCAGGGCCGCGCCGCCGCGCCATTCGCCTTGCGCTTCAAGACGTTCCAGCGGCAGCTTGTGCTGGTCCCAGGGGCCGGGCTGGCTGTTGGTGAGCTGCAGTTGCAGGCCCCAGGCGGAAGCGGAAGTCCCCGTCGATGTGGGCGCGCTGTCCCCCGGCCGCACGCTGGCGCTGCCGGTCAACTGGGTCTGCGGGCCCTGGGGCCAGAAGGCGGCGACATCAAGATCGCGAAAAGTCGCATCGGCCTGCGGCAGCGGTTGCTCGGCCCAGGGCATGACGCGGGCTGTGGCATTGGCCTGGGGGCGCGCTGGCGTTCTCTGCGAGGGGGCGTTTTCCTTTTGTTCTTTTTGTTTCTTTTGTTCTTTTTGCAGCTGCTCCATTTGCAGCTCGGCCTTGAGCAGCAGTTCGGTCAGCGGGCCCTTGGCCGTGGCCTTGAAGGCCAGCGGCACGGTGGTCTTTCCGCCGGCAGAACCTGGAAGAGGCGCATCGAGCGCGCCGTTCAGGTTGGCGTCAAGTTGCAGCGCACCGCGCGCGGCCAGCGTGGCCTTGCCGCTGTAGCGGCCTTGCGCGACCTGCGCGCTGAGCAGTTCAAGCTGGTGCGAGAAACCATTGAAGGTGTAGTTGCCGGTGATGCCGGCCGCGGAAAACTCCGCGCCGCCACGCCATTGGAACTGGCCGACAGAGAATCCTTCGAGCAGCACCGGCAGCGGCAGGCCCAGCGCCGAGGGCGGCACCGACGGCGTGGTGGAGGGCGGGCGCTGGTCGTCGACCCGCACGCTGGCGGCGGCCAGGCGGTTGACCTTGAGCGTGCCGTGCAGCAGCGACCAGGGCTGCCAGGCCAGCGTGAGATCGCGCACGTCCACGCGCAGGCCGTCCTGCTGCCAGACGAGTTGCTCCACACGCCCGCCTTCGCGCAGGGAGCCTGTGACGCGCTCGGCGCTCAGCGGCTGCGAGCGGGCGATCCAGCCCAGCGCGGTGGCCAGCGAGCCGTCGGTGCCGGCCCACCACCAGGCGCCGCCTGTCGCGGCGACGGCGAGCGCGACGACACTGCCCGCAGCCCAGGCCGTGGCGCGCAGCCAGCGCCGCGGCGGCCTTGAAGGCTTATTGGGTGGAGTGGGATTGTCGGGCGTGTCCATCGTCTGCCGGGCGATCAGAAAACAAAACCCACGCTGACATGCAGGCGCAATTGCTTGGGCTTGACGCCATAGGCCAGGTCAATCTGCAGCGGGCCTATGGGGCTGCGCCAGCGCACACCGGTGCCGATGCCGACGGAGGGTTTCATGTCCTTGGGGTTGTCGGCCACGGCGCCGGCGTCAATGAAAAAGGTGTTCTCCCACTCGCTGGGCCGGCCGTCGCGCAGCATGGGGCGCTGGTATTCGACGCTGCCTACGGCCATGTAGCGGCCGGGGGCGGTGACGCCGTTGTCGAGCTTGATGCCGATGTCGCGGTAGCCGTAACCGCGCACCGTGGTGTCGCCGCCGGTGCGAAACAGCAGGGTGCCGGGAATGCGGGCCGAGTCCTTGGCGACGACCGCGGCACCCTCGGCACGCATGGCGATGCGGCCGCGTTCCAGCGGCACAATGCCCAGCCAGCGGCCCACGGCGCGGCCAAAGGGCAGGTGTTGCGTGCCCATGGTGGTGCCGCCGCCGAGTTCAAAGCCCAGGCCGTAGCCTTTGCTGGGAAAGGGCAGGCTGTCGAAATAGCGGCCGGTCCATACATAGTTGGCCGACAAGGCCGAGCCGTCACCGATGTCGGCGGCTGTGTTGTTGATTTGCCCGCTGCCGCTGACGCTGGCCCGGTCGTACTGCAAATACATATTGCGGTCTATGCGCGCGCCAGCCTGGGTGCGGCCGAAGCGCAGGCGCGAGGAGCGCGTGACGAGGTCGTCGTCATCGACGCGTTCGGCGCGCGCCAGGGCCACCCAGCGCCAGTTGGCTTCATCGGGAATGGAGGTCCACTCGGTCTGCGCGTAGGGCGCTTTCCTTTCGAGCTGGAGTTTGGTCACGGCGCGCCAGTTGGTGCCCGGCACGCGCAAATGGGTGTGCTCGACGGAGGCACGCGGGCCGCTGTCGGTGGTGACACCCACGCCGAGGATGACTTTTTGCAGCTTGGCCTCGCGCACCTGGACCTGCACGGGTGCGGCCTGCGGGTCGCTTTCGGGGTCGACAAAGATATAGGCCGAATCGAAATAACCGCTGGAGGCCAGGCGCTGCTGTGCCTCGGCCAGCTGGTTCTGGTCGTAGGGTGTGCCGGGCGTCAGGCGTGCCAGGCGCGGCACCAGTACCGGGTCGTAGCGCTCCACGCCGGTGACCTGCATGGGGCCCAGGCGGTAGAGCGGACCGGAGTCCAGCCTGAGGCTGAGGGCCGCGCTGTGCTCGGGCGCGTCGATGTCGGCCAGGCTGCCGGCCAGCTTGCCGGCCGGGTAGCGGCGCGCCACGAGGTCGCGCAGGGCCTGGGTCTTGGCGCCGTCCCAGGCGTCCTGGGTGAAGCGCTGGCCCACGGGCAGGCGCCAGTCGCGCTCGATCCCGTCGCGCTGGGCCTTGGCTTCGGGATCGGGCGATGCGGCGATATCGCCCGCGAAATCGACGACCACCGCGCCCACGGTGGTGGCCTGGCCGGGCTCCACGGCCACCACGATGGTGGGCCGCTGGTTGGCCGCGCCTTCACGTGTGATGGCGATGTTGGGGCTGAAGTAGCCCAGCGTGCCGACGAGGTTGCGCACATTGCGCTCGGCCAGCACGACCAGGCGCGCGAGCTCGGCCTCGTCGAGGTCGGTCACGGCGCGGTAGCGCTGCAGCTCCAGGTGTTTCTCTAGCATGTCCTTGATGGGCTGCGGCGCGCGCACGGCGATGTCGAAGGCCGTGACTTCAGGCGGGGCGCTGGTCGGGCCGGTGGCGCCTTCGGGCGTGGGGCCGGGGCTGACTTTTTCGGGGGGCGGCGGCGGGGCGGGGGCGGTTTGTGTGACGGTGGAGGGTGGTGCCGTGCTGGCTTGCGCGGGCGCAGCCGTCTGCGCACCGGCCGGGGGCGCCAGCAAGGCCGCAAGGAGGGCGAGAGCGGGAATGAGAGCGGCGGCAGGCTCTGCCAGTCCCGCCGCCGGGGTGGCCGTCCGTGCGCAGTGAGTACGGTGAAGGCTGGTACTGGGATGCGTCACGCAGGCAGTTTACTTGAGCACCCCCAGGCCTTCGCGTAGGAGGCGGGCGTCACTTGCAGCCTTATTTGGACAGCATGCGCATGGCCTCTTCCAGCCCCTTGATGGTCAACGGGTACATGCGCTGGTTGACCAGCTGCTGGATCACGCCGATGCTTTGCCGGTATTGCCAGACGCCTTGCGGCTCGGGGTTGATCCACGCGAATTTGGGGAAGGCGTTGGTCAGGCGCTGCATCCATTCGGCGCCGGCTTCCTCGTTGTTGTATTCCACGCTGCCGCCGGGCTGCAAAATTTCGTAGGGGCTCATGGTCGCGTCGCCGACGAAGATGAGCTTGTAGTCCTTGTTGTACTTGCGGATGATGTCCCAGGTCGGGAATTTCTCGCTGAAGCGGCGGCGGTTGTTCTTCCACATGAAGTCGTAGACGCAGTTGTGGAAGTAATAAAACTCCAGGTGCTTGAATTCGGCCTTGACGGCCGAGAACATTTCCTCGACGCGGTGGATGTGCTCGTCCATGGTGCCGCCCACATCCATGAGCAGCAGCACCTTCACGTTGTTGTGGCGCTCGGGCACCATCTTGATGTCCAGCCAGCCGGCATTGGCGGCGGTGGAGCGTATGGTGTCGTCCAGGTCCAGCTCTTCGACATTGCCCTGGCGCGCGAACTTGCGCAGGCGGCGCAGCGCGACCTTGATGTTGCGCGTGCCGAGTTCCTGGGTGTCGTCGTAGTCCTTGTAGGCGCGCTGGTCCCAGACTTTCACCGCGCTCTTGTTGCGGCTTTTTTCCTGGCCTATGCGTATGCCCTGGGGGTTGAAGCCGTTGGCGCCGAAGGGCGAGGTGCCGCCCGTGCCTATCCATTTGCTGCCGCCTTCGTGGCGCTCCTTCTGTTCCTCAAAACGCTTCTTGAGCGTTTCCATGAGCTCGTCCCAGCCCATTTTTTCGATCTTGGCTTTTTCCTCGGGGCTCAGTTCAAGCTCGAGGTTTTTGCGCAGCCATTCGAGCGGGATGTCCTTGGTGAAGTCGGCCAGCATTTCGACGCCCTTGAAGTAGGCGGCGAAGGCGCGGTCGAACTTGTCGTAGTTTTTCTCGTCCTTCACGAGCACGGTGCGGCTCAGGTAATAGAAGTCGTCGATCTTGTAGGCGCCTTCACCGTCCTTGTCGTCTTGTCCGCTGTTCGGTCCGACCACGCCGGCCTGCAGCGCTTCGAGCAGCATCAGATATTCCTTGACGGAAACCGGCAGCTTGGCCGAGCGCAGGGTGTAGAAGAAATCGATGAGCATGGAAAACTCCTAGGCGGCGGACGCTTCAGGTTCTGGGTTTGTCCAGCAGGTACAGCAGTTGTGCTTTCACTTCCGGCCATTCGCCGGCGGCCAGGCTGTACATCACGGTGTCGCGTATGGTGCCGTCGCGGCGCAGCGCGTGGCCGCGCAGCACGCCGTCCTTGCGCGCGCCCAGGCGTTCGATGGCGCGCTGCGAGGCGTGGTTGAAGTTGTCGGTGCGCCAGCCCACGATGTTGCAGCCCAGGGTGTCGAAGGCATGCGTGAGCATCAGCAGCTTGCAGGTGGTGTTCACATGGGTGCGCTGGCAGCGCGCGGCGTACCAGGTGTAGCCGATCTCGACGCGCTTGAGGTTGGGCACGATGTCGTGAAAGCTGGTGGTGCCCAGCACCTCGCCGGTGGCCGCGTCGGTCACCGCGAAGGCGAAGCGGTTGGCCGTGGCCAGCGCGGTTTCGATGTAGCCGCGGGTTTCATGCGGCTCAGGCACGGAGGTGACGCGCAGTTTCCAGAGTTCGCCGTCGGCGGCCGCGGCCTTGAGACCGGCTTCGTGTTCCAGCGCGAGGGGCACCAGGCGCACACCGCGCGCCTCGAGTGTCACGGGTTCGACGAAAGCCATGCTCAGTTTTCTCCTTCAGGTTTTTGCCGTTTGCGCCAGCGCCTGGCCAGTTGCAGGCCGAAGCCGCCGCCCAGGCCGACCAGCACGATGCCGCCGATGGCGGCGTTGCCGTAGCCGTCGGCAAAAATATCCAGGCCCAGCAGGCGGCCGCCCCAGAAGCCCAGCAGGGCGCCGCCGACAAAACCGATCGCGTCGGACAGGCCTTCGACCAGCAGTGATTTTTGGCTCATGGAGATTCCGTTTTAGCGATTGTTGCGCTGCATGAAAACCAGCTTCTCGAACAGGGTCACGTCCTGCTCGTTCTTGAGCAGCGCGCCCACCAGCGGCGGCACGGCGACCTTGTCGTCCTTGCTTTGCAGGGCATCGAGCGGAATGTCTTCGGCGACCAGCAGCTTGAGCCAGTCCAGCAGTTCGCTGGTGGAGGGCTTCTTCTTGAGGCCGGGCAGGTTGCGCACGTCGTAAAACGTTTTCATCGCGGCCGTGAGCAGTTCCTTCTTGAGGCCGGGGAAGTGCACGTCCACGATCTGCTTCATGGTGTCGGCGTCGGGGAACTTGATGTAGTGGAAGAAGCAGCGGCGCAGGAAGGCGTCGGGCAGCTCTTTTTCATTGTTGGAGGTGATGAACACCAGCGGGCGGTGTTTGGCCTTGATGAGTTCGCGCGTTTCGTACACATAGAACTCCATGCGGTCGATCTCGCGCAGCAGGTCGTTGGGGAATTCGATGTCGGCCTTGTCGATCTCGTCGATCAGCAGCGCGACCGGCGTTTCCGAGGTGAAGGCCTGCCAGAGCACGCCCTTGACGATGTAGTTGTGGATGTCCTTGACCTTTTCGCCGCCGTCCACGGTGGACAGTTGCGAATCGCGCAGGCGCGAGACGGCGTCATATTCATACAGGCCCTGCTGCGCCTTGGTGGTGGACTTGATGTGCCATTGCAACAGTGGCAGGTTCAGCGCCTGGGCCACTTCCTCGGCCAGCATGGTTTTGCCGGTGCCGGGCTCGCCCTTGACCAGCAGCGGCTTTTTCAGGGCGGCGGCGGCGTTGACGGCGAGCATCAGGTCCTGGGTGGCGACGTAGTTTTGTGAGCCTTGAAATTTCATGTTCTTGGGTCAGGGAGGTGAAGGTGAAGCGGGCTTTTGCGGGGCTGGCCGGTAACCGGTGCCTGGCGGCGGCGGGCCCAGATATAATCCGGGGTTGTTTGTAAGTTGAATCCCCACCTGATTGTGCGCGCAAAATGAATAAGCTGTTCACCACGATATTCGCCGTTGCTGTCTCTTGTGCGACGGCTGCCAGCCTGGCCCAGGAGATCAAGGGCGACGCCAAGGCCGGCGAAACCAAGAATGCCATGTGCATCGGCTGCCACGGCATCAAGGGCTACCAGGCCTCTTTCCCCGAGGTTTACAAGGTTCCGATGATTTCCGGCCAGGGCGCCAAATACATCGTTGCCGCGCTCAATGAATACAAAAAAGGCGAGCGCAAGCACCCCACCATGCGCGCCATCGCCGAGTCCCTGACCGACCAGGACATCGCCGACCTGGCAGCGCACTACAGCGCCGACGGTGCGGGCGAGCCGGCCCCCGCCGCCAGGGAGCCCAGCGCCGAAGTCAAGGCCCTGCTGGCCAAAGCCAATTGCGCCTCCTGCCACGGCGACAACTTCAGCAAGCCCATCGACCCCGCCTATCCCAAGATCGGCGGCCAGCATGCCGATTACCTGTTCGTCGCACTCAAGGCCTACAAGACCGAGAACAACCCCAAGGTCGGCCGCGGCAACGCCATCATGGCCGGCATGGCCAAGCAGTACACCAATGCCGAACTCAAGCAGCTGGCCGGTTACCTGGCCTCTGTGGACGGCGACCTGAAGACCATTCCGCAGAAGAAATTCCGCTAAGCCGGGATCTCTCGCCTAACAAAAAGCCGCTTCATCAAGCGGCTTTTTTTATGGTCTGGATTTCACCGGCCTGGCCAGCCTTTCGATACCTCAGCGCGAACGGGAAAGAAGCTCAGAGCAAATGGGAAAGAGGCTGAAGTGAATGCCCGGTTCCTGTCCGTTCGGGCTGAGGTATCGAAGCCCTTTCCCTTATCGCACCAGCCCTTCGATACCTCAGGGCGAACGGGGTGCCTCAGAGCGAATGGGGGGCCAAGGCGAACGGGGTTGGGCCCTAATCCTTTGTTGCCCTGCGCTGCACACAGTCGATATACGCAGCACCATCCGGCGGCCGCCCGGCACGCTGGCTTTCCCAGACCATCTGCCCCAGGCAGTCCATGGCCTCATGGTGGGCATCGTGCAGGGAGTTGCGCCGGGCCGTCAGCAGCTCCACGGCCTGGCGTATGCCGCGCGGCTGGTCGATGGAGCATTGCTCGCTGATCGACAGGTGCATGGACAGGTGCAAAAACGGGTTGGTCTTGCCGGCCTCCACGTCGTACATCTTTTCGAGCGCGGCGTCGGCATCGGAAAAATCGGCGTGGTACTCGGGGTGTTCTTCAATCCACTGGCTGGCGATGGTTTCAATCGCTTCCATGGGCTGGCCGGCGCGGGACTTGGCATAGACGGAACAGAAGAAGCGCCGGACGTCGGCTTGCGAGGGCGTGAACATGGGGAAAGCGTATCACGCGGGGGTTTTCCGGTGCCGATGTGTGCCTGTTTCAGCGCTTGGGCCACAGGGCGCGCGGGCCGCGTCCTACAGACAGCCTGGGCGCCCTTGCCTACATTGCTATGCACCGAGTGGCGCAGTACCGGGGTAGGGCCACTCCCCATCATTGACAGCCCGGCGAGGAGATCACCATGAACGCAGCACGCATCACAGGCATCGTCCTGATTGTTTTGGGCCTGGCCGGCTTTTTCACCGGCGGCTTCAGCTTCACCAAGGACACGACAGCCGCCAAGCTCGGCCCCATCCAGCTGACCGTGAAGGAAAAAGAGTCGGTCAATATCCCGCAGTGGTTGAGCCTGGGGGCCGTGATTCTCGGCGCAGTCGTCCTGGTCTTGGGCTTCAAGAAAAGCTGATCTGAGCAGCCTCTGTTAACGCCAAGTATGCAAGATGCGTCACCGGAGTGACTTAATCTGTGTAAATCTGCGTCATCTGCGGATATGAAGAATTTATCCGCAGATTACGCAGATGAACGCAGATTGAAACAAGCCCCCAGCGGTCTGCTGGAGGGGGTGAAGTGTTCCTCATTCGCATCGCATATACGACGTTAACAGGCCCTAGTTGCGCTGAACGCTAAGCATCCGCGAGATTGTTTGCGCTGCTGCCAGCAACTGCGGAAGCATGCTCTCCTGCATGGCCTTGGCGCTGGTGCGGTTGGCCTGGCCGCTGATATTGAGGGCGGCCACAGTTTGTCCGGCCCGGTTGGTGATGGGCGCCGCCATCGACACCAAACCTTCCTCGAGTTCCTGGTTCACCAGGCACCAGCCCTGCTTGTGCGCCTGCGCGACCTTGGCCGCGAGTTCCTTCACGTCGGTTACGGTGTGTTTGGTGCGCGCCGTCAACGTCGAGGCCTGCAGGCACTTCATGAGCTCGGCCTCGGCCAGGGCCGACAGCAGCATGCGGCCCATGGAGGTGCAATAGGCCGGCAGGCGAGAGCCTACGCCCAGGCTGATGCTCATGATCTTGTGCGTGGGCACGCGCAGCACATAGACGATGTCCGTGCCGTCGAGCACCGCGGCCGAACACGATTCCTTGACCTCGCCGACCAGCGCTTCCATCACCGGCTCGGCCAGGTTCCAGATCGGCATGGACGACAAATAGGCAAAGCCCAGGTCGAGAATGCGCGGCGTAAGGCCGAAGAGCTTGCCGTCGCTGGTGACATAGCCCAGCGTTTCCAGCGTCAGCAGGATGCGGCGAGCGCCGGCACGGCTCAGGCCGCTGCGCCCGGCGACTTCGGTCAGCGTCTGCCGCGGCGCCTCGGCGCTGAAGGAGCGTATGACCTCCAGCCCGCGCGCAAAAGACTGGACATAGCCGTCGCCCGGCTTGTGGGCGGTGGCGGGGGTGGATGCGGCGTTTGCCATGGTGGGGAAAATCTCCTAGAATTCATTATACGAACTCTTGTTCTTATGTCGAACAAAAATCGGATAAATATTTGACGTGATCCATGAGCCCACAGGCGCGGCCATGTACCAGGAGACTCTTCAATGATCAACAAGATTGCCGCTTCCGTCGCCGACGCGCTGGCGGATGTGAAAGACGGCGCCACGGTGCTAATCGGCGGCTTCGGCACTGCGGGCATTCCCAATGAGCTGATCGACGGCCTGATAGAGCAGGGCGCGAAAGACCTCACCGTGGTGAACAACAACGCGGGCAATGCCGAGGTTGGCCTGGCCGCGCTGCTCAAGGCCGGGCGCGTGCGCAAGATCATCTGCAGCTTTCCGCGCCAGGCCGACAGCCAGGTGTTTGACGGCCTGTACCGCAGCGGCAAGCTGGAGCTGGAGCTGGTGCCCCAGGGCAACCTGGCCGAACGCATACGCGCGGCGGGCGCGGGCATAGGCGCTTTCTTTTGTCCCACGGGCTATGGCACCGAGCTGGCGCTGAATGCCGACGGCAGCGCAAAAGAGACCCGCGAAATCAACGGCCGGCAGTATGTGCTCGAGATGCCCATCCACGGCGATGTGGCCCTCATCAAGGCCGAACGCGGCGACCGCTGGGGCAACCTGACCTACCGCATGGCGGCGCGCAATTTCGGCCCGGTGATGGCGACGGCCGCAAAGAAAACCGTTGCCACCGTGCATGAGATTGTTGAGCTGGGCACGCTGGACCCTGAAACCATTGTGACGCCCGGCATCTTTGTGCAGCACATCGTCAAAATCGACCGCATTGCCACGCAGGCCGGCGGTTTCAAGAAGGCGGCATGACCATGACCACCCCCACCTACCAACGCCGCAGCAAAGACCAGCTCGCCGCCCGCGTCGCGCAAGACATTTTTGACGGCGCCGTCGTCAACCTCGGCATCGGCCAGCCCACCTTGGTGGCCAACCACCTGTCTGCCGGGCGCGAGGTCATCCTTCAGAGTGAAAACGGCATCCTGGGCATGGGCCCGGCGCCCGCCGAAGGCCAGGAAGACTACGACCTGATCAACGCCGGCAAGCAGCCGGTGACGCTGCTCAAGGGCGGCGCCTTCTTCCACCATGCCGACAGCTTCGCGATGATGCGCGGCGGCCACCTCGACATCTGTGTGCTGGGTGCCTTCCAGGTCTCGGCCACGGGCGACCTGGCCAACTGGAGCACCGGCGAGCCCGGTGCGATTCCCGCCGTGGGTGGCGCCATGGACCTCGCCATAGGCGCGCGGCAGACTTGGGTCATGATGGACCTGCTGACCAAGCAGGGCGTGAGCAAGCTGGTGGAAAAATGCAGCTACCCGCTGACCGGTATAGGCTGCGTCAAGCGGGTGTATTCCGACCTGGCGACACTGGAGTGCACACCCCAGGGCCTGAAGCTCATCGACATCGTCGACGGCCTCACGCACGCCGAGCTTGAAAAACTGGTCGGCCTGCCGATCGCGGCTTGAACAAGGCCTTTGTTTAATCACCGTTCGGGCTGAGCCTTTACGAATCTGGAAGCACTTCGCCCTTCGACAGGCTCAGAACAGGCCAAGCTCAGTGCGAACGGATTCAAAGGCTCAGTACGAACGAATTCACCGGAGAAAATTTTGACCCAAGCTTTTATTTGCGACGCGATACGCACCCCCTTCGGCCGCTACGGCGGCGCCTTGAGCAGCGTGCGCACCGACGACCTGGGCGCGATCCCGATCAAGGCGCTGATGGCGCGCAACCCGAATGTCGACTGGCAGGCCGTGACCGACGTGATCTACGGCTGCGCCAACCAGGCCGGCGAGGACAACCGCAACGTGGCGCGCATGGCCGCCCTGCTGGCCGGCCTGCCGCTGGAGGTGCCCGGCTCCACGGTCAACCGGCTTTGCGGTTCCGGCCTGGACGCGCTGGGCACGGCCGCGCGCGCCATCAAGTCGGGCGAGGCCGGCTTGATGATCGCCGGCGGCGTTGAGAGCATGAGCCGCGCGCCCTTCGTCATGCCCAAAGCCGAGAGCGCCTTCAGCCGCGCCAACGCGGTCTATGACACGACGATTGGCTGGCGCTTCATCAACAAGCTGATGAAGGAAAAATATGGCGTCGACGCCATGCCCGAGACCGCCGAGAACGTGGCGACCGACTACAAGATCAGCCGCGAGGACCAGGACAGGATGGCCCTGGCCAGCCAGCTTAAGGCCGTGGCCGCGCAAAAGGCCGGCTACTTCGACGCCGAGATCACGTCGGTGACGATTGCCCAGAAAAAAGGCGACCCGGTTGTGGTGAGCAAGGACGAACATCCGCGCGAGACCTCGCTGGAGGCGCTGGCCAAGCTCAAGGGCGTGGTGCGGCCCGACGGCACGGTAACCGCCGGCAATGCCAGCGGCGTGAACGACGGCGCCTGCGCGCTGCTGCTGGCCGATGAAGCCACCGCCGCGAAGAACGGCCTTACGCCGAAAGCCCGTGTGGTCGGCATGGCCACGGCCGGTGTGGCGCCGCGCATCATGGGCATAGGCCCGGCGCCGGCCACGCAGAAAGTGCTGGCGCAGACCGGCCTCACGATCGCGCAGATGGACGTGATCGAACTCAACGAAGCCTTTGCCGCGCAGGGCTTGGCCGTGCTGCGCTTGCTGGGCGTGCGGGACGACGACCCGCGCGTCAATCCCAACGGCGGCGCGATCGCGCTGGGCCATCCGCTGGGTGCGTCGGGTGCACGCCTGGCCACTACGGCCGTCAACCAGCTGCACAGGAGCGGCGGCCGCTATGCGCTGGCCACCATGTGCATTGGCGTGGGGCAGGGTATCGCGGTGATTCTCGAGCGCGTCTGATCGGCCTTGCCCATGGCGTCGTGTTTTTGCGCCGCCGGATAACATGGCGCCTTTCCTTTCCCCGCCGGCGAGCCACGGCGTTCCGGATCTGGGTAAACCGAAAGACACGCCGTGAGCTTCCCGCTGATCACCGATCCCTTTTTTTACGCCGTGGCGGTCCCGGCCGTGCTGATGCTGGGCGTCAGCAAGAGCGGCTTCGGTGCGGGCTTCGGTTCGCTGGCGGTGCCGGTGATGGCCATGGCCGTCACGGTGCCGCAGGCCGCGGCCATCCTGATGCCGGTGCTGCTGCTGATGGACCTGCTGGGCCTGGCGGCGTTTCGCCGCGACTTTGATATCAAGTTCCTGAAGTTTTTGCTGCCTTTCGGCCTGCTGGGCACGCTGGTGGGAGCGCTGCTGTTCAAGCTGCTGGACGCCAGGGTGGTCGCGGCCCTGGTGGGAATATTCACCTTGTTGTTTTTGGCGCAGCGCCTGCTGTTCCCGCCCCGGCCGGACAGCCCGCCGCCGCCGCGCTGGCTGGGCGCGATCCTGACGGTGACCTCGGGTTTCACCAGCTTTGTCGCGCACGCCGGCGGGCCGCCGCTGAGCGCCTATGTGATTCCCATGCGCCTCTCCCCGGTGAAGTTCACCGCCACCATGGCAGCCTTCTTTTTTGTCATCAATCTCTCCAAGTGGATTCCCTATGCCTGGCTGGGCCTGCTGGACCTGCGCAATATGGCAACCTCGCTGGCCTTGCTGCCCCTGGCGCCGCTGGGTGTGTGGATGGGCGTGCGCATGGCGCGCAGCATCAGTCCGGTGCTGTTTTACCGCCTGCTTTACCTAGGCATGTTGTTGACGGGCTGCAAGCTGCTCTGGGACGGCTTTCGCTGAGGACAGCCCTAGCGGTATTCGCCTTTTGCGTCCAGCCCTGCCCCCGGGGCCTTCGGGTTCTGGGCCGGGATCAGGGACTTTCACCGCCTGCATTCCGCGAATTTCTGTGAGAATCGCGGGCATGAGAACAATATGCTTACTCTGCGGCTGACCTCCCCCTCATGACCACTGTTGTTTTTGCTGATCTCGTGGGCAGCACCAGCATGTTTGAACGGCTGGGCGATGAGACCGCGTCGCGTTTCGTGACGCAGCTCATCGGCGTGCTCAGCCAGGTCTTCGAGCAGCACCAGGGCCGGGTCGTCAAGCTGCTGGGCGACGGCCTCTTTGTGGTCTTTCCCAATGAGGGCGACGCGCTCTCGGCCTGCATCAGCATCCAGAAGCGGCTGCAGGAAAAGCCCATCAAGCCCGGCGGCAGCGGTGCGCCGGTGCAGATGCAGATGGGCATAGAGTCGGGCGAAGTCGTCGAGATCGACGGCGACTGCTTCGGCGACACCGTGAACTCCGCCGCCCGCCTTGCCGACCTCGCCGGCGCGGCGCAAATCCTCACCACCGAAAACGTCTGGAACGCGCTGTTGCCGGTGCAAAGAGCGGCCCTGCGCAGCATGGGCCCCATGTACCTGCGCGGGCGGGCCGAGGCCAGCCACGTCTACCGTGTGGAGTGGCAGACCGGGCGCGACGAGGACGCCACCATGGCCGGCCGCTCCATGTTCGCCTCGCCCAGCCAGGCATTCCTGGAGCTGAGCTTTGCCGGGCAGACATTGCGGCTGGACGCCAAAAGCAGCAAGCTGGCCCTGGGCCGCAGCGCCGACGCGGCCCTGACGCTGAACGACCCGCGCGTTTCGCGCATGCACGCCACGCTGGAGTGGCGCGGCGGGCATTTTGTGCTGACCGATGCGTCGAGCTACGGCACCTGGGTCTACCTGGGCAACCAGAGCGAGGCCGTGGTGCTGCGGCGCACCGAGTGTTACCTGGTGGGCAGCGGCCATATCGTGCCGGGCTGCGACCGCACGGACGACAACGCGCCGCTGATCGCGTTTGCCATCGTCACCTGAGCGCGGGCCCCGATGGCGGCCCTCCATGGCGGGCCGTGGTAAGCGCGGCACAGCGGGAAAAGTTACGATCCCCAAAGGCTTGTCCGTCCGGTGATGCAGGCTAGAATCGTTTTTGTTTCAAGACGTAGCCGGGCTCCCGGGTAGCCCGCAGGCCATCCGGTCTTTTGTGCCTCCCAGCCCATCTCGCCCAATTCCACCTCCTCATGAGTCTCAAGAAGCTTGGCCGATACGATCTGATCAACGTCCTCGGCAAGGGTGCGATGGGGCTGGTGTACGAGGGGCGCGACCCCAACCTGGACCGCCGCGTCGCCATCAAGACCATCAAGGTGGAAAACCTCTCGGAAGAGGCCGCCGCCGAATACGAGGTGCGCTTTCGCACCGAGGCCCGCTCCGCGGCGCGCCTGCAGCATCCGCACATCGTCAGCGTTTACGACTCCGACCGCGACGGCGATATCGCCTTCCTGGTCATGGAGTTCGTCGACGGCGACGACCTCAAGCACCACCTGGACAAGGGCCGGCTCTACACGCTGGAGCAGACGCTCGGCATCATGGGCGACCTGCTGTCGGCGCTGGATTACGCGCACCGGCAAAGCATCGTGCACCGCGACATCAAGCCGGCCAACCTGCTGATAGAAACCGGCGGCCGGGTCAAGCTCACCGACTTCGGCGTAGCACGCATCCAGGATTCGGGAGAGGCCACGCGCACGCAGGGCTCCATGGTGGGCACGCTCAAATACATGTCGCCCGAGCAAGTGCAGGGCCGGCCGATCGACGCCCGCGCCGACCTGTTCGCCGCCGGCATCGTGCTGTACCAGCTGCTCACGGGCAAGCGGCCGTTTGACGGCGACACCGATTTCGCCACCATCCAGCAGATCGTGGGCCACACGCCCGCGCCGCCCAGCAGCTTCAACCCCAAGCTGCCCGCCGCGATTGACGCTGTGGTGGCCAAGGCCCTGGCCAAGTCGCGCGACCAGCGTTACCCGAACGCGCAGGACTTCCTTGCGGCGCTGCAGGCCGCGGCTCGTGAAGCGGCCGATACCACGGTGCAGCCTCCGGCCATACCGGTGGGGCCGGGCAGCAACTCGACCTGGACCTCCACGTTGCTGGCCGGCGAAGCGCTGGTCGGCCTGCAGTCGGGCACCAGCGCCGACATCCCGATGGTCACGCAGGAACTCGAGCTGGTTTACTGGAAAGAAATCAAGGAGTCCATGGATGTCGAGGACATCCAGGGCTTTCTCGCCAAGTTCCCCTCGGGTATCTATGCCGACCTGGCCCGCCGCCGTTTGAAAAAGATGGGCGTGCCGGGCGGAGAGGATTCCGACATCGGAAGGCGCCTGGGTACCGGCACTTTGATTGTTCCGCGCCAGCCCGCGCCGGCGGGCCTGGCGGGCCAGGACGCAGCAGCCGGGGCGACCCATCCGGGGGGCACAAATTCCGGTGCGACGAATCCCGGTGTTGCGGGGTCCGGTGCCAACAACCCCGGTGTGACCAACCCCGGTGTGACCAAGCCTGGCGCAACCAACCCCGGTACATCCACCGACCTGGCCTGGCAGGCGCTGGAAGAGGCCGCAGCGAAGGTGTCGCCCGCGTCTGCACCCGCCCCTGTCACGCCTGTTGCCGACGACCCGGATGCCACGCGCCTGGGTGCGCCGCCGGCCATGGCGGCTGTGCCGGCCAAAGCCGGGCCGCAACCGCATGGCGAAGCTTCGGAGTGGCCGGAAACCGTGTTCAGCGATACGAGCCACGGGGCCGCGCTGCCCGAGGCTGCAACTGCCACAGCCAAAGTGGAGGCCGCCCCTGCGGCCGCTGCAAGCCCCGAAGCCGCTGAGCCCGAGGTGCTGAAAGATTCTTCGCGCAAGCGCCGCAGCACCGAGCCGGGCGCGTCTTCGAAAGCGTCCGCGGCGTCTCCGCCTTACTTTGTGTGGGGCGCGGCTGCCGTGGTGGCGTTGATCGTCCTGGGCTTGGGTATCCGGCAACTCTCCAAACCAAAGGTCCCAGCACAGTCGCCGGCGCTGGCTGCCACGCAGCCGGCCGCTGAGGCGGCCAAAGCCGCTCCGGCGGGGCCCGCTCCGCCAGCGGTTGCCGAAGCACCGTTACAAGCCGCGAAGGCCCAGCCTGCAGCCGCTACAGCTCCGGCCCCGGCCCCGGCGGCATCGACTGCGGCAGCACCCCCTTCACCCGTGTCCAAGGCCGCTGCGGCGCAGGCCCTCGCAGCCAGAAAAGCTGCACAGGAGAAGGAGCGGCTGGCCAGGCAGCAGGCAAACCAGGCCAAGCCGGCCGGGAATACCGTTGCTCCAGCTCCCACCGAGCATGCCGCCGCGCCAGCACCGTCCGCGCCTTCGGGGAATCCGCGCCAGGCCTGCGAGGATCGCATCCTGATCGGCTTCCAGATCTGCATGAATGATCAGTGCGCCAAGCCCGCCTTTACCAACCATCCGGTCTGCGTGGAGCGCCGCGCGATGGAGCAGCGGCGGCGCGAGGCCGAGCAGCTCAGGCGCTGACGTGCATTAACGCGGCGCGGGCTCGCGAAAAGGGGCGCCGCTTTGCGTCCCTTTTTCTTTCTCTTCTCTCTTCTTTTTCTGCCGCTGCCTATTCCTGGTCATGCCAGCCGGCGGGCCGGCGTTGCGCCTGTTGCTGGCGCTCCTGGGCCAGTTGCTCCTCGAGTTGCAGCCGCCCCTGTACGGCCACAGCAATGACTTTGGTGCGGTCCTTGCGGTGCGGGTACATGCGCTCGAACAGCTCGAGGTTATGCCGGCGAAAACGCATGGCGGCTTGGCGCGCTTCGTGCGGCGGCTGGCCGAGCAGTTCCAGCACGCTGCGCGCGCTGCGCAGGCTGGACTCGAAGACTTCACGTTCGACCAGCATCACGCCGCGATCGCGCAGCGCGTTCCAGTGCGTCACGTCGCGCGCGCGAGCTACGATCTGCATCTGCGGGAAGTTCTCGCGGGCGATGTCGACGATCTTGAGCGATTGCTCCATGTCGTCCACGGACAGCACCAGGATCTTGGCCGTGGCCGCGCCGGCGGTGCGCAGCAGGTCCAGGCGCGTGGCGTCCCCGTAGAAGACGCGGTAACCGAAGGCCCGCACGGTTTCTATCATCTCGGCGTCGTGGTCCAGCACGGTGGCCTGGATGCCCTGGGCCAGCAGCATGCGCCCGACGATCTGCCCGTAGCGGCCGAAGCCGGCGATGATGACGGGCGCCTCCTGCTGCTCGGAGATTTCCTCCATTTGCGGAAGGTTGCAGTTGGCATAGCGAGGCACCCAGAATTTGTCGACCGCCACCAGCAGCAGCGGGCTCAGCAGCATGGATAGCGCCACCGCGCCTATCAGCAGCGAGGCCGTTTCGGCCGGGAACACCTGGGCCCCCGCGGCCGCCTGGAACACCACAAAGGCGAATTCACCGCCTTGCGCCAGCAGCACCGCGAATACCGGCCGCTCCTGGTAGGGCAGTTTCATGAGCATGGCCAGGCCATAGATGACGGCCAGCTTCAGGCCCAGAAAACCCACCAGAATGACGGCCATCAGGCCGGGCGAACGCAACAGCACGCCGAAGTCGATGCTCATGCCCACCGCAATGAAGAAGAGGCCCAGCAGCAGGCCCTTGAATGGCTCGATGTCGGTTTCCAGTTCACGCCGGTATTCGCTTTCCGCGAGCAGCACGCCGGCGAGGAAGGCGCCCAGCGCCATGGACAGGCCGACAAACTGCATCAGTGCCGCGATGCTCACCACCAGCAGCAGCGAGGCTGCCGTGAAGATCTCGGGCGTGCCGCTGTTGGCGATCCAGCGCAGCAGGGGGCGCAACAGCAGGCGGCCGCCCAGGATGATGGCCGCGATCGCGCCAACGATCTTGAGCGCTTCCAGCGCCCGGCCGCTGTGACTGGCAGCTTCGCTGTCGCCGGCCATGGCGCCCAGCAGCGGCAGCAGCGCCAGGATGGGGATGGCCGCCACGTCCTGGAACAGCAGGATGGAAAAGCCCGCTTGCCCGCTGGAGGTCGGCAGCAGGTGGCGCTCGCCCATGGCCTGCAGCGCGATCGCGGTGGAAGAGAGCGCCAGGCCCAGGCCGGCGACCAGCGCCGTCTGCCAGCCCACGCCGAAAACCATGGCCACACCGGTCAGCAGGGCGGCGCAGCCCAGCACCTGCGCGCTGCCCCAGCCGAAGATGGGCCGCCGCAGGTTCCACAGGCGCTTGGGCTCCAGTTCCAGGCCGATCAGGAACAGCATCAGCACCACGCCGAATTCAGCGAAATGCAGGATGTCCTGCACATTGGTAACCAGCCCCAGGCCCCAGGGACCTATGGCGATGCCCGCGGCCAGGTAGCCGATGATGGAGCCCAGGCCGAGTTTTTTGGCCAGGGGCACGGAGATGACCGCGGCGGCAAGATAAATAAAGCTGTTGACCAGCCAGGCAGGCGCATGCTCGATCATGGGGCCCCCACGCTTCTCACTTCGCCTTCGGCTGCGTGTAATACGCTGCCCCTTGTTTGTGAGGCCCGGGGCTCGTTTCCTTGGGGCGGCCCGGCGGAAAATTGTGCCGCTGTGCCTGATTGCGGATGTTCAACGAGCCGGTCCTTCATGGGCACCACGCAGGCGGCGCATTGCTCAAGGTCTTCCAGCTCGGGCCAGTCGGGGTAGCTTTGCAGGCGCTGGCTGAAGGTAGCGATGTGATCCGTCACGGCCTGGCGGTCGACGCTGTGCGCGCCGTGCAGCACCAGCGGCGGCAAAAAACGCATGCCGCACAGGGCCGCGCTTTGCTCATAGGGTGGCAGAAAGGCGTCAAAGAAATAGCGGTTGTAGCCCTGCGGATGGTAGGAAGGCTCAGGGCCGCCCGTGGTGGCGACCAACCATAAGTCCTTGCCCTGCAGTGCGCGGCCTGCGCCGCCTTCCTCGTCATGGCCCTCGCCGTAGGCCCAGCCGTAACTGAACACTTCGTCAAGCCAGAGCTTCTGCAGCGCGGGCATGGAATACCACTGGATGGGGTGCAGCAGCACCACCAGCTGCGCGCGTTCCAGGGCAGCCTGCTCCCTGGGAACGTCGATGGCGTAGTCGGGATAACTCGAGTAAAGGTCTTGTACCTCCACACGCGGCAGGCCTCGCGCGGCCTCCATCAAGGGGCGGTTGACCCGCGATTCGCGCCAGGCCGGATGGGCCGCGATGACATAAATGTCAGTATTGGCCGCATCCCCTGTGGGTTTGTCAGTGGTTGTGATAACGCTGTTCATGCCGTTACCATAGCGGAAAAGCCAGGTTCCATACCGAGGAGGTTCGCATGCCCGTGGTTGTGATCGCCAATCCGAAGGGGGGCGTCGGCAAGACGACGCTGGCCACCAATGTTGCCGGATACTTCGCCAGCCGGAGCCATTCGGTCATGCTGGGCGATGCCGACCGGCAGCAGTCCTCGCGCTTGTGGCTGGGCCTGCGCCCGCTGGCCGCCCGGCCGATCACCACCTGGGACGTGAATGCCGACCTGATCGTCAAGCCGCCCAAGGGCACGACGCACGTGGTGCTCGACACCCCCGGCGGCCTGCACGGCTGGCGCTTCAATGACGTGCTCAAGCTGGCCGACAAGGTCATCGTGCCGTTGCAGCCCAGCGTGTTCGACATCTTTGCCACGCGCACCTTCCTGGACCAGCTCGCCGAACACAAGCATGCCGGCAAGATGCAGGTGGGCATTGTCGGCATGCGGGTGGACGCGCGCACCATCGCGGCCGACAAGCTGCGCGGCTTCGTGGAGGGCCTGGGGCTGCCGGTGCTGGGCTACCTGCGCGACACGCAGAACTACATCCACCTGGCGGCCCGCGGCCTCACCCTGTTCGACGTGGCGCCCAGCCGGGTCGAAAAAGACATGGAGCAGTGGAAAGGCATCTGCGACTGGCTGGACAAGTGAGCCTGGCTTGTCGCTGAGCCGACAAGGGCGGGCCGGCCACGCCGTTACAGTGGCGCCATGAAAACTTTCGCCACCCTGGCCGAGCTGGCCGCCTGCACCGGACAGGAAGTCGCCGTCAGCGACTGGATCTCCATCACCCAGCAACAGGTCAACTTGTTTGCCGAAGCCACGGGCGACCACCAGTGGATTCACGTCGATGTGGAAAAAGCGGCCGCCGGGCCCTTTGGCGGGCCGATCGCGCACGGCTTTTTAACCTTGTCGCTGCTGCCGCGCTTTTTTGAATCGTCTTTTGAGATCACCGGCTCGCGCATGGGCGTGAACTACGGCCTCAACAAGGTGCGTTTCACGGCGCCGGTGCCCGTGGGCAGCCGGCTGCGCGCGCGCATGAAGCTGCTGGCGGCCGAGGGAATCGACAACGGCGGCATGCAAATGACATGGGAAGTGACCGTGGAACGCGAGGGTTCGGCCAAACCGGTGTGCGTGGCCGAATCGCTGGTGCGGCGCTACCCCTGAGCCGCGCGAAACGCCTGCCTAGATTCGCAGGAGCTGGCCGGCCGGCAGCCAGCCTTCAAAGACCTCGATCAGGCTGTTGATGCGTTCGGCGGCTTCGCTCTGGCTGTGCGTCTGGGCGATGCACTGGTGCAAGTCGCTGCGCAGCAGCCACAGGTCGGCCGGTGTCTTGGCGACTTTGATTTTGTAGATGAGCCGCTGAGTGCGCATGTCGCTGCAGTCGTGCAGCAGGGCCAGCAGGCTTTCCCGGATCTGGTCAATCGGCACGCGGTTGACCGGCCGCCCCGAGTCGGAAAAGGCTGGCGCCGCAAGGCCAAGGATGCGCTGGATAACCGTGTTCACTGAAGACTCCTGCCAGTCTTGTGAACTGGGCTTTGGGAAGGGATAAGGCTGGGGTGGCCGGGTGTCGGCACCCCGTGCTTAAGTTCGAAGGTCGAATAATAGGGTTTATACCTAGTTCTTGGCAAGAGGTTTGGGCCGCCTGCGGCTGGCCGGCCGTCGGAGCGTCAGCTGTTCGTCAGCCTTGCGTCTTGTCCGTGCCCGCACCGCCAAAGCCGTTCTGCCGCCAGGCCTCAAACACCGTGACGGCCACGCTGTTGGACAAGTTCAGGCTGCGTTGGCCGGGCCGCATGGGCAGCTTCAGGCGTTGCGCGGGCGGGAAGGAGTCCCGCAGTTCGGGCGCCAGGCCGCGGGTTTCGGCGCCGAATACCAGCCAGTCGCCGGGCAGGAAGCGCATGTCAAAAGCGCTGGCTGAACCCCGGGTGGTCATGGCAAAAACCCGGTTTGCGGGTGGTTGCTCACTTTCGAGCAGGGCTTGCCAGCTGGCGTGGCGCAGCACCTGGGCGTATTCGTGGTAATCCAGCCCGGCGCGGCGCATGTGCTTGTCGTCCATCGAAAAGCCCAGCGGCTCCACCAGGTGTAGCCGGCAACCGGTGTTGGCCGCCAGCCGGATCACGTTGCCGGTGTTGGGCGGGATTTCGGGTTCGACCAGGACGATATTGAACATGTGGCGGGGATGGGCGGGGTGGGGGGCGAAGCCGGCGATTCTAGGGCCGTCAAGAGACCTAAGCGGCAGCCGTTCTGGCAAGCACTACCGCCGTGATGTGCGCGGCACCCGCGTCGCGCAAGGCCTGCGCAGCGGTGTACAGCGAAGCGCCGCTGGTCATCACGTCATCCACCAGCACCACACGCCGGCCCCGCACTTCAGCTGCGCGCAGCGGGTCGACCTGGAAAGCGCCTTTGACATTGGCCAGCCGCTCCTGGCGCTTAAGCTGGCTTTGCGGGCGGGTATGCCTGACGCGCAGCAACAGCCGGGCATCGGAGCGGGCGAGCGTATGTGTTTGCCGGGCCAGCGAGGCGCAGAGTTCCCAGGCCTGGTTGAAGCCGCGTGCCTGCAGGCGCTCGGCTGAAAGCGGTATCGGCAGTAGCCAGTCCTCAGGCCCGAGTTCGTCCAATACTTCGGCCGGGCCGGGCGACCGCAGCAGCAGGCCCGCAAAAAAGTTTGCCCAGCCGTGGCGTTCGCCAAATTTGTAGCCGGCGACCAGCGTGGACCAAGGGTAGGCATAAGCGACGCCGGCGAAGGCGCGGTCCAGGGGCGGTGGCTCCACCGCGCAGGCGCCGCACAGCGGCGGACCTGTCCTCAGGCCCATGGAAAGGTCGGCCGGCAAGGCCAGGGCGCAGCGCGTGCAGCGCGGCTCTGCCGGTGTGAAGCGCGCGACGCAGGGGCCGCACACCGGCTGCGCGGGCCATGCGCGGCAAACCGCGCATTGGCTGGCGACCTCAGGCACAAAGCCGGCCAGGCGGGGCAGGAATGCGGAGGAGGCAAGCAGGCGTGTGAACACCGTGTCAATATACTCGCGTAGCTTTGAGCCAATCGCTTTCCTTCGCCTTTCCTGTCTTCTTCTTCCTTTTCCATGAGCACCACCGAGCGCCCACCCACGCTGGACCCAGTCGCTGTCAGCCGCTGGGAGCGCACCGCGCCTTTGGCCTCACCCTGGCTGCATGAAGAGGTGGCGCGCCGCATGATGGACCGTTTGCAATGGATCAAGCTGCAGCCCCGCAGCTGGGTGCACTGGGGTGCGCTGCGCGGTGGCTTGCAGACCCATGCGCAACTGGCCAAAACCTATCCCGGCGCCACGGCCTTTGTGCACGAAAACGGCCCGGAGCGTGCAAGCGAGGCGATGAAGAACATCGTGCCTCCCTGGTGGACACCGAAGCGATGGACGGCCGCGCCCGTGCGTTTCGAGGCGCCGCCGGCCGGCAGCGCCGACATGCTGTGGGCCAACATGGCGCTGCATGAATCGGCCGACCCGCAGGCCTTGCTGGCCCAATGGCGCGACGCACTCAAGGTCAACGGCTTCCTGATGTTTTCATGCCTGGGCCCCGATACCGCGAAAGAACTGCGCGAGGTGTATGCGCAGCTGGGCTGGCCGCCCGCGGGCCACGAACTGACCGACATGCACGACTGGGGCGACATGCTGGTGCAGGCCGGTTTTGCCGAGCCGGTGATGGACATGGAACGCATCACGCTGACTTACGCGACGCCGGCGCGGCTGTTGCAGGACCTGGCCGAGTTGGGCCGCAACTTCCATCCCGCGCGTTTTCCCGCGCTGCGCGGGCGCGCCTGGAAGGCCAGGCTTGAAGAGGCGCTGGCCCGCCACCTTGTCAAAGGCGGGGAGGGGCGCTTGTGGCTGACCTTTGAAATCATCTACGGCCATGCGCTGAAGGCTCCGCCCAAAGTCAAGGTCAGCCCGCTCAGCGCGGTATCGGTGGCCGACATGCGCAGCATGCTGCAGGGCGGTCGGCCCGGCTCCTGAGAGTTGCTCGGCCGGGCTGTTGCGCCCGCGCGCCGGGCCTGTCGCGAGCACTGGTTTTCGGGGCTTTTTCGGGGGAGCGGCGGGGCAAACCGGCTACAATCGAACACAGATTTTTGGGGATGTTCCCAAGCCTCATGCGGCCCGGGCCCGGTTCGGACCGTTGTTTTTTTGGGGGGTTGCCGCATGCTGCAGCCAACGCCAGCGTTTCGTTTTGCCACTCAGCCCGCGCAGGGCAGTCACAGCCACGGTGCTGTGTTGTGGCTTCTCAAGCGTCACTGCTCACTCACTCCGGCCCAGCTGGGGTGGCTTTACGTGTCGCTGTGCGGCGTTTCGCTGGGGATCGCGGCATTCTTCTGGGCCCAGGGCGCCACCATGGTGATGCCTTTTGCCTGGGCCGAATTGCTTGCGGTGGGCGCGGCCTTTGTGGCGTATGCCCGGCACGCGGGGGACGGTGAAAAAATCCTTCTCGAAGGCGGGCAGCTGGTGGTGGAACTCGAAACGGCGGGCCGCACCGAGCGCGCGGAGTTCAACCGCGAGTGGGTGCGTATCGAACCCAAGGACGGGGACGGCTCGCTGATTGAAGTGTCGGGGCAGGGGCGCTCGGTGCAGGTGGGGCGGCATACGCGCCCGGAACTGCGCCCGGCTTTGGCCCGGGAGATCCGGATGGCGTTGCGCAGCGGTTGAAGAGGCTCTGAAAGTCTCGCGTCAGTTCAGGTGCGGCGGGGGGACCCGCCGCTATCTTTATAATCAGCCGGTTAATTTGGTCGGCAAGTCGGTAATTGAAGCAGAAAAAGTGATCACGATGAACGTAAGCAACACCATGAGCAAAATGACACGGCTTGGCATGCAGCATGCAGGCGCAATTCTGGTATCTGCGGCCGCCTGGGTCAGCACCGCCGCTTACGCCGTCAATGACCTGAAAGGCGGCCCCGCCGTCAACCAGCTGAACCTGCACCCGGCCGTGACCAAGATTGCTGAAGAGCAGCAATGGCTGCACTGGTTCATGATGGGCATCTGCCTGGTGATCTTCGTGGCGGTGTTCAGCGTGATGTTCTATTCCATCCTGAAGCATCGCAAATCGGTGGGCCACAAATCGGCCAATTTCCACGAGTCCACCGCCGTTGAAATCGCCTGGACCGTCGTCCCCTTCCTCATCGTGATCGCGATGGCGCTGCCCGCCACCAAGGTGCTGGTCGCCCAGAAGGACACCACCGGCGCCGACCTCACCATCAAGGCCACCGGCATCCAGTGGAAATGGGGCTATGACTACATCAAGGGCGAAGGCGAAGGCATCGGCTTTGTCTCCACGCTGGACAACACCCACCGCGAAATGTCCGACAACGGCGGCCCCAAGGCCGGCGAAGCACCCGACAACTACCTGCTCAAAGTCGATAACCCGCTGGTTGTCCCCGTCAACAAGAAAATCCGCATCATCACCACCGCCAGCGACGTGATCCACGCCTTCGCGGTGCCCGCCTTCGGCATCAAGCAGGACGCGATTCCCGGCTTCGTGCGCGACACCTGGTTCCGTGCCGAGCAGGTCGGCGACTTCTACGGCCAGTGCCAGGAACTCTGCGGCAAGGAGCACGCTTACATGCCCATCCACGTGAAGGTGGTGTCCGCCGCCGATTACACCGCGTGGGTCGCCGTCAAGGCCAAGGAAGCCGCCGCCAAGGCCGATGATCCTTCCAAGGTCTGGACCCTGGTCGACCTCAAGGCCCGCGGCGAAAAAGTCTACGCCGCCAACTGCGCCGCCTGCCACCAGGCCAACGGCAAGGGCGCCGGCCCGATCAAGCCGCTGGACGGCTCGCCCGTCGTGCTCGATGCCGACCACGGCAAGCAGATCCACACCGTGCTCAACGGCGCCGCCGGCGGCGCCATGCCTTCCTGGAAGGCTCTGAGCGACACCGACATCGCCGCCGTGGTCAGCTACACCAAGAACAACTGGTCCAACCAGACCGGCCAGATCGTCCAGCCCGCCGAAGTGCAGGCTGCCCGCAAGTAAGCCGATCCGCCCCACGACCCGAATTCGCCGGCGCATTGCGCGCCGGCCGCCAAGATAAAGCTACAGGCCAAAGCCACCAAAGGAAGCCAAGATGAGTGCAGTTCTAGACCATCACGACCACGCGCACGACGACCACCACGACCATGCCCCGGCGGGCTGGCGTCGTTGGGTCTTCGCGACCAACCACAAAGACATCGGAACGCTGTACCTGCTGTTCAGCTTCTTCATGTTGATGTTCGGCGGCGTGCTGGCCTTGCTGATCCGCGCCGAGCTGTTCCAGCCCGGCCTGCAGCTGGTCAATCCTGAGCTGTTCAACCAGCTCACCACCATGCACGGCCTGATCATGGTGTTCGGCGCCATCATGCCGGCCTTCGTGGGCTTCGCGAACTGGATGATCCCGCTGCAGATCGGCGCGGCCGACATGGCTTTCGCCCGCATGAATAACTTCAGCTTCTGGCTGATGATCCCTGCCGGCCTGATGCTGGCCGGTTCCTTCTTCATGCCCGGCGGCGCGCCCGCCGCGGGCTGGACGCTTTACGCGCCGCTCACGCTGCAGATGGGCCCGTCCATGGACGCCGGTATTTTTGCGATGCACATCCTGGGCGCCTCGTCCATCATGGGCTCGATCAACATCATCGTGACCATCCTGAACATGCGCGCTCCCGGCATGACGCTGATGAAGATGCCGATGTTCTGCTGGACCTGGCTGATCACCGCCTACCTGCTGATCGCCGTGATGCCCGTGCTGGCCGGCGCCATCACCATGACGCTGACCGACCGCCACTTCGGCACCAGCTTCTTCAACCCCGCCGGCGGCGGCGACCCCGTGATGTACCAGCACATCTTCTGGTTCTTCGGCCACCCCGAGGTCTACATCATGATCTTGCCGGCCTTCGGCATCATCAGCCAGATCATTCCCGCCTTCTCGCGCAAGCGCCTGTTCGGTTACGCCTCCATGGTGTACGCCACCGGCTCCATCGCCATCCTGAGCTTTGTCGTGTGGGCGCACCACATGTTCACCACCGGCATGCCGGTCACGGGCCAGCTGTTCTTCATGTACTCCACCATGCTGATCGCCGTGCCCACGGGCGTGAAGGTGTTCAACTGGATCGCCACGATGTGGCGCGGTTCCATGACCTTTGAAACCCCCATGCTGTTCGCGGTGGGCTTCATTTTCGTGTTCACCATCGGCGGCCTGACGGGCGTGATCCTTTCCGTCGCGCCTATCGATATCCAGCTGCAAGACACGTACTACGTGGTGGCCCACTTCCACTACGTGTTGGTGGCAGGCTCGCTCTACGCGCTGTTTGCCGGCTACTATTACTGGTCGCCCAAGTGGACCGGCGTCATGTACAACGAAACCCGCGGCAAGATCCACTTCTGGTGGTCGCTGATTTCCTTCAACGTGACCTTCTTCCCGATGCACTTCCTGGGCCTGGCCGGCATGCCGCGCCGCTATGCCGACTATCCCATGCAGTTCGCCGACTTCAACGCCGTGGCCAGCGTGGGCGCCTTCTTCTTCGGTTTCGCGCAGGTCTATTTCTTCCTGTTCATCGTGCTGCCCACGATGCGCGGCAAGGGCGCGCCCGCCAAGCAGAACCCCTGGATGGACGAAGGCGGCAAGGGCGCTGAAGGCCTGGAGTGGGAAGTCCCATCCCCCGCGCCTTTCCACACCTACGAAACCCCTCCCAAGCTGGATGCCTCGGCAACCCGCGTGATCGGTTGATTCAAGCTTCCTGGTACAACCGCCATGACGACACCTGAACAAAAGAAGAGCAACCTGAGGCTGGCCCTGATACTGGCCTCGGTCGCGCTGGTCTTTTTTCTCGGCTTCATGGCCAAGATGATTTTCCTGGGCCACTAAGCCTACCCGTCGAAAACCAGGTTCAAACCGGTACCCTGTGATGCGGCTCAAGCGCGAAAACCTCAACATGATGGGCAAGCTCAGCGTGATCGCGCTCGGCATGTTCTGTTTTGGCTATGCGCTGGTGCCCATTTACAAGGCGATTTGCGAGATGACCGGCATCAACGTGCTCGCCCTGGGCGACCGCCAGATTCCTGGCGCGACCTCCGCCCTGCCGGCCAACACGCAGGTAGACCGCAGCCGCACCATCACTGTCGAGTTCGACGCGAACTCGCGCGGCCCCTGGCAGTTCAAGCCCGCGACAAACACCTTGCAGGTCCATCCGGGCGAGCTCACCACGGTGATGTACGAATTCCAGAACGTGCAGAACCGAACCATGTCGGCCCAGGCCATCCCCAGCTACGCACCGGCGCAGGCCGGCGCGCACTTCAACAAGCTTGAATGTTTCTGCTTCAGCCAGTACACCCTGGCGCCGGGCGAGAAAAAGCAGTGGCCGGTGGCCTTTGTCATCGACCCCAAGCTGTCGAAAGATGTGAGCACCATCACGCTGTCTTACACCTTCTTTGAAGTTGGCGGCAAAACGCCGGCCGCACCGGTTGCGCCCAAGGCGACGACGGCCGCCGTGGTGCCTGAAAAACAGGCAGGCGCATGAGCAGCATGGCCGCCGCACCTGCCAAAAAGCCTTCCTTCTGGCGCACCGTCAAGGCTGTGGCCTGGTCTTTCGTGGGGCTGCGCGCGCGCGGCGACTACGAGGAAGACGTGAAAAACCTGAACCCGCTCCACATCATTGTGGTCGGGCTGATCGCCGTGGTGGTGTTTGTCGTCGTGCTGGTGCTGCTGGCGAAGTGGATGGTCGCGCGCTGAGGCCGCACCACCTGCCAACGCATCACGGTGCAAGTCAAGAAATTATTGGAAATTCGAGAGAAAAACAGGAGTCCAGCGATGTCATCAGCAACCCACGGGTCAACCCCCCACTATTTCGTTCCCAGCCCATCGAGCCATCCGGTGATGGCATCCATCGGCCTGTTTTTTGTCATCCTGGGCGCCAGCCAATGGATCAACGGCCACGACTGGGGCAAGTGGTCGCTGGCCTTCGGCATGATCTGGTGGCTGATGACGCTGTACCGCTGGTTCAGCCAGTCCATTGGCGAGAGCGAAGGCGGCATGTATGGCCGCAAGATCGATATGTCCTTCCGCTGGAGCATGAGCTGGTTCATCTTCTCGGAAGTGATGTTCTTCGGCGCCTTCTTCACCGCCCTGTGGTGGGCCCGCGCGCACTCGCTGCCAGCACTGGGCAGCCTGGACAACGCGTTGCTCTGGCCTGACTTCAAGGCCGTCTGGCCCAGCCTGGCCGCCGGCGTGACCGCCTCGCCCGCCGACATCATCGAACCCTTCACCGCCATGAAGCCGCTGGCTGTGGGCGGCGGCATCTGGGCCACCATCATGGGTTCCCTGCCGACGGTCAACACGGCGCTGCTGCTGAGCTCGGGCGTTACCATCACCATCGCCCACCATGCGTTGATCGAAGGCAAGCGTGCCCGCACCATTGCCTTCATGTGGGCAACGGTTCTGCTCGGCGTGGTCTTCCTGTTCGTGCAGGGCTATGAATACTTCCACGCTTACCATGAGATGAACCTGAAGCTGTCTTCCGGCGTGTACGGCTCGACCTTCTTCATGCTCACGGGCTTCCACGGCTTCCACGTGTTTGTCGGCATGCTGATGCTGCTGTTCATCACGCTGCGCCTGCAAAAAGGCCACTTCACGCCTGAAAAACACTTCGGTTTTGAAGGCGCCGCCTGGTACTGGCACTTCGTGGACGTGGTGTGGCTGGGCCTTTACATCCTGGTGTACTGGTTGTAAGACGGAACCAATCGCGGCCGAGGCCGCTCAACCAAAGGCCGCTCAATGCGGCCTTTGTGCTTTTTATTTATCGCCGATTGATGCCTATTTGCCTGCCGGGATACCGGTGGGTTGGATATATCCCAGCTTCCACGCCACCAGAATGCAGATGAACAGCAGCACCGAGAATCCGATACGAAAGGCCAGTGCGCGCGCCATATTGCTGGTTTTGCGCTTGCCGTCCGTGTTGTCGCCGCTGCCCTTGAGCATGAAGAAAAGCGCGGTGGCCAGGCTGGCCAGGATGGCGACAAACGCCAGTGCAACAAGGTAGTTCATGAACAGGATTATCGGCGCATGACACCGGCTTTGCATTCCCCGCGCTTCTGGCTGCTGACCGCGGCCGCTGTGCTGGTGGCCGGCACCACGTTTTCGCTCGGGCAGTGGCAGCTGCGCCGCGCCGCGCAAAAAGAGGCGCTGCAGGCCGCCGTCGAGTCCAAGGGCCGTTTGCCCGCGCTCGACACCCGGTCGCTGCTGGCGAATCCGAACGCCGCAGATGAAATCCACCGGCCGGCCGTGCTCAAGGGCAGCTGGCGGCCGGAACATACGGTCTACCTCGACAACCGGCCCATGAGCGGCAAAACCGGCTTTGTAGTGCTCACACCGCTCGTGCTGGAGGGCAGCTCACAAGCCATCGTGGTGCAGCGTGGCTGGGTGCCGCGCAATTTTGCCGACCGCACCCGCCTGCCGGAGGTGGCAACGCCCACAGGCACCGTCACCGTCGAGGGCCGCATTGCCGCGCCGCCCTCCAGGCTTTATGAATTCCAGGGCATAGAGACCGGCCGCATACGGCAAAATCTCGACTTGCCGGCTTATCGGGCGCAGACCGGCCTGCCGCTGCTGGAGGTCTCGCTGCTGCAGACCGGCGCGGCGAGCGAAGGCCTGTCGCGCGAGTGGGCCGCACCCAATCTTGGCGTGGACAAGCACTACGGTTATGCCTTCCAGTGGTTCGGCCTGTGCGCCCTGGTGCTCATTCTTTATGGCTGGTTTCAGCTGGTTATTCCTCTTCGTGCCCGTTCCCATTCACGCCGCTCAAAAAGCGGCGATCAACTGCCGTGACAACTACGCCTGACGCTTCTTCCCATCCTGCCGCTGCGCCCACTCTGCAGGACCATCCCCTGGGTCTGACCGTGCATGCCATGCCGATGCCAGACTCTTCCAGCCTGCGTGAGCCGAAGACCGCCGCGGGCCGCTGGAAAATGCTGGCCGTGCTGCTGGTGTGCGCCGCCCCGGTGATCGCCTCCTACTTCACCTACTACGTGATCCGGCCCGAGGGCCGCCGCAATTTCGGCGAACTGGTAGAACCGCAGCGGCCGCTGCCACCGATGGCAACGCGCGCGCTGGATGGGCGCACCGGCACGCTGACGGCGCTCAAGAACCAATGGCTGCTCATCAGCGTGGCCGGTGGCGCCTGCGATACGCGCTGCGAGCAGAACCTGTATTTCCAGCGCCAGCTGCGCGAGTCACTGGGCAAGGAAAAAGAGCGCCTGGACCGTGTCTGGCTGGTAGCCGACGATGCGCCCGTGCGCGATGCCTTGCTGCCGGCGCTGGCTTCCTCGACCGTGCTGCGTGTGGCGCCGGCCGAACTCGCGCAGTGGCTGGAGCCCGCCGCGGGCAAGCGCCTGGAAGATCATCTCTACCTGGTCGACCCCATCGGCAACTGGATGATGCGTTTCCCGGCCGACATGGATGCCGCCGCCGCGGCCAAGGCCAAGCGTGACCTGGAGCGGCTGCTGCGGGCTTCGAGCAGCTGGGACAAGGAAGGACGTTAAACCAGCGAAGCTGGTTTAACTCAAATTCAAATCACCATGCCGAGCACCACACTTTACGACCTGAGCCCCGCCTTGCGCATGATGATCATGGGCCTGGTGGTTGCATTGGGGCCGCTGGCCTGGGTGTGGGTGCACAACAAGAATGCGCCGGTGGCGCAACGCTTGCGGGTGCTGACGCTGGTCACGCTGTTCCTCACGTTTGACCTGGTCATTTTCGGCGCCTTCACCCGGCTCACCGATTCGGGCCTGGGTTGCCCCGACTGGCCGGGCTGCTACGGCAGCGCCAGCCCGGTGGGCGCGCAGGTGCACATCGAAGCCGCGCAGACCGCCATGCCCACGGGGCCCGTTACGCATTCCAAGGCGTGGATTGAAATGATCCACCGCTACCTGGCGACCGGTGTGGGGGTGCTGATCCTCACGCTGACCATCACCGCATGGCTGGAGCGCAAGCGCACGCCGGTCTCCCCGTGGTGGCCCACCGCCACTTTGGTGTGGGTGTGCCTGCAGGGCGCGTTTGGTGCCCTGACCGTGACCATGAAGCTATTCCCCGCCATTGTCACCATGCACCTGGTGGGGGGCCTGGTGCTGCTGGCGCTGTTGCGCGCGCAGTCGCTGCGTTATGCCGAACTGCAGGCGCCATCGGCCCAGGCTTTGAGCACCGGCCTGCGTTTTGCCGCACTGGCCGCTTTTGCCCTGCTGTGGCTGCAGATCGCCCTCGGCGGCTGGGTCAGCACCAACTATGCGGTGCTGGCTTGCACCGATTTTCCGGGTTGCCAGAGCTCGTTGTGGCCGGCCATGGATTTTCGCCAGGGCTTCACACTGTGGCGCGAACTGGGTGCAGGCCATGACGGCGCCAACATCAGCTTCCAGGCGCTCACCGCCATCCACTATGTGCATCGCCTTACGGCTTATCTTGTGTTTGCCGTATTCCTTGCATTGGCTTTCTGCCTGCACCGCGTGCCGGCGTTTCGCACACCCGCGCGCTGGCTGGCCGGGCTCATCGTGCTGCAGGCCGTGACGGGTATCAGCAACGCCGTGCTCGGCTGGCCCTTGCTGGCCGCCGTCATGCATACAGGTGGCGCAGCAGCCCTGGTCATTGTGCTCAGCGGCGTGGTTTTTTCCGGCCGCGGCCCGACCCTTTCGGCAATGCGTCAAAATTGAACGTTCAGCACCTTCCCATGAATCCCAGCACGCCATCCGCCGCCCCGGCTTCCGCCACGCCTCACGTTCCGTCGAAGTTCGCGCAGTTCTATGCGCTGACCAAGCCGCGCGTGGTGCAACTTATCGTGTTCTGCGCGCTCATCGGCATGGTGCTGGCCGTTCCCGGTGTACCGGCCTGGCCGGACGTCAGGCTCGCGCTGATCGCCTGCGCGGGCATCTGGCTGGTCGCTGGTGCCGCCGCCGCCTTCAACTGCCTGGTCGAGCAGCAGATCGATGCGCGCATGCGCCGCACGGCCTGGCGCCCCACGGCCAAGGGCGAGCTCAGCAACCCGCTCACGCTGGCTTTCTCGGCCGCGCTGTGCGCGTTCGGCTCCTGGATTCTGTACGTGTGGGTGAACCCGCTCACCATGTGGCTGACCTTTGCCACCTTTATCGGCTATGCGGTGGTTTACACCGTGATCCTCAAGCCCATGACGCCGCAGAACATCGTGATAGGCGGCGCCTCGGGCGCCATGCCGCCGGTGCTGGGCTGGGCCGCGATGACCGGTGCCGTGGGGCCCGAAGCCTTGATCCTCTTCCTGATCATCTTCCTCTGGACGCCGCCGCACTTCTGGGCGCTGGCGTTGTACCGCGTCGAGGATTACCGCAAGTCCGGCCTGCCCATGCTGCCTGTGACCCATGGCAATGAATTCACGCGCCTGCAGGTGTTTCTGTACACGCTGGTGTTGTTTCCGGCCTGCCTGATGCCTTTTATCTTCAAGATGAGCGGCTGGCTTTACCTGGTGGCGGCCGTGGCGCTGAGCATAGGCTTCAGCTGGTACGGCTGGCGCCTGTGGCGCAATTATTCCGATGCGCTGGCGCGCAAGACCTTCCGGTTTTCGTTGATCCATCTTTCGGTCCTGTTCGCGGCCTTGCTGCTGGACCACTATCTTGTCTGAGTCCGCATGAAAACTTCCAAGAATTTGCCCGCGCGTCGCGATGCCATGAAAACCCTGGCGGGTGCCGCGGCGTTTGCGGCTACGGCGGGCCTGCTGGTGGCCTGCGCGCCGGACAAGCCGCAATTTAAAAGCATAGACCTGACCGGCGCAGACTATGCGCAGGGCTTTACGCTGGCTGACCACAACGGCCAGGTGCGCACGCTGAAGGATTTTCCGGGCAAGGTCGTTGTGGTGTTTTTCGGCTTCACGCAATGCCCCGACGTCTGCCCGACCTCCATGGCCGAGCTGGCCCAGGTCAAGCAACTGCTGGGCCCTGACGGCGACAAGCTGCAGGCCATCTTCATCACTGTCGACCCGGAACGCGACACGCCCGAGCTGCTCAAGGCTTACATGGGCAATTTCGACCCGGGCTTTCTCGCGCTGCGCCCCACCATGGCCCAGTTGCCCGAGGTCGCCAAGGACTTCAAGGTTTACTACAAGAAGGTCGAGGGCAAGACACCCGGCAGCTACACCATGGACCACTCCGCGGGCAGCTATGTCTTTGACGGCAAGGGCCGCATCCGCCTCTACAACCGCTACGGCGGCGGCGCCGAGGCGCTGGCATCGGACATCCGCCTGCTGCTGAAGAACTCCTGAAGGCCGGGTCAGAAATTCACCGTCTTGATGGACTTGCGTGTATTGGCAGGCATCTCCCGCAGCGACTTGAGCATATAGGCCAGATGCAGCGCCGCGTCCGGATGCGCACCGCACTGCGCGTCCGGCACCATGGCAATTGCGACATGCAGCTTCAGGTGCGAACCCACCGGCAGTAAATCAGAGGGCTGAAGCGCGTGCGCCACCAATTGCGTGGCCGCGGCCACGGCCTGTGCGGCCGTCACCGGCCCCTCGATCAACAAGGCGAATTCACTGTCACCGACACGTGCCGCGATGTCGATGTCGCGCGCCAGCTTGCGCAGGCAGGAGCTCGTCAACACCAGGGCATAGTCGGCGATCTGCCGGCCATGTTCCTTGGCGAACCAGCCGTGGTTGGACAGATCGATCATGAGCAAGGCGCAACGGTGCTTGTAGCGGTTCGAGCGCAGCAAGGCTTCGTGCAGCCGCGCTTCGAAGGTGTGCTGGTTGCTCAAGCCGGTCAGCGGCTCGGTCTGCGCCAGCGCGGCGGCGCGCGCCCGCGCCTCGCGGCGCTGGGCTGTTCGGCGCAGCAGGCCGTAAAACAGCAGCGGCGTCTGCAGCGCAACACCCAGGGTGAGGCCGTATTGCGTGAGGAAGCTGATAGGAATCAGTCCCAGGTTGCGCAGTATGGGGAAAGGCGCAGCCAGCGCGACAGGCACAAACCCCAGAGCGATCCAGCGCATGGTGGGTTCCCCACTTCGCCACGCGATGAAAACCATCACGCAGATCAACGCCAGGGCCGCAGTGATCAGGGCCGTGATGCCGATAAAGCCCGCATGTGTCGGCATCAATGTGTCGAGCACGGCCGCCAGTGCCAGCACGGCGACGAGCTTGAGTGAGAGCCAATCCAGCGCGGCTGAGAATTGCCGCGGCCGGGTCACCACACGCGCAAACCAGATGCCGCTGCAAGCCGCCGCCACCGGCAGCAGGAAAGCCGAGAGGTCGTTCCATACCGGTGAGTCCGGCCAGAGGTATTGCCCGCCTATGCCCAGCAGCCCGGCCTGCGCTGCTGCCAATACGGTGATGTACACGGCATACGCCGCGAAACGCCTGTCCCTGAAGGCCACCGCGTTGGCGCTCGCCAGCAAGGCCATCAACAGCGCGAGGCCGAAATAAGCACCCAGCAGGAACTGCTCCTGCATGCGCTGCGCCAGCAGGGCGGGTTGGTTGTAAATAAAGAGTGGCGCCGAAAACGGCCTGCGCGCCTGTTCTATGCGTATGAAGTAGGTGACCGGCTGGGCCTGCTCGCTGTCCAGGTCGAAGACCGGGAAGCGGTCGGGACGCGGCCACTGGGTTACCGGGATCCTGTCGCCCGCCGCTTGCTCGACCCAATTCCCTGTGGCATCGCGGTAGTGCAGGCTCGCGCGGTCCACGCCTGCGCTGCTGAGCTCCAGCGCCCAGCGCTGCGACAGATCCGGCTGCGTGGCGTTAAAGCGTATCCACATCACCTGGCCGCCAAGCATGGCAGTGTGGCCGGTGGGGCGCATCGCGAACGGTAGGTCGTACTGCCAGGCTTCCACCTGCTCCAGCAGGGCCTTGCCGCCCGTGTCGATCCAGAACTGGCTATGTTCGGCCAGGGCGATCTGGCCGTCGGGTGCATTGAGCTGGAGCACCGGCAGCCGCGCGTCGGCGCCGGGCTGGGCCCACCCCGCCGCGGCCCAAGTCTGCAGGCACGCTGCCAGCACTCCCCTGATGGCGTTGCCGCAGGGGAGGGCGCGCACGAACTGCTGAAAGCGTCCGGGTTTGCCGGGGAGCGCAGGGTGAATCAGCACGCATTCATTGTGCGGCTGCGCGTGAGTAAAAATGTACTAAATTTGCATTGGCATCCCGCACTCCGCCCAAGTGGCGTGTGCGCGCAACGGCATTTCCGGCAGCAAGAACGTAGAACGGCGCGCATGGCCCACAAAAAAGCCCGCACTTTGAAGGGCGGGCTTTTGGGGATGGCGTGTGGCCGGGTGGGCCTTGGCGCCCCGGTTTATACGTCTTCGCTTATGCGTAGGCCGCCAGCACCTTTTTCATCTTCTTCATGGCCGCCACTTCGATCTGGCGGATACGCTCGGCGCTCACCTTGTACTCGGCGGCCAGGTCGTGCAGCGTCATGCCGCCCGAGCCGTCATCGTTCACCTTGAGCCAGCGCTCTTCCACGATGCGCCGGGCGCGCGGGTCCAGTTCCTCCAGCGCGGCGGTGATGCCGTCCGAGGCCAGGTTGTCGCGCTGGCGCGATTCCATCAGCGCGGTGGGCTCTTGCGTCGCGTCGGCCAGGTAAGCGATGGGCCCGAAGGCGTCCTCGCCGTCATCGCCGGGGCTGGGGTCCAACAGCACGTCGCCGCCGGACATGCGCTGCTCCATCTCGATGACTTCCTCGCGCTTGACGTTCAGCGTCTTCGCCATGGAATCGATCTGGCCTTCGGTCAGCGTGTCGCGGTGCGTCGCCACGTCGGCGTCGTCCTTGAACCCCTGCTTCATGGAGCGCAGGTTGAAGAACAGCTTGCGCTGGGCCTTGGTGGTGGCGACCTTGACCATGCGCCAGTTCCTCAGGATGTACTCATGGATTTCAGCTTTGATCCAGTGCATGGCGTAGCTCACCAGGCGCACATTCTGGTCCGGGTCGAAGCGCTTGACGGCCTTCATCAGGCCGATATTGCCTTCCTGGATCAGGTCGCCGTGGGGCAGGCCGTAACCCAGGTATTTGCGCGAAATCGACACTACCAGCCGCAAGTGAGAGAGCACTAACTTACCGGCCGAATCCAGGTCGTTGTTTTCTTTGAGGTTTTTGGCATATTCCTGCTCCTGCTCCAGGGTGAGCATGGGCAGGCGATTGACGGCGGAAATGTAAGCGTCCAGGTTGCCCAGCGGGGGAACCAGCGACCAAGGGTTGACGGCTGCGACGGCGCCCGATTGAGGCACGGCCACGGCAGCGGTCAGCGATTGGGGGGAAAGAGCGTATGACACTGCAGAACTCCTTTTCTCTAGCGCTAAATATTAGCACTCTGTTAGAGCGAGTGCTAAGCAATAGGTTCAATGGCTCGGATAGCGCAAGGCTAATTGGTAGTAACCCTAGTTTTGAACCGCGGCCGGCGGGTTTGGTTCAGGATATTTGGGTTTCCTGAGTGTAAAGACAGGTAATTGTTTTAATTACATCTCCGTGAAACGCTTAAGGCAGGCGCCTGTCGTCGCGAACTTCCCGCGCCTCCACATCCACCACGTCGCTGGAACGCGGCGCGTTGGCAGCGTCATGGCCGGCACCGCCCGGCCACATGCCCTGGGGCGAATAGCGCTGGAAACGGCCAAATACCATGGCCGGGGCCGGTTTGCGGCCTGTAATCAGGGATTTGAGCAGGCTCAGCGCGACGACGATCAGCGCGGCCACCAGCAGGCTGACGGCAAATACCGCCGCAAACAGGCCCAGCACCAGTTTGAGGAAAAAACGCAGAATTTTGCCGATCAAGCGGAACACCCGTGAAAAGGTTTAAACCTTACATATGGAGGCGAGCGCTGCTTATTCAAGCCGGCCGGCAAACCGGATTCTTCACCAGCGGATGCCCAGCCGGCCGAACAGCTTGCTCAGCACAAACAGGGGGCCGACCCAGAGGTACTGGATGTCTTCGAAAAACGAAGGCTTCTTGCCTTCTATCTTGTGGCCTATGAACTGCAAAATCCAGGCGCCGACAAAAATCGCAACGCAGATGGGCAATACCTGCGATCCCATGGCAAATACCAGGGCCATGAACAGCACCGACCACACCGCCATGGTGATGAAGAACACTGCGGAGAGGCGTGCGTAATACACCATGCTGGCCGCGATAAAGGCATAAGCCACATAGGGATGCAACGCGAACATCATGCCGACCAAGCTCAGCATGATGAGCGGGATGGCGATGAAATGGATCAATTCGTTGCGCGGGTTCTGGTGGCTTTCACCATAGTGCGCCAATAGCTGGTCGACTTTGCGGGATCCGGCCGAGGCGCCGGAGGTGTCGGGGCTGTCGCTGGTATGCGCTGTGTTGTCCATGTCTGTCTCCCGTGAGGAAAGGGCGCGCCCGGCGCCATTCCGCCCACTTTAATACAGCCGTGGCCTTTCACAAAGCCAGGCTCGTCGCCGATGCGGCTGGCCGGGGCAGGCCTCAGGTCGGCGTGATTTTCGCGGTCTTGATAATCCGGCTCCAGCGGTCGATTTCGCTTTTCAGGAAGCGGGCGAACTCGTCAGAACCTTTTTGCGAGACGCGAAAGCCTTGCTGCTTGGCGCGCTCTTCCACTTCGGCGCTGTACATGATCTTGATCATCTCGCGCGAATACCTGTCCACGATATCGTCTGGGGTTTTGGCCGGGAGCATGGCCCCTGTCCAGTTTTCGACGAAGAGGCCGGGCATGCCGGCTTCAAAGGCCGTCGGCACGTCCGGCACCCCCGGGTGCCGGCCCAGGCTGCAGATAGCGATCGCGCGAAGCTTTCCAGACTTGACGTGGGAAATGGATTCCGGGAAGTTGGAAAAGACCACGTCGAGCTGGCCACCGATCAGGTCCACCATTGACGGCGCGCCGCCGCGGTAAGGAACATGGATCATTTTGGTCTTGTTCAGCTCACAGAACAACGCCATGGTCAGGTGCGCCGGCGTGCCGTTGCCGCTTGAACCTGCGCTCAACTGCTTGGTTTTGGACACCGCTATCAGGTCCTTGAAGTCCTTGATCGGGCTGGCGGCGGGAACCACAACAAGCATCGGCGAATTGGCGAGCAAGGCGACCGGACGCAAGTCCTTGGTGAAGCTGTACGGTGCGTTGGGATAAAGCGATACGTTCGCCGCATGCGTCAACGTGATGGCCAGCAGCGTGTTGCCGTCGGGCGGTGACTTGGCGACGAACTCGGCGCCGATCTGCGCGTTTCCGCCGGCTTTATTGTCGACAATCACCGGAACTTTCCACGCTTCGGTCAGCTTTTGCGCAATCGTGCGGGCCATGATGTCGGTCAGGCCTCCGGGCGTAAATGGGACCACATACTTGATGTTGGTACCCGGCTTGGGAAAAGTCTGTTGGGCCAAGCCCAGGCCCGGAATGCCCGTCAGGGCGGCACCTGCAGATGCCAACACGATGTCACGACGCTTCATGCTTTGCTCCTTGAGTTTTAACTAACGACTGATCCCTCACTAACTAACTGGTCCAATTGAGATTTGAGCGCATCGGGAATGGTGATGCCCGCCTTTTGTGCTTTTGTCTCGAGTGCGATGCGCCGCGCACCGGCAAGGCGCACACCCTCGTCCAGCAGCATTTCTGCGATCACGGTTTCCATGCGTTCAAAGTAAGCGTCCGTGCCCGCAAGCGCGCCCGGATCAATGAGGATGAACGCCTGGCCGATCCGCGGCTGGTTGCCCTCATCGACGAAAAATGATGATGCTTCAAAAGCAAAATTCGCGCCGATCACGGCCGTCACCAGCAGCTCGACCATCAATGCCAGCATGGAGCCCTTGGTGCTGCTCACGGCTCCCAGCGGCAGCATGGAGCCTTCCAGGGCCGCCTGCGCATCGGTGGTGGGCCGGCCTTGCGCGTCCAGGGCCCAGCCCAGCGGAATGGCCTTGCCTTCCTTGGCTGCCACCATCACCTTGCCGCGCGCAACCTCGCTCAGCGACAGGTCAATCAACAAGGGATCGGCATTTCTGCGAGGAAACGCCGCGGCGATCGGGTTGGTTCCAAAGACCGGGTGCTTGCCGCCCGCGGCCGGCATGGCCGCCGGTGCGTTGGCAAAGCCCAGGCCCACCAGGCCCGCGTCGGCGGCGCCGCGCAGGTGGTCCACCAGCACGCCGCAATGGTGGCTGTTGGTGACGCCGGCAAAACACACGCCCAGTTCGCGCGCGGTTGCAATGGCCGTGGAGATCGCCAGGTCACAGGCGGGAAAGGCCAGCCCTTGCTTCGCGTCCACCAGCACGGCGGCGCCTTTTTGATGCGCCACAACGGCGACGGCCTGGCCGTCGGCGCGGCCGTTGCGAAGATGGGTGGCGTATTGCGGCACACGGCTCAAGCCATGCGAGGCGAGCCCTTGCGCGTCTGCGCGAACCAATGCTTTCGCCGTGGCGGCCGCCATGGCCTCGGCGGCACCGGCGTTGCGCAGCGCCTGCGTTGCCAGGCGGCGAGCTTCTTCAAGAGTCAGATGCGCCATTTACGAAAAACTTTCCAGAACCTTGTCGGCGATCATCACCGATACACGTGCATTGGACTGCGCGCTGACACCTGAGATGTGGGGGGTTAACAACAAGTTGGGGCAATCCTGCAACAAAGGACTTACAGGCAAGGGTTCGACATCGAACACATCGATCGCCGCTCCGCCCAATTGACCGGCACGCAAAGCGGTGGCGACGGCATTGATGTCGACGATGTGGCCGCGCGAAGTGTTGATCAGCACCGCGCCTTTTTTCATTTCGGCGATGCGGGCCGCATTGAAGAGGCCGCGCGTGCTGTCGAGCAGGGGGATATGCAGCGTGACGGCGTCGGCGCTGCGCACGAGTTCATCCAGCCCCACAGGCCGGACGCCGGACTGCGCGAACACGGGCGCGTCGGGCGGCAACATCGCGTCGTGCGCGATGACCCGCATGCCCAGGCCGAGCGCCAGGCGCGCCGTGGTCTGGCCGATGGAGCCGAAGCCGATGATGCCCAGCGTCTGTCCGGCGGTCTCGCGCCCGTTGCCCAGCGTCGCACGCGGCCACTGGCCGGCGGCAACCGCGCCGGTGGATGCGAAAGCGCCGCGCAGCAACAGCATGGTGCTGGCGATCACGTATTCCGCCACGCTGAGCGCGTTGGCACCGGTGGCGGGTATGACCTTGATGCCCCTGGCTTCACAGGCCGGCATGTCGATGTTGTCCAGGCCCACGCCCAGCCGCCCCACGACTTTGCAATGCACCATCGCTTCCAGCAGTTCGCCGCGCACCTGTGTCAGGTTGCGCACCACCAGGGCGTCGGCGCCAGCGGCCTCGGCCCGCAGGCGAGCGGCATCGCCCACCAGCTTGGGGTCGTAAAGCACATCGTGTGCGGCTGCAAGGCGCGCTACGGCCCCTTCGTCCATGAACTCGCAGATGACAATGCGCGCCATAGGTTGTCTCTAGGCTGATTCGAAGAGGCGCGTCAGCACGAACTCGCGGTGGCCCAGCGCCTCGGCGGCGGTCAGGCGGCCGTTGGCCGTGCGCAGCATGTTCTCCAGCAGCTTGTCGCCGGCCTGGTCCAGCGTGATCTCGCGCTGCAGCAGGCCCGAGGTGTCCACGTCGATGTGCTCGCTCATCAGGCGCACGGTGCGCGGGTTGGAGCAGATCTTGATCACCGGCACGATGGCATTGCCGATCACATTGCCCTGGCCCGTGGGGAAGAAGTGGACCGCATAGCCGGAGGCGGCGCACAGGGTCACCATCTCGGCGGCCGCACTGGACGAATCCATGAACCACAGCCCCGGATGCGTGGGCATCTCGGCCTTGTCGATGACACCGTCGACCGTGCAGACCTTGCCGATCTTCTGGATGTTGCCCAGGGCTTTTTCCTCGATGGTCGTCAGGCCGCCGGCGATGTTGCCCTTGGTCGGCTGCGAGTCGGACAGGTCGCTGGTCTTGTGGCGGTTGATCATGTCCTGGTACCGGTTGAACATGAACATGAAGCGCTCGCGCACCGCATCGCTGGCGCAGCGGTCGGCCACGATCTTTTCTCCGCCGGTGATTTCCGAAGTCTCCCCGAAGCACAGGTAGTTGCCCAGGGGATGCAGCTTGTCGAAGGCGTTGCCCACGGTGGGGTTGGCGCCGCAGCCCGAGGTGGTGTCGGATTCGCCGCACTTGGTGGAGACCCAGAGTTCGGAGATGCCGCAGACTTCGCGCTGCTTTTCGCTGGCCCACTGCACGTATTCGCGGGCCGCCCTGGAGGCCTTCATGATGGTCTCGTGGTCGCCGTGGCCCTCGATGCCGAAGCCCACGACCGGCTTGCCGGTGGTCGCGATGCCGTCGACCACTTTCTTGGTCCAGCCGTCTTCAATGCCGATCACCACCACGGCGGCCACATTGGGGTTGCAGCCCGCGCCTATCAGCGTGCGGAAGTGCAGCTCCAGGTCGGCGCCGAACTGCAGGCGGCCATAGGGATGCGGGATCGCCATGCTGCCCTTGATGTTGTGGGCCACGGCTTCCGCCGCCGCGTTGGAGAGGTCGTCCAGCGGCAGGATGATGACGTGGTTGCGCACGCCGACGCGGCCGTTCTCACGGCGATAACCCAGGAAGGTGGTGTCTTTGTTAATGACTGACATGGGGAAATCCTTTTAAAGCTTTGAGTTGATGGTTTGGATGGCGCAGCGACCGGGCGGCAGGCAAGGCGCAAACCGCAGACGGCTCCTGCCCGGCGAGGATTTGCAACGCGGCATTCCGCACGCGCAGTAGCCAGGCAAGCCATCAACTACCAGCGTTTGGTTTTGATGTTGTGAACATGCGCGTGTTGGCCCGCTTTGATATTGGCGACCACCTTGCCCATGTCGATTCCGTACTTGAGCACCGTATCGCCAACGGCCATGTCCTTGAGCGCCACCTTGTGGCCGATGGGAATGTCCTGCTGGGCCTGCACGTTGATCATGCGGTCTTCGTCCATGATCCAGCCGGTCATGGCGGTCCCGGCCTTCACACCTTCCACCACCACGACAGCCACGGTGTCTTTGGCGTCGTGCAATACAAAATGAATCATGGGTTCTCCATCAGGGGCTGGGTTGAATCGAGCCGCCAGTTTTATGGAGGGGCCATACCTTGTCAATTAACTCATATATATGACTTGTAGGGCCGGGCCATCGGTGTTTCAATGGGCGCCGTGAACGTGAAAACCAGACCTACACCCCTGCGCCCGCTGGCGGGCGGGGATGCGTTGCCGCTGTACCGCCAGGTCAAGCGCGAGCTGCAAAAACTCATAGAGGCAGGCCACTATGGTCCGGGTAAACCCCTGCCCAGTGAAACCGAAATTGCCACGGGTTTGCAGGTCAGCGTGGGCACCTTGCGCCATGCGGTGGATGAGCTGGTGCACGAACACGTGCTGTTGCGCCGCCAGGGCAAAGGTACCTTTGTGGCACCGCACACCGATGCGCGTTTCATGTTCCAGTTTTTCCATGTGGAGCCGCGCGGGAGTTTCGGCGACGACGATGAAACAGGCGAGCGCGATTACCCCGAGATCAATTGCATCGCCTTCGCGCGCGAGAGGGCGACGGAGGCCGAGGCCGTAGCCTTGCGCATCAAGACGGGTGAGCCCGTGTTCAGGGCCGAGAACCGGCTTGCCCTGCGCGGCCGGGTGGTGATGCACGACAGGCTGTCAATATCCGCCGCGCTGTTTCGCAACCTCACGGAAAAACGCTTTATCGAAAGGCCCAGCACCATTTATGCGCTGTACCAGACGGATTTCGGCATCACGGTGCTGCGCGCGCAGGAGCGCGCGCGTGCGGCGGCGGCAGACAAAACCACGGCCCGTGTGCTGGGCGTGGCAGCAGGCACCCCTGTGATGGAAGTGCACCGGCTCGCCCTGACCTTTGGCGACAAGCCGGTGGAGTACCGCGTGTCGACCATCAACACCCAGGCGCACGACTACGTCAGTGTGCTGTCCAAGAAAGCCTGAGCATGGACCTTGTTCTTTTGCTGGAGAAAGCCCGGCTTGCCGGCGTGGAAGCGGCCATCCGCATCAAAGAGGCGCGGGCAGCGCTGAGACCCGCCGACGTCAGCCAGAAAGCCCCCGGCGATTGGGTCACGCGCTTTGACCGCGAGGTGGAAGAGCACTTGCGCAAAGCCTTGCAGCACGCCCTGCCGCAGGGACGCTTTGTTGGGGAAGAGGGCGGCGGTGAGTTGACGGACGAAGCCACCTGGCTGGTCGACCCGATTGACGGTACGGCGAACTTCGCACGCGGCTATCCCCAGTACGCGGTATCGATTGCGCTCTGTGTGGGCCGTGAACCGGTGCTGGGCGTGATCGTCGACCCTTCGCGCGATGAAGTCTTCACGGCGGCTGACGGCCTGGGCGCGCGGCTGAACGGACAAGCCATTGCTTGCGCCGATGCGCGCCCGCCGGGCCAATGCCTGGTGGCCACGGTGTTTCCCAAACCCGGTGCGCCGTTTATGGACGACTACCTTGCCGAGTTCGGCCGTGTGCTGAAAAGCTTCGGCCAGGTGCGTCGCAGTGGGGCGATGGCGCTGGAACTGGCTTATGTCGCGGCCGGCAGGGCCGACGCCTTCTGGGAGCGCGGCATGGGTGCCTGGGACGCCGCGGCCGGCGCGGTGCTGCTGCGCGAAGCCGGTGCCGTGCTGCAGCCCTTGGATGGTCTGCCTTTGCTGGAAAGCCGGATGCTGGTGGCCGGAAGCCACTCCGGTGCCGCCTTGCTCGAAGACGTGCTTAGACGCCCGTGAGGCGAGCATCCACTTCAATCGCTCCTTGAAATAGTGGCGGCCTCAGCCGAGCAGCGCCTGCGCGAATTCGCGCGCGTTGAAAGTTTCCAGGTCTTCGAGCTGTTCACCGACGCCGATGAAATACACCGACACGGGGCGCAGCGCCGGCGATGCCAGCGCGCGTTCACGCGCCCATAGGGCGATAGCGGCCAGTACACCGCCCTTGGCAGTGCCGTCCAGCTTGGTCACGATCAGGCCTGTCAGCTGCAAGGTGTCGTCAAAAGCCTTGACCTGGGCCAGGGCGTTCTGGCCGGTGTTGCCGTCGATGACCAGCAACACTTCATGGGGAGCCGTGGCGTCGGCCTTCTGGACCACGCGTTTGATCTTGCGCAGCTCTTCCATGAGGTGCAGCTGCGTGGGCAGGCGGCCGGCGGTATCGACCAGCACCACATCCTTGCCGCGCGCCTTGCTGGCGCTCACGGCGTCAAAGCTCACGGCGGCGGGGTCGCCGCCTTCCTGGCTCACGATCTCGACGGTGTTGCGGTCGGCCCAGACGCTGAGTTGCTCGCGCGCCGCCGCGCGAAAGGTATCGGCCGCCGCGAGCAGCACCGACGCGCCTTCGGTGGCCAGGTGGCGCGTGAGCTTGCCGATGGAGGTGGTCTTGCCGGCGCCGTTCACGCCGGTCACCATGATCACGGTGGGCTGGTACTGGCCTATCACCAGCGGCTGCTCCAGCGGTTTGAGCAATTGCGAGATCGAATCCACCAGCGCGTTCTTGACGGCCACGGGATGGGTCATGCCGCCTTCGCGCACGCGGCGCTTGACCTCGGCCAACAGGTGTTCGGTGGCCTTGGTGCCGGTGTCGGCCATCAGCAGCGCGGTTTCAAGGTCTTCGTACAGCGCGTCATCGATGCGGCTGCCGGTGAACACCGACGAAATGCTGGAGCCGGTCTTGCGCAGGCCGTTTTGCAGCTTGGCCAGCCAGCGTTCGCGCTCCGGCGCGGCGGCACCGGGGACCGGTATGGTGATGGGGGTAACCAGGGCGCTGCCTATCAGTCCTCCTGCGGCGGGCGCCGGTGCGTTGCCCGTAGCCGGCGGGGTCCCGGGGGCCGGGGAGGGCGCAACGGAGGGGGCAGGGGGTTTTTTCTTGAAAAAACTGAACATTGGGTATGCTTGTGAGTCCTAGTGGGCTGTTGCAGAGCTGCCGGACAGCGTGCCGCGCCACCCATCCATTCTATGAAACACCCCAGCCAAGCCCTTTTTCCGCCGCCAGTACCCTTCTCCCGCCCCGTTTTTCGCCTTCCCCACGTCACGGCCGCCCTGCTTGCGCTGTGCCTGGGAGCTGCCGCCTGGGCCCAGACGCCCGCCGCGGCACCGGTGGAGAAATTCACGCTGGCCAACGGCCTGACGGTGATTGTCAAACCCGACCACCGCGCCCCCACGGTGGCGCACATGCTGTGGGTGCGGGTCGGCTCCATGGACGAGGTGGACGGCACCTCGGGTGTGGCCCATGCGCTGGAGCACATGATGTTCAAGGGCACGCCGACCGTGAAGCCCGGCGACTTCTCCAAGCGGGTGGCTGCGTTGGGCGGCCGCGACAACGCCTTCACCACCCGCGACTACACCGGTTACCACCAGCAGATTCCGGCTGGGAAGCTGGAGGATGTGATGCGGCTGGAGGCTGATCGCTTCGCCCACATGCAATGGCCCGATGAGGAGTTCAAGCGCGAGATCGAGGTGGTCAAGGAGGAGCGCCGCCTGCGCACCGAGGATTCGCCGCGCGCTATGCTGTATGAGCAGGGCACGGCCATGACTTTTATCGCGTCGCCCTACCGGCGCCCCGTCGTCGGCTGGATGAGCGACCTGGACGCCATGACGGCGGCCGACGTGCGCGATTTTTACCGGCGCTGGTACGTGCCGGCCAACGCGGCCGTGGTGGTGGCGGGCGATGTGGAAGTCGCCCAGGTCAAGAGGCTGGCCGAAAAATACTATGGCGGCATTCCCGCGCGGCCGGTGCCTGTGCGCAAGCCCCGCACCGAGCCCGAGCAGGACGGCCAGCGCCGCCTGGACTACAAGGCCCCGGCCAGCCAGGCCTATGTGGGCATGTCCTTCAAGGTGCCCAAGCTGGAGCCGGCCGATCTGCTGGATCCAGTCCCAGGTGCGCCGGCCTCGCCCACAGCGGAGGGCAGCCGCGACGCGCTGGCCCTGACCGTGCTGGCCGCGGTGCTTGACGGCTATGGTGGCGCCCGTCTGGAGCGTGCCCTGGTGCAAGGGGGCGCCAGGGTGGCCGACGGCGCGGGTGCCTCCAACGGCCTGTTGGGGCGCGGGCCGCAGCTGTTTGTGCTCGACGGCATTCCCGCGGACGGCAAGACCACGCAGCAGGTGGCCGATGCTTTGCGCCGGGAGGTAGCCCTGATTGCCCGTGAAGGCGTGAGCGAAGCGGAACTCAAGCGCGTGAAAACCCAGTGGGTGGCCAGCGAAACCTACAAGCTCGATTCCGTGTTCAGCCAGGCCCGCGAACTGGGCGCCAACTGGATACAGGGCCTGCCGCTGGACGGCAGCGAACGCGTGATCGCCGGCCTGCGCCGTGTCACGGCCGCTGAAGTGCAGGCGGTGGCCGCCAGATACTTCGGCGACGACCAGATGACCCAGGTGACCTTGCTTCCCCAGCCGGTGGATCCCAATCGCAAACCCCGCAAGCCGGCGGTTTCCATCCGCCATGACGCCGGCTCCTGAACCCGACAAGCTCAATCCCATGAAAACCGTGACGACAAACCCGGCCAAGCGCCCTTTTATCCTCTGGGCGGCCGGCTTGCTGTGCCTGTGCCTGCAGGCAACGGCCAATGCGGCCATCCCTATCCAGCATTGGACACAGCCCGGCGGCGCCCAGGTTTACCTGGTCGAGAGCCCGGCCATCGCCATGCTGGATGTGCAGATCGACTTTGACGCCGGCAGCCGGCGCGACCCGGCGGCACAGGCGGGCCTGGCGAGCATGACCGCCACCATGTTGGACAAAGGCCTGGAAGCCAAAAACGGCGCGCCGGCCATGGATGAAAATGCGCTGAGCGAAGCCTGGGCCGACCTGGGCGCGCAGTTTGGTGCCAGCGCCACCGGTGAGCGCCTGGGCTTTGCGCTGCGATCGCTGACCGATCCTGAACTGCTGGACAAGGCCGTGGCGCTCGCGGCGCGCCAGATCGCGGAGCCGTCCTTTCCGAGCGATATCTGGCAGCGAGAACGCGAGCGCGTGGTGGCTTCGATCAAGGAGTCCTACACCCGGCCCGGCAGCATCATTGCGCGCGCTTATGCTAAGGCGGTGTACGGTACACACCCCTACGGCTATGAGGCGACCGAAGCGACGCTGGCGCGTATCAGCGTAGCCGACATGCGTGCCTTCTATACCTCGGGTGTGGCGGCCTGCCGCGCGCGCATCAGCATGGTGGGCGCCGTGACGCGCGCACAAGCCGACGAGATCGCGGCGCGCCTGCTGTCGCGCCTGCCGCAAGTGCCCTGCGCCAGCCTGCCGCCCCAGCCGCAGGTGCCCGAGGTGGCGCCCCTGGCCCAGGCAGAGGAAAAGCGCATTCCCTTTGATTCGGCGCAGGCCCATGTGCTCATGGGCCAGCCCGGCTTCAAGCGTGACGATCCGGACTATTTCGCGCTGACCGTCGGCAACTACATCCTGGGTGGCGGTGGTTTTGTTTCCCGCCTGACGCGGGAAGTGCGTGAAAAGCGGGGGCTGACTTACGGTGTCTACAGCTATTTTTCTCCCGGCCTGCATGCCGGCAGCTTCACCGTGGGCCTGCAGACGCGGCCCGACCAGACCGACCAGGCGGTGAAGCTGGTGCGTGAGGTGGTCAAAGACTTCGTCACCAACGGCCCCACCGAGGCCGAACTGAAAGCCGCCAAGGACAACCTCGTAGGCGGTTTTGCGCTGCGCATAGACAGCAACCGCAAGCTGCTGGACAACATCGCCGGCATCGCCTGGAACGGCCTGCCGCTGGACTACCTGGACACCTGGACCCAGCAGGTGGACAAAGTGACAGTGGCGGACATCAAGGCAGCCTTCGCGCGCAAGCTGCAACCCGAGAAAATGGTAACCCTGATCCTGGGTGCCGCGCCATGAAATACACCCCGACTTCGTCCTCCGCCGGTACCGATGCCGGCAAGCCCTCTCGTCCCAAGGGCGGCAAAGTGGTGGCGCGCAAGACCGTGCCGCCGGGCGAGATTCGCATCATTGGCGGGCTGTACAAGCGCAGCAAACTGCCGGTTCCCAGCAAGCCCGGCCTGCGCCCCACACCCGACCGCGTGCGCGAAACCCTGTTCAACTGGCTGGGCCAGGACCTGACGGGCTGGCGCTGCATGGACGTGTTCGCCGGCACCGGCGCGCTGGGTTTTGAGGCCGCTTCGCGCGGCGCTGCCGATGTGCTGCTGTGCGAGCAGGACCCGGCCCTGGCGCTGCAGCTCCAGGCGGTGCAGGGCAGGCTCAAGGCCGATATGTGCCGTATCGAGCGCGGCGACGGGCTCAGCGCCCTTAAACGCGTTGCGCCTGGCAGCCTGCAACTGGTCCTGTTGGACCCGCCTTTTGAATCCACCCTGTTTGAGTCCGCGCTGCAGGCCGCCACGCGCGCCATAGGCCCGACGGGCCTGGTCTACCTGGAAGCACCCAAAGCCTGGAGCGACGAGGACTTGCTGCCCCTGGGCCTCAAGCTGCACCGCAGCGGCAAGGCCGGCGCCGTGCACTTTCACCTGCTGGCCGGGCTGGGCGCTTAGCCGCCAAGCCTTGCCTGCCGCGTGGTTACAGGGGCCGTTGGGCGGGTTTTGGTAGCGGGGCGGGCATAATTCCAGCCATGGCCACCCCGCGCATCGCTGTCTATTCCGGCACTTTTGACCCCTTCACACTGGGGCATGACGATGTCGTACGCCGCGCGGCCGGGCTGTTTGACCAGCTCGTCATCGCCGTGGCCGTGGCCCACCACAAGAAGACGCTGTTCTCGCTGGACGACCGTGTGGCGCAGGTGAAGGCGGCGACTGAAGGTATTGCCGGTGTGGCCGTGCTGCCTTTTGACGGCCTGATCATGGATTTCTGCGCCGCGCGAAAGGCCTCGGCCGTGGTGCGCGGCATCCGCAACCTGACGGACTTCGACTATGAAGCCCAGATGGCGGCCATGAACCGCAAGCTGCGCCCGCAGGTGGAAACCGTGTTTTTGCTGCCCGATGCGCCGCTGCAATGCATTAGCAGCACGCTGGTGCGTGAGATCAGCAAGCTGGGCGGCGACGTGGCGCAGATGGTGAGCCCGGCGGTAGCCTCGGCCCTGGCGGCCGCGCACCAGGCAGCGAAGGGAGGGTGACCGATGGCCCTGATGATCACCGACGAATGCATCAACTGCGACGTCTGCGAGCCCGAATGCCCCAACCAGGCGATCTACCTGGGCAAGGAAATCTACGAAATCGACCCGCACAAATGCACCGAATGCGTGGGCCATTTCGATGAGCCGCAGTGCGTGCAGGTTTGCCCTGTGGCCTGTATTCCCCTGAACCCGCAGCACATCGAAACGCGGGAAACCCTGTGGGAAAAATACCAGCGCCTGCAGGCCCTGATTCCCACCGTCACGCCCCGTTGAGGGCTTGCCGCTCTCAGTCTTCCGTTTCCGGCTCGACCTTGCGCGGCGGCTTGGGACGCGGCGGCGTGCTGGTGTGGATCATCATCGTCGCTTTTTCCATCTCGCCCTTGAGCAGTTCCGGCACGGCCTTGAGGCAACGCGCGATGCTGTCTTCAATGGCGGTGCGGTGCTCGGCCGAGGGTTTTTTCAGAACCCAGTTGACCACTTCAGCCTTGACGCCGGGATGGCCCACGCCTATGCGCAGGCGCCAGTAGTCGGGCGTGCCGAGTTGCGCATGGATGTCGCGCAGGCCGTTGTGGCCGGCGTGGCTGCCTCCGAACTTGAGTTTGACCTGTCCGGGCACGATGTCCATTTCGTCGTGCGCCACCAGCACCTCCTCGGGCGTGATCTTGAAAAAGCGGGCCAGCGCCGCGACGGATTTGCCCGACACGTTCATGAAAGTCAGCGGCTTGAGCAGCCAGACGTTCTGGCCGTTCACTGTGGTGCGGGCGACCTGGCCGTGATAGCTCTTGTCGAGGCTCAGCGGCGCCTTGAGTTCGCGCGAGAGTTCGTCTATCCACCAGAAGCCGGCGTTGTGGCGTGTGGCTTCGTATTCAGGGCCCGGGTTGCCGAGGCCTACAAATAATTTAATCATGCGGAAGTTTCCATCCGTCCAATTCTAGGGGCCAGTAAAAAGGCCCTTGTCCCGCAAGAGGACAAGGGCCTTGGGCCTTCTCAGGCCGGTTCGCGAAGTGGATTACTTCTTGGCGGCAGGCTTGGCTGCGTCAGCCTTGGCGCCGGCCTTGGCTTCCTTGGCGGCAGCAGCCTTGGCAGCCTTCGGATCCACCGGTGCGGCTGCGGCAGCGGCTGCTGCAGCATCGGCCTCGGCTTCTTCAGACACGGCCGACACGGACACCAGCACTGGGTTGTCCTGGCCCTTGGCGACAAACTTCACGCCCTTAGGCAGGGTGATGTCCTTGATGTGCAGCGACGAGCCCTTTTTCAGGCCGCTCAGGTCGACGGCGATGAATTCGGGGATGTCGGCCGGGAAGCAGGAGACAGTCAGCTCGGTCAGCACGTGGTTGACCAGGCAGTTCTCGGTCTTGACGGCCGGGGACTCTTCTTCACCGCTGTAGTGCAGGGGCACCTTGACGGTCATCTTGGTCTTGGCTTCAACGCGCTGGAAGTCGATGTGCAGGATCTGCTGCTTGTAGGGGTGCATTTGCAGGTCGCGCAGCAGAACTTTTTGTGCTTTGCCGCCCAGTTCCATCTCGAGGATGGAAGCATGGAACGCTTCTTTCTTGATGGCATGGAACAAGGCGTTGTGATCGATTTCGATCAGCGTGGGTTCACCGGTGCCACCGTAAACAATACCGGGCGTGCGGCCGGTGATGCGGAGACGGCGGCTCGCACCCGTGCCCTGCTTTGCGCGCTCAAAAGCGACGAATTTCATAATCAACTCCAATAAAGAACGGACCGCGACCAGTCTCGTTCTGGTTTAAAAGGCTATTGCCTTGAATCGCTGCTTTTGCCCCATGATGAAATGATCATCAAGCGGCGAGGGCAGCTACGTTTTGCCTCGGATCAGAACAGGTTGTCCTGGTCCGAAAACAAACTCATGACCGACTCTCCCTTGGCGATGCGCTGAATGGTCTCAGCGATCAGCGGCGCCACGGAGAGCTGGCGAATCTTCTTGCAGCCTGCCGCATTCGGGCTCAGCGGAATGGTGTTGGTGATCACCACTTCGTCGAGCGCGTCGCCCTTGGCGATGCGGTCTATGGCCGGGCCCGAAAAAATCGGGTGCGTGCAATAGGCGTAAACCTTCTTGGCGCCGCGCTCCTTGAGCACTTCGGCGGCCTTGACCAGCGTGCCGGCCGTGTCGATCATGTCGTCCATGATCACGCAGTTGCGGCCTTCGATATCGCCGATCACGTGCATCACTTCCGACACGTTCGCCTTGGGGCGGCGCTTGTCGATGATGGCCATGTCGCAGCCCAACTGCTTGGCCAGCGCCCGGGCGCGCACCACGCCGCCCACGTCGGGCGAGACGACCATCAGGTCGGCATAATTTTTCTGGCGCAAATCGCCCAGCAGCACCGGCGACGCGTAAATGTTGTCGACCGGGATGTCGAAAAAGCCCTGGATCTGGTCGGCATGCAGGTCCATCGTCAGCACACGCGACACACCCACGGCCTGAAGCATGTTGGCCACCACCTTGGCCGTGATGGGCACACGCGCCGAACGCGGGCGGCGGTCTTGCCGGGCGTAGCCGAAATACGGGATCACCGCGGCGATGCGCTCGGCCGAAGCCCGCTTCAGCGCGTCGACCATGATGAGCAATTCCATCAGGTTGTCGTTGGTCGGCGCGCAGGTCGACTGCACCACGAACACATCGCGGGCCCGCACGTTCTGCTGGATCTCGACGGTGACTTCACCATCCGAAAAGCGCCCCACGTGGGCCGCGCCCAGCGAAATGCCCAGGTTCTGGGCGATGTCGGAGGCCATGCTCGGATTGGCATTGCCGGTGAAAACCATGAAATCGGGGTGGTGCGTTTGCATGTGGGGCCCAGCTGCTACAAGGACTTGGACGTGGCTGAAATTTCTGATCAAAGCAAAATACGCACGGGGACAACACGTTGCAACGGGGCTTGGCAGTGAGCGCCGCTTGCCTGCCGTGTTTCCAAAAACACACAGACCCGCTGATACACATCATGCGGGTCTGTCAGGAGCCACGCGGGCCCGCTCCAGGCGGGTCCGCCATACCGGGGCGGTGGCCCTCGGTCTTCAAATTTGGCAGGGGTGGAAGGATTCGAACCTGCGAATGCCGGAATCAAAATCCGGTGCCTTAACCAGCTTGGCGACACCCCTACACAGGACAGTTGTTGTTGCCAACAACAGACCTATAACTTATTCATTTATGGTCGCTTGGAAGCACATTTCGAGAGCGGTTATTTTACCAACCGGCCAGGGGATGCGCCTCCAAATTACTGCATTTGCGGACTTTCCAACCATCAGGCAGGCCTGAGGTATCTGGCAAATCCGCTTCATGCGGCAACTGCGCAAATACAGCACTTCCGGAGCCGGTCATGCGTCCTTGAAGGTTCCTGCTTCTCAGCCAATCGAGTGATTGGCCTATCTGCGGGCACATCTCCTGCGCTACCGGCTGCAAGTCGTTGCGGCCGAATCCGAAATCAAATGATTTCGACTGGGCTTCAGCATTTGCAGCAAAGCCTTGGATTGTAGCAGTTTCTGTGTCGCGTTTGAGCCCGGGTGCGCTGAAAATACCTTGGGTGGGGAGCCCGGCAGCCGGCTTGACCACCACAAAATGGGCTGGCGGCAGGGCCAGCGGTGTGATTTTCTCCCCAATACCCTCGACCCACGCGTGACCGCCGGAGAGGAAAAATGGCACGTCGGCCCCCAGCGACAGGGCAAGGGCGCGCAATTCCTGCGGCGGCAGCCGCACGCCCCACAGCCGTTGCAGGGCCAGCAGGCAGCTGGCCGCATCCGAGGAGCCGCCGCCCATCCCGGCCTGGGAGGGAATCCGTTTTTGCAGGCCGATATGCACCCCCAGCGAGATGCCGCAGGCGGCCTGCAGCGCCTTGGCGGCGCGCACCGCGAGGTCGTCCGCGGGCAGGGCTTCGGCCATTTGGCCGTCGGTTTCCAGGTCCTCCCGGCTGATCCGGCCGTCGGTGCGCAATTCAAAGTGCAGGGTGTCGCACCAGTCGATCAGCATGAAGACGGACTGCAGCAGGTGGTAGCCGTCCGGCCTGCGGCCGGTGATGTGCAGGAAAAGATTGAGCTTGGAGGGTGCCGGCACGTCGTAGAGGGCCTTGAGCGGCTGCACAGGGCGTGAAGCAGAAGCGATGGAAGTCATTGAGGAAGGGGGAGGGCGGTGGGAACGGCTATCGGTCGAGGACCACACGCAGGTCGGCCTGGGGTGCCGGCTGGGACCTTTTGGCCGAGATGCGGCCGTCCTGGTAGCGCGAAAGGTCGGCCGACCAGCCACTGGCGGCTGCATTTTCTCCGCGCAGCCAGGCGAACAATGCCCCCAGCGGTACGGCCGCGCCGGTGGCCTGGGCCATCAGCTCATCGACGGAAGCAAAGCGCTGGACCTTGCCGCTGCCCGAGTCCAGCACCGCCTCGCCGGGCGACCAGCGCAGCACGCCCAGCACATTGCCCAGGGGGCTGACCAGTGTCAGCTCACCGCGTTCACTGCTTCCTTTGAGGTCGAAGCTGGCCGAAAAAGACTGCGCCGGCTCGCTTCGCACCTGCAGGCTGATGCGGCCGGTCCAGAATTCGTTTTTCAGGCCGTCCTGGGCCGTGGCCCTGGGCGCCTGGGCGCAGCTGGCGAGGAAAAATGCCGTGAAAAGGCTCGCGAAGATGAAGGCCAGCCGGGCCAGCTGCGTATGGAAGATGAGCGGCAAGGTAGGTGTTCCCGGCTACTAAAGCTTCACGCGCAGGCGCTTGAGCGTTTCAAGCAGCGTTTCGTTCTCGGGATTGAGCAGCCGGCCTTCCTTCCAGATGGCGATGGCGCGGTCACGCTGGCCCATGGCCCAGAGCACTTCACCGAAATGTGCTGCGATCTCGGCATCGGGCTTGGCCTTGTAGGCGGCCTCGAAGATGCGCGCGGCCTCGGCGTTGTTGCCCATGCGAAATTCCACCCAGCCCAGGCTGTCACCGATAAAAGGATCGGAAGGGGCGAATTCCAGCGCCTTGCGAATCAGCGCGCGCGCCTCGGGTAGCCGCACGCTGCGATCCGCGAGCGAATAACCCAGGGCGTTGTAGGCGTGGTGGTAGTCGGGCTTGAGCTGGATGACCTTGCGCAGCAGGCTTTCCATCTCGTCGAGCTTGCCCAGCTTTTCGGCCATCATGGCCTGGTCGTAGAGCAGCTCGGTTTCTTCCGGCGCCTTGGCCAGGGCCTGTGCCAGCACATCATGGGCCAGCTGGTACTGCTTGAACTCGCGCAGCAGGGACACTTCCGCGTTGACCTTCATCCTGGCTTCCGCCGGATTGCGCTCGGGCAGCTTGCGGATCAGCTGGCGGCCTTCCTCGAGCTTGCCCTGGCTGGCCAGGATGGATGCGCGCCGGGTCTGCGCCTGCGCCAGGTCGGAAGGGTTGTCAATCTTGGCGAGCCAGCTTTCCGCCGTGGCGTAATCCTTGCGTTTTTCCGCGAGCTGCGAGAGTGATAGATAGGCCTGCGCCAGGCCGCGGTTGCGCTCACCTTCCGACGTCTGCTGTTGTGCCAGGCCGACATAGCGCTCCAGCGAGCTTTGCGCCTGGGCCAGCTGGTTGTCCTGCAATTGCAGGGAGCCCAGCACCAGCCAGCCTTCGGGCAGCTCGGGCTTTTCGCGCGTCACGATCTGCAACTGGGCGGAGGCCTCGGCATAGCGTTGGGCGTCCAACAGGGCCCGGGCATAGGCCATCCTGATTTCAGGCATGGCCTTGGAGTTGCCTTCGAAATATTTGCGGACCACGCCTTCGGCTTCGGGCTGCTTGGGGTCCATCAGTTCAAGTGCCACCAGCGCCGGGCCTTCGGCACGAGGAGCGGCGGCCTGCCCACGCCTGGCGGCCGCCAATGCACCCTGGGTGTCGCCTGCCGCCAGACGCATGCGGCCGACTGCTGTCCAGGCGGCACCGGCGGTGGCGGGGTCGCCCAGGTAGCTGGCCAGGGCTTCCTCGACAACGGTGCTGGCCAGTTTTTTGTCGGCCGCGCGGGCGTACACGCGCGGTACCGCGGCCAGGACGGCAGGCCGTTCCACATCCGGCGCCAGCTTGATCTCGGTTTGCAGCGGCTCCACCGTGTCGGCGATGCGGTTCAGCGCCACCAGGATTTGCAGTACGTAGCGATTTGCCTCGCGTGAGGTGGGCTGGTCCTGCTTCCAGGCGCGGGCAGATTGCAGGGCCGCGTCGCCTGAGCGCGATTGCAGGGCGATGTCGGTTGCGCGCTGGTAAAGCTGCGGGTCGCCGGTCTTGCGGGCGGCGTCCAGCATGAGGGCAAAGCCCGCGGCGGGCTCGCCATCCTGCAGGGTCATTTCACCGACCAGCAACTGGTAGAAGAGGGCGCTGTCCAGAAGAGAGGATGGCGCGGCTTCCTGCGCGGCCCTGGCTTCACCCAACGTGGCGGGGGCTGCGGACACAGGCTCGTCGGTCTGCGCCAGGGCCAGGGAAGTAGCAAACCACAGGCCACTGAGGGCAAGGCCGGCAAGGCCAGTTTTTTTCTTCATCGAACCATGATAATTGATGCTTTCGGGCTGCGCTCCCGCTTTACCCTGCCGTCCTGAAAGCTTTTGTGCCGGGCGCCGCGCCACGAATCGCCCTTGCGCCTGCGGACGGTGCCCCAAGCTGCCACACCTATGCCTGAACTGCCCGAAGTCGAAGTCACCCGCCTGAGTTTTGCAGACCGCATCGCGGGCGCTCGCATCGAGCATGTGGCGATGGGCAAGCCCTTGCGCTGGCCCCTGGGCTGCCAGCCGCGCCAACTGATCGGCCGCCAGGTATTGGCAGTCCGTAGGCGCGGTAAATACCTGTTGGTGGACCTGAGCGAGGGCCTGCTGCTGATTCACCTGGGCATGTCCGGCAGTGTGAGTTTTGGCACCGGCTTTCCCGCGCCGGGCAAGCACGACCATTTCGACATGGCCACCAGCCAGGGCACCCTGCGGCTCAACGATCCGCGCCGTTTTGGTGCAGTGGTTTATGCCAGCGGTGAAAACGCCCCGGCCGCGCAAAAACTGCTGGGCCGCCTGGGCGTTGAGCCGCTCAGCGAGGCTTTTGACGCGGTGGGCTTCCACCAGGCGCTCAAACAGCGGCAAACCGCCATCAAGCAGGTTTTGCTGGCTGGGGAGGCGGTGGTGGGCGTCGGCAATATATATGCGTCCGAGGCCTTGTTCATGGCCCGCATCAGGCCCACCACGCGTGCCAGCCGCATCAGCAAGCCGCGCGCCGCGCTGCTCCACGCAGCCATACGCCAGGTGCTGGCGCAGGCTGTTACAAAGGGCGGCAGCACTTTGCGCGACTTTTCCAATGCCTGGGGTGAATCGGGCTATTTCCAGCTGGAGGCCATGGTTTACGACCGGGCCGGCCAGCCGTGCCGGGTGTGCGCCGCACCGGTCAAAAGCATGCGCCAGGGCCAGCGCTCCACTTTTTACTGCGCGACCTGCCAGAAACCTTGAACCTGGGTCCGTAGTCGCGCCAATAGGCCTTTCGGGGCTGCGATGCTATATTGACCGACCACACTTAACGGAAGACCGATGTCTTTTAACGAACAATTTGACCAGCATGGCCAGTGGCGGCGTGAATTTGCACTTCGCCTGAAGCTGCTTGCTGAGTGGATGAAAGACCATGACCTGCTCGACGCGGCCGTCGAGGAGCGCCTGCAGCGGCTGGAGTCCCAGGTGCGCTCCGACAAGGTCATGGTGGCTTTCGTGGCGGAATTCTCGCGCGGCAAGTCCGAACTGATCAATGCGATCTTTTTCGCCGGTTACGGCCGCCGCATCATGCCCGCAAGCGCCGGCCGCACCACCATGTGCCCGACCGAACTCGGCTACGACGCCGACGTGCCGCCCTGCCTGCGCCTGCTGCCCATAGAGACGCGGTTGCAGAAACAGGCGCTGATGGAATGGCGCATGGCGCCCGAAAAGTGGACCCGGCTGGACCTGGACGTCAACGACCCTGCACAGCTGGCCCAGGCCCTGGAAAAAGTCGCCGAAGTGCGGCACGTCACCCAGGACGAAGCGCGCGCTCTCGGCTTCTGGCATGACAGCAACCCCGAAGACAACCCGCTGGCCGGCCCGGACGGCCTGATCGAAGTGCCGAAATGGCGCCATGCGCTCATCAATATCGCGCACCCCTTGCTCAAGCAGGGCCTGGTGATTCTTGATACCCCCGGCCTGAACGCCATAGGCGCGGAGCCCGAACTGACCGTGAGCCTGATCCCCCAGGCCCATGCCGTGGTTTTCATCCTGGCGGCCGATACCGGCGTCACCAAGTCCGACCTGTCGATCTGGCGCGAACACATGATCACGGAAGGCGATGGCAGCGATGCGCGCCTGGTGGTGCTCAACAAGATAGACACGCTCTGGGATGCGCTGAGCACGCCCGAGCAGGTCAAGGCGCAGATCGACCGGCAGCGCGCCACCTCGGCTGAAATCCTGGGCCTGCCGGAGTCTCAGGTCATCCCCGTCTCGGCCCAGAAGGGCCTGGTGGCCAAGGTGACCCGCGACAAGGCGCTGCTGGAGTCCAGCAACCTGCCGGCGCTTGAGCTGGCACTGGGGCAGGGCGTGATGGGCCAGCGCCAGAAAATCCTGCGCACGGCGGTGGCCGCCGGCATCGGCGAGCTCCGCACGGAAGCCGGGCGGGCCATGCACATACGCCGGCGCGACCTGGCCGAGCAGATGATCGAGCTGCGCGGCCTGCGCGGCAAGAACATCTCGGTGATCAAGCACATGCGCAGCCGTATCGAGCAGGAGCAGGCCGAGTTCGACACCAGCGGCGCCAAGATCCATGCGGTGCGCTCGGTCCACCTCAAGATGCTGCGCGACTTGTTCAACCTGCTCAGCACGCCGACGCTCAAGGCCGAGCTGGCCGAGCTCACGAATGCGCTGAAGCAGCCAGGCATCAAGCTGGGCGTCAAAAAGGCCTATGGGCAGACCTTCTCGCGCCTGCGCGAGGGCCTGCAGAAATCGCAAGTGCTGAGCGGTGAAATCCAGTCCATGCTGACCGCATCCTTCCGCCAGCTCAATTCCGAGTTCAGTTTTTCGCTGCAGGCCCCCAAAGAGCCTGAACTGATCCGCTACGAGCACGACCTCGAACTGATAGAGCGCAGCCATCTGCAATACCTCGGGCTCGGCAACGTGCTCAAGCTGTCCCAGGCGGAGTTCTCCGAACGCCTGGTGCGCGCATTGGCCACGCGCCTGCGCGTGGTCTACGAAACGGCGCTGGGCGAGGTCGAGCTCTGGAACAAGTCGGCCGCCTCACAGCTCGACGCCCAGTTGCGCGAGCGGCGTCGCAATTTCGGCCGCAGGCTGGAGGCTATTGAGCGCATCCAGCAGGCGGCATCGGGTCTGGATGAGCGGATCGCCGAGATCGACGAGCAAGAGGGCGTCCTCAACGAGCTTGACGCCAAGCTCACCGAGTTGACCGCGCACCTGATGGGCGGCGCTTCCGCACAGGACAAGGCGCAGGACGCCGCCGCTGCGGCCAAGGGCGCGGCTCTGCCCGAGGCCGCCTGAGTCTTGCCGGCAGGTCTTTCGGCCTTGGGGCGCCATGGCCCCTGCTAGACGTGAACCAGCGATGAAGCCAGGCGCTGCGCAAACCCTGCCCTCCGGTTTTTCCACGGAAATTGTCCGCTGGCAAAGCACGCACGGGCGTAATAGCTTGCCCTGGCAGAACACGCGCGATCCCTATCGCGTGTGGCTGTCTGAAATCATGCTGCAGCAGACGCAGGTCGCGACCGTGCTCGATTACTACGCGCGATTCCTGGAGCGCTTTCCCACGGTCGCGGGCCTGGCGGCCGCGAGCGAAGACGAAGTACTGGGCTTGTGGAGCGGGCTGGGCTATTACAGCCGCGCGCGCAATCTGCACCGCTGCGCGAAAGAGGTCGTGGGCCTGCATGGCGGGCAGTTTCCGGGGACGGCGGAGCAGCTCCAGACCCTTCCCGGCATAGGCCGCTCGACGGCGGCCGCGATTGCCTCCTTTTGTTTCGGCGAGCGCGCCGCGATCCTGGATGGAAACGTCAAGCGGGTGCTCACGCGGGTCTTGGCGTTTTCCGCGGACCTTGCGCAGAGCGCCAACGAGAAAACGCTGTGGAACCTGGCCACGGAACTGTTGCCCAGACGGGACCTCGCGAACACCATGCCGCGCTACACCCAGGGGCTGATGGACCTCGGTGCGTCGATCTGCGCCAGGCGCCAGCCGCAATGCCTGCAATGCCCCGTGCAGAGGCTGTGCCGCGGTTTCGCTGAGGGTGACCCCGGCAAGTACCCCGTCAAGACCAGAAAGCTCAAGCGCAGCGCCCAGGGCCTGAGCCTGCTGTGGGCGCAGCGGCCTGATGGTTCTGTCTGGCTGGAAAAGCGTCCCAGCCGGGGCGTGTGGGGCGGGCTGTATTGCCTGCCCGTGTTTGACAGCGACGATGAGCTCAAGGCGGTGTTGCCGGCTTCGCTGCAATCACGGCTGGATCCGCTGCCGGGGTTTGTCCATGTGCTGACGCACAAGGACCTGCACCTGTCGCCATGGCTCGCAGGATTTGGCGCGGACCAGGCGCTGCCCAAGGCCATGGTGTCGCAAGAGCGGCCGGGCGGATGGTTCGGCCCTGATGCCTGGCCTGCTCTGGGCCTCCCTGCGCCCGTACGCAAGCTGCTCGCGCGGGACGCCTGAACGCGCCTGTTTTTGAGCTGCCTTAGCCAGCGTCCAGTTCGCGGTGCCGCTTCAGCGTGCGCCAGTGAGGGCCGAAGATGGCCGCCAGTTGCTCGACCAGGAAGACAGACCGGTGCTGGCCGCCGGTACAGCCTATGGCGACGGTCACGTAGCTGCGGTGGTCGCGCACCAGCGCGTTCAGCCAGTGGTTGAGGAATTGTTCGATATGCCTGGACATCTCGCTGACCTCGGCATGCGCCTTGAGGTAGTCCGCCACAGGCTCATCCAGCCCCGTGAGATGGCGCAGGCCCGACTCGTAGTGCGGGTTAGGCAACATGCGCACATCGAACACGTAGTCAGCATCGAGTGGAACGCCGCGCTTGAAGGCGAAGGACTCGAACACCAGCGTGAGCTGCGTAATGGGCGAGGAAATCAGCGACTTCACATAGCCCTGCAACTGCGATGAGCGGATCATGCTGGTGTCCAGCACGTGGGCCTGCTCGCGCATTTCGCTGAGCAGTTCACGCTCCAGCTCGATGGCATCGACCAGCGCGCGGTGCTGGTCGGAGGCGTCTATGCGCGACAGCGGGTGCAGGCGCCGCGTTTCCGAAAAGCGGCGCACCAGGGTTTCGGTATTCGCGTCCAGGAACAGCGATTGCACCACCACCCCGGATTCGCGCAGCTTGCGCAACTGCTGCGGTACCAGGGGCAGCGAAGTCGCGCTGCGCACGTCCATGGCGATCGCCACCTTGCGGGCGCCATGTTGCTGCTCCAGTGCGACAAAGGGGGTGAGCAACTCGGGAGGAAGGTTGTCCACGCAGTAGTAGCCGGCATCTTCCAGTGCGTGCAAGGCTACGGATTTCCCGGAGCCCGACATCCCGGTGATGAGGACCATTTCCAGTGCCGACATCACTGCCCCAGCATTTCCTTGGCATGGGCCAGCGTGGTGCCGGAAAGGCGCTCGCCGCCCAGCATGCGGGCGATTTCGGCCACGCGCTGCTCGCCGTTGACATGGTCGACGGCACTGAGGGTGACGCCGTTCTCGGCGCGCTTGGCCACCACCAGGTGCTGGTCGGCACAGGCCGCCACCTGGGGCAAATGGGTGACGGCCATGACCTGGCGGTCCTTGCCCAGCTGCTTCATGAGCCGGCCCACGGTTTCGGCGACAGCGCCGCCCACGCCTGAATCCACCTCGTCAAAAATCAGCGTCTCGGCCTGCCCGAGCTGGCTGGTGGTGACCGCGATGGCCAGCGCGATGCGCGACAGCTCGCCGCCGGAGGCCACCTTGCCGACCGGGCGCGGCGTGCTGCCGCTGTGGCCGGCCACCAGGAATTCGGCTTGCTCCAGGCCATGCTGGGCGGGTTGCTCGAGCCTGGCCAGCGCGACGTCGAATTTGCCGCCTTGCATGCCCAGGCCCTGCATCGCTTGCGTGATGGCTTTGGCCAGTTTGGGAGCGGCTTTGCCGCGGGCCTTGGACACCTGGCCGGCTTCTTCGAGGTAGGCTGCCTTGGCCTGTTCCTCATTCTTCTCCAGCTGGGCCAGGTCGGCCGCGGCATTGAGTTTTTGCAGCTCGGCCTCCCAGGACGCCAGCAGCTCGGGCAATTCGGCCGGCGTGCGTTTGTAGCGGCGTGCCAGGCTGACCCACAGCGACAGGCGCTCATCCAGTTCGGCGAGGCGCTGCGGCTCCAGCTCGGCGTGGCGGGCATAGCCATTGAGGGAATGGACGGTGTCCTCCATCTGCGCCAGCGCGCCGTTGAGGACTTCCACCATGGATTTGAACTGGGGCTCTATGTGCTCCTGGCCCTGCAGCGCGGTAATGGCCCGGCCCAGCAGCCCATTGGCGTTCTCGTCGGCCTCCTGCAGCGCGTCGACGGCGGTCTGCACCGCATCGCGCAAGGCTTGGGCATTCGACAGGCGCCCGTGTTGGGCATTGAGTTCATCCCATTCGTCGGCACCGGGTGCCAGCTTGTCCACCTCGCCGATCTGCCAGGCCAGGCGTTCGCGCTCGCGCTGCAGGCTGTCCTGGGCATCGCGCGCCTCGGTAAGCGTCTTCTGGGCCAGCCGCCATTGTTGCCAGCGGCGCGAGAGCTCGTCCGTGGAAACGTCCGCATAGGAGTCCAGCAGGCCGCGCACCGCATCGGGCCGCGTCAGGCTCTGCCAGGCATGCTGGCCGTGGATATCGACCAGCTGGTCGGCGATTTCCTTGAGCTGTGTGGCGGTTGCCGCGCTGCCGTTGATCCAGGCCCGGCTCTTGCCTTGCGCATCCACCGTGCGGCGCAGCAGCAGGGTGTCGCCACCGTCGAAGCCGGCCTGTTCCAGCCAGGGAGCCAGGCTCTTGGGGCTGTCGAACTCGGCGCTGATCTCGCAGCGTGCCGCGCCTTCGCGCACTACGCCGGCATCGGCGCGGGCGCCCAGGGCCAGTTGCAGGGCGTCGATCAGGATGGATTTGCCGGCGCCGGTTTCACCCGTGAGCACGGTGAAACCGCCGGACAGGTCCAGTTCGAGTTCATGGACGATGACGAAATCGCGAAGCGAGATGCTTTTGAGGCTCATAAGGTGAATCCGGGCCGCTCAGGCCACGCCTTCATTCCAGTGAAGTTTTTTGCGCAAGGTGTCAAAGTAGCTCCAGCCCTTGGGGTGCAGAAAGCGCATCTGGTGCTCCGAACGCCTGACGGTGATGCGGTCGCCGTGCAGCAGGCTGGCCAGCGACTGCATGTCGAAGTTGGCGCTGGCGTCCCGACCGGCGACGACCTCGATCGTGATCTCGCCGGAGTCCGACAGCACGATGGGCCGGTTTGACAGGGTGTGCGGCGCGATGGGTGCCAGCACCCAGCCGGCAATCGAGGGATGCAGCAGCGGGCCGCCGGCGGAAAGCGCATAGGCCGTGGAGCCCGTGGGCGAGGCGATGATCAGGCCGTCGGCGCGCTGGTTGGCCACAAAGCGGCCGTCCACCTCCACGCGAAGCTCCACCATGCCGGCGGTCGCGCCGCGATTGACCACGACGTCGTTCATGGCGGTGGCGCTGAAGACGCAGCGGCCGTCGCGCACCACCTTGGCCTGCATCATCCAGCGGCGGTCTTCCTCGTATTCGCCGCGCAGCATAGGTGTTAGCGTGCCCTGGTAGTCCCCGAAAGGAATGTCGGTGATGAAGCCGAGCCGGCCCTGGTTGATGCCCACCAGCGGGATGCCGAACTGTGCCAGCAGCCGGCCTATGCCCAGCATGGTGCCGTCGCCGCCGACCACCAGGGCCAGGTCACACTGGGCGCCTATGCCGGCCGCGTCCAGCGTCGGAAACTGCGTCAGGCCCGTGTTGCTGGCGGTGTCCTGCTCAATCGCCACCTCGCAGCCCTGGGTACCGAGGAAATGCGCGATGTCCTCCAGTGCCGAGCGGGAACCCTGCGCGTGGTACTTGCCGATCAGCGCGACATGGCGGAATTGCGATTTCATCGGCAAATTACATCACAACATCCGGCCCAAGCTTCGTAGAATATCGGCATGCTTGATGATCGTGCGCGGTTGCTTCTCAAGGCGCTGGTGGAGCGCTATATCGCCGACGGGCAACCCGTGGGTTCGCGCACCTTGTCCAAGGCCTCGGGCCTGGAGCTGTCCCCCGCCACCATACGCAATGTGATGAGCGACCTCGAGGATATGGGCCTGATCGTCAGCCCGCACACCTCGGCCGGCCGCATTCCCACGGCGCGCGGCTATCGACTCTTCGTCGACACCATGCTGACCGCGCAGCGGGATAACTTCTCCGCCGCCAGCCAGATCGGCGCCCCCCGGCTGGCGCCCGACCAGCCGCAGAAGGTGATCAGCAACGCGGCGCACATGCTGTCCAGCCTGTCGCAGTTTGTCGGCGTGGTCATGGCCCCGCGCCGGACGTCGGTGTTCCGCCACATCGAGTTTTTACGCCTGTCCGAAAAGCGCCTCCTCGTGATCATTGTGTCGCCCGATGGTGACGTGCAGAACCGTGTCATCTTCACTGAGGCCGACTACACACAATCGCAACTGGTGGAGGCCGCCAATTTCCTCAATTCGCACTACGCGGGCATGGCGATCGAGGAAGTGCGCGAGCGCCTGAAGAACGAAGTCGAGGCACTGCGCGGCGAGATCGCCACGCTGATGCAGGCTGCGGTCAAAGTCAGTTCCGAAGCCATCGAATCGCGTGATGAAGTCGTGATCTCCGGCGAGCGCAACCTGCTGGCTGTCAGTGATTTTTCCGGCGACATGGGCAACCTGCGCAAGCTGTTCGACCTTTTCGAGCAAAAGGCGCAGTTGATGCGCCTGCTCGACGTGTCCAGCCGCGCCGAGGGCGTTCGTATCTACATCGGCGGAGAAAGCCAGGTCATTCCCTACCAGGAACTGTCTGTGGTCACCGCGCCTTATGAGGTCGACGGCCAGGTGGTGGGTACGCTGGGTGTTATAGGCCCCATGCGCATGCCCTACGAAAAAATGATCCAGATCGTCGACATCACCTCCAAGCTCGTCAGCACGGCCCTCAGCCATAGCAAGTAGGGTCGGGAACAGGACCCGGACGCCCTTACAATCTCCCTCTTGTGTGGGGCGTTAGCTCAGTTGGTTAGAGCAGAGGACTCATAATCCTTTGGTCGAGTGTTCAAGTCACTCACGCCCTACCATTTAAATAGGTTATAATTTGAGGCTTAGCGGCTGTAGCTCAGCTGGATAGAGTACTTGGCTACGAACCAAGGGGTCGTGGGTTCGATTCCTGCCAGCCGCACCACTTTTATAAGTGACTTCAATAGCCTAGAGGCTTACCCCTCTAGGCTATTTTTCTTTGCGCAAGGCTATTTAGTGGTTTTCCTGGGGCCAAGCGCCTCCGGATGGGCTGTACGCCGCGCTGGTGCTCCGTTATTCTGGGAACTTATTCCGGAGGAGTGACATGGACGGACTAAAGGTCGAGGACCACGGCGAGTGGCTGAGTTTTGGGATATCGCATGCGGGCCAGACGATTCCCGTGCGGATTTCGCGCGAGGCGATGGAGGAATTCTTCGGCGCTGTTGCCGGGCCTGATTCGCTCAAAAAAGCCTATGAGCTTGATGCCGAGATGATCCACGCACGGGCCGCCGACCTGGTGGTTCCCGGCGTGAACTACACGCTGGACAATCCCCTGATCCTGAAAGTGGAAGATTTCTAGAGGCATTCGCGGCCGCCGGCCATGAATGCTATGGTGGCCGGAGCATGAACAAAGCCTTTACCAAAGAAACCGAACCTGAAGACGACGAGCCCGCGCTCCCGCCCCTTCCCGCAGGCGGCAAGAACTACATCACGCCGCATGGCTATGAGCGCCTGCGCAGCGAACTGCTGGACCTCATCGACAACGAGCGGCCCAAGGTCGTGGACATCGTCCATTGGGCGGCCAGCAACGGCGACCGGTCGGAAAACGGCGATTACCTCTATGGCAAGAAGCGCCTGCGCGAAATCGACAGGCGCATCCGCTTCCTGACGCAAAGGCTGGAAATCGCGGAGGTCAGCAATCCCTCCATCCACCACGGCAGCGACCAGGTCTTCTTCGGCGCGACCGTGACCTACGCTGAGGGCAGCGGCGCGGAGCGCGTCGTGACCATACTCGGCATCGACGAGGCCAACACCGCCTTGGGGCAGATCAGCTGGATATCGCCCGTGGCCAGGGCGCTGCTCAAGTCGCGCGTGGGGGATGAAGTGAGCCTGGTGACGCCGCAGGGCGTGCAGACGCTGGAGGTGCTCAAGGTGGACTATCCGGCGGCGGACGAGCGCACGGCTGGCTAAGCGGCCGCCGGCGTGAAAGTCAGCCTGTCGACTTGGCCCGCTGTACCCGCAGCACCGAAGGCGTACGCTTGACGCTGCGCAGCGCCGAGGCCAGGTGGACGCGGTCGCGCACCGCCACGCCGAAGCGCAGGTCGGTCGCGTCGTGCGAGGGCTCCTGTTCCATGTCGACATGCGTAATGTCAGCTTCGGCGCTGGCCAGCGCGGCCGCCACCCGGGCCAGCACGCCCTTGCCGTTGGAGACCGTGACCAGCAGGTTGGTCTCAAAAGTGCGAACCGGTTCGTCCGACCAGTCGACGGCGATGAAGCGCTCACTGTCGCGGTGCTGCAGGCGCTTGGCGACGGCACAGTCGTCGGTGTGTATGACCAGGCCCTCGCCGCGGCCCAGGTACCCGACGATGCTGTCGCCCGGGATAGGGCGGCAGCAGGGGGCGAACTGCACCGAAGTGCCTTCACTGCCGTCTATCACCAGACCGCCCTGCGACACCGATTCATGGGCGGTGTAGCGTTCACGGCTCATCAGCAAGGCATTGGGTTTTTCGCCGGTTTCGGCAAGCAGGATCACGATGCGCTTGGCCACCATGCTGGCGATGCGCTTGCCCAGGCCGATGTCGGTCAGCAGGTCGGCGCGCGTGCGGTTGCCGGTAAAGCGCAGGATTTTTTCCCAGGTGGCGTGGTGGGCCTCGTCGTCCTCCGGCAGGCGGTCCCGCTCTATGCCCTCGGCACGCAGTGCCTGGGCCAGCATTTTTTCGCCCAGTTCCTGCGATTCCGCCAGTGCCATGGTCTTGAGGTGATGGCGGATCTTGGAACGTGCCTTGCCGGTGCGCACAAAACCAAGCCAGCCCGGATTGGGGCTGGAGACGGAAGCCGTGATGATCTCGATCACGTCACCGTTGTGCAGTTCGGAGCGCAGGGGCACCTGCTCGCCGTTGACCTTGGCGGCTACGGCCCGGTGGCCCACGTCGCTATGGATGGCGTAGGCGAAGTCCACGATGGTCGCGCCGCGCGGCATGGCCATGATCTGGCTTTTCGGCGTGAACACATACACCGCCTCGGGGAAGAGGTCGATCTTGACGTGGTCCCAAAACTCGGCGGCGTCGCGTGTTTCCTGCTGGATATCGAGCAGCGACTGCAGCCACTGTGTGCCCAAGCGCTGCGACGCATCGCTGTCCGGGTCGGTGGCCTTGTAGAGCCAGTGGGCCGCCACGCCGGATTCGGCCACCACGTGCATGGCCTCGGTGCGCATCTGGAACTCGATGTTCGTGCCGAAGGGCCCTACCAGCGTGGTGTGCAGCGACTGATAGCCGTTGATCTTGGGGATCGCGATGTAGTCCTTGAATTTGCCCGGTAGCGGTTTGTAAAGCTGGTGCAGCACCCCCATGGCCGTGTAGCAGGAGGTCAGGTCCTTGACGATGACCCGAAAGCCGTAAAGGTCGGTGACCTGGGCGAAGGAGAGGTGCTTCTCGTCCATCTTGCGATAGATGGAATACAGCGTCTTCTCGCGCCCCGAGATGACCACGGGCACCTGCGCGCTGGCAAACGCCGCCTCGACCTCGCCCTGCACGCGCTTGATCACGTCGCGCCGGCGGCCGCGGGCCTTTTGCAGGGCCTTGGTCAGGGTGACATAGCGCCAGGGGTGCAGGTGCTGGAAAGACAGGTCCTGCAGCTCGCGGTAGGTGGTGTTCAGGCCCAGGCGGTGGGCGATGGGCGCGTAGATGTCCAGGGTTTCGCGCGAGATCCGGCTCCATTTGGCGCGCGGGACGTCGCCCAGCGTGCGCATGTTGTGGGTGCGGTCGGCCAGCTTGATCAGGATGACCCGCACGTCGCGCGCCATGGCCAGCAGCATCTTGCGGAAGGATTCGGCCTGGTTTTCCTCCCGGGTGTTGAATTCCAGCTTCTCGAGCTTGGTCAGCCCGTCCACGAGCTCGGCCACGGGGGCGCCGAAGCGTTCAATCAACTCGGGCTTGGTGACGCCGCAGTCTTCAATCGCGTCATGCAACAGGGCCGCCATGAGGGCCTGGGCGTCCAGTTTCCATTCGGCGCACTGCTGCGCCACGGCGATGGGGTGGGTGATGTAGGGCTCGCCGCTGTTGCGCAATTGGCCCAGGTGGGCTTCGTCGGCAAAACGGTAGGCGCGGCGGACATTGTCGATGTCGGCGGCGCTCAGGTAGTCCAGCCTGGCCGTGAGCGCGGCAAAACTCGCGGCCGCGGCATTGGCGGCGGCCGGGGTCGATTTGCTGGCAACAACAGGCGAAAGCATGGCGCTCATGCCTTAAATGTATCGCGGCAGGAAGAGAAGGTGAGAAAAGTGGGCTTTATTGGGCTAAAAATGAAAAAAGCACCGCGATTGCGGTGCTTTTTTGCAAAGGCCGACCTGTTTCAGGTGGGGACTTTTTTCAGCATTTCGAGGCCGATCTTGCCTTCAGCGATTTCGCGCAGGGCTGTCACGCCCGGCTTGTTCTTGCTTTCGATCTTGGGGGCATGGCCCTGGCTGAGCATGCGGGCGCGGTAGGTGGCGGCCAGCACCAGCTGGAAGCGGTTCGGGACTTTCTCGAGGCAATCTTCGACGGTAATGCGGGCCATGGTGATCTCCGGTGTGATCGATAAGGGTAAAAATCGCTGAAATCAGGGAATTTGAAGGGCCTGGAAGGTCTCGGCACGGGCACGCCGCTGGGCCGAAAACTTGAGCCGCTGGGCATGCACAATGGTTTTCAGGTCGAAAACCGCCCGCTCAAACAACTCATTGATTATAACGAAGTCGAATTCCCGGGCCTGGGCCATCTCCAGCGCCGCATTTTTGAGCCGCAGTTCAATGACCTCGGGGCTGTCTTCGCCGCGGCGTTGCAGGCGGGAGCGCAGTTCTTCCCAGCTGGGCGGCAGGATGAAGATCAGCACCGCATTGGAGAAAATCCGCTTGATGTTGATGGCGCCCTGGAAGTCGATTTCCAGGATGACGTCGGCCCCATGGGCCACCCGCTCTTCAATGGTGTGCCGCGAGGTGCCGTAGCGGTGGCCGTGCACATGGGCCCACTCCAGGAAGGCGTCGCGCGCCACCATGCCGTCGAATTCTTCCGGCGACAGGAAAAAATACTCCCGGCCGTGCTTTTCCTGCCCGCGCGGCGGGCGGGTGGTGTGCGACACCGAAGGCTGGATGCGTGAATCCAGCTCCATCAGGGCCTTCACCAGGCTGGATTTGCCCGCCCCGCTGGGGGCGGCCACGACAAAAAGGTTTCCGGGATAGTCCATGCGTTCGGGGCGGTGAGTGCTTGTATATAGGTATATGGGGAGCGCCCGATGGGCTACTCGATGTTCTGGACCTGCTCGCGGATCTGCTCGATCAGCACCTTCATGTCCACGGAGATGCGGGTCAGCTCCAGGGACGCCGATTTGGAGCCCAGTGTATTGGCTTCCCGGTGCAGTTCCTGGATCAGGAAGTCCAGCCGCTTGCCCAGCTCTCCGCCGCTAGCGAGCAGGCGGTCGATTTCGTCGAGGTGCGATGACAGCCGGGTGATTTCTTCCGCCACGTCGATGCGAATGGCGAAGGCTGTGGCCTCCGTCAGGGCCCGGTCCTGGGCGATTTCCGGCAGGGCGCCGTTGTCGGAGAGGGCCATGGCCTCTTTCCAGCGCTCCAGGAAACGGTTTTTCTGCTGTTCCACCAGCTTGGGGACCATGGGCACCGCCTGCGCGGCCAGTGCTCGCAGCTGCGCCGTACGGTCCAGCAGCATTTCCGCCAGGCGGGCACCTTCCCGTTCACGGGCGGCCATCAGCTCTTTCAGGGCCTTTTTGGCCAACTTGACCAGATCATCGCTGTAGTCGTGTGGTTTTTTGTCTTCATTCGTCGCAATTCTGAGAATGTCTGCGACGCTGAGTGCCGCGGCCTGCGGCAGCCAGGACTTGATGCTGTCCTCCAGCGAGCCCAGGCGCTGCAGGGTGGCGGAAGATGGAACACGCAGGTTGCCCGACGAAGCGCTTTCCAGCGACACCCGGACTTCAACCTTGCCGCGCTTGAGCTTGGCCGTCAGCAGTTCGCGCAAGGCCGGTTCGGCCTGACGCAGCTCATCGGGCAGGCGAAAAGCCAGGTCCAGGAAGCGGCTGTTGACGGAGCGTATTTCAACGCCCAGACGGGAATTGGCGTCCGGGCCCGACTCAGTTTCCGGGGCGGACTGCGCCATGCTTGATTGCACGGTCGCATAACCCGTCATGCTGTAAACTGACATTTTTAGATACGCTTTACTAGACTAGAGAGAGAACCAAGACCCAGCTGACATTGTCGCGTCTGGGCAACCCCAAATTATGTCAAAGGTCAAGCCTGCACCACTGCCGCCCGACACCGTGATTGGTGGCTATCGTGTTGTGCGAAAGCTTTCGGCCGGTGGCTTCGGGGTAGTTTACTTGGCCGTCGACAACGAGGGCCAGCAGGTCGCCATCAAGGAATACCTGCCTTCTTCCCTGGCCAGCCGCTCGCCCGGTGAACTGCTCCCCCAGGTCCAGCCCGAAAAACTCTCGCTGTACCGCCTGGGCCTCAAAAGTTTTTTTGAAGAAGGCCGCTCCCTCGCCCAGATTTCCCACGGTTCCGTGGTCAGCGTGCTGAATTTCTTCCGCGAGAACGAAACCGTTTACATGGTGATGAACTACCTGGAGGGCGGCACCCTGCAGGATTTCATCATCACAGCCCGCGAGCTTAAAAAACAGAAGGTCTTCCGCGAATCGACCATACGCTCGCTGTTCGATGAAATCCTGCGCGGCTTGCGCATCGTCCACCAGCACAAGATGCTGCACCTGGACATCAAGCCCGCCAATATCTTCATCACCGACGACAACCGTGCCGTGATGATCGACTTCGGCGCCGCCCGCGAGGTGCTGAGCAAGGAAGGCAATTTCATCCGCCCCATGTACACGCCAGGCTTCGCCGCACCCGAGATGTACCGCCGCGACTCCTCCATGGGCCCGTGGACCGATATTTACGCGATAGGCGCCTGCATTTACGCCACCATGCAGGGCTACCCACCCAACGATGCGCCCCAGCGCCTGGAAAAAGACCGTCTGTCGCTTGCCCTCTCGCGCCTGCGCGGCGTCTATTCCGATAACCTGATCGAAGTTGTAGAGTGGTGCATGTCCCTCGATCCGCTGTCGCGCCCCCAGTCGGTCTTCGCCCTGCAAAAAGAACTGAGCCGCGAAGGCGAGCGCCGTTACACCAAGCTCACCGTCAGCGAAAAGGTCAGGCTGCAGTTTGACAACATGGTGTCCGACACCAAAAAATCCGCGCGCAAGGCCACCGGCTACGCGACCAAATTCAAATGAAATTCTCAGTCTTTCAGGTAAGCCGCAAAGGCGGGCGCGAGAAGAACGAAGACCGCATGGGCTATTGCTACACGCGCGAATCGGGCCTCTTCGTGCTGGCTGACGGCATGGGCGGGCATCCTGAAGGCGAAGTGGCGGCCCAGCTCGCCCTGCAGACGATCTCGGCGCTCTACCAGAAGGAAGCGCGCCCCGTCATTGAAGACACCACCGAATTCCTCTCCACCGCCCTGATGGCGGCGCACCACCAGATCATCCGCTACGCCAGTGAAAAAGGCATGCTGGACACCCCCCGCACCACGCTGGTGGCCGCCATCCTGCAGGGCACGGGCGCGACCTGGGTGCACTGCGGCGATTCCCGCCTTTACGTCGTGCGCGACGGCGAGCTGCTGACGCGTACCCGCGACCACTCCTACCTTGAGCAGCAAAGCGCCGGCGTCATCAAGCTCGAGCGCATCAACCGCAACATCCTTTTTACCTGCCTGGGCTCGCCGACCAAGCCCGTCTTCGATGTCACCGGCCCTGTCACCCTGCAGCAGGGTGACAAGCTGCTGCTGTGTTCCGACGGCCTCTGGGGCAGCCTCAGCGACGCCGAGATCGTGAGCCATCTGGCCAGCAAGGGTGTTTCCGACGCAGTGCCCGACCTGGTTGAAAACGCCCTGCGCATTGGCGGCGAGCACAGCGACAACGTCACCGTGCTGGCCATGGAGTGGGAAACGCCCGACGCATTCGAGTCCACCCGCGGCGTCTCGACCGACAGCATCATGGACGGCGTGTTTGCCTCCACCATCCAGGCCGGCGTGCTCGATACCGTGGTCGACGACCTCGACGAGGCCACCATAGAGCGCTCCATCGCCGAGATCAACGAAGCCATACGCCGCTCGGCCGCCAGAAAAGCCTGACACCACTGTCTTTGCGCCGTCGGCCGGCTTTCCGGGCCGTCCGTTCCCAGCCTTTCGCCTTACTTTTCCACCGCTGAATCCCCGGCGTTTTGCCAGAAAGCCATTTCCATGAGCCAGTTTGAACGAAGCGGCGCGCGCGCCGCCGATGCCCTGCGCGGTGTGCGCATCACCCGCCACTACACCGCCTACGCTGAAGGCTCGGTGCTGATCGAATTCGGCGGCACCAAGGTGCTGTGCACCGCCTCCGTCGAAGAAAAAGTCCCCGGCCACAAAAAAGGCAGCGGCGAGGGCTGGGTCACCGCCGAATACGGCATGCTGCCCCGTTCCACCCACACCCGCAGCGACCGCGAAGCCGCCCGCGGCAAACAAAGCGGGCGCACCCAGGAAATCCAGCGCCTGATAGGCCGTTCCATGCGCTCGGTGTTTGACCTCAAAAAACTCGGCGAGCGCACTATCCACCTGGACTGCGACGTCATCCAGGCCGATGGTGGCACTCGCACCGCCAGCATCACAGGCGCCTTCGTCGCCGCACAGGACGCGGTCAACACCCTGATCGCCAGTGGCAGGCTCACGCAAAGCCCGATCATTGACCATGTCGCCGCCATCTCGGTCGGCATCGTCCAGGGCACGCCGCTGCTCGACCTTGAGTACATCGAAGACTCCGCCTGCGATACCGACATGAACGTCGTCATGACGGGCGCTGGCAACTACGTGGAAGTACAGGGCACGGCCGAAGGCGCCGCTTTCTCGCGCAAGGAGATGGATGCGCTGCTCATGCTCGCCGAAAAAGGCATACGCGAACTCGTCGCGCTGCAAAAGCAGTCGCTGGCCGCTTGATCTTCGATCGCTGCCGCGCAGCCTCCGGCGCTTTACGCTTCACCGCTCCATGAAAAAAATCGTACTGGCCTCCAACAACCAGGGCAAGCTCGCCGAGCTCAAGGCCATGTTTGCACCCCTGGGGCTTAAACTCGTCAGCCAGTCCGAGCTGGGCCTGCCCGAAGCTGAAGAGCCTTTTCGTACCTTTGTCGAGAACGCCCTCGCCAAGGCCCGCCAGGCCTCACGCCTGAGCGGCCTGCCTGCGCTGGCCGATGATGCGGGCCTCTGCGTCGATGCGTTTGGCGGCTTGCCCGGTGTCGATACGGCGTTTTACGCCACTCGCTTCGGCTATACCAAGGGTGACGACAACAACGTCAAGGCTTTGCTCGAGCAAATGGCCCATCTGGTGCTTCCTGCTGACCGCCGCGCCGCATTGGTCAGCACACTGGTGGCCGTGCGCTCAGACGAGGACCCTGAGCCGCTGATCGCCTCCGGCCGCGTCGCGGGGCAGATCGCAGCGCAACCCGTGGGCGACAACGGCTTTGGCTTTGACCCGGTGATGTTCATCCCCGAGTTCGGCAAAACCTTTGCCCAGTTGCCTGTCGAAGTCAAAAACGCCAACAGCCACCGCGGCAAGGCCGCACGCCGGATGATCGAACTCATGCGCGAGCAGTGGATAACATGACTCACCCCATGGCTTTGCGCACTTCGTGTCGCAGCCTCCCCTCAAGGGGCGACACCTGCGGCCCGGCAAAGCCGGTTCCGCGGTGTCCGCTGGCCAGCACTGTGAAGGGCGTAGAGCCTGATCTTCGTCATGCGCACCAGCTGAATCAATCGTGAAAGACATCCAGCACTACATGCGCGGCGGCACGCTGCAGCTGGCCGCGCTGCCGCCGCTGTCGCTCTACGTGCACCTGCCCTGGTGCCTGCGCAAGTGCCCTTATTGCGACTTCAATTCGCACGAGGCCGTGGGCGAGATGCCTGAGCAGCGTTACATCGACGCGCTGGTTGCCGACCTTGAGGCCACGCTGCCGCTGGTCTGGGGCCGCACGGTGCACAGCATCTTCATAGGCGGCGGCACGCCCAGCCTTTTTTCACCCCAGGCCATAGACCGTTTGCTGGGTGACATACGTGCGCGCCTCAGGCTGGAGGCCGATTGCGAAATCACGCTTGAAGCCAATCCTGGCACGTTTGAGAAAGACCGCTTCAGGGCTTTCCGCGCAGCCGGTGTCACTCGCCTGTCGGTGGGCGTGCAGAGCTTTGACGACCAGCACCTCAAGGCTCTGGGGCGCGTGCACGACCGTGCCCAGGCCATCGCCGCCGTGGAGGAGGCCGCGCAGGCCTTTGATACCTTCAATCTCGACATCATGTATGCGCTGCCCGGCCAGACCCTCGAAAGCCTGCAGCAGGACATGCGCCAGGCCCTTGCGCTGCAGCCGCCCCACATCTCCATTTACCACCTCACGATAGAACCCAACACCTACTTCGCGAAGTTTCCGCCTGTGGTGCCCGAGGAAGACACGGCTTACGCCATGCTCGACAAAATCACCGAGATGACCGAGGCCGCGGGCCTGAGGCGCTATGAGGTATCGGCCTATGCCAAAGCGGGCCACCAGTGTTTTCACAACCTCAATTACTGGCAATTTGGCGACTACCTGGGCATAGGCGCGGGCGCCCACAGCAAGCTCAGCTTTGCCCATCGTGTGGTACGCCAGGTGCGTTATCGCGAACCCAAACTCTATATGGAAAAAGCCCTGGCCGGTGAAGCCGTCACGCAAGAGACCGAAGTCAGCCGAGCCGACCTGCCGTTTGAATTCATGCTCAACGCCTTGCGTCTGCGCGACGGCTTCAAGCTGCAGGACTTCAGCGAAAAAACCGGCCTGCCCATCACCGCCATCCAGCAAGGCCTGGAAGAGGCTGAGCGCAAGGGTCTGATAGAGCGCGATTTCGTGAGGGTCAAACCCACCGAGCGCGGCTTTGATTTTCTGAACGACCTGCAGTCACTCTTCCTGAGCGGCTGAAAACGCAAGGCTTGTCCCATCGCATGGAAACTCCCGCCCTTATCTTTCTTGTCGTCAGTTGCGCCATCAGCTTTGGCCTGGGCCGGCTCTTTGTGCATTTTCGGGACAAGAAGCGCAGGGAAACGGCCGAAAAGCGCGCCGCTGCCGAATTGCGCAATCGCCCGCCCGAGCCCGAATCCCTCAACAAAGCCAAGCGCAAGCGCCAGCTCCAGCAAGCCGCCAAGAACAGCAAGCGCTGACGGCTATTGATTGCGCAGTTTTAGCCGCAACTGACCCGCGTTACCCGGCCCGCATCGTCCACTGTGAGGCTCAGCCGTTCGGCATTGAACTCCATGGTCACGACATGATTGGGCCTGAGCACCCGAACCGTTTTCGCACCTGCACGCGTACGCGCCTCACTTTCGAGCGCGGCGTCCGCGGTGCGTCCCAGGGCAAATTGGGCAGGAGCTGCGTTGCAGCGACCGGCAACGGGTGCGGGAGCCGTGTCCTGCCTCGAAGCAGGTGATCCGCAGGCGGAGATCAATAGTGCTGTGATGGACGCGGCGATGGCGGCAAGGGATGCGGGTATTGGCAAACGCATGATGATCTTTCGGGCGGTGGGAGTTGAATTCAGCATCACACAAAAACTCGATTCGTGATTCCGATTCGGGCGCTTGGTTGGAAGCTTAGCGTTTGCCGATGGCGCGGTAGATCCAGCGGACATCGGTAGTTCTTGTAGGTGCGGTCCCTGGAACTCATGCTCTTTGCGCGGGGGCTTCGTGATCACCACAAACGATGCGGTTAAACTACCCGACTCGGAAGCGTGGCAGAGCGGTTGAATGCAGCAGTCTTGAAAACTGCCGAGGATGCAAGTCCTCCGTGAGTTCGAATCTCACCGCTTCCGCCACTTGCTGGCATTGGCTCCATTGCCGCCCAATCCCGCACTTCGGTTCAGCATTCATGCTGCAACCGTGCTCACGGTGCGTTGACATCCCTGATTGATAGCCAGAGGCCGTGACCAATACGGCTCCCGCCGTTGCCTGGCCTCGGCAGGTATGAGGTTCCCGAACGGCTTTTGGCCTTCCTTTGCGCCGGTTCCTGGATGTCGGCTGATTTGCAACAAAAAGCTTCTTTGATCGGCACTGCGGGAAGCCGGAGGGACTCTTTACAGTCCTTCGGCAACAAACAGCCCCAAAAAAACGGAATTATTTCCCGGAACTATTCCCTGACTCCTTTGAAAACCTTTTTTCAGGCAGTGACGAAAATCGTGGGCAAGGTCATCATAGAAACATTCCGTTACAGCGCAGAAGGACGCTCAACAAGGCTATGAAAATTCCTGCTTTTCACCCCGAAGTCGCCGAAAAGGTGGCGACCGCTTTTGTCAAGGCAACCGGCGCCCGTTGGTCGTTTCCGCGGGTCGACATGCAGGACAAGGGCACTTTCATGCTGATCAGCGTCGATGCGATATCGCCGGACGTCCGGGAAGTGGCGCACTCGATCAAAGAGTCGATCACGCTGGCGCTCAACGAGGTAATTCCCTCTCATCCGTCGCAAAAATTCGGCAATTGGATGGTGGTGTTTTTCCACGAAGGCAAGATGTACGAGACGGTGCATCCCAGCGAATTTCACCCTTGAATCTTCCGCCGGTGCTTGGGGGCGCCCGTTCTGCGGCGGCGATAGCCGCGCCCCGCTTCAGGCGGTTTCAGGCTGGGTTTGCCGGAGCATTCCGCGGGTTTCAATAAAAGTAATCACCTCGTCCAAACCGGCCTGCGTTTTCAGGTTTGTCATTACAAATTGTTTCAAACCCCTGTTGGTAGTGCGCATCCGGATGGTGTCTTCTTTCATCACATCGAGGTTGGCGCCCACATACGGTGCCAGGTCGGTCTTGTTGATCACGAACAGGTCACTTTTTGTAATGCCGGGGCCGCCCTTGCGCGGAATCTTCTCGCCGGCGGCCACATCGATCACGTAAATCGTCAAATCGCTCAATTCGGGGCTGAAGGTGGCCGCTAGGTTGTCGCCGCCGGATTCGACAAACACGACATCTGCATCCGGAAAGTCCACCAGCATGCGGTCTATGGCCTCCAGGTTGATGGAGGCGTCCTCGCGGATCGCGGTGTGCGGGCATCCCCCGGTTTCCACTCCCATGATGCGCTCGGCAGGCAGGGCGCCGCTCACGGTCAGCAGGCGCTGGTCTTCCTTGGTGTAGATGTCGTTGGTGATGGCGACCAGGTCGTACCTCGCCTTCATGGCCTTGCACAGCATTTCCAGCAGCGTGGTTTTGCCGGAGCCCACCGGGCCGCCTATACCCACGCGCAGGGGTGGAAGTTTTTTGGTGCGGTTGGCGATGTGGTGCAGGCTCATGGAGGTACCTTGGATGTGGCTTGAAAGGCTGTGTGGATGGCTCAGGAGCGGAACAGCCGTGAATACTGGGTTTCGTGCCGGGCCGACAGAATCGCCAGCATGGGGGAAAAGGCCTGGCGTTCGCTGTCCGGCAGGCGCAACGCAGCCTCCACGGCAGCCGGTATGTCACGGCTCAACCGGGCCAGTATGCGCTGGCCGGCGCTCTGGCCCAGGGGCACGGACTTGATCGCGGCCTGCATCATGTTTTCGGCCCAGCCAAAGGCATAGGCCAGCAGGCAGTCGCGCACGCCGGCGGCGGTCTGCGAGGCTGCCAGTGCAAAGGCCACCGGGTAGGTCGGCTGCAGCCGGGCACAGGCCTCGATGTGCGCTACGCTGGCGCCTTCATGGTTGCGCAGCCATTCGAGCAATGAGCGGCCCATCTGCTCGGCCTGCGCGCGTAGCTCGCTGGTTTCACGGGTTTGCAGCACCCAGGCGTTCAATTCGCCAATGCGATCCAGCTTGCCTTCACGCCAGGCCGGAATGGCCTGCGCGATCACGGCCAGGTCGCCGCGGGCCAGGGCCAGCTGGAGCTGGTCGCTGAGCCAGCGCGCGGCCATGCTTTCCGTCGTGACTTCCCCGCATTCGACAGCCGCTTCCAGGCCCTCCGAATAGGAGAAACCGCCCACGGGCAGGGCAGGCGAGGCCAGCCAGATCAGCTGGAGCAGACTGGACGGCTCAAGCTGTCCTGCGGGAAGTGCGGACATGTCCATCCGGCGTCCTAGTGGCTGTGCGGCTTGTGCTTGTGGACCTGAATGGCGACGGGCTTGGCCTCATGCGAATGATCGTGGCCGTGGTCATGGTTGCAGCCGGGGCCGTGCACGTGGGGCGCCGGTGCGGCAACCGTAGCGGCAGGCGCGTGACTGTGCCCGCCATGCTCACCATGGTCGTGCCCGTGATCGTGTCCATGGCTATTGCCGCCCGAGCTGTAGGCTCCACCTTCGGGTTCAAACGCTTCCTCGGCTTCGTTCACGATCAGGTGCATGGCGCGCAGCATGTCGGCCAGCACATGGTCGGGTTCTATCTTGAGGTGGTCGGGTTTGAGCTCAATCGGCACATGCCGGTTGCCGAGGTGGTAAGCCGCGCGCGTCAGGTCAAAAGGGGAGCCGTGCGACGGGCATGCGGTGACGCGCAGCACGGCCTGCGGCGCGGCGATGACCTTGACCATGGAGCCGTCTTCGGCCACCAGCACATCGCCGCCGCGCACCAGCGTGCCGCGCGGCAGGAAAACACCCAGTTGGCGGCCTTGCGAATCTGTCGCTTCAAAGCGGCTTTTCTGGCGCACGTCCCAGTCGAGTTCAACGGTGGCGGCGCGCTTGACGAGGACGGGGGCCAGGCCCTGCCCCTGCGAAATGACTTTAGAAACCTGAAGCATGAGGCCTTGAGACAAAAACTGAAAACTTAGAACAGGAAATAGCGTTGCGTCATCGGCAGGCTGGTGGCCGGCTCGCAGCCCAGCAGCTGGCCGTCGGCGCGCACCAGGTAGGTCTGGGCATCGACTTCCATTTTGGGCAGGTAGGCATTGTGGACCATCTGCTGCTTGCGCACGCCGCGTATGTTTTTCACGGCGCTCAGGGTCTTGGCCAGGCCGAAACGTTCCTTGATGCCGGCATTGAACCCGGCCTGCGAGACAAAGGTCAGCGAGCCCTTGGCGATCGCACCGCCGAAGCCGCCGAACTGGGGCCGGTAATGCACGGGCTGGGGCGTGGGGATGGAGGCGTTCGGGTCGCCCATGGCCGCCATGGCAATCATGCCGCCCTTGAGGATGACCGAAGGCTTGATGCCGAAGAAGGCCGGTTTCCAGACCACCAGGTCGGCCCACTTGCCGGGTTCGACCGAGCCGACCTCGTGCGAGATGCCGTGGGCAATCGCCGGGTTGATGGTGTATTTGCTGATGTAACGCTTGGCGCGGAAGTTGTCGTGGCGGTCGCTGTCGCCGGGCAGCTTGCCGCGCTGCAGCTTCATCTTGTGCGCGGTCTGCCAGGTGCGGATGATGACCTCGCCGACGCGGCCCATGGCCTGGCTGTCGGAGCTGAACATGCTGATCGCGCCCAGGTCGTGCAGCACGTCCTCGGCCGCGATGGTTTCCTTGCGGATGCGGCTTTCGGCAAAGGCCAGGTCTTCGGCGATGCCGGCGTCCAGGTGATGGCACACCATCAGCATGTCGACGTGTTCGTCCAGCGTGTTGACGGTGTAGGGCATGGTCGGGTTGGTGGAGGAGGGCAGGAAGTTCTCCTCGCCCACCACACGCAGGATGTCCGGCGCATGGCCGCCGCCCGCGCCTTCGGTGTGGAAGGCGCAAAGGCTGCGGCCTTTGGTGGCGGCGATCGTGTTTTCGACAAAGCCCGATTCATTGAGCGTGTCGCTGTGGATGGCGACCTGCGTGTCGGTTTCTTCGGCTACGTCCAGGCAGTTGCTGATGGCCGCAGGCGTGGTGCCCCAATCCTCGTGCAGCTTCAGGCCTATGACGCCGGCGTTGATCTGCTCATGCAGCGCGGCAGGCAGGCTGGCATTACCCTTGCCGAGGAAGCCCAGGTTCATGGGAAAGCCGTCGGCGGCCTGCAGCATGCGTTCGATGTTCCAGAGGCCGGGCGTGCAGGTGGTGGCGAAGGTGCCGGTGGCCGGGCCGGTGCCGCCGCCCAGCATGGTGGTGATACCCGAGGCCAGCGCCTCCTCGATCTGCTGCGGGCAGATGAAGTGGATGTGTGAATCTATGCCGCCGGCGGTGACGATCATGCCTTCGCAGCTGATGATCTCGGTGCCGGGGCCGATGATCATGTCGACGCCGGGTTGGGTGTCGGGATTGCCGGCCTTGCCGATGGCGGCGATGCGCCCGCCCTTCAGGCCGATGTCGGCCTTGACGATGCCCCAGTGGTCGATGATGAGCGCATTCGTCATCACGCAGTCCATGGCGCCTTCGGCCCGGGTTTTTTGCGACTGGGCCATGCCGTCGCGAATCGTCTTGCCGCCGCCGAATTTCACTTCCTCGCCGTAGCTGCCGGCGCGCAGCGTGTAGTCGGCCTCGACTTCGACCAGCAGCTCGGTGTCGGCCAGGCGCAGGCGGTCACCGACCGTGGGGCCGAACATTTCCGCGTAGGCGCGGCGTCCAATCGTTGCCATCAAAGTTTTCCTTGTACGAGACCGCGGAATCCGTAGACCTTGCGGTCGCCGGAGAATTCGACCAGTTCCACCGTACGCTGCTGGCCCGGCTCAAACCGCACGGCCGTGCCTGACGCGATATTCAGCCGCATGCCGCGCGCCGCATTGCGGTCAAAACCGAGCGCGCCATTGGTTTCGGCAAAGTGGTAGTGCGAGCCGACCTGGATGGGCCGGTCCGCCGTGTTTTGTACAACGATGGTTAGCGTGCGCCGGCCGGTGTTGAGTGTGTGGTCGGGGCCATCGGTGATGAGTTCTCCGGGAATCATGATGAACCTTCAGGCCAGTTGGGCGAGCAAGGTCACGCCGAAAATGGCGACGGCGGCGCCGGCCGCGCGCGGCAGCCAGGCGTTGGCGTTGCGCAGTGCCCAGCCTGCGCCCAGGCCGGCCAGGTGCAGCAGCACGGTGGCGGCCAGCATGCCCGACAGGGTCGCCCAGGCGCTGGGCGCTGCGGCCAGTTCATAACCGTGGGCCAGGCCGTGGAAAACGGCGAACACACCCACGATGAACGCGGCCGCGATGCTCGGCACATGCCAGCGCGTCACCACCAACAAGCCGGTGACCAGCAGCGAAGCCGCGATCATGGGTTCGACGGCGGGAAGCTGCACGCCCTGCAGGCCCAGCAGCGCGCCGGCCAGCAGCATGCCGGCAAAGCCCAGCGGGCCCCACAGCAGCCCGGGCCCGGCACGGCGCGCGGCCAGCGCGCTCCAGAGGCCCACGGCCACCATGGCCGCCAGATGGTCCATACCGGTCACAGGGTGGAGGAAGCCGGCGAGAAAATCCAGGTGCGTGTGGCTGTCCACCCCGGTGTGCGCGAAGGCCGCCGCGGGCAGCAGGGTGGCCAGGGCCAGCAAGGCGCGCAATGGGCGGGATGAGGGCAGGTCGGGAAAACTCACGGCGATCTCCTGGTGGGCGTGGACGATAGTGTTGCGTTGAAGCGAAAGAGGGCAGCGCGCTCAGGCCGTTCAGACGATGGGCTGGTGCACGGTGACCAGCTTGGTCCCGTCGGGAAAGGTCGCTTCGACCTGGATGTCGGGGATCAGCTCGGGGATGCCGTCCATCACGTCGGCGCGGGTCAGCACGGTGCGCCCTTCGCTCATGAGCTGGGCGACGGATTTTCCGTCGCGCGCGCCTTCCATGACGGCGGCGCTGATGAGCGCCACGGATTCGGGGTAGTTGAGCTTCAGGCCGCGTGCGCGGCGCCTTTCAGCCAGCAGGGCTGCCGTAAAAATAAGCAGCTTGTCTTTTTCTCGGGGTGTCAATTCCATGGTGCTCTCTCAGGGCTGGCTGCCGGCTTGGGATTTTGCCGGGGTGCAAGAATAGTGCCATAAGAAGCCGCTCAGGGTCCACCCGGGCCGCCTCCCGGGGCCGCATGGCACAGAACATGCACCTGAGCAGGGTCAATCACTACGCGCCCGGCGCATCTGCCCCTTCCATGGACGCCCCGCTCACGCCACCGTTGCAGCCACTGCCGCCTGAGGCGGCGGGGGCCGCGCCTTTGGCGGCTGGCGCCGAAGCGCCGCTGCAGCGCATCATCAAGGTCAGGCGCGACTACAACAGCTGGGTCGCCAGCGAAACCATGGAAGACTACGCGCTGCGCTTCACGCCGCAGCGCTTTCGCAAATGGTCGGAGTGGCGGGTCGCCAACACCGCCTTCGGCGCGGCTTCCTTCCTGATCCTCGAGGCTGTGGGCGCCACGCTGCTGGTCAAGTACGGTTTTACCAACGCCTTCTGGGCCATCGTCGCCACCGGCCTCATCATCTTCCTGGCCGGCCTGCCCATCAGCATTTACGCCGCCCGCTACGGCGTGGACATGGACCTGCTGACGCGCGGCGCCGGCTTCGGCTACATAGGTTCCACGCTGACTTCGCTGATCTACGCCTCCTTCACCTTCATCTTTTTCGCGCTCGAGGCGGCCGTCATGGCCTATGCGCTGGACCTGGCCCTGGGCATCCCGCCGAGCTGGGGCTACTTGATCTGCGCGCTGGTGGTCATCCCGCTGGTCACCCACGGCGTGTCCGCGATCTCGCGCCTGCAGGTCTGGACCCAGCCGCTATGGCTGGTCATGCTGGTGGTGCCCTTTGTGTTTGTGCTGCTGCGCGATCCTGGTGCCTTTTCCGGCGTACTGCACTACGGCGGTGAGAAGGGTGTGGGTGGTGAGTTCAATTTGCACCTGTTTGGTGCTGCCTTGACGGTGGGTATCGCTTTGATCACCCAGATGGGTGAGCAGGCCGACTATTTGCGCTTCATGCCGGTGCAGACGCCGGCCAGGCGCTGGCGCTGGTGGGGCGGCGTGCTCGCGGGCGGGCCGGGCTGGGTTTTCCTGGGCGTGGTGAAAATGCTGGGCGGCGCCTTCCTGGCCTACCTGGCCCTTTCCAACATGGTGCCGCTGGACCGCGCGGTGGACCCCAACCAGATGTACCTCGCGGCCTATGAATACGTGTTTCCGCATTACGGCGTGGCGGTGGCCGCGACAGCGCTCTTCGTCGTCGTGTCGCAGCTCAAGATCAACGTGACCAATGCCTATGCGGGTTCGCTGGCCTGGTCGAATTTTTTCTCGCGCATCACCCACAGCCACCCCGGCCGCGTGGTCTGGGTGGTGTTCAACACGCTGATCGCCTTCATGCTGATGGAGATGAATGTCTTCCAGGCGCTGGGCGATGTGCTGGGCCTGTATTCCAACATCGCCATCGCCTGGGTGATGGCCGTGGTCGCCGACCTTGTCATCAGCAAGCCGCTGGGCCTGAGCCCGCCCGGTATCGAGTTCAAGCGCGCTCACCTCTACGACATCAATCCGGTCGGCGTCGGCGCCATGGCACTGGCCTCGCTGCTGTCCGTCACCGCGCACCTGGGTATGTATGGCGAAATGGCGCAAGCTTTTTCCGCGGTGATTGCCATGGGCACGGCCTTTGTCGCGGCGCCGCTCATCGCCTGGGCCACCAAAGGCCGCTACTACATTGCACGCCGAGGCTCCCCGCTGCCCTCCGAGGGGGCTCCGTCTTGGGGCGGCCGGGCGGCGAAACCGGGGGCGGCCGGTGAGGGCTCTTACAAGCGTTATGCGTTGCAGCATTGCGTCATCTGCGAGCGCGCTTACGAAGGCCCCGACATGGCCCACTGCCCGGCTTACCAGGGTCCCATCTGCTCGCTGTGCTGCACGCTGGACGCCCGCTGCGGCGACCTCTGCAAGCCGCATGCGAGCCTGTCGGCCCAGTGGTCGGGCGCGTTGCGCTGGCTGCTGCCGCGCCGCACCTGGCCTTACCTGGACACCGGTTTGGGCCACTTCCTGCTGCTGATGCTCATCATCGTGCCGCTGCTGGCCAGCGTGTTCGGCCTGCTGTACCACCAGGAAGTCAGCGCGCTGAGTGAGCTTGTGCCTTCGGAACCAGCCCTGAAGTCGGGCTTCCTCAAAGCCTATATGGCGCTGCTGGTGATTGCCGGCCTGGTCGCCTGGTGGCTGGTGCTGGCGCACAAGAGCCGCCAGGTGGCGCAGGAGGAATCCAACCGCCAGACGCATTTGCTGATGCGTGAGATCGAATCACACCGCCAGACTGACGAGGCGCTGCAGCAGGCCAAGCGCCTGGCCGAGGAGGCGCGCCACCATGCCGACCAGGCCAACCAGGCCAAGAGCCGTTACATCAGCGCCATCAGCCACGAGCTGCGCACGCCGCTCAACAGCATCCTGGGCTATGCGCAGCTCATGGGTGAGGACTCCGCGATTCCGCCGCACCGCAAGCAGGCCGTCAGCGTCATCAAGCGCGGCGGCGAGCACCTGCTCTCGCTGATTGAAGGCACGCTGGATATCGCCCGCATCGAGGCGGGCAAGCTCACGCTCAACGTCAAGCCCATGCACTTTGCCGATTGCGTGCACGAGATGGCCGGCATGTTCGAGCTGCAGGCAGCGGCCAAGGGCCTTGGCTTTCGCTTTGAAACCAGCGGCAACCTGCCTGAGCTGGTGCGCGCCGATGAAAAGCGCGTGCGCCAGATCCTCATCAACCTGCTGGGCAATGCCATCAAGTTCACGGCGAAGGGGCAGGTGACTTTCCGCTTGCGCCATGCGCGCGAAATGGCCCATATCGAGATCGAAGACACCGGCCCCGGCATGCGCGAAGCCGAGCTCGCGCGCATCTTCGAGCCTTTCGCGCGCGGCGCCGCGGCGGGCCAGAGCGCCGAAGGCACGCCGGGCGCCGGCCTGGGCCTGACCATCGCCAAGATGCTGACCGACCTGATGGGCGGCGAGATGACCGTGGTCAGCACGCCGGGCGAGGGTTCCATCTTTCGCATACGGCTGTTCCTGCCCGAGGTGCACCTGCCGGCAGGGGTCGCGAAAGACGCCGTCACCGCGCCGGCACGGCGCCAGCCGCGCGGCTATGAGGGCCCGCGCCGCAAGCTGCTGGTGGTCGACAACGAGGAGCCCGACCGCGAATTGCTGGTGCAGTTGCTGCAGCCCATGGGGTTTGAGCTGCGCACCGCCGCCAGCGGCCACGACTGCCTGGACCTGCTGGCCGCCGGCTACCAGCCCGACGTGATCTTCATGGACCTGGCCATGCCGGGCATAGACGGCTGGGAGACCCTGCGCCGCGTGCGCGGCTCGGGCCATGAGGGCATACACCTGGCCGTCGTCTCGGCCAATGCCTTTGACAAGGGCATGGAGAATGACGCCGGCATTCTTCCCGAGGACTTCATCCTCAAGCCCGTGCGCCACACCGAGCTGATCGCCTGGCTGGAACGGCGCCTGTCGCTGGCCTGGCGCTATGGCGAAGCGCGGGAGGCTCAGGAGGCGCAGGCCTTGCCCGCAACCTCGCCGCGCGTGCTGCCCGGCGCCTCGCAGCTGGCCGCGCTGCAGGAAGTGGTCAGCCTCGGCTTTTACCGGGGCATCATGAACATGCTGGCGGAGATAGAGCGGCAGCAGCCCGACACCGCCGCGTTTGTTGACGACATGCGCGTGCTGGCGCGGCAGTTCCAGTTTGAGGCCATGGGCCGCCAGCTTGCCAACCAGGAGGCCGGCCCATGAGCGGCGTGCTTGAACAATCCCCCACCTTGGATCGCAGCCTGGATCGCACACTGGACCGGGCCAACAGCGATGTTGTGCTTATCGTGGACGATGTGCCCGACAACCTCTCGGTGTTGCACGATGCGCTCGATGAATCGGGTTACACCGTGCTGGTGGCCACCAGCGGCGAGGCCGCGCTGCAGCGTGCCTTGCAGGCCAGGCCCGACATCGTGCTGCTGGACGCGATGATGCCCGGCATGGACGGCTTTGAAGTCGCCAAGCGCCTCAAGGCCATGGCCGAGACCACCCACATCCCCATCATCTTCATGACCGGCCTCACGGAGACCGAGCACCTGGTGGCCGCGCTGGAGGCCGGCGGCGTTGATTACGTGAACAAGCCCATCAAGCCCAAGGAAGTGATGGCGCGCATGGGCGTGCACCTGCAGGGCGCGCGCCGTGCCCGCCAGGAGGCGCGCCAGGCCGGCCAGGCACGCAATGCCCTGGATGCCTTCGGCTATGCCAGCATCACGGTGCGCATGGGCGGTGCAGCCGACGGCCGGCTGATCTGGCAGACGCCGCTGGCGCGCGACCTCTTGATGCGCTACTACGGCACCTCCGCGCCGCAGACGCCCGAACCGGTGCTGGCCTGGTTGCGCAGGCACATCGCCGACGCCGAACGCCACGTCGAGCCACCGCGGCTGGCGGTGGAAATGGGCCCGCGCCGCCTGACTTTCCGGCTGCACCAGCAGACCGGCGACGGTGGCGAAAACGGGGACGGCGCGGGCAGGGGCGACTGGCTGATCGTGATGCGCGAAATCTCGGACGACGCGGTGGTGGAAGCCATGAGCCTGAGCTTCAAGCTCACGGCCCGCGAAGCCGAGGTGCTCTACTGGGTGGTCAAGGGCAAGACCAACCGCGACATCGGCGACATCCTGGGCTCCAGCCCGGCCACCGTCAAAAAGCACCTGGAAAGGGTCTATGCGAAGCTCGGCGTGGAAACACGGACCGCCGCGGCAGGCATGGCCATGAACCGCATACGCCAGCTGCACCCGCAGTTTGAAGGCTAGGGCATGGCCCCCACGCTTTTCACTGCGCCTTCGGCTTCGTGTAATGCGCGAGGCCTTGCAGGCCGCGGCTCGCGAGACGCTTCGCCCCTGTCGCCCGTCCAAGCCTGCGCAGGCAGGCTTGGAGCCGCGGGCTTCAGCCCCTCGGGGGCGCTGCGCCTGCGGCCCGGCAAAGCCGGTTCCGCGGCTCATGCTGGGGTGAAGAGTTCAGGGAATGCGGAAGGTATTTCCCCGTGGGCTCCGTGGCCCCTGCTGGTAAAGAAGTTGAAGTTGCCCACTGTGTTGTACCTACGCAAAAGCGTGATTTGCGCCGAGCGGTTACAATGAGAGCTTCGGTAAAGCATCAGCTTTTTACATCGAAGCCTTTTTCTCCCATACCCAACGGGCTTCCTTCTCAATAGCGGCGCTTCCCAGAGCCCGAATCCACAGTGTTTTCAGTGCCCATACAGCCCTGAACCCTCTCAGCACTGTTCCGTTTTTCCGGCGAGCACTTTTCCCGACAGTGCCCACGCATGGCTCAACCAGCCCAGCCCCTGACAAGGGCCAGGCGGGTGGAAACCGAACACCCGCCGGCTTGCTCGCAAGCCGATTCTCCTTATTTATCAAGCCGGGACGCATACCCGGCACGGAATTTTTATGAACGTAATTCACACCAAAATCGCGGTGGGCAAGTACCTTGTCTCACCGCTGGCCAAGCAGCAAGGCGAAGGCTATGCCGCATCGGTTTCCATCCGCTCGGGCCGCGGCAGCGCCACGCATGACCGCGTGCTGCGCTTCAGCGGCCTCTTCGACAGCGCCGCCGCGGCCGTGCAGTACGCGACGGAACACGCCCTGCGCTGGATCAGCGAGCGCTCGGCGCCCGCCTGTGCCTGAAGCTCGCCGCCGTTGCAAAGACACAAGACATCCAAGACATCACCGACAACTTTTCCATTCCTAGGAGTTACATCATGGCCAAAGAAGAACTGATTGAGATGCACGGGCTGGTCGACGAAGTGTTGCCGGATTCCCGCTTTCGCGTCACGCTCGAGAACGGCCACAAGCTTGTGGCTTACACCTCGGGCAAGATGCGCAAAAACCATATCCGCATCCTTGCCGGCGACCAGGTGTCGCTGGAACTCTCGCCCTATGACCTGAGCAAGGGCCGGATCACCTTCCGGCACATTGCGGGCCGCCCGCCAGGTCCCGCCTCGCGCCAGACGGCCCGATAAGGCGCGGCGTTCACAGCGCCCCCAAATCATGAAGCCCGGCAGGTGGAGATGGCTCTCCGCCTGCCGGGCTTTGTTTTTGGTGCCGGCGACTGATTGGAGGGCAGGTCAGTGCCGGCCGGCCGCCATGTGCTCGGTCTTCTCGTTGATCAGCACTTCCGGCTCCTGGGACTCGATCCAGCTCTCGTTGTCGAGCCCGGCCCTGAGTCGTCCCATGTCCAGCTCATCCGTCCACTTGGCGACCACGATGGTGGCCACGCCGTTGCCGATCAGGTTGGTCAGCGCCCGCGCTTCCGACATAAAGCGATCTATGCCCAGGATCAGCGCCAGCCCCGCCACGGGCACGGTGCCTACGGCCGACAGCGTGGCGGCCAGCACGATGAAGCCGCTTCCGGTAATGCCGGCCGCACCTTTGGAGGTGAGCAACAGCACCGCCAGCAGCGTGAGTTCCTGCGTGAGCGTCATCGGCGTGTTGGTGGCCTGCGCGATGAATACCGCCGCCATGGTCAGGTAGATGGACGTGCCGTCCAGGTTGAAGGAATAACCCGTCGGGATCACCAGGCCCACGGTCGTCTTCTTCGCGCCCAGGTTCTCCATCTTCTCCATCATGCGCGGCAGCACCGATTCAGATGAAGACGTGCCCAGTACGATCAGCAACTCTTCCTTGATGTACTTGATGAACTTCCAGATGCTGAAGCCGTGCACGCGCGCGATGGCGCCCAGCACGACGAAGATGAAGATCAGGCAGGTTGCGTAGAAAGCTGCCATCAGCTTGCCCAGCGACACCAGGCTGTCCACGCCATAAGCGCCTATGGTGAAGGCCATGGCACCGAATGCGCCTATGGGCGCCACCTTCATGATGAAGCCCACGATGGTGAACAGCACGTGCGAGGTTTTCTCAACGAAGTCGAACACCAGCGTGCCGCGCCCGCCGAAGCGGTGCAGCGCGAAGCCGAACATCACCGCGATCAGCAGCACCTGCAAAATCTCGCCCTTGGCGAAGGCGTCCACCACGGTGGACGGGATGATGTTCATGATGAAGTCGGTGGTGCCCACCATCTTGCCGGGGCCGGTGTAGGCCGCGATGGCCTTGGTGTCCAGCGTGGACACATCGACATTCATGCCCGCCCCCGGCTTGAACACATTGACCAGCACCAGCCCGATGATCAGCGCGAAGGTGCTGACGATTTCAAAGTAAAGCAGTGCCAGGCCGCCGGTCTTGCCGACCTTCTTCATGTCCTCCATGCCGGCGATGCCGATCACGACGGTGCAGAAGATGATGGGCGCGATCATCATCTTGATGAGCTTGATGAAGCCGTCGCCCAGCGGCTTCATGAGCTTGCCGGCCTCGGGGTAAAAATGCCCCAGCAGCACACCGGCGACCACCGCGCAGATCACCTGGAAGTACAGCGATTTGTAAAGAGGCTGCTTGCGGCTTGTTGTCTTCGTTGTGCTTGTTGTCATGGCCGTAGCGCACCGGCTTGTGCGCGGTTGTGATCGGGCTATCAAATATAGCCCTGCCACATGATTTGTCCATGTGGGAAACCACAGATCACAATGTTTACTTAGCGCCCTGCATAGGGCCCAAACGCTCAGCCGGCCGGGGTGCTGCTGCTACCGCCGCCACTGGCAGCCGGCGGGCGTGCCATCCACGCAATCAGCGAAGAGCGCATGGCTTCCTCCACCGACATATCGATGGGCTGCACCCAGTCGGCCGGCACGAACACCGTGTAGCCACCGATCATGTAGCCCATGGGCAGGTAGACCGCCACGCGCTCGCCGGGCAGGAAACCGGCGGGCAGGTCGGCAAAGCTGCGGCGCGTGATCAGGCCCACGATTTCCATCGCGTGGCCGGGCATGCGCAGTATCACCACGCTTTGCTCGCCCTGCTTGCCCGAAGGGGAAAAGTAGTCGGCAAAGCTTTTAAGCGAGGAATAAATGCTTTTGACCACCGGCAGGTTGGTGAAAGGCATTTCAGCGAAAGTCAGCAACCGGCGCACGCTTTGCTTGGACACCAGGTAGCCGATCACCAGGATGATCAGCACGCCGACCACCAGGCCCATGCCCGGAATATAGAAGCTGCCGATCAGCGGGCGCAAGACCCACAGCGCCGCGGTTTCCGTCCAGGCCAGGAAGATATACAGCAGGTACAGCGTCAAGGCCACCGGCAGGATGGTGATGAGGCCGCGAAAGAAATATTTGTAAAGGCTTTTCATGGGGATCTTCATATGTGCCGGCACGCACGATGCGGGCCTGGCCATGCCCGCAATATAACCATTCCTGTTGACGCTTCCGCCTTCGGTCCCCTGTCGGCTTTCTCCTACATTTTTCGGGTACTAATCACTGCTGCTTGTCATATTTTCATGCTTAAACTGGCGTCATTGCGAACACTCGACATGGAACCCCAAGCAGCCGCAGAGACGATACCGGACACGGGCCGGCGCACCTTTGCCGTTCCGGCTTTTTCGTGGTTGCCATCCTTGCCGTTTCAACGATCTTCAGCCCCTGCGCTGAAAGTTACGTTTGCACCCCTTGATATTTTTTTGCCGCGCTCCAAGCTGCGCTGCAAGGCCACGTCCGGCCTGCCCGGATATTTTTGAGGATTCCTGTTTCATGAGCCATTCCACATTGGTCAACGCACAACTCAAAGTTCCCCTGCGCTCTCTGGCCCTCACCGTCGAGGAGCCGACCCCCGGCGAATTCTGCTGGCGCATTCTTGAAAGCCGCCAGGACCCCTGCGTGTTTGAATCGATTGCCTGCTCCGACATCACCTTCGCCGCTTATGACACCGCCCTTGCCACCGGCTACGGTGAACTGCAACGCCTTGTCGGCCCGGATCTTCAATACGGTCCGCGCATCGAGGAAGACACGCAGGCCGAACTCTTCGTCGCGGCATCGCCTGCACCGAAGCCCGCCGTTACGGGGCCCGACAAGCGGGCCGCCATCAACGGCTTCAAACCCGGCACGGTGCCTGCATGAAGCGCGACCTGGAGGCTGACTACGCGCGTATGCGCGCGCAACTGCAGGCCTTGCAGGCGGCCCCGGTCAAAGATTACGCAAAGATAGACCAGCTCGTGGACGAGCTTGAAAAACTTCAGCTCGCGATCAAGGCGCAGCACGGCGTCCAGGGCAACAACCCGCTCGAATAAGCGGCTCCCAGTCTCCGGCGCCACGTATCCGCGTGCGCCATCCTGCATGTGCCTGTGAGGCAGGTAGCATTTTGTGACCTCGCTTGTCCTACACCGCGCGCTGTACCAGACCGACGAAATCGGCCCCGCTCCTTCCCGTAAATTGAATCCAGTCGGCAATACGGCCGGCGATTTACCAACCTGATTGCCTGTGATGGGCATGACCAAAGGAGTACACCATGAGAGCATCGAAACCCCTGGCATCCGTCGTGGCCGCAGCAGCTGTTGTGGGCGCCATCGGCCTGGCTTATGCCCAGGACACCAGCACTACCACGCCCGCCACGCCGGCAGACCAGACCATGCAGAACCAGGGCACTTCCAGCACGTCGCCTTCGACTACCACGACCGACACCGCTGTCACGCCTACCGAGCGTCCCGCACAGGCTGACCGCAATTAAGCCAGGCCGTTCATGCCTCTGCGCATGAAAGCGCTCCGGATCGCTTTTGGCGGCCCGGAGCGTTTCGTGTGAGGCGCGTCATTCCTTTCCATCCAGTCCATGCCCTCCCTGCCTGATTTGCAGCAGCGGCCCGCCGTTGAAGGGCCGGGTGCGGTGCCTGCGGCCACGCGGCATTTAGACATTCTTGACGGCATCAAGCAGGGCGTCCTCTGGGGCGCCGCGATCGCGGTGCTGCTACTTCCGCTTTTCAGGGCGCATCAAGTATCCCCCCCTTCGGCCGCAGCCCTTCAAGCCACGGCGCCGCAATCGTTGGTACCGCGCGTGGCGGATTTCGGCGATGAGCCGGCTTCCAACGAAGCCCGCGAAGTCGCCAACTGGGTCGTCGCCTCCGGCGACAACCGAAAACTCTTTTTTGTCATCCTCGACAAGATCAACACCAAGGTCTTTGTTTTCGAACCTTCCGGCAAGCTGCGCGCCGCTACGCCGGTGTTGATAGGGGCCGCACGAGGTGACGATTCCGTCGACGGCATAGGCGGCCGTCCCATTGCCCAGGTGCAGCCCCAGGAGCGCACCACACCCGCGGGCCGCTTCATGGGCGAGCCCGGGCGCAACGCCACGGGCGAGGACGTGGTCTGGGTCGATTACGACGCCGCTGTGTCCATGCACCGCGTGCGCACGCTGGAACCCAAGGAGCGCAGGCTCGAACGCCTCGCCTCGCCCACCACCGAAGACAACCGCATTTCCTACGGCTGCATCAACATGCCCGTGGCTTTTTTTGAAAACGTGCTCAAGCCCGCCTTCAATGCCAGCTACGGTGTGGTCTACGTGCTGCCCGAAGTCAAGCCGCTGGCTGAGGTGTTCCCGGCCGCGCATGCGTTGGCGCTCAAGCAGGGCGGTGCCGGTTAGGCCGGCTCCCCGAACCCATGGTTTTCAGGACGAAAAAAAGCGGCGCACTGCTTTTGCAATGCGCCGCCTGGCTGCTGCTGGAGTCAATTGAGCCTCGATCCTTTTGGAAGCCGTGCTGACAGCCACTCATGCACGTCGGCGCGCACGTTGCGGCCTTGCAGCAGGAAGTCCTCGTACCGGCTCGGCACATAGGGCAGGTACACCAGGGGCATCCCGGCCTGCTCGGGTGTACGGTCTTTTTTCCTGCCATTGCAGTGGCGGCAGGCGCTGACCAGGTTGGTCCACGAGTAAGGCCCGCCCTTGCTCGCCGGAACGATGTGCTCGGCTTCGAGATCCTTCTCCAGGAAGACCTGTGCGCAGTAGGCGCAGGTGCACCGGTCGCGGCGCAGCAGCTTGGGCTTGGTGACGGCCGGCACCACCTCGTGGAGGTTGCGGCGCGGCGCACCGCGCAGCGCGATGATGGGATGGATCACCAGCAAGGATTGCCGGCCGCGCGCGACGTTCCAGCCGCCGCGCAGGGTGACAAGCGGGCTTTCGCCCTGTTCCCATGCGACGCTGCCGGTGGCGTAGTGCAGGGCAGCCTCTTCAGCCGTGATCCAGGCCTGGGGCGTTCCCTGGATGTCGAGCTGAAGAACATGGTGCATCGTGGCCTCCTGAGTGTTGAATAAGCCATGCCGGTGAAAAATGGGGTGCACGACCGGACTCGAACCGGTGACCCGCGGGGTCACATCCCGCTGCGCTGCCAACTGCGCCACATGCACCAAAAAAAAGAAATCTGGCTCCACGGCCTGGGGTTGAACCAGGGACGACGCGATTAACAGTCGCGCGCTCTACCTGCTGAGCTAACGTGGAATGAACAAGGGACGGCTCACCATTCACCGCATTCGCGAACGCGCTGGTCCAGCGCGCGGTCGTCGCGCACTTGCCTGCGTTTGGATTGGACGGGGTTGAGCCGGACGCTGCCGGCGGCGATGCTGCCGCCCAGCAGCGTGCGGAGGATGCGCTTGTGGAGTTTCTCCGGCCTTTTGGAGGCCGCTGTGTTTTTGACTGTCATGCAAACCTCCTTGGGCTGGGTGGATGAATAGCCTTGCGGCTGGAATGGCGGCCTGTACGGGGATCGAACCCGTGACAACATCCTGGACAGGGAAGTGCTCTACCAACTGAGCTAACAGACCCAAAACAAAAAAATGGCCTCACGTGAAAGATTTGAACTTCCGACCCTCTGCTTCGTAGGCAGATGCTCTGATTCCGGACTGAGCTAACGCGAGAAAAATGTGCTTGGGGCGTGGAGGCAGACTCGGCTGCCTAAAACAACTGGAGGAAGATAAGGGATTCGAACCCATGAGCCCGCTTTCGCGGGCACTCGCTTAGCAAGCGAGTGCCTTGAACCACTCGGCCAATCTTCCAAAAAATCTCCGGTTACGAGTTCCGGTGCCCCCCTATCTTTGAGGCCGGTTTCCGCGCTACGCCCTTTCGGGCGCTGCGCTTCCTTATCAACACTGGCTTGGCGTCACGTAGGGGATTCGAACCCCTGTCTACAAGAATGAAAATCTTGTGTCCTGAGCCAGGAGTCTGGGCGGCGGCAAACGGGGCCTGCGCCGGCGCGCTGCCAGGTTCAGGCAAGGCGCCAGTGAGGCCGTGTGGCGAGCCACACAACGATCTGGCAACGCCGCATGGGCCTGGCAGCGCATCGGCCCGAAGGGTTGGGCCTGAAAGGGCGCATGCGGCGTTGCAAATGCTCGCCGGGTATCGACCCGGCTCCGCTTTGCGCCTTGCCTGCGCCCTTTCAGGCCCAACGCAGGCCCCGTTTGCCGCCGCCCAGACTCCTAACGAACGTGACGAATACAAAAAATCCATTTCGGCTGTACCTGAATGCGGGCGGCCGGCAAAAGCCGGACCGGGATCTCCCACTGCACTGCTTTTCCGGGGCCATGAACCCCGGCTGACCAGCACACACGCCGCCAGACCGTTTCCTCGGTCTCGCGCAGACGGCGTGAAACAGGCACACCCGAAATGGAGCGGACAGACGGCTTCGAACCGACGACATTGAGCTTGGAAGGCTCACGCTCTTCCTACTGAGCTATGTCCGCAATTTTTTGCGGGTCGCGCCATCCAGTGTGTGGCTGCGATCCCGCTGCTGAATTTTTAAAGAGCCCCGCGCTTGATGCGCACAGACGGCACGATCACCGTCAGGGGAAAACAAAAAGGCCCGGTTCCTTGCGGATACCGGGCCTCTGGTGTCAGAGATACAGAAGGTACGCTCAGGCGTCTCCTCCTCCCGGTGGTGTGCAATCCTCATGGTTCTGCTGGGGCATGGCTGCTCGCAAAACGGACGCCGCATAGGAACTCAGCCCACATGAGCCCAGGTCAACGCCGAGGCGGCGCATGCCGGCACCGCCCCAGACGGGGGTGCTGTTGATGGCGGTGGCGGCTATCGGTTTCATGATGGGTCGGTGAAGAGGGTTGGTATTAAAAGTAGCGATGGGATGTAATGTAAAATCTTTTTACATCATCGTCAACGCATCGCTGAAAAATAAATTCGGTTGTTGCAATCACGTCACATGGAATCCCCGGACATCAATCGAACCAGGCGCAACAACCTGCTGATCATCATTCGCGAATACAGCGAAAGAGAATTGGCCGCCGGTGAGTCACCGGTGGGCATGCTCGGCAGGCTGGCGAAAGAACTCGGCTTGAGCGCCGGAGGCCTGAGCCAGTTCAAGGGAGACGCCCAGGGCTCGGGCAGGAACATCGGCGATGCCGCGGCCGCCCAGATCGAGAGCAGATTGGGAAAGCCAAAAGGGTGGATGGACGAAGACCACGGCGGTGACGCCTTCAATCCCGCCGAGAACGCATTCATCGAGTTGGCCCGCACGGCATGGCGCACCACCGATGCCAAGGGCCGGCGGCGGCTGATGCAGCTTGCGAAGCGAGGCTTTGACGGCGCCAGGCTGGGCGACAAATAAAGAAGCGTCTCTCCTCCGAGATTTGTAACTTGTAACGGCGCACGCTGTTATCGGATCAGAGATGTTGCGCGCATGCATCTGCAATGCGGAAAAAATCCGGCTCTGGCGACTGTTACATAACGGGTGGCGCGCACCCGGGATCCTCTAAAAATCGTTCTGCGTGTTGTTGGGTACGAGACTTTTGCTATAAAAAAAGTAGCGAGTTCCCGAGGCGACCCAGGGTTTTTCCGTTGAGCACATTTGCTTGCATCGCTAACATGGTGCAACCGCGCCGAGGTGCCCCTTCAAGGACAGCCCCGACATTTCTTGATGTGCGTTCGCGCACTTTTCCAGCGCACGCACAGGACCCGGATGTTGTTCACAGGCAAAAAGTACGCACAGAAAATCGCCCACGCGGCGGCTTTTGCCGTCCTTGCCGCAGCTCCTTTGTTTTCCCTGGCCGCGCCGCCGGCGCCTTATGGGGATGCCGCCGCGGCAGCCGTGGTTCCCGATGCCGGCATGTCCCTGGTTTCCGCATCCACCGATGCGCGCCAGGCCTTGCGCTGGGTGATGGAATTGCATGACAACGAGGGCCTGCCCTTTGCCATCGTGGACAAGAAAGGCGGGCGCATCTTTGTGTTCGAGGCCGGTGGGCAGCTGCGCGGCGCATCGCCCGCGTTGACGGGCCTGGCACCCGGCGACCAGGGCGTACCCGGCATGGCGCAGCGCAGCGTGGCCAGCCTGCGCGAGTACGAGCGCACCACGCCCGCAGGCCGCTTTGTGTCCGAGCCCGGCCACAACCTGCAGGGTGAGCCCATCGTCTGGGTCGATTACGCGGCCAAGCTCGCCATCCACCGCCTGCGTCCCGCACCGCCGGCCGAACGCCGCGCGGAGCGGCTGGCTTCAGACACACCCGACGACAACCGCATCTCCATGGGCTGCGTGGTGGTGCCCGTCAGCTTCTACGAAACCGTGGTCGGTCCCGTGCTCGGGAAAAGCCGCGGCATTGTCTACGTGCTGCCCGAAACCCAGCCCCTGGGCCGCATGCTGGGCGCGCTGCAGCTCAGCCAGCGCTAAGCCCTTACGCACCGGCCTTCGCGGCCTCACGCGCGGCCCCGGCCTTCAAGCGGCCGCTTCCACAACTACAGGCGCGTCAGCCATCCCCTACTTGCAGCAGGCCTTCAGGCTGGCAAGGGGCGCGCCGTGTGCCGCCTACATTGAATTCGTGTCTTCAACCCCTGACCATTTTTAGGAGAAACAAATGCCTATCATTGCCTGGCTACTGGGTGTTCCCCTCAGCGTGATTCTCATCTTGATGCTGCTGGGCGTGTTTTAAGGCCCCGCAAGGTGGGCGGCCTTCCGGCCGCCGAAGCAAAAAGCCCGCATTTGCGGGCTTTTTGTTGCTCCCTGCGACCTCTCACACGATGGCGGCCGGCTCCCTGCCCTGCCTGGCGCGCAGCCGCGCGATCTTCCACCAGCCCGGCAGCAGGCACTGGATTTCGGGCCGCGTGAAGCGGTCGTCAATCAGGTAGACCACGCCGCGGTCGGAGGTCGTGCGTATCACCCGCCCGGCCGCCTGCACCACCTTCTGCAGGCCGGGGTAGAGGTAGGTGTAGTCATAGCTCTGGGCCGCGCCGAAGTTGGCGCCCATGCGCTCGCGGATCTGTTCGTTCACCGGGTTGACCTGGGGCAGGCCCAAAGTGGCGATGAATGCGCCAATGAGCCGTTCGCCCGGCAGGTCTATGCCCTCGGCGAACGAGCCGCCCAGCACGGCAAAGCCTATGCCTTGCGAGGCCGGCGTGAAGCGCGCGAGGAAGGCATCGCGCGCGGCTTCTTCCATGCCCCGCGTCTGCTCCCACACCGGGACTTGCGGATAGCGCTGGCGGAACAGCGCAACCAGTTGCTGCAGGTAGTCATAGCTGCTCAAAAACGCCAGGTAATTGCCGGGCCGGCTTTCATACTGCCGCGCCATCAGGTCCACGATGGGCGAGAGCGAATCGCCCCGGTGCTGGAAGCGGGTGGAGACGTCGCTGACCACCGAGACCTGCAACTGCTCGGCCAGGAAGGGTGACTCCACCTCGGTCCACACCGTGCCCGCCGGCAGGCCCAGGGTGTCGGCGTAATAGTTCTGCGGGCTCAGCGTGGCTGAAAACAGCACCGCCGACTGTGCGGCTGCAAAGCGCGGCGCCAGAAAGGGCGCCGGCACCACGTTGCGGATGTTGAGCACCGCGAGCGGCTCACCCATGCCCTGGCCGAAAGCGCCGGGGCCGGCATCGCCCCGCAGCGTCACGTCGAACAGCGAGTGTTCGCCAAAGGCCTCGGCCATGCGCGAGAAATGCAGGGCCTCGAAATAAAAATCCTGCAACTCGCCGTCCATGCGCGTCGGGTTGGCCAGCAGGAAGTCGGTGATCTGCGACAGCGCCTGGCCCAGGGTCTTGAGGAAGGGCGCGGGCAGCTCGGCATGGACCTGGTAGGGCTCCTCCTGCGCGCCCTGCAGTTCCTGCAGGCTGCGGTTCAGTCGCTCCAGCGCGCCGCGCACGGCGCGCGGCGCCGAGCCATGCACCTGCTGCAACTGCGCCTGGCTCAGCGTGGCCGAATACATCTTCCTCGCGCGTTCCACCAGGTTGTGGGCCTCGTCCACCAGCACGGCCACACGCCACTGGTTGGCCTGGGCCTGGCCGTGCAGCAGCGCGCTGGTGTCAAAGTAGTAGTTGTAGTCACCGACCACCACATCCGACCAGGTCACCACTTCCTGGCTCAGGTAATAGGGACAGATCTGGTGGGCCAGCGCCACTTCGCGCAGCGCGGCCTTGTCCAGCGGGCCGTGCGCGGCGGCGTGGTTCACGGCCGCGCTGCGCGCCTGCGGCAGCCGGTCATAAAAGCCCTTGGCCAGCGGGCAGGCGTCGCCGTGGCAGGCCTTGCCGGGGTGTTCGCAGGCCTTGTCGCGCGCCACCAGTTCCAGCACACGCAGCGGCAGCGGTTGCGTACTGCCCTTGATGCGGTCCAGTGCGTCCAGCGCCAGCCTGCGGCCGGGGGTTTTTGCCGCCAGGAAAAACACCTTGTCGAGTTGCTTTTTCGGCACTGCCTTGAGCAGGGGGAACACCGTGCCTATGGTCTTGCCTATGCCCGTGGGGGCCTGCGCCATCAGGCAGGTCCCGGCCTGCGCTGTCTTGTAAACGGCTTCGGCCAGTTCGCGCTGGCCGGGCCGGAAGGCCGGGTGGGGAAATTCCAGCGCCGTGAGCGCCGCATCGCGCGCCTGCCGGTGGGCCAGTTCCTGCGTGGCCCAGGCCAGGAAGCGCTCGCACTGCGCTTCGAAGTAGTCTTTAAGCGTGGCTGCGGTGAAGTGTTCAGTCAGCGGCGTTTCCTGCGCGCTGGCCACGTCGAAGTACACCAGGCTCAGGTTGATGTCCTGCAGGCCCCTGTCCTGGCACAGCAGCCAGCCGTAAATTTTCAGCTGCGCCCAGTGCAGGTGGCGGCGGTTATCGGCCATGGCATGCAGGTCACCGCGGTAGGTTTTTACTTCCTCCAGCAGGTTCTGCTCGGGGTCATAACCGTCGGCACGGCCGCGCACCCGCAGCGCCTTGTATTCGCCCTCCAGGCCGACTTCAGCCTGGTAGGACGCGCCGCGGCGCGACGCCACCAGCGCATGGCCGGCCATGCCCTCCTGGGCGGAAGGCGAAGGCGTGAAGCGCAGGTCGAGGTCGCCGTGCTTGGCCGTGAACTCGCACAGGGCGCGGAGGGCTACGAGGTATTTCAATCGGGGTTCGCTCTCTGGGAGGGAATGAAAATGAGATGCCGGGAAGGGCGGGCTTCATGGTAGCGCAGGTGCCGCAAGCCCCCACCCCACCCCAAGCTTCCCCAGCGGGGGAAGGGGCAAGGCCGCGTCAGCGCACCCCCTTCACTTTTTTTCCTGATCAACTCTTTCCATAAAAGAGATAAGGGGCAAGTCAAAAAATGTGCACCCGCAGCAAGCGGCATGGTCGCCGGGCAGGGCGTGAAAGGGTAAAAGTACCTTTGCACTTCGGGGAACGCCGGCGCTAAGCTCTTGGACCGAGGCCTCTTGCCGGTCTTCGAAAAAAGAGGTCTTAAGTTCGCAAATTTTGCCCGTGGCGGCGGGCTGCGCATCCAAAAGAAGACAGGGTGTTGTCCTATGGCGGAATTTCCTGCGGCACAGCACACTCGGTGCGCAAACGCCGTGCAAAATGCATCAAGGCGCCTCGCCTTTGCAAGAAAGTAAACAGCAGCGCATGAAGCCCTTTTCGCCAGGCGAATCGACCGCAACCCACTGCCAGCAAGGCTCGCCGGGACGGGCTGGTGCCGTGCTGGCAATCCCACGCCCCGGGGTGCCGCGGTGAAGCGCGACGAAACCCTGGCCCAGGCCAATGAACGCCTGCAGGCTGAAGCCCTGGCACTGGCCGAAGCCAACAAGGCCCTGATGCAGGAACTGGCCGACCAGCGCCGGGCCGCCGAGGAATTCGAGGACGATGTGGGCAGCCTGCGCAGCCTGGCGTCCATTTCAGCCGACTGGTACTGGGAGCAAGACGCGGATTATCGCTTCACCCATTTCGCCGTTGAGCGCGGCGGCAGCTCCGCGGATACGGACCTCAAGGGCGCCATCGGCAAGCAGCGCTGGGAACTGGAAGGCGCCTACCCGCTGAGCATGTCCTGGGACCACCACCGCGCAGTGCTGGACGCTCGCCAGGCGTTTCGCGACTTTGAGTACATCCGCGTGCTGGGCGACGGTGTGGCCCACTATTTTTCCGCCAGCGGCGTGCCGGTGTTCAACAAGCGCAAGGAATTCATCGGCTACCGCGGCACGACACGCGACAACACGGCAGCCAGGCGCATCGAGGACAAGGAGCGCAAGGCCGCGCGCTTCCTCGACGACATCGTCGACAACACGCCGGTGGCCGTCCACCTGAAGTCGGTGCAGGACGGCCTGCGCATCGTGGCCTGGAACAAGGCGGCAGAGAAACTCTATGGCGTGCGCCGCGAGGACGCCATGGGGCGCACCGTGCACGACCTCTGGCCGCAGGACCACGCGGAGCGCATCAACGTCTCCGATGTGGAGGTGTCGACCACGGGCGTCATGCAGGACTTCCCCGACCGGACCATCATGACGCGCGACCGCGGGATGATACGCGTGCACATGCGCAAAGTCCCGATCAAGGACGGCGGCGGCAAGGTCACACACCTCCTGATCACCGCCGAGGACATCACCGAGCGCCTGGCTGCCGAGGACCGCCTGCGCCGCAGCCAGGAGCGCTTCAGAAGCCTCACCCAGCTCTCCTCCGACTGGTACTGGGAACAGGACAAAAACTTCCGCAACGTCTTTGTCTCCAACGATCCGCAGCACTTTGCCCTGGGAACCCAGGTCATCGGCGAAGGGCTGTGCCGATGGGACCTGCCCAACTCCGCGCCGGTTGTCGGCACATGGGAGGAGCACAAGGCCGCCCTGCAGGCGCATTTGCCATTCCGTAATTTTGAGTACCGGCTGACCAAGGCCGATGGGGGCGTCATCTACCGAAGCGTCAGCGGAGAGCCGGTGTTTGGCGAGGACGGAGCCTTCCAGGGCTACCGCGGCGTGGGAAGCGACATCACCGAGCGCAAGCTCACCGAAACCGCGCTGCTCGAGAGCAACACGCGGTTCCAGGCGGTGGTCGGGGCGCTTGCCGAAGGCGTGGTGCTGCGTGACGCCGAAGGCAGGATCATCGACTGCAACGCCAGCGCGGAGCGCATCTTCGGCAAGACCCTGGCGCAGATGAAGGGCCAGACCTCGGCGTCGACGGATTGGGAGCGCCTGCGTGAGGACGGCACCCACATGCCCGAAGTTGAATGGCCCAGCGTGCGCGCCAAAACCACCGGCCAGGCGCAGAACAACGTCGTGCAGCGCTACCGCAGGCCCGACGGCAGCACCTTCTGGGCCCTCATCAATGTGCAGCCGCTGTTTGAAGGCAAAAGCGACAAGCCCACCGGTTTTGTCAGCTCCATCTCCGACATCACCAAGCGCAAGCAGGCCGAGGTGGAGATCGTGCGGCTCAACGTCGACCTGGAAAACCGCGTCCTGCGCAGGACGGCGCAGCTGGAGGCCGCCAACAAGGAGATGGAGGCCTTCTCCTACTCCGTGGCGCACGACCTGCGCACGCCGCTGAGCACCATAGACGGCTTCTGCGCGCTGATGGAAAAGCACTTGCCGCCTTCTGCCGGCGAGCGCGCGATGCATTTCCTGGAGCGTATACGCACCAGCGTGCGGCGCATGGGCGAGCTCACCGACGGGTTGCTGGCCCTCACGCGCCTGTCGCGCACCAGCATGGTCTGGGACACGGTGGACCTCAGCGCCGAGGCGCTGCGCCATGCCAAGCGGCTCAAGGATGCCGAGGCCGATCGCGAGGCGCGCATCACGGTCGAGCCCGGCATGGTGGCGCGCGGCGACCAGGGCATGCTCAGCCAGGTGCTGCAGCAACTGCTCGCCAATGCCTGGAAGTTCAGCGCGAAGAAGGATTACGTTGAGATCACCGTCGGCCGTCAGGGCAGCAAGGAGGGGCAGCCCGTGTTCTTCGTACAGGACAAGGGCGCCGGCTTTGACATGGCTTATGTCGACAAGCTGTTCGGCAATTTCGAACGCCTGCATTCGCCCGATGAGTTCGCCGGCAGCGGCATAGGCCTGGCCACCGCCAAGCGCATCATCGACCGGCACGGCGGCAAGATATGGGCGCAATCGGTGGTGGGCGAAGGCAGCACCTTTTATTTCTCGCTGGGCGGCGACCAGACCGGAGCCGGGCAGGGCCAGGTCGGCTCGGATGCCCAGGCCGCGGAAACGGAACATGAATCGGGCTTCTCGACGCTGGAGATGCCGACCAGCGCGCCTTTCAGCAGCGACAACGATGCCTTCATGCTCAACGACCAGCAGTTCCAAAACGCGTTTGAGCATGCCGCGATCGGCATGACGCTGATCGGCGTCGATTCGCGCCGCCTCAAGGTCAACAACGCGTTTTGCCAGATGCTCGGGTATTCGGAAGCCGAGATGCTGGCGCGCACCATCCACGACCTGACCCACCCCGACGACATCGCCTGGGACCTGGAGCAGCGCAAGCGCGCGCTGGCCGGCGAGATCGAATCCTTCCACACTGAAAAGCGCTATATCCACAAGGACGGCCACATCGTCTGGGGTTATATGAGCTGCTCCCTGGTGCGCGATGAGGACCGCAAGCCGCTGCGCTTCATCGCGCAGATCCAGGACATCACCGAACGCAAGCTGACCGAGCAGGTTTTGCGCGAAAGCGAGGAGCGGTTCCGCGCGCTCACCGCCCTGTCCTCCGACTGGTTCTGGGAGCTGGACGAAAACTTCCGCTTTGTCGAGGTTTCCGGCGAGGCCCCGACGGCTGCGGGCGTTCGGAAGTCGGCTTATGGCAAGACCCCCTGGGAACTCGACCCCAACCAGATGACCGAGGCCGGCTGGGCCAATTACAAAGCCATAGTTGAGCGGCGCGAGGTTTTCCGCGACATGGAAACCACACGGCGCGACTCCAAAGGGCGGATTCGCTATTTCAGCATCAGCGGCGTGCCGAAGTTCGATGCCAACGGCAAGTACACCGGTTACCGGGGGACCGGCCGCGACATGACCGAAATGCGCCGCGTCACCGAGGCGCTGCGCACCAGCGAAGCGCAGCTGCGCGAAATCACCGACACCATCCCGGCTTGGATCACCTACGCCGATGCCGACCAGTACCTGCGCTTTCACAACCGGGCTTACGAGGAGGTCTTCGGCCTGACGAGCGAGCAGCTGCAGGGCCGGACCATCCGGCAAATCGTGGGCGAGGAAATGTACGCGCTGATCCGGCCCCGGATAGAGGAGGTGTTGCAGGGCTACCCGGTCGTCTACGAGCGTGCGCAGAAAACCGCCCGCAGCGGCACGCGCGACTACGTGGTCAATTACTTCCCGCGCTACGGCGATGGCGACGACGACGGCAAGGTGATCGGCTTTTACACGCTGGCCAACGACGTCACCGAGCTCAAGCGCATAGACCGCATGAAGAGCGAATTCGTCTCCACGGTCAGCCACGAGCTGCGCACGCCGCTCACCTCGATACGCGGCTCGCTGGGCCTGATCTCCGGCGGCGTCGCCGGCCAGCTGCCAGACGCCGTCAAGACCCTGGTGGGCATTGCCAAGAGCAATTGCGAGCGTCTGATCCGGCTCATCAACGACATCCTGGATATCGAGAAAATCGAGTCCGGCAAGATGACCCTGGACCTGCAGGTGCTGGAGCTCAAGCCCCTGCTGGAGCAGGCGCTGGCCGCCAACGAAGGTTATGGCACCTCCAAGAATGTGACGCTGACCCTGGACTTTCCCGATGAGGAGCTCATGGTCAGGGCCGACGGCGACCGCCTCACCCAGGTCGTGACCAACCTGTTGTCCAATGCGATGAAGTTCTCCCCGGAAAACGGTGTGGTCGAAATCCATGTGGCGCGCAACGGGACCTCCGTGCGCGTCGAGGTGCGCGACCATGGGCCCGGCATTCCCGAGGAATTCCGCAAGCGCATCTTCCAGAAATTCTCACAAGCCGATTCCTCCGACACGCGCCAGAAGGGCGGCACCGGGCTGGGCCTGAACATCTCGCGCGCCATCGTCGAGCGCCTGGGCGGCACTATAGGCTTTGAAACCCGTACCGGCGAAGGCACCACCTTTTACTTCGAGCTACCCGAGTGGGAGGAGCCGCCGCCTACACGCCCGGTGGAAATGCTGGGCGACAGGCCACGCGTGCTCATCTGCGAGGACGACCCCGACATCTCCCGCCTGATCGGCATGATGCTGGACAAGGGCGGCTTTGATTCCGAGCCCGTCTACAGCGCCGAGGATGCCCTGATCCGGATGTCGCAGCAGCACTTTGACGCCATCACCGTCGACCTCAAGCTGCCCGGCCAGGACGGCATCGCGCTGATACGCTCGCTGCGCAGCCGGCTGCTCACGCGGGATATTCCCGTGGTCGTCATCTCGGCCTGGGCCAGCGAAGGCAAGGTGCAGTTCAACGACCAGGCCCTGACCGTCTCCGACTGGCTTGAAAAACCCATCGACGAAAACCAGCTGGTGCTGGGCGTGCGCCGCGCCGTCGAGGGCGCCGCCGAAAACAAGCCCGTCATCCTTCATGTCGAGGACGATCCCGACATCCAGCGCATCGCCGCCACCATCGCACAGGACTTCGCCACCTTTGTCTTCGCGGCGACCCTGCAGGAAGCGCGTGCGCGCCTGGAGTCCCAGCCCTTTGATCTGGTCCTGCTGGACATCAACCTCAAGGAAGGCTCGGGCTGGGACCTGCTGACCGATATCGAGGCCCTCCATGCGCCGCCGCCCGTGGTGGTGTTCTCTGCGATAGAGGCCACTCGCGCACAGGCAGCGCGCGCCAGCGCCGTGCTGGTCAAGGCCAAGACCTCCAACGAGGAACTGCTGGCCACCTTGCGGCGCGTGCTCGGCCTGGCGCGCCCGCCCGAAATCGAGCTTGAATAAGGCTTTGGCGGGCTAGCCGCTAGCCGCCGGGCGATTGCAGCAGCGCGGTGTAGCGGCGCTGCATCTCCTCGGGCGTCAGCGTTTCTATGCTGTGGCCCACACTCCAGCGATGGCCGAAAGGGTCCCGGAAACTGCCCGAGCGCTCACCGTAAAACTGGTCCTGCGCCGCCATCTCCAGCGTCGCGCCCGCCTGCAGCGCGCGGGCGATGACGGCATCGCAGTCGTCCACATGCAGGTGCAGCGTCACACTCACCGGCTTGTCCTGCGCGGGCGCGCCGGTGCCGCATTCCGGAAACTCGTCCGACAGCATCAGCGTGGTGCCGCCGAACTCCAGTTCGGCATGGCCTATGCGGCCGCTGGGTTCGGTCAGGCGAAACTTCTCGGCCACACCGAATACCGAGGTGTAAAACGCCAGGGCTTTTTCGGCGTCCTGGACGTGGATGTAGGCAAACAGTTCATGAATAGCCATGCGGGCTCCTGAAGAAGAAAAAGAAATCCTGAAGTGATGCGGCCAGTCTATCGAGCGGCCGCCGCAGGGTCTTGAACAAAATTGACATCCGGCCATGCACTGCTTGAAGGCCACGCATCGGGCACAAGCGGCACCGCCACATGGTTGACCGACATCGGGCGCGCCAGCCGGTACTGCTCAGGCGTCAGGCCCGCGAATTCGCGGAACTCGCGGTTGAAATGCGGCTGGTCGCTATAACCCGCCTCAGCGGCCACGGCCGCCAAGCCCAGCGGGCCTCGCAGCAGCGGCAGGCTCTTCTGGAAGCGTTGCAGCCGGCAATACAGCTTGGGCCCCAGGCCCACCGCCTGCGAAAACAGGCGTATGAACTGCCGGTGGCTGTAGCCGCTGCGCGCCACGGCATCCTCCACGCCCATGCCCGCATCGAACTGCCGCAGGGCTTGCAAGACCACGGGGTGCGTGCCTTGCACCGGGCCCGCGCGCAGGCGCATCAGCAGCAGGGCCTCCAGGCGGCGCAGCGTTTCACGCGGCGTGGCCGCGGCCAGCAGTTGCTCATGCGCCAGGCCGGCGCCGCGGCCCCAGATGTCTTCCAGATTCACGTGTTGCCCGGCCAGTTCATCCGCCGGCAGGCCCAGCAGCGCCTGGGCCGCGCCGGGCAGCAACTGCAGGCCCACCGAATGTGTTGGCGCGCCCACGTCCTTGGCATAAAAGCCCGCGCGCGGCCCGCCCACCAGCGCAGGGCCCAGCACCCGGCCCCGGCCATCCGCGGCATTGTCGAAAATGCGCACCCCCGGCCCCGAAAGGCGGAACACCAGGTGCATCAGGCCCGTCGGCAGCACGTGCTCGCGCGCCGGCTGCGCTTCACCGGCCACGGGCGGGCTGATCCACGCTGTCTTGATGAAGCGCGCAAGCAAGGGGTGGGGCTCACGTTGCATGGGGTGGGTGCAAGAGGAAACGGGGGCGATGTGCCTTCAAGATTTGCCTTCAGTCTAGGCCTTCCCCACTGCGCTTGTCATGTCTCAGGTATGCGCCGGACATGCGGCGGCGCAGCCTGCAGGTTTCCCTGACTGGGATTTCATTTCCTCCTGATTCGGAAATTTAATTTCATAACTAATCCGCGTCCTCTAGGGTATTCACTTACAGAATCTCACATTTAGCCAAATATCCTTCAATTTCTGAAATTTATTTTCATTTAGGAGTGCTTTATGGCTAAACACATACCGACCCGCCGCTTGCTGGCGACACTGGTTTTAGGCCTGGCGGCCGCCCTGCAGGGAGCCGCGCCCGCGTTGGCACAGGCGCCGGCCCAGGTGGCCAACGCGGCCAACCTGGCCATGGTCGGCGAGCCACCCTCGCTGGATCCGATGCAGGCCACCACCGACCTGGTCGGCACCATCATGCAGCACGTGTACGAGCCGCTCTACACCTTTGACGCCAAATGGAACGTCGTGCCCATGCTGGCCGAGGGCATGCCGCGCTTCTCGGCCGACGGCAAGGTCGTCACCATCACGCTGCGCAAGGGCGTAAAGCTGCATTCGGGCCGCGCGCTCGACGCCGAAGACGTGGTCGTCAGCCTCAAGCGCTGGATCAAGGAAGCGCCGCGCGGCAAGGCCGTGGGCAAGGAAATCGTCGAGCTCAAAGCGACCGGCCCGCTCACCGTGGAGCTGACGCTGCGCAACCCCTACGCGCCCCTGCTCGCGCAACTGGCCCTGCCCAGCGGCATGGCCGCCATCATGGCCAAGGAGGCGGTGCAAATTCCGTTGCGCGACTTCATAGGCACAGGCCCCTACAAGTTCAAGGAGCGCCGCACCGACCAGTATGTGGTACTCACGCGCTTTGACGGCTACAGCGCGCGCAAGGAGCCGGCCAACGGCTACGGCGGCAAGCGCGAGGCCTTCATCGAGGAACTGCGCTTCATCCCCGTGCCGACGCCCGGCACGCGTGTTGAGGGCGCCATGTCCGGCCAGTTCCACTTTGCCGACCTGCTGCCCATAGACGCGCTGGCCCGCCTCGAGAAATCCGGCGGCCGCGCCGTACCTGTCATCACGCCAGCCTTCGGCTTTCCTTACCTGGTGTTCAACACCCGCGAGGGCATCAACGCCAACAAGGGCATGCGCCAGGCCATACAGACCGCCATCGGCCCTGGCGAGATGATGGCCGCCGGCTTCGGCGACACGCGCTTCTTCACGGCCGAGGCCAACCACTTCCCGCAGGGCTCGCCGTATTACTCCACCGCCGGCGGCGAAAGCTACAACCAGCGCGACCCGAACAAGGCCAAGGCCCTGGCCGAGGACGCCGGCTACAAAGGCGAGACGGTGCGCATACTCACCAGCCGCCAGTACGACTTCCACTACAACATGGCCGTGGTCATGGCCGAACAGCTCAAGCGCGCCGGCATCAAGGCTGAGCTCACCGTCGTCGACTGGTCCACGCTGGTGCAGCGCCGCAACGACTCCGCCGCCTGGGACATCTACGTCACGCACTCGGGCCTGCTGCCCGAGCCCATGCTTTCGCCGCCGCAACTTGGCGACGGCGCTCCCGGCTGGTGGAACACCCCCGGCAAGCAGGCCGCGCTGACCGAGTTCAACCACACCCCGCTTCCCGCCAAGCGCGCGCCGCTCTGGGGCAAGGTGCAGCAGCTGGTGTATGACGAAGTGCCCTATATCGACATCGGCAAGTTCAACAGCCTGTCGGCCAAGTCCACCCGGCTCGAAAACTACCAGCCCGCGCTCTGGCCGTTCTTCTGGAATGTGAAGCTCAAGAACTGAGTTGAGTGCAGCTCAACCAGGCGCAAAAAAGCCGTGCGGCCACCAGCCGCACGGCTTTTTTGCGTTTGCTCAGGCCCTGTTTAAGGCGCCTTGTTCTTGATGCTCTTGTTCATCGCGTTGTCAAACTCCTCGCGCGAGAGGAAGCCATCCTTGTTGGTATCGGCCTCGTCAAAGTGTTTTGACACGCCGCGAAAGTTCGACGCCTCGTCGCGGCTGATCTTGCCGTCGCCGGTCTTGTCCATGAACTTGAAGGCACGCTCCAGGTCCTTCGGGTCGTAAAAGGTTGTTGTGGAAGCGGCAGGAGCCGGTACGCTCGCTGCGGAAGCCGGCTCCGCGGCCTGGGTTTGCGCGTGCGAGACGAGATGGGCTGCCGAGGCGGCCAGGGCCAGCCCCGCTGCCGCCAGTGCGCGCAAACGCTTCAGGCCGTTCAGGCCGGACGGCGTGGCGCCGGAAAGGGTGTTGGCGATGGTGCTTGTGGTGTGCTGCTTCATGGGCTTCCTGTGGAATTGAGTCGAGTCGTCATGGCTTTCATTGGATGCTACTCCCGGCCTCAAGGCCAGTGTTCTTGCAGGGTGTTGCGCCGCTTTACCGCCTGGCAGGGCACGGACACACTTCTTTGCAGGCCCTTGCGCACGCGCTCACACAAAAAAACATCTGGCCGCCGAAAGCGGATTGACAAGAGCACTGGTTTGCTAAATACTAAACCAAATGGTTAAATATAAAGACGATACCGATGAAGCCCTCAATGCCGTGTTTGCCGCGCTGGCCGACCCCACGCGCCGCAAGGTGCTGCAAGACCTGGAGGGCGGCAGGCTGTCCGTCAGCGAGTTGGCCCAGCCGCACGGCATGTCTTTGCCCGGTTTCATGAAGCACCTGCGGGTGCTGGAGGATGCCGGCCTGGTGACCCGCGCCAAGGATGGGCGGGTCGTCAACCTGGCCCTCTCGCCTGAGCCCATGCAGGAGGCCGCCATGTGGCTGTCCCGTTACGAGAAGTTCTGGTCTGCCCGTCTCGACGCGTTGGGCCGCTACCTGTATCACCAAGAGGAGTTGAACCCGCCATGGAAAGAAGCGCAACGCAAGCCAAGCCGTCCGTCAACATCACCCGGCACTACCCCGTCAGCTGCGAAAAAGTCTGGCGCGCGTGGACCGACCCGCAAGCGCTAGCGCAATGGTTCGGCCCTGACCCGGCCGGCGTGGTCACCCTGGCCGAGATGGACGTGCGTGTGGGCGGCCGATACCACATCCGCTTCGGCGTGCCTGGGCAGGAAACCCACAACGTGAGCGGCACCTACCTTGAGGTGGAGCCGCATCGCAGGCTGGTGTTCGACTGGGGCTGGCAAAGCACACCCGAACGCGTGTCGCGGGTCACGGTCACCCTGCGGCCTTCGGGCGGCGGCACCGAACTCGTGTTTGTGCATGAGAAGTTCTTCGACCAGGCCGCGCGCGACAGCCACAACGAGGGCTGGGCGGGTGCCTTCCTCAAGCTCGACAAGCTCTTTCCAGAACTGCCAGCGCCATCCGCCGCCTGAACCCATCCCCTGAAAGGACTTCGCCATGCTTGCCAATCGAACTGCCATGCCCACCATCGCGGTCAAGGACCTTGCGGCCGCCCGGAGTTTCTACGAGGGCAAGCTCGCCCTGACACCGCTGAAAAGCACCGAAGAAGGTGTGCTCGCTTACCAGAGCGGCAACGCCACCATCGTGGTGTATGTCTCGCAGTTCGCCGGCACCAACCAGGCCACGGCCTGTACCTGGGCCGTGGGCGATGAGTTCGATGTCATCCTCAAAGCGCTCAAGGCCAAAGGCGTGGTGTTCGAGCATTACGACCTGCCCGGGCTGAATCAGGAAGGTGACGCCCACGTGGCCGGCGATTTCAAGGGCGCCTGGTTCAAGGACCCGGACGGCAACATCCTGCACATCCTCAACCGCTGATCCCCCACCCCAATCCAAGGAGTTTCGCCCATGAATACCCATCCCGCGATGCACGCACTCGTGTCCAAGGACGAATGGCTGGCCGCCCGCCGCCTCTTGCTGGCCCGCGAAAAAGAACTCACCGCCCAGCGCGACCTCGTCAACGCCGAGCGGCGGCGCCTGCCCTGGGTGGCGGTGGACAAAGCCTATGTGTTCGACGGCCCCAACGGCCCTGAAAGCCTGGCGGACCTGTTTGAGGGGCGCAGCCAGCTCATCGTCTACAACTTCATGTTCGGCCCGAACTGGAAAGAAGGCTGCCCCAGTTGCTCCTTTCTGGCGGACCACATTGACGGCACCCTGCCGCACCTGGCTGCACGCGGCATCACGCTGGCCGTGGTCTCCCGCGCGCCGATGGCCAAACTCGCCGCCTTCCGGCAGCGCATGGGCTGGCGCTTCAAATGGGTGTCTTCTTTTGGCAGCGATTTCAATTACGACTACCACGTCTCCTTCACACCCGAAGAACTCGCCGCCGGGAAGGTCGATTACAACTACCGGATGGAAGACGTCGGGGGCATGGAGGACCTGCATGGCATCAGCGTGTTCGTGCGCGACGGCCAGGGCCATGTTTTCCACACCTATTCGAGCTACGCCCGCGGCGCGGACCCCCTGGTGGGGACCTACCACTACATGGACCTCACGCCCAAAGGGCGCGACGAAGACGGCCTGCCCTTTCCCATGGCCTGGGTGCGCCACCACGACAAATACGGCCCGCCTGAACCCACGGCCCAGGCCGCGCCGGCTTCGTGTTGCCATGCCGGGGCCGGCGCCGCATGACGGTTTCCGCTAAGCCGCGCGGCACGCCTTCAAACACGTCTTCAAAAACGCACCTTCAGGAATGCCGACGGCCCCTTGAGCTTGACGCGAAAGCGCGCGTCGTTGCTGTCCGGGCGGCGCAGGTCGATGTCGGTCAGGCCGTAGTCGAGCACCACGCCGACGTTTTTCATCGGGAACCATTCCACGCCCACGGCGGCGTTGTAGATCTCGCCGCGCACGCTGCCGCCGGTTTTCTTCACGCCCGACGCGTCGGCGAACAGGCGCAGGTCGGGTGAGATCGCGTGCCTCAGGCCCACTTCCAGCAAGGGGGCCACGGCATCGTCGTTGTAGTTTTCGCTGATGCTGCCGGTGGCGCCGCCGACAACGGCCGTGGCGTTCAGGTCCAGGTTGGCGCGGTAGTAGGCTGCGCCCGCGCCCAGCCCCAGCACCGTGTTGCCCGAGCCCAACCACCATTTGTAAGCCAGCTTGGCGAAGTCTATCTTCACGTCGAGGTTGGCGGTGCCCGTGGTGGTGACCGTGCCGCTGCCCACAGTGAAGTTGCTGGCCAGCGAGCTCGAATAGCCGCGCTTGAACTGGTAATAGTCAAACGACAGGCCCTGGCTGTCAAACAACAGCACGTCGGCCTTGATGCGCGGCATGGTCACGTCGCTGCTCTTGGAGTCACCCGAGTCCAGCCGTCCAAAGCGGGTATTGACCGCCGCGTTAAAGGTCGGGTCGGCGTGGAAAGCGCCAATCGAAAGGCTCGCGCGGTCCAGCGCGGGCGAAGGCTGGGCCAGGGCCGCGCCGCTCAGCAGCGCCAGGGCGCTGAGCCCGGCCGTCTTTATCAAGGCCAAGCCGTTGCGGCGGGGTTGTGAACGGGGCGGTGGAGTCATTTGCATGAAATACATCCCATGAAAGATAAAGGTTGGAAGGTGAAACGGTGAGGCTGACGGTGGGCAGCGCGCCGAGTGTGTTTGCATCAAAATGCAAAATTCCCGGACGCGAACAGCATCCAACTTAGCAGCGTGCTCCCGCCTTGCTATCCGCCAATGGCGGCTGCGCATGTAGGACAGCACGCGGCACGCGGGCGTGGCGTAATATTCGCGGCCACGGAATTTTTCGGGCGCCGGACCAGAACCTGACCTGATTTGCATTGTTGACATCCGGCGGCATTCATAGCCATGAAGCAGAGGAGAAACCGCAAATGAGAGAACACATGGACAGCCGTAAGCGCTGGTGGGCCCTGATGGTCTTGTGCCTCGGGGTGCTGATGATCGTGCTCGACACCACCATCGTCAATGTGGCCCTGCCTTCCATACGTACCGACCTGCATTTCACCGAGACCTCGCTGGTCTGGGTCGTCAACGCCTACATGCTCACCTTCGGCGGCTTCCTGCTGCTGGGCGGCCGGCTGGGCGACCTGTACGGCCATCGCCGTCTCTTCCTCGCGGGGCTCAGCCTGTTCACATTGGCCTCACTGGCCTGCGGCGTCGCCAATTCGCAGGCGCTGCTCATCGTGGCCCGCGCGGTGCAGGGCCTGGGCGGCGCGGTGGTCTCGGCGATTTCGCTCTCGCTCATCATGAATCTTTTCACCGAGCCGGCCGAGCGCGCCAAGGCCATGGGCGTCTACGGCTTTGTCTGCGCTGGCGGCGGCAGCATAGGCGTTCTGCTGGGCGGCGTGCTCACCGATTCGCTGAGCTGGCACTGGATCTTTCTTGTCAACCTGCCCATAGGCGGCGCGGTCTTCGCGCTGTGCCTGTTGCTGCTGCCCGGCGGCAAGGGCCAGGCAACAGGCGCCAAGCTCGATGTCGGCGGCGCCGTCACCGTGACCAGCTCGCTCATGCTGGCCGTCTACGGCATCGTCAACGGCAACGAAGCCGGCTGGCTCTCGGGCCAGACTTTGGGCCTGCTAGGCGCGGCTCTCGTGCTCATGGCCGTCTTCCTGGCGATTGAATCGAAGGTGCAGACGCCGCTGATGCCGCTGGGCCTGTTCCGCCTGCGCAATGTCGCCACCGCCAATGTGGTGGGCGTTCTCTGGGCGGCCGCCATGTTCGCCTGGTTCTTTATCTCGGCGCTCTACATGCAGCTGGTACTGGGCTACAGCGCCATGCAGGTCGGCCTGGGTTTCCTGCCGGCCAACCTCATCATGGCCGCCTTCTCGCTGGGCCTGTCGGCCAAGATCGTCATGCGCTTCGGCATACGCGGGCCGCTGGCTGCCGGCCTGCTGCTGGCCGCCGTGGGCCTGGCGCTGTTCGCGCGCGCACCCGTGGCCGGCAATTTCACGCTCGATGTGTTGCCCGGCATGTTGCTGCTGGGCCTGGGCGCCGGCATGGCCTTCAACCCCGTGCTGCTCGCCGCCATGAGCGATGTGGACCCAAGCGAATCCGGCATTGCCTCCGGTGTGGTCAACACCTCCTTCATGATGGGCGGCGCGCTCGGCCTGGCCGTGCTGGCCAGCCTCGCGGCCGCGCGCACCACCGCGCTGGCCGGCACGGGCATGGACGCCACAGCCGCACTCAACGGCGGCTACCAGTTGGCCTTTGTCATCGGCGCCGTCTTTGCGGCCGTCGCCGCGGTGTTGGGCGCGCTGCTGCTCAGGCCCGGCGCCGCTGCGGTAGCCGGCGCGAAGCCCGCCGCCGCCACGCACTAGGCTTGTCTTTCTCCCTCTTCCCACGGGAGAGGGCAGGGGTGAGGGCTGCGGCGCAGGATGAAGCGCTGGCATTTTTTTCAGGCCGCCGGCCCTCACCCCACCCTCTCCCAGAGGGAGAGGGGGTAAGAGAGGGGCGCTCTTCTTTCTCCCTCTCCCTCCGGGAGAGGGCAGGGGTGAGGGTTGCGGCGCAGGACGAAGCGCTGGCATTTTTTCAGGCCGCTTGGAACCCCGCGGCCCACGGCGCAAATCCTGCGCGCGCAAGGCGTTGCCGTCCTACAGAAGCGTTGAAAAAGCCCGGCCTACGATCCGGTTTTTCACCTCTCTCTCTCTTTTCCTTTTCAGGAGGCCACCATGCCCGACGACACCAGCAAAACAGGCGCAGACCGCAAATTCATTTCCCTCGAGCAGCCCCATGAGCTGCGCGACTGGACCCAATCCCTGGGCTGCACCGAGGAGCAGCTGCGCGAGGCTGTCAGAAATGTCGGCAACTCCGCCGATGCCGTGCGCCGCTACCTTCAAAAGAAATAAGCGATCCTCGCACCGAGCCGCCCATGTTCGAGCTGCAATCCGAATGGTGGGAACTGCCCCTGCGGGCCGTCATCATTTACTGCGCGCTGCTGGTCATGGTCCGCGTCTCGGGCCGGCGCACCGTCGGCCAGTTCACGCCTTTCGACCTGCTGGTCGTCATGCTGCTCAGCGAATCCGTCTCCAGCGGCCTCAACGGCGGTGAAGAGTCCGTCACAGGCGGCCTGCTGGCAGCAGCCACCCTGGTGGCGCTGAATGTGCTCATCGCCTTTGCCACCTCGCGCAGCGCCGGCCTGCAAACCCTGATGGAAGGCCGGCCCGTGCTGGTCGGGCGCGACGGGAAAATATTCACCGATGTCCTCAAGAAACACCGCGTACCTGTAAGCGATGTAGAGCAGGCCCTGCGCGAGGCCGACTGTGAACAGGACGAGATGAAATTCGCCTGCCTGGAGGCCGACGGCCAGATCAGCATCCTCAAAGACGCCTCCAGCCCACCACTGAGCCACGTTCGTGAACACGGATGAGCTTCCGCGCTGCCGCAGCGTGCTGCTGCTGATCGACTTCATCAATCCCATGGATTTTCCGGGGGCTGAAGACCTGGCCCCGGCCGCCGTTGAAGCCGCGCGAGCCACCTCGGCCCTCAAAAGCCATTTGCGCAAGGCCGGCGTGCCGGCCATCTACGCCAACGACAACTACGGCGGCTGGCAATCCGACTTCCAGAGCCTGGTCGAGCGCTGCGCCCGCAGCGCCGGCGCCTCCGGCGAAATGGCCCGCCTGCTGCGGCCCCAGCCCGGCGACCTCACCGTGCTCAAGCCCCGGCACTCGGCTTTCCTTGGCTCGCCGCTGGACTTATTGCTCGCGCGCATGGAGACCAAAGACATCATCATCGCCGGCGTTGCCACCGACATGTGCGTGCAGCTGACCGCCATGGACGGTTTTCTGCGCGGCTACACGCTGCGCGTGCCTTCCGACTGCAGCGCCGCTGAATCGGCTGACTACCACAAGCAGTCGATGGCCTATATGGCGCGCATCCTCAAATGCGACATCTCGCCCTCGGCTTTTATCCTGGGCGCCGCTCTCTTCACAAAACCCTAAACCATCCGCAGATTGCGCAGATTACGCAGATAAGCATCCAGTGAAAATCGCGTGCAGAGACGTCCTGCACAAGATCTTTGGTTTTAAAAAATCTGTGTAAATCTGCGAAATCTGCGGATATATGAAGTCATCTGCGGATGAAACGCAGCCTGAATCAAAACAGCCCAGGGCTCAGAAATGCGGCGGCAGCTCGTCGCGCAGGCTGCGCGCGGTGGTGATGTCGCCGTCGCGCACAGGCGCGGCCTTGAGCTCGGCCACCTCGCGCAGCAGGGCATCGATTTGCTGCTGCTGGCGCACGATGATCTTGTCCAGTTGCTCCAGCAGGTCTTCGGCAAAGCTCGCCTTGATCTCCAGTTCGGTCAGGCGGCGGTCAATAGGGTTCTCGGCTTCCATCCCGCTATTGGACACCAAGGGACACCATGGGCACGCCCCGCCGGGGAAATAACCGGCTTCCTGCGCGTTTGCCCGGCTTGGGCTACGCTTCGTGATCGTCAATTTCCTGCTGCCGCACACACACCATGACCCAAGCCAAAGCCTTCCCCCAGGATTTCCCCATCGCCCAGAAATGGCCCGCCCAGCACCCCGAGCGCATCCAGCTCTATTCGCTGCCCACGCCCAACGGCGTCAAGGTCTCCATCATGCTCGAGGAAACCGGCCTGGCCTATGAGCCGCATCTCGTCAACTTCGAGACCAACGACCAGATGTCGCCCGCTTTCCTCTCGCTCAACCCCAACAACAAAATCCCCGCCATCATCGACCCGCAAGGCCCCGGCGGCCGGCCGCTGCCCTTGTTCGAATCCGGCGCCATCCTGCTTTACCTCGCCGAAAAAACCGGCAAGTTCATCCCCCAGGACGCCGCCGGCCGCTACGAAACCCTCCAGTGGCTGATGTTCCAGATGGGCGGCATTGGCCCCATGTTCGGCCAGCTCGGCTTCTTCCACAAATTCGCCGGCAAGGCCTATGAAGACAAGCGCCCCCGCGACCGCTATGTCGCCGAATCCAAGCGCCTGCTGGGCGTGCTTGAGCGGCGGCTCCAGGGCCGCAGCTGGATCATGGGCGATGAGTACACCATCGCCGACATTGCGATTTTTCCGTGGGTCCGCAACCTGGTGGGCTTTTATGAAGCGGGCGAGCTGGTGGAGTTCGGCGGCTTTCCCAACGTCAAGCGCGTGCTGGAGGCCTTTGTGGCGCGGCCGGCTGTGGCTAAGGGGTTGCTTGTTCCCAAACGGGGGTGAGTGATTGGGCCGGGTCTTGCTCCGGCCTTCGCGCTCGCCCCTCTCTCACCTCTGTTCCTTCCTCTTTCTCTTCTAAGGGTGGCTGGCCGGGGGTTGCCCGGCGGCAACTCACTTTTCTTTTGCTTCGCCAAAAGAAAAGTAAGCAAAAGAAAAGGCGACCCTGGTTGCTGCGTCCCTTCGCTTCGCTACGGGCAACCTGTGGTGCTCGGTTCAGGCGGGGTCTCGCTAAACTCGCTTCGCTGCGCTACGCTCAGACAACGCGATCCCTGATCCGCCTGAACCTCCGCTCCTCGGCGCATCCACAAGGGGTGGAAGAGGAACACCAAATACCGAACAGCCGAAGACAGAAATCCGAATACCGAAGAAACAAGGACACGCCATGGCGTGTCCTTGTTTGTTTTGGAGTTCGGTATTGGTATTTGGTATTCCGGACTTCCCCGTCCTGGCTGGGCCGAGCAGCGCAGACGGAGGAGGGATAAGGGCTCGCGTTGTTTGAGCGAAGCGAGTTTAGCGAGACCCCCTCCGCAGTCGAGCAGCGCAGGTTGCCCGTAGCGAAGCGGAGGGACCCAGACTGCGGGTCGCCTTTTCTTTGGTGACTTTCTTTTGGCGAAGCAAAAGAAAGTTACTTGCCGCCGGGCAACCCCCGGCCAGCAGAACTTAGAAGAGGGCAAGGAAGAAACATAGGTAGAGATGGAACACAGCGCGAAGGCCGGAGCAAGACCCGGCCCTCCCCCCGTCGGTCTGCGCCTACAGAAAGCAGCGCCGCCACCGTCTGGCGCCCGGCGCGCCCCCCGGGGAAGATGCAGCCATCATGGCCAGCAGCGCGGCGCCCGGTTGCGCCGATACCTCTTCCTCCGGCACCATCGGCCCCTCGCCTTCTTCCGCCGCATCTTTATGGCCGCGGGTGCGGCGCTGGGCCTTTCCGCTGCTGGGTGTGGTGGTGCTGGGCCTGCTGGTGTCGCACGCCCACAAGGTGGACTGGGCCGGCGCCTGGCAGGCGCTGTGGCGCTACTCGCCCTGGCTGCTGCTCGGCGTGCTCGGCCTGGCGACGGCCAGCCATGCGTTGTATGGCTGCTTTGACCTGCTGGGCCGGCACTATACCCGCCACCCGCTGCCGCGCCTGCAGAGCTGGGCCATCGCGGTGACGAGCTATGCCTTCAACCTCAACCTGGGCTCGCTGGTGGGCGGCGTGGCGCTGCGCGCGCGGCTGTACGCCCGTGCGGGCCTGGACGAAGCCACCATCGCCCAGATCGTCGGCATCAGCCTGGCCACCAACTGGCTGGGCTACGGCCTGGTGGCCGGCAGCCTCTTCGCCAGCGGCCTGATCGCCCTGCCCAGCCAGGCCCACATAGGCGCGACGGCCCTGCGCGCCCTGGGCGTGGCCATGGTCCTGCTGGCCCTGGGCTATGTGGCGGCCTGCGCACTCGCGCACGGACGCGAATGGCGAGTACGCGGCAAGCGCCTGACCCTGCCTTCCCCCGGCCTGGCACTGCTGCAACTGCTGCTGTCCGCCACCAACTGGGCCTTGATGGGCGCCGCCATGTATTTACTGCTAGGCGGGCAGGTCGAATACGGCAAGGTACTGGGGGTGTTGATGGCGGCCTCCATCGTGGGGGTCATCATGCCCATCCCCGGCGGGCTGGGGGTGCTGGAGGCGGTGTACCTGGCTTTGCTGTCCGGGAGCGTGAAGCAAGGGGTCTTGATGGGCGCGGTGCTGGCGTACCGGGCGCTGTACTACTTCCTGCCTTTGATGGGGGGTGTGGTGTTGTATGTGTTGTTGGAGAGGTATGCTGCCGGGCGTGATGAGGGGGCTTGAGACCGGGTCTTGCGCCGGCCTTCGCGCTGTTCCCTCTCTTACCTCTGCTCCTTCCTCTTTCTCTTCTTAGTTCTGCTGGCCGGGGGTTGCCCGGCGGCAACTCACTTTTAGCGAAACCCGCAAAGCGGGTTTTCTTTTGTTCGCCAAAAGGCGCGCTACGCGCGCGGGGTTTGCTCACTTCGCGCAGCGAAGTTACGCAAACACCAAAAGTAAGCAAAAGAAAAGGCGACCCTGGTGTCCCTCCGCTTCGCTGCGGGCAGCCTGTGGTGCTCGGTCCAGACGGGGTCAAAAACAACTCGCTACGCTCAAACAAGTTTTTGCCCTGATCCGTCTGGCCCTGCGCTCCTCGGCGCATCCACAAGGGGACCCGGAATACCGAACAGCCAAACATCCGAAGACAGAACCCCGAATACCGAAAACCACAAGGACTCGCCATGGCGAGTCCTTGTTGGTATTGGTCTTTTGTCTTTGGTATTCGGTTCCCGATCCCGATTGCCCCGTCCTGGCTGGGCCGAGGAGCGCAGAGACAAGCGGATCAGGGATCGCGTTGTTTGAGCGCAGTGAAACGGAGCGAGTTTAGCGAGACCCCGCTTGGCTCGAGCACCGCAGGTTGCCCCGGAGCGAAGCGCAGGGGACCCAGACTGCGGGTCGCCTTTCTTTTGGGTACTTTTCTTTGGCGAAGCAAAGAAAAGTGCCTCGCCCGCCGGGGCGAGACCCGGCCAGCTACCCTTAGAAGAGAGAAGGGACGAAGCAGAGGTAGAGAGGGGAAAACAGCGCGCAGGACCGGAGCAAGACCCGGCCTACTTCCCCTCCTCATATCTCGCCAACTCCACCCAAAAAACACTCCCTTTCCCTTGCCGGTCCGTCATCCCCACCGGGTGCCCCAGCAACTGGCTCAGCCGGTAAATCGCCGCCAGCTCCAGCCCGAAGCCCTCGGCTGTGCCTTGCTGCGGAATGCCTTGTGAGAACACCTGGTGGCGTTCATGCGCGATGCCGGTACCCGTGTCCCACAGCTCTATGCGCCACTGGCCCTGGCGTTGCCGGGCCGCCAGCAGCACGCCGCCGCCGTGCGTGTTGCGCAAGGCGTTCGAAAGCAGGCTGCCCACCAGCCGCGCCAGCAGCACCGGGTCGGACAGTGCCCGCCCCGCGGCCGCGCGCGTGCGCAGGCGCAGGCCTTTCTCGCGTGCCAGCGGCAGGTGCTCTTCCGCCAGGGTGTGGATCAGCGCGGCCAGGTCCACCGGTTGCAGGTTCACGCTCAGCGACGCTGGGTCCAGCCCCGCCAGGCTGAAAAGCGAATCAAACAGGTCATCAATCTTGCGCGTTGAATCGGCGATCTTGCGCGCGATCTGTGTCGCGAATTCCGGCTCCAGTGTCAGCCAGTCGGCATACAGGCCCAGCGAATGCACCGGCCGGCGCAGGTCATGCGCCGCGCTTGCGATAAAGCGCGTGCGCACCGCTTCCGCCTGCGCCACCGCACGCTTGCGGTCTTCCAGCGCCTTGATCAGCTCCTGCCGGTCAAACTGCAGCTCCAGGCTGATGCGTTGGGCCCGGTGCATGCGCCGGCCCGTGACATGCGCCACCGCCAGGAACACCAGCACCACCGCCATCTCGGCGCCCGTGTCCAGCACCGAAGGCACGCCCCCTGAAAAATCCATGTGCCAGGCCATGGCTGCGATCACCGATGCGCCCAGGCCGTTGCAATACGCCGTGAAGGTGCTCAAAGAGGGCGGCGAAGAAGACACCGCCGTCGCCGCGATGCTCGACAGCACCAGCATGCACAGCAGCTGCACCTCCACAGGCGCCCGGTGGTACACCACAAACATCAGCCCGCCCCACACCACCGCACTCAGGGGCCAGGCCCAGCCGTGCAGCGACATGAATTCGCGCAGCGCCACGCCATCGGCCTCGTCCAGCCGCGTGCGGTAGGCACGCAAAATGGCATAACGCAGCGCCGTCACCGAGCCCGCCGCCAGCACCCACACCGACAGGGACCGCCAATCCACATGCCTGTACAGCATGGTCACCACCACCGCGATCACCAGCACCGCCGCATGCAGCGTAGGCCGCGCGTTGCGCATGAAGATATGCGCCAGCTGCGTGCTGACCCAGGCCTCGCGTGGGTTCATCGAGAGGCGCTTCCGGTGGCAGCTGGCAGGGCGGGCGGCATGGGGTGCAAAATTCTTCCGTAAGCGGGCTGGGGTGTGGACAACAGCACCATAGCAGAGGGCAAGGCGGGGTTCTTGCTGATGGAGCTTACGGAAATCCGCGCCGGGTTTGCGAAGGAAGGTCTGCTGAAAGACATTCTTTGTGGGGTTGGGGAAATGGGCCACAGCCCCGCCTTTGCTGGCGTTCTGTGTTCATGCATAGGCTTAACGGCAATTGGAGCTGGGGCTTTTGTTTTTGTGGTTGCCCTGCTGGGTTTGGGCTGAACTGGCTGATCTTGCCAGCGTTGGCGATATCCGGCGAGCCATCTTTGGTTGTCGTTGGGCCGTGCTTTGGCGGCGGAACGTATACCTTTTTATTCATGGGCGTGCCGGAATTTGGGCCCCTGGCTAAGATGTTGCCTACTCGCGCCCATGGTGGAGCGCGGCGGTGATGAGCGTTTGCTGAGGGACGCTTTTACCGCCTGTACAAGCAGTACAAGCTTGTTTTGGTTGGTTGGCGAGGACAGAGGGTTCTTGGCTCTGTTGGGCCCCACGGGGAGCCTGTGATCTGGCGCCCGTGCAGGCTTGCACCAGGGCCAGGTGCCCGCAAACCGTTTTACCGCCTGACCGCCAGCGCCACAATCGCCGCACCGGCGGCCACGATCAGCGCGTCCTCGATCAGACCGCTGCGCGTCTGGCCCATGCGCGCCATGGCCCGCTTGCGGCCTGCCAGTGTCAGATAGGCCAGCGGCACAGCGGTCGCAACCGCCGTCAAAGCGCCGGCCTGCTCGCGGCCGCGGGGTGCCAATGCCGCGCCCGCAATGCCCGCGCTCATCACGCGCGCCAGCAATCCCAGGAAAACCGTACGGTCAGGCGCGGTCTTCATCTTGTCGCCCAGCAGTTCGCCCACCCCCATGGCCAGGGCGCCATGCCTGAACAGCGGGCGGTCCAGCAGCACAAGCCGCCCCGGCGTGCGCCGGCCCAGCAGTCGCGCCGCCGCGAGGCCGGCCATGGGTGTCATGGAGCGTGCACTGGCCACCGCGCCAATCAGGGCGGAGAAAATCAGATCGCTATGTTTCTTCATGATTCATCCCAGAGGTCAGACACGGCAAACGATAAGGTCATGGTGAGTGGGCGGGCATACGGGAAGAAGGGGAAAAACACTTGATAAGCCGTAGGAAGCGAGCGAAGATCTGTCGACTCCGAGCGGCAGAGGCCGAGGGTGGTCAACGCTCATAAATCACTCCATGAAGACCGACCACAGCAGCCTCGACTTAGCAATTCTTGAAGTTGTTGCAGCAGGGCCGCGCTCACTCGATCAAATATTGGCTGTTGACGCTGTGCGAAAAATCGCGTTTCAGCTTGCGCGGCGCAGGGCTGGCGCATCTCCCAGCGAGAGTGCCGACGAAACCGTTAAGGAAAGGCTGCAGGCTTTGCGCCGGGCGGGTCAAATTGAGTTTGACCGTGCAACCCATCGATGGGCCAAGGTTCAAGGCCCGAGCACTCACATGACGCCCGCTAACTATCCCGTGGTCGGAACGTTCAAGAATGAAACGCCCGCTGAAATGAGTCTTTATCTGGAGATGATCCCCGAGGAGGTAATCCTTGGACCTGGCGACGAAGTTGAGTTACTGGCACGCCCAACGGAGGGCCTCTTGCCCCTTGACATACAGCAAGTGGAAGATGGCTATCACATCCATGCCCATAAGGTCTGGGATCCTGATTGGCATGTTCGCTATAGAGGGAAAATCATCGAGGCCCAGACGCCGACACGGCTGAGCGACTTTCGCTGAGGGGCTTCTCAGGGCGATCTCCCATCAGCCGCCTGATGGCCTCCCTTCAAAAACCGCCAACTGCGCCGCAAACGCCCTCTGATAAGCCGGCCGCGCCTCCCCACGCGCAGCATAGGCCAGAAGGTTCGGATACTCCTTCAAAAACCCAGAACTCTCCAGCCGGCGCAGCACCGTCACCATCAGCAGATCGCCGGCGCTGAAATCCCCATCCAGCCAGTCGTCATCGCCCAGCCGGGCGGAGAGTTCGCTCAGCCGTGCGTGGACGCGCTCGTCAAGCATGGGCAGGCGGTCTGCATACCAGGGCTTGCCTTGCTCAAAGATCACGGCCATGGAGCGCTCCACGATGGGCGGCTCCACCGTGTTCAGCGCGGCAAACATCCAGGCGATTGCGCGGGCGCGGGCATTTGCGTCCGCAGGCAGCAGGCCCGCGTGGCGCTCCGCGAGGTGAAGGATGATGGCGCCCGATTCGAACAGCGCCAGCCCGCCTTCCTCATAGGTCGGGATCTGCCCGAAAGGATGAAGCGCCAGGTGGGCGGGCTGCTTCATCGCCGCGAAAGACACCAGGCGGACCTCGTAAGCCTGGCCCACTTCTTCCAGCGCCCAGCGAACGCGCATGTCGCGCGCCAGGCCCCGGCCGCGGTCGGGGGAGTGTTCAAAGGCGGTGATGGTGGGGGTGGTGCTTGCTTGGGTCATGGTGAATTCTCCTTTGCTTTCTTTCGTTGAATGCCGGATTGGATCACGTTAGGCGCCGGATGAGCGGTGTGTTTTCGTCCATCTTGCAACCGACGACGTTGGCGATGGTGCAAGGGCTTCGACAAGCTCAGCCCGAACGGTGGGGTGATTGATACAACCGAACCCAATCCCGTTCGCCCTGAGGTATCGAAGGGCCCCGCTGTGTCGGGCTGCCAATGGGCTTCGATACCTCAGCCCGAACGGTGTCGCCGAGTCGAAGCGGGGTATCTGTAATTCGCGCCGGTTTGACCCGGCGGTTGCGCTGCTTCCGCGATCTGCGCTGCGCCGCTACTTCTTCTGCTCGCTCACCTGCTGCGCCCAGGTCGCCGTGTTGCTCTTGCCATCCAGGAAAGGCAGCACCGTCGGCACCAGGGCGGGCGCCAGGAACAAATCGTAGTGCGTGAACCCCGGCAAGATCGCCAGCCGGTTTTTGGCCATGTTCTCACGGCCCCAGCCCGCGTCTTTCAGCCCGCCGCCCAGCAGCTGGTAGAACTTCACGATGTGCTCGGGGCGGTACATATCGCTGTCGCCGTAGACCAGCATGACCGGCATGGCCAGCTTCTTCACGTCTTCCGCATAGTCATAAGGCTTGCGCATCAAGGCGCCCATCTGGTCCAGCAGCTTGGGGAAATCCTGCGGGCGCGGCGCCACCGCGGCGTAGGACTTGTACATCGGCGTGTCCTTCATCATCTCGGCCATGGCCGCACCGACCTGCGCCTGCATGGGCAGCATCTCCGGGTAGAAGCCGTCCTGCGCATAGCCGGCCGACACCAGCACCAGGCGCCGCACGCGCTGCGGGTGCTGCACCGCCAGGCGAAAGCCCACGCCGCCGCCCATGGAATAACCCATCACATCCACCTGCTGATACCCCAGCTTCTGGATGATCTGCGCCATGTCGTCGCCCATGTCCACCAGGCTCATGGGCCGGTCCGTCAGCGCCGTGCGGCCGTGGCCGTACAGGTCCACACCAATCACCTGGCGGGTCTGGGCCAGCGCCGCCAGCACCGGGCCGAACATCTCGAACTGGCCCAGGCCGCCATGCAGCAGAAGCAAGGGCTCACCCTTGCCATGCACCTGATAGTGGTAGTTGACGCCGTTGACGCTGAGGTAGCCGCTCCTGGCGGGCTTGCTCTCCTGCGCGTGGGCAGCGGCGGGGATGATGGTGGCAACGGCCACCGCGGCGCTGAGCAGCGGGGCAATAAAAGTACGCAGAGAGCTACGCAGGAAGTTCATCGATTTCTCCTTGGGTTAACGAACAGGGGCCAAATCCCAGCGGGTTTTTGGCTTGCTTCCCTGTTACGACGACCGGGTCTGGAGAATTCGACAAACTCCGGCTACGTAAGCCGGTACGTGAGAAATGTATGGACCTAGGCGGCCGCCTGCGCCGCCGCCATGTCCATCCACACCGGTTCAAACACATGGCCGTCCGGGTCCTGGAAGGCGCGGCTGTACATAAAGCCCATGTCCTGCGGTGGGCGAACGTCCGCCTTGCCACCGGCCGCCTCCGCGGCCTGCGAGATGGCGTCCACCTCTTCGCGGCTGTCGCGCGACAGGGCCAGCAGCACTTCGCTGGTCTCATGCGCGTTGGCGATGCGCTTGGTGGTGAATGTGCTGTAGTACTCGTGCGTTAGCAGCATGAAACTGATCGCCTCCGACCAGACCATCATGGCGGCCTGGTCGTTGCTGAACTGCAGGTTCTGCTCGCAGCCTATCGCCTTGTAAAAGCGTATCGCGGCGGCGAGGTCCTTCACGGGCAGGTTCACAAAAATCATCTTGGGCATGTCGATCTCCTTGGGGGTGGGGATGTGGGTGTTTAGCGGGACTGAGCCTTGCCGGCCTGCGCGCGCAGCCGCTCTTCCTGCTCGCGCAACTCGGGCGTGAAGGCCTCGCCGAAGTCTTCCGCCGCAAAGACCTGGCGGATTTCGAGTTCCGAGTCGCCGGGCATCGGGTTGGGGCAGCGCTTGGCCCAGTCGATGGCCTCTTGCAGAGAGGCGCACTCCCAGATCCAGAAGCCCGCCACCAGCTCCTTGGTTTCACTGAAGGGCCCGTCGATCACCGTGCGGTTCTTGCCCGAAAAGCGCACACGCGCCCCCTTGGAGCTTGGGTGCAAGCCTTCACCGGCCTGCATGATGCCCGCCTTGACCAGTTCTTCGTTGTATTGGCCCATCTCGGTGAGCAACTGCTCGCTGGGCATGATGCCGGCTTCGCTGTCGGCGGTGGCTTTGACGAGGACCATGAATTTCATGTGAGTTCTCCTGTTGGGTTGAAGTAGTGGGCGTAGCGATCAATGGCTCAGTGACTTAATGGCCCGGCGCACGGGTAAACGTCATATGCGTGACGCCGCTCGGCGACGAGACGGACTCGATCCGGTAGTTCTTCTCCATTCCCTCCAGGCCGTCCCAAAGCCGCACACCGCGGCCCAGCAGGATGGGCACCACCACGATGTGCATGTGGTCGACCACCCCGGCCTGGATGAACTCGCGAATCATGGTCGGGCCCCCGCCCAGGCGTATGTCCTGGCCGCCCGCCGCCTTGCGCGCCGCCTCGACCGCCTCCGCCGGCGACGCGTCAATGAAGTGGAAGGTGGTGCCCCCTTCCATCTCGATAGGCGGGCGGGTGTGGTGCGTCAGCACAAACACCGGCGTGTGAAACACCGGGTTGGGCCCCCACCAGCCCTTCCACGCCGGGTCTTTGTGCCAGCCCGGGTAGCCGTATTTGTGGGCGCCCATGATCTCGGCGCCAATGCCTTTGTCAAACAGGCGAAGAAAGGTGTCGTCCACACCCGATGTGCCGCCCGACTGGCCAATCATCCGGCGGCCCCATTGGGTTTCGAACATCCACTCGTGCAGCCGTTCGCCGGCGTGGCCGAAGGGTGTTTCAAGGCTCTGGCCTTCGCCGGTGCCGAAACCGTCGAGCGAGATCGAGACGTGTTGTACGCGAACAAGTGACATGGTGGTGCTCCTTTGCTCAGGTGGGTGAATGAACCAATCGATCAATCAATCAGGTAATCTCTGCGCGGCGGTACTTGTCGCCCACTTCCGCGCGTATGGGCGCCGTGTCGTAGATGATGGTCATGGAGGCTATCAGGCCGTCCTCGTCAAAGTCAAAAATGTCCACACAGCGAAAGCTCACATGCGAGCCGTCGGCCAGCTCCCACTGGTAGGTAAAGCACACGCTGGCCCGGCGCGAGCCGACGCCGCTCACAAACACCTCGGCATCCTCCAGCACGCTGCGCCGCGTCGCCGCCTTCAGCTGCTCAAAAAACTCCCCCGCCGGCCGCACACCCAGAAAGGGCGAATGCACCATGCCCTGCGGGCTGAACAGCGCCACAATAGCGCGCACATCCCCCGCGGCCAGCAGGGCCAGGTACTTGTTGATGACGTCGATATAAGAAAGTGCGTTCGAGCTGATGACCATGATGCGGGGCGCGTGCCGGATGAAATGAGTGAATGAACAGGGCGCCATGGTAGGAGCACCCGCGCCCCAACACCATCGAAAGTTTTTGGGGTCAGCCATGTGCGGCGCGCATGGCTTGAATCGTTACTAGGCGCTACGAGGCCGCCACAAAGTCGAAAAAGGGCCGGCCACGATACACTGCGCCCCATGCCCGCCTTGCCGCCCCTCTATGCCCTGCAGGCCTTCCTGGCCGCCGCCGATTGCGGCAGCTTCACCGGCGCGGCCACCCGCCTCAACCTGACGCAGGGCGCGGTCAGCCGTCAGGTCCAGCTGCTTGAAGAATATTACGGCTGCCCGCTGTTCGTGCGCGTGGCCCGCGGCCTGACGCTCACGGCCGAAGGCCAGCAACTGCTGCCGCCCGTGCGCCAGGCGCTGGAGACTTTGGCTCAGGCCAGCGCACGCGTGCGGCGCGGCGCCGATGTTTTGCGCGTCCAGTTCCCACCCACCATGGCCGTCAGGTGGTTTCTGCCCCGCCTGCCGGCGCTGCAGGCCGCACTCCCCGGGCTCGAGATCCGCGTCGCCACCCACTGGACGAATGCGCCCGATTTCAGCGACACCGATGCCGACGCCATCGTGGCCCACGGCAAAGGCGGCTGGCCCAACCTGGTCGAGGTGCCGCTGATGCGCGAGCACCTCGTCCCCCTGTGCTCCCCGCAACTCGCCGCCAGCCTGCGCGAGCCGCGCGATCTTGCGGGTGCCACCCTCTTGCATGCCACCGCCAACCGGCACGAATGGCTCACCTGGCTGCGCGGCGCCGGCGTGCCGGACTTGCAGGGCGCGCGCGAGCAGCTGTTTGACACGGTGGACATGTGCGTGCAGAGCGCCGAGCGGGGGCTGGGTGTGGCGATTGCCGACGCCGCCTTGTTCACCGACCTGATCGCTTCGGGCAAGGTGGTGAAGCCCTTTGAGTTGGAGGTGGACAGCGGGAATGCGTACTTTTTGACCTATCCGGCTCAGCGGCGGGAGCACCGGGGTATTCGGTTGTTTGAGGAGTGGCTGGTGGCTATCTTGAGGGCGTGAAGATGGTCTGCGCTGCATCAGCTTTAGCTTGCTCTGCCGCGAGCGCGCGGACTCGGAACTTGCGAACTGGTGCCGGACTCACAGATCGTGCAGGCGTAGCTGGTCGAGCGACTTCTCAAGGTAATTTTGCACATCTCAGTGGGTAGCGCGAACTGCAATTTGACCTTTCCGACGCGCCTGAGACCCAATCGATAGTTGCAGAGGCCATCTGCTAAATAGTTTTCAGTTGAGCTAGAAGCCTGGACTAAATCCAGGCGGGACGTGTTTGTATGTCTGTTTCGGTTTCGAATCATTTCCACGCATCGCCTCATCCAATCCGCGAACCGGAAGCTGAATACATTGAGTCGAGAACAGCTTTCCACCGTCAATTGCATATCCAATCCGTCTAGGTGCTTCGTAGAACGGAGAGACGACCAATGAGCCGCCGTAGTGTCCGGTATTACAAACGATAACGTTGCAAAATACTGTTCTTGACAGTGATGCAGCGAGTGACTCAAACATCTTGATATCACGGTTGTAAGCGAGAACGATCAAATGGTGAACTCGGCCTCTATATAAGAGCGCTCTTTCTATATCCATGAAATCGTAGCAAATGCTGACTCCAATGCGGCCGAACTGGCCCGCATTAAACACGTAGACATTTGAGTCCCCCCCGAACAACCATGGGGGTGAGTATGTTGCGAATCCGGTACTCTCCGCAGGTGCCGGGATATGCTTGCCAAACCAAACGCGAGCCGCATAACGGGAAGGGTGTCTCTTCCAAAAATTTCGAGGAACAAGAACCAAGCCCTCGTTTCGTGCCAAATTACTCGTATGGTCAAGTCGATAGTCCACACCCCCAATTGCAAGCACGTTCATCGCGCACACTACTCGCTCAAAGTCGTCAAGGCGCGTTCTAGGCAAAGCTAACTCCGGTAGCAGCACAATCTTGGGCTGTTCGTCGTGGTCAGCCAGAGATCTCATCGCCTTTCGAATTTCATGCCAAGCCTTGTTGTCTTGAGCTATAGACATGCGGGGTTCCGGGCTATGTTGCCAAGCCTTTTTATGATCTAAGGTCGTCTGGATGACTCCAAGCGACAGCGATTTGACCAGTGCGCCGGTATAGGGAGTCATGCCTCGTTATCTCCAAAGTATGATTTCCAATCAGCGTCGGTGAGGTGCATAAGATCTACCGGGGTGAGTTGGCGGGAGCGATGGTTGAAGGTTGATATTTGATTGCGTTCGAGTTCCGCTTGAGCGACAACAATGACTTCGGCTAATCTTTTAGCATTCAACAGCCCAATAGGATCATGCTCCGTGTCATCGTCGAAGGAGTTCGTCCATGTCTGGTACAAATTTGCAACTACGTTCTCGGCGGCCCGCGGCTGCAAACATGCTTCAAGGATACCTAGGGTCGCGGAAGAGTAAGTAATCTCTTCCCGCAGTAGTTGAGGTAAGTGTCTCAATACACTTTCGTGGCCTGGTCCATTCCACTGTACGGGCAGCAAGAAAGATCTTGAAAGTAAGCCAAATAAGCACAATCCAAGTCCACGGACTAGATTTTGCGCAGGGCCGATGTGACCGAGAATAAGTGGTGCGTATCGGTAGTCATGTAGTCTCAAATCTCTTGGAGTGAAGCGTAGCACTCCGGAACCGTTAGCTTGGAATTTTTGTCGCCAGTCTTGCCAGGACATTGATGGTGCGTTTACCAGATCGGCTGGTAGCGTAAAGTTAATCGGGTGAGCACATGGAACGGCCGTCGCTGTGGCACGTGACTTAGCTCGTTCAAGATAAGTCAAATCGAGTACTTCGTCGGAAGCGAGCAAATTGGCCGCTTGTCGGATGATCTCGAGACATGTCCACTCTCCCAGACGCCATTCATTGCCCTCTTTGGTATCGGCGCGGCCCCATATCTGAGCCGCCCAAAGTGGTAGCGGCAGTAACTTATCGGTACTAGGCTTCCAAATGATTTTCTCTACTCGCCTGGCGGGAGCAGATAGCTCTAAGACTTCTCGAATCTCGGCATTCTTGAGTCGACTATGTAAAGCGTCAAACCACCATCCCTCTCTCATGCGCTGGCTACGAGCCGTTTTTTGGTTAGCTGCGAGTCGGATGAGAACCTCCGCCGGTGCATCCGTTGGGAAAAATGACCAAAAGTCATCGGAGTCGGGAAGGGCTTGCACCAAGCCACCTAGATGAACGATGAGGTCAGATGCCCTGCGAATTGGTTTACGGAGTTCGAACTTGGATCCCCACCAAGCGAGAGCGACACGATACTCAGGCTGGAAATGAGTTGCCAATAACTCGGCGCCGTGAGAAATCAATTTCCTATCGAAAGCCAAGCCCAAGTTAGGAATCGGTAGTCTCGCTTGGTAGATAAGCCTTTCGGCGCAATACAGACCAACGCAGAATTGGCTGTAACTTTTTTCGACAAACCACGGTTGGTGCTCGGGTTTTTTCTTCAGGTTTGTATAGGCGCTGACATTTCTCAAAAATCTAAGGGAGGCCGCTCTTCGCCATCCAGCAGCATTGTGATCCACGAGGATCTGCGTTGCCTTTATGGTTTCTGCTGCTAGAACTGCATATGAGTTTCCCAGTACATAGCTGGCAGCAAGACGATTTACTGGATCTCGAGAATACTCATCTATATCTGAGAAAAGCCGCTCGAGGCCCGCCGCGCCTAGCCGCCGAGCAATGACCAACGCATGAGTCCAAAGCCGAACCCTATCGGGTCTTTCACGAAGAACTCGTCTTACCAAACCAAACACTCGATCCGCGATGCTTGCTAGTCGGTGAAGTGCTTCTGAGCTGCTGATGCCTGTGAATATCGCGATCGGATCCTGGAGATTGAATTCCTCTAGCTTTGACTGAACGGCCGGGGAGTCGGTCAATGCTACGTGATCAGCACTATCGCCCGTAATCGCTTCGGGTGATGCCAATCTGGCCTCTGCAATTCGGGCAAGCCTAGTAGCGGCAAAAGCCAAGCGCGTGCGTTCAGGCATTTCCGTCTCAGGAAGATCCACCAGAAGCAGATGTTCTAGCTGATGCGACAGGATACCCAATTCATCGTCTTCGAGGGCCGTGAAGTCGGTTCTTCCGATTGCCGATACGAGTGCAATTGTTTTTGTCATCAACGGCACTGGAAATTCTGGATCCAGGTGGCAAGAGTCTCGTGCTTTTTTCCACTGCTCCGTATTGATGGATGGTTGATCGGTATTTCCACCGGTCCCCAATAAAGAACCTAGCGCTTCGGGCTCGGTCTTCACTGGGTTGATGTGCGCGCCGTTACCAAACGCCTCAAGAATCCCTCTGTATAGCTCGAGCCAACTCAAAAGGGCTTCGAATGTGGTTGCCAGAATAACGTGATCATCGACGTACCGAAAATGCGCAACTGTGCCCTTTGGAAGTTCTCGATCGACTATTTGATCAACGTGTAGCAACGCGGCATTGGCGAGGAACCCCGATACTAGGAGACCGGTTGGAATTCGATGAAATTGTCGACGAGTGTCATCTAGTTCTATGTGACGCAACTCCTCATTTGTCCAGCCACTCAGGTCCAGTGGGAGTTGAGTCAACATCTTCAATACTTGCGCGGCTTCGGCCTTAAGTAATTCAGGTAGACAGGCGACTATTGCGTCAACGCAAGCTGATAGCGGAACTGACGGGTAGAACTTTTCTAAATCCACCGAGGCCCAGTAAATCTCATTTTTCCCACCTGTACCGAATGGGCGCGACCAGTACTCTCCGTCGACGTAGGGACAGCGCGAGTCGGCGGGCAACGAGCGTTGAAGATTAAGTTCGTCAAGCTCGTCTTGATCCAGATTTGCTGTTCTTCCATTAATACGGGTTGCTGCTGAGATCGCCAGTGCAACATGTCGCCTGAAGAGAGGCCAAGCTTGTTGAAAAGGTCGATATATCCGTCCAGAGGAGTGTCGATAGGGGCCAATTTTTCTCCGCTTGAGACCGTTCTCCTCCTCCTCAATCCACGTCGATCGAAATAGTCGATTTCCGTAGCTCCATGCAGGCATTCTTGCATCCACATAGGGCCCAACGACATTAACGACAGCCGTCCAGACAACTTGATCTCGTATGGAGAAATTGAAATATTGTCTTACTCTCGCGTTACCAGCCGCGTCTGGGTTCTTCGGAAATGCCATCGGGTTGAGCGGAGCGACTCGGTATCTTCCGCTCCGAAGGTCTGACGCAATGCTCTCCAGCTCTGAACCCAGGTGAACTTCGAATGATGCAAGTGCGGCTTCATCGACCCATACGTCTCCAGGGACACATGCTTTCTTGACCTTCTCCCAAGCCCAGTGAAGATTCAGCTGATCGCAGACGAGATCCAGGAAGTTATGCATTGACGGCTTTCGAGATTACATCGCACGCGTCCATGCCTTTGGGGGGAAGCAAAAATCTGATGCTTTTGCTGCGATTGCGAAATGCCTGAGTGAGACTCTGCTTAAACTTCTCACCAGCTGAGTCACCATCAGGAACGCCAACTAGGTCGAACGGGAGTAGCTCGTCAACCCATTCTGCTCGGAATGACGTCGCACCCAGAATACCAATGGCCGCTAAGCCGCATCCTTCGAGAGCCAGTGCGTCCGGAATACCTTCGCAGATGTGTAGAACCTGATTGACACGCATTCGCTGTAGACGACTGTGATTAAAGATCGGCTTCAGAACACCCACTGGGCCAATGAATTTCTGCTTGCTCTCTAAACACCTAACCTGGACATAACTCACACCAGAGTCATCTTTGAATGGAAAAATCAGACCGTAGCCGGACCATAGAAGCGAGCGCCGATGCTTTGACAAGCCCGCTTCCTGAATCCGATCAGCGCCCCAAGCCTTCTCCAGTGCTAGGTATGCCCGAATGGGGTCCAATAATTCGACAACCCCAAATGAATGAGCAACATCTATCGGTATCCCGTGGTCTTGGAAGTAGCGCGTACCTCTAGGGTCAGCTACTGGGCCGCATCGCTCAACAAGCCATCCGTAGAGTTCGGGGTCGGCTCGAGTCTCTGGCGTGGGCGCGGGTGTCAATACCGGTTTTACGGCCGACTTTTTGATCTGTGGCGTTCTACGGCGCAGTGCGGTTGAGCGAGCAGTGGAAATTGCACCATGCTCTATTCGGAAACACTCGCAGAGCCAGTTGCATGCCGCCTTGAAATCAAGACCAAGTACTTTCTCAACCAATGAAATCGCGTCGCCATATTGCCCGCATCCGTAGCATTTCCAATAAGACTTGTTCTTGGCGATGGTGAAACTCGGTGACTGAGTATCGTGGCCGTTGAAGCACATAGCCTTGCCGTGGCGCATTTGAATTCCAAGAGCCTGTGCGACGTCAATCATAGGTAGCGCACGGAGTTTCTCCAGCGTAGAGCTTTCGAGTCGCCAGGGCCCCGCTATCTGATTGCTGGTCTTCTGCACACAACCTCCCCACACCATTTCTTGGTCAGTTTATTCTTCTTAGGGAATTCCCCATTCCCTCTGAGAAAGCTCTCAATCCATTGGTAAACGGTCAGCAACCGCTCTTCAACTTCTAGCGGCGTGTGGCTCACTAGTCAGCAATGAGTGTCTTTTGAACAGCCGAAAAATGCTCTTGAGCCGTCAATAACAGGCTAGAGGAGGCCTATAGGGTTGAAGCCACCCTCAGCATAGCCTCTCTACCCCACATACGCCACCCGGCGTATTCCCCAATCCCCCTCCGGTCCCCAGAATCCACTCATCGTTGCGCCAAAGCCTTGTTTTTCATGGCTTTTCCGCAGCGAAACGCGATTCTTCCAGTTCCTTACGTCCCCTTAATACCTATCTACCGGAGAGAGGATTCACCATGACACAACAACGCCGCTTCACCCTCAAGGCCATGACCGCCGCCGTCGCGCTGGCCGGCTTGGGCGCTTTCCCTGCCTTTGCGCAAGACACCATCAAGGTCGGCGTGCTGCACAGCCTGTCGGGCACCATGGCCATCTCTGAAACCACGCTGAAGGACACCGTCCTGATGGCGATTGAAGAAATCAACGCCAAGGGTGGCGTGATGGGCAAGAAGCTCGAGCCTGTGGTGGTGGACCCTGCCTCCAACTGGCCGCTGTTTGCCGAAAAAACCAAGCAGCTGCTGGGCCAGGACAAGGTCGCCGTGATTTTCGGCTGCTGGACGTCGGTGTCGCGCAAGTCGGTGCTGCCTGTGGTTGAAGAAATGAACGGCCTGCTGTTCTACCCCGTGCAGTACGAGGGTGAAGAGCTGTCCAAGAACGTGTTCTACACGGGTGCGGCGCCTAACCAGCAGGCGATTCCTGCCGTCGATTACCTCATGAGCAAGGCTGGCGGCGGCGCCAAGCGCTGGGTGCTGCTGGGTACCGACTATGTGTACCCACGCACCACCAACAAGATCCTGCGCGCTTACCTGAAGAGCAAGGGCGTGGCCGACAAGGACATCGACGAGAAATACACCCCCTTCGGCCACAGCGATTACCAGACCATCGTGGCTGACGTGAAGAAATTCTCGCAAGGCGGCAAGACGGCCGTGGTGTCGACCATCAACGGCGACTCGAATGTGCCTTTCTACAAAGAGCTGGGCAATGCCGGCCTCAAGGCCAAAGACGTGCCCGTGGTGGCCTTCTCGGTCGGTGAAGAAGAGCTGCGCGGCGTGGACACCAAGCCCCTGGTCGGCCACCTGGCCGCCTGGAACTACTTCCAGTCGATCAAGAGCCCGGCCAATACCGAGTTCATCAAGAAATGGTCCGCCTACGCCAAGGCCAAGAAGCTGCCCGGCTCCGACAAGCCTCTGACCAACGACCCGATGGAAGCGACCTACATCGGCATCAATATGTGGAAGCAGGCCGTCGAGAAGGCCAAGTCCACCGACACCGACAAGGTGATCGCCGCCATGGCCGGCCAGACTTTCAACGCGCCCTCGGGCATCGTGAGCAAGATGGACGAGAAGAACCACCACCTGCACAAGTCGGTGTTTATCGGCGAGATCAAGGCGGACGGCCAGTTCAATGTGGTGTGGAAGACGCCTGGCCCTGTGAAGGCCAAGCCATGGAGCCCCTACATCGAAGGCAACGACAAGAAGCCTGACGAGCCGGTCAAGAAGTAAGAAGCGGGGTTCAAGGGTGGAGGCCGTCACGCCCTCACCCTGGCCCTCTCCCTGAGGGAGAGGGTAGAAGCCCCGAAGGCATTCTTTCTTTTGCCAGCCCTTTCTTCACTCCTTCTCCCTGTGGGAGAAGGCAGGGATGAGGGGGTACGGCCTTCGCTTTCAAAGCGGTTCGGCTTTTCCCTGGAGGGAAAGACCGGACCTCAAGGAAATTGCAGCCTGGGCACCAAGCCGATTGATCGGTCCACGCGCCCAAGCTACAGGTTCTTTTATCCATGCTGCCACGCCACCTACTTTTCTCTTTCTTCGCGCTCCTCACGGCAGCCCACGCCCATGCCTTGACCGTTGACGAGGTCAAGGGCATGGCCATTGGCGAGACGGAGGCGCGGGTGGAAGCGCTGGCCAAGGCGGCCGCGGTGGCGGACGACAAGACGGCGGCGTTTATCCAGGCGCTGTCGGACGATGCGGTCAAAACCAAAGGCGACAAGGTCTTTGTGGTGAAGGACGACAAGGCCTACGACCCGATCACGGGCGCCGAGACACCGCTGCCGGCCGATGCCGAGGATGTGATCAACCCCAACCTGATGCGCAGCGAGATCGACAATGCGCTGGCGGCGCTCAAGCTGCTTTCCAAAGACGAGAAGCAGCGGCGCGACGCAATCAAGACGCTGGGCAGCGACAACGACGAGGCCCGCCTGCCGCTGATCGAGAAAGCCTATGCGGCCGAGGCCGTGCCCGAGCTCAAGGCCCAGCTGGAGCTGATGCGCGCGGCCATCCTGCTGGGCAGCAGCGACAAGGCCAAGCGCCTGGCGGCCGCCGCGCAGCTGGCCGGCAGCAAAAACCCCGCGACCAAGACGGTGCTGATAGAGCGCCTGGGCACCGAGGCCGATGCGGATGTGAAGGTGGCTTTGCAGGCCGCGCTGGCCAAGGTGGAGGCTTCGCTCGAATGGGGCAACAAGCTGGGCGCGATTTTCAGCGGCATCAGCCTGGGCAGCATTTTGCTGCTGGTGGCGCTGGGGTTGGCGATCACTTACGGCCTGATGGGCGTGATCAACATGGCGCACGGCGAGCTCATGATGATTGGCGCCTATGCCACCTATGTGGTGCAGGGTGTGTTCCAGAAGTACTTTCCGGGCGCGTTTGACTGGTATTTGCTGGCGGCGGTGCCTGTGGCCTTCATGGCGTCGGCGCTGATGGGCGCGGCGCTGGAGCGCGGGGTGATCCGCTTCCTCTACGGACGGCCGCTGGAGACGCTGCTGGCCACCTGGGGCATCAGCCTGATGCTGCAGCAGCTGGTGCGCTCCATCTTCGGCGCGCAAAACGTCGGTGTGGAGAACCCGGTGTGGATGAGCGGCGGCGTGCAGGTGCTGGGCAACCTCTCGCTGCCCTACAACCGGATGATCATCATTGTTTTCGCCATCGCGGTGCTGCTGGGCGTGGCCTGGCTGATCAGCCGCACGCGCCTGGGCCTGTTTGTGCGCGGCGTGACGCAGAACCGGCCGATTGCCGCCTGCATGGGCGTGAACACGGCGCGGGTCGACACCTATGCCTTCGCGCTGGGCTCGGGCATCGCGGGCCTGGCCGGCTGCGCGCTGAGCCAGGTCGGCAATGTGGGGCCCGACCTGGGCCAGGGCTATATCGTCGACTCCTTCATGGTCGTGGTGCTGGGCGGCGTGGGCCAGCTGGCGGGCACGGTGTATGCCGCGCTGGGCCTGGGCATCCTCAACAAATTCCTCGAAGGCTGGACGGGCGCCGTGCTGGCCAAGATCGCCGTGCTGGTCTTCATCATCATCTTCATCCAGAAGCGGCCGCAGGGCATTTTTGCGATGAAGGGCCGCTCGGCGGAGGCATGAATATGGAAAAGCTTGATTTGCCTGGCGTGCCAGTGGCGGGGGAGCCCTTCGATACCTCAGGGCGAACGGGGATGGATACCTCAGGGCGAACGGGGATGGATACCTCAGGGCGAACGGGGTTAGCTGAATCCGTTCGGGCTGAGGTATCGAAGCCCCTCGCGCCCCCTTCCGTTCGGGCTGAGGTATCGAAGCCCTCCCCGGCACCCAGCTGGAACGCCGTCGTCCTCCCCGCCAAAGGTCCGCTGCTCACGCGCGGCGGCTGGAGCGCCTTCATGATGGCGCTGATCGCCGTCTGCGCCATCGCGCCCATGCTCAACCTCTGGGTGCCCGAGGGCAGCATGTTCCACATGAGCACCTATGCGGTGGCGCTGCTGGGCAAGATCATGTGCTATGCCATCTGCGCGCTGGCCATGGATTTGATCTGGGGCTACACCGGCATCCTCTCGCTGGGGCATGGCGTGTTCTTCGCGCTGGGTGGCTACACCATGGGCATGTATTTGATGCGCCAGATCGGCCGCGACGGCAACTACAAAAGCGATTTGCCGGACTTCATGGTCTTTCTGGACTGGAAGGCGCTGCCCTGGCATTGGGCCCTGAGCGACAGCTTTGTGGCGACTTTGATCCTGATCATCGCGGTGCCTGGGCTGGTGGCTTTTGTGTTTGGCTTCTTCGCCTTCCGTTCACGCATCAAGGGCGTGTATTTTTCCATCATCACCCAGGCCATGACTTTTGCGGCCATGCTGCTGTTCTTTCGCAATGAGACGGGTTTTGGCGGCAACAACGGGTTTACCGACTTCAAACGCATTTTGAACATCCCGCTGGCCACGCCCTCGATGCGCATGACGCTGTTTGTGATGACGGGCCTGACGCTGCTGGGTTTCTTTTTGTTCGCCAAATGGCTGGTGGGCAGCAAGTTCGGCCGCGTGCTGCAGGCCATTCGCGACGCGGAAACGCGGGTGATGTTCTCGGGCTACAACCCGCTGGGCTACAAGCTCACGATCTGGGTGATCTCGGCTGTGATGTGCGGCGTGGCCGGCGCGCTGTATGTGCCGCAGGTCGGCATCATCAACCCCAGCGAGATGAGCCCGGCCAACTCGATCGAGATCGCCATCTGGGCGGCCGTGGGCGGGCGCGCCAGCCTGGTGGGGCCGATTGCCGGCGCCTTTATCGTCAACGGCGCCAAGAGCTGGCTGACGGTGGCTTACCCGGAATTCTGGCTGTACTTTTTGGGCCTGCTGTTTATCAGCGTCACGCTGTTCTTGCCTGATGGCGTGGTGGGCCTGGTGAAGAAGCTGCGCAAGGGAGGTGGGAAATGACTCCAGACCTTCTTGAGCAGGGCGCGCGCCGCATTGAGGAGCGCCGGGCCGCACTCGAAGCCGGCAAGGCGAACACCGAATCCGGCGGCCGCAGCGCCAGCGGCAGCCGCGTGGCCCACCCCACCGGCGAGGTGGACGTCACCCACGGCCGCATCCTGTACCTGGAAGACGTGAGCGTGAGCTTTGACGGCTTCAAGGCCATCAACAAGCTGAGCCTGGACATCGCGCCCGGCGAGCTGCGCTGCATCATAGGCCCCAACGGCGCCGGCAAGACGACGATGATGGACATCATCACCGGCAAGACCCGGCCCGACGAAGGCACGGTGTTTTTCGGCAGCACGATTGACCTGCTGCGCCACAAGGAAGCCGAAATAGCCCAGCTGGGCATAGGCCGCAAATTCCAGAAGCCCACGGTGTTCGAGCAGCTCACCGTGTTTGAAAACCTGGAGCTGGCCCTGAAGACCAACAAGGGCGTGAAGCACTCGATGTTCTTCAGGCTCGACTCCGCCCAGAGCGACCGCCTGGCCGAAGTGCTGGTGACGATTCACCTGGCCGACAGCGTGGGCCGCCTCGCCGGCAACCTGAGCCATGGACAAAAGCAGTGGCTGGAGATCGGCATGCTGCTGATGCAGGACCCGAAGTTGCTGCTGCTCGACGAGCCCGTCGCCGGCATGACCGATGAGGAGACCGCGCGCACCGCGGAGCTGTTCTTGACGCTCAAGGGTCAGCACTCCCTGATGGTGGTGGAGCACGATATGAGTTTTATCAAGACGATCTCGGAGATCGTCACGGTGTTGTGTGACGGTTCTGTGCTCGCGCAGGGTACGCTGGACCAGGTTCAGGCCGACGAGCGAGTCATTGAGGTTTACCTTGGGCGCTGATGGATTTCCCTCTTGCTCCCTCTCCCTCTCCCGCTCGCGGGAGAGGGCAGGGGTGAGGGCGGACAGCGTAGGTTCGACCACGCTGCTTCGTCGGATGCGCCGGCCCCTCACCCCAACCCTCTCCCCAAAGGGGCGAGGGAGCAAGGCATTCAAGTCGCTTGTTCAACACCACTGACATGCTTACAGCCAAAAACATCAACCAATACTACGGCGGCTCCCACATCCTGCGGGACGTGAGCCTCGAAGCCCACCTGGGCAAAGTCACCGTGCTGCTGGGCCGCAACGGCGTAGGCAAGACCACGCTGCTCAAATCCCTGATGGGCCTGGTCCCCATCAAAACCGGCACCATCGAATTTGACGGAAAGCAGATCCAATCCAGTACGCCCTACGAACGCGCAAGGGCAGGCATAGGCTTCGTCCCCCAGGGCCGCGAAATCTTCGCGCGGCTGACGGTGGAAGAGAACCTGCGCATGGGCCTGGCCTACAAGAGCGCGTCGACACCCATTCCGACCGAGCTGTACGAGCTGTTCCCCGTCCTCAAGCAGATGCTGAACCGCCGCGGCGGAGACCTGTCAGGCGGGCAGCAGCAACAACTTGCCATTGCACGCGCCCTGGCGGCCAAGCCCAAGCTCTTGATCCTGGACGAGCCGACCGAGGGCATACAGCCCAGCATCATCAAGGACATAGGCCGGGTGATACGCATGCTGGCGGACAGGGGCGACATGGCCATCCTGCTGGTGGAGCAGTACTACGACTTCGCGCAGGAGCTGGCCGACGACTACCTGGTGATGGAACGCGGCGAGTTCATCGCGCGCGGCGAGGGCAAGGACATGGAAGCCCACGGCGTGCGGCAGCTGGTGGCGATTTAACTCAGCCCGCCACTCTGGCCCAAAGCCCGGTTCGTCCGGCTTTTTTGTGCGGGCGATGCGGGGATATTTATCCGCAGATTTCGCAGATTTACACAGATTTAAAACACGATCTTTATGTTTGGTGGTAGAGCCGATCGCCATACGCTGATTAATGCCTTCAAGTCCTTGTGAGTCTTTATCTGCGTAAATCTGCGAAATCTGCGGATATGAATGCCTCCCAGCCGCGAACGTAGAATCGCAGCGGTCGCCGAATGGCTTGCCGCAGGGAGAGTCCACTGCTGCAGGTCACAAATAGGACGGCCGTGAAAAACAATCAACAAAAGGGAAATCCCAATGGCATTGCTCGCATTGGACAACTGGCTGATCCGCGAGAAAACGCATGAAGGCCTGACGGGGTTTCGCCGTTTCCTGGTGGAGTTCGGCTGCTTCGGCCTGAAGGAAGCCAGGGCCTGCCTGTTTGCCGGGCTGTTCTTCGCGGCGGTGTTCCTGGTGCCGCGCGGTGGTGTGGCCGGCATCCCGCGCTATGACCTGCTGCTGGTGATCGCGCTGTTGATCCAGGGCTGGATGGTGATGGCCAAGCTGGAGACCTGGGACGAGCTCAAGGCGATCTGCCTGTTCCACGTGGTGGGCTTTGGCCTGGAGGTCTTCAAGACGTCAGGCGCCATCCAGTCGTGGAGCTACCCGGACTTTGCCTACACCAAGGTGTTTGGCGTGCCGCTGTTTTCGGGCTTTATGTACGCGGCGGTGGGCAGCTACATCATCCAGGCTTGGCGCTTGTTTGATTTGCGCATCCGGCACCATCCGCCTTACTGGATGGCCGCGGTGATCGCGATACTGATTTACGTCAACTTCTTCACCCACCACTATCTGGGCGACTACCGCTGGTACATCGCGGCCTGCCTGGGCGGCTTGTATGCGAGGTCTACTGTGATCTTTCGCCCCTATGACCGGGATCGCAGCATGCCCTTGCTGCTGGGCTTTCTGCTGATTGGTTTCTTCATATGGGTGGCCGAGAACATCAGCACCTTCTTCAGCCTGTGGCATTACCCCAACCAACTGGGCGCCTGGTCCATCGTGCATGTGGGCAAGTGGAGTTCGTGGTCGCTGCTGGTGGTGATGACCTTCACCATCGTGGCCAACCTCAAGCATGTGAAGGCGCGCATCCATGTGCCTGACTGACCCCGCATGAAGCTGCGTTTTGACCGCGAGGCGGCGCTGTGGGCTGCCCTTATTTTTATTGTTGAAGTGCTGGTCGCTACCGCGTGGTCGCACCATCGCTGGCTGCGGGGTTTTGTCGGCGATGTGCTGGCGGTCGTGTGGGTGTACTTTTTGCTCAAGACGGTGATCAAGGCCAACACCACCAGCCTTGCGCTGGCCGCGCTTGCAGTGGGCTGCGCGGTTGAGCTCGCCCAGTATGTGGCGGCCGTGAACGGCTGGCATGTTGAGAACCGGGTAGTGAGAATTGTGTTGGGCTCGGTGGCGGACTGGATGGATGTGCTGGCGTATGGGTGTGGGTTTTTGTTGGTGTTGGGGCTCGAATCTCTTGTTGCGCGGCTTGCTCCCTTTCCCGCAGGGAGAGGGCAGGGTGAAGGCCCGGCGGCGAAAAGCTGCTCAAAAACTCAGCGAAGCGGTCCTGGCTAGGCGCGTCGCTGCAGACAGTGCTCCAGCACGGCAAGGCGGCGCAACAACGCCAGGAGAGTTTTTGAGCAGCTTTTCGGTTAGGATGCTTTCGGGCCGGCCACATTGCCGGCCACGTCGCTCGGACGGTTCCGGGCGCTTACGTGAAAGTCTTTATCCATGTCTGCTACTTCAGGCAAGCGCCGTTTCGCGCGCATTGACCGCCTTCCCCCTTACGTCTTCAACATCACGGCCGAGCTGAAACTCGCGGCGCGCCGGCGCGGCGAGGACATCATCGACATGAGCATGGGCAACCCCGATGGGGCCACGCCGGCGCACATTGTTGCCAAGCTCACCGAGGTCGCGCAGCGGCCCGACACGCATGGCTACTCGGCCAGCAAGGGCATTCCGCGGCTGCGGCGCGCCATTGCGCACTGGTACCAGAGCCGCTACCAGGTGGCCATAGACCCCGACACCGAGGCCATCGTGACCATAGGCTCCAAAGAGGGCCTGGCCCATTTGATGCTGGCCACGCTGGACCGCGGCGACACGGTGCTGGTGCCGGACCCGAGCTACCCCATCCATATCTACGGCGCGGTGATCGCCGGGGCCGACATACGCTCGGTGCCGCTGACGCCGGACACGGACTTTTTCGCCGAGCTTGAAAAAGCCATACGCGGCAGCTACCCCAAGCCCAAGATGATGGTGCTGGGTTTCCCGTCCAACCCGACCGCGCAGTGCGTGGAGCTGGAATTTTTTGAGAAGGTGATCGCGCTGGCGCGCAAGCACGACATCTTCGTGGTGCACGATTTAGCCTATGCCGACATCGTGTTCGACGGCTGGAAGGCGCCGTCCATCATGCAGGTGCCGGGCGCGAAAGACATCGCGGTGGAGTTCTTCACGCTCTCGAAAAGCTACAACATGGCCGGCTGGCGCGTGGGCTTTATGGTCGGCAACCCAGACCTGGTCGCGGCACTGGCACGCATCAAGAGCTACCACGACTACGGCACCTTCACCCCGCTGCAGGTGGCCGCGATCGCCGCGCTCGAGGGCGACCAGCAATGCGTGAAAGACATCGCCGCGCAATACCAGGCCCGGCGAGATGTGCTCTACAGGGGCCTGACCGAAGCCGGCTGGGCGGTGGAATGCCCCAAAGCCTCGATGTACATCTGGGCGCGCATTCCCGAGCATTACCGCAAGTTCGGCTCGCTGGAGTTCGCCAAACAGCTGCTCGAGAAAGCCAAGGTGTGCGTGTCGCCGGGCATCGGCTTTGGCGACCATGGGGATGATTTTGTGCGGTTCGCGTTGATTGAGAATGAGGCGCGGATTCGGCAGGCGGTGAGGGGGATTAAATTGATGTTCAAGACTGATGGGGTTCGCTAGTCTGGCCGGTCTTGCGCCGTCGGTGCGCTCGCTGCTGAGTGTCGCTGGCCGGGGGTCGCCCGGCGGCGACTCACTTTTAGCGAAACCCGCAAAGCGGGTTTTCTTTTGTTCGCCAAAAGGCGCGCTACGCGCGCGGGGTTCGCTCACTTCGCGCAGCGAAGTTACGCGAACACCAAAAGTAAGCAATAGAAAGGCGACCCTGGTTGCTGCGTCCCTTCGCTTCGCTACGGGCAACCTGCGGTGCTCGGTCCAGACGGGGTCTCGCTAAACTCGCTGCGCTGCGCTACGCTCAGACAACGCGATCCCTGATCCGTCTGGCCCTGCGCTCCTCGGCGCATCCACAAGGGGTGGGGAGAAGGAATACCAAACAGCCGAAAACCAATACCGAATACCTGAAGAAACAAGGACTCGCCACGGCGAGTCCTTGTTGGTATTGGTTCCCGTTCCCGCTCCCGATTGCCCCGTCCTGGCTGGGCCGAGGAGCGCAGACGTAGGCGGATCAGGGATCGCGTTGTTTGAGCGTAGCGAGTTTAGCGAGACCCCGCCGTAGTCGAGCACCGCAGGTTGCCCCGCAGCGAAGCGGAGGGGACCCAGACTGCGGGTCGCCTTTTCTTTGCTTACTTTCTTTTGGCGAAGCAAAAGAAAGTGAGTTGCCGCCGGGCAACCCCCGGCCAGCGCCCTTAGCAAAGAGAACAGGAAAGCGCGCAAGACCGGAGCAAGACCCGGCATCCATCCTTGGCGCGGCCCACAAAAAGAAGTGGGCCGCATTGCGGCCCACCTTTGCTTCTGCTTCATCCCGGCTTTCATCAAACCGCGGCGGAGCGAGTGGCAACTGTTATTGCGATGGCGCGGCGGCGGGCGCCGGGATCACCACAATGTTGTCGGTTGAAGTCTGCGGCTGTACGCGCACATTGGTGGCGTCCGACGGCACGACAACGGTTTCTATCTCGCGAATGGCGCCGCCGCCGGCAACGCTGCCCTCGGTCTTGCCGTAGCCCACGATGCGGGCCTGGCAGGCGACCAGGTCTTCGCCTTTGAAGATGTCGCAGCGTTTGAGGGCGTTGGCCTTGAAGTCGTTGCTGGCGTTGTCAACCTTGCCGGCGCGTTTGGCGGCGTTGGCATTGCGCACCTCGGTCATGCAGGTCTGGCGGTCCTGTTGCGTGCGTCCTGTCAGGCAGGCGTTCATCTCGCTGCGGGCGTCGCCGGAAGCATCAATGCCGGTGGTACCGGAGGCGATTTGGGCCGAGGCACCCAGGGAGAGCAGGGCGGCGACGCCGAAAGCCGCTGCGCTTTGGGCAAGGCGGAAATACGGGGATGCTGTCATGGTCAAAACTCCTTCTTCGAACTCGACGGATGTCGATGAGTGGAGTCTGGTCCGGGCTCGCCGTAGGGCTTGAAAGGAAAAGCTGCGGGCCGCCCGTGCCCTACGCCCCTTGCCTATGTAGGACGCGGCTTTCATGCGTGTCGGCCCACGGGGGAGGCCTGGCCGACATGCGGAAAAACACTGGATTCACATACAGATGGATGAAAAAGAGGGTTCCATCGTGTTGCCTCAGCCCCGCCGTGCCGCCTCGATTTTGGCGATGTCGATTTTTTTCATGGTCATCATGGCGTCAAAGGCGCGCTTGGCCGCCGCGCGGTCCGGGCCGGAGACCGCTTCGAGCAGGACGCGCGGGGCGATCTGCCATGACAGGCCCCAGCGGTCCTTGCACCAGCCGCATTCGCTTTCCTGGCCGCCGTTGCTGACGATGGCATTCCACAGGCGGTCGGTCTCGGCCTGGTCGTCGGTCGCGATCACGAAGGAGAAGGATTCGTTGTGCTTGAAAAGCGGGCCGCCATTGAGCCCCATGCAGGGGATGCCGGCGACGGTGAACTCGACCGTCAGGATGTCGCCCTGCTTGCCGTCGGGGTAGTCGCCCGGTGCGCGCATGATGGCGCCGACCTTGCTGTCGGGGAAGGTTTTGGCATAGAAGGTGGCGGCCTCAAGCGCGGCGCCGTCGTACCACAGGCAGATGGTGTTCTTGGGGATCATGGCGTGTCTCCTGGAGAAGGATGCGTTGAAGAACGATGCGTTGGAATGACGCGTTCGATTGGCAGGCCCCTCATGGTACCCAGCGCCGAGCCCCGGCCTGCCGGAGGGCGCTGATGCGCGTGTAGGCATGCGCCTAGGCCGCGCCGGATACCTACATGGACCAGAGCCGCGGCATGGAGGGGGCCAGCTGCCACATCTCCTTGCGCCAGGCCTGCCATACCTGCCTGAGCAAGGCCATGGCGGGTTCGACCACGGGTGAGAGTACACGGACCACAACGACCTGCGCGTCGGGGCTGGTCGCGCCGGCGCTGGAGGCCAGTGAGTGGGCCTGCAGGGTCTCGCGCGCGCAGTCCAGCGCGCGCTCGCGGCGCTGGCGCTCCAGCTTGCTGCCCGCCACAAAAAACAGCGAGGCCATGCAGCGCCGGCCGGCCAGGCCCAGCGGGCTGTCCATCAACAAGGTGTCGCTCGCCGCCAGCTGGGCGCGCTCCAGCCAGACGCCGGGCACTTCGATGTGCTGGCGAAAGCTGCCGCCCTCAAAAGGCTGGCCCGCGGCCGGCAGGCCCAGCGCGGTCACGTCCCAGCCCATGAGCTCGGCGCCGGGCGCGAGCTGCATGGTGAGGCGGTTCTCGGCCAGGCTGCCGCTGTAGCAGATGGCCTCCAGCGGCAGCCATTCCATGCGCGCGCCGGCCTGCAGCGTGAGCCGGGTGTTTTGCAAGGCGGGCTCGCCGGTGGATCGGTAAAAACGTGTGGCGCCCGGCGTGGTGATGAGGCCGTGCGAACCGGCCGCCGCACTGAAGGCCAGCTCCAGCGTGTCGCCGCCCACCAGCCCGCCGGGCGGATGCACGATGACGTTGTGGCAGATCGCGTCGCCTTCGGGGTAGAGGCTTTGCAGGATGCGCAGCGGCCCGCTGTGGCGGAAGTGGGCAAGTGTCTTGCCGGCCTGGTGGGTGTAGTCGAGTGCGAGTGTCGCGGTCCAGGTCATGGGGTGGAGTTTAACGTGGGCTTGTTGGCCCCACGGCCCCTGCTGGGGGAGGTGGGCCGGGTCTTGCGCCGGCCTGCGTGCGCTGATCTCCCTCTCTACCTCTTATCCTTCTCCGCCCTTTGCTAAGGGTAGCTGGCCGGGTCTCGCCCCGGCGGGCGACGTACTTTTCTTTGCTTCGCCAAAGAAAAGTACGCAAAAGAAAGGCGACCCGCAGTCTGGGTCCCTCCGCTGCGCTACGGGCAACCTGCGCTGCTCGACTACGGAGGGGGTCTGGCTAAACTCGCTACGCTGCGCTCCGCTCAGACAACGCCAGCCCTTATCCCTCCTCCGTCTGCGCTGCTCGGCCCAGCCAGGACGGGGAAGTCCGGAATACCAAAATACCGAACCCCAAATGCAAACAAGGACACGCCATGGCGTGTCCTTGTTTCTTTGGTACCCGGGTTTCTGTCTTCGGCTGTTTGGTATTTGGCTGTTCGGTATTCCGGGTCCCCTTGTGGATGCGCCGAGGAGCGGAGGTCCAGGCGGATCAGGGCAAAAACTTGTTTGAGCGAAGCGAGTTGTTTTTGACCCCGTCTGGACCGAGCACCGCAGGCTGCCCGTAGCGAAGCGAAGGGACGCAGCAACCAGGGTCGCCTTTTCTTTTGCTTACTTTTCTTTTGGCGAAGCAAAAGAAAAGTGAGTTGCCGCCGGGCAACCCCGGCCAACAAGCCCCAGCAGCGAGCACTCTGCCAGAGCAAACAAGGCTTCGACAGGCTCAGCCCGAACGGAAGAGGCAGAAGAAAGAGGAGGAAGGAGTAAGCGCGAGAGGCCGGCGCAGGACCCGGCCTTACTGCGCAACCTTCTCCTTGGCCTCTCTGACCCGACCAGCCAGATGCTCAAGCGCCTCCTGCACCTGGTCAACGAGCACCAGGCAAAGATCGCCCGGTGACAAGCGCTCAAGCGCCGCATCGATGGCGATGAACTCACCGCGGATTTCGTCGATGCGTTTCGTGCGGCTGGCGCCTTCCAGCCCCTGGCGCAGCAGGGCCATGACCTCGCCGTCGGCGCGGCCGCGCTGGGCGGCGTCCTGGTAGAGGATGACGTCGTCGAAGGCGCTGCCTAGGATGATGGTCTGGTCGCGGATGTCGCTGTCGCGGCGGTCGCCGGCGCCGCTGATGACGACGCTGCGGCGCTGGCCGGGGGTGGTGGGCATGGCATCGACGGCGGCGACGAGGGCGCGCATGGCGTCGGGGTTGTGGCCGTAGTCGGCAATGACGGTGGCGCCCTTGTAGTCCATGACGTTGAAGCGGCCGGGGGCGTTGTGCGCGTCGTTGACGAAGCTGGCCAGGCCGCGCTTGATGGTGTCCCAGTTGAGGCCCGCGCCCCAGGCGGCGGCGACGGCGGCCATGACGTTTTCGACCTGGAAGCTGATGGTGCCGCCTCGCGTAAGGGGCACGCCCTGCAGCGGGATGCGTTCGATCCAGGCGCCTTCGGCAGCGACCAGCATGGGGCCGTCGACATACACGGTGCGCTTGCCTTGCGCGCGGTGCGTGGCCATGAGCGGATGGTGCCGGTCGGCGGCGAAGAAGATGACCTTGCCGGGGCAGGTGGCGGCCATGTCGGCGACGATGGGGTCGGCGGCATTGAGCACGGCATACCCGGTGGTGGCGACGTTCTGCACGATGACGCGCTTGAGTACGGCGAGGTCTTCCACCGTGGTGATGTAGTTCAGGCCCAGGTGGTCGCCACGGCCGATGTTGGTGACGACGGCGACCTGGCAGCGGTCAAAGCCCAGGCCTTCGCGCAGCACGCCGCCGCGGGCGATCTCGAACACGGCCGCGTCGACGTCGGGGTGCATGAGCACGTTGCGCGCGCTCTTGGGGCCGCTGCAATCACCGCTGTCGGTCTGGCGGCCGTTGATGTAGACGCCGTCGGTGTTCGTCATGCCGGTGCGCAGGCCTTCGGCGGCCATGAGGTGGGCAATCAGGCGGGTGGTGGTGGTCTTGCCGTTGGTGCCGGTGACGGCAATGACGGGGATGCGGCCGTTGTCGTTGGGCGGAAACAGCTCGTCGATCATGGCCACGCCGACGGCGCGGCCCTTGCCGTAGGAGGGCGACAAATGCATGCGCAGGCCGGGCGCTGCGTTGACTTCCACGACGCCGCCATTTTGCGATTCGAGCGGGCGCAGCATGCTCTCGCAGACCACGTCGACACCGCAGATGTGCAGGCCCACCATCTGCGCGGCGGCCACGGCGCGCGCGGCGACCGAGGGGTGCACATCGTCGGTCACGTCGGTGGCGGTGCCGCCGGTGCTGAGGTTGGCGTTGTTGCGCAGGATGACGCGCCGGCCCTTGGCGGGGATGGAGTCGGGCGTGAGCTCCTGTACTTCGAGGCGCGCGACGGCGATGTCGTCAAAGCGGATCTTGGTGAGTGAGGTGGCGTGGCCTTCGCCGCGGCGCGGGTCCTGGTTGACGATGTCGACCAGCTCGCGCACGGTGTGCAGGCCGTCGCCCACCACCTGCGGCGGCTCGCGCCGTGAAGCCGCGACCAGCTTGTTGCCGACGACTAGCAGGCGGAAGTCGCTGCCGGGCAGGAATTTTTCGACCATGACCTCGCCGTGTTCGGCGGCGGCCTTGTAGGCGACATCAAGGTGTTCGCGCGTGCTGATGTTGACAGTCACGCCCTTGCCTTGATTGCCGTCCTGCGGCTTGCAGACCACGGGCAGGCCGACCTGGCGGGCGGCGGCCCAGGCGTCTTCGACGTCGGTGACGGGGCGGCCCAGCGGTACCGGCACGCCGGCGGCGCGCAGCAGTTTCTTGGTGAGGTCTTTGTCCTGCGCGATGGACTCGGCCACCGCGCTGGTGGAATCGACCTCGGCGGCCTGGATGCGGCGCTGCCTGGCGCCCCAGCCGAACTGCACCATGCTGCCCTTGGTGAGGCGGCGATAAGGAATGCCGCGCGCGACGGCGGCGTCGACGATCGCGCCGGTGCTGGGGCCCAGGCGCTCGTCTTCGTCAAGGTCGCGCAGTTGGGCGATGGCGGCTTCGAGGTCGAAAGCGGTGTCGCGCAGGGCCGCGTGGATCAGGGCCTGGGCCAGTTCGAAGGCCAGGCGGCCCACAGCTTCCTCGCTGTATTCGACGACGACCTGGTAGGTGCCGGCCTCGACGGTGGCGGCCGTGTGGCTGAAGGTGATGGGGCAGCCGGCGGCGGTTTGCAGCGCCAGCGCGGCGGCTTCGAGCACGTGGGCCAGCGAGACGGGGCCGGCGTGGCCGGTCTGCCTGAAGGTGCCCATTTCGGGGAAGAGCGCGCGCACGCGCGGCTCGAACCCGCTCAGCCCGGCGATGTTGCATTCAACGGCGCTGCAGGCGACGACGGCTTCGAGTGCCGTGTGCCGGCTCCAGAGGTTGGGGCCGCGCAGGGCGCGGATGCGGGACACTTCCATCATTCGGCACTCCCGGCGGTTTTAGGGGTGGTTTCAAAGGCTTCCATGCCGGCGCCTATCAGGTTGAGCGGTATGCCGAGCGCCCAGGCGGCGCCCACGGCGGCCAGCAGGGCTTCCTCGGTGAGGCCGCGGCGTTCGCGCCAGGCACTTAGCTTGCCCAGGCCGGGCAGGAAGGCCTCGCTGTTGCCGGTGGCCAGCACCACCTGGTCTTGCCGCAGGTAAAGCGCGCGGCCGCCCTGGGCGCAATGCGGGATGATGGCCGCGGCCTTGGGGTCGGTGCTGTAGAAGATCACTTCGCCATCGCAAAGCTCGGCCATGTCGGCGATGCGCGGGTCACCGGCATTGAGCACGGCGGCGCCGCTGGGCAGCACCACGTCGACCTGCGAGCGCATGACCTTGAACATCTGGTCGTCTTCTGTGATGTCGAACTCGGACAGGCCTTGCGCGCCGCCCAGGTCGGTGACCACGCCGACCTGGCATTTGTCATACGGCAGGCCGGTGCGCAAAATCGTGTCGGCGCCGTTTTCAAACACGGCGGCCTGCACCGCACGGTTGATCAGCAGGCGCTGGCCGGCTTCCCAGTTGGCGCAGTCGGAGGCGTCCACGCAGCGCTGATCGAGGAAGAGGCCGGCCTGGCAGGCCAGGCCGGTGTGCCGGCCCGACAGGTGCAGCAGCCAGGCCACCAGCCGCGCGACGCGGTAGTTGCCGGCGGAACCGGCGATGCCCACGATGGGAATGCGGCCGTCGTTGGGGCTGTCGCTGTCAGGCGACTGCGGGAACAGGTGGTCGCAGATGGCGCGGCCCACGGGGCGGGGCGAGCCCTCGGCGGGCTTGAGGTGCATCAAAAGGCCCGGGCCGGCGTTGACTTCGACGATGGCGCCGCCCTGTTCGTGCAGCGGGCGGGAAATGTCCTGCGCGACCACGTCGACGCCGGCGATATCGAGGCCCACCACGCGGGCGGCCAGCGAGACGACGTGGTCGACCTCGGGGTGGACGGCGTCGGTGCAGTCGAGCGCCACATTGCCGTTGCGCTGTATCAGCACTTCGCGGCCCGCTTCGGGCACGGCGTCGGGCGTCAGGCCCTGGCGCTGCAGGTCGAGGATGACGGCGCCGTCTTCGGCGGCGTTGATGCGGCCCAGGGGGAAGTCCTCGCCCTGGCCGCGGCGCGGGTCGGTGTTGAGCTGGGCGTCGACCAGCTGGACAACGGTGGAAGTGCCGTCGCCGGTGACCCAGGCGGTTTCGCCGCGCGCCGCCGCGACAACGCGGCCGCCGACCACCAGCAGGCGGTGCTCATGGCCGCGCACAAAACGCTCGACCATGACTTCGCTGCCGTGCCGTTCGGCCACCGCGAAGGCGGCCTCGACTTCGGCGCGGGTTTTCAGGTCCAGCGAGACACCGCGGCCGTGGTTGCCGTCGGAGGGCTTGACAACGACCGGCAGGCCGATGTCTTCGGCGGCTTCCCAGGCTTCCTCGGCCGTGGCGACGATCTCGCCCTCGGGCACGGGCACGCCGCAGGTGGCCAGCAGGCTTTTGGTAAGGTCCTTGTCGTGGGCGATGCCCTCGGCGATGGCGCTGGTGAGGTCGGTTTCGGCCGTCCAGATGCGGCGCTGGCTGGCGCCATAGCCCAGCTGGACCAGGTTGCCTTCGTTGAGGCGGATGTGCGGAATGCGGCGGTCGGTGGCGGCGGCCACGATGGAGGCGGTGCTGGGCCCGAGGTAGCAGTCGTCGACCTTGGCGCGGATCTTGTCGACCGCGGCGCGGACGTCAGCCTGGCCGTAGGGCGTGTCGTTGATCGCGGCCATCAGCAGGCGGTGGCCCTCGGCCAGCGCGGTGCGGGCGACCTGCTCGTCGCGCGCCCGGAACACCATGCGGTAGACGCCGCGCTGCGAGGTGCTGCGCGTCTGGCCGAAACCGGTGGGCATGTCTGCCAGGTTGAGCAGCTCGATCACCACGTGTTCCAGCACATGGCCGGACCAGGTGCCTTCCAGCAGGCGCTGGATGAAGCCGCCGCGCTCGCCCACGCCGCAGTGGTGTTCAACCAGGGCCGGCAGCAGGGCGACCAGCCGGTCGTTGAAGCCGGGGAGTTCGTTGGAGGGAAAGTCTTCGAGCTTGCCGAGGTCCAGCCAGACCTCAAGCACGGCCCGGTAAGTCCAGATGTTGGGACCACGCAGGTAGTTGATGCGCAGCAGCTTGATGTCGTCCTGAGGGCTCATTGTTCTCAACATGGTCAGCCGGGCGGTCGGCCGCACCCGTCGGTGCAGCCCCGGCTCCCGGCCGATGAATTTCAGTGTGGGGCTTTTGACGGCCCCGGTGGATCCCCGTTTGTCTCGTTATGTGCGTGATGTATTTGTTCTTATCGCGAACGAGCCGATGCCTGGGGCCGGTGGGGTCCGGTTTCGCCATTTTCGGGGTTGAAAGGTCAAACTCTGTCGTTCGGGGCTGCATTCGGCGAAAATCCCCTGTTCGGGTTCCCCACGCGCGAAGACCAAGACCCTGCGAAAACCCAGCCGCGCCAGATGCGGGACGCCAAGATTTCACCAACACAATGCAACACAAACACCCGGCAGACGACTCCAGCCTTACCGACCCCGCCTTGGCGGGGCTTCGCTCACAACTTGCAACCCAGGAAAACGTCCTGTGTACGCTTACGGTTGACCTGGACAGCCAACTTCGTTTCGCCCCCGGCCTGCTCGCCCTGACCGACCGCCGCCTGTTGGCCCGCAATCCCGCAGGCGCTGAAGGGGAATGGGCTTCCTGGCCCACGGTGGACGCCGCCGGCAAGGGGCTGCCGGGCCTGTCTCTGCACCATTTCGACCATGCCGGCGTGGGCACGCTGGAGCTGCACCAGGGCGGCAAACGCCTGGCCGGCTGGCGGTTTACCCTGGGAGCCAACGTGCAGGCGCTGCGCCTGGTGCGCCTGTTCGCCCAGCAGCAGGCCGCCCAGGGCCTGGCGGAGGCACCCCCGGCCGACGAGGCGGCCCTGTGCCCCGAATGCGACCTGCCGCTGCCGCCCGACAGCGAGGAATGCCCGGCCTGCGCCCGCGAACTGCACACGCCGCCCTCGACCTGGGTGCTGCTGCGCCTGTGGCGCTTTGCCCACCCCTACCGCGGCCAGTTGCTGGCCGGGTTTCTCCTGACGCTGGCCTCCACCGCCGCTACGCTGGTGCCGCCCTACCTGACCATCCCCCTGATGGATGACGTGCTGATCCCCTTCCAGAACGGCGAGCGCATCGAGGCCGGGGAAGTGGCGGCCTTGCTGGGCGGCCTGCTGGGCGCGGCGCTGCTGGGCTGGGCGCTGAACTGGGCGCGCACCTATTTGCTGGCGCTGGTGTCGGAACGCATAGGCGCCGACCTGCGCACCGCCACCTTTGACCACCTGCTGGAGCTTTCGCTGGACTACTTCGGCGGCAAGCGCACCGGCGACCTGATGTCGCGCATAGGCTCGGAAACCGACCGCATCTGCGTGTTTTTGTCGCTGCACGCGCTGGATTTTGCGACCGACGTGCTGATGATCCTGATGACCGCGGTCATCCTGTTTTCCATCAACCCCTGGCTGGCCGTGGTGACTTTGCTGCCGCTGCCCTTCATCGCCTGGATGATCCACGTGGTGCGCGACAAGCTGCGCACCGGCTTCGAAAAAATCGACCGCGTCTGGTCGGACGTGACCAATGTGCTGGCCGACACCATTCCCGGCATCCGCGTGGTGAAGGCCTTTGCCCAGGAAAAGCGCGAGGCCCAGCGCTTTCGCGAAGTGAACCAGCACAACCTGGCGGTGAACGACAAGCTCAACAAGACCTGGTCGCTGTTCACGCCCACCGTTTCCCTGCTGACCGAGGTCGGCCTGCTGGTGGTGTGGGCCTTCGGCATCTGGCTGGTGGCGCACCAGCAGATCACGGTCGGCGTGCTGACGGCCTTCATCGCCTACATAGGCCGTTTTTACGGCCGGCTTGATTCCATGAGCCGCATCGTCTCGGTCACGCAAAAAGCCGCGGCCGGCGCCAAGCGCATTTTTGACATCCTGGACCATGTCTCCAACGTGCCGGAAACCGCCAACCCGGTGAAGACGGGTTTGCTCGAAGGCCGCATCGACATGAAGAACCTGGGCTTTCGCTACGGCAACCGCTCGGTCATTCGCGGGCTGGACCTGCAGATACGCCCCGGCGAAATGATAGGCCTGGTCGGCCACAGCGGTTCGGGCAAGAGCACGCTGGTCAACCTGATCTGCCGCTTTTACGACGTGAGCGATGGCGCCATCAGCGTGGACGGCACCGACATACGCCGCTTCGGCGTGGCCGACTACCGCCGCCACATTGGCCTGGTACTGCAGGAGCCTTTCCTCTTCTTCGGCACGATCGCCGAGAACATCGCCTACGGCAAGCCCGGCGCCACCCGCGCCGAGATCGTGGCGGCCGCGCGCGCCGCCCACGCGCATGAATTCATCCTGCGGCTGCCGCAAGGTTACGACTCGCTGGTCGGCGAGCGCGGCCAGGGCCTGTCGGGCGGCGAACGCCAGCGCATCTCGATCGCGCGTGCGCTGCTGATCGACCCGCGCATCCTGATCCTCGACGAGGCGACCTCCTCGGTGGACACCGAGACCGAAAAGGAAATCCAGCGAGCGCTCGACAACCTGGTGCAGGGGCGCACCACGATTGCCATCGCCCACCGCCTCTCGACGCTGCGCAAGGCCGACCGCCTGGTCGTGATGGACCGCGGCCAGGTGGTCGAAGTCGGCCCGCACGACGAACTCATGGCGAAGCAGGGTGCCTACTGGCGGCTGTATGAAGCCCAGGCCCGCCAGGTCGACACCGAAGAGGGCGGCCTCGAAGCCGAAGAGCGCCGCGTCGCGCTGGCCACTTCGCAGATCGCCCACACAGCCCAGCACACCGGCAACGCCTGAGCCCAGGACTTCCCATGACTGATTCCACCCCTGCTACTACTTCTGCTTCCACCTCCCTTCAGCTGGCTCGGGAAGCCTCGGGCCGCCTGGTCTTCACCGACGCCGACGGCCAGGCGTATACCGGTGTCGTGCCGGTGCGCGCCTTCCCCATCGCCGCGCCCGACGAAGGCATCTCGCTGGTCAACACCGAAGGCCACGAGGTCGCCTGGATAGACGACCTGCAGGCCGTGGCCCCGGCCCCGCGCGCACTGCTGCAGGAAGAACTCGCCCTGCGCGACTTCGTGCCCGAGATCACGCGGCTCAAAAGCGTCTCAAGCTTTGGGACGCCCAGTGTGTGGACCGTGGAGACTGATCGGGGGGAGACCTCTTTCATCCTCAAGGGCGAGGAGGACATACGGCGCCTGGCGCGGACGGGGCTCCTGATTGCCGGGAGCCAGGGGGTGCAGTACAGCGTGAGGGATATGACGGCTTTGGATCGGGCTTCGAGGAGGTTGTTGGAGAGGTTTCTTTAGCCGGGTCTTGCTCCGGCGTGCACGCTGTTCCCTCTCTACCTCTGCGTCTTACCTTCCCTCTTCTTGGTTCAGCTGGCCGGGGGTTGCCCGGCGGCAACTCACTTTTCTTTGCTTCGCCAAAGAAAAGTAAGCAAAAGAAAGGCGACCCTGGTTGCTGCGTCCCTCCGCTTCGCTACGGGCAACCTGCGGTGCTCGGTCCAGACGGGGTCTCGCTAAACTCGCTCCGCTGCGCTTCGCTCAGACAACGCGATCCCTGATCCGTCTGGCCCTGCGCTCCTCGGCGCATCCACAAGGGGTGGGAGAAGGAATACCAAACAGCCGAAGACAGAACCCCGAATACCGAAGAAAACAAGGACACGCCACGGCGTGTCCTTGTTTGCATTTGGAGTTCGGTATTGGTATTGGGTATTCGATCCCCGATTCCGATTGCCCCGTCCTGGCTGGGCCGAGCAGCGCAGACGGAGGAGGGATAAGGGCTGGCGTTGTTTGAGCGAAGCGCAGCGTAGCGAGTTTAGCCAGACCCCCTCCGCAGTCGAGCAGCGCAGGTTGCCCGTAGCGCAGCGGAGGGACCCAGACTGCGGGTCGCCTTTCTTTTGGGTACTTTTCTTTGGCGAAGCAAAGAAAAGTGCCTCGCCCGCCGGGGCGAGACCCGGCCAGCAGAACCAAGCAGAGGGCGCAGAAGGAACAGAGGTAGAGAGGGAAGGCAGCGCGCAGGTCGGCGCAAGACCCGGCCTAACGAGACCCCCGATGAGCCCACCCCGTCGTATGCCTCTCAACATAACTGAACAACTCATACATGGCCATCGCCATAGCGCCAATCACCACCAGCCCGGCAAACGCCAACGCCAAGCGCTGTTGCGACCCGGCACTCTGCATGAGATAACCAATCCCCGAATCCCCAGCCGTCATCTCGGCCAGCACAGTGCCGACAAAAGCCAGGGTGATGGAGACCTTGAGTGAGGCGAAGAAGTAAGGCATGGAGCGCGGCAGGCCGACCTTGACGAGTACGTCCCAGCGTTTGGCGCCGAGCACGCGCAGCACGTCTTCGAGTTCGGGCTCGAGGGTGGCGAGACCCGTGGCCATGTTGACCGTGATGGGGAAGAAGGAGATCAAAAATGCCGTGAGGATGCCGGGGCCTATGCCAATACCGAACCAGACGATGAGGATGGGAACAATCGCCGCCTTGGGCACGGCGTTGAAGGCCACCAGCAGCGGATAAATCGCCGCATACGCCAGGCGCGAGGAGCCGACTAAAAAACCCAGCAGCACGCCGACCACGATGGACAGGCCAAAGCCGACCAAGGTGACCCAGAAAGTTTTCCAGGCGGCTTCGGCAATCGGTGTGGCGAATTCAGCCATGGCCTGGGCAATGGCCAGCGGTGCCGGGAAAATAAATTCGGCCACCGAAAAAACGCTGCACACCACCTGCCACAGCGCGACCACGGCGGCCAGCAGCGCCCAGGGCGCCCAGCGTTCGAATTGCTTGCTGTTGCCCAGGCTCATGCCGCGGCCCCGCCGCGCATGGCACCTATGTGGCCGCGCAGCTCGTGCACGATGTCGCTGAACTCGCGGGTGTAGGTCACTTCCAGGTCGCGTGGGCGCGGCAGGTCGATTTCACGCCGCACCACGAAGCGGCCCGGGCTCTTGCTCATCACATACACCGTGTCGGCCAAAAACACCGACTCGCGCAGATCATGCGTGACCAGGATCACGTTGAAGCGCTGCTCGGTCCAGAGGTCGCGCAGTATGCACCAGAGCTCTTCGCGCGTGAAGGCGTCCAACGCGCCAAAAGGCTCGTCGAGCAGCAGCATCTTGGGCTCGTGGATCAGCGCGCGGCAAATGCTTGCGCGCTGTTGCATGCCGCCCGAGAGCTGCCAGGGAAATTTGTCTTCATAGCCGGCGAGGCCGACTTTTTGCAGCAGCCGGCGGGCGCGTTCCTCAAACTCTTTTCGTTTGGCCTTGAACTGGCTGCGGTAGGGCTCGACGATTTCCAGCGGCAGCAGCACATTGCCGACCGTGGTGCGCCAGGGCAGCAGCGAAGGCGCCTGGAAGGCCATGCCCGATATCTTGAGCGGCCCGGTCACGGGCCGGCCGTCGATCAGGATCTGCCCGGCCGAGGGCATCTTCAGGCCGGTCGCCAGTTTCATGAAGGTGGACTTGCCGCAACCCGAAGGCCCGACGATGGCGATGAACTCGCCCTGCCGCACCTGCAGGTCAATCGCTTCAACGGAAAACTGTTTGCGCGCGAGCAGCTCGTCGTTGTAGGCGAGCCAGACGTTCCTGAAATCGACGAATGAATTGCTGTCGGTGGCCAGAGACATGCTTATTTCTTGGGGGCAGGCAGCACGTTGAGCTCAGCAACCGTCGGCAAAAACGAGCCGTTCCACACCACCGCGGGGTCGACGCGGGTCTTGGTGCCGAAGGCGTCCGACACCTGCGATGCCATGAGCGTGAGGCGTGGGGCTTTGACCTGCCCGAAACCCTCGGCGCGGGCGTCGGGGCTGTTGATCACGGTGTCGATTGCCAGGCGCAGGCGGCGCACTTCCAGGGGCACGTTGATGATGCCGTCGCGCGCCTTGACGAACTCAATCGCGGCGGCCGGGTCGGCCACCACGTCTTTCACGCCCTTGGTGAAGGCCTGCAGGAAGGCCTTGATGGCGGCCGGATTCTCCTTGATGAGCTTGGGCGAAGCTATCACCACGTTGCCGTAGTGCTTCACGCCGAAGTCGGCATAGGGCAGCACCACCACATCCTCGGCCTTGACGCCGCGCGCTTCCAGGTTGAGCAGTGAGGTGAAGGTAAAGCCGGTGATGGCGTCGACGTCGCCGCGCGCCAGCATGGTTTCGCGCAGCGGCGGGTCCATGGAGGTCCACTGGAAGCCGGTGATCTTGTTGGCCTTGGCAAACACCGGGAAGGCGCGGCGGCCGGCGTCGAACACCGGCGCGCCCATTTTTTTGCCGTTGAGGTCGGCGGGCGTCTTGATGCCGGATTTTTTGAGCGCCATGACCGAAGCCGGCGTGTTGTTGTAGACCATCATCACGGCCACCGGCTTGTTGGGCGCGTCGGGGTTGTTGGCATGGAACTCCATGACCGAAGCCAGATCGGCAAAGCCCATGTCATAAGTGCCCGAGGCCACACGCGTGACCGCGCCGCCCGAGCCGTTGCCGGCATCCACCGTGACGTCCAGCTTGTTGGCCTTGAAGTAGCCCTTGGCCACAGGCGTGAGGAAGAGGGCGGCGGGGCCCTCGAAGCGCCAGTCGAGCTGGAATTTGATGGGCGTGTTCTGCGCGTGGGCGCTCAAGGCCATCAGGGCCATCACCGCCCCGGTCATTCGGGCGGCCAGCTGGGGGATAGGGAGGGCAAATGCGCGGTTTTTCATGTGGAAAAGCTTCTTGAAGGTGGTGCGGGAGCGGCGGCGGGGGTGCCCATGAAAGAGGCCGTACCCGAAGGAAGGCAAACCCCCAAAACGATACAGCAAAAAAGATGCCGGACCTGCCCCTCGGGTAGAACTTTGGCATTGCCTTGGGCGCCTGGTGCGGTTCTGACACCCGACGGCGGAGGCGCGCTTTGGCTAAAGCGCAACAGATAGGCCGCGCGGGTGCTGTCAGTCCTCGCACCTTGTAATTAGTCACCAGGCGGGCTTTGCAATGCTTAGGTCTCTTTTTATTAGGGTATCCACCAATCCGGGTTTTCTGCCGGGTCATGCTGCCGGTTGCCCAGTACCCAAGAGTGTCGCGGACCTGTCAATGCAAAAAAAGGGGCGTTGTCTCCGCGCGAGCAGGCAAGCCTGCGATGGCACGAGGTGTTACAGCTATTTACGTTTGAACTCGGCAGGTGAAACCGCCTGCCGGGGTGTTGGCTGCTTTGACCTGTCAGTCCTGACAGGAAACGCACCTCAATCAGCCTTTGACTATTTTCGGGGCTCGTTCATAGAGTGGCAATGTGTGAGAGGGATCAAGCCGCATGGCCGCCCAGCTCCCCGGCTTGAGAAAGCCATGGGGCAGCGACCAAGCGATTAATAACGATATTCAACTGGGTCTTCATGAAAACGCCTTATTCGCAGCTTCGCCGGCAGATGTTGTCAGTCCTGGGCCTGGGCGCCCTTGCTGGAGGAATGGGCGGGGCGGGCAGTGCCTGGGCCCAGGCCGCGGCTGCCGCCAAGAAGCCGGCCGCACCGGCGGCAGGCGCGACCTGGCGCCTGCTGGTCAATGAAGCGGTGGGGGGCGATACCAACTCCTTTGTGCTGACCAACCGCTACCGCCAGGTCGCCGACTTCATCACCGCCCAGCTCAAGGGGCGGCCCATGGTTGTGGAGCCCATGGTGGACATCAAGCGCTTCATGGCCGCGGCGCAGGGCGCCAGCAAGCCAGAGTTCGTCTTCGGCAAGTCGGTCAACCAGCTGGCCAAGCTGGTGCGCGACAGCGGCTACCAGCCTGTGGTGCGGCGCGCCGATCCCTACAAGGCGGCCTTTATCGTGGCCAAGGAGTCCCCCATCAAAACTCTGGCCGATGCGGCGGATTCAAAAATCATCATGCCCGACGAGTTCGCCGCCACCAGCGCCGTGGCCCTGGCGGAACTGCGGCGGCAAAAACTCAGCCAGGTCCGCGTGACACATGTGCGCTTCCAGGAGGAAGTCGCGCAGTTCGTGAAAACCGGAATGGGCCAGATCGGTGTGGTCAATCCCACCATCGCCAAGAAGTGGGTTGAAGACGGCGGTCGTGTGGTGGCCGAAACACAGCCGGTGGTGAACTGGTCGATGCTGGCCGGCCCCAGCGTGAGCGCGGAGATGGTGCAGCAATTGCGCGATGCGCTGATGGCGACCAGCCCCGAAAGCGCTGCCGTGATGGCTTCCATGGGTGTGAAGGCCTGGGCCAAGGCCGAAAGAAAGGATTACCTGGATTTGTTGGACTACACAAGGGAGTAAAAAAATGAATGCGTTGATCCAAACAGGCCTGCTTTCGCCTCCGGCGTGGCGAACCGGGCTGCTGGCCGCCTTGCTGGCGGTTTCCTGCGGCGTTCAGGCCCAGGAAAAGAAAGCCATACCACCTGCTGTCACACAGGCCGCGGCGGAAATCGCCGCGGAACTCGCCGCCAATTGCCCGCTGGCTCCGGCCAGCGACGTCGATGCCTACACCCAGTGCCGGCAAAAACTCTTCGGCGCCAGCCAGTTGCGAGCGCATGTGGCGTCCATCGTGCTGTGGGGCCGGCAAAACAAGAAAGAGAACGCCACGCTGCGCCAGACCAACCTCACGCAGTTCGCGCCCGACGCCTGGACCGGCATGTATGCGCCGCTGTTCATGTTCAACGGCCGCCATACCGTGGAATGGGTGGCCGACGAGAAGATGTTCCTGGTGCGCCTGGAGGCGGCCTTTCGCAACCGCATGCCGCCGGGCCAGTTTCCCTACCCGTTCTGGCATGACGAGGCCAAATGGGCCATGTACGAGAACGCCCGGACCGTGATGCTGTGGATGAGCCCCGAGGCCACCATCAAGGTGGCGCAGTTCACCGACGTGTCGCCCACGCCGCTGCTGCAGCCGGTGGTGGCGGTGGCGCACGAGAAATACCAGGGCCCCTGGCTGTGGACCGACGACAAGGGCCACACCCAGCCTGCGGTGACCCTGTTCGACGGCCTGTACCGGCCCGAGAACCCCTACCTCAGCAGCGTGGACAAGCGCTACCGCGACCTGGCGCTGCAGATGCGCGAGTCGCAGTGCGTGAACTGCCATGTACCCAACAACCCCGACAAGATGAGCCGCCTGGTGCTGCTGTCCACGCCCGCGCATGCCGCGGCCGAAGTGGACCGCCTGATCAAGGCCGTTCGGGAAGACCGTATGCCGATGGACGAGTTCAGGTTGAGCTACGCCCTGTCGGAGGACAACAAAAAATGGCTGCTTGAGAGTGCGATGGCATTCAAGGCAAGCCTGACAGCTGCCAGGCAATGGGAGGACGAGGCAGCGAAGAAGACTGTGCAATCCGCAATCAACCCTACAAAGGTGATCAAATGAATACAGTGCTGTCACACGTAACCGGTCGCCGCGCGGTTCTTCGCGGCGTGGTGGGCGCCGCGGCCGCCGTGGCCTGGCAGGGCTTTCCAGCCATCAGCTGGGGCCAGCAACAGGCGGGGGGGGCGGACCGCTGGCGGCTGCTGATCAATGAGGCGGTCACGGCGGACCTGAGCATCTCCATGCTGGCCCTGCGCTACAAGGGCCTGGCCGACTACCTGGGCGGGCAGATCCGCAGCAAGCAGGTGCTGGTCGATCCTGTCATCGACATCCAGAACTTCGTGCGGCAGGCCTCGTCGGACCAGAAGCCGCTCATGGTGTTCGGCAAATCCGTCAACCAGCTGTCCAAGCTGGTTCGCGACGGCGGCTACCAGCCCTTGGTGCGGCGGCCCGAGCCCTACAAGGCGGCCTTTATCGTGAAAAAAGATTCGTCCATCAATGAGATCGGGCAGTTGAGCGGCAAAAAGATCCTGATGCCCGACGAGTCTTCCGCCACGGTGGCGGTCGCGCGTGCCGAGATGCGTCGCCTGAATGTGCGCGAGCCCTACATCTCCTACACGCGCTACCAGGACTCCGTTTCCACCCAGGTGGCCGCGGGCTTGGCCGAGGTGGGCGCGGTGAACCCGACCATCGCCAAGAAATGGCAGGAAGGCGGCGGCCGCGTCATCGGTGAAACCCAGCCGGTGGTGAATTGGTCTGTGCTGGCCGCTCCCGGCGTGCCGGCGGATATGGTCAGCAAGCTGACGGAATCCCTGCTGGCCCTGAACAGCCAACCGGCTGGCATCCTGTCAGAGATCGGCGTCAAGCAGTGGGTCAAGGCCGACCGCAAGGAATACCTCGCGCTGCTGGATTACACCCACGAATAAGCGGAACAAGCAGAACTGGCGCACCCGCGCCGCGCTGTTGCGCAAAGCAAAAACACCCGCCGCGGCGGGTGTTTTTTTGGGAGAGGGGGAACCGGCGGTCCGTTCAGGCCAGCAGGTCGCGCAGCGTGCGCGCGATCACCTTGGTCGCGCGGCGCAGGTCTTCGAGTTCAAGGCGCTCGTCGGCGCGCTTGGCATGCGATTCGAGCACGGTGCGCGGCCCGGCGCCGTAGATCACGCCCGGGATGCCGGCTTCGGCGTACAGGCGCACGTCGGTGTACAGCGGCGTGCCCATGGCCGGGATTTTCTGGCCGAACATGGCCTCGCCGTGTTTCTGGATGGCCTCCACCAGTGGCTTGTTGCCCGGCAGCGGCCGCATGGAATTGGCCAGCAGCAGTCGCTTGATGTCGACCGTGATGCCCTTGCACCCGGCGGCCGCGTTGGCGATCACTTTGCGGATGTTGGCTTCGACTTCGGCCGGGTTCTCTTCGGGGATCATGCGGCGGTCCAGCTTGAACACCACCTTGCCGGGCACCACATTGGTGTTGGTGCCACCCTCGATGCGGCCCACGTTGAGGTAGGGGTGTTGGATGCCTTCGACCTTGGACGTGACCTGCTGGTAGAGCGCGTTCTGCGCGTAGAGGGCGTTGAGGATGTGCACGGCGCCCTGCAGCGCGTCGACGCCGGTATCGGGAATCGCGGCGTGCGCCATCTTGCCGTGCACCGTCACTTCCATCTGCAGGCAGCCATTGTGCGCAGTGACGACTTCGTAAGAGAAACCGGCCGCGATCAGCAGGTCGGGTTTGGTGAGGCCTTGCTTGAGCAGCCAGCCCGGGCCCATCTCGCCGCCGAATTCCTCGTCATAGGTGAAGTGCAGTTCGACCGCGCCTTTGAGCGGCGCGCCCAGCGCTTCGAGTGCGCGCACCGCGAAGGTGAAGCTGGCGAAATCGCATTTGCTGACGGCGGCGGCGCGTCCATAGATCTTGCCGTCCACAATCTCGCCGCCGTAGGGGTCTTGGGTCCAGCCTTCGCCGGGCGGCACCACATCGCCGTGGGCGTTGAGGGCGATGGTCTTGCCTTCGCCCTTGTTGCCGTAGTGGCGCCGCACGATCAGGTTGGTGATGGATTCCATGCCGTAGCCGCGCACCTCGGCTTCGGGGACGGGATGCTTCTCGGCTTCGAAGCCGAAGGCCTTGATGAGTTCGGCGGTGCGCTCGGCATGCGGCGCGTTGTTGCCCGGCGGCGTGTCGGTGGGCACGCGTATGAGCTGCTGCAGGAAAGCGGTTTCGTCGTCGAAGTGGGCGTCAATCCAGCTGTCGAGCTTTGCGTAGTCGGTGGAGAGGGTCATGGTGTTCAGGGTGCGAGATGGGTGAGCAAATGGGAGAAAGCCTGGATGGAGAGCTCGATGTCGTCGCTGGTGCTGCTTTCCAGCGGGTTGTGGCTGATGCCGGAGTTCTGGCCGCGCACAAACAGCATGGCCTGCGGCATCACCTTGTGCAGCTTCATGGCGTCGTGGCCGGCGCCGCTGGGCATGGCGTGCAGCGGCACACCCAGCGAATCGACCGCGCGCTCCCAGCGTTGCTGCCAGGCCGGCGCGCTGGGCGCGGCGGCGGCGCGTTCGGTCAGCTCCGTCGTGAAGTGAACGCCGCGGCGTTCGCAGATGGCCTTGAGCTCGGCCAGCACGTCGGCCACCAGCGCGTCGCGCTGCGCATCGACGGGCGCGCGCAAGTCGAGCGAAAACAGGCAACGCCCCGGCACCACGTTGATGGAGCCGTTGGGCACCTGCAGCATGCCCACGGTGCCGACCGAGTCGCCGTCTTGCGCCGCACGGCGCTCCACATAGAGCACCAGTTCGGCCACCGCGGCGGCCGCATCGCGGCGGCGGTTCATGGGCGTGGTGCCGGCGTGGCTGGCCATGCCGGTGACTTCGCAGAGGTAGCGCACATTGCCGTTGATGGAGGTCACGATGCCCAGCGGCAAGTCAAGCTCATTGAGCACCGGGCCCTGTTCGATATGCACCTCGACAAAACCCAGGTAGCCGCCGGCATTGCGTTTGATCTTCGGGATGTCTTCGGGCTTGAGGCCGGCCTTGTGCATGGCCTCGCGCATGGTGATCCCGTCGGCGTCTTTTTGCTCCAGCCACTCGGGCTTGAAATCGCCGATCAGCGCACCCGACCCGAGGAAGGTGGCCTTGTAGCGCTGGCCTTCTTCTTCGGCAAAGCCCACGACCTCGATGTTGAAGGGCAGGCGTTTTCCCTGGCGGTGCAGCTCCCGCACGCAGGCCATGGGCGCAAAAATGCCGAGCCGGCCGTCGTATTTGCCGCCGTTGCGCACGGTGTCGTAATGGCTGCCAGTGAGCAGGGTCTTGGCGCCGGGCGCCGAAGCCTTGTAAACACCCACCACATTGCCGACGGCGTCTATGCTCACCTCGTCAAACCCACACTCGCGCATGGTGCTGCTGATGTAGGCCGCGCAGGCGCGGTGCGCGTCGGTCAGGTAGGTCACCGTGAGCTGGCCTCTTTCAAGATAGCCCGGATCGCTGTATTGCGACATGGCCTCGTGCCAGTCCCACACGTCGTTGCCCAGCGCGGGCGCGGCGTTGAACTTGTCGTTGAGTCTCAGTTCAACAATGCGGTGGATGTTGCGCAGGTTTTCCTGCAGCTCGAAGTCGGGGTGGTTCAGCAGGCGGCGCGCGAAGGTCTCGATGATCTGCCGGCGGTTCAGGCCGGTGCCACGCGGGCCGCGCACCGCGAGGATGAAGGGGAAGCCGAACTTGGCGTTGTAGTCGGCGTTCAGTTTTTGCAGGGTGGCGAATTCTTCCGGCGTGCAGTCGGTAAGGCCGGCCTTGCCCTGTTCGTGGGTGGATTCGGCCGTGAGGGATTTGCTGACCATGGCCTTGCCGGCCAGTTCTGGGTGGGCCTGGATGAGCTGGACCTGTGCGTCCCTGCCCGCCGCGCGCAGCACCTGGGCCATCGCGTGCTTCAAATGCGCCAGCGAGCGGAAGGGACGGGCGTCCAGCGCTTTTTCAGCCACCCAGGGTGAGTGTTCGTAAAGCCCGTCCAGCAGCTGCAGGGCCTGCTCGCGCGGCGCGGTGTTGACCTGTTCAAGGGTGATGGCCATGTTCAGCTTTCCTGCCGGGGCATGTAAGGGTGGGTGGCCTGCCAGTGGCGGGCGATGTCGATGCGGCGGCAGACCCAGACACGGTCGTGCTTCTGCACGTGGTCCAGGAAACGCTGCAGCGCCACGATGCGGCCGGGCCGGCCCAGCAGGCGGCAGTGCATGCCTATGCTGAGCATCTTGGGCGATGTATCGCCTTCTGCGTATAGCGCGTCAAAGCTGTCGCGCAGGTAGATGAAAAAATCCTCGGCCTGCGAAAACCCCTGGGGCAGGGCAAAGCGCATGTCGTTGGTGTCCAGCGTGTAGGGCACGACCAGGCGGGGCACCACCACGCCGTCGGTGCGCGCCACCTCGGTCCAGAAGGGCAGGTCGTCGCCGTAGTAGTCGCTGTCGTATTCAAGCCGGCCGTCGTCGGCCACCAGCCGGCGCGTGTTGGGGCTGTCGCGGCCGGTGTACCAGCCCAGCGGCCGCGTGCCGGTGAGTTTTTCAATCGCGTCCAGCCCCAGGCGCATATGTTCGCGTTCCGTGGCTTCGTCGACCTGCTGGTAGCTGATCCAGCGCCAGCCGTGGCAGGCGATTTCGTGGCCGAGTTCGGTGAAGGCCGCCGCGACCTCGGGGTGGCGCTGCAGTGCCATGCCCACGCCAAAGACGGTCAGCGGCAGCCCGCGCTTTTCAAACTCGCGCAATATGCGCCACACGCCCACGCGCGAGCCGTATTCGTAAATGCCTTCCATGCTCAGGTGGCGGTCGGCAAAGCTGGGCGGGTTGGCCATCTCTGACAGGAACTGCTCGGAGCCGGCGTCGCCGTGCAGCACGCAGTTCTCGCCGCCTTCTTCGTAGTTGAGCACGAACTGCACGGCGATGCGGGCCTGGCCGGGCCACTGTGCGTGCGGCGGCTTGCGGCCGTAGCCGATGAGGTCCCTGGCATATGTGGCCCCCACGCTCGTCACTGCGTGTACTTCGCTGCCCCCCGAGGGGGCTAATTTTCCTTGGGGCGGCCCGGCGGAAAATTGCTTTGCTTTTGAGTTCATGACAGCGCCATCGAAATATCGTTGGTCGGCACCTTGCGGTCGAAGGCCAGGTTTTCCTCGACGTGCAGCAGGTGTTCGGTCATGAGGCGCACGGCCAGGGCTTCGTCCCTGGCGGCCAGGGCCTTGACGATTTCGGCGTGCTCGTCGTTGGAATGTTCGGCGGCGGTGGCCGTCTGGTACATCAGGGTGATCAGCGCGCAGCGCGAGATCAGCTCGCCCAGCAGCTGCGCCAGCACCTCGTTGCCCATGAGCTCGGCCATGCGCACGTGGAAGTCGCCCAGCAGTTCGGTGCGGCCGGGCACGTCGTTGAGGGCGGATTTCTCGCGGGCCACATGTTCTTTGAGCGCCTTGATCTTGGCGGGGGTGACTTCGCGTACAAAGGCGCGCGTCATTTCGGCTTCGAGCATGCGGCGCACGGCGAAGACCTGGCGCGCCTCCATCGCCGAGGGCGCGGCCACAAAGGCGCCGCGCGCCGGCTCCAGGCGGATGAGCCGGTTTTGCGAGAGCTGGAACAGCGCCTGCCGCACCAGCGTGCGCGACACGCCGAAATGGTCGGCGAGTTTTTGTTCGGCCAGCTTGGTGCCCGGGTGCAGCCTGTGCTCCACAATCGCCTTGGTCAGCGCCTCGACAATGGTGTGGGTGGTTGATGATTCCATCGGGCCATGATAGCCGCAATCTCCAAAACTGTATACACTTTTGGTAAACCAAATTCAGAAGGACCGCCATGGGCTTGAGCACACATGTACTGGACACCATGCACGGCGTGCCGGCCGGCGGCATGAAAGTCTCGCTCTACACCACGCAAGGCGGGCAAGCCACGCTGGTCAAAACCTTCAGCCTGAACGGCGACGGCCGCAACCCGGATGGGCCGCTTTACGACAGCGCCAGCCTGAAAGCCGGCACCTACCGCCTGGTCTTTGAGGTTGCCGCCTATTTCAGGGCGCGCGGTGTGGCGCTGCCCGAGCCGGCCTTCCTGGACCAGGTCAGCCTGGACTTCGGCGTGGCCGATACCAGCGCCCACTACCACGTGCCGCTGCTGGTCAGCCCCTGGAGCTATTCCACCTACCGCGGCAGCTAAGGCCCTGTGTCCAGGCCCTAGGGAAAACACGGTCACCGCCGTGTCATCCCCGCGTCATGGGGCGCGGCGACAATCGACTGTTTTGACCACTTTCCCGCTCCCTATGAATGTCAAGCCAATCGGCGCCCTCAGTCCCTTGAACCGCCGCCAAGCCCTGCTGCTGTCCGCAGGCACTGCCGCCAGCCTCGCGCTTCCCGCTGCCATGGCGCAGGGCCCTTCCGGCGCTTACCCGGACCGTCCCGTCAAGATCGTGGTGCCCTTCGCGCCCGGCGCCGGCACCGACGCGATAGCGCGGCTGGTCGCGCAAAAACTCGGTGAAGTCCTCAACGCTTCGTTTGTGGTCGACAACCGCGCCGGCGCCTCGGGCGCCATCGGCACGCAGTTTGTGGCGCAATCGCCGGCCGACGGCTACACACTACTGCTGGTGGCATCGCCTTTCACCACGGTGGCCGCTTCGCTGCCCAGCGCCAACTACGACCCGCTGCGCCAGTTCACGCCGGTCGGCATGATCGCCAGCGGCCCGCTGGTTTGGGTCGCCAACACCAAGCTGCCGGCCAACAACATGAAAGAACTGGTGCGCCTGGCCAGGCAGAAACCCGGCGCGCTCAATTACGGCTCCGCCGGCGCCGGCGGCGTGAACCATCTGGTGCTGGAGCTGCTCAAGTCCCGCACCGGCACCTTCATCACCCACATTCCCTACCGCGGCGTTGCACCTGCCACCATGGACATGATCGGCGGGCAGATCCACCTCGTCACCGGCACCATTCCCGCGCTGCTGCCCTTCATCAAGAATGGCAGCGTCAAGCCGCTGGCCGTCACCAGCGCCAAACGCTCCAGCGCCTTGCCCGACGTTCCCAGCATGGCCGAAGCCGGCTTGCCCAGCATCGACGTGGTCAACTACTTCGCCCTCATGGCCCCCGCAGGCACCCCGCCCGCCATCGTCAACACCCTCAACGCCGCCATCAACAAGGTCGTGGTCATGCCCGAGGTGGTGGCCCGCTTCAAGGCCGACGCCGTCGAAGCCGCCCCTGGCTCGCCCGCGCTGCTGGGCCACTTCATCGAAGCCGATTACCGCGCCTGGCGGAACGTCGTGAAAACCCAAAACCTGCAAATCGAGTAGAAAAAAGCCCCCACGGTCGCTCACTTCGTGTAGCTTCCTGCCCCCCGAGGGGGCCGCCCGCCTGCGGTCTGGCAAAGCCAGTCCCGCGGCTCATGCTGGTGAAGAGTTCGGGCGCAACCAGTGGAGGGGTATTTACCGGCGGGCACCGAGGGTCCGGCCTTGCCGGCCCCAGGCGCCGTCCCCTCGGGGGGAGAACAGGCTACACGCAGTGAGCCTGGACAGGGGAGCAATCAGTCAATCCTGTCCTTCAGTGAGCGTATCCAGCTGGAACTTCCCGCTTTTGTGCCACAGCCAGGTGTCGGTATAAACCACCTTGCCCATGCGCGTAGGTGCCGGGAAGGGTGAGGCGTCCTGGATCATTTTGGTGATGTCCGCCATCACCTCGGGCGCATGTTTCGGCGCGCGCATCCAGTCCAGGCGGGTCACGCGGCCGGCGCGGTCTATTTCCACGTTCAGCACACCGACGGCATACAGCAGCGGCGGCATCTTGCCTTTGTAGATGCGGTCTGAATTGAGGCCGTAAATGTGCGAGGCGCCGTCTTCGCGATAGGCGCGTGGCGTGGAGGCGCTTGAGCTGCGGGCCGAGCCCTTGGGGCCGGCGATGGGCCCTATCACCGGTGAGTCGGGTGCCGCGGCGGGGCCGGCGGGTGCGGGCGTGGCTTCTGGAGCCGTCTTGCAAGCGCTCACTACAGCGGCGGTTGCGGCGGAGAGCAGGCCCACCAGCCAGAAGCGGCGCGGGGCGCCGGAAGAGGGGGAGGAAGCGGAAGAAGGCATCTCTGGTGTTGTCATGGTTTGCCTTTCGGTTCATGGGGTTTTGCATATACCCGCCATCACGCATGCGAACTGCGCGCTGCCCGGGTGGTGCTAAGGTGTAATTTTGCCGACTATTCCGTTTCCACACGTCAACCAACACGTCACCAATGGTTTCCTGCAACACCGGTTTGTTACTGGAGTCCCTGCTGGCCCGCCTGGCCTCGTCACCGGCGGTGCTGGTGCAGGTGGCCGGAACGCAAGGCTCCGTCCCGCGCGAATCGGGCACCTGGATGGCCGTGTTCGCCGATGCCGTTGTTGGCACCATAGGCGGCGGCCATCTTGAATACGATGCCATCGCACGGGCGCGCGCGGTGCTCGGTGGTGCAGCTTCCATGGATGCCGATGCGCTGTTGCGCGTAGCGCTGGGCCCGTCGCTGGGCCAGTGCTGCGGCGGCGTGGTGCAACTGCGCTTTGAGCGGGTAGAGGCCGGTGATGCGGCGGCGCTCGCGCAGCGGCTGGGGTCGCCGCGGCTCACCCCGGTCGCATTGTTCGGCGGCGGCCATGTGGGCCATGCGCTCGCGCGGGTGCTTGAACCTTTGCCCTTTGCGCTGGACTGGATAGACAGCCGCGACGGCGTGTTCCCGCCCAGCGTGGCGCCGCGCGTGCGCTGCGAGCATTCCGATCCGGTGCAGGCCGCCGTGCCCGGCCTGGCGCCGCAGTCGCGTGTGCTGATCATGAGCTTCAGCCATGCCGAGGACCTGGACGTGCTGGGCGCCTGCCTGAAGCGCCAGCGCGAGCAGGGCGATCTTCCCTATATCGGCCTGATAGGCAGCAAGAGCAAATGGGCGGCCTTCCGGCACCGGCTGGAGGCCAGGGGTTTCACGCCGGATGAGCTGGCGCATGTCACCTGTCCCATCGGCGTGCCGGGTATCAGTGGCAAAGAGCCCGAGGTGATTGCGGTGGCTGTCGCGGCCCAACTGCTGCAAACGCTCGACGCGCCATGAACCGGCGCGTTTCAGTTTTGCGTCTGCGGGCGAAGCCGATACACTTCCACCATCAGGTCGCAGCGGAGCCGGGAAACGCGCTGAACAAGCCAGTTTCTTTTGTTCGTGACCCGTTTCTGCTTACAGCGCCCGCAGTGGTGAGCAGCCTTTCATAGGTTGAGAGATATGGAAAGCTACCTCCTGGACTGGGCCAACCTGCTGCTGCGCTGGGTCCACGTCATCACCGCCATCGCCTGGGTCGGTTCCTCGTTCTACTTCGTTTTCCTCGACAGCAGCCTCACGCCGCCTGTCGATGAAGACCTCAAAAAGCAGGGCGTGAGCGGCGAGCTCTGGGCCGTGCACGGCGGCGGTTTTTACCATCCCGTCAAGTTCGCCGTCAGGCCGCCGCAGCTGCCGGCCCACCTTCACTGGTTTTACTGGGAAAGCTACAGCACCTGGCTCTCGGGCTTCGCGCTGTTCACGGTGTCCTACCTCTGGAACGCCGGCACCTACCTGGTCGACAAGTCGCTGATGAACTGGTCGCCCGGCGCGGCGGCCGCTGTGGCGCTGTCATTCTTTGTGGTGTTCTGGATGCTGTACGACGGCATCTGCCAGCTGTTCGGTCAAAAGAAAAATGGGGACGCCATCGTGGGCGCATTGGTGGCAGTGCTGGTGTGCGTCGCATCCTGGCTGGCCTGCCACTGGTTCGCCGGGCGCGCGGCCTTTTTGCTGGTGGGCGCCATGATGGCCACTGCCATGAGTGCCAATGTATTTTTCTGGATCATCCCCGGCCAGCGCAAGGTGGTCGCCGCCATCCAGGCCGGCGAGGCGGTGGACCCTGTGCACGGCCAGCGCGGCAAGCAGCGCAGCGTGCACAACACCTATTTCACGCTGCCAGTGCTGTTTGCCATGCTGAGCAACCACTACAGCTTCACCTGGAGCCATCCGCAAAACTGGCTGGTGCTCATCCTCATGATGCTGGCCGGCGCGGCCATACGCCAGTTCTTTGTGCTGCGCCACGGCCACAAGCTGGGCCGCAACCGGCACCCGCTGGGCTATGCGCTGGTGGGCGTGGCCGTCATTGTGGGTGTCATTGTGTGGATGAGGCCGGCGCCGGTCGCCATGCCGGCTGCCATGTCGTCCGCGGTGGGGTACGGCCAGGTGCAGCCCATCCTGGCGCAGCGTTGTTACCAGTGCCATGGTGAACAGGTGCAGATGAAGAATGTGCGTCTTGATTCGCCTGCGGCCCTCAGGCTCCACGCGCCGCAGGTTTACCAGCAGGCCGTGGTCACGCGCCTCATGCCCATGAACAACGCGACCGGCATCACCGAAGCGGAGCGCCAGGTGATCAAAAGCTGGTTCAATGCGGGCGCGAAAACCGAATAGCGCCTACCAGTTGCTCGCCAGCCCGGCGGCGCGCGTGGAGGGCTTCTCGAAATGCCGCGCCAGGAAATCCACAAAGGCCTTCACCCGCGCCGAATGCTGGTGGCGCGCCGGGTAGACCGCGTGGATGTCGGCCGCCGGCGTGCGGTAGTTTTCCAGTACCTGCACCAGCCGGCCGCTGCGAAGGTATTTGGCGATGTCCCATTCGGCACGCATGAGGATGCCGTGGCCGTCCAGCGCCCAGTTCACCGCGATCTCGCCGTCGCTGGTGCTGAGGTTTCCATGCACCTTGACGGCCTGCGTCTGTTTGCCCGATGCCAGGCGCCAGGTGCCATAGGCCTCATCGCCCTGGCGTATGCCTATGCAGTTGTGCCGCGCGAGGTCGTGCGGCACCCTGGGCGTGCCGTGGCGCGCCAGGTAGGCCGGTGAGGCGCACAGCAGGCGCCGGTTCGGCGCGATCATGCGCGCGACCACGCGGGCATCGGGGGGCTCGCCGAAGCGTATGCAGACATCGAAGGCGTCATCGGTCAGCGGCGGCGGGTTGACCGTGAGCTGCAGCTGCACTTCCACCTCGGGACAGGCCCTGACGAAACGCGAGACCAGCGGCGCCACGTGGCTGCGGCCAAAGCCCTGGGTGGTGTTCACCCGCAGCAGGCCCTTGGGCGCGGCCACGGCGCTGGAAACCTGCTGCTCCATGTCATCAATGTCGGCGAGGATGCGGCGCGCATGGGCCAGGTAAATCTCGCCTTCCTGCGTGAGGCTGGCGCGCCGCGTCGTGCGGTTGAGCAGTTGCACGCCCAGCCTGGCCTCCATCTGCGCGAGCCGCTTGCTGGCGGCGGCCGTGCTGACGCCGAGCTCGCGCGCTGCGGCCGACAGGCTGCCGTAGCGCGCCAGCAGGCTGAAAAAAGCCATTTCGGAAGGGGCGGAAGCGGGCGAAATCATTCGTAACCTGAAGTTAACAATGGCATCACTTTAGGGGATTTTGTTGTCAAATCCAATCGTTATATTGGAAGCTTCATCAGCAAGGAAACCCATGAAGACCTACAAGATCGCCTGCATTCCCGGCGACGGCATCGGCAAGGAGGTCGTCCCGGCCGGCCAGCAGGTGCTGCAAGCCCTGGCCGCCACGCAAGACAAATTCCGTTTCGAGTTCACGTCCTATGGCTGGGGCGGCGACTGGTACCGCGAGCACGGCGTGATGATGCCCGACAAGGGGCTGGACGAGCTGCGCGGCAAGGACGCCATTTTGTTCGGCTCGGCCGGCGACCCGCACATTCCCGACCACATCACGCTCTGGGGCCTGCGCCTCAAGATCTGCCAGGGCTTTGACCAATACGCCAATGTGCGGCCCACGCGCATACTGCCCGGCATCGACGCGCCGCTCAAGCGCTGCAGGCCGCAGGACCTCAACTGGGTCATCCTGCGCGAGAACTCCGAGGGCGAATATGCGGGCGTGGGCGGCCGCGCCCACCAGGGCCACCCGATCGAGGTGGCGACCGATGTGTCGATGATGACGCGCGCCGGCGTCGAGCGCATCATGCGCTACGCCTTCAGGCTGGCGCAGTCGCGCCCGCGCAAGCTGCTCACCGTGGTCACCAAGTCCAACGCCCAGCGCCATGCCATGGTGATGTGGGACGAGATCGCACTGCAGGTCAGCAAGGAGTTTCCGGACGTCACCTGGGACAAGGAACTGGTCGACGCCTGCACCGCCCGCATGGTCAACCGCCCGGCCTCGCTGGATACCGTGGTCGCCACCAACCTGCATGCCGACATCCTGAGCGACCTGGCCGCCGCGCTGGCCGGCAGCCTGGGCATCGCGCCCACCGGCAACATCGATCCCGAGCGCCGCTACCCCAGCATGTTCGAACCCATCCACGGCTCGGCCTTCGACATCATGGGCAAGGGCCTGGCCAACCCGGTCGGCACCTTCTGGAGCTGCGTGATGCTGCTCGAGCACCTGGGCGAGGCTGCGGCCGCCGCGGTGCTGATGGACGCGATTGAAAAAGTCACCGCCGATACCGCGCTGCACACGCGCGACCTCGGCGGCCAGGCCGGCACGGCGCAGGTGACCGAAGCCGTCTGCACGGAGGTGGGCCGGCGCCTGTTGCAGGCCGCCTGAACGCCGGCGCCCGGTTCAAATGCCGGGGATGGCACGCGCAGAGCATCCTTGAAAATACCAGGAGACACAGCATGAATGCAGGGCTCAAGACTTGGATAGGCATCTTCTGTATCGCGGCAAGCTCCGGCCTGGCGGCGCAGCCGGCCCCGGCCTGCCCCGACAAGAACCTGTGGTACTGGCAGGCCTTTCCGCCTGGCGGCGAGTCCGACCTGTCGGCGCGCCACCAGCAGGTGGTGCTCAAGAAAAAATGCCCGGCCGTGGACGCCATCATCCAGTACAAGGCCGGTGCGGGCGGCGGCCTCATGTGGAGCCAGATGAACAGCCTGCCGGGCGACGGCTTCAATGTGGTAGGCATCAACCTGCCGCACATCGTGTTCCAGCCCATCGAAGGCGAGGTGCAGTACAAGACCGCCGACGTCGTGCCGGTCTTCTGGTTCCACTACACGCCCGACGTGCTGGTGGTGCCCGAAAAAAGCCCCCTCAAGACCTTCGCGGAATTCATTGCCGCCGCGAAGAAGGAGCCAGGCAAGCTCAACCTCGGCGGCTCGGGCCTGAACTCGGCCAACCATGCGGCGCATGAGCGGCTCAACGCGGCTTTCGGTATCAAGAGCACCTATGTGCCCTACAAGGGAACAGGCGACATGTCCCTGGCCGTGGTCGGTGCGCAGGTCGACGGCGCGGTGACCTACACGCCCTTTGCCATCGCCAACAAGGGCAAGGTGCGACCGCTCGCGGTGGCCATGGAAAAGCGCCACCCGCTGATGCCCGACGTGCCCACTTTCCGCGAGCTGGGCGTGGACTGGGTGGACGGCGCCTACCGCGGCATAGGCGTGCCCAAGTCCACACCGCCCGAAGCGCGAAAGCGCCTGTCGGACTTGTGGGCTCTGCTCAACAGCGACCCCGAGATGAAGGAGCTTGCCGCCAGGAACGGCTTTGAGCTCATCAACGTCGGCACGGAGCAGATGGACGTCTTTATGAAAGAGCGCATCCGCATCTACACCGAAGGCGCGCGGCGGCTGGGGCTGGGCAAGAAGTAGCGTCGGCCGGCTTTACGTTCAATGCGTGGTCGAGTTCGAGAACAGGTTCAGCACCACCACGCCTGCGATGATCAACCCCATGCCCACCATGCCCCAGAGGTCTATCTTCTGCTGGTGCACAAAAAAGCTGGTGATGCTGATCAGCACAATGCCCAGGCCAGACCAGATCGCGTAGGTGATGCCGGTGGGGATGGATTTCATGGTCACGGTGAGCAGGTACAGTGCCGTGCCGTAGCCCGCGATGCTGATCAGCGAAGGCACCAGCCGGGTAAAGCTCTCGCTGGACTTGAGCGCCGTGGTGGCGATGACTTCGGCAACGATGGCAATGCCCAGGGCGACGTAGGCGTTCATGCGGTGTTGCTTTCTGCTTTGAAGAAGGAAGAACCATTCTAGGCAACGAGCCCATGCTGGGCGAACGACCTTGCTCCATGATTTGTCTTTCTTCATCTGTGTAAATCTGCGTAATCTGCGGATAAAAATCATCCACAGATTTCGCAGATTGACGCAGATTGAAGACGGGGCGTTTGTACCCGAGGCCGATATGGGTTTTTCGTTATTCCCAAAGCTTTTCAGCCCGCTCGGTTACTGCCCGGTTACCACGGCACAATCAGGGGTGGAGACTTTTCAATGACCGCAGCCAAGACACCCACCCCCGACGCCGCCACCCAGCCGCGCGAATTCCTCGAGCACCTCTACCGCGCCGCCGTCACGCGCGCGCTACCGCTGGAGAACACCGCCCGCTACCTGCCCAAACCGCCCACGCCCGAAAGCGGCGGCCGCACCATCGTGATCGGCGCGGGCAAGGCCGGCGGCTCCATGGCGCAAGCGGTCGAGGCCCTGTGGCCGGCCGATGCGCCGCTCGAAGGACTGGTCGTCACGCGCTACCACCATATCCCGCCGCGGCCCGAGGGCCTGAAGCAGCGCATCGAGATCGTCGAGGCCGCCCACCCGGTGCCGGATGCCGCCGGCCTTGCGGCCGCCCAGCGCATCCTGGCCCTGGTGCAGGGCTTGACTGAAAACGACCTGGTGCTATGCCTCATCTCGGGCGGCGGGTCGGCCCTGCTCACGCTGCCGGCCGAAGGCCTGACGCTGGAAGACAAGCAGCGCATCAACAAGGCCCTGCTCAACAGCGGCGCGAATATTTCCGAAATGAACTGCGTGCGCAAACACCTCTCGCGCATCAAGGGCGGGCGCCTGGCCGCGGCCTGCGCGCCCGCGCGCGTGGTGACGCTCACCATCAGCGACGTGCCGGGCGACGACCCCTCCATCATCGCCAGCGGCCCCACCGTGCCCGACGCGACCAGCTGCGCCGACGCGGTGGCGATCTTGCAGCGCTACGGCATTGAGGTGCCGGGCGCCATCATGAGCCTGCTCGAGCAGGGCGCGCTGGAAACCCCCAAGCCCGGCGACGCGGTCTTCAAGGGCCACGAAGTACATATGATCGCCACGCCCCAGCAGTCGCTGGAAGCCGCCGCCGCCGTGGCGCGCTCGGCCGGCCTACAGGCCTACATCCTGAGCGACGAGATGGAAGGCGAATCGCGCGAGGTCGGCAAGGTGCATGCGGCGCTGGCGCGCGCCGTGGCGCACAAGGGCCAGCCCTTCAGCAAGCCCTGCGTGATTTTGAGCGGCGGCGAGACCACCGTCACCGTGAAGAAACAGCCCGAAGGCACACCGCGCGGCCGTGGCGGGCGCGCCGGCGAATTCTGCATGGGCCTGGCGCTGGCGCTGCAAGGCCAGCCCGGCGTATACGCGCTGGTCGCCGACACCGACGGCATAGACGGTGTGGAAGACAATGCGGGCGCTTTCGTGGCGCCTGACACGTTGCGGCGCGCACTCGCCAAGGGCATGAAGCTGGACCAGTACCTGGATCGCAATGACGCCTATGGTTATTTCGACCCGCTGGGCGGCCTGGTCATCACCGGGCCCACGCATACCAACGTCAACGATTTCAGGGCGTTGCTGGTGTTATAGGTTCGCCCGGCAAGGCGTTACAGTGTGGGCTGTTCACATGAGGATCAGGAGCCTGCATGTCCAACGGCAAAAATTCACCGCCATCCCTTGGCACCCGCGATAAGGCGGTGATCGAGGGCGCAATCGAAAAGATCAACCGGCAGATCAAGATACTGCGGGCCTTCAAGGTATCGGTGACGCAAACCGGCTGGGACTCGAGCGTGGAGTCCCTCCAGAAGAAAGTCAATACCACTTTGGTCGACAGCTTTGGCGTGGGCACGCCCGAGTACCGGCAGTTCGCTGTGGCGATACAGGACTTTCTGCTGGACACCACTTTCGGTGACCGTTTCACGGATGAGGAGCGCCAGCAAAAAGTCAAGGAAGGCATCGAGCTGGCCACCACCCGCGTGACGGCCGCCAAGCAGTTGCTGACGGATCGCCTCAATGGTTCGGCCGCAGCCGCACCAGCCACTGCGCCTGCGCCGCCCGCAACAGCCGAGCCGCTGGCGGAGGCGGAACCCGTACCCACACCCGTACCCGTACCCACACCCGCACCCGCACCAGCACCAGCACCAGCACCAGCACCAGCAGCGGCCCCAACACCTTCACCACCACCCACTCCAAAGAGGACGCCTATGTCACAGATTGACTCTTCTTCCGCCGCCGCGCCGCAAGCGGGGCCTGGTGGCGGCGTCGCCATCCTGGGCCTGGGGGGCGATGCGGTGGGCGATGCCTGCGAGCTCGTGGAGCGATTGGGCCTGCAGGCATCCATACTCGACGCCGTGTCCATCGACCAGCTTGAAGGGCTGCGCAATGTGGGCTTCTTGCTGCTGCTGCCCGGCAACAAACCCGATTCGCCTGCCGCCATGCTGGCCATCGGGTTCATGCTGGCCGCGCTGGGCCGCAGCCGCATTGCCTGCCTGCTGTCCGAAAACGACACCCTGCCGGATGTCCTGAAGGGCGCGACCAGCATCACGGTCGACGAGTCGGGCTTGTGGCAGTTGCTGCTGGCGCGCGAGATGAAGCGGGCCGGCCTGGACGTGGACCTGAACCGCGCCGTGTGAGCGGCGAGATGCAGCGGCCATGACGGCCGGGGCTGTCAGACGGCCGTGATGCCGCCGTTGCCCGCGCCCGCAGCCAGTTCCGGCGGATGCGTGACGATGGACTTGAGCTCCGGCCTGGCTGTCTGCAGGGCCTTGAGGTCGGGCACCGGCCGGCGCAGGCTGTCGCTGCCCTCAAATACCTGTTCAAGCGCCTGGCTTGCGGCCAGCAATTGCGCATCACCATGCAGCCGACCGATCACCTGCAGGCCGAAGGGCATGCCGTGCTCGTCCTTGCCGCAGGGCAGGGCCAGCGCCGGGTTGGTCGCCAGCGTGACCGTATAGGTCAGGCCCAGCCAGTGGTAGTAGTTGCGCATGGCCTTGCCGTCGATCTTGCCGGCGTAAAGTTCCGTCCAGGGGAAAGGCGTGACGGGTGTGACCGGCGCGAGGATGAGGTCGTAGTGCTCGAAGGCCTTGGCGAAGCGGCGCGAGATGCGCGTCTGCTCCAGGTGCGCCCAGGCGCGGTCGGCCAGCGTGATGGCGGCGGCGATCTCCATGTTGTCGCGCACATTCGGGCCCAGCGTTTCGGGGGCCTTGCGGTAGGTGTCGGCAAAGGCCGCCACAAAACTCTCGGCGCGCAGCGTGTCGAAGGCGCGGTCGGCCTCGTCCAGCTTCAGGTCCACCGGCTCGCAGCGGGCGACCAGCGGCCGTATGGCTTCCACACGCTGGCGGAACACGCGGCGTATCTCCGGGTCGACGATGCAGACGCCGAAATCCTCGGTGGTGCCGACGCGCAGCGTCGACAGGTCCACCGGCTTGAGCGGCCAGAAAGCCGAGGCGTCCACCGGGTAAGACAGCGGGTCGTGCGCGTTCGCACCCACGCTGGCGGACATCAGCAGCGCCGTATCGGCCACATTGCGCCCCATCGGGCCCAGCACGGAAATCACGGACCAGCCCAGGGGCCGCGCATCGTTGGCCACCAGCCCGGGCGAGGGCCGCAGGCCCACCACGCCGCACAGCGATGCCGGGATGCGCAGCGAGCCGCCGGTGTCGGAGCCCGTGCAGATCGGCAGCATGCCGGCCGCCAGCGCCGCGGCCGAGCCGCCCGATGAGCCGCCCGCATTGAGCGCGGGGTTGAAGGGATTGCCCGTCGCGCCCCAGACCGGGTTGCGCGTGTTGGCGCCCGCACCCATGTCGGGCACATTGGTCTTGGCTGTGACGATGGCGCCCGCCGTGCGCAGTTTGGCCACCAGCGCGTTGTCTTTGGCCGGCACATTGCCGCGCAGCCCCACGTTACCGTAGGTGGTCAAGAGGCCCGCCGTATCCTGCAGGTCCTTCACGCCCAGCGGCAGGCCGTGCAGCGGCCCCAGCGCACCGCCGCGCATCACCTGCGCCTCGGCCTTGCCCGCGGCCTCGCGCGCCCGCGTGAAGTCGGTCGCACAGATCGCGTTGACGGCCGGGTTGAGGCTTTCGATGCGGCTGATGCAGGCATCCATCAACTCCACCGGCGACACCTGGCGGTTGCCGATCAGGCGGCGCAGTTCAACGGCGGAGATGTCGGGGAGCGTGGAGGCTGTCATGTTTAATCCGTCTTGATCTGCGAGCGTTCGGCCAGCGTCTTCATGCGCGCGATCTCGGCCGTCACCATACCGGGCCAGTCGGGAATGGCGGTATAGCCGGGCTCAAAGCCGGCGCCCTTGAGCTTGTCCAGGACTTCGGGATTGGCCATGACGGTCATCAGCGCCTTTTCGAGCCGCGCCTTGACGGGCGCCGGCACGCCCTTGGGCACCACCACGGCCAGCCAGGCGTTCATGTCGACGGCGGGGTAGCCGGCTTCGGCCATGGTCGGCACATTCGGCAACAGGGCCGAGCGCTTGGACATGGCCACGGCCAGCACGCGGACCTTGCCCGACTTGAGCTGCTGCGATGCGGCGACCACCGTGTCGAAGGACACCGGGATCTGCCCGCCCATCAGGTCGGTCATCAGCGGGCCGGAGCCCTTGTAGGGCACATGCGTCATCTTCAGGCCCGTGGCCGTATTGAACATCGCACCGGCAAAGTTGGAGCTCGTGCCGTTGCCGAAGCTGCCGTACACGTATTTGTCCGGGTTGGCCTTGGCCGCGGCCACAAACTGGTGCACGTCGGTGGCGGTGACCGAGGGGTTCACCAGCATCGCGAGCGCCACCGAGCCCACCATGCCGATCGGCTCAAACCCCTTGACGGGGTCATAGGACAGCTTGGGCTGCAGTGCCGGGTTCAGAGTGAAGGTCGAATTGGAGCTGACCAACAGCGTGTAGCCGTCGGGCTTGGCGCCGGCCACAGCAGCCGCGCCTATGGCGGTGCCGGCGCCTGGCTTGTTCTCGACCACCACCGCCTGGCCCAGGTTGTCGCCCAGGGCCTTGCCCAGGATGCGCGACAGCACGTCGGCCGCGCCGCCGGCCGGGTAGGGTGCGACCAGCGTGATCGGCCGCTCAGGGAAATCGGCGGCATGGGCGGGCCCGCCCAGGGCCGCCAGTCCGCTGAAGATGATGCCGCCGGCGATCAGCGTGCGGCGCAGTGCATTGAATGACATGTGTTGCATGGTAGGCCTCTTTAAGGTTTCGTTCGATCGGGGGCGGGGTAAACGTATGGATGCTTGCCGCTTCATCGCAGGCGGGCGGGCGACAGCGCGCGGGCGTCCACGCCCTGTTGAAGCAATTCCTCGGGCAGCGCCGTCTCGCGCAGCAGCGCATCGGCCAGCGCGCTCGCACCCGCCGCGCTCTGGATGCCGTAGCCGCCCTGCGCCGCGAGCCAGAAGAAGCTGGGGCTGGCGTCGTCATGGCCGACCACCATTTCGCCGTCGGGCACAAAAGAGCGCAGGCCGGCCCAGGTGCTGGCGGGCCGGCGTATGGTGAGCGTCGAGACGCTTTCAATCTGGTGGATGCCCATGGCGATGTCGAGCTCTTCGGGCACCACGTCGTGCGGCACCGTAGGGTCTGCATTGGCGGGCGACCCCAGCAACTGGCCCGCATCGGGCTTGAAGTAATAGCTTTCATCCACGCCCACCACGGCCGGCCAGTGCGATGCGTCCACACCATCCGGCGCTTTGAAGGTGAAGGCGCTGCGCCGGTGCGGCACCAGGCCTATGGGCCGCGCGCCGAAGATGGCGGCGAGTTCGTCGGCCCAGGCGCCCGCAGCATTCACCACGGTGCGCGCGCGCAGCGTCTGGCCGTCGGCCAGCTCCACCGTCCAGCAACGACCGTCATGCGTGGCGCGGGTCACGCCGGCGCTGTTGCGCAACTCGCCGTCTGCGCCCGTCGCCTGGCGGAAGCCGCGCAGAAAACCCTGGTGCAGGGCATGCACGTCCATGTCCTGCGCACCCGCGTCATACAGCGCGCCGTGCACCAGTTCGGGCCGCAGGCAGGGCACATGCGCCAGCGTGGCGGCCGCATCCAGCGACAGCAGGCCGGGGCAGCCCGGCGCCAGTTCCTTGCGGGTCTGCGTCAGTTCCTGTTCCTGTCCGTGTGTGGCCAGGTAAAGCACGCCGCGCGGCTGCATCAAATCCGGCGCGAAGCCTTCGGGCGGCCGTTCGTAGAAGGCGCGGCTGGCGCGGGTGAGCGCCCGCACCATGGGCGGGCCGTAGGTTTCCATGAACATGGCGGCCGAGCGGCCCGTGGAGTGATAGCCCGGCTGGGATTCGCGCTCGAGCAGCGCCACGCTGCGCTGCCCGGCCAGGCGCCAGGCCAGGGAAGCGCCCGCAATGCCGGCGCCGACGATCAGTATGTCAAATTCTCGCATTTGAGAATTCTCACATGCGAGAATCATGCCTGTCCAGCCCGTTTAGCTGATTTGGCCCCAACAAAGGGAAAACACCATGCCCGCACGCCCAGCCCGCACCACCGCCAACGCCCCGCAGGCCAACCGCGAGCAACTGGGCCTGAGCCTGCGTGAACACCGCAAGGCGCGCGGATTGACGCTCAAGGCCCTGTCGGGCCGCTCCGGCGTGGCGCTTTCCACGCTGTCCAAGATGGAGCTGGGGCAGATCTCCGTCAGCTATGAAAAGCTGGCCGCCGTGGCCCGCGCGCTGGCGCTCGACGTGGGCCAGCTGATGGATGCGCGCAGCGCCGCCCCCCCCGGCACCGCGGCGCCCGTCGTGGTGTGGTCCGAAGCGGATGGTGAAGCAACTTACAGCTCGGGCCAGTACGACTACCGCGTGCTGGCCAACGGCTTTCCGGGCAAGCGCATGACGCCCATGCTCGGCAGGATCATGGTGCGCCAGCGGGAAGAGTTCCCCGACTTCGTCCGTCACCCTGGCCAGGAATTTGTGACCGTGCTTTCAGGCCGGGTGCGCATTGAATTTGAAACCGGCGAAATCATTGAAGTCGGCCGCCATGAATCGGCCTATTTCAACAGCGGCGTCGGGCACATCTATCTTTCGCTGGGCCGCACCGATGCGCAGATATTGGTGGTGATGAGCGAGTAGCGATGTGGCGAAGTAGCGAAGAAGTGGAGCAGCACCGCTGGGCCTGTGGGCTCATGCCGAGACTTTTTCCCAGGTCAGGTCAAACTTCAGCAAATACTTGCGCAGCCGGTCCGCGTCGTTCACCACGCTGCGCTGGGTGCGCGACACATTGAACAGCGCCCGCCCCGCATCGCTGAGCGAAGCGCTTTTGCGGCACACGTCGATCACGGCCTCCAGCTGCAGCCGATCAAAACAATCCAGCGAGTCCACGGCGCTGCCCATCAAAGCGGCAAGCGACACGGCGCCGCCACCGGCCTCCGCTGCCGTGTCCTGCCACTGCCAGCGCAGCCGCGCGATCTCCGCCTCCACCAGGCCCAGGCCTATGCGGCCGTTGTCGCCCAGCGTGGCCAACCGCGTGATGGACGCGCTCAGGTCGCGGAAGTTGCCGGCCCACACGGCTTCGGGCGACTGCGCGAATCGCAAATAGGCCGCGCGGGCCTCGGTGGTCATGCGAGTTTTGCGGCCCAGGTCTTCGGAGGCCAGCATGAGCTGGTGATCCATATTGGGCTCGATGTCCTCCCGGCGCTGGCTCAGGCCGGGCAGGGTGTAGGTCCAGAGGTTGATCCGCGCGAACAGGTCTTCGCGAAAGCGCCCGCGCGCGACTTCAGCGCGCAAATCCTTGTTGGTGCCGGCGATCAGCTGGAAGCTGCTTTCGACCTCCTTGTCGGCGCCCACGGGCAGGAAGCGCTTTTCCTCGACGGCCTTCAGCAGCATGGCCTGTTCGTCCAGGCCCAGCTCGCCGATCTCGTCAAGAAAGAGCACGCCCTTGTCGGCGGTGCGCAGCAGGCCGGGGCGGTCGCTGGCCGCACCGGTGAAGGAGCCTTTTTTGTGGCCGAACAGCGTCGAGCCCGCGCCGTCGCCGTGCAGGGTCGCGCAGTTCACGTCCACAAAACCGCCGCTCACCTGGTGGCGCGATTTTTTGAGCTCGAAGACGCGCCGCGCCAGCATGGACTTGCCCGCGCCGGTGGGCCCGGTCAGCAGCATGGGGGCTTTGCTTTGCACGGCGATGCGTTCAATCTCCTCAATCATGGTGTTGAAGCGCGCATTGCGCGTGGCGATGCCGCTCTTGAGGAAAGAGACGGCGTCTTGCTGAGCCACCGCGAGCCGCGCATTGATGGCGTCGTAGCGTGACAGGTCCAGGTCAATCAGCTCGTAGCTGCCGGTGCCCTGGCCCTGCCGGCCCCGAGGCGGCGCCGTCTGCAGCAGCACGCCGGGGATGAAGCGCGCTTCCACCAGCAGGAACAGGCAGATCTGCGCGACGTGGGTGCCGGTGGTGATGTGGGCCCAGTACTCCTCGCGCTCGGTGTCGAAAGCGTAGGCGCGCATCCAGTCATACAGCGCCCCATAAACCTCGCCGAAATCCCAGGGATTGGCCAGGTTCATCTCGATAAGGCGGACCTCGGTGCCCGGCGAAAGCTGGACGACGTCATCGCGAACCCGCTCGGCCAGCGGCTTGTTGCGCGTGTCGTGCATCAACTCCAGCCGGTCGACGACCAGGTCTTCGTGCTGCGCGATCGACACCGTGGGCCGCCACTTCTCCCAGCGCCCCGAACCCAGGCCCGAATCGAGCTGTGTGCCCAGGAAACCCATCACCACTTTTTTCTTCATCTTTCTAATGTATTAGCTTTAAAGCTAAGAAAGATGAAATTTTGCTCGGGCAAAAATACGTCACCTTCTGCATTGATGAGAGAAATACTGAATCAAATCAAGGGTCTTTTGATGCTCGGAAAGAGCTTTGCCCAAGCTGGCACGGCGCCTGCAACAGAGAAGGTGTCAGATGAGAAAGTTGTTCGCTCACAAGCAGGGGTTTCCGGGAGACCGGGCCCCGCTGGTGCGGGAAGCCCGGGTTGTTCCGGGTGTCCTGTATGCCGCGGCAACCGATGCGCTGGCGCCAAGGCATGTGGTCAAGGGGCGGCTCGGATAGAGGAGCCGCCCCGCCAGGTTCGATTCCCGGGTGCCATTGTTCTGTAGCTCAGATGGTTAGAGCATCGTGCTGATAACACGACTGTCGCGGGTTCGATTCCCGCCGAACGCTGACTTGAAAAATCAGCTTTATTGGAAGTAGGAGAGTGTGCCGCGAGTGGGAAAAGTGGATGCGGATTGCAACGGGCAACCGGTGCGGTTCGCGGGGCCAGCACCCACCGGCAACAGTTGCCAGTGCGAAGGTACTGCGGCACCGGACGGCGAAGACGCCGGATGTGACATCGAAAGACCTCACCTCCAGGCCCTTCAACTGAAAGTGCCCGCACCCCCAGCCCGCGGCTGTTGCCGATGCGGACTATCGGTTTGTTGAACTGGAAAAAAGAACAACGGAAAAAAGAGAAATAGAAAGAGAAGAGGAGAAGAAAAATGTTTGGATTTAAGCAATACAAGATCAAGAAAAACGAGCGCGGCTTGCTGCTGCGCAACGGCGATTTCGAGCGCGTGCTGCAGCCCGGCAAGCACTGGGTGTATTCCGGCGCCGACCAGGTCCGCGTGGAAACCTTTGCGATGGAGCAGGCCGCTTTCACGCATGGTTTGGCCGACTACTTCATGGCCAAGGAGCCAGCCGTCGTCGCCCAGGAATTTGTGCAGGCCGCCCTGTCGGATTCGCAGGCCGGCCTGCGCTATGAGAACGGCCTGTTGGTCGAAGTACTGGCACCCGCCACCCGCAAGCTGTACTGGAAGGGCCTGAACGACATCCGTATCGACATCGTCGATATCGGCCAGGACGTGGTGGGCAGCGAAAAGCTGCCGGCCAGCCTCGTGGCTACGCTGGGCCAGACCCAGTTGCGCCAGCGCCCAGTGAAGGGGCTGGAGGGTGTGCTGCTGGTGCAGGTGCCCGACTTTTATGCTGGCGTGTTGACGCTGGACGGCAAGGTGAGCGGGTTGCTCGGTGCGGGAGCTTACGGCTTCTGGCGCTACGGCCGCAAGGTTGACGTGGAATGCATCGACCTGCGTTCCCAGGCGCTCGAAGTTAGCGGGCAGGAAATCCTGACCCGTGACAAGGTGAGCCTGCGCCTGAACCTGACGGCCACCTGGCGTTATGAGGATGTGCTCAAGGCCTTCGCCCAGTGGGGCAAGCCCTCGGAACAGCTCTACCGCGAACTGCAGCTGGGACTGCGCGCGGCCGTAGGGACCCGCACGCTCGACGAGCTGCTGGAGAACAAGGCCGCGCTGGACGAGATCATCGCCGGGCATACCCGTGAACGTCTGGCCGGCGCCGGCATGAAGCTGGAGAGCCTGGGTGTGAAAGACATCATCCTGCCCGGCGAGATGAAGGCCATCCTGGCCCAGGTGGTGGAAGCCGAGAAATCGGCCCAGGCCAACGCAATTCGCCGCCGCGAGGAAACCGCGGCCACGCGTTCGCTGCTGAACACGGCCAAGATCATGGAGGACAACCCGATTGTCCTGCGCATGAAAGAGCTGGAGACGCTGGAACGTGTGGCCGAGCGTATCGACAAGATCTCCGTGGTCGGAGGCCTTGACCAGGTGCTCAACGGGCTGGTGAAGCTGTGTTGAGTGCCGATGACGAAGAGAGATAAGAGATAGAGGGCGCGCTGGCACAGAAGGGAGCGCCACTGCCAAAAATGTTGTATTGCCGGCAGGCCGGGTAACACCGGGTGCGGCGGGAAAGCCGGTTGACGGGCAAGGTTGAGGATGCAGGTGCTGGCTCCGATGACGGGTCTGCCACTGGCGCGCGTTTCCAACCGTCAGCTGGGCCATTGGCTTTAAACACCGTGGTCGCCGTATTGATGCGGGTTCGAATCCCGCCGCGTCCACCAGAAAACGAGAATAAAAATGGAAAACACTTTGAGGCGAGAGCTTTCGCCGGGACTGAAGCAGGCCGTTGACCGCCTGTATGCGGTTTTTAGCGGCTACCCCGTGCCGTCCTACTGCCTGGATGTGTGCTTGGCGTGCTGTATGGACGAGACCTTGGAGAAGGAAATGCGGGAACTGCCTTTGCGTCAAATCAGCGTGAAGCATTTCCATGCATATAACGACACCGCAAAGAGCGAAGTGCAGCCCGCAGATGAACTCAAATATCTGCTGCCGCGCATGCTCGAACTCTTGGCCTGCGGTGCCGATATGGACTATTCACCGGAGAGGTATCTGGAACGGCTCGGAAATTGCGAAGCTGGTGCCTTTTCTGAAGAGGAGTACGCAGCCATTGCAGCTTTTGCACTGGCCTGTTTTGCCGCGCGCTTGAGTCAGCACAAGTGGCACTCCGGTGAAGGGCATTCCGGTGACGCAGCTTTCGAATTCCTGTTGATGTTCGATATTGGAGGGATCAATTTGCAGCCTTTGCTGGACCATTGGCTGAACGACGACTCCATCGCGGCGACGCTTCATTACGTGAACGCCGGGTTCTACGATTTTTGGCACGGCCAGAAAATAACGAACGCATTCGCCACGGATCGCCCTGAGTTTCAGAAGGTGATGCAAGCCTGGTTGACTGATGAAGAGCATCGTCAGACCTTCGCGCGCCGGATTCTGAAACTGGAGATGAACAATCTCGACCAGACGCCGACCTGCTACTACGGAAGCCGGATCACGCCGCAGGACATGGCGGAAACCGTATTTGACTTGATAACTTACTAGGATAAGAAGATGAACTACCAACAACACGATGTCACCGGCGGTGTGCCGGTGAAGCTGTGAGTCAGTGCGTTTGAAGGGCGATCAGGCGGGTAAGGCTGGTAAGGCCGTTGGACTTGACATGCAAACATTGGCGACTGAAGTGCAACTGGCCCATTTCACCGTGCTGTTTCAGCGCGTGGCGCCTGTGTATGCCGAACGCTGGATCACGCTGTTGCGGGGAAAACCCGTGAAATGGCGGAAGATCCAACCGTGGCGCGTATGGCCTTGCGATGTGTACGAAAGCCACCCACCGCGTGTGGAGTGGACGGCCATGGTGAACCAGGCGATAACGCTGGCGCAAGCACGCAAGGTACGTGACGCGCATGTGCTGGCCTGTGGCCACGGTGGCGAAAGTATCGAAACACTGGCGCTTTCGCAACTCCAGGAAAGGCTGTGCTCGCGGGAGCGCGGCTCCGAGGGGACCTTGCTGGAAGGCTTTGTATCCCTGTCACCAGGGCGGTTGGCCTTGGCGACCAACCATGAAGGCGGATGTTGGTTGATGGATTACACGGCGCCTCAGGTGCCGAAACAAAGATCATGAAAAATCGGAAATTGACAGCCAGAGAGAAGCGACAGGCAAGAATTCCCGCGGCAATGACTGCGGAGGCTATTGGCCTTGACCCCGCGCTCTATGCAGCGGCCCTGCGCTACCTTTTTGACCGGCCTGTACCTGAAAAAAAAGAGCAGGAGTGGTACTGGAACAACGAGGAGCCCGAGTTCGCGGCCACGCCGCTGGAGTGGACGCGGATACAGACCGTGTTGTTTGCCAATGCGGGTGCCGATCTGGCCCCGTATGACAACCAGCAGGTGGGTATGGGCCTGAACCATGTGATGAGCAATAACGCAGGCGACATTCCGCACATGGCGAACGACCCTTCGGTGCCGTTGGCGGACGCCATGCAGATGATGCGGGCCTTTCCCTCCCTGTGGCGGGACTGTATAGGGCCCAGGCTCGATCAGGCGGAGGCGGTCGGAGATACCAGCAGCGTCAAGCGCCTGGACTTTGTCTGCCATATGTGGTTTGACGTGTGGCCCACTTTCTGGAACGCCAGGCACATTCCGCAATGGCGAGATGCGCAGTGGCTGGTGTTCTGCGAGATGCTGGACATGCCCTTTCGCGAAGTACAAAGGTCCGCATTGCACGGTATCGGCCACGCGGTGCGTTACCTGCAGCGCGACGAAGCGGTCAGGCAGCGCATCGCGCGATTTGTCGATACGGTGAAGGGCGATGCCGACCTGGCGAATTACGCCCTTGCCGCTGCGGACGGCATGGTCCAATGAATCAAAGATAACGAATGGCAAGTGAAGAAAGTAAAAAAAGATGAACTACCAACAACACGAAATCACCGGCGGCGTGCCGGTAAAGATGTGGACCAACGGTGTGCCCGTGGAGGCGCAGGCCCTGAAGCAGCTGGAAAACTCCGCGCGCCTGCCCATCGTTTTTAAGCATGTGGCCGTGATGCCCGACGTGCACTACGGCTTGGGTGCGACCATCGGCAGCGTGATCCCGACCTTCAAGGCCATCATCCCGGCGGCCGTGGGGGTGGACATCGGCTGCGGCATGATGGCCTGCAAGACCACGCTGCGCGCTGAAGACCTGCCCGACAACCTCGGGCCTCTGCGCACCGAGATCGAAAAGGCCGTGCCGCATGGTTCGGCGCCCAAGACCTATCGCCGCAACGGTTCCGTGCGCGAGGTCGGCGCCTGGACGAACCCGCCCAGCGCGGCCGACGCGGCCTGGGGCCAGCTCGTTGACGAGTTCGAGGCGCTATGCCTGGACTACCCGCGCCTGAAAAACACCAACAACCACCGCCACATGGGAACCCTGGGCGGCGGCAACCACTTTGTCGAGGTCTGCCTCGACGAAAGCGGCGGGGTGTGGATCATGCTGCACAGCGGTTCGCGCGGGGTGGGCAATGCCATCGGCACGCACTTCATCGAGCTTGCCAAGAAGGACGCCGAGCTGCACCAGCGCAACCTGCCCGACCAGGACCTGGCCTACCTTGAAGAAGGTTCGCAGTACTTCGGCGATTATGTGCGCGGCGTGGGCTGGGCGCAGAAGTTCGCGCGCCTGAACCGCGAGGTGATGATGCAGGCGGCCATAGGCGCGCTGCGCAAGGTGATCAGCAAGCCCTTCGAGACGCATCTGGAGGCGGTGAACTGCCACCACAACTATGTGCAGAAGGAAACGCACTTTGGGCAAGAGGTGTTTGTGACCCGCAAGGGCGCGGTAAGCGCCAAGGCGGGTGAGCTGGGCATCATCCCGGGCAGCATGGGCGCCAAGAGCTTTATCGTGCGCGGCAAGGGCAACCCCGACAGCTTCATGAGCTGCAGCCACGGCGCGGGCCGCACCATGAGCCGCACCCAGGCCAAGAAGCGCTTCACGGTGGACGACCAGATCAAGGCCACCGAAGGCGTGGAATGCCGCAAGGACGCCGAGGTGATCGACGAGATCCCGATGGCCTACAAGGACATCGACGCAGTCATGGCGGCGCAGAGTGACCTGGTGGAGGTGGTTTACACGCTCAAGCAGGTGGTGTGTGTCAAAGGGTGAGGGAGGGGATCAAGGGGCCCACGCACTGCGGGTGTCGATCGATCCTACCTTGCTTGCGTTTCGGCAGAAGCTTACCCAGGTTGGCTGCGTGTTTGATTTTTCGGTTTATTCGCTGGAGAAAGATATTGATTCTTCCCCAGCGTTGCACCGGCATGCGCTGGAATTGTTTTTCACAGAGATGCGGGAACGGTTGTTGGAAGAACATCGAGAGATCATCGAAAAGTGTCCTGAGCTCCGTGGAACGAACTTTTTCCACCTTGACTTTGATTGCGCCGCTGCGAGTCCGAAGGTCTTATCGGTGGAACAATTGCGACATCTCCTTTCCTGCACATCGCATTCGACTGCGAAGCCTTGTTTGTTTTCCAGTTTTAGCGAGCCACCCCATGGCCTCGCAACAAACGTGGACGCGAAGGATTTGTTTAATCAGTGGTGTCGAATTCTGGGATTGCTCCCAGTCGATCTCCCCGAGGTGATCGACTGGGTTGGTGACTTCGATTTGGAACCATCGCGCAGCGAATGGAGCAACTATTTTGAAGCCGGAAAAGAGTGGTGGGGAATTTGGTGCCTGACAGTATGGAATCCCGTTACCCGGACTTTGGGCGTACTGGCCGCCAGCACAACTGACTGATGATTGATTAGAAAGAAGAAAAACAATGATTGAACTCGATGGCTCGCAAGGCGAAGGCGGCGGGCAGATTCTGCGCACCGCGCTGGCGCTTAGCCTGGTCACGGGGAAGCCGTTCCGCATGGACAACATTCGTGCCAAGCGGCCCAGGCCCGGCCTGATGCGCCAGCACCTGGCCTGTGTGAACGCGGCTGTGGCCGTGGGCGGTGGCGCGGGCCAGGCCTCCGCACTCAACGCGAACGGCCAGCCCGTGCAGATTGGTGAAACCACGCTGCTCTTTACGCCCGGCAAGGTGCGCGCGGGCGACTATGAATTTGCCGTCGGCTCGGCCGGCAGCTGCATGCTGGTGCTGCAGACCGTGCTCTGGCCGCTGTTGCATGCCGGGGCGGCGTCCACGCTGCTGCTCAGCGGCGGGACGCACAACCCCATGGCGCCGTCGTGCGCCTTCCTGACCCTGCTGGCGCCGTATTTCGCCGGCGGGGGTGAAGCGCTGTTCGACATCGAGCTGCGCCGCCACGGTTTTTACCCCGCGGGCGGCGGCGAGGCGCGGGTGCGCCTGCACCCGCCCGCCCAGGGCTTTGCCGCCATAGACATCATGCGGCGCGGCGCCCTGGTCGAGGCTTATGCCGAATGCCTGCATGCGGGCCTTCCGCGCGGCGTGGCCGATCGGGAGCTGGCCGTACTGCGGCAAGGGCTGGGCTGGCAGGATGATTGCCTGCGCGACCGTGGACTGCGCAACAACGAGGGCCCCGGCAATGCGCTGCTGGCTGTGCTGCGTTATGAGCACATCACCGAGGTCTTTGCCGCCTATGGCGAAAAAGCCGTCAGCGCCGAGCAGGTCGCCCGCAGGCTACTGCAGGAGGTGAGGGCCTACCAGGCGCACAGCGCGCCCGTGGGCCCGCACTTGGCGGACCAGCTGATGATCCCGATGGCGCTGGCGGCCATGCAGGGAAGGCCGGGCCGCTACTGGGCCACGGAGCTGACCGAGCACACCCGCACCAATGCCCGCACCATCGAAGCCTTTCTGCCGCTGAAGTTCTCTTTCGAGGGGCTGGAGGGCGGCGCCGTGGTGTCGGCAGCGGTGCTGCAAGCCGTTCGTCAGGCCGCTTAAGACTGGCCTCATAAGCCCATGCTAGGCTCGCGGCCATGTTGAACCGCATCCCCTCCTTCCTGCGCCATGTCGGCCCAGGCGTTGTCACCGGCGCCGCCGACGACGACCCATCCGGCATCGCCACCTACACGCAGGCTGGGGCGCAGTTCGGCACCGGCCTGCTCTGGACGGTGTTTCTGTCGCTGCCCTTCATGATCGCCATCCAGTTGGTGAGCGCTCGCATAGGCCGTGTCACCGGCAAAGGTGTGGCGGCCAACCTGCGCGAGCACACGCCGCGCGCCTTCCTGATGGCCATGGTGTTCCTGCTGGTGGTCGCCAACACCATCAACATCGCGGCCGACATCGCCGCTATGGGCGAGGCGCTGCAGCTCGCCGTGGGTGGCGGCGAGCACTTCCATGCCGTGGCCTTTGGTGTCATCACCGTGCTGCTGCAGGTCTTTGTGCCCTATCGCAAGCTGGCACCCATCCTCAAGTGGCTCACGCTTTTCCTGTTCGCCTATGTGATCGCCGTGTTCCTGGTGCAGGTGCAGTGGGCCCAGGTGCTGCATGACCTGGTGATCCCCAAGCTGCAATGGACCTCGGGCTACTGGATGATGATCGTCGCGCTGCTGGGCACCACCATCTCGCCCTACCTGTTTTTCTGGCAGGCCTCGCAGGAAGTGGAAGAGCTGCGCCTCAAGGGTGCCGGCCGGGGCTCCGAGAAAGAAGTGCGCCGCGACCTGCGCCGCGTCAAGCGCGACACCTATATCGGCATGTTCTTCTCCAACGCGATTGCCTTCTTCATCATGGTGCTGGGCGGCGCCGTGCTCTATACGGCCGGCATCCACGATGTGACTTCCGCCGCGCAGGCCGCCCAGGCCCTGCGCCCGCTGGCCGGCGATTTTGCCTTTGCGCTGTTTGCCGGCGGCGTCATCGCCACCGGCCTGCTGGCCGTGCCCGTACTGGCCTCGTCGGCCGCCTATGCCGTGGCCGAGGCCTTTGGCTGGCCCGAAGGCCTGGAGCGCCACTGGTACGAAGCCAAACGCTTTTACGCCATCATCGTCATCGCCACCATCGTCGGCACCGGCATGGACTTCACCGCCATCGACCCGATGAAAGCGCTCTACTGGAGCGCCGTCATCAACGGCGTGGTGGCCGTGCCCATCATGGCCGGCCTGATGCTGCTGGCCGGCCGCAAGTCGGTCATGGGCAAGTTCACCTCGGGCTTCAAGACCACCTGGTTCGGCTGGGGCGGCGTGGTGGTGATGGGCTTTGCGGTGCTGATGATGTTGCTGGATTTGTTCCGGCCGCTGGGTTAGACCATCCAAGAAAACTTTCTGGCATGGTCGTGTCACCGTCTTCGCAGCTAGTGGATGTCTGTGGACACGTCGGTATCAGAAGCCTTGCATCATCAAAATGGCTGGAGAGAGCGCCGACACGAATAGCGTGGTTCGGAGAAATGGGCGCATCATGTAAGTGAATGTAGCAGCTGAAGCTGATGTCCGTCCTCCTCTAATTGCAGGAGGTGCGCTGAATATTCATTGCCGACTCCCATCAAGGCATCCCGTGCGCGAGGGGTTTTGGCCCATAAGTGACTTTAGGAGAAGTATGAAAAAACCAACTAGACGACCAGAGGACCTTGGCAAGATGGGGGAAAACGTGTTTTCTTTAATGGCCAAAGATGCTGGATTAGTTGCAAATGCGTCCAGCGATGACAAGGCGGGGTGGGATTTTGAGGTGGAAGTGCCAAGCCCGCTTAAAGTTAATTACTCCTCGCAATCAAGACCGGTGTACAGGGTTCAGGTGAAGTCGACGATGAGTCAAGCTTCGTCGGTATCGATGAGCTTCAGCAGTTTGCTCAGTCTGATTCAGTTTGGGGGGCCCTCGTTTGTATTCCTCGCTTGCTTCGATAGCAAGGTGCTCCCCGCGAAAGCTTATCTGCTTCATATTACAGAAGCGAAAGCATTGGAGATCTTGACTTGCATTCGAAAAAAGGAAATTGCGAACACAAGCCTGAAACTAAACAAGGGAAAGTGGGCTTTGAAATTTGAAGAGCAAGATCGATTGAATGCGTTAACTGGAGTCGATCTAAAGAAACATCTTGACGAAGCTCTGAGAGGTACCTACCTGACGTACCTGGAGGAAAAAACTAAGTGGCTTCGAAAGATTGAGGACGACAGCATCCGTCGGCGATTCAATATTCGCTTCGAGGATGAGGTTGCAGTACAAGGAATGGCGGACTGCTTTTTAGGTTACGAACGCGATTTCAACGTCAGCTCAGTTCAATATCTTGCCCCTTTAGGTATTCCGGAAAAGGGCGTCGAACATAGTGATGAGTTCTCTGCTACTACTATTAGGCCCATTGAAAGTAATCTGCCAAGAGTCCTAGTTCGTCTAGGTACGACCGAATACGGTCCCAGATATGAATTCAAGGGAAAAATCTACACTGTCCCAGATAATTTTCCCGAGCGGTATCGAGCTTCAAGAATTCGCACAGACCTATTCGATATCGTCTATCAATACGAGGCTAAAGATATTAGCTTCCTGCCAGTTGATCTATCTGATCCTGCGTTGAGAGCGTGTGTAAAGGAGTTTCGGGGATTTGTTGAATATATGGCCGAGGCGCGGGAGCGAAAAACAACTTTCATCGAGGTTGTTCCTGGTGACGAGGCTGGACCGCTGAAGCTGACTCTTCAAATGAGCTCAATAGTCGTCTCTGAAGATTTCGACGATGCGAGAGCGTCACTTAACGCCACATATGCAAAGTTGGCTGCGCTAGGTTTGGCCGACGCTGTGATGAGCCCTTCTCATCTCTTCCAGCGGCCGGGGCCCTTTTCTTTACTAAGAAATATCGACCAAGTCTACGACCCGGCGATATCGTTTGATTTTGGCATTGCTAATGAGCGGGTAAATTCTGATGTCACTTTGTTCTCCAGCACCTTGGAGCTAGTAGGGAAAACGGTGGTCTTTTTTGCGGCCTTCTTTGGATCTGTCGAACGACTTCCCAGTGGCTTGTTGCGAGGGGCGTTTTCCAGATCCGAATATCTGGGCGAAGTCATTGTGTCGGATGGACATAACTTAGAAATAATCTGCCAAGCGCAAAGCGATCATTTTGAAGAATTGTTAAAGAAGCGTGGATTTGTCGTAACTTGATCACGATGCAGTGAGAAGGGATGCTGCTGGAAAAAATCACTCTGTTGCCTTGCTCATAATCCACAACCGCCGTGGCCCCGCACCCTTGTCACCCAGCTTGTCATAAGGGTTGCGCAGCCGGCATTTGTCGATCGACAGGCAGCCGCAGCCTATGCAGTCGTCCAGCGTGTCGCGCAGTTTCTTGAGTTGTGCCATGCGCTCGTCCAGGTCGGCGCGCCAGGCGGCCGACAGCCGTTCCCAGTCCGCGCGGCTGGGTGCGGCGCGGGCGGGCAGGGTGGCCAAGGCGGCTTCAATGTCGGCCAGCGCGATGCCGACGCGCTGCGCCACCCGCACAAAGGCCACGCGCCGCAGCATCTCGCGCGCATAGCGGCGCTGGTTGCCCTCGGTGCGGGTGCTGCTGATCAGCCCCTTCTTCTCATAAAAATGCAGCGTCGACACCGCCACGCCGCTGCGGCGCGCCATGTCGCCCACTGAGAGGGTGGGGAAGATGCCGGCTTGTTCCAGTTCTGTGCCCATGGGTTGAGTCCTCCTCGCAAACAGTGCTTGACCTCAACTTTACTTGAGGTTTTACGCTGCTGTTTCCCCGGCCAGTCCGGCCGGCCCACTTCAAACAAGGAACTGCAATGTCCGCTGATCCATCCTCCCGCGCGTCTTCATCCGCCTCGGTTTTCCGCATCGACAAATTCGTCGTGCCCTCGCAGTCGATATCGGCTTTTGTCGAGCGCATCCACCAGGTCCAGCGCATGCTGGGCGAGCAGCCCGGCTGCCTGCAAAAGCATGTGCTGACCCAGACGGGCGACAGCAGCGAGTTTGATGTGGTGACCGTGGTGGAGTGGGCCAGCGCCGATGCCGTCGCCGCCGCCCAGGCCGTCATGCAGAAACAGCTCGCGAGCGAGGGCTTTGACATTCAGGCTTTTCGCAAGAAGCTGGGCGTGCGGGGGGATTCGGGGATGTACCGCGAGGCTTGATCGGGCCTGCCCGGGCTACCGGCCCATCACGGTCGTATCACAGGCGCATGCACCGCCATCAGCTCAACAATCCAGTCAATGAACACGCGCAGCTTGGCGCTCACATGCCGGTTCGGCGGAAACGCCAGGTACAAAGGCATGGGGTCCAGCCGCCAACCCTTGAACAGCGGCACCAGCTCGCCGCGTATCAGCGGCGCCCTGGCCATGTAGTCGGGCAGCCAGAGCACACCCGCACCGGCCAGGCCGGCCGCGAGGCAGGCGTTGCCGTCGTCCATCGCGACCCTGTAGCGGCCTTGCACCTTGATGCTTTCATCTCCCTTGTGCATGGCATAGGGGAAGGTCCTGCCGCTGCGCGCCCAATGAAAGCCCACGGTGCGGTGCTGCGTGTCTTCCAGCTCCTTGGGGTGCAAAGGCGTTCCGTATCGCTTCAGGTAGCTGGGCGCCGCGTACACCCCGAGCCGCAGGTCGCCCACATGGCGCGCCATCAGCGACTGGTCGACAAGCTCGCCGCCGCGCACCACGCAATCCACGTTCTCGCCGATGATGTCGACCATGCGGTCGCTCACGCCCATGTCGAGCTGGATGTCGGGGTACTTCGCATGGAAGGCCGGCAGGGCAGGCGCCAGGATCAGCGTGGCCAGCGGGCTGGGCACATCCACCCGCAGCCGCCCGCGCGGTGACGCCGAGGCGTCCGACAGGCTGGTCTCCGCGTCGTCCACGTCGGCCAGCACACGCAGCACGCGTTCGTAATACGCCGCGCCGTCGGCCGTGACATTGACCTTGCGCGTGGTGCGGTTCAGCAGCCGCACGCGCAGGCGCGCTTCAAGCTGCTGCACCAGCTGCGTCACGCTGGTCTTGCTCATGTGCAGCGTCTCGGCCGTCTTGGTGAAGCTGCCGGTTTCCACCACACGGGCGAATGCCTGCATCGCATCGAAACGGTCCATCGCCGGCTCCCGGGTTACGTCCATGGGACCCATGAGGTCCATGGGCCAAAGATTGTTTGGATTTTACGAACAGTGATGGACAGCCTTGCCTGTTTATCTGCAAGCCCTTGCGCCCTAAAGTTGATTCATCACCCACCACCACAGCACCATCACAGCTAACCCGGGCCGGTCCAGGCCCGAATGAAAGGACTCACCATGACCCAACGCGACGTCGTATTCCCACCCGGCCGCCAGGCCCTGTATGAACGCAACCGCTATTCGCCCGCCATCCGCTCCAACGGCTTTCTGTTCGTATCGGGCCAGGTCGGCAGCCGCGAAGACGGCTCCCCCGAGCCCGACCTCGAAGCCCAGGTGCGGCTGGCGTTTGACAACCTGAATGCCGTCCTGAAGGCCGCGGGCTGCACCTTTGACGACGTGGTCGACGTCACCGTCTTTATCGTCGACCCTGAAAAGAACTTCGAGAAAGCCTGGAAGATCGTGCCCGAGTACTGGGGCGACGCGCCGCACCCGACCCTGACCGGGATCGGCGTGACCTGGCTCTATGGGTTCCAGTTTGAGATCAAGGTGATTGCCAAGTTGCCATAGGCATTCAGGGCGGAAGGGCGGAAAGGCTCAAAGGGCCCGAACAATAGTTAGACAAATGGGAAAGTATGCTCTAAACTTAGCCTATTGAGAAACTATTGGAGCACGTCCATGGGCTTGAGCCTTTACTACCACCCGCTGTCCTCCTCCTGCTGGAAAGTGCTGATCGCGCTGTATGAATCCGGCATCCCCTTCGAGCCCCGCTTCCTGGACCTGGGGGACCCCCGCCAGCGGGCGGACTTTGTCGCGCTTTGGCCCACGGGCAAGATGCCGCTGCTCATCGACGGCGAGCATGTGGTGCCCGAGACGACCATCATCATCGAGTACCTCTCGCGCCACCACGCGCAAGCAGGCCGCGGCCTGCTCCCGGCTGAAGAAGACGCCGCGCTCGAAGTGCGGCTCATGGACCGCGTGCTGGACCTTTACATGATGATGCCCATGCAAGCCATCGTCGGCGACCGCCTGCGCGCGGAGGCGGACCGCGATCCCACCGGCGTGGCCAAGGCGCGCGAAACGCTCGCGATGGCCTATGGGCTGATCGAGCAAAAGCTTGGCGCGCGAACCTGGATGGCCGGAGAGACGTTCAGCATGGCGGACTGCACGGCCGCCCCGGCGCTGTTCTACGCCACAACCCTTGTTCCGCTGTCGGCGGCGCATCCCCGGCTTCGCGACTACCTCGAGCGCGTGCTGCAGCGCCCCTCGGTCGCCCGCGTTCTGGACGAGGCGAAACCCTACTTCCAGTATTACCCCTACCGCGAGGCGCTGCCGGCAAAGTTTGCTCCGACGGTGGCAGGCTGACATGCGAACGACACCTGATTCCGGCAAGCTGGATCGCCAGTTTTTTGCGCTGTCCGACGCCACGCGAAGGCGGATGCTGGAGCGCCTGGGCGCGGGGCCTGCTTCGGTCTCTGAACTCATGGAGCCCCTGGACATCGCGATGCCCTCGGTGGTCAAGCATCTTGCCTTGCTGGAGGCCGGCGGCCTTGTCCAGTCAGAGAAGTCAGGGCGCGTCAGAACCTACCGAATCGACCCCGCCGCCTTTGTACCGATGGAGCAATGGGTCGCCATGCGCAAGAAAACGCTGGAGGCCCAGTTCGACCAGCTGGATCGAATCCTCTCCAACGCCCAGGCCAAAAAGAAATGACAAGCACCATGACGCACATCCCCGCCACACACACCAGCTTTGTGATTGAGCGCTCATTCAACGCGCCGCCCGCAGCGGTTTTTAATGCATGGGCCGACCCGAAAACCAAGCGGCAATGGTCAGACTGCCATAGCGAGCACAACGCCGAGTTCAGCATGGACTTCCGGCCGCTCGGCCGCGAAACCTACCGCGTGGTGCACCCCGAGCACGGCATCGAGCTGGTCGAAAAAGTCTTTTTTGACATCAGCCTCGATCGCCGCATCGTCTTCGCCTATGACATCAGCGTGGCCGGCCGGCGGTTGTCGGTGTCGCTGGTCACGGTGGAGTTCACCCCGACAGCCTCAGGCACGGCCATGGTTTACACCGAGCAACTCGCCTACCTGGACGGCCACCACGACCTGGAGCAGCGCATCCATGGGACGACGGAGGGGATTGATCGCTTGGGTTTGCTGGTTGATGCTGGACAGGGTGGGACTCATTGAGCGATCGGTTGCAAGGTTCCGGATCGACGTATCTGCATTAGCCGCCGAGACGATGAGGATTGGGTAGCACCCGGTAGCGCCCACTTCCGTGGCGTCTGTTCTATTTATTCTTAATGCAGAGCAGCGTGATACTGAAAACGTATTCAATTCAAATCGGGCTGATTCGTCATCGCTTGCGGCGGCGGATTCTGCCAGAAGACTTTGACGTTGACCACGTCGAAACTGCGCGATAAAAATTTTTGTTGCCCATACGCACACCCAAGATTTTCCTCGTGCAGATGGAGGATGACAAAGCCGATCGCCACCACTAGACTGCGGGCTCATTCGCCTGACTGCAGGCGCAATAAGAACAAACCAAGAGGGATGTCATGGGATTCAATCAATGGCTTGCATCGGGCCCGGTGCGGGCGGCTCGGCTATATTTTTTTCAAGGGCTTGTGGTTTTCGGGGCGTTGTTGTTTCCACCGGGAGCATTTTCGGGTGTGCCCTTTCAAGAATATATTGGGGCGTGGCGAAGCGCCGGACACTGGACTACCGACATCAATGCGGCGGGCGCCGAAGCGGTCGCAATCCGCAATGCGGAATGTTTGCCCTCGGGGCCCTGCGATCCCCGGGACACCTGTACTTTTACGGTCGTGAGCGGCGGACTTGCGCTGGGCAACTGTGTGTTGTCAGGTAACGGCGTTGGTGTTGCGGGTGTTTTTCAGAGAACAAGTTGTCCCGGAGGCAGTTCTCGCATTGGTGCAATCTGCGCGTCCGGTGATCCAAAAAACTCGGGGGCACCAACCAAAGACGTTTGCACTGGCAATCCCATAAATGCGGGCACCGGGAACAAATATCAAGAAGAGTTTGATATCGCGGATATTCCGGGCTTCCCTCAAGGGGTATCCCATTTTGTTAATAGCCAGGTTGCCAACAGTTTTGGATGGTCGTTCAATTGGGAGGTCTACCGCATCTCTGCGGAAGGACTGCCCCCTACGGTGGCGACCCTCAGGCGGCCCGGCAACAAGCAGTACCGGTACACGCTTCAGGGCAGCGTGTGGGTATCTGATGCGGACGTGACGGGCAAGCTGGAACGTCTGGTCGACGCATCAAACTTTACGACGGGCTGGCGTTACACCACGGCCGACGGGGATGTCGAAGTTTACAAACTGGGCGTCATTGAGAGCATCACCAATCGCCAAGGCCTGAAGTGGGCGTATGCATGGTCGGGGTCCAACTTCACCGTGACGAATTCTTTTGGCCGGACTTTGATTTTTGGGACGGATGCGCAAAACAACCGGACGATGAATGTGTTCGGCGGCGGAGTTTTCACCTACAGGAACGACGCCAACAACAATCTGGCCAGCATTACCTATCCGGATGGCAAGGTTCGTACCTACCTGTATGAAGACAGCCGGTTCCCGAATGCCCTGACCGGCATCATCGACGAAAACAATATTCGCTACGCCACCTGGGCCTACGATGCCCAGGGCCGGGCGATCAGTTCCGAACACGCGGGGGGTGTTGACAAGGTCACGCTTGCCTACAACCCCAATAGCACCGTCATTACTGATGCGCGAGGCAACGTCCGCACCAACAACTTGAGCACCTTGCTCGGCGTCATCAGGAGCACAGGCAGCAGCCAACCCGCGGGTTCCGGCTGCGGCCCGGCTTCAAGCAACATATCCTATGACGCCAACGGCAACGTAGCCAGCCGTTCTGATTTCAACGGTGGAACCACCACCTATACCTACGACACCGGCCGTAATCTTGAGACCCAGCGTGTGGAGTCCGGCAGCCAGCCCGAGGCGCGCACCTTCAGCACCCAGTGGCACAGTGTTTGGCCGCTGCCGACCAAAGTGGCGGGGCCGAATCGAATCACGAGCTTTGTCTACAACGGTGATACCGACAACGGCCAGCTTGTCTCCTGTGCACCGGCGAACGCCGTCATCCCGACGGCAGGCGGCAACCAGCCGGTCGCAGTGCTCTGCAAACAAACCGAACAGGCCACCACCGATGCCAGCGGTAGCCTGGGCTTCACGGCAGCACTCGACACCGGCGTCGCCCCTCGTTCATCGAGCTTGACTTACAACGCCGTGGGCCAAGTCCTGAGCAGCACGGATCCACAAGGGCGGGTGACAACTTACGCCTACTACGATGACACCAACCTCCCGGGCAACATCCCTGCGGATCCGAACATGGCCGTGGTCAGCCTGCTGTTGCGTGGTGACGGCGCCAATGGTTCGACAACCGTTACCGACAGCAGCTTGAGTCCGAAGAGTGTGTCCGCTCTCGGCGGCGCGCAAATCAGTACAGCACAGAGCAAGTTTGGCGGCGCCAGCGCCGTGCTCAATGGGAGCAGTGCATACCTTAGCTCTCCGAACAGTCCGGATTTCAATTTTGGGACGGGAGATTTCACGATCGAGACCTGGGTTCGGTTGAATGCGCTACCGGCCAGCAGCTTGAATCAAGTGCTCGCGGCAAAGTACACCGCGGCAGGCAATCTTCGCTCTTGGTTGTTCTACCTTCTCAACACAAACGGCGTATACGAGCTAGGTTTGCTGCTTTCCCCAGACGGTACTTCCGCGGCCGGTGTGACGTCAAAGTCCGGTTCGATCACCATATCCACAGGAAGTTGGTATCACCTGGCGGTAACGAGACAGGGCGGAGCGGTTCGCTTTTTCGTCAATGGGCAGGCGTATGGCCCCTTTCAGAACGCCACCACTCCATTTGCAGGAGCCTCAGCATTCACGAGCGGGACCACGGGTGATGCGGCGGGCGGTTGGCTCAACGGTTACCTCGATGATTTGCGCATTACCAGGGGCGTAGCCCGCTATACCGCCAGTTTCACGCCACCCGTTCAGGCTTTTCCCAATAGCGCTACTGCCGCCGTAAACCCTAGCGCCACGGGTCATAGTGCCGGCGACCTCAAAAGCGTCACCAACGCGGCGGGGCATATCACCCAGTTCACCCTGTACGACGCGGTGGGCCGCGTGCGCCAGATGGTTGACCCCAAGGGCATCGTGACCGACATGGCCTACACCCCACGCGGCTGGACCAGCAGCGTGACGATCACGCCTCCAGGCGGTACGGCCCGAGCCACGACCTACACCTACGACAACGCAGGCCAGATGACCGGCGCAACCTTGCCCGACGGCGCCACGCTGGGCTATAGCTACGACGCCGCGCACAGGTTGATAGGCATCGCCGACGCCAAAGGCAACACCGTCACCTACACCCTCGACAACATGGGCAACAAGACCGGCGAGCAGGTCAAGGATGCGTCGAACACTCTGCAGAGAAACATCACCCGCGTTTATGACGCACTGAACCGGGTCCAACAAGTTACGGGAGCAGGCAATTGAAAACCACAATGCATCCATCAAAGAGCAAGACCTCCAGCGGCATGTTCAAAACCCCCGCCTTGGCAGCGCTGTGCGCCCTGACCTCGCTGGTTTTTTCCATGCAGGCGCAGGCCCAGTCCATGACCTGGCAATACGGCTACGACGCCATGGGCCGGCCCGCCACGGTGGTGGACCCCAACGGCCAGACCAGCTACACCTACTACGACAGCCTGGGCCGGCCCATCCAGACCCAGCAGCCGGCCAACACCGGCAGCAGCAGCCCGACGGTCACCGGCTTTGCCTATAACGCCAATGACAGCCTGACCCAGGTCACCGACCCGCGCAACCTGGCCACCACCTACAGCCCCAACGGCCTGGGTGATGTCACGGCGCAAACCAGCCCCGATACGGGGACGAGCCAGTACACCTATGACCTGAACGGCAACATCCTGACCAAGACCGACGCCCGCGGCAAGCTGACCCAGTACAGCTATGACAACCTGGACCGGCTTAAAACCATCAGCTATGCCACCGGTACCGGCACCACATTTGAATACGACGGCGGCAGCATCCCGACTCCAGGCGCGATCGGCGAACTGACCAAAATCACCGATGCCAGCGGCCAGGTGATCTACAGCTACGACAGCATGGGCCGCAAGACCGGCAAGAGCCAGACTACGGGGGCTAGGACCTTTACCGTCGGCTATACCTGGGGTGACAGCGGCAGTGCATTGGACAAGCTGACTGCCATCACCTACCCGAGCGGTACAAGAGTCAACTACAGCTATGACGCGCAAGGTGTCGTCTCTGGCATCACCGTCAATCCGCCAAATGCCAATGGTGTCGGCACCAATACCGGTAGCACATTACCGCTGTTGTCAGGTATCACCACCAATGCCGAAAGCAAGCTCACAGGCTGGACCTGGGCCAGCACCAAGACCCAGGCCATCAGCTATGACGCCAATGGCCAGATCAGTGCCTACAACCTGGGTGACCCGACAACAACTGGCGTTCGTCGCACTGTCGTCCGCGATAGCGCAGGCCGCATCACGGGTTACACGCATGTCAGCAATGGAACTCCCGTTCCCGCGCTGGACCAGAGCTTTGGTTATGACAACCTGGATCGCCTCGTCAGCGCTACGCTGGGCAGCACGGCCATCCAGTACAGCTATGACGCCATAGGTAACCGGATCACAAAGGTGATTTCGGGCACGACCTACAGCAACACCGTGGCAGCGACCAGCAACAAGCTGACGCAAACCCAGGACGTGGGTGGTACGGCGACCATCCAACACGATGCGGCCGGCAATATCACGAGTGATGGGGCCAATACCTATACCTATAGTGATCGGGGGCGCATGGCGACGATGACGAATGCCGGTGGCACGGTCACTTATGGCTACAACGCGCTCGAATTGCGGGTCGGTAAGACCGGGCCGACGGCCTTGGTGCTTACCGGTGCGGCTTACTATGTCTATGACGAGGCGGGTAAGCTGCTTGGTGAGTACGATGCCAATGGCACACCCCTTTATGAAACCATCTATCTGAATATCCCGGTGGGGGTGATCAAGCAGACCGGTACGGCGGGCGCCGCCAATATCGCGATCAGCCTGTACAACGTCTCGACAGATCAGCTCGGTGCGCCTAGAGTGATCACACGTCAATCTGACGAAGCGGTTGCATGGCGCTGGGATTCGGCTGAAGCATTTGGTGCGACTGCGCCGGATCAGAACCCAGTTGGCTTGGGAGTTTTCAGCTTTAACCCGCGCCTTCCGGGCCAAGTGTTTGATGCCGAGAGCGGGCTGTTCCAGAACTGGAATCGGGAGTACAACCCGCGCATCGGGCGGTATATGCAGTCCGATCCGATTGGATTGGCCGATGGGGTTAATACCTTCTCGTATGTGGACGGGGACCCTCTGGGAGCCTCGGACCCGTTGGGCCTATTTCGAGTTGCAGATCTGTTTCCCGAGGATGCTCCGATTTTGGCTATGGGAAACGCCTACGGTGCTTTAGCTGCCTATATTGTTGGTGTTGCTACGGGAGATGAGGCGCTGGCCCGAGAAGCCATGGACGGACTTCAATGCACTCGTTCAGCGTCTATGGAGGCCCTCGGGATTATGTTGTCCGCAGGCAGGGGCGGTAAGGGCGGAGCGGGCATCAATAGCCAGAAACAGGCAGGACATATTCCCGGGACGCCTCAAAATATCCTTCGCATCAAACAGGGAAAACCGACTTCGACCTTTTATGGTCCGCAAAGCGCTGAAATAGCCACAAATATAGCGATTCAGCGGGGTACGCCATTGCCAAATAGGCCGAACGTAAAGGAATATGATTTCGGCGTAGGTGTGGGAGTCGGCCCAAATGGAGGCACTCAAACACGAGTTCGAGTACACACGAGTCCTAAAACTGGCCAAAGTCATGGGCATCCTTCTGGCCCGGAGAGATTTTGATGAACAAGCAGATCGAGCAAGATATCATTTCTTCTTATGGATCACTGGATCGACCTAATTGGAGTTTCTTGGAGCGTCGATTCAATGCTGCCCCTTACGCGAAATTTGTCGAACGACTTCGTCAAATTGCAACAGTAGAGGAAGACACAGACCTCAACGATGATTGCAGCGTTGGGGTTTTCGCCAAGACAGCAGAAGACGCTCTTACCGTAAGGCTTTCGCTGGTTGGACGGTATGCATGCGCTCATAATGAAAAAGGTTATTTTCTGTCGATAGAGGACCTCCGAAGTTCCTCTCTCGGCGAGAAAATACAAAGCCTTTTGGAGGAGGAAAAACTCCTATTCCTCGCCCCGGAAGCTTTGCGTAGCCAAATAGTTTTCGGGAACGAGGCGAATACGCTCTATGCGGTGCTCTTTTCGACAGATGAGTTGATTTTTTGAGTAGATGCGGTTGAATTGCGCTGAAGTCTGACCCGAGGGCGATGCAATTCCCCGAACTAGGCAGCCCCTGAGAAGCCGCCTCGGACCATGCCGGTCGTTGGTTAAGCTGGAACTTCTGAAGGCTTGAAAGCGCAGCCTTAGGTCAGGATGCGTAAGACGTTCTCCGCAGTAGCAGGCGACGTCAATCTAACCGGCGAGGCTTGCCCTCGGGCCGCCCCCACCGCATCCCGAATCGCCTCATACACACTGATCGCCAACATCAGCGGCGGCTCGCCCACGGCCTTGCTGCCGAACACGTTGTCTTCGCGGTTGGGTTCGGGCCACAAATCAATCTTGAAATGTTCGGGCACGTCGCCGGTGGTGGGGATTTTGTAGGTGCTGGGGGCGTGGGTGGTGAGCAGGCCTTTGTCGTTCCACACGAGTTGTTCGGTGGTGAGCCAGCCCATGCCCTGGATAAAGCCGCCTTCGATCTGGCCTGTGTCGATGGCGGGGTTGATGCTGGTGCCTACGTCGTGGAGGATGTCGACCTTGAGCACGCGGCTTTCGCCTGTGAGCGTGTCGATGGCGACTTCGGTGCAGGCGGCGCCGTAGGCGAAGTAATAAAACGGCCGGCCGGTGAGGGTGGTTTTGTCGTAGTGGATTTTGGGTGTGCGGTAAAAGCCGTCGCTCCACAGCTGGATGCGGTTGGCGTAGGCGAGCTTGACGACTTCGGTAAACGGCCTTGTGCTTTCGGGCGTGATGACGTTGCCGCCTTCAAACTGCACGGCGCCGGCGCCGCAGCGGTCCAGGCCGGCGACGAACTGGGCCAGGTTGTCGCGCACATTGCGGGCGGCGTACTGGGCGGCGCGGGCATTGAGGTCAGTGCCGGCCGATGCGGCGGTGGCTGATGCGTTGGGGATTTTGCTGGTGTCGCTGGCGGTGGCCAGCACTTGCGCCAGCGGCACGCCGAGTTCGTCGGCGACGATTTGCGCGACCTTGGTGTTCAGGCCCTGGCCCATTTCGGTGCCGCCGTGGTTCACCTGCACGCTGCCGTCGGTGTAGACATGCACCAGCGCGCCGGCCTGGTTGAACAGGGTGGCGGTGAAGGAGATGCCGAACTTGACGGGGGTGAGGGCGATGCCGCGCTTAATCACCTGGCTTTGACGGTTCCAGGCGGCAATTGCTTTGCGGCGTTGGCGGTACTGTGAGGTTTGCTCCAGCCGCTTGAGCAGCGGTTCGAGGATGTTGTCCTCAACCTTCATCTGGTAATGCGTGGTGTCGCGTTCGCCAATGCCGTAGAGGTTTCGCCTGCGCACATCCAGCGGGTCCAGGCCCAAGGTGCGGGCGATGTCGCCCATGATGGTTTCGATGACGATCATGCCTTGCGGGCCGCCGAAGCCGCGGAAGGCGGTGTTGCTTTGGGTGTTGGTCTTGCAGCGGTACGAGGCGATCTCTACGTCTTGCAGAAAGTAGGCGTTGTCGGCATGGAAGACGGCGCGGTCGGCCACGGGGCCGCTGAGGTCGGCGCTGAAGCCGCAGTTGACGGCCATCGTCAGCTTGAGGCCCTGCAGGCGCCCGGTGCCGTCAAAGCCCACGGTGTAGTCATACGCAAAGGGGTGGCGCTTGCCGGTAACGAGGAAGTCGTCGCCGCGGTCCAGCCGCAGCTTGACGGGTTGGCGCAGCTTGTGGGCGGCGATGGCGGACCAGACGGCCATCTGGCCCGATTGCGTCTCTTTGCCGCCAAAGCCGCCGCCCATGCGCCGGCATTCGACGCGTACGGCGTGGTTGTCTATGCCCAGCGCGTGGGAGACCCAGTGCTGGATCTCGCCGGGGTGCTGGGTGCTGGAATAGACCAGCCACTGGTTTTGTTCTTGCGGCAGTACGTAGGCGACCTGGCCTTCGAGGTAGAAGTGTTCCTGGCCGCCGACTTCGAGCGTCCCACTCAAGGTGTGCGCGGCTTTTTTTAGAGCCGCTGCGGCATCGCCGCGTTTGACGAAAACCGGCGGCAGCACATAGCTTTCGGCCTTGAGCGCCTCGTGCACCGTGAGCAGCGCGGGCAGCGGCTCTATCTTGCACACCACCTTGCGCGCGGCGCGGCGCGCCTGCATCACGCTGTCGGCCACCACCACGCCGATGACCTGGCCGATGTGCTGCACCGTGCCCTGCGCGAACACGGGTTCGTCGTGCGAGAAGTTGCCGAGGATAGGGTCGCCCGGAATGTCGCGCGCCAGGATCACGTCGCGCACGCCGGGCATGGCCAGGGCGGCGGCGGTGTCCACGCCCAGCAGCTTGCCGTGGGCGATGGTGGAGAGGATGGGCGCGGCATGCAGGGTGCCGCGCACCTCGGGAATGTCGTCGACGTAGGTGGCGGCGCCGGCGACCTGGGCGCGGGCGCTTTCATGCGGCGTGGAGCGGCCGGCGGCGCGTGTGACGGCGGGGCGGCCGTGCAGCGAGGATTGTTCGGCTGGGTCGGCCGGCGGTGTGACGTCGGCGCGTGCATCGGCGCGCAGGGCGACGGGGTCGGCCACGGCGTCGCGGCTGACCGAGATGTCTTTGGCGATGTCCTTGGCGGCGTTCATGCGGCCTCCTCGAGGCGGAAGGACTCCAGATTGATCTGTTGCAGGCCCTGGCTTTCGAGCCAGTAGCGCTGCAGCAGGCTGCCCAGCACCTGGCTGCGGTAGGCGGCCGAGGCCCGCATGTCGGAGATCGGCGAGAACTCGGCGCGCAGGGTGGTGATGGCGTGCTGGACGGTGGCTTGCGTCCAGGGCTGGCCCGTGAGGGCTGCTTCGGTTTGGCGGGCGCGCACAGGGGTGGCGGCGACGCCGCCTGCGCCTATGGATGCGCGGGTGACCTTGCCGTTGTCGACTTGAAGGTTGATGGCCAGGCAGACGGCTGAGATGTCGTCGTCGTAGCGTTTGGAGATTTTGTAGACACGCAGGCGCTCCGGCCCCTCACCCCAGCCCTCTCCCCAGAGGGGCGAGGGAGTAAAACCCTTCTCCCCTGAAAGAAAGTCAGGGTGAGGGCTCCCCGCATTTGCTCCTTCCCCCGCTGGGGGAAGGCTGGGATGGGGGCCAACCGGCCTGGGCACCTTCACCCAAGCCAGCACCTCATCCGCCGCCATCACATTCTGGCGATAGCCGGTATAGAGCTTCTCCAACGCCATCTCGCGATGCCCACGCACACTCATCAGCACCACATTCGCACCCAGTGCAATCAGCAGCGGCATCGAATCCCCAATCGGCGAGCCATTGGCCACATTGCCGCCCAGCGTGCCCGAGTTGCGCACCGGCAGGCCGGCAAAGCGGGCGGCGAAGTTGCGCAGCTGCGGCCGTTCCTCGGCCAGCGCGGCATAGGCGTCGGCCAGCGTGACGGCTGCACCTATGGCGATGTGGTGGGGATAGTCTTCCACCCGCCGCAGCTCTTCTACGCGGGTGAGGTCCAGCACCTGGCCGAACTGCTGGTGCTGCTTGGTGACCCACAGGCCCACGTCGGTGCAGCCGGCGACGAGTTGCGCCTGCGGCTGCCCGGCGCGGGCCTGCAGCAGGCCGGCCAGGGTGCGCGGGGCCAGGTAGGCCGATTCGCTCACGCCGGGCTCGGTGCGAAGGGCCTGGAGCTGGTGCAGCAGCCCGGCCTCGTCGACCTTCACGGGCGGCAGCGCGGCCATGGCCTGCGCGGCATCCAGGATGGGCCGGTAGCCGGTGCAACGGCAGAGGTTGCCCGAGAGTTCTTCCTGCGCCAGCTCGCGGGTGACCGTCTCGCCTCGACAGACATGGTTTTGGTACATGCCGAACAGGCTCATGACAAAGCCGGGGGTGCAGAAACCGCATTGGGAACCATGCTTGTCGACCATGGCCTGCTGCGCCGGGTGCAGGCTGCCGTCCTGCGCCGCCAGGTCCTCGACTGTCCACAGTGCCATGCCGTCAATGGAATGCGCCAGCCTTATGCAGCTGTTGATCGCGCGGTAGCGGACCCGCCCGCCCTCCACCTCACCCAGCACCACGGTGCAGGCCCCGCAGTCACCTTCGCCGCAGCCTTCCTTGGTGCCGGTGCAGGCCAGGTCCTCGCGCAGCAGCTCCAGCAGGGTACGGCTGGGTGGTACATTGCTGACGGAAACAACTTCACCCCGCCTGATGAAGCGGATGGGTCTGGAAAAAGGTGGGACAGCCATGCTTCAGGTTAAACACTCGTGCCGCGCCCGGCATATCAAAGCCCATATCAGGCGCATGGGTGAAAAGGTATGAAAGACGATGCGCTTTTCGACAAGATAGACCTCCATCTCATCAGGGTCTTGAACACCGTGCTTGTTGAACGCAGCGTATCGCGCGCCGCCATCCGTTTGGGTATGTACCAGCCCGCCGTCAGCGCGGCGCTCAAGCGCCTGCGCGCGCTGGCGGGTGACCCCATCCTGGTGCGTTCGGGCGCGGGCATGGTGCCCACCGATGCGGGGCTGCGCATGATCGAGCCTTCGGCCAGCATTTTGCGTGCGGCCGGCATGCTCTTCAGCGACGCCCGGGGTTTTGACCCGGCCACAGCCGAGACCACCTTCCGCCTGGCGGCCAGCGACTACCTGGACCCCTTGTTTTTGCCGCAGCTGGTGGCGCAGGTCAAGGCCCAGGCGCCGCGTTGCCGCATCGACATTCACCCGCTGTCGGCCGATTCCGACTACCGCACGCAGCTGGCCCAGGGCGAGGCCGACATCGTGATCGGCAACTGGGCCGCGCCGCCCGACGACCTGCACATGGCGCGCCTCTTCGGCGATGAGGTGGTGTGCCTGGTGGCCAAAGACCACCCGGCGGTGCGTCGCCAATGGGACACCGCGGCCTGGTTGGAGGCCGAGCACATCGCGCCCTCGGCGCTGCACCCGGGCGCCAAGGGCGTGATCGACGAGCACCTGGATACCCTGGGCCTGGTGCGGAACATCACGGTGCGCTGTCCGCATTTCGGGCTGATGCCGTCCATGGTGGCATCAAGCTTGCTGGTGATGACCACGGGCCGCCAGTATTGCGAACGCTTCGCGGGCATCCTGCCGGTCACCATACTGCCCAGCCCGGTGGCGTTTCCCCGCATGATGTATTACCAGCTCTGGCACGAACGCACGCATGCCTCGAATGCCGCGAAATGGCTGCGCGAGCGGGTCAAGTCCGTGGCGGCCGCGCTGCGGAAAGAATGATTTTGGAATGAGTTTGCGCGGCGGCCCGGCGTCCACGCGGGCCGGGCTACCTAGAATACCGACGACCCCCAAAAAACGGACACCACGAGACAATGAGCGCAGCACCTCCCACTACCGGCAGCCCTGCAGGGCCGCAACCGCGGCTGCGGCTTGACGGCATCAGCAAGAGCTATCCCGGCGTGCTGGCCAACAGCGGCGTCTCGCTGACGGTGCAGCCGGGTGAAATCCACGCCGTGCTGGGCGAGAACGGCGCCGGCAAGTCCACCTTGATGAAGATCATCTACGGCGCCGTCAGGCCCGACACCGGCACCGTGGCCATGGACGGCCAGACCGTCGCGGTGCGCAACCCGCATGAGGCGCGGGCGCTGGGCATCAGCATGGTGTTCCAGCATTTCAGCCTGTTCGACACGCTCACGGTCGCCGAAAACGTCTGGCTGGGGCTGGACAAGCACCTGAGCTTGGCGGAGGTCTCGGCCCGCATCGTGCAGACCACCCAGGCTTACGGCCTGCAGCTGGACCCGGCGCGGCCGGTGCACACGCTGAGCGTGGGCGAGCGCCAGCGCGTGGAGATCGTGCGTGCGCTGCTCACCAACCCTAAGCTGCTGATCCTCGATGAGCCGACCTCGGTGCTCACGCCGCAGGCCGTTGAAAACCTGTTTGTCACCCTGCGCCAGCTGGCCGCGCAGGGCTGCAGCATTCTCTACATCAGCCACAAGCTGCATGAAATCCGCGCGCTGTGCACCGCCTGCACCGTGCTGCGCGGCGGCAAGGTCTCGGGCGAATGCGACCCGCGCCAGGAATCCAACGCCTCGCTGAGCCGCCTGATGATAGGCGCGGAGCCACCGGCGCTGGAACACCGCGCGCTGCACGCCGGCGCCGTGGTGCTGGAGGTCAAGCAGCTTGATTTGGCCAAGGAAGAACAGTTCGGCGTCGACCTGTACCAGGTGGCCTTGCAGGTGCGCGCGGGCGAGGTGGTCGGCATTGCCGGCGTCTCGGGCAACGGCCAGAAGGAGTTGCTGTACGCGCTATCGGGCGAAGACACGCGGGCCGCCGGCGAGGCGGTGGAGGTCAAGGGCCAGGCCGTGGGCAAGCTGGGGCCGCACCGGCGCCGCGCGCTGGGCCTGCATTTTGTGCCTGAAGAGCGCCTGGGCCGCGGCGCCGTGCCCTCGCTCTCGCTGGCGCGCAACCTGCTGCTCACGCGCAAGGAATCCGTCAACAGCAAGGGCTGGCTGAACCGCGGCACGCTGCAGGCGCAGGCCGAGCGCATCATTGCCGCCTACAAGGTCAAGGCGGGCGGGCCGCAGGCGGCGGCCAAGTCGCTGTCGGGCGGCAACCTGCAGAAATTCATCATGGGCCGCGAGATCGACGCGAAGCCCGCGCTGCTCATCGTCTCGCAGCCGACCTGGGGCGTGGACGTGGGTGCGGCCACGCAGATCCGCGGCGAGCTGCTCAAGCTGCGCGACGCCGGCTGCGCGGTGCTGGTGGTGAGCGAAGAGCTGGAAGAGCTGTTCGAGATCTGCGACCGGCTGTATGTGATGGCCAAGGGCCGGCTCTCGCCTTCGCTGCCGCGCGCCGAGGCCACGGTGGAGCTGGTGGGCCAGTGGATGAGCGGGCTGTGGATGCAGACGGAGGCCTCGCATGCCGCAGCTTGAAGTCCGCCCGCAACCGTCTTCCTTCTGGAGCTACGCCTCACCGCTGCTGGCGCTGTTGATCACCGTGCTGATCGGCGTGGCGCTGTTCGTGGCGCTGGGCAAGGACCCGGTCAAGGGCCTGCAGGTGTTTTTCTGGGAACCGATCAAGTCGCCTTATGCCATCGGCGAACTGCTGGTCAAGGCGACGCCGCTGCTCATCATCGCGCTGGGGCTGGCCGTGTGCTTTCGCTCCAATGTCTGGAACATAGGCGCCGAAGGCCAGTTCGTGATGGGCGCGGTCGCGGCCGGCGGCATTGCGCTGCTGGCCGAAAAAACCACCGGCCCCTGGATTGTTCCGGCCATCCTGCTGGCGGGCATCGCGGGCGGCATGGCCTGGGCCGGCCTCACGGCCCTGCTGCGCGACCGCTTTAATGCCAACGAAATACTGGTCAGCCTGATGCTGGTTTATGTGGCCGACATGGTGCTCAACTTCCTGGTCTTCGGCCCCTGGAAAGACCCGAACGGCTACAACTTTCCACAGACCAAGACCTTTGAAGCGGTGACGCAGATCCCGCGGCTCATGCAGGGTTCGCGCGTGAACATCGGCATCATCCTCGCGCTGCTGGGCGTGGCCGGGCTGTGGCTGTTTCTGTTCCGCACCTATGCGGGCTTCCGGCATGAGGTCAGCGGCCTGGCGCCGGCGGCCGCGCGCTACGCCGGCTTCTCGTCGCGGCGCGCGCTGTGGCTGGCCTTGCTGACTTCCGGCGGCGCGGCCGGCCTGGCCGGTGCGCTGGAAGTGGCCGGGCCCATAGGCCAGCTCACGCCCTATGTGCCGGCGGGTTACGGCTTTGCCGCCATCATCGTCGCCTTTGTGGGCCGGCTGCACCCGGTGGGCGTGGTGTTCTCGGCGATCCTGATGAGCATGTTTTATATAGGCGGCGAGCTCGCGCAGTCGCGCCTGGGCCTGCCCAAGTCCATCACCGGCGTGTTCCAGGGCCTGCTGCTGTTCAGCCTGCTGGCCTGCGACACACTGATCGCCTACCGCCTGCGGCTGGCCAAGCCCATCACCATGCCGGTGGCCACGCCGCCGTCGAGCGACGTCTTGAAGGGAGCCGAGTGATGGATTCAACCGCGCTGCTGATTGCCGCGACGCTGAGCGCCGGCACCGTGCTGGCCATCGCTGCCCTGGGCCTCCTGATCAATGAAAAAGCCGGCATCGTGAACCTGGGCGCCGAGGGCATGATGCTGTGCGCTGCCATCGCCGGCTTTGCCACCGTGGTGCACACCGGCAACAGCTGGCTGGGTTTTGCGGCCGGCATGGCGGCGGGGGCTTTCCTCGCGGCGGTGTTCGGCGTGCTGGTGATCTGGCTCAACACCAACCAGTACGCGACCGGCCTGGCGCTGAGCCTGTTCGGCGCGGGCTTTTCGGCCTTTGCCGGCATCAAGTACGTGCAGGAAAAGCTGCCCGAGCAGCCGAAGTACCCGATTCCCTTCCTGGCCGATATTCCGCTGGTGGGCCCGGCGCTGTTCCGCCAGCATCCCATGGTCTATATCGCGATGGCGCTGACGGCCGGGCTGATCTGGTTTTTGTACCGCACGCGCGCCGGCCTGGTGCTGCGCTCGGTCGGCGAAAGCCCCGAATCGGCACATGCGCTGGGCTACCCGGTGCGGCGCATACGGCTGGCCGCCGTGGTGGCCGGCGGCGCGCTCTGCGGGCTGGCGGGGGCTTATGTGTCGGTGGCCTACACGCCGCTGTGGGTGGAGGGCATGATTGCCGGCAAGGGCTGGATCGCGCTGGCGCTCACCACCTTTGCCACCTGGCGCCCGGCACGGGTGTTGCTTGGGGCTTACCTGTTCGGCGGCGTGACCATGCTGCAGTTCCACCTGCAAAGCCTGGGCGTGAATGTGCCCACGCAGTTTTTGAGCATGCTGCCCTACCTGGCGACCATCGTGGTGCTGGTGCTGATCTCGCGCAACCCGCTGTGGATACGCGTGAACATGCCCAGCTCCATCGGCAAGCCGTTTTACCCCGGCGCCTGAGGTTCCCCGCATAATTGCTTTTTTGAACCGCCCCCTGTTTTACTTTCCATTGACTTTCTTCACCTTCCTTCCACGAAAGCGAGATGACATGACTGACCTGCAAAAACGTTCCCTGCTCAAGCTGGCGGCCCTGTCCGCGGTGGCTGCGGCGGCCCTGGTGGGTTGCGGCAAAAAGGAAGAGGCCGCACCGGCGGCCCCTGCGGCAGCACCCGCGGCTGCGGCGCCCGCCGCCAAGGCCGAGCCCCTGAAGGTGGCGTTTGCCTATGTCGGCCCGGTGGGCGACGGCGGCTGGACCTATGCGCACGACAACGGCCGCAAGGCGGTGCAAAAAGAGTTCGGCGACAAGGTCGTCACCAGCTTTGTCGAGAAAGTGCCCGAGTCGGCGGACGCCGAGCGCGTGATCCGCGACATGGCGGCCCAGGGCAACAAGCTGATCTTCGGCACCACCTTCGGCTACATGGAGCCCATGCTCAAGGTCGCGAATGACACCAAGGACGTGAAGTTCGAGCACGCCACCGGCTACAAGCAGGCCGACAACATGCGCACCTATGACAGCCGTACCTACGAAGGCGCCTACATGGCCGGCGTGATCGCGGGCAAGATGAGCAAGTCCGGCACGCTGGGCGTGGTCGGCTCGGTGCCGATTCCTGAAGTGGTGCGCAACATCAACAGCTTCACGCTGGGCGCGCAGTCGGTCAACCCCAAGGTCAAGACCAAGGTGGTGTGGGTCAACGAATGGTTCAACCCGCCCAAGGAAACCGAAGCCGCCACCGCCCTCATCAACGGCGGCGCCGACGTGCTGTTCCAGAACACCGATTCTTCCGCCGTGCTGCAGACCGCCGAAAAAATGGGCAAGCGCGCCTTCGGCTGGGATTCCGACATGACCGCCTACGGCCCCAAGGCCCACCTGGCTTCCGCTGTTATCAACTGGGGCCCGTACTACATCAAGGCCGTGGGTGAGGCGCTCGATGGCACATGGAAAGGCAACACCGCCTCCTGGTGGGGCGTGAAGGAAGGCGCGATCGACATCGTGTCCATCGCCGCCGACGTGCCCGACGAAACCAAGAAGCGCATCGAAGAAGTCAAGGCCGGCCTGAAGGACGGCAGCTTCTCGATCTGGAAAGGCCCGATCACCGACAACACCGGCAAGGAATTGCTGGCCAAGGACGTGGTGGCGGATGACAAATTCCTGGGCGGCCTGAAGACCTATGTGAAGGGTGTTGAAGGCAAGGTTCCGGGTAACTGAGCCATGTCTTGCTCCCTCCCCCCCGCTGGGGGAGGGCAGGGGTGGGGGCCGACGGCGATTGCAAGGCCGCAAGCCCCCATCCCAACCTTCCCCCAGCGGGGGGAAGGAGAAATACCAGCTGCCTTCGGGCAGCTTTTTTGTTTAGGGAGCCGATATGAGTTTTTCCGTCAAACCCGTCGCAGCCGACCGGCTGCCCGAACTGCTCAGGCAGATGCCCAAGGCCGAGCTGCACATGCACATCGAAGGCTCGCTGGAGCCCGAACTGATCTTCGCGCTGGCAAGCCGCAACGGCGTGTCGATTCCCTATGCGAGCGTTGAAGAGCTGCGCAGTGCCTACGCCTTCACCAACCTGCAGAGCTTTCTCGACATCTACTACGCCGGCGCCAGCGTGCTGATCACCGAGCAGGACTTCTACGACATGGCGCAGGCCTACCTGCGCAAGGCCGCGGCCGACAAGGTGCTGCACACCGAAATGTTTTTTGACCCGCAGACCCATACAGCGCGCGGCGTCAGCATGCAGACCGTCGTCAATGGCTTGCACAGGGCTTGCGTGGATGCGAAGGCGGAACTCGGCGTCAGCGCCTCGCTGATCCTGTGCTTCCTGCGCCACCTGAGCGAGGAAGACGCGTTTGAAACGCTGGAGCAGGCGCTGCCGTTTCGCGACAAGTTCATCGGCATAGGGCTGGACTCGGGCGAAGTGGGCAACCCGCCCGAGAAATTCGCGCGTGTGTTCGCGCGCTGCCGTGAGCTGGGTTTTCACCTGGTCGCCCATGCGGGCGAGGAAGGCCCGCCTGAATATGTCTGGACGGCGCTGGACGTGCTCAAGGTCGAGCGCGTGGACCACGGCGTGCGGTCCAGCCGTGATGCATCGCTGATGCAACGCCTGGCCAAAGACCGCATCCCGCTGACCGTGTGCCCGCTGTCCAACCTCAAGCTCTGCGTTTTTCCCGACCTGGCCAGCCACAACCTGCGCGAGCTGCTCGATGCCGGCCTGGTTGCCACCGTCAATTCGGACGACCCGGCTTACTTCGGCGGCTACATGAACGAGAACTTCACGCAGACCTTCGCGGCCACCGGCATGGATGCGCGCCATGCCTACACGCTGGCGCGCAACAGCTTTGAGGCCAGCTTTATCGACGCTTCGGCCAAGGCGCGTTATGTGGAGCGGCTCAACGAAAGCTTTGAGCGTTTTAACTGAGTGCTTTATTCACCCGCGAATCACCATAGATCGAAGACAGTGCACTTGTGCTTGGGGCGGCACAACGCACGCGTGCACTTTGTGGTTTTAATCTGCGTCAATCTGCGAAATCTGCGGATGAATTCATATCCACAGATTTCGCAGATTGACGCAGATTGCATACCAGTCCTTTCCTTGTTATCTGGGGTTATTGAGGCGGCGTTCGCCCCAAAATAGGGCGAAAACGTATGATTTCCACTGGATCCTCCAGCAACAAGGAACTCGGCATGGCCTCAACGCCGCAGCAACAACAAGATTCAGCACAAGCCCCACACAACCCCTGGCCCATCGCCCTGGCCGGGCTGGTGGCCCTGGCCGTGGCCATGGGCATAGGGCGTTTTGCCTTCACGCCGCTCTTGCCCATGATGCTGAACGACGGCACGGTTGATTTGCCGACCGCGAGCTGGCTGGCCAGCGCCAACTACTTCGGCTACATGCTGGGCGCCATCCTGTGCACGTTGCAGCCCTGGCTGTGGGCGCGCTTCACGGGCCTGCCTTCGCTGGCGTATTCGTCGCTGGTGCGCGCGGGGCTGGTTGCCACGGGCCTCCTCACGCTGGCCATGGGCTGGCATGTTCCGGCGGCGTGGCCGTTCCTGCGTTTTGCCGCGGGTGTGACCAGCGGCGTGGTGTTTGTGTTCACTTCGGGCTGGTGCCTCTCGCAACTGGCCAAGCGCGGCGTGCCCGCGATGGGCGGCATCATCTATGTCGGCCCCGGCGCGGGCATTGTGGTGAGCGGCCTCTTTGCCACCGGCATGGTGGCCTGGCACTGGACGGCCGCCACCGGCTGGCTGATTTTTGGTGGGCTGGCTTTTGTGCTGACTGCGGCGGTGTGGCATGTCTTGCGCGGTGGCGACGAGCGTCTCATTCCGCTGGCGCCGCGCGCGCCTGCGCAGCCGGGCAGTGCGGTGCAGCACCACGGCAATGCCGAGATGGCCTTGCTCACGCTGGCCTACGGCCTGGCCGGTTTCGGCTACATCATCACCGCCACTTTTCTGCCGGTGATCGCGCGCGCGGCGCTGCCGGGATCGGCCTGGCTGGACATGTTCTGGCCCATCTTCGGCCTGGGGGTGATGCTGGGCGCGCTGCTGGCCACACGCCTGCCGCCGGGCAAGGATTTCCGCCTGCTGCTGGCCGGCTGCTACTTTTTGCAGGCCCTGGGCATCGCCGCCAGCCTCTGGAGCCCCAGCCTCGCGGGCTTTGCGCTCGGCAGCCTGATGCTGGGCATGCCGTTTACCGCCATCACTTTTTTTGCGATGCAGGAAGTGCGCCGCCTGAAGCCCGCCACGGCCGCCAGCTTTATCGGCCTGTTGACCGCCACCTATGGCGTGGGGCAAATCCTGGGTCCGCCGCTGGTGGCCGTGCTGCTGCGCCGCACACCCAGTGCGGGTGCGGGCTTCACGCTGTCGCTGGAGATCGCCGCCGCCACGCTGCTGGCGGGCGCCGTGATGTACCTGTGGATGGCAAAGGCCTACCCGGTGCGGCCGGCAGTGCCGGCTGGCCATGCCGCGGCGTCCAAATAGGCCCAAGCCCGCTGAAATGCCCCTGAAACCGCGCCATCGGCCCTGAACGGCTAAAATCAGGGGCTTCAGCGTGCCGCCCCGGCGCGCCGGCATTTGCTTTATCCCGGGGCCATGTAGAGGACCACCATGTATAAAAACCTCGCGACCCCCGGTCTTTCGGCTTGTGTGGGCGCTTGTTTTATTTCTCACGATCACCTTGCTGTTTCATCCCGGCTGCCTTCTGCGGCGGGCTGCGGCCATGGCCGCGCGAAAGCCGCGCCATGAGCTACCAGGTCAAGGAAATTTTCTACACGCTGCAGGGCGAGGGCGCCAATGCCGGGCGGCCGGCGGTGTTTTGCCGCTTTGCCGGCTGCAACCTTTGGTCCGGCCGCGAGGAAGACCGCGCGACGGCTGTCTGCAAGTTCTGCGACACCGATTTTGTGGGCACCAACGGCACGCTGGGCGGCAAGTTCGCCGATGCCGATGCGCTCGCGAACAGGATCGCGGCGCAGTGGCCGGCCGGCGACAGCGTCCACCGTTTTGTGGTGATGACGGGCGGCGAGCCGCTGCTGCAGGTGGATGCGGAGCTGATTGCCGCACTGCACGCACGCGGCTTCCAGATCGCGGTCGAGACCAACGGCAGCATCGCCGCACCCGAGGGCATAGACTGGATCTGCGTGAGCCCCAAGGCCGGGGCGCCCTGGGTGCAGCGCGCGGGCCAGGAGCTCAAGCTGGTGTGGCCGCAAGCCGGTTTCGACCTGGGTGAGCTCGAAGCCGCCGACTTCACGCACCGCTACCTGCAGCCCATGGACAACCCTGCGCGGCAGCGCAACACTGAAACCTGCATCCAGCTGTGCATGGAGCGCCCGGCCTGGCGGCTCAGCCTGCAGACCCACAAGATCACGGGCATCCGATGACGCAAGCTTCCCAACACCCACCCATGCGCTGCGAGATCAGCCAGACCTTTTTCTTTGACGCGGCCCACACGCTCAAACGCGCCATCGAGGCCGAGGGCAGCAAGCGCGTGCACGGCCATACCTATAACGCCGAGGTGTTTGTCGCCGGCGAGCCCGATGCGGCCACAGGTATGGTCATGGACCTGGGCTTGGTGCGGCGCGAAATCGCCGTGCTGCGCGAGGAGCTGGACCACCACCTGCTCGATGACGTGAAAGACCTGGGCCCGCCCACGCTGGAAAACCTCTGCCAGTTCATCTTCCGCAAGCTCGATGCGCGCTTGCCGGGGCTGACATCGGTGCGCGTCTGGCGCGCCTCGCTGGGGGATGGCTGCCGCGTGAGCCGCTGATTTTGCTCCCTCCCCCGCTGGGGGAGGGCGGGGGTGGGGGCCAGCGGCAGTTGAAAGACTGCTGGCCTTGCTCGAGGCACAGCCCCCATCCTGCCTTCCACCAGCGGGGGAAGGAGAAATGCGTCCGATACACCTTATCGGGATTTAGATATTGCAGCGCGCGACCCCTGCGTTACCCTAGCACCCATGAAAGCCTACCGCGCCGCCCTCCTGTATTTCACCGGCCCCGCCCAGGCCGCCTACGAGGCCGACGGCCTGCTGGTGGTGGGTGACGCCGAAGGCCGCCAGCTCGTGCAGGCCGTGGGCAGCTACCAGGCGCTGGCGCCGCGCTTTGCCGATGTGCCCACCGAGCACCTGCCGGGCCGCATCATCGCGCCGGGTTTTGTGGACATGCACATCCACTACCCGCAGCTCGACGTGATCGGTTCGCCCGCCGAAGGCCTGCTGCCCTGGCTGGAGAACTACACCTTTCCCGAAGAGAGCCGTTTCTCGGTCGCCGGGCACAGCGCGCAGGCCGCGGTTTTTTTCATTGACGAGTTGCTGCGCAACGGCGTCACCACCGCGCTCGCGTTTTCGACGTCGCACGTCGAATCCGTTAACGCACTGTTCAGCGAAGCGCAAAAGCGCAGCCTGCGACTGATGACCGGCAAATGCCTGATGGACCAGCACTCGCCCGAGGGCGTGCGCGACCACACTGCACAAAGCCTGGCCGACACCGAGGCGCTGATCCAGCGCTGGCATGGCGTGGACCGGCTGGGCTATGCCATCACGCCGCGTTTTGTGCCCAGCTGCAGCGAAGCGCAGCTGCGCGGCGCCGGCGAGCTGGCCGCCAAATACCCGGACGTCTGGATCCAGTCCCACGTGGCCGAGAACAAGGACGAGATCGCCTGGGTGAAAGCGCTGTACCCCGATGCCCGCAGCTACCTCAGCGTGTATGAGCAGTTCGGCCTGCTGCGTCCGCGCGCCATTTATGCCCACTGCATCCACATCGACGACGAAGACCGCGCGCTGATGCGTGCCACCGGGACGGCCGCAGCCGTAAGCCCGACCAGCAACCTCTTCCTGGGCAGCGGATTTTTTGACTACGAAGGCGCCGAGCGCATCGGCTTTCCCTACGGCCTGGCCAGTGACGTGGGCGGCGGCACCTCCTTCAGCCCGTTTCACACGATGCTGGCCGCTTACTACGTGGGCCGCGAGGGGCAGACCAAGCCCGGCCTGTCGCTCTCGCCCCAGCAACTGTGGTGGCAGCACACGGGCGGCGCGGCGCGTGCGCTGGGCCTGGAAGGGGTGGTGGGCAACTTGCAGCCCGGCTGCGAGGCCGACTTCGTGGTGCTCAACCCGCAGGCCACGCCGCTGCTGGCGCGCAAGACCACGCTGGCGGCCAACCTCGGCGAGCTGCTGTTCGCGCTGATTGTGCTGGGGGATGACCGGGTGATTGAGCGCACGGTGATTTCCCAGGCGCGAGCCGGAGGCGCCTGACCAGGGTTGGCTTCTTGCTCCCTCTCCCTCTGGGAGAGGGCAGGGGCTGAGCGCTGCGGCTCAGGATGCGCCTGCGCGCATCCGGACAGCGTGAAGAAGCCCAGGCTCTGGCTGGGCTGCGGTCTGCAAGACAGGGCGTGCGGCCCAGGTATGGCGCGGAGGTGTTCGTGTGCCGTAGGCCCTCACCCTAACCCTCTCCCAGAGGGAGAGGAGATAAAAAGAGGGGGCAAAACCGGGCAGGCCGCCGGCTTGCCTACAATCGGGGACCAGTGAGGAGTTCCCCCGAATGAGTATCAAGAGCGACAAATGGATACGCCGCATGTCCGAGCAGCACGGCATGATCGAGCCCTTTGAACCCGGCCAGATCCGGCAGCAGGACGGCCACAAGATCATCAGCTACGGCACCAGCAGCTACGGCTACGACATCCGCTGCGCGCCCGAGTTCAAGGTCTTCACCAACATCCACAGCACCGTGGTCGACCCGAAGAACTTCGATGAGAAAAGCTTTGTCGACTTTCACGGCAACAGCTGCATCATCCCGCCTAACAGCTTCGCGCTCGCCCGCACCGTCGAATACTTCCGCATCCCGCGCAACGTGCTCACCATCTGCCTGGGCAAAAGCACCTACGCGCGCTGCGGCATCATCGTCAACGTCACGCCCTTTGAGCCCGAATGGGAAGGTTACGTGACGCTGGAGTTCTCCAACACCACGCCGCTGCCCGCCCGGATTTATGCGGGTGAAGGCTGCGCCCAGGTGCTGTTCTTCGAAAGCGACAAGGACGACGTCTGTGAGGTCAGCTACAAGGACCGCGGCGGCAAGTACCAGGGCCAGGTGGGCGTGACGCTACCCAAGGCCTGAGCGCCCTTCAGGCCAGCGCCGCGCGCGCCGCGGCCAGATCCCAGCCCGCCCAGCCGCAGCTCTTGAAGAGCACCGGCCCGGCGGGTTTTTTCATGTCCTGGCGTATCACTTCGCCCAGGCTGGCGAAGCGGGCCACGTCCAGGCCGGCCTGCAGCAGGTCGCCGGCTTCGTGCACGGCGTCAGGGGTGTCGACCAGTACCTCACCCTGCGCCGCGACGTATTGGCAGAGCGCGGCGCTGAGTTCCACCATGCTGGGTGTGTAGGCGCCGACGGCGCTGATGAAGCCGTCGTCGCGCGGCAGGGCGCTGAGCACCACGCCGCCGGCCGGCGTGCAGGTGGCGGCCAGGGGGCAGTCGGCCAGGGCGGCGTCGGCGTCGGGCACGACGCGGCCGTTCAGTCCCAGCGACTGCGCATGCTGTGCCAGGGCCTGGGCGCTGGCATGGCTGCGCGAGCTGATGCGGAAGTCGCGAACGCCCAGGCCCTGGGCAAAGGCTTCGAGGTGGGCCACGCCCTGCACCCCGGCGCCGACGATGAGCATGGGCCCGCGGGTGTTGGGCGCCAGCCGCTGCGCGGCCAGCAAGGAGACGGCTGCCGTGCGCCTGGCGGTGACGGTGGGGCCGTCCAGCATCAGCCTGCGCCGGCCGCTGGCCACGTCAAACACCACCACGTCACCCTGGATGGCGGGCAGGCCGGTCCCGGTGTTGGCGGGCGTGAGGGTGATGAGCTTGGCGATCGCGGTGCGGGTGTCCAGCGCCGGCATCACAAACAGGCTGCCGCCGCCGGGCAGGGGCTGCACCACCCGTTGCGGCACCTGGACCGACTCATCCTTGAGCAGGCGTGTGAGCTCGGCGACCAGCAGCGGGTAAGGCAGCCGCGCGGCGGTCTGTGCGGCGTCCAGCAATGTGGGATACGGGTGGAGCGTCATGCCTGCGATGGTAAGCGGGATGGCCCGCGAAGTGGTGGATGGGGCTCGAACGCGGCCGGTATGCAACGGATGCAACGAGAAGTTTTTATCCTACATGGGGACGGGCAGGGCGCCGAGTGGAGGATTGCAGCGCGCTCCTAGCATGGTGTAACCAACTGGGAGGTTGCCATGTTCTCTGAGCATTTGAGGAAATTCGACGAACTGCCCTACAAGACCCTGCTGCTGGTGGCGGCGGGCTTGGTGATCCTGTGCCAACTGGCCGCTATGGCTTTTGTGGCGGACTCGCAGGTCGCCAAGGCCAGGCTGCGCGACGAGCAGCGAAAGGCCGAACTGGTGGCGATTGCCCACTGCATGGAAACCAGCGCCGGCGCCGCCCGCCACAACTGCATCCAGCAGGCCCGCGTCGTCGTCGGTTCAGCGGCACCGCGGGCGAACGAAGCGACCAAGACGCCGGTGTACGCTGAAGCCTCAGGCACCAACGGCAGTGGCAGTGGCAGCGTGGTGCCGGCTCGCCCTGTGAATCCGCCGCAGGGCTTTATCTCCGCGTCCTTTTCCTTGCGTTAAGCCCGCTGCCTGTCAGCCCCGCGTAGGGCCTCGGCGGTTAGCATGGGCGCAATGCCGCCGTCACGCCCTCTTTCACGCCTATACCAGCCGCGTAACCCGATGTTCTGGTTGATGCTCACGCTCAACGGCATGTCGCCGCTGCTGGCCTGGGTGGTGCACAACCGCCCGCTGAACGCCTGGGCTACGCTGCTGCTGACCGGCTTCGCGCTGGGCAATGCCGTGCTGGGCACTTTTTTGCTGTGGCGCCTGCTGCGCGATGAGCCGGCCGCATCCGCCGGTGGCGGCAAAACCGCGGAGGGCGATGCACCTCCCGGTGAGGCTAGCTGACGGCCCCCGCGCCCTTGGCAATGTCCCGCGGCGTGGCCAGCGCGGTTGCCACGGCCAGGCGCAACCCGCGCACGATCTCCTCCAGCGGCATGCTGGGTGCGCCCTGTTCGGGCAAATAGGGCACATGGATAAAACCGCCGCGCGTGCGCTTGAAGCCGCGCCGGGTGGCCAGCGCGTGCATGAGCGCATAGAACACGTGATTGCAGACAAAGGTGCCGGCCGTCTGCGATATCTCGGCCGGCACACCCGCAGCTTGCAGCGCCTGCAGCATGGCCTTGATGGGCAGGCTGCTGAAATAGGCCGCCGGCCCGCCGGCCACCACCGGTGTGTCGACAGGCTGGCCGCCGGCATTGTCGGGAATGCGCGCATCGTCGACGTTGATGGCGACGCGCTCCAGCGAAATCGCGCCGCGCCCGCCGGCCTGGCCGACGCAGATCACCAGCGCCGGTTTGTGCATTTGAAGCAAGCGCGTCAGCGCATCGATGGAGGCCTGGAACACGGTGGGCAATTGCGCCGCCACCACGAGGTGGCCGCCTATGCACTTGCCGTGCAGCGCTTTGACCGCCAGCCAGCTGGGGTTGAGCGGCTGACTGCTGTGCCCGGTGTCGCCAAAGGGGTCAAAGCCGGTCAGCAGCACGCGGGGCAGGGTGCTTGGGGTGGTGGGGCTCATGCCGCCATTGTGGGCGAAGGCGGCTATTTGGCTACCATCGCCGCATGAACAACGCCGCTTCCCACCCGGATATTCCCTCATTGGTCGCCGACCTGACCCATGCCCGCCTCCATGCCCAGCCGCTGCCCTGGCCCGCCGCCGTGCCGGCCGAGGTGCCGCTGGCCTATGCCACCGCGCTGGCTGTGCGCGCCGCGCGAAGCGCCCAGGGGGAGGCTCCTGCAGGCTACAAAATCGGCTTCACCAACCGTACCATCTGGCCGCGCTATGGCGTCTATGGACCTATCTGGGGCACGGTGTGGAACAGCGGCCTGGTGCGTGTCGATGCATCAGCCCCGAACGAAGGCGTGCTTTCGCTCAAGGGCTTGTGCGAGCCGCGCATAGAGCCCGAGATCGTGTTCGGCCTGCGCGCCGCGCCGACCCCCGATTGCACGGCTGCGCAACTGGTCGCGGCGGTTGACTGGGTGGCGCACGGTTATGAGATCGTGCACACGCATTTCCCGGGCTGGAAGTTCAGCGCCGCGCAGGCCGTGGCCGATGGCTGCCTGCACGGCCGGCTGCTGGTGGGCCACGCCGTGAAGCTGCCCAACACAGCGGCACCCGAAGCGCTTATCGAAGCGTTAGCTGGCGTGAAGCTCAAGCTCTACGCCGACGGCGTACTCAAAGACCAGGGCACGGGCGCCAATGTGCTGGACGGCCCGGTGCAGGCCTTGCTGCATTTTGTGCATGAGCTGCGCGCGACTCCAGGCGCGCCGGCGCTGCAGGCCGGCGACGTCATCACCACCGGCACGCTGACCGATGCCTGGCCAGTGGGGGCCGGAGAGGTTTGGCATACCGATGTCGAAGCGCCCGGGCCGGTGGCCGGCGCCCTTGAAGGGCTGAAGGTTCGCTTCGAATAGGCAGCGTCTTTATCAACAGCGCGTTATTTTTTGATGACCGCGCCGGTTTCGCTGTCGAACTTCACCACGCGCACCTGGCCGTTCTGGCCGGGGAAATCGTCGAACACCGCGCGGACCAGGTAGGGCACGACCAGCGGCAGGTCGCCGCTGCCGCCTTCATAGATGGCGCGTGACTCAAACACCGTGCGCGGTGGCTTGCCGGCCGGTGTGCCCTTGGTGTCGAGCAGGCGCAGCCGCAAGCTGTTGGTGTAAACCGTCACGTTGACGGGCCGGTCGCCCACGTAGCGCGGCCCGAAGGGGTCGGGCACCCAGCCGCCGCCGTAAAAGCGCCCCGCGGCGTCGCGGTAAGGCGGCATGAACACCATGTTGTCCTGGTAAACCGGCTGCATCCAGGTTTTCTCCTCGCTGCGGCTGCTGGCCGCCACATCCACCTGCAGGCGTCCGGCCTGGCCTTCCGGCGCGCGCTTCAAGCCGCGCTTTTCGAGCTCGGCCTGCACGTAGCCTTCGTAGGTGGCCTGCTCCAGCTGCCGCGTGGCGTCCATCGGCGTGATGTAGCTGAAGGTGCTGCCCGCCGCGTCGGCCGGCCACTGGTTGAAGCTGGTCACGCGGGTGGTGATGGGGCTGGCGCAGGCGCTCAGCAGTGCGGCCATCAGCAGCGCCAGCGCCAGGCGCGGCGAGAAAAGCAGCCTGGACAACACGCCGCCGGCGCTGCGCTGCGGGCCGGGGCCTGTGGGCGAGGAAAGGGCAAAAGTGTTCATCAGAAATGGATACGCCAGGGGTCAAATTTGTTCCGCGCCAGGGGCGCCGCTCAAGTAAAGTCGGCGCATGCGCTGACACGCGCCCGGGGCATTGCGGAAGGTGTGCGCCGGCCCGCGCCAACAAGTATTTCTAACAAGTAAGCTCAACAAGTATTGCACGGCACAAGGGGAACACCATGAGATGGGAAGGCAACCGCGAATCCGACAACGTCGAAGACCGCCGCGATGAGGACGGCGGCGGCGGGGGCGGTTTCGGCTTTGGCGGCCGCAGCATAGGCATTGGCACCATCGTGGTGGCGCTGGTCGGCGGCTGGATCTTCGGCATCAACCCTTTGACCATCCTGGGACTGCTCAGCGGCGGCGGCCCGCCCGCCCAGGTACAGCAGCAGGGCCCTGCCCACAAGCCGCCGGCCGACGACCGCATGGCGAAGTTTGTCTCCACCGTGCTGGCCGACACCGAAGACGTCTGGACCGATGTGTTCGCCAAGGGTGGCGCCACCTACCAGAAACCCCGGCTGGTGCTGTTTCGCGGCGCCACGCCCACGGCCTGCGGCCAGGGGCAGGCGGCCATGGGGCCGTTTTACTGCCCGGGCGACCAGAAGGTCTACATCGACCTCGGCTTTTACGAAACCCTGCGCAACCGCCTGGGCGCGCCCGGCGACTTCGCCCAGGCTTATGTGATCGCGCACGAGGTGGGCCACCATGTGCAGAACCTGCTGGGCATCAGCGCCAAGATGGACCAGGTGCGCGGCCGCGTCAGCAAGGCCGAATACAACGCCCTGAGCGTGCGGCTGGAACTGCAGGCCGACTGCTTTGCCGGCGTCTGGGCCCACAACGCCCAGAACGCCCGCCAGATCCTGGAACAGGGCGACGTCGAGGAAGCCATGAACGCGGCCGCCAAAATCGGCGACGACGCCCTGCAGCGCGCCAGCGGCGGCGCGGTGGTGCCCGAAAGCTTCACCCACGGCACCAGCGCCCAGCGCCAGCGCTGGTTTGACACCGGCTTCAAGACCGGCAGCGTCAAGGCCTGCGATACCTTCAGCACCCGAAATCTGTAGGTTTTTTGGTGTATCCGATGCCTGGCATGGGTTGTTTGCTATTAAATACGTAGCAAATTACCGTCAGGCCCGGCCCGAACGCCAGAGCCGTGCCAGCCGGGAAACCCCAAATGGCCGGCAAAACCGGCCAATTCGCCCAAAGTGCGACAATAGGGGGCTAAGGAAGCCCTGCACAAGCCCAGCCCCAGCGGTCCATACCGCGCGCGCCCGGGCGGTCTGCGGTGTTACCTTTCCCGCCAGCGGCTGTGCTGTTGGCCGCAACGCGCGCCCAGGCCAACCCATCCCCCAAGCCGCGCGTTACCGACAGAGATACCCGCAAGCGTTACGCAAAGCTTTCTTATGACATCCTCTTTTTCGAATCTTTCGCTGGCCGAACCGCTGGCCCGCGCCGTCGCCGAAATGGGCTATGAGACCATGACCCCCATCCAGGAACAGGCCATCCCGGTCGTCCTGCAGGGTAAAGACGTCATGGGCGCCGCGCAGACCGGTACCGGCAAGACCGCCGCCTTCTCGCTGCCGCTGCTGCAGCGCATGATGAAGCACGAAAACCCCTCGACCTCGCCCGCCCGCCACCCGGTGCGCGCGCTGGTGCTGCTGCCCACGCGTGAACTCGCGGTGCAGGTGGCCCAGCAGGTCGAGCTCTACGCCAAGTACACCAACCTGCGCAGCACCGTGGTGTTCGGCGGCATGGACATGAAGCCGCAGACGGCCGAGCTCAAAAAAGGCGTTGAAGTGCTGGTGGCCACCCCGGGCCGTTTGCTGGACCACATCGAAGCCAAGAACGCGGTGCTCAACCAGGTCGAGTATGTGGTGCTCGATGAGGCCGACCGCATGCTGGACATCGGCTTCCTGCCCGACCTGCAACGCATCCTGAGCTACCTGCCCAAGCAGCGCATCACCCTGCTGTTTTCGGCCACCTTCTCGCCTGAAATCAAGCGCCTGGCCTCCAGCTACCTGCAGGACCCGGTCACCATCGAAGTGGCGCGCTCCAATGCCACCGCCTCCACCGTCGAGCAGCACTTCTACAGCGTGGGTGCCGACGACAAGCGCCGCGCTCTGCACCAGATCCTCAAAGAGCGCGGCATGAAGCAGGCCTTTGTGTTCGTCAACAGCAAGCTGGGCTGCGCCCGCCTGGCCCGCTCGCTGGAGCGCGAGGGGCTGAAGACCGCCGCGCTGCACGGCGACAAGAGCCAGGACGAACGCCTCAAGGCCCTGGAAGCCTTCAAGAAGGGCGAAGTCGACCTCCTGGTCTGCACCGACGTGGCCGCCCGCGGCCTGGACATCAAGGACGTGCCGGCCGTCTTCAATTTCGACGTGCCCTTCAACGCCGAAGACTATGTGCACCGCATCGGCCGCACCGGCCGCGCGGGCGCCTCGGGCCTGGCCGTGAGCTTTGTCGCCAGCAGCGACAACCGCCTGGTGGCCGACATCGAGAAGCTGATCAAGACCAAGATCGAGCTGGAGCCCATCGAGTTCGACGAAGACCGCCCGCGCATCAAGGAACAAGGCCGCATCAACGACGGCCGCCGCATGTACCGCGAAGGCGAAGACGGCGGCAGCCCGCGCGAGGCACGCCAGCCGCGCGAGCGCCGCGAATACACGCCGCAGCGCCAGCCGGCCGCGCCGCGCGATCCTTTCTTCGACCAGCCCTATGAGCCGACGGCGGCGCCCGATGCCCAGCCCGCGTGGGAAGCCGCTGCCAAGGCCGCTCCCGCGCGCAGCGTGTCGGCCAATATCAAGCCCAAGAAGAAAGTCGCGGCGCTGTTTAAGAACCAGTCCACGGTCTAAACGGGGCCGCGCAAGCAACTTCTCGGGATGGGATGCAAGGCGCGGTGCGCCGCCCATAGTTCACCTATGGGCAAGCGCCGCAATGCCGCAGACCGCCCGAGAAGGCGCTTGCCCTTCGGGTTGGGGTGACGCAAACGCGGTCGCGTTTGCATCCCCCTTGGGGCAGCCGCACGACGCCCAGCCGGCCGGCTGGGCGGTCAGGCGATTGAGCCACCCGGTCCCTTGCATGGGCATTAGCCCATGCGGCGTGCCCGGGCGACCCACTCATCCCGATTGCATCCCAACGCGGCCTCGTTTAGGCCGTGGACTGGTTCACGACCGCGGGCTAAACCGCCCGAAGGCGCGCCGTCGGTCCGCACCTACGGCTGATTGAGGGGCCGTCCGGTCCGGGGCCGGCCCCCCGGCTTTTACGCTGTCCGCATGATGGCGAAACCAGATTCGGGGCTGAAGCCGCCACCCTCGCCGGCCTTCGGGTCGAGTTCCGGGCTTGCCGCGCCCTTTCATCCCCTTTTCAAAGTCCTGCGCCCTCTGCGCAGCGCCGTCGACCACTGGATCGACGCCGGCGGCATGCGCATGAGCGCGGCCATGTCTTTTTACGGCATCCTGAGCCTGGCACCGCTGCTGGTTCTGCTGGTCGCCGTGCTGGGCTGGTGGCTGGACCGTGCTTACATCGAGACCAGCCTGGTCGACCAGATCCGCAATGTTGTCGGCGCGCAGGGCGCCCAGGTGGTGCAGCAGGCGCTGTCCAGTGCGCAAGCGCCGTCGGAAGGCGTTACCGCCTCGTTGCTGGCTTTTGCCTTGCTGCTATTCGGCGCCACCGGGGTCTTCGCGGAGCTGCAGGACGCGTTTGAGCGGCTGTGGCGGCAGGGCAGCGGCGAAGTGCCGCAGCAGAAATGGTGGCACGGCGCTTCCGTGCGCCTGCGCGGGGTGGCTTACATCCTGGCCTTCGGCTTTTTGCTGCTGGTCTCGCTGGCGATCTCGACCTTTTTGAGCCTTCTCTCGAGTTGGGCAGGGGCTTTTCTGCCGATCGAGAAGATTGCCTGGGTCCTCAATGAGTTTGTGTCCTTTGGCTTTTGTGTCGTGCTGTTTGTGGCGCTCATGCGAATCAGCGTGGGGCCCAAACCTGCTTTGCGCTATCTGGTGATGGGTGCCGCCGTGGGGGCCATCCTGTTTGCGGTCGGCAAGCACCTGATGGCTTTTTACCTCTCGACCGCCGCTGTGGTCTCCGCCTATGGCGCGGCCGGCTCGCTGGTGGTGATCCTGATGTGGATCTATTTTTCATCGGCCGTGCTGCTGCTGGCCGCCAGCATGGCGCGCGCCTGGGCTGACGAAGCCGGCCCGGTGCGGGCCGCATCAGCCTGACTTGCCGGCTTTACCCTTCTTGCCTTCTTTTCCGCCGGGTTTTTGCGCCTGCTCGCATTGCACCGCGATCAGCTCAAAGCTTCCCGGCTCCGCCCCCAGCCTGGCCGCCGTGAGGCAGCCGCCCCAGACGCAGCCGGTATCCAGCGGCAGCGTGTTGTTGCGCAGGCGCGGCGCGCTGCCGTCCTTGGCCAGGGTGGACCAGTGGCCGAAGGCGATCGGCGTGCCGGCCGTGCGGCGCCCCGGCACCTCAAACCACGGCAGGTAGCCGGCGGGCGCGCCCTCGGCGCTTTCCGTGCTGCTGAATTCCATCACGCCCTCGGGGGTGCAAAAGCGCAGCCGCGTGAGCGCGTTCACCACCACGCGCAGCCGGTCCGCGCCCTGCAGGTCGTCGCGCCACTGGTCCGGCGTGTTGCCATACATGGCGCCGAAAAATTCCTTGAGATTGCCGCCACGCAGCACTTGCTCGACTTCGCCCGCCAGCGCCATGGTTTGCGCCACTGTCCATTGCGGCAGCACGCCCGCGTGCACCATCAGCCAGCCGTGGCGCTGCAGCGCCATGGCGCGGTGGCGCAGCCAGTCGAGCAGCGCTTCACTGTCTTTGGCCTGCAGGATATCTTGCATGGTGTCGTGGCGGCCTGGTGGGCGAATGCCTTGCCACACCGCCAGCAGGTGCAGGTCGTGGTTGCCCAGCAGGCACTGCGCCGCATCACCCAGGGCCGCCAGTCGGCGCAGCACCTTGAGCGACTCGGGGCCGCGGTTCACCAGGTCGCCCAGGAAGTAGAGGGTGTCGCGGCTGGGCGAGAAAGCGATCTTGTCCAGCAGCCGCTCCAGCGGCGCGTCGCAACCCTGAAGGTCGCCGATACAGTACATTGGCATGTGTTTATTTTGCGCCAGGAGTCCGGGAGGCAGGAATCCGTCAGCTGCAACGCTTCGACGGCTTCTGCCGCCCAGACTCCTCTGACTCCTGATCTATGGATTTTTTGCTGATTGCTTTTTTGACGCTGCTCAACGGCGTGTTCGCCATGTCGGAAATGGCCCTTGCCTCCAGCCGCAAGGCCAGGCTCACAGCCATGGGGGAATCCGGTGACAAGGGCGCGCTGGCCGCCATCGGCCTGCTGGACAACCCCACGCAATTTCTCTCCTCGGTGCAGGTGGGCATCACCTCCATCGGCATGCTCAACGGCATTATTGGCGAGGCCGCCTTCAGCGACGGCCTGGCCGCCTGGATCCAGACCTTCGGCGCGCCGCAGCGCGCCTCGCAAATCACCGCCACCGCGCTGGTGGTGACCGTCATCACCTTCATCACCATCGTCTTCGGCGAACTGGTGCCCAAGCGCATTGGCCAGCTCTACCCTGAAACCGTCGCGCGCTTGGTTTCGCGCCCCATGATGTGGGTGGCCACCGGCGCCAAGCCCTTTGTGAGGCTGCTGTCCATCAGCACGCTGGCGGTGCTCAAGCTGCTGCGCATCGACAACACGGCCGGCCGTGCCGTGACCGAGGAAGAAATCGCCGCCAGCCTGGAAGAGGGCGTGGACGCCGGCCTGATCGAGGAACATGAGCACCAGATGGTGCAGAACGTCTTCCTGCTCGACGACAGGCTGCTCACCTCGCTGATGCTGCCGCGCTCCGACATCGAATGGCTGGATGCCTCCGACACCGTGGCTGAGGCCATTGCCAAGGCCGGCGCCACCGGCCATTCCTGGTACCCGGTGTGCCGCGGCAGCCTGGACGACGTGGTGGGCGTGGTCAACGTGGCCAAGCTGCTCGCCTTGCGCGGCCAGATCCAGCCGGCCCCCGCCGGCCAGGACCAGGCGCAGGAACCCCCCCCAGGCGCCGTACCCTCGGTCACCGACCGCATTGGCGCCTATGCCGTGCCCGCCGTCTTCGTGCCCGAAACCCTCACCGGCATGGAGCTGCTCGAGCAGTTCCGGGCGCGCTCCACCCGCATTGTGTTTGTGGTCGACGAATACGGCGTGGTGCAGGGCCTGATGACCCCCATGGACATGCTCGAAGCCATCACCGGCGAGCTGCAGCCCGGCGCCCAGGTGGACGCCTGGGCCACCGAGCGCGAAGACGGCAGCTGGCTGATCGACGGCGTCATGCCCGTGGCCGAGCTCAAGGCCCGGCTGGACATCAAGGAACTGCCCGAGGAAGGCAAGGGCCGCTACAACACCGTGGCCGGCCTGCTGCAAAGCGTCTCGGGCCGGCTGCTCAACACCGCGGAAATCGTCGAATGCGCCGGCTGGCGCTTTGAGGTGCTGGACCTGGACGGCAAGCGCATCGACAAAGTCCTGGCCAGCCAGCTCCCCGAGCCTGCCGGGCAGTGAGCCCCTACCCGGAGCTTTCAGTCCGCTTTCATCCGCTTTCAGCGCCCTTACGCTGAAATGTCCGAATTAAGTTCCTATTTTTCGCCAGATCTCCTCTGGTGAGACGCCACAACAACACTCAAGTACGTAATTGGTTGTAACTCAAGGGTGCTGTGTTTAAACTCCCAAAAAAAGTTGAAAGCACACATGTTTGATGTTTTTGTGTTGGCGCTGACGGCAACGGCAGTGTCAGGGATGGCAACAGGGGCGGCCTGCCACCACGGCTGGCTGGCGCGCCAGGCGCGCCAGAAAAGGCGCATTCCCGCCCAGTGGCATTTGCAGGCCAGGCCTTTGCTGCTTGATGCCGAGCAGGAAGTCTGGCACTGGCTGCAGCGCGCGTTTTTTGACCACCACGTCCTGGTCAAAGTCCCCGTTATCCGTTTCGTCTCGCCCCGCAACGGGGCCGAGGGCCAGCGCTCCTACGAGCTGCTGAAAAACATCTATTGCAGCTTCATCGTCTGCGCCGCCGACGGCACCGTCATCGGCTGCCTCGACGTCCCCGGCCCGCAAGGCCTCAAGGCCAGCAACCGCGACCTCAAGCGCAAGCTTTTTGCCGAATGCGGCATTGCCTACGCCGTGGTGCGCGCCAGCAACCTGCCCACACTGGAAGACGTGCGCGCCGCCTTCCTCGGTGAAATCGACCTGTCGGACGAGGAAGAAGCCGTGCTGGCAAGCCTGGCTGTTCCCGCCGTGCTCGGCGAACCGCCCATGGCCTTCACGGAAGCCGACGCCCCGCCCACCGAGCCCGACACCATGCGCGCGGCCGACGGCAGCGCCCTGGCCTTCGCCGACGCGCCGCCTGCGGCACAGGCAAACCAGGTCGACATGGCCGCCATAGCCGCGGCCCGCAGCAGCCTGCGCGCCAAGCTCGAGCGCAACCGCAAGATACGCTTCACCAACTTCGACCCGCTCAGCACCGGCTCCGGCATTGTTCACGACAACGCCGACCACGCCTTCGCGGCCCAGTGGGAGGACTCCTTCATCACCCCCGAAGACGCCCCCCCGCCCGCCGGCGCCTGAACAAACCCCGCTCCGGCGACAACTCAGTTCGCCTTGGCGGCGTCAAACAGCGTTTTCATCTCGGCCGGCATTTCCGTGAACAGCGGCTTGCCGCCCGGCTTGGCCGGCTTTAAAAACCACTGCTCATACCAGCCCCGCGCCGCGCCGCTGCGCATCGATTCCTTGATCGAGGCATTGACCAGCGTGCCCATGGCCGCGTCGCCCTTGCGGTAGGCAATGGCGATGTTCTCCACCGAGAGGCGCTCCGGCAGGATGGTGTAGTTGCCGGCATCCGACTGGCTCGCGAGTTGCGCCGCCAGCATGGCGCCGTCACGCGCATAGCCAGCCGCCCAGCCCAGCTGCAGCTGGCCCAGCGCCGCATCCGGGTTCACCGCCTTGGCCATCTGCCACTTCAGGTTGTGTGACTGCGCAAAGCGATCCAGCGCCGGCATCACCGTGCTGCCGTCAATGCCCACAATGCTTTTGCCCTTGAGCTGCTCCAGCGTGCTGATCATGTCGCGGTTACGCACCGCCACCTGGATGGCATCGACAAAAATCGGTGTCGAAAAATCCATGCGCGCACGCCGCTCCGGCGTGTCCGTCACGTTCTCGCACAGCAGATCCAGACTGCCTTCAGCCAGCAGGCGGGTGCGGGCGTCCACCTCGGTCTCGATATAGCGCACCGGCAGGTTCTTGTTGCCAGCCGCCTGGCGCAACTGTTCGATGATGGGCTTGCAAAACTCCATGCTGTAGCCTGAAGGCTTGCCCGGTGCTTCGTTGAACGAGAAAGGCGCCGCCAGCGAGCGGTAGCCCACATTGATCTGGCCGCGGCTTTTGATCTTTTCCAGCGTGGCCTGGGCTTGGGCCCATTGCGGGGTGGTTAGGGCCAGAGCGGTCGGCAGCAACAGTTGCCAAAACGGACGAAGTGCAAGTGATCCCATGAGAATCCCCTCGTTGGTGTTTCCTGATTCTTGGTGAAAAGAGCCAAATAGGCAAATACTGAGAGCAGGGGACTTCCCCATGTAGACCAAGGTACTCATTGCGCTAAGACGAACGGCAGGCGGCAAAAGAATGGGTCGCCCCGCGGGCGTTTCTGTGTTCGCTAGCTTGTTAGCCCGACTTTTGATAGGCTGCGGCCTGGATCGCGAACATCTCGGCATAGCGGCCGCCGGCTGCGATGAGCTCCTGGTGGCTGCCCGACTCGACCGCCTGGCCTCGTTCCATCACGTGAATGACGTCGGCGTGTCGTATGTTGGCCAGACGATGGGTGATAAGGACGGTGGTTTTCGAGCCACGTCGATCACGGATAGATTGGAAAAGCGCGTTTTCTGCGTGAGGGTCGAGCGCCGACGAGGGCTCGTCCATGATGAGAAGATCGGCGTCCCGCAGAAAGCCCCGAGCGGCTGCAATGCGTTGCCACTGTCCGCCGGAAAGATCCTGACCGTTGGCGAACCTGCGGTCGAGCAGCGTCTCGTACCCGTTCGGCAACTCCTTGATCATGTCATGTGCGACGGCGCGAGCTGCGGCGGCCTCAATCCGTTCTTGTGTCGGTTCTGTGACTGCAGTCCCACCACCTTCGTCGGTGGTCAGGTCGCCCAGAGCGATGTTGGTCGCGGCGGTGAAGGGCCATCGGTAATGGTCTTGCGCCGCCATGGTGACGCGCGCGCGCAGTGAACGAGGTTCGTAGTCGGACAGGGCACGCCCGTTCCAGGTGATCGTTCCGCCGCTGGGCTGACGCAGCCCGGCGATCATTGCCGCGACGGTGGATTTGCCAGAGCCATTCTCTCCAACGAAGGCGACCGTTTGCCCATGCCCGATGGACAGCGAGAGGCCCCGCACGGCAGGGGTCTCCCGTTTGGGGTAAGTGAAGGTCACGTCCTGCAACACGAGTGCCTTCAGGGATTCGGCACGCACCGTTCCGGGGGTAGGGGGCAGGTAGTTGCGGGCACGCTCGAGGAAACCGGTGTAGTCGGCGAAGTGCTGGCCCTCGGTATAGATGCCGTCGACGATGTGCACCACGCTGTGGAGCGATCGTTGCGCTGCTTGCAGTGCAATCACACAAGTAGCTGCCTCGGAGAGCGGAATCGATCCGTTGAGGAGCAAGAGACCGAGCAGCACGTAAATCCCCAGGCTGCCCGCGAGCCCCAGCGCAGAGCCGATGGCCGACATGGTGGTGCTGTGTTTGCGAAGATGCAATTGCACCTTCGTCTCGGCCTCCATAATGCGATCGTATTGGCCGAGTAGAAAGCCGCGCAAACCGTACCCGCGCAGCTCCCCGGCACTCCATCGATCGGCCATCAGGTTGTGCAAAATCCACAATCGCCGCCGCCGCACCGAACCGGCGAGAAAGGTGCGGTAGCTCAGATTACCGACGGCGAGCGCGGCCCACGCGTCGGGCAGTGTGGCAACGACCAGCGCGAGGAGAAGCCACGGATTGATGAACACGACTGCCGCTGTGATCGCGACCAGGCTGACGATACCGCTGATCAGCCATAAGGTGGCTCGCACGAGCTCGACAGCCGCATCGGTACCGCGCGAGGCGCGCTCCATGTCGTCGGCGAACGTTTCTTCGTCGAAGGCGTCGAGCTTTACCGCGGTGGTGGTCTCGAACAGGCGGCGCTCGACGTCACGGCTGACCCGTGGCGTTAGTGCGGCCTCGGCAAAAGATAAAGCGATTCCCAAACCAAGGCGCAGCACGATGACGGCCGCAAGGGCTAGCAGGGCAGGCATCGCGGCCTGGACCCTTTCTGGCGTGGGCCCCCCCTCGAATAACTGGATGAGGACTTTTTGCGTCGCCACAAGTCCGAAGGTCGTCAATATGCCAGAGCTGATGGTCGCGATGGCGACGACGGACGTGCGGACGCGGTCTACCCCCCAGCTGATAGCCAGTGCCTGGCGCAAAAGCCCTGGCAGCGCGCCCAATACGGAGAAAACTCCGGCATTGGCGCGAGCATTGACCCCGTCCTCCCATAAGGTGAGACGCAGTTCCGGGAGAATCGCCTTGGTTTGCCCGTGACTCTCGCCTGTTTCGACGCTATTGCCTCTCACTGCGCTTGAGGAACCCCGCGGAACGCGCGCAATGCCGGCAGAGGCTGGCCATTGGCATCGAAAAGCGCGTGGGCGAGAAACCTGTCAATGGAAGGCGCAACCCGGGAATCTGTGAAGCACGCGCCCCACCAGAAAAGGCCTGCACAGTTCGGTACCTGACGCACGGCGCTGAGCGCCGCTTCAAGGTATTTCTGCTGACCCGCTGGACTAAGCGGGAACTCTCCAACCGACAGATCTTTTACCAGGTCGTCGGTGAAAGGCCGGTATGGGTAAGCGGTCTCGCATAAGACGACCGGCCTGTTCGGGTAACGCTCGCGCAATTCCTGAATGCGCGCGAGGTTGGCAATGGTCGCTCCGTTGTGCCACATCCCGTAAAAGGACAGCCCGATCAGGTCGGACGAAATGCCGACCGCGCTCGATTTTTCCAACCACCACAGCGCTCCGTCGATGTCCGCGCCGCGGTCGAGGTGGAGCATAGTCCGTACGTCTTCACCAGCGGGCAGCCCGGCGGCGACTCCAGCGTCTGCCGCCTGCAACAGCTCGGAGATGATGAACCATTGATCGTCGATCTGCCAAGACTTGAGTTGGTTCACCGGGGGATGAAGGCGGCCGCCAGTGCGTTCGTCCTCATTGTCTTTCGCCCAAAGGAGCCCATTCGTGATCTCGTTACCGAGCTGGACGATGGAAAGCGGTATTTCGTTGCGGTAAAACCTGTCGACGACGTTCTTCGTATAGTCGTGAATCTGATCGACCAGTTGACCAATACCATGGCGCCGCCAAGCGCGAGGTTTGTCCTGGCGGCCCGGATCTGCCCATGTGTCGGAATAGTGGAGTGCCAGATAGATTTTTAATCCACGCTCGGAGGCGGCTTTAGCCATATGCAGCGTACGCTTCAAGCTCATCGCGCTCTCGTCATCGACCCAGACGCTCAATCGAACGGTGTCGACGCCGTGGTCCGCAAGCACGGCCGCAGTACTGCCTGCTTTTTCTTCGTGGCAGTGCGAGATGTCAATGCCGCGGAAGAACGGCGCAGGTAGCACCGACCGCTTCTTTACGCGTCTCTTAGGCTCCTCGACAAAGGCTTTCGTTGGGGTAGTTGACGGGTTTTTTGGGCTCATGACACTGTAGTAGCTCGGTCCGTGGTAGCTGCGGGGGCCGTCGTCGCCATCGGAGTCATAGTTGACGCCAAGAAGCGTGCGGCAATAAAACCGTGCGCGAGGGTGACGCCAGTTTCCGATCGTCGAGTCTGTGCCTGGATGAGTAATCAAGGCAGGCAGGATGCGGTGCGCGTTGAGGCCTACGTGCGCGGCCTCCGGGTTGCGAGGCAATCTCCAGAAGTAGGGGTAGCGATCCGCAGCCTGAATTGAATTGAAGTGTGCGTACATCTGGAAGTCGAGGGGATTCGACAACGGACGGGTTACCGCGAGCAGCTTTTTTGCTCCGGCGTAACTGACGAGGTAGCCGTCAGTGCCGGCACCGCCCGCCACTTCCGCATAGGAGAATTTCTTGCCGCGGTGAAGCGTAGGCCCTGGCAGCGAACGATCATTCAGCAGCACTATATCGGCATCGGCGGGCAGATCCCAATCCTCCATGTTTGCGGGTAATGGCGCGCAGAGGCGCGCGTCGTCCTCGAGAACGATGGCCCAGGGAGTTTTTTGCTCGACTATGCGCTGCCAGATCCGGATGTGGCTTACGCCACAACCGATCTCGCCGCCGGCCCAGGGACCGAATCCGCGAATCTCAATATTGGTGGAAGGGTCCGCAGCGGCCCTGAACGCCGCTCCATCCGTTGCTGGCCAACGCTCGAAGCTCGCCTGCAAGGAGCTCAGGTGTTCGCTGATCTCCGCCATCCTTGCTTTATCTCGATCGAGATTAATGACAAACACCCGTGGGGCAGGGGTTCGTGCGCGAACTGCCGCGTCAACCGCTGGGCCCATGTCCGGGGCGTCAATTTCCGCCATAGAAAGCTTCACGACTCCCCCTTTAATTTTCTTGAAACCAACCGTGGCACCCTCCTTCGGTCCACATCACTGCCACGGAGATAGAAACCTTTTTAATATGCCAGCGGAGTATTTTTTTTCGCGGTTAACAAGTAAGCAAAAGAAAAGATGAGCACCAGCCAAATCCGATCCCGGTATGTGCGTCAAAAGCGTATGGGCAGCAAAGCTGCATTTTCTTTGCTTACCTTTTTTGACGAGTAACTTAAGCCAGGGTTGCTACTGCACAACTAGAGCGGTTGGAAGTCAGTTTGATGTAACTAAAACCAAGTAATCGCGAGACCATGTGTTGAATTGTGTTGAATTGCACTGAAGTCTGACCCGAGTTTTCCATCGAATATTCACCCACACTCTTTGTGAGCAGAAGGTGCTCACGATGTGGATAAGTTCTTGGTCTTCTCCTTTTTGGGCTGAGTCTGTGGATCTGCCTCAAAGTGCGCCGCTGTTTCCGCGATTTTGTTGCCTCGATGTCCAGCCAGGTGGCCAGCTTCTCGGCCTAGGGATCGAGCTTGCTTGAGCTGGCCCGCCTTGGGTACTTGGGCTCGCTCTGCTCTGATCGCAGGTGCTTCTTTATTGTGTTGCGAGCCAGGCCTGTACGCCTTGAGATCTCGCGGATGGACATCTGATCCCGCAGTGCCCAACGTCTGATGACATTCAATGTCGCCACGTCTATCACTCCTAATTTCCCTCTGCTTTTTAAAACAAGCAGAGTAGTGCCTACGTGGGTCAGTTTTGGATGGAAATTACTGCGCTAAATGGATCAGTTTTCGACGGAATTCAACAGGCATACTTTTGCTACATGGCATAGAGAGGCTGGAAAACTCAATCTATGGTGGAACGGTACGCTCATGTTGCTCCTGAGGGTCTGCAGTTTGCCGCCTGCCGATTAGACTCATTGATGAGAGCCTGACGGCATCCATCTCCAACACTTAATTGCTAGAAAGGGGGAGCGCTTTGTCAACAGTAAATGAACCGGATGGAGTTGATGACTCCTATGACGCCATGACCCTCGGAGCGATGCTTAAGAGACGAGAAAAACTCGAGAACGCCGCGGCGACTCGCTTGGGGGAAATCCTTTTTGCATATGGCGCTTTCGAGCGGCAGCTAGACTTTTGCATCGTGTGCATACGCGCCGGCCAGCGACGTGACAGACTCACGAGCATGATTCAAGACTATTCACTCGATAAGAAGATTGAGCTGCTTGCCACGTTTGTGGACCAAATTTTCGCAAAGGGTTCAGAGCAGCACACCGCATACCAGCAGTGGGTAGTCACCGCACATGCGATTCGTCTCAATCGGAATGACCTGGCCCACGGCTGGTGGGACGTTGATGATAGAAAGGCACAGGTTATTAATTACCGTGGAATTGCCACAGCCGAGCCCCGGGAACAGCGATATACGCTTGATGGGCTTGAATTTTTTGAACAGAAAATAAGAGCTTCGGCGTCAGAACTGAGCCGCCTTCGCGAACAGTTCCCGCTCGAAACGGCAGCTGGAATACTTGGCGAAGGCGGCTTTTAATCCCATAATGGACTGGTAGTTACGCGTTAGTTACATGAAAAAGCCCCCTAACCATGACAGCTAGGGGGCTTTCATTTGGTGCCGGAGAGATGCTTTTATGCATCGAACAGGCGCCCTTAAGCTGTTGATTTATAAGGGCCCACCAGTACGGTAGGGGTTTCAGCTACCACAGAATCTACCACAGCAGCATTCAGATTAACCACCACAGTTGATCTCTTCTTCCTCAGCCCCTACAAATTGGTGGGACCCGACTATGGCGCAGGTATGAAGACTACGGAGTGCATATGAATGGAGGTTGAAACCGTGGAATGCTATTTGGTCGGCGTTGCGGACTTGCTGGAGGTGTCACTAGTCTCAATTTCTTCACTTGGCTTTTTACTGGTGCGAAGCACTGATAGACCAAGTATCAGAGAGCCATAAACTTGGCGTCCTGTCAGCCAGGCAACACACTCGCGAATTGATCCGTAAAGAACATTGTGCGCAGTAATCGTTACTCCCCGCATTGCTTCTTCTTCTGTAAGCGTACCGTCTGCGTGAAAAATCCCCATGCATTGCAAATCAAAATGATAAGGAGCAGCCTTGTCCTTTTCGGCATTAAAGATGGATGTCATAGATGCGACATACCTACCAGGCTCGCCCGGAACCTTATTAACTGTTATGTTGTTGGATGGCTGAGCAAGCGGAGTCGGCTGAACTGGCTCATACTCTGCCATGGACTCGACTAAACACTTCGTAAAAACGAGAGAGCCCAATGCTATTGGGTGAGGTTTATCTTCGCTCATGCCGCAAGTGCAAACCGCTCGTCGTTCGCCGCGCAAACAATCTCGTCGCTAGATTGAACTCCATCGGGAGTCAGTGAATGTTTCATCAATCCGAGAAGCTTGGCGAAATAGGCATTAGTAGTGCTGACTGCCAGCGGAGCCGCTACGGTCGTACCTGAGACAGTGTCCACCTTTGGGGTGGCATTCTCCATCTTCGCGAGCGCTTGCATAAATCCCGCAGTTAGCCGTTTCTCAAGCAACGGCAACTCTACTCCCGCAATAACGGCCAGTTGCCTCATAAAACTAGCATCCGTCAGTGCAAGAGACATCATTCTGGCTAACGAAAGATCCGGAAAGGAGGTCTCAGTTTCGTACCTGGAAAATGCGATCTTCCCTTTACCGAAAATTTCCGAAGCTTGCTGCTGCGTAATGCCGTACCGCTTACGTAGTCTTAGTATTTCTTCACCCATTAGCCATTCGCCATAGTGGACCTTACGCCCAGCCAGTGCTTGCAAATTGCACGCTCTCTGATCACGCGTAGTGACCTTGGCTTGACAATGATTGCACAGAGATGAAGTCAACCGCACTTCCAACGGCGTATCTAAGCCAGGAGGATTGAACGTGCGAACTTCGTCAATGGCGACGAGTTCTCCGGTTTGACACACAGGGCAGTTTTGCATTTAAAGAGGGGTATTAACTTAGATGACAGGAAATGAGACAGATGCTTAAGAGCCCATTAGCATCTGCCGAAAATTTGATGTAGTACTCCAGCGCATTGGGATCACGTTCCCACGCTTCGTCATCAAAGCGAACAACGTATACATCGCATGCATGCCTGGAATTAGAGGAAGATCGCGCCCACTCGGACTTTTTGTAGTCCCCAGGCACAAGAATTTTGATGAACTCGCAGACAGTTTCTTCATCCCATTGCAGCTTATAGAGATCATCATCTGCTTTTTCAGTGGCAATCCAAATCCTATCTGGCGTGATTTCGTCATTAGCGATACATCCTTGTATTGCAACCAAATCTAGCAGCTGCCCGCCAAAGATTTCCCTGTTGTCGTCTCCCATTGCCGATGGGGCCGCAGGTGGAAATCGAAGCCACAATTTCGGCGGGGGAACTACATTGTTTATCACCGTGATAAGTTTGTCAAGTTGACGCTTAAGTCCGGAAAATAAGAGCGCAGGAAGTTATTAGGCTTAGGGTTTTGAGGGAAGCGCGGACATCTTACTGCTAATTGGTGTTAACAGGGGCCTTCTGCTACTTCCAGGGGGAGAGCTCGGATGGGCCGTCCATTCACCGGGGGTTGACTATTCAGCCCGCAAACACTCTTGGTTGCTGTGTATTTGTACAGCATTAAACGAAGCTGTGGGCGAATTTCGGCTCGATAAAGAAGTGAAGTGCGTGCTTCCGCTCGGAGTGAGACAGCCTCGTTGCGAGTGAGTGCTTCCGGCTTGGGCCTCCTGCAAACTGATGATTGCTTTCTTAGCCTAGAGGTCCACACTCTAGATGCCCATTCCGGGCCTCTCTGGAGGAGACAGCATGAAAACAGTTCTGATTCTTGTCAGCGCGTGCAGCCTGTCGTCTGGCGCTATTGCCAAGGGCGGCTCTGGTGGTTCCCATTACAGCCCCCCTGCGCCGCACTCAAGTCCCAGTGCGGGGCACGTTAACAGTCAGAACCACTCCATCCAAGGGTATGTGAAGAAGGATGGCACTTATGTCGCCCCGAGTCACGCGACGAACCCAAACGGGACAACCAAGGACAACTATACGCACCAAGGGAATGTGAACCCATACACTGGCGCGGTTGGCACTAAACCATGAAGCGGCGTTTGTTTGCAGTCTGGGCTCTTGCGACCTTTGTCAGCGCCACGGTGGAAGCCAGGAGCAGAGGAGGGGCCTCCAAGCGGAGAAGCTCTGGGGGGCGTAGCGATGGAGGTGGACGCGGCTGCGGATCGAGGGGCGGGCCGGGCTATCGTAAGCCTAATGGGCAATGCGCTAGCTGGAAGGATTAAGAAGGCTCTGGGGGCTCATGTACGGCGTAGTGCCTTGTCCTTGATGTTGGAATGATTCCTATGCGTTTTAGAAAATCAATCAAGCTTGCTCCGGGTATTCGAATGAACCTCAGTGGTAGCGGGGCTAGCTGGTCAATAGGCCCGAAAGGAGCCTCGCTTGGAATTGGCAAGAGGGGGACATTTCTCAACACTGGCATACCAGGAACCGGCCTCTCGCACCGGCAAATGCTGTCGGGTTCTAAGAACTCGGCGTCCACTAGAGGCACCGCGGGCACGCCAGCGATGGCAAAGGTAGCTCTGACGGTAGCAGTCGACGACGACGGTGTGGTGTCTTTCAGAACTGCTGACGGCGGGCCTGCAAGCGAGGCACTCGTAGATGCCGCAAAGGCGCAAAAGAGCGACCTAATCAAGGGCCTGATCCAGCAAGCGTGCGACAAGATAAACGCCCAGATGGAGACAGTTACCGGTCTCCACTTGGATACCCCAGACCCGCGCACGCCGCCGCACTTTCGGCACCAAGTGTTCGGCATTTCAGAGCCCACCCAGCCGTGCCGTCGCCAGCTTGGCTTCTTCGCAAAACTCTTCAAATCCAATCAGCAGCGTGTCGAAAAAGAATATCAAGCGTCGCTTGCCCTTTATCAAGTTGATCGGAAAGAGTGGGAGTCAACCCGCGATGAGTTTGAACGGAGTGAAGAAGAGCGTCGCCAGTTATTTATGAAGGTTCAGGCGGGCGACGCTGGCGCTACTGAGGACTTCTTTGGCCATATTCTCTTGGATATTGGCTGGCCGAGAGAGACCCAAGTTTCTTTTGAAGTTGAGAACGAGGGCTCACTGCTATTGCTGAATGTGGATCTGCCCGAAATAGAGGATATGCCGCAAAAAACGGCTACCGCCCCCCAACGGGGCTATCGGCTCTCCATCAAACAGCTTGGACCCGTGCAGACTCAGAAGCTGTACGCACAACACATCCATTCAATTGGATTTCGACTTCTTGGAGAGGCCTTCGGGATGCTCCCCAAAGTGAGCGAAGTGATTCTCTCTGGCTATTCGCAACGACCAGACCCAGGAACAGGTCAACTACGCGACGAATACTTGCTCTCTGTTCGCGTGACCAGGACTGAATGGGAGAAGATCGACTTTGGACACCTTAGCGACATAGACGTGGGTGAGGCGCTAAGCCGATTCCACCTGGTCCGCTCCATGAGTAAATCGGGCTTGTTCAAAGCCATTGTTCCGATAACCTTGACTCCAGTTTCTTAGTTTATTTCTCCGTGGTGCTCAATGAAGATGAACAAAACTGGACCTATCACGAACCGCTTCCATAAAGCTCTCACCGCACCGGCTACGGATCGGCCCGTTCTCGATGTTGTGGTAAGTACGACTGAGGCGGTCGTAGACATCCTGACAAAGGACGAATTGATTGCAGCAGTTCCGGTTTTTGGTACTGCGTTCAAGGCCGTGAAGGCCCTGGATTCGATGCGTGATCGGTTGTTTGCCGCGAAGTTGCAGCAGTTCCTCGCGGAGGCCGACACCATGACACCGGAAGCTCGTGCCGAAGCCGCACGAAAATTGGCGGCTGATGACGACGGGAGAAAGGCAGCAGAAACACTTCTGCTAGTGCTTGATAAGCTCACAGATATGGACAAGCCCGCGCTGCTGGGGCTGCTGTTGAAGCATCTCGGCAATGGGCGTATCAACACGGGGGAACTGCGAAGGCTCGCTTGTGCTATTGATCTGGCCTTCCCTGATGATTTGGCCGTTTTTTTGAGCGAACCTTCAGATGCGCTGGACCGCAACAGTAATGCTTCTCACTGGGAGGCGCTGGTGTCTGCTGGTCTAACTCGGGTGCTAACAGGTGACACCATTGCCCTTTTCGGTGAGATTTACTTCGGCACTACTGATTTGGGCAAGCTCCTCCATGCTCTCGTGAATGGATAGGCTTACCGCAATATATGGCGAGCAGGCCGGCAGTGACTGAGCAACAGCCTCCTGTTAGAGTGCTTTGGAAAAGCTGGAGGCAAAGTGGTAAAAGAACTTATCGTGGACGTAGTTTCACGTTCAGACAACGAGTTTGTTATTCGCACGGACAAGGGCGAGGAGAAAAAGTTTACTAGGGAGCCGGGTTGGGCCTATTTCGAGGCTCACAGCCTCACCATCACGAAAAGCACAAGTTGGATTTCGCTTGGCGCTGCTAATGTTGAACTCCCCGGTGTCAACACTCGCATTCGTGGTACAGCAAGCATGGAAAAGGGGTCGTTTTCAATAATCGGTGAGCCCGCTAACAGATCGAAGAAGCTTGCGCTGCTGATTGGAGCGGTCAACCCCGTAGAGCCGCAACGCAACGGAATTACCGGGTGGGTGGGCTTCAATCGTCGCGATTGGGAAATAGGCAATGACGATGAGTGGTGGGTTCAATGTGATCTTCCCATCGACGCATTTGAATCCTTGCTGCTTGCCATTTCGGACGGGAGCGCTTCGAAGCTATCTATTGGGATACTCCTCAAAAACGGCTTTACGGATTTTGCCTACGCCCCGCCATCTGAGGGAACAAACTGGTTCCTTGTTCCTGATGACGACAACAGCATCGATAACCCCCGCGTAGCATTAGGTGAGGTGAGTTCTTTTCATCTCGAATGTTCTTCTGTTGCTCTTAATCAAGAGAAAATCATTCCGGAGGAGGAGATGCAACTGGCCGAAGAAAGTGCTTTGACTCGAACCACCGTCGAACCGACATACGGGGTTCAACTGAAACAGTTAGAAGTTGCGATCATGCAACTTCGCAGTTCATTAAAGTGGATCGGCTGGTTCGTTGTGATTGCGCTGGCACTGATCGCGTCGAAATAGCTAGTTGCCGATCAAACCGAGATTTTCGTTTCGCTCGCAGCCGGGACCTACCCGTATCCGCGATTGTCTCGGTACTGAGATATCCTCGCATGCGTGAGCACTTGTTGAGCTTATCGTGATCGTGATTGTAAGGTGGCACTTCTAGGGGTGCAAGTACGGATGCGATACTCCCGTGTCTCTCGCATGATTGCCCCAGCCGCGCCGCTTGTAGCGCGATAAACGAAGGCGAACATGACACCAATATCTCCAGCAGAACTCCAGAAGGCCCTCCGGCGGGAAGCCCGGAAGCACAGCGCACAGCTCCGTGCGGCCGCCGCCAAATGTATTGCAACAGGAAATGCCGAATGGTGGTGTCCAGGCGTTTTAGAAGATGGCGATGCTTTTCTCGCGGCGGAAACCTTTTGCGCCCCTCCAGATGGCCCGCAGGAATCCACTGATGACCCAGCCGCTGCTGCTAATTTTCTCCTCCTGGTGAGCTTCGCAATTCACTAGGCGATGCGGCATGTGACAGCATAAATCCGCGGTTTGCCAGAAAGTGTGGACGTGTGTAGGCTGCGATGTTTTCACTTGCGAAACGAAAGGCCATCAGCATGCAACAGCAGGACCGCATACGAGTAAGCCAACTGATTCAACTGCTGGATGACCTGAAGGCCACTGACCCGCATAAGCCTTTGACTAGGGCCGCATTGTTTCTTCACATCGCCGCAGCACCCGGCCTAGCTGTCACACAACTGGCGAAGGCTTCTGACACGACTATTGCTTCAGCGTCGCGGCACGTTAAGGCTCTCGGCCTTGGAGGGGCATCAGGAGGTTCTCCTCTGGTTGTCACTGGATATGGCAAGGATGCCCGTACAAAGGCCCTCCTGTTGACCGAGGAGGGCAGACGCATGGTTAACCGTGTGATGGAGACCCTTGACAGGATTGGAGCCTAGGTCCGGAATATTTTGGCGAAAAACTCTGAGCCCCACCTCGATGCGGACGGACCGGAAAACCCCCCCGTACCCCCTCGGGCTTTCCGTAAGATGCTTTCTACTTCGTCGGGCACCCCGGCCATTCAGCCTCTAGGCCACATGAGGGGCACCGGCAGGACACCGAGGGGTCTACTATCGTTGTCGGGGTATGTCGATCTATGGGTTGCGAACTGTAGTGGCTCGCTTGATCTGACTCGAAGAGGCCTACCGTGCCACATCGGAGACATGAGGTGGCCGCGAGGAGCAGGGTGGAATTGAAGCTGTCTAACTGCATGAATGTCTTATCGTAGATGGGGCACGGCCCGGCCATCTGCGCGACTCATCCCTACATTGCCGTACAGCGGCCAATCTCCAGGTACGGGGTGTTCCCGTTGTCGTCTTTTATGCCTTTCCCTACAACGTACCCTATGGGATAAACAATTTGATAGCGAAGGCTCTCTTTGTTCATTAGGAACTTGCTAATTGCGTCGCAACTGAGAAACCCCGAGTCACTGAAGTTGGCATCGCATTGAGTTGGGTATGGCTCACCAAACTTCTTATACGACCAGTGCCCATCCTTCTGGGTCAGAACATATTTAGAGTCAGTGGCATTGAAGTCAACTGACTGCCACCGCCCATTCTTGAAGGCGAATCCCGTCGCCTTGTCTGCGATACACAAGAAGGCCGCTTGTGCGCTTGCCTGGATGCAGATAAGTGCCAGCATTCCTCCAACGATGGCTCTACGCATGGTGCCCCTCCGTTTTGTTTTGTTTAATCTACCACGGCAAACAAAAAACGGCCACCACAACCCGCCCCACCCAGCAGAACCGGATGCCTACGTGCGCTTTGATACCGCCTGTTGCTTTACCAGTCGGCTCAATGTCGAGCGTGAGGCCCCCGTGGCCTTACACACGGCGGTCCACGAAACGCCAGCACCCAATAGGGCGAGGATGTTGGTGTTGCGCTCCACATCCTCAGGCCTGCCTCTGTATACCTTTTCGTCCCCCGTTTTTAGCTTAGCCTTCGCGATGCCCTGTGCGGTGCGCCTGCGCCTGTCGTCATAATCCTTGCGGGCGATGGCAGCCAACATGTCCAGCATCATTCCGTTGAGGGCTTCCAGGAGCCGCTGAGTCATTTCATCGCCGTTGTTGATCAACTGCCATGAGGTCGGCAGGTCCAAAGCCACCACACGTACACGTTTAGCTGCAATTGTGGTCTTTAGGCTCTGCCAGTCTTCCGCATTAAGGCGCGAGAGCCGGTCTACTTGCTCAATCAGAAGAACGTCGCCCGGTTGGCTGTCATCGAGGAGGCGGAAAAGCTCGGGACGCTTAAGACTGGCACCTGACTCATTCTCGATATAGCGGGCTGCGATCTTCATCCCGTGTTCCATTGCGAAGCTCTGAAGGTCTTCGAGGGCACGCATTGCGTCTTGCCCCTCCGTTGAGGCGCGTAGGTAAGCACGAATGAACATCAGGACCCTTGGTTCGTTTTAGATGGTTCGCATATTATCAGTTCGTTTTAACTGGTGCAAACTATTTATCGAACCGGTCTCAACGGTACTTCGTATTGGTACCGTTTAGGCATACCCAAATCGAACCAGTCTATTTGGCGGCGGCACCCACACCTTCTTGGGGACGTTGGACAGGCTGAACGACCGCTTTGGCCGGGCCACGGTCCTGATGGCGAGTGCCGGTAGCTCAGGCGTAGCTACGGGTAAAACCCACACATTAGGGAAGAGGCTGTCAGCCGGGGGCTGAGACCGTTGGGAGAGAGGCCTCGAATAATAAAAAACTCACATTAGGAAAGCCCTCTCAGGACCGTTCAAAAACGGACAACATCCAGCACGGAACTGTGAATAAAAGGCCCTCATTAGGAAGAGCGTTGGCTTCGCTCCATCAGTCAGCCTGCGACAACACTAAGCCAATGCTTCTTGGTCGGAATAAAAGTCCGACATTAGGTAGGCCGGCACTCGGGCCTTCCACCTCCCGAGCCACGGTTCAAGGATTCCCCACGGCCGTAAGGCCACTCTCAACCACCCCTGCCGACCGCCCCAAGCGTCATCAGCCGGGGCTTTTTCACGTCCCAATTAACCACTATCCCTGTCTACATGACCAATATTGAATCGCGTGTAACCCGCGTTTGTACCTTCACCCCAACCGCTTTTGCCAACCTCAAAACCTTTCAGCGGGGATTCCAGCTCCAAGCCGATGAGCTGGAGCCTGGCCGCGCTGTCACCAACAGCGAAACCCTGGGCCGCATCATGCATGGCTATTACCTCATCAGCCTTATCGCTGCTCGAATGGAAATGAGCATTCCCGCCCTTTGCTCCGCGCTGTGGGAGGGCGACCTTCTGATTACCCGGCCTACATCCACGGAGGGCTGATATGACCCGACAACAAGTCAGCGAAGAGTTCAGCAATGAGCGCCTTCAAACCCAAGCCCGCCCCATTGCCCAGACGGTGATCGCCCCCCAGGCTGACCCCAGCAAATGGCGCGGCCTGGCTAACGTCTTCGCCCAAGGTGAAGTGCTGCTGGCCGAACAGCAGAAGGTCCAGCAAGAGAACGACCGCGAGCGGGCCACGGCTTACGCAAGCTCCATGACCGTTGCCGAACTCGGTAGGCGGATCAAGGCCGGTGACATGCTCACCTCTGAGTCCCCCGTATTTGCGGCCACGGTGCAGCACGTATGGGGACAGAACACGCATGCCGCTATGGAGCGTGAGGTCCTCTCCAAGGTCACCACCGGAGAACTCAAGTTCAAGTCCCCCGAGGAAATCGACACGTACCTCACGGAGTCCCGCAACACGGCCCTATCGGGTGCCAGCGAGTACGCCGTTCACGGCTTCGATAAGGGCTATCAGGCACTGCGGGGCAAGCTCATGGACTCCGTAGCGAAGGTCAACGACAAGGAGATAGTGGAGAACGCGGCCAATCAGGCTTCGGACTTCCTGGGCAACAAGCTCCTCCAGGTCACCAGCAGCGAGTTCAAGGGGACGCCTCAGGATGCCGCTAAGGCGCTCCTGGATGACTACCACCTGATGCGCCACTCCAAGGTGATGCCTGATGCAGCGGCCAAGGGGGCACTTCAGGAGGTGGTCCAACGAGCCGCTTCCGGTGGTCAGAAGGGCGTCCTGGAGGCCCTGTTGAACTCGGAGCTTCCAGACGTAGGTAGCGTGAGGTCCTTCCTCGGTGAGACGAGGGCCCAGACCTTCCTTGCCACGGCGGGTGCGCAGTTCGACAAGGGGCAGCGCCAACGGGTGGACGATGAGGTGTTGCCGCATATGCTGGCCTCCGACAACGGTTCACTCAACGTGGACAAGTTCATGGGCTGGGCTCAGGACCCCGCTAACAAGGACTACCTCTCCGCGTCCACCATCCACTCCGTCCTAAATCGGAACATGGCGGCACTGGCCCACCAACATACCCAATTGGAGAGGGCCAAACTACAAGGTCAGGCAGAAGCCTCAGTGGCTGAAGCGCGGCGCTCTGTGGACGCGGCACTTGCCGAGGGAAAACTATGGCGAGTGCAGGGGACCAACGCACCGAAGGTCCTCACGGACACCGGTAGGGTCACCGAGTTCAACGTGAAGGAGTACGCGGAGCAGAGCCTGGCAGCTCGGACGGCGAACCTTCCGTTTGGGCAGCAGGTATCCGCCTGGGCCTTCAACGGCCTCAGGAATCCGAACTGGGCGAACCAGCTCCAGGCGGGCCTGCTGAACCTCAGCAGCATCGGTGTGGACTCCAAGGGGAAACCCACGGGGCAACTCAACGAGGCCGGGACGAGGGCAATTGAGTTGTTCAAGCAGCTTGATGCGGTCAATCCTGATGCAGCAAAGCTGACGGCTGGGGAGTCGGAGTACAAGCGCTTCTCCGATATCGCGTTCCTCATGCACTTGGGGCGGGAGCCTTCTGATGCCGCCTCGATTGCCAACAATGCAGCCCAAGGGGCCACCTTCGGGAGTCCTGCGGATGTCATGGCGAAGAAGGTGGCGTCAGCTGTTGGTGGTCTGATGGGTACCCCTTGGACGGATTGGTTCGCCAATCGCTGGGGTGATGTACAGGACTTCGGTAGCGGACTTGCAAGGATGGCACCCGCATTTAGTCCGCTGGCCAGAATCCGCGGTGCTCATAAAGTGCACACCGGCGACATCGTTGAGGGCGGGAAGCTCCTTCTCATGGGCGGTGAGATAGGCCCAGCAGCGCCCAGTCATGTCATGCGCAACTCGGTGCCCAACACGTCCCAGGTTCACGGCATGGTGCAACGCTATGCCACTCTCCTTGCCCACAGCGGCCAAGTGGGAGACCCCGAGTCAGCCTTGAAGTTGGCCGTTAGCTACATCAGCAGGCCTGAGGTTTCCGCCCAGGTCAATGGGACCCTCTACCTGAGGTCTGAATTGCCGGCGGCACCATCCGCAAGCAGGTCTCAAACCGAATGGCTAGAGAAGTTCATTGATGAGGTTCCCAAGGCCCGTGCGAAGGAACTAGGGTTCCCAGGGGGAGAAGTCCGTCTTGAGTATGACGAACGCATCCACGCGTACCGGGCATTCGTCGCCGGGCTTCCTCTCATGGACCCCGATGGGGGCGTAATGATGTGGCAGAAGGGCGCTATCCAGCAGTGGTACGCGGCAAAGGACCAGATCGAGATGGTCAATGCCGCAGCCAAGGCCGCAGAGTCGCAATTTGCCCAACAGCACAGCGCCTACCGTAACCGTCTCTCGAATGAGATTGGCGACCTCCAGGCAAAGGAGGGCGGCTTTGTCATTGAGAAGTATGACGGCACGGTCAACCGTGGAGTCATGGAACAGAACATCTGGGGCAAGGACGCCTTCAAGAGAATCACAGCGGACGGCAATGCGGACAAGCCTTTGGGCGACCTCCTCAAGCTCTATCCATCACGTAAATCAGCGGCCCAGAAGGGTCGCCAGTAAATGAAGACGGCGGGGGCCAACAACCTCCGCCAGTACTGCAAATGAAACCTAACCAATCTTTGATCCGCCTCCGAGGTGACGTATGAGCCCCTTCGAAGAAGCCAAGAAGGCACTTGACCGCGCACATGTTGCCGCCCTTCAGCGGGGGAATTCGGAAGGCGACGAGGCCTACGACTGCCTTCGCAATCGGCAAGTGGCGTACAGCCGCGCACTTGGCTTTGAGATCACCTTGAACTTGGCGATGAAACTGGCCCAACGTCAGCGCATCGAGGAGGCAAAGCATATTGAGGAGGCAAGGTGCAGGTGAGTGGCTCTCATACACCCCACATGCACCCGACGATGGCGGGTCTCAAGAAGTACCCTGACCTCTACCTGCGCGAATGGGCGGGTAAAGAGCTTGGGGCGTTACGGTGCTCCGAGGCGTATTTGTCCACCCTGGGAATCGTTCTTGGAAATATGGCCCGCGCTGATACGCATGGAGCCGTACTTCTCCTGGGTACTGTCAACTCTTTTGCCACGAGGCAGACCATGAGGACCCTCCTTGACCAACTTGAGGCCGCTGGCGTCGTGAGGCGCTGGCCGGGCGCTAAGAAGGCCGTCTACGCTTACCGTGGACAGATGCCCCGGAACTTGGGGCGGGACGCAGAGAGTCGCTATGAACGCATGCAGCGCGAAGTTGAGGAGAAAGGGTTCGAGCGATATTGCGCAAGCGTGGGCATTTACCCCGCTGACTGCCCGTACTGAACGGGTCTTAGCAACCGCAAAAACCCCCTTATCAACCGCCCTAAGAGAGAAACCAATTGATGACCTGAAGGTGAAGACCACGGGGGAGATTCCCCTCTACGTCCTTGCCTTCGGGTTTCACTACCTGCGCACAGCAGGGCAGCGGATGGAGTCCTGGAGAGGACTTAAGTGGGGAGGATTACTGTGGTCATACCCTCCTAGGTCTACCTTCTTGAAATTCCACTGTGGTGTCCCTGGCAGTATCTGTATAGGTGATTGGTCTTGGTCTTACCCCAGGGTTGCCCTCACGGGTGCCCTGGCTTTTTTTATATCCGACCACACAGAACACCATGACAAACCAACTCTCCACTTTCACCTTTGCCCCCGGCCTGAATCTCCGCACAGTGATGCGTGACGGTGAGCCCTGGTTTGTCGCAATGGACGTATGTGAGGCCCTTGACCTGGACACCACCAACATCCGCCGCATCCTCGAAGACGATGAGGTCAATCTTGTGCAGTACACAGGTTTGCCGAACCGGGATGCGCTCGTGGTCAACGAGTCCGGCCTCTACTCCCTCATCCTCAAGTCCCGCAAGCCTGAGGCCCGCGCCTTCAAGAAGTGGGTCACCTCCGTGGTCCTGCCGCCATCCGCAAGGACGGCGCTTACGTGATCATTGAGGAGAAGGTTGCGACCGGTGAGATGACCCTGGAGGAGATGACCCTCAAGATAATGACCGCGATGACCGCCAAGGTCTCCAGGTTGACCGAAGAGAAGGCCGCTCTGGAGGCCCAGGTGGTGGCCGCAGCGCCCGCCGTGGAGTTCCACAGGGAGTTCGTGGAAGCCACGGACACCCAGAGAATGAGCTAGCGAGCTTCCTACGGGGTGATCTGCTAGGGGTTCTGGTTATTTATCCAGGCTGTTCATTTGTACAGCTTTGATCTATACTCTTACACCGCGAAATCATTCGCAGGGGGTATCGTGATGGGAATTGCATCGGATGCGACAGGGCCTGCGGGGGGACCGATTGAGACCCCTAAGTCTTTTGAAGAGATGAGTGAGCGGGCGGCCTTTCGGGCGCCGATTGATCCCCATCTGCACAAGCTAACCGATGTGCTTACGGAATACAGTTTTAATAGGCTTGTACCGTGCGGCCTCAGTAGTTGCCGCACAGAGCATCGCTACGGGTTCCTCGTCCGCACCGCATCGGGCGTAGAGACAAACATCGGAAACGTGTGTGGTCGCAACCACTTCGGCGATGACTTTGTCACGGCTCAAAGCGTTCACCGGAGGCAAGTGGCCCGCCGCGACGCCCTGCGAACTATCGCCACGCTCCGGCAACAACGAACTGTCATCGAAGCCCGCATTACTCAAATGATTTCGGGTGATTTCGGTGTCAAGTGGACGCGGAGAGTACGGAAGTTTTTGGAAGGTCGCTTAGGTGTCGAAGGTATGCGTTCCCTGGAGCGACGGGCACGCTCCCAGGATTACCGCGTAGAAGTCGTAACGGAGTTGACGCACGACCAAATCACCGAGGAGGCCGCGCGTACAGGGCGCAAGAGAGACGATGTACGTTACAAAACGGAGATGGTGGGAACACTCGCATCTGTCCCGTGGCTTATCTATGACTTCAAGGGGGTTCTCATAGACGGCCTCCTGGCGAAACTGCAAGTGATCTGCGATGTCGCTGAAGCAACAACGGAAACCCGGGTTCTAACAAAACTGCTTAAGCCTTTGGCCGGTTGGGAGAACGCATTGGAGCAGTCACAAGAAGCACTCAACTCAGCGCCTGCTTCGCTTTCTTCACAAAATCTCTTGCTGCTGCTGAAGGCGGTGAAGCCGGCTGCTCTAGGTAAAAAGATGCCGGAGTTGTCGGGTTGGGATAACACTAACGATTACCGGAAATTATTGAAGGGTTCACCGCTGGCTTTGTGATGCTGGTGTAGGACTTTGCCGTGAATTACCTCCCCATTCAATGTTCTGTGCCCCCCAGCGCATCCAAAGGCTCCCATGAACTTCGACGCTGTGTTCATTGAGAAAATGGCTGCCGAGCTTCATGCGATCCGTCGTGCCAGTATTTCGCTCAGGCTAGACCTAGACCATCTGGCAAACTACTTGCTTGTACCTCGCGCTAAGGTTTTTCTTCATGAAGGAGTGATGAGGCGCTTGGGCCTTATAGAGCACTGCTTGGAAAGAATATTTGAAATCTTCCCCCCTGGCAGAGCGGAGATGTTGGGCAAGGGGGAGCAGAACGATGTGACCGTCAACATTCAAGCGTTCGTCATAAACGTTTACGGCGTGCTCGATAACGTGGCCTGGGTTTGTGCGTTAGAAAATGGCTTCCCTGATCCCGACGCTAACAAGATGAAAATTGGGCTTTTCAGTAAAGCGTTGCGTCCTCACTTGTCCGCCGATTTCGACGCGTACTTGCAGGGGAAGACGATGCAGACGTGGTTCAACAATTATGCAAAAGTCTATAGAGATGCGACTGCGCACCGAATCGCTCCTTATCTACCTCCCAAGGGGCTTACGAATGCCGAAGCTGAAAAATCCAGGGAGTTGGACGCGGCTGCCCTGACTGCCTTAAAACGGCACCAGTTTGAGCGAATGGATGCACTTAATAAAGAGCGGGATGCGTTAGGCCGCCCACTTGCTTTGGTGGCTCTTTCCGTTTCGGGAACAGAGCCCGACAATAGGCCTTTCCCGTTACACCCTCAGTTTCTTTGCGACATCCTCACGGTTCACGAGATGCTGCGCAGTTTTGCAAAAGGATTGAGGGGACAGCATGGTTTTCCCGCGTGGCCTCTACGGGATTTCTTCTAACCACCCTGTATGCAAGAGGTGCATCCTATCGGCTTGATTCAAAAAAAGACGGCAATGAGAGGTACGGATTTATGACTTGGGTCATCGGAGCGGCTTCGTTGTTTTCTAGGGCGGCACTCATCTCTGATGTACGAGTCCGCTTTCAAGATGGCACGACTGCGGACATGCTCCAGAAGGCCTATCCTATAGGCAACTATGTCGCCGCAGGCTTCGCCGGGTCTGTCCGTATTGGCTTTGAACTCATTTCAAGCCTTAGAAATCTCCTGCCCCCGCAATTAATCGCGGGAGGGTACGCTTGCGATCCTGTTGAAGTGGTTAACGCCTGGGTTCCATACGCAAAAGAAATCTTTCGACAGGCGTCTCAAGCAGAACGCAGTCTCAACGCTCACATTTTATTAGTAGGTGCTTCGCCAACCGAGAACATGGGGTCACCTCAGTTTCCAAAAATACATCTCATACGAATGGTTGCACCACATTTTGTCCCCGGATTTTTTAACCAGGGGCTGCGAATGTGCAGCATTGGTACGGGTGCGCAGGTGGCTGACTACAAGCGGGCTTTGCGTCCGCTCTTTCGCAACTCATCGGGGGTTCACCAAGCACACATGGTCGGCATTCATCATTGGGCTCACACTCTTGGTCATTGCGTCTCAACGACGGTGCGGGACAGCATGCACCAAGGCTTTAGCGCGAGCTTCCATATCATCGGACTCACATTGGGAGACATGGCCGTAATGACTAATGACATGACTACCTATCCGTTAAACGCCCCTCCGACAGAGCTAACAATGCCCCAAGTAGCTCAGTCCTGGGATCAGTTCGACGAGATGGCAAAAGCTCGTGCCCGCGCCTCTGCCTGTGCGGCTTGTTGAGCACCGCCTCCTTCGTGAATCCCTCTAACGTTTCGTGTTGGCGTGTATAGCATCAATAGTGTTCTGCTGTCAGGCCTGAGTCATCTGCGTGAACTTGAGGGAGCCTCCCTTTCCCACAATGGGGCCCCAGACGTGGCCGCTCGGCAAGCGGGTTTCTTACAGGGCCACCTTCTGTAGCCACTCAGCCTTGACTTGGAGAGGATAGCCTTGGCCGTATCCGTCCCCAGTGTCTTTCTTGCCATGTCCTGTGATGGCGTCGCTTATGTCTTTGGGACACTGAACGCCCCGAAGTAGGTCCTTCATCGTGTGCCTTAGCTCATGGCAGGTATGAGGGAGTGGTAAACGACGAATCCATCCGTTCAGGGCGGCAGACGCGCTTGTGGCTCTGCACTCTGTCTCGTTGGTGTACTGGGGGAAGGCCAGCTTTTGCCCTTCGGTGGCAGCCTCTTTCACCCGTTTAGCAGCCCACAGCGCAACGCCCGCTAGGGGCACCGTGCGGTCCTTGACACCGCGAATCCCGTTGGCGCCCTTTAAGTCGCGCCATGGGTGCACCTGAAGCAGGATATGAGGTACTTCCGCGTCTGGCTTAAGGTCATCAAGTGGCACCCCGACAATCTCGGCAAGTCGCGCTCCTGTTCCGGCTAGCAACGCAACAATCCACCGCATGGGGTCATCTGCGGCCTTGCAAGCCTCTACCAACGTGGAAAGCTCGGGTGCGGTGAACGGGGTGCGCTTGGTTGCGTCATGGCCCTCACGGGCGATCTGAAGTGACGCGAAGGGGTTCGGTGTGTTGAGGTCGTTCTCGCGAATGTAGGTGGCAAACACGGACGAGATTGCGCCGATAAGTCGCCGTACCGTTGTGGTCTTAACACTCAGCAACGCTGAATCGAGGTATGCGCGGGCATCCTTGCGCCCGAAGGTCGCCACTTCCTTATCGCCAGTAACCGCGATGAGGCCTGCAAACGCTCGACGCTGGTATGCCACGAACCTTTTGTCTTCGCGCTTGGGATGTAGGCTCAGATGCAAATCCAAGGCGTCCGTGAGAGAAGGCTTCGTTGTGCCGAACAAGCGGCGTCCAGCTTCTAACTCGACGGGCGTTAGGTAGTCTTCAGTGGCTGCGTTTCGATACAGCCACTCGTCACCCCCCGCGTAGCGCACGCGCTTGTGTTCGACGTGCTCCACGATCAACTCTATCGCCATCGGGTCATTGTCCGGCGCCCCCGGGGTTACCCCTCGGGCTTTCAGAAAGGCGTCCGCATGGGCCTTAAGGGCCTTGGGGGAGGACTCTGGTGCGGCACGTAGCCCAGCCCATTCGGCTTCGAGTTTGTCATTGAGGGCCGCGACCATGCGGGCTACCTTGATCGGATCGCCTGTCTTGAGGTCTTGTTTGATCGTTGCCCCAGGATATCGGGAGCGGAGATCGGTCGGTACAGGACGCTGGTAAATGGTCGTCTTACCGCGTTGGTACGTGTACTTGATGGTCACTTGCAGGGGGCCAAGGGAGAGGCGCATGGAGTAGAACTACCACAGTTTCTACCACACTGGAGACCTTGGAATCGCCGCAAACCCACTGTTTATGCGGGTCTGCGGGACTTTGAATGGTGCCGGAGAGATGAATCGAACACCCGACCTTCTCATTACGAATGAGCTGCTCTACCGACTGAGCTACACCGGCTTATTCTGAAATACAGCCTGCGATTATAGCCCGGAGTGGTAGCTGGTCACCCTTTCGACCTCATTTTTGGAGCCGAGCATGACGCTGACGCGTTCGTGGAGCTTGCTGGGCTGCAAATCGAGGATGCGCTGTTTGCCGTTGGTGGCGGCGCCGCCGGCCTGTTCTATGAGCCAGCTCATGGGGTTGGCTTCGTACATCAGGCGCAGTTTGCCGGCCTTTTCGGGCTCGCGTTTGTCCCAGGGGTACATAAAGATGCCGCCGCGGGTCAGGATGCGGTGCACGTCGGCCACCATGGAGGCGATCCAGCGCATGTTGAAGTCCTTGCCGCGCGGGCCGTCCCTGCCCTGCAGGCATTCGTCGATATAGCGCTTCACCGGGGCGTCCCAGTGGCGCATGTTGCTCATATTGATGGCGAATTCCTTGGTGTCCTCGGGAATCCTGACGTTTTCTTCGGTCAGCACAAAAGAGCCCTGCTCGCGGTCCAGGGTGAACATGGCGACGCCGTCGCCCACGGTCAGCACCAGGGTGGTCTGGGGGCCGTAGATGCAGTAGCCGGCCGCGACTTGCTTGCTGCCGGCCTGCAGAAAGTCTTTCTCTTCCACGCCGGCATGGCCTTCGGGCTTTTTGAGCACGCTGAAGATGGTGCCAATGCTGACGTTGACGTCAATGTTGCTGGAGCCGTCGAGGGGATCAAACAGCAGCAGGTATTCACCTTGCGGGTAGCGGTTGGGTACCACGTAAATGCTGTCCATTTCTTCAGAGGCCATGGCCGCCAGGTGGCCGCCCCATTCGTTGGCTTCGATCAGCACCTCGTTGGCGATGATGTCGAGTTTTTTCTGGACTTCACCCTGCACGTTTTCGCTGGTGGCGGTGCCCAGCACGCCGCCGAGCGCGCCTTTGTTGACGGCCTGGCTGATGCTTTTGCATGCGCGGGCGACCACTTCGAGCAGCAGGCGCAGCTGCGAGGGGATGTGGCCGTCCATGCGCTGCTGTTCGACCAGGTAGCGGGTAAGGGATATTCGGGCGCTCATAGGTGGGCTTCCTTGGCTTGGGGTTTATGAATTCTGCTGTTCGCGTTCGGCCAGCTCGTCCAGCGTGGCCTGCGCTTCTTCGATCAGGTCTTCGTCGCCGCCGGCCCGGGCGATGGCCACGCGCTGCTCAAACAGGCTGCGGGCCAGGGCGCTGTCGCCGCCCTCGTGCGCCAGCACGCCTTGCTGGAACAGGGTGTCGAGCACGATGGCGTCGTCTTTCAGGGCCTGGCCCAAGGCCAGGCGCTGCTGCAGATAGTGCTGCGCCTGGGCGGTATCGTCCAGTTCGTAGGCGTTCTGCGCGAGGTTATTGATCAAGCCCGAAAGGCGCACATCCGTATCGGAGCCGAAGGCGGCGCGTGCATCGGCCAGCAATTGCTGGTTGTGCACCAGCGCCTCGGCAAAGCGGCCGGCCTCGTGCAGGGCGTAGCCGATTTCTTCGCGTATGCCCAGCTTCTGGTCCAGGCTCAGCGTGGCGCCTTCCTGCTCCGCCCAGTGGGCCGACTGCTGGAGGTGTTCGACGGCGGTGTCGTAGTCTTCCGCCTCCAGGGCCGACTCGCCGAGGGCGTAGTGCTGCTCATAGCGCTCGGTGGCCGTGAGGCCGCCCTTGGCCTCGCGCATGAGCAGGGCACGCTGGCCCAGGGGCAGGCCTTCGGTATGCAGCTGGCGCTTGCGGTAGACCACGAATTGCAGCCACAGCAAATCGGCCAGCTCGGCAGAGTAGGCGCCCACCGCCTCGGCCAGGGGCTGCAGCGCGGCCAGGTCGGCCGACATGCGCGAACCGCTGAACATGCCGCCGGCGTCGTACACCGTGTCGCGCAGCGGGTTGAATTTCTTCGCGAACCGCTGTGCGGGGCTGCCGAATGAGAAAAGTGCCATGGCTGGGTGCCGTTCGCGTTGCGTTTTTTCCTTGCGTTCAGTCGGCCAATGCGCGAGAGACGACTTCGTGCGTGTCTTTGCTCAAATCGGTCTTGGCGGCCACGCGGGCGATGGCTTCGCGCGCCGCGCTGCGGTAGGGCTCGGCCAGCTTGCTCCAGCGGTCCAGCGCGCGCGCCAGGCGGGCGGCGACCTGCGGGTTGATGGCGTCAAGCTCCATCACGCGGTCGCTCCAGAACACATAGCCTGCGGCGTCGGCGCGGTGGAAGGCGGCGGGGTTGCCCTGGCAGAAGGTGCTGACCACGCTGCGCGCGCGGTTGGGGTTGCGCAGGCTGAAGTCGGCATGCTTCATGAGCTGCTTGACGGCGGGCAGCACGTTGCCGCCGCGGTCAGGCGCGCCGGCCTGCAGGCCGAACCATTTGTCGATGACCAGGGCTTCGTCCTTGAACATGGCATGGAACAGCGGCAGCGCCTCGCCGGCCAGCGCGTGGCCGCTGGAAACCAGCGCGGCCAGCGCGTTGAAGCGGTCTGTCATGTTGCCGGCGTCTTTGAAGCGCTGCAGGGTCTTGCCGGGCCAGCTGGCATCACCAGACGTTTGCGCGGCCAGGCACAGGTAGGTGAGCGCCATGCCCGCGAGCGCACGGCGGCCGCTGGACACGGGGTCCGGCGTGTAGGCGCCGGTGTCGTGGTTGGCCTCGTACACGGCTTCCCAGTCGGCGGCCAGGGCGGTGGCCAGCTGCAGCCGCATGGCTTCACGCACGGCGTGGATGCGTTGCGGGTCCACCACCTCGAGCTGCTCGGCCAGGTAGGTCTCCGACGGCAATGTGAGCACCAGCTCCTTGAAGGCTGAGTCCAGGCTGGGGTGGCGCAGCACCTGGCGCATGGCGTCCAGGTAGGCGCCGTCGAGCACGGCGGCCGGTGTGGCGGGCGCGGTGATGGCCGCGATGGCGCGGTTGACGGCCAGGCGCTGGCCGGCTTCCCAGCGGTTGAAGGGGTCGCTGTCATGCGCCAGCAGGTGCAGCAGCTGGGCGTCGCTGTAATCGAACTCCAGCACCACGGGGGCGCTGAAGCCGCGCAGGATGGAGGGCACGGGCTCGGCGTCAATGCCGGTGAAGGTCAGCGTCTGGCTGGCTTCGGTCAGTACCACGGTGCGGGTACTAGGGGCTGTCTGGCTGTCTTGGCTCTCGCCGGCGAGCTGCAGCGGCAGGTCCTGCCCGTCGGCGCCCAGCAGGCCCAGGCTGACCGGGATGACAAAGGGCTCCTTGACAGGCTGGCCCACGGTGGGCGCGCAGCTTTGCGACAGCGTGAGGGTGTAAGTGCGGGCGGCCGCGTCATAGCTGCCCTGGGCACGCACGCGCGGCGTGCCGGCCTGGCTGTACCAGCGCTTGAACTGGGGCAGCAGGCGCGCCAGGTCCGACATGGGGTTGGCGTCGGCAATCGCCTGCGCGAAGTCGTCGCAGGTCACGGCCTGGCCGTCATGGCGCTCGAAGTACAGCGTCATGCCGCGGGCAAAGCCTTCGCGTCCCACCAGGGTCTGCATCATGCGCACGACCTCGGCGCCTTTTTCGTAAATGGTGACGGTGTAGAAGTTGCTGATCTCGACATAGCTGTCGGGCCGCACCGGGTGGGCCATGGGGCCGGCGTCTTCGGGGAACTGGGCGGTGCGCAGCACGCGCACGTCCTCGATGCGCTTGACGGCGCGTGCCGACGGCGAGCCGGCCAGGTCCTGGCTGAACTCCTGGTCGCGAAAGACGGTGAGGCCTTCTTTCAGGCTCAGCTGGAACCAGTCGCGGCAGGTGACGCGGTTGCCCGTCCAGTTGTGGAAGTACTCGTGGCCGACCACGCTTTCGATGTTGGAAAAATCCACGTCGGTCGCTGTGGCCTGGTTGGCCAGCACGTACTTGGTGTTGAAGATGTTCAGGCCCTTGTTTTCCATGGCGCCCATGTTGAAGTCGCTGGTGGCGACGATCATGAAGCGCTCCAGGTCCAGCGGCAGGCCGAAGCGGGCTTCGTCCCAGGCCACCGAATGCATGAGCGAGGCCATGGCGTGCTCGGTCTTGTCGAGGTCGCCGGGGCGCACATAGACCTGCAGCGTGTGCTGCTTGCCGGCGCGCGAGGTGATGCGCTGCTCTCTGGAGACCAGCTGGCCGGCCACCAGGGCGAACAGGTAGCTGGGTTTTTTGTGCGGGTCCACCCATTTGGCGAAGTGCCGCGCGCCGTTGGGGCCGGGCTCCAGCGGGCCCTGGTCCACCAGGTTGCCGTTGGACAGCAGCACCGGGTACTGGGCCTTGTCGGCGCGCAGGGTCACGGTGTAGCTGGCCATCACGTCGGGGCGGTCCAGGAAGTAGGTGATGCGGCGAAAGCCCTCGGCCTCGCACTGCGTGAAGAAAGAATCGTTGCTGACGTACAGGCCCATCAGCTTGGTGTTCTTGGCCGGGCAGGTGGTGGTGAAGATTTCGAGCTGGAAGGGCTCGTTGCCTTCGGGCAGGTTCTCCAGCACCAGGCGGTTGCCCTCCATCTTGAAGGAGGTGCCCTGGCCGTTGACCAGCACGCGCGCCAGGTTGAGCTCCTCGCCGTCAAGCTTCAGCGGCTGGGCCGGAACGTCCGGGTTGCGGCGCAGGCTCATCTTGTTGAGCACGCGGGTCTTGGCCGGGTCCAGGTCGAAGCAGAGATCGACGGTGTCAATCCAGTAGGCGGGGGCGATGTAGTCGGCGCGGTTGATTACCGTAGGCGCTGGTCCGGATCCACGGTCATCGGGCATTTGCAACATGGCTGCTTCCTCAAAACAATCTCAAAAAAAACACTCTAAAACCCAAGCCACCCCGGGGCGGCCGCGCCGGCTGTCCGGGGTATGGGGCATGGGTGAAGGGGATCAAACGCCCTGCTTCAGCGAGGCCTCGATAAACACATCCAGGTCCCCGTCCAGCACCTTCTGCGTGGCCGAGACCTCGACGTTGGTGCGCAGGTCCTTAATGCGGCTGTTGTCCAGCACATAGCTGCGGATCTGGTGGCCCCAGCCCACGTCGGTCTTGGTGTCTTCCAGCTTTTGCTGGGCTTCCTGCTGCTTGCGCAGCTCGAAGTCGTACAGCCGCGAGCGCAGGCGCTTCCAGGCCACATCGCGGTTGCTGTGCTGGCTGCGGCCGTCCTGGCACTGCACCACGATGCCGGTCGGGATGTGCGTCAGGCGCACGGCCGAGTCGGTCTTGTTGATGTGCTGGCCGCCGGCGCCGCTGGCGCGGAAGGTGTCGGTGCGCACATCGGCCGGGTTGATCTCGATCTCGATGGAGTCGTCGATCTCGGGATAGACGAAGACCGAGGCGAAAGAGGTGTGGCGCCCGCCGGAAGAGTCAAAGGGCGACTTGCGCACCAGGCGGTGCACGCCGGTTTCGGTGCGCAGCAGGCCGAAGGCGTATTCGCCGTCGATCTTGATGGTCGCGCTCTTGATGCCGGCGGTGTCGCCGGGGGATTCGTCCTCAACCGTGGCCTTGAAGCCCTTGCGCTCGGAATACTTCAGGTACTGGCGCAGCAGCATGCTGGCCCAGTCGCAGGCCTCGGTGCCGCCGGCGCCGGCCTGGATGTCCAGGAAGCAGGGCAGGGGGTCGGCCGGGTTGTTGAACATCCGGCGGAATTCCATTTTTTCGACCTCGGCGGCGATCTTGGCGGCTTCGCCTTCAATCGTCACCATGCCGGCGTCGTCGCCTTCGCCCTTGGACATCTCGAAGAGCTCGGTGTTGTCGGAAAGCTCCGAGCTCAGGCGGTCCAGCACATGGACCACGTCTTCCAGCGATTTCTTTTCCTTGCCGAGTTCCTGCGCGCGCTTGGGGTTGTCCCAGACTTTCGGGTCTTCAAGTGCTGCGTTGACTTCGTTCAGCTTTCGTTCTTTGGCAGGGTAGTCAAAGATACCCCCGAAGCTCATTGACCCGGTTGCTCAGGTCCACGAGCTGGTTGCTGATGAGGTTGATGCGTTCTGCTTCCATGGTTCTTCTGTCCTGAATGAGTGGTAGCCGCAAAAGGGAAAGGGAAGTGGCGGCTGAACCTGCCATTTTCTCATGAGGTGGCCGGTTTCAGCCCAGAAAGCCCTCAATCAGTGTTGCCAGCTGTTCCGGCTGGTCGTGGTGCAGCATGTGCCCGGCGTCCTGGATCACGGCGACCTGGGCCTGGGGCACCTGTTTCAGGCGCTCGTGGTACTCGGCCAGGCTGTATTTGCCCTGCCACCAGGTGGCCAGAGAATCGTCGGAAGCCTCGACGGCCAGCGTGGGCGCGCTGATGCGGCGGTAGATGGCCAGTGCTTCGTCGACGCGGTAAAGCTGCGCGCTGGTGATCTTGTGCGCGGCCTCGCCCAGGATTTGCCATTGGCCCGCTGCGTCGGGACGCGCCCAGTGGCTGGCCAGCCAGCTGGCCTTGTCGGCCGACAGGCGTGGGTTGGTTTTCATGAGGCGGCGCGCCACACCGTCCACGCTGTCATAGGCCTTGAGCGCGAGTTCGCCGCGCTGCAGGCTTTTGAGCTCGTCTATCCATTTGGCATAGCGGCCGGCGGCCTGCTCGGGCTTGCTGGCCGGCAGGCCGAAGCCTTCAAGGTTGACCAGCCGCCGTATGCGCGTGGGCCGCACGCCGGCATACAGCATGGCGACATTGCCGCCCATGCTGTGGCCCACCAGGTCCACGGCTTTGTCGCCCACGTAATGGTCGAGCAGAAAATCGAGGTCGGCGAGATAGTCGGCAAACCAATAATTGTCGGCAGGGCTGCCTGCAGGGCCCGAGCCCGTCAGCCCGAAGCCGCGCCAGTCGGGCGCAATGATGGTGCGGCCCTGCGCGAAGGCATCGGACAGGGCATCCACCATGAACTGGTAGGACGCGGCCACGTCCATCCAGCCATGGACCAATACCAGCGGGGGCAAGGCCGGGTTCGCACCCGACGGGCTGTCCCAAATGCGGACGTGGTAGCTGAGCCCGCGTATAGGGACAAACTCGCTGCGGGAGGAACGTTTTTCTTTGTACATTGGGCCCATGATAAAGAGACATGAACCCAAGCGCAGTCAACACAGGGACAAACCGGTTGCCGGCCAAGCCGACCACTATGCGGCGCTGCACGCCGGCTTCCGCTGGCAGGTGGATGAATACTTCAACATCGCCGAGGCCTGCTGCGGCCGCTGGGCGCGCGCTGAGCCGCGAACCGCCATACGCATCCACAAACCCGGCGCCAAAACCGTCTCGCACAGCTTCCAGGACCTGCAAAAGGCCGCCGATGCGCTGAGCCAGGTGCTGACGGGGCTGGGCGTGCAGCGCGGCGACCGTGTCGCCATCGTGATGCCGCAGCGCCTGGAAACCGCCGTGGCCTATATGGCGGTGTTCCAGATGGGGGCGGTGGCCATGCCGCTGTCCATGCTGTTCGGCCCGGAGGCGCTGGAATACCGGCTGCAGGACAGCGATGCCGTGGTGGCGATTTGCGACGAAAGCTCGATCGACAGCCTTAAATCCATCCGCGGCCAGTGCCCCGCGCTGCGCACTGTGATTGCCGCCGGCACGGCCAAGGGCCAGGGCGACCTTGACTATGAAACCGCGCTCGCGGTGCAAAAGGGCGTGTTCACGGCCGTCAAGACCAAGGCCGAGGAAGGCGCCATCCTGATCTACACCAGCGGCACCACCGGCCCGCCCAAGGGGGCCTTGCTGCCGCACCGTGCGCTGATCGGCAACCTGCCGGGTTTTGTCTGCAGCCACAACTGGTTTGGCTTTGACGGCAAGGCCAACAAAACATCCGACGCGGTGTTCTGGTCCCCGGCCGACTGGGCGTGGACCGGGGGGTTGATGGATGCCTTGTTGCCCAGCCTTTACTTCGGCCGGCCCATCGTCGCCTTCAACGGGCGCTTCAGCCCCGAGCTGGCCTTCAGCCTGATGGCTGAGCAGGGCGTGACGCATACCTTTTTGTTCCCCACGGCGCTCAAGGCCATGATGAAGGCCTACCCCAAGCCTGGGCAGCATTTCAGGCTCAAGCTGCAGGCCATGATGAGCGCCGGCGAGGCGGTGGGTGACGCGGTGTTTGCCTACTGCCGGGATCAGCTGGGCGTGACTGTCAACGAGATGTTCGGCCAGACTGAAATCAACTATGTGGTCGGCAACTGCAGCCGCTTCTGGCCCGCACGGCCAGGCAGCATGGGCAAGGGCTACCCGGGCCACCGCGTGGCGGTGATCGATGATGAGGGCCATGAATGCCCGGTCGGTGTGCCGGGCGATGTGTCGGTCAACCGCTACGACATCCACGGCGATCCCGACCCAATCTTCTTTCTGGGCTACTGGAAGAAGGATGCCGCGACCCGCAACAAATTCACCGGCGACTGGTGCCGCACCGGCGACCTGGCGCGCCGCGATGCCGACGGCTACCTCTGGTACGAGGGCCGCGCGGACGACGTGTTCAAGGCCGCGGGCTACCGCATAGGCCCGGGCGAGATCGAGAACTGCCTGGTCAAGCACCCGGCCGTCGCCAACGCGGCCGTGGTGCCCAAGCCCGACCGCGAACGCGGCGCCGTGGTCAAGGCCTATGTGGTGATCGCGCCCGACCAGGTCGCGGCACGCAACGGCCATCCAGGCGGTGCGGCCCGTTTTGACGAAGAACTCACCGCCCAGCTGCAAGCCCACGTGAAGACCATGCTGGCGCCTTATGAGTATCCCAAGGAGATTGAATTCATCGACGCGCTGCCCATGACAACCACGGGCAAAGTGCAGCGGCGGGTGCTGCGCTTGCAGGAAGAGGAGCGCTTCAAGGCGCAATCGGCAAGCTGACGCAGCAAAGCGCTCTAAAAAGGCGGTTTAAAGGCAACTGAGGTATTTGGTATTGCTCCTTCCCCCGCTGGGGGAAGGTTGGGATGGGGGCCGCCGGTCGTGGGCATTGCAAACGCCGCTGGCCCTCACCCCCACCCTCTCCCAGGGGGAGAGGGGGTAAAGAGGGGTGTGCTAGTTACCGTGCTGCAACGTGCTCGGCCACATAGATTTCTACGCGGCGATTCTTGTCGCGCCCCTGCTGCGTGCTGTTGTCGGCCACAGGCTCGCGCGAGCCGCGGCCTTCCGTCGCGATACGGGTGCGGGCCACGCCGCGGCTGACCAGGTAGTCGCGGGCCGATTCGGCGCGGTCCACCGACAGCGGGTTGTTGATGGCGTCGGAGCCGGTGTTGTCGGTGTGGCCGATGATGGTCACCGTTGTGACAGGGTTCTGGTTCAGGCTGGTCGCAAACTGGTTCAGGATGGGCGCGAAGTTGGGCTTGATGGCCGAGCGGCCCACGTCAAACGAAACGTCGCTGGGGATGTCCAGCTTCAGGCGGTTGTCGGGGGTCTGGCTCACGGCCACGCCGGTGCCGGCGGTGGCGCGTTCCATCGCGGCTTTTTGTTCCTGCATTTTCTTGGACCAGATATAGCCGCCGCCCGCGCCCACCGCGCCGCCCAGCACCGCTCCGGTCGCCGCACCCTTGGAGCCGCCGGTGGCCGCGCCCAGCAGTGCGCCCGCCACCGCGCCTATGCCCGCGCCCTTGGCCGTGTCGGACTGGGTTTCCGTCATGTTGGCGCAGCCGGAAAGCATGGCGGCGGCCAGGGTGGTGCAGGCCAGGAAAGTGGTGGTCTTCTTCATGAAAATTCTCCTCGGGGAAATTGATGGATGTCGTTTATGTTGTTGAGGCTGCTTGATGCGTTCAAGGTTCAGCCACGAGCGGCATTAGATCGCTGTTCATTCGCCGGTTGGTGAATCCTAGGCAGGCAATTGGTGAGCAGTTGTAAGACAAGGGCCCGAATTGGGGAGCGCCAGCAGGCTACAGGCCAAAACCGTAAACTAGCCGACTTGTGAACTTCGTCACACCCGCTTCCCATTGGCGCAACACAGCCCCAGGCTTCAAGGCCTCGTTCCATCCCATCTCCAACCGCATCAAACGCAAATTTCCATGAATAAAGTCCAACTCGGCTCCAGCGACCTGCAGGTGACCCCTATTTGCCTGGGCACCATGACCTTTGGCGAACAGGTCGATGAAAAAACCTCCCACGCCATCCTGGACCGTTCACTGGCGCGCGGCGTCAACTTCCTGGACACCGCCGAAATGTATTCGGTGCCGGCGCGCGCCGAAACCTGCGGCTCCACCGAAACCATCATCGGCAACTGGTTCGCCAAAAACCCCTCGGTGCGTGCCAAGGTGGTGCTGGCCAGCAAGGTGGCCGGCCCCTCGCGCGGCATGCCCTGGGTGCGCGAAGGCAGCGGTATGACGGCCAAGGACATCGTGGCGTCCTGCGAGGCCAGCCTCAAGCGCCTGCAAACGGACGTGATCGACCTCTACCAGATCCACTGGCCCGAGCGCCATGTGCCGGCCTTCGGCATGGTGTACTACAACCCCGCACAGGAACGCTCCGCCACCTCCATTCATGAACAGCTGCAGGCGCTGGCCGGCCTGGTCAAGGCGGGCAAGGTGCGCGCCATCGGCCTCTCCAACGAAACGCCTTACGGCGTGCACGAGTTTGTACGCCTGGCCGAGCAGCACGGCCTGCCGCGCGTGGCCTCGGTGCAGAACCCCTATTGCCTGGTCAACCGCACGGTGGAAAACGGGCTGGATGAAACCATGCACCGCCTGGGTGTCTCGCTGCTGGCCTATTCGCCGCTGGGCTTCGGCCTGCTGACCGGCAAGTACGACGAATCGGGCATTGAAGGCCCGGCCGCACCCAAAGATGCGCGCATCGGCAAGTTCGAATCCGTGCGCAAGCAGCGCTGGGGCCGGCCCGAGGCCTTGGCCGCCGCGCGGCGCTACAACGCATTGGCGCGCGCCAACGGCCTCACGCCCACACAGATGGCTCTGGCCTTTTGCTACACCAAGTGGCAGGTCGCCAGCACCATCATCGGCGTGACTTCCGTCGCGCAGCTCGACGAAGACCTGGACGCCTGGGGCACCAAGCTGTCGCCCGAAGTGCTGGTCGAGATCGACAAGATACGTTGGGAGCTGCGGGACCCCGCGTTGTAGCCAGGTCCCCCCGAGGCGCCTTCGGCGCTTCCCCCCAAGGGGGCGTCCGCTGCGGGCCGGCAGAGCCGGTTCCGCGCCGACCCTGGTGCAGAGGTTAACTATGAGCAAAAAAGAGCATGTCTCGGAGACGCCGGCCACGCAGTTATTGAGGGCCAGCAAGGTGGCCTTCACCGAGCACCCCTACGAATACCTGGAGCACGGCGGCGCCCAGCACAGCGCCGAGGTGCTGGGCTTTGACCCGTTCACCGTCGTCAAGACCCTGGTCATGCAGGACCAGGACGCCAAGCCGCTGCTGGTGCTGATGCACGGCAACCGCAAGGTCTCGACCAAGAACCTGGCGCGCCAGATAGGCGCCAAGTCGGTCGAGCCCTGCAAGCCCGAGGTCGCCAACCGGCACAGCGGCTACCTGGTGGGCGGCACCTCGCCCTTCGGCACGCGCAAAACCATGCCGGTCTATATCGAGGAAAGCATCCTGGCTTTGCCTAGAATCGCCATCAACGGCGGGCGGCGCGGTTACCTGGTCGGGATTGACCCGCAGGTCTGTGTCACTTTGCTCGGTGCAAAATCGGTGAACTGTGCGCTGAGCCTGGATAACGCCGCCGGCTTCGGCTGAATGCCGGCCCCGGAGTGAGTGACCCGGGCCGGCAGCCACCATACAAAGAGGGAGACCCATGGTTTACGCATATTCAATCGTCGCCACGCTGCTGGCCTACCTGCTCGGCTCGCTGTCCTTCGCGGTGATCGTCAGCAGGCTGATGGGCCTGAGCGACCCGCGAAGCTACGGCAGCAAGAACCCCGGCGCCACCAATGTGCTGCGCTCGGGCAGCAAGCCGGCCGCCATTGCCACCCTGCTGCTCGATGCCCTCAAGGGCTGGCTGCCGGTGGTGCTGGTGAAATGGTTTGGCGCCGACTACGGCCTGGGCGATGGCACGGTCGCGGCCGTCGGCTTCGCGGCTTTCCTCGGCCACCTGTACCCGGTGTTCTTCCAGTTCAAGGGCGGCAAGGGTGTGGCGACGGCGGCCGGTGTGCTGATGGGCGTGAGCTGGGTGCTGGGCCTCGCGACGCTGGCGACCTGGATCATCATCGCCTTTTTCTCGCGCTACTCTTCGCTGGCGTCCCTGGTTGCAGCGGTCTTCGCGCCGCTCTATTACCTGTTCGGCGACCGTGAAGTCTGGTATGTGGACAAGGCCATCCTGCTGGTGATGTTCGCCATCAGCGCGCTGCTGATATACCGCCATCGCGAGAACATCAACAAGCTGCTCAAGGGCACGGAGTCCAAGCTCGGAAGCGGCAAGAAGGCTTGAGAGCTACCCCTTTCAAGGTCTTCGTTTTACTCCCTCTCCCCCTGGGAGAGGGGGAACACCTTGAAAGGCTTGGGCCTGAGAACCGGCTGTGGCGCGTCAGAACCGCCGCGTCAACACCATCTCGTCGTTGTTGCGGTTCATCTGGAAGCGCGTGAGGAAGCTGTTGCCCAGCAGGATAAAAGGCATTTCACGCGCCGCCACCACGGCCGGCACATTAAAGACTTCCACATCACCCACGCGCACCGATGCGAGCGAGGTCTGCCAGCCCATGATGGCGCCGTTGGCCGTCTGTAGCTGCACGGGCCGGCCCGATTTGTAGTCAACCCCCATGCGCTCGGCGTCGACTATCGACATGGACACCGCACTGGCCCCGGTGTCCACCATGAATTGGGCCATCTTGCCGTTGATCTGGCCTTGCGTCATGAAATGCCCGCCGCTGCCTGCGGTCAGTACGATGCGGCTGCCTTGCCCCGCCTGGGTGCCCGGGCCGCCGCCGGCGCCCACGCTCATGGGCGCGTCGCCGATACGCAGCGAGTGGCGCTTGCCTGAGAGCTCCACCACCGCCTGGTCGCCCGCGGTGGAGACCACCTTGACGCCCTGGTAGGTTTCCCCCGGGGCGACGGTCTTGGGCGGCCCGCCGTCCACGATCAGCAGGGCCTTGTTGCCCAGCATGCCGGCCAGGCCTACGGTCTGGGCTTGTGCGGCGCCGCCCAATAGAGCAAGAGCCAGCAACGATGCTGCAAAGGCAGTGGCGCGCGTGGGGGCCATGTTCTAGTCTCTGAAATTGTTAAAACTCAGCGGAAAGTCGCTGATCTCGGCCCGAATCATGGCCATGGCCGTCTGCAGGTCGTCGCGCTTGGCACCGGTCACCCGCACCGCGTCGCCCTGGATGGAGGCCTGCACCTTGACCTTGCTGCCCTTGATGAGCTGCTGGATTTTCTTGGCCTGCTCGGCCTCAATGCCGTTGCGCACCTTGGACACCTGCTTGACCTTGTCGCCGCCGATTTTCTCGGCCTTGCCGATGTCCAGGAAGCGGATGTCGACGCCCGCCTTGGTGAGCTTGTTGCGCAGGATGTCGTTGATCTGGTCGAGCTGGAAGTCGCTGTCGCCGATCAGCGTGATGTCCTTGTCCTTCAGCTCGATGGAGGCGGACGTACCCTTGAAGTCAAAGCGCGTGGCGATTTCCTTGCCGGTGTTTTCCACGGCATTTTTGACCTTGACCAGATCGGCTTCAAGAACGGTGTCGAAAGAGGGCATGCTGCGGTCTTTATAAGGGGAAGATAAGGGGCGGGATGGGCCCCGGGGTGAGACAATCCCCCGGATGTTAGTCGAGAAAAACGTTCCGCTCCAGCATTCCAACAGCTTTGGTATCGTCGCCAAGGCCCTGAACCTGGTTCGCGTGGCCGATGAAGCCGATATCAGCGCCGTGCTGGCGGACCCAGCCCTGAAGGCAGCGCCCAAGTTCGTGCTGGGCGGCGGCAGCAACATCGTGCTGACCGGCGACGTCAAGCCCCTGGTGCTCAAGGCCGAAATCATGGGCAAACGGCTGCTCAGGGAAGACGCCAAGGCCTGGATCATCGAGGTCGGCGCCGGCGAAAACTGGCACGACCTCGTCACCTGGACGCTGCAAAACGGCTACCCCGGCCTGGAAAACCTGGCATTAATACCCGGCACGGTCGGCGCATCGCCGGTGCAGAACATAGGCGCTTACGGCGTGGAACTGCAGGACCGCTTTGAGTCACTCGACGCCATAGACCTCACGACGGGCCAGCCATTCACCCTCAATGCCGCGCAATGCGCGTTTGGCTACCGTGACTCGGTGTTCAAGCACAGCAGCTCGGCGCCCGAATCAACCGGCCAGGGCTTCGGGCTGGAAGGCAAGGCCTTCATCACGCGGGTGCGGTTTGCGTTGCCCAAGGCCTGGAAGCCGGTGCTGGGCTATGCCGACATCGAGAAAAAAATGGCCCAGTCCGGCATCCAGGCGCCGGATGCGCGGCAGATTTACGACTGGATCTGCGAGATCCGCAGGGCCAAGTTGCCCGACCCGAAGGTGATCGGCAACGCCGGCAGTTTTTTCAAGAACCCGACCGTCTCGGCCGAGCAATGCGCCGACATCATCCAGCGCGAACCCAAGATCGTCCACTACCACCTGGCCGACGGTTCGGTGAAGCTGGCGGCGGGCTGGCTGATAGACGCCTGCGGCTGGAAGGGCAAGTCCATCGGCAATGCCGGCGTCTATGACAAACAGGCGCTGGTGCTGGTCAACCGCGGCGGCACGGCCGACCCGGTCACGGGTGGCGAGGTCATGACGCTGGCCAAGGCCATCCAGACCAGTGTGTATGAGCGCTTCGGCATCCGGCTGGAGCCTGAACCGGTGGTGGTCTGAATATGGCGCGTCTGGGCGGCAAGGTTTATCGGGGGCCGCAGATGTCCCTGTTGCGCCGGCTGGCGCTGCGGTATTCAGGCCCGACTGCTGCAGGGTTGGGCCTTCTGTGGCTCGGTTTGCTTCTGGGCTCGTTATTTTTTGGCTGGCGCCGTCCGGACGGGGCAATGTTGGTCATTGTTGTGGTGGCCGGCTTGCTGTCTCTTGTTGCCATGTGGGCGACCTGGGAGCGCAGCCGGCTGGTCCGCGAAGCGCCGCTGCCCCGCTTCCTCAGGCGCAAGCTGATGGACACCTACCCGCACCTGAGCCTCAGGGACACCGAACTCGTGGAGCGCGGCCTGCGCCAGTTTTTCATCGCCTGCCAACGCAGCAACAAGCGCTTTGTCGCCATGCCCTCGCAGGTGGTCGACAGCATGTGGCATGAATTCATTTTGCACACCTCCGCCTACCGCGAGTGGTGCGACCTGGTGATAGGCCGTTTCATCGACCATGTGCCCGCCGAAGTGCTGGGCCGCAAGGCCTCCACCAACGACGGCCTGCGCCGCGCCTGGTTCTGGTCCTGCCGCGACGAATCCATCAACCCCAGGCAGCCCAGCCGGCTGCCGCTGTTGTTCGCGCTCGATGCCAAATTCGCGATTCCCGGCGGCTTCATCTACATGGCCGACTGCAAGGGCGTGCGCCGTGACGATGCCCAAGGGGCCGGCGCCTATTGCGGTGAAAGCTTTTCCGACGGCAGCTACAGCGGCGATGCGGATGGCTTTGGCGGCAGCGAGTCTTCGGGCAGCAGCGATTCGAGCAGCGGCGGGGATTCTTCGGATGGCAGCAGCGGGTGTAGTTCGGGTTGTGGGTCGGGGTGCGGTGGGGGCGGGGACTAGCCGCTGCCAGCACCTATAGGCGTCGCCTGGGAAGTATCTGGCTAAGCAAAGCGGCTGGGTTGGCATTCGTGTGGAAGGCATCTGCGCTTTGTTCAAGCCGGTTTTCATACTTGCGCTTCGTATTAAAGATTAGTTTAAAAAGCCGCCCGAAGGCGGTTTTTTGACCTGCGCTATGTTTTTAATAGCTGCTTGCACCCGTCAGGTGAGGGGCGAGCACTTTTGACGCCGAAAATCCGGGTTTTAAAGCCATCAGAGCAGCGTTTAAAGCTTGTGGGTGCCATTTGCCCTCTGCAGCGCCTGTCCGAGGGCCAAAAAGAGAGATTTATTTAACACAAGGTTTTTTCACGTTAAAAATAATTCAAATATTTAACATGAAGAGGCCGGAGCCAGGCAAGACGGCGTATTTCATCCAATGAGCCCTTGGTGACCCTGCTCATGGAGGCAGAGGCCTCAAAGGCGTAAGCTCCGATGCCGCGGGATATAGTCATTGCCAAGAGGGGGAGAACACATGCTGATCAAATCAGCCGACGACAAAAGCAAACGCCTGGCATTGCTGCAAGATCTGCAAAAGTCCAGCCTGCTGGACGCCCGCCAGAAAGAGTGGCTGCGCGTTGAACTGCGCAATCTGACCGCCGGCCTCAGGGGCGAACAAGAAGCCGCCTTCCACCTCGACGGCCATTACAAGGACGGCCAAAACAACGTGCTGTTGCACGACTTGCGCTTCCAGATCGATGGCGAGGTGGCACAAATTGACCATCTGGTCATCAATCGCACCGGCTACATGGTGCTGATTGAAACCAAAAACTATTCAGGCGACCTGGAAGTAAACGCCCATGGCGAATTTACCGTGCGATACGGCAAAGAGCGCTACGGCATTCCCTCCCCCTACGAGCAAAGCCGCCGCCACGCCCGCATCCTGGGCAAGCTGCTGGAGCGGCTGGAAATCGGCACGCGTACCGACAAACTGCCCGAGTTCCATAACGTGGTCATGATGCACCCGAAAGCCATCATCCAGCGGCCCGACCCCATGGCCTTTGACACCAGCTTCCTCATCAAGGCGGACCAGTTTCCCTCATGGCATGAAAAACTGGTGGATGGCATTGGCACGGGCAGCGTGCTCAAGGCGCTGTTCAATCTGCGCAGCCCCGACACCATCAAGGAGTGGGGCGAAAAGCTCAAGCGCCAGCACCGACCGGCAGACCTTCTGGCTTTGCCGGAGTTCATGCAGCCCAAGCCGCACATGGCCCAGCCTGCGCAGGCACCCAAGCCCGCTGCGCCTACGCCTGTGGCGGCATCCACCGCACCCGAGAGCACTGCGGCCGATGCCTCATTGGCCAAAAAACTCATCTGCGCCCACTGTCAAGGCAAAATCAGCTACCCCGAAGGCAAGTTTTGCTGGAACAACGCCAAGCGCTTTGGCGGGTTGCAGTATTGCCGGGAGCATCAAGGGTTGTTTGCATAATTCGCAATAGGCCTCGCATGACGACACCTGAACAAAAAGCACGTCAGCAGATTGACCAGAAGCTAGAACAAGCTGGCTGGGTAATTCAGGATATGAAGCAGCTCAACCTCGGTGCAGCGGTTGGCATCGCCGTGCGCGAATACCCTACCGATACCGGCCCGGCTGATTACATGCTGTTTGTCAATCGCAACGCCGTCGGCGTAATCGAAGCCAAGAAAGATAGCGCCGGCGAAAACCTGACCGTCACCGAAGCCCAAACTGAGCGTTACGCCAACGCCATACTCAAATGGCGTAAGGACACTACTTCGCTACGGTTTCTTTTCGAAGCCACCGGTGAGATCATCCGCTTTACCGATGGTGCCGACCCGGTGCCGCGTTCGCGCGAAATTTTTCACTTCTTGAAGCCGGAAACGCTGGTAACCTGGCTGGCGAGGCCTACCACCCTGCGCCGCCGTCTCGCAGATCAAATCCCGGTCTTGCCCGAGCGCGACCTGCGCGATTGCCAGATCAGCGCCGTAACCGGGCTGGAAAGATCGCTGGCCCTAAACAAACCTCGTGCCTTGGTACATATGGCCACCGGTGCGGGCAAAACATTTACCGCTATCACCTCGGTATACCGTCTGCTTAAGTTCGGCGGCGCCAAACGCGTCCTGTTTCTGGTCGACACCCGCAACCTCGGCAAGCAGGCCCATCAGGAATTCATGGCCTACACGCCACCGGACGATGGTCGCAAGTTCACCGAGCTGTACAACGTGCAGCGCTTGGCTTCGAGCAGCATCGACCCACATGCGCAGGTGTGCATCAGCACCATCCAGCGCATGTATTCCATGCTCTCTGGTGAGCCTATCGACGAGTCGACTGAAGACGTGTCACTCAATGAGATTCAGCAAGCCAGCAAGCAACAAAAGATCGTCCGTTACAACCCGACCATTCCCATAGAGGAATTTGACTTTATCGTTATCGATGAATGTCACCGCAGTATTTACAATCTGTGGAAACAGGTGCTCGATTATTTCGATGCCTTCCTCATCGGTCTGACCGCCACACCCGACAAGCGCACCTTCGGTTTTTTCAACGAAAACATCGTCGCTGAATACAGCTACGAAGACTCGGTTGCAGATGGTGTCAACGTCGGCTACGACGTCTTTGAGATCGTCACTGAGGTGACTCAGAAAGGCGCTGAACTCAAAGCCAGGGAATGGGTGGATCACCGCGATCGGCAGACCCGCAAGAAGCGCTGGGCCGAAACGGAAGAAGACAATCTCTACACCGGCAAGGAGCTGGACCGTTCGGTGGTCAATACCAGTCAGATCCGTCAAGTCATCCAGGCCATGAAAACGGCCGTGGAAACTCAAATATTTCCCACTCGCAGGGAAACCCCCAAGACACTCATTTTTGCCAAAACAGATAGCCACGCAGACGACATCATCAAAATCGTCCGAGAGGTCTACGGCCAAGGCAATGCCTTCTGCAAGAAGGTCACCTACCGCGCTGAGGAAGACGCCGACAGCATCCTGAGTAGCTTCCGCAATGATTACAACCCGCGCATTGCCGTTACGGTGGACATGATCGCCACGGGCACCGACGTGAAGCCGCTAGAGGTGCTGCTGTTCATGCGCGACGTGCGCAGCAAGGGCTACTACGAGCAAATGAAGGGGCGTGGGGTGCGCAGCCTGGATGCCGATAGCCTCAAGCGTGTAAGTAACAGTGCCGAGGGCGCCAAGACTCGCTTCGTGCTGATCGACGCCGTGGGCGTGGAGAAGTCTTGCAAGACCGAAAGCCGCCCACTGGAAAAGAAGCCCGGCGTTGCGCTCAAGGACCTACTCCAAGGCGTGGCCATGGGCAGCCGCGACGACGATACTGTTCTCTCGCTGGCTAACCGCCTTGTGCGCTTGAACAAGCAGCTTGACGACAAGGCGAAGGCGCGCATAGAGAAAATGAGCGGTGGCATTCCGATCGGCGAACTAGGCAAGGCGTTGATCAACGCGCTGGATCCGGATGCGATCATCCAGGACGCTCTCGCTACCGCCAAGTCCAGTGGCATCACCCGCAGCGAAGACACGTTGTTACCACAGGAGATAGAATCCGCCCGCGCCAGTCGCGTAGCCGCTGCGTGCGCGCCTTTCGACAAGCCCGAGCTGCGCGACGAAATCGAATCCGCCCGTCGTGAACGCGAGCAGATCATTGACCACATTAACCTCGATCAGGTGACGTTCAGAGGTTTCTCGGAACAGGCCGAATCGCAGGCGAAAGCCGTGATCCAAACCTTTGGCGACTACATCCGCCAGCACAAGGACGAGATTGCCGCGTTGGGTTTTTTCTATCAGCAGCCTTACCAGCGCCGAGCGCTGACCTTCGAAATGCTCGAAGAGCTGCACGAGCGTCTGAGCCGGCCACCGCTGATGCTCACCACCGAGCGCTTGTGGAGTGCTTATGCCCGGGTGCAGGCAAACCAAGTGAGGGGTGCAACGAGTCGCCGCCAGCTCACCGATCTGGTCAGCCTTCTGCGCTTCGCACTGGGGCTGGATGGCGACGGCGCCGAACTCAAACCGTTCGCCGACGAGGTGGATCGCCGCTTTCAGGCCTGGATCTTCCGCCACAATGCGCAGCGAGGCACATCATTCACGCCGGAGCAGACCGAATGGCTGCGGTTGATGAAGGACCATATTGCAAGCTCGTGCTCAATTTCGCGCAACGATTTTGATTTTGCCGAGCTTGCTGACAAAGGCGGACTGCAGAGAGCCTGGGGCTTATTCGGGAAGGAACTGGATACATTGATGAATGAAATGAACGAGGAGCTGGTGGCATGAGCACCGCTCAAAAACTACGGGGGAGACTACCGCTTGGTTGGACTTGGGTCTCAATTGGCGAGACGGGAGAATACATCAACGGATTCTCGTTTAAGCCTGGACACCGAGAGCCTGCGGGGCTACCTATAGTTCGAATTCAGAACCTTACAGACGAATCGAAGCCGCTGAACACTACAACGCTCGAAGTTCACGCCGACTACAAGATCGACAGCGGGGATATGCTCGTTAGTTGGTCGGCAACGTTGGATGTTTTCATCTGGCGCCGTGGGCCTGCGCTGGTGAACCAACATATCTTCAAGGTGGTTCCAGATGCACGTGTGATCTCGAAGGACCTACTCTTTCATTGGCTCAGGAGAGCGATTCAGCAATTGCAGGACACAGAGCATCTTCACGGCAGCACGATGATGCACATCAATCGTGGTCCATTCATGGCGCACCTTGTGCCATTGCCTCCATTTCCTGAACAAACTCGGATCGTCGCCAAACTCGAAGAACTACTGTCCGACCTCGATGCCGGTGTAGCGGAGTTGAAGGCCGCGCAGAAGAAGCTGCAGCAATATCGTCAGTCCCTACTCAAGGCTGCGGTCGAAGGCGCACTCACTGCTCCCTGGCGTGAAGCGCAACGCAAGCTCAGTACTCCTGCCGAGACCGGTGCTCAGTTGCTGCAACGCAGCATTACGGAACGTCGTGCTCGCTGGGAAGCCAAACAACTCGCCAGGTTCAAGGAACAGGGCAAGGCTCCCCCCCAAGACTGGAAGAAGAAGTATCCCGAGCCGGTGCCGCCAGACATCACCGATCTTCCGGGGCTACCAAAGGGGTGGGTGTGGGCGAGCTTGGACATGTTGGGGGAGATTGCATCCGGTGTGGCCAAAGGGACGAAACGAGATGGCAATCTATCGGTTAGGGAAGTTCCCTACCTTCGTGTTGCGAATGTGCAACGAGGCTATCTCGATCTGTCCGAGGTGAAGACCATCGTGGTGACGGAGCGCGACATCGATGAGCTAGCACTCAAGAATGGGGATGTGCTTTTCAACGAAGGTGGCGACCGCGACAAGTTGGGACGTGGCTGGGTGTGGCGCAACGAGGTGGCAGAGTGCATCCACCAGAATCACGTCTTTCGGATGAGGCCGTACTTATCTGACCTGCAACCGGAATTGATATCGCACCAAGGCAATACCTTTGGGAAGCTGTGGTTTCAGACGGCAGGCAAACAAACGACCAATCTGGCATCGATCAACATGGGCATGCTTCGGTCATTCCCTGTGCCGGTAGCGCCAGCTGACGAGCAGCGGGAAGTCCTTGCGCAGATGCAGGTGGAGTTGGACGGCTTGGACCGGCAGGAAGAGGCCACGGATTTGGCGATGAAACAGGCGACCGCCCAACGCCAAAACATCCTCCGTACCGCCTTCGCTGGTGAGCTAGTTCCACAGGATCCGAACGACGAGCCGGCCAGTGTGTTGTTACAGCGCATCCGCGCTGAGCGAGAGGAGCGCATCAAGCAGCCCAAAGTTCGCCGGATCAAACAAGAAAAGGGGATTGCCGCCGTGGTGAAGAAATTGATCGATGTGCTTGCTGATGCGGGCGGTTGGGTACCAGCACAAGAAGCCTTTCGCCGCTGCGGCGTGGCCGACGGCGCGCTGACCGAGCGCATCGAAGAGTTGTACGCCGAGCTGCGCAAGCTGGACAAGACGGGGCGTCTTGCAGTGGAGCCTGTGACCGATGCAAAGGGGCGCAAGTTGCACGACAAGATCAAACTGCTGGCGGGCTGAGTATGCGCCTAGACAAACTCACTATCGGTAGCGCCAAGGAAAGCCCTACACACCAGTTCAAGAACTTGAAGAACGTCACCATCGACTTCGATCAGGAACACTGGGTCACGGTGGTTATCGGTTGGAATGGCACTGGCAAGTCTAATGTGTTGGAGGCGCTGGCCATTATCTTTCGCGACCTCATTGCCAAAAAGCGCGTACCAGCCTTTGCTTTTCAACTCGCCTATCGCATGGGTTCGGGTGAGATGCTGCGTCATATTCATATTGACGCTGATCCGGATCGTGAGAAGGAACCCTTCGCTATCAATGTTGCTACAGATGCCCAGGCGCGAGGAGAAGAGTCGCTGATCCCATTCATGGCAGATGAGATGCCGGTATCGGCGCTGCGAGGCGAAGCCATTAAGCTCACTGCCTTTCTTAGTGCGGAATCGGAATACCTGCCACGCTACGTTTTTAGCTACTACTCGGGCGAGAGCCCGCGTATGCATGAGGTTTTTCGCCCTTATCTCGAGAGCTACGACAGCAAACTACGCAATGGTGAAGACCCAGGCCTGAAGCGACTGTTCTATGCCATGCCGGTGCACAGCCAGTTTGTACTGTTGGCCTTTCTGATTCAGCAGTCAGATGTGGTACGAACCTTCCTTGATGAGCACCTCGGCATTGACCCGGATGAGGGCATTGAGTCCGTGTTGTTTGTGTTGCGACAACCGCCGTGGAAGTCAAAGGCTGCGGACGGCGACCCACGCTTCTGGAATGCCCGAGGTGTGGTGCGTGACTTCTTGTCTCGCCTTTATGACATCGCTTTGGCACCTATCGAGGTCAGCCGGCGCGTTTCGACATCCATCTGGAACAAGGAAACACTGCAGTTCAAGTACCTGTACGTGAAGGACATTGCCGCCCTTAAGCATCTGGTCGGCAACCAGGCGCCCGCACAGTTCTTTCGTGATCTAGAGAGCACCTACGTGTCGGAGCTGATCGAGGAGGTGCGCATCCGCGTGCGGTTGAAGAAGAACGATGGCAGCGTGACCTTCCGCGAACTCAGCGAGGGTGAGCAGCAATTGCTGACTGTGCTGGGGCTGCTGCGCTTCACGGCTGAGGAAGAAAGCCTTTTCCTGCTGGATGAACCGGACACGCATCTAAATCCACGATGGTGCGTTGACTACTTGAACTACCTGAAGGTCTTTATTAGTCAGAGCAATGAGGATCAGGACAACAGTCACATCGTGCTGACCACCCATAACCCTTTGGCTATTGCAGAGCTGGTCAAAGAACAGGTGCAGATTCTTTATCGGCAAGGGGACACTCGAACTGTGCGCGCGGAAAACCCAGCAGTTGACCCCAAAGGGATGGGGTTTGCCGGTATCGTGACTAGCGATATGTTTGGATTAGGCACTAGTTTGGACAAGGCTACGAATGAGGAATTGCTGACATTGCATCGGCTCTCCACGCAGCAGACGGCACTGAGTGACTTGGATAAGGCAAGATTGGTTGAAATTCGCAGGCGCCTTGAAGGGTTGGACTTCAACTTCGCTTCGAGGGACAGGTTGGAACAAGAGTTTTTGCGTGCCAGATTTGATTTGTCTGCGGATGATGGTGCCAGTGGTGCCATCGTCACTCCGGAGAACAAACGAAGAGCGCTTGATGTACTGGTGCACAGCCTTCTTCGCAGTTTGCAGGATGGGCAGCCGTGAGGTTCATTTCGATTGCATTGCCCCCCCATTTCTCCGCGCGCTGGTCCAGGATTTCTGCCGGCAGACTCGTGAAGGTCAATTCGTTGGCAACTCAGGTTCTTCGATCTGCCTATATCAAGAGAAACGGCAGCTGGAGCTTGCTCAAAAAGTCACTTGCAGACGCCAGCAGTCACAAATGTTGGTATTGCGAAGCAAAAAGTACGCGAGCACCCTTTGACGTTGACCACTTCAGGCCAAAGCTTGGCATCACGGTAGATGGTGTGAGGCTGGCAAGCCACAGCGGGTACTATTGGTTGGCTTATGAATGGCGGAATTTCCGTCTGTCATGCCAACGGTGTAATCGCCCTGAAAAGGACGATGCCGAGACTCTTCACGGCAAGGCTAATGAATTTCCTATTCACGATGAGGCCCAGCGTTGCGCACAGCCTACAGGCTCTCTGAATACTGAGCTCCCCAAGTTTTTGGATCCTTGCATCCAAACTGATTGTGAACTGCTGGCTCACGGCATTGACGGTGAGGTCAAACCAGTCGCCACGGAGGGCACCTGGGGACATCAGCGTGCGCGATACACGATTGACCGACTAGGATTCAATGAATGGAACACGCCAGAGGACAAACGTAGTCGTTGGCAAACACTGGCTACGCTATTAAACGTCGTCGGCAACAACGGAAATCCGGCGGTTAGTGCCGAGTTGAGCAAATATCTTTCACCTGATCACGAATACTCAAGTTTCTTCCGGTCTGCCATTGGTACGCATCGCGACAAAACTTGGGTTGAGACTCTCCTATGAATACAAGTACCCTTATCCAGAAAGTCTGGAACTTTTGCCACACGCTCCGAGATGACGGTGTGGGTTACGGCGACTACTTGGAGCAGCTTACCTATCTGCTATTCCTGAAAATGGCGGACGAGTACGCCCGGGAGCCCTACAACCGCAACACACGCATCCCCAAGGGGCACGACTGGGCTAGCCTCCGCAGCAAGACTGGGGAGCCGTTGGAGGCACACTACCTGGCCACGCTGCACAAGCTAGGGCAAGGCACTGGCATGCTGGGCGCGATCTTCTTCAAGGCCCAAAACAAGATCCAGGATCCGGCCAAGCTGTCGCGCTTGGTGCAGATGATTGACGAACAAAGCTGGGTGGGCATGGATGCCGATACCAAGGGTGATCTGTATGAGGGTTTGCTACAAAAGAATGCGGAAGACACCAAGAGCGGCGCTGGTCAATATTTCACGCCAAGAACCATCATTGAGGCGATGGTTGAGTGTCTCCAGCCGTTGCCAGGCAAAACCATTGCCGACCCAGCCTGCGGAACGGGCGGCTTCTTTCTTGGCGCTTACAACTGGTTAACTCGCTCCGGCGCCAAGTTGGATAAGCGGCAGAAGGAGTTTTTGCGCGACGCCACCTTTCACGGCAACGAGATCGTGCCGAACACGCGCCGCCTATGCTTGATGAATCTTTTCCTGCACAACATCGGAGAGTTGGAGGGAGAGCCTTCGGTTGATCGGTCCGATGCCTTGATTGCCGAGCCCAAGGTGAAGGTGGACTATGTGCTGGCCAATCCCCCCTTCGGCAAGAAGAGCAGCATGACCATTACCAATGAGGAAGGTGAGGAAGATCGCGACGCGCTGACCTACGAGCGTCAGGACTTTTGGGAAACTACCTCTAACAAGCAACTTAACTTCCTGCAGCACATCGTCAGCATGCTCAAGGTGGACGGCAAGGCTGCTGTAGTGTTGCCTGATAACGTGCTGTTCGAAGGCGGCGCTGGCGAGAGGATCCGGCGAAAACTGCTGGAGACCTGCGATGTGCACACCATCTTGCGCTTGCCCACGGGCATCTTCTATGCACAAGGCGTGAAGGCAAACGTGGTGTTCTTCGACAATGCGCCCAAGGATGGCCGTGTGCATACCAAGGGCGTGTGGTTCTACGATCTGCGTACCAACAAACACTTCACGCTGAAAACACGACAACTTCAACTGGAAGATATGTTGGACTTCGTTACGTGCTACAGACCTGAGAACAGGCACGAACGCGAGCAGACTGAGCGATTCAGGTATTACAGCTATGACGAACTGATGGCCCGTAACAAGGCCAGTTTGGATATCTTTTGGCTCAAGGATGACAGTCTGGACAATATGGACGATCTGCCGCCGCCGGATGTCTTGCAGCAGGAAATCATTGATCACTTGGAAGCAGCGTTGGCAGCATTTCGAGACGTCGCGGCTGCACTGCCTCCCAGTGCCGGCAGAGTTGTGGCATGAGTGACATCAACCTCTTTCGTGTTCAATCCGGGTGGCCACCGAGCTGCAAGGCAGCGCTTCCAATCTGGAGAAGCACCGGCAAGCGCTGACATGAAAAAGCCCGCCAGGCTTCCACCCGGCGGGCTTTTCTTTGGGGCTAAATCCTGCTTACTTCCCCAACTTCAAGAAATCATCCCCCTTACCCAACTCCAGCAACCCAGCACCGGAATAAATCCCCAGCTTCGCCCGCGTATCCGTGATGTCCAGGTTGCGCATGGTCAGTTGTCCAATGCGGTCGGCTGGCGAGAAGGGCGCGTCTTCCACTTTCTCCATGCTCAGGCGCTCAGGCGCATAGGTCAGGTTGCTTGAGACGGTGTTGAGGATGGAATAGTCGTTGCCGCGGCGCAGCTCGACGGTGACTTCGCCGGTAATGGCGCTGGCCACCCAGCGCTGGGCGGTTTCGCGCAGCATGATGGCTTGGGGGTCGAACCAGCGGCCCTGGTAGAGCAGGCGGCCGAGCTTGCGGCCGTTGTCGCGGTATTGCTCGATGGTGTCTTCGTTGTGGATGCCGGTGACCAGGCGCTCGTAGGCGATGAAGAGCAGCGCCAGGCCCGGGGCTTCGTAGATGCCGCGGCTCTTGGCTTCGATGATGCGGTTCTCGATCTGGTCGCTCATGCCCAGGCCGTGGCGGCCGCCGATGCGGTTGGCTTCGAGGATCAGCTCGACCATGCTGCTGAAGGTCTTGCCGTTCAGCGCGACGGGCCGGCCTTCTTCAAAGCGCACGGTGACTTCCTCGCGCTTGATTTCGACTTCGTCTTTCCAGAAGGCCACGCCCATGATGGGGTTGACGATCTTCATGCCGGTGGAGAGCTCTTCCAGGTCTTTCGCCTCGTGGGTGGCGCCCAGCATGTTGGAGTCGGTGGAGTAGGCTTTTTCGGCCGACATCTTGTAGCCGAAGCCGGCCTTGGTCATGAAGGCCGACATCTCGGCGCGGCCGCCGAGCTCGTCGATGAAGAGCTGGTCCAGCCAGGGTTTGTAGATCTTCAGGCCGGGGTTGGTCAGCAGGCCGTAGCGGTAAAAGCGCTCGATGTCGTTGCCCTTGAAGGTGCTGCCGTCGCCCCAGATGTTGACGTCGTCTTCCTTCATGGCCGATACCAGCATGGTGCCGGTCACGGCGCGGCCCAGCGGCGTGGTGTTGAAGTAGGTGACGCCCGCGGTGGTGATGTGGAAGGCGCCGCTTTGCAGCGCGGCAATGCCTTCGGCCGCGAGCTGGCTGCGGCAGTCGATCAGGCGGGCTTTTTCAGCGCCGTACTGCATGGCCTTGCGCGGGATCTCGTCATAGTCGGGCTCGTCGGGCTGGCCCAGGTTGGCGGTGTAGGCGTAGGGGATGGCGCCCTTGAGCTTCATCCAGTGCAAGGCGGCGCTGGTGTCGAGTCCGCCGGAAAAAGCGATGCCGACTTTCTGGCCGGCGGGAAGGTTCTGGAGTATGGTGGCCATGAGGGGGTCCTGGGGATGCTGGAAGGAAGGGATCAGCCGAAGTGGCAGATGTAGTGGTAGGCCGCTTCGCCGGCGGCGACGCGGATCTCGAACTTGGCGTTGCCGGGGACGCTGAATTTCTCGCCGGCCGAAGATTTGACCCAGCTGTCGCTGCCGGCCAGCTTGTACTCGCAGGCGCCGGCCACGCATTCCATGATCTCGGGCGCGCCGGTGTTGAAGGTCAGGGTGGCCGGCAGGATCACGCCCACCGATTTTTTGCTGCCGTCGGCGAAGGTGATGCCGTGGCTCACGCATTTGCCGTCAAAGTACACATTGGCCTGGGTGCTGACGCTGACGTTGTCGATTTTTTCGGTGGGCATGGGAAAAAGGGCTGAAAGTGCTGAAAAGGGGTGAAACGGCGGGATGCCTTACGGGCGGTGGGATGCCGCGCGCCAAAAACCCCTGATTTTAGGTTACCCCGGGCCCTGGCCGCGCCTGCCGTGAATCCAGTCGGCCCTCTATCGCGTACCCCCTTCATAACCCAGAATGGTGCCCATGAAAGCAGAGAGCCCTGACCTTCAACTGATTGCGCTGATTGAGCGTGTCGCCCAGGCCGATGAAACAGCCCTGCGTGAGCTTTATGACCTGAGCTCGTCCAAGCTCTATGGACTGGCGGTGCGCGTGGTGGGCAAGCGCGAATGGGCCGAGGACGTGCTGCAGGAGGCGTTTTTGACCATCTGGCGCATTGCCGGCGATTACAAGGCCACGCTCTCGCCGCCCATGGCCTGGATGGGGCTGGTGGTGCGCAGCCGCGGCCTGGACTTTTTGCGCCGCCGCGCCTCCGACCGGGCGGACCTGATGCAGGAACTGGACGACGTGGTCTCTGACACCGTGGCGGGCGACTCGCCCAACCCCATGGATACCACCCAGGCCAGCGAGCAGGCCTGGGCCTTGCACCAGTGCCTGGGCCGGCTGGAGCAAAAGCAGCGTGAGGTGGTGAGCCTGGCTTACCTGCGCGATTTGAGCCACAGCGAGCTGGCTGAGCAGTTGAAACTGCCGCTGGGCACGGTGAAGACCTGGATAAGGCGCGGCCTCGAACAGCTGCGCGGCTGCATGGCGAGGTTTGCATGAATATCCAGAACAACCCCGCCCTGATGGAGCAACTCGCCGCCAGCTATGCCCTGGGCACCTTGCGAGGCGGTGCACGCCGCCGCTTTGAGGCGCTGGCGCGCGACAACGCCACCCTGCGCGCCGCGGCGCTGGTCTGGCAAAGCCGGCTGGCGTCTGTCGCTGAATTGCAGCCTGAGGAGGCGCCCAGCCCGGCGGTCTGGACGCGCATTGAAAACCTCGTCAGGGCCGATAAAGAGGCGCGCGCCATGCAGGCCGCGCGCCGCGCCGCACCGGCGGCCGGCGGCTGGTGGGCCAGCCTGGGCCTGTGGCGCGGCGCCAGCGCCGCGGGTGCCTTGGCCGCCGTGGTGGCCGTGGTCGTCGGGCTGAATGTGAATTCGCGGCTGAGCGGGCAGGTGGGCGAACTCTCGGCCAGGCTGAGGGCTACGCCGGAGATCGAATACGTGGCGGTGCTGACGGACGACAAAGCCGCGGCCTCGCTGCTGGTGACCTTTGACCCGAAGAACAAAACCCTGGTGCTCAAGCGCGTGGGCGGTTTCCGGGAGCAGCCCGACAAGTCGCTGGAGCTGTGGGCCTTGCCGCCCGGCCTGGCGCCCAAATCGCTGGGGGTGCTCAATGCCGACCCGGTGGTTCGCCTGACCGCCGCGGGCACCGACATGCGGCAGGTGCCGACACTGGCCATCACGCTGGAGCCCAAGGGCGGCGTGCCGCCGGGCAGCGGGCCGACAGGGCCGGTGCTGTTCAAGGGCGCGCTCATCGAGGCGCCGAAGTAAGAGTCATCGCAAGCGGGCAGCAAAAAGGGGCGTTGTAACGCCCCTTTTTTTGATCCACCCTGGTGTGTTTTAACGCCAGTGATGGTGGCCGTAGCCCCGGCTGTAGCCGAAGTTCAGCGACAGGCCGATGGGCGGGTAGTAGGGGCGGTAGTAGGCCGGTGCGTAGTACGCCGGGTAGACCACGGGCGCCACCACCGCGGGCTGCACATAGACAGGCGACGGCTGGATATAAGTCTGGGGTTGCGCAGGCGCGGACTGGAAGGTCTGCGGCGCGGGCGCCATGGCGCCGACCGGCGTGACTTGCAGGCGCACGTACTGGCCGGGGTCGGTGGCCATCTGGGTGGTGTACTGCGTACCCTGGTATTCATAGACCACGTTGTAGTGGCTGGGGCGGTTCTCGTAGTAGGTCTGCGTCGTGCATTGCTGCATGTTCTGGACCTGCTGGTTGTTGCCCTCGATGCGGTCGCCGATCATGGCGCCGCCGACCAGGCCTATCACCGTGGCCACCGCGCGGCCGCCGCCGTTGCCGATGGCATTGCCGGCCGCACCGCCGGCCAGGGCGCCCATGAGCGCTCCGGCGCCTGAATTGGGGGACTGCGTGACGACGGGCTGGTTGGTGCAAACCTGGCGCGGCACGGCGACCTGCTGCACCACCGGCGTGCTGGAAATGACGCGCGCCAGGATGTCCGTGGCGGAGGCGGGCACGGCGGCAAGGCCTGCAGCCGCGGCGACGGTGGAGAGGATGAGTGCTTTTTTCATGGTTAAACCCTTTTCAGCAAATCGCTGAAGTTGCGCCGCCTGGTGGGCCACCCGTGGTGCGGGCGGCGCTCTGGCGGCGTCTGCAATTTTAGTAAGTCAGAGTCGTTTTGGGGCGCAGAGTTCGGTAAATCGGCTGTAAAGGTGCCGGGTGTGTGTAAAGCACGCCAAAGCGGCCAAAAAAACGTAAAAAAACACCTATTTTTTGGGCTCCGGTGAGGCTGCAACGGCTCCAGCGGGCTCCAATGCGCGGCCTTAAACTCGCGCCGCCCAGGCCGCGGCATCAAAGCCGACCGTGATGCCCTTGCCCCAATCCACCACGGGACGCTTGATGACGCTGGGGTTGGCCAGCATCAGGGCCTGGGCGCCGGCGCTGTCGGTCGCACCGGCCTGCTCAGCCGCATCCAGCTTGCGCCATGTCGTGCCCTTGCGATTGAGCAGGGTTTCCCAGCCGGCCGCCTGGGCCCACCGTGCCAGCTGCTCGGGCGGCACGCCCTGTTTTTTGAAGTCGTGGAACTGGTATTCGACGCCGTGTTCGGTGAGCCAGTCGCGGGCTTTTTTAACGGTGTCGCAGTTGGGGATGCCGTAAAGAATGATCATGGGCTGATTCTGGCAGATGCGGCGGGACGCGGCAGCGAGCCCGCAAGGCTGGAATAATCAAACGACGCTGGGCCATCCGGACGGCCCTTGTTCCCCCACCATTTCACGGACTTCTGATTCATGACCGCTGCTTCGGCCAAGCCCAACGCATCCGCATCCGCTTCATCCCCGCTGTATCCGCCCCTCGAACCGTTTCGCACCGGCGTCATGGAAACCGGCGACGGCCATTCGATTTACTGGGAGCTGTGCGGCAACCCCAAGGGCAAGCCGGCCGTGTTTTTGCACGGCGGCCCGGGCGCGGGCTGTTCGCCCGAACATCGCCGCCTGTTTGACCCTGAGCGCTACTGCGTGCTGTTGTTTGACCAGCGCGGCTGCGGCCGTTCACGCCCCAGCGCTTCGCTGGAGAACAACACGACCTGGCACCTGGTGGCCGACATCGAGCGCCTGCGCAAGCTGCTGGGCGTGGAGCGCTGGCTGGTGTTCGGCGGCTCCTGGGGCAGCACGCTGGCGCTGGCCTATGCGCAGGCGCACCCGGCCCGGGTGTCTGAACTTATTTTGCGCGGCGTCTTTGCGCTGCGGCGCGCCGAAGTGCTGTGGTACTACCAGGAAGGGGCTTCCTGGCTGTTCCCCGACTTGTGGGAAGCCTTTCTCGCGCCCATTCCCGAGGCTGAGCGCGGCGACCTGATGGCCGCTTACCGCAAACGGCTGACCGGCAGCGACCGGGCGGCGCAACTCGAAGCCGCCCGCGCCTGGAGCCTCTGGGAGGGCCAGACCATCACGCTGCTGCCGGACCCGGCGTTCACCGAACTGCATGGCGGCGATGACTTCGCGCTGGCCTTTGCGCGCATCGAGAACCACTACTTCGTGCACGCCGGCTGGCTGGAAGAAGGCCAGCTGATCCGCGACGCACACAAGCTGGCCGGAATCCCCGGCGTGATCGTGCAGGGCCGCTACGACGTGGCCACGCCGGCCAAAACCGCCTGGGATTTGCACCGCGCCTGGCCCGAGGCCGATTTCCAGCTGGTCAACGACGCCGGCCATGCTTTCAGCGAGCCCGGCATCCTGCGGCAATTGATCGCCGCGACCGACCGCTTCGCTCGCTAGGCACGTCGCTCACCAGCAGGGGCCGCGGAACTGGCTTTGCCAGGCCGCAGGCGCCGCCCCCTGCAAGGGGGGAGGGTGCTACAGGGGGTATTCGAGCTTTGCGACAATGTGAGGCTATGCAAAACCTGACAACCCTCGACGACTGGCTGGCCTATTGCGAAAAACTGCACCCCGTGGGCATAGACATGGGCCTGACCCGCATCAGCGCGGTCGCCAAGCGCATGGGCCTGGCTTTTGACTGCCCCATCATCACGGTGGCCGGCACCAACGGCAAGGGCTCGACCTGCGCGATGCTTGAAGCCATCTTGCTGCAGGCGGGCTATCGCACCGGTGTTTTCACTTCGCCGCACCTGGTGCATTTTGAAGAACGCTGCCGGGTGCGCGGCGATATCGTGAAAGCGGCCGATCTCGTTGGCCACTTCGCGCGCGTGGAGGCGGCCCGCACGCAGGGCGGCGAGCCGATCTCGCTGACCTATTTCGAGTTCACCACCCTGGCCATCCTGCAGCTGCTGGCCGATGCCAAGCTGGACGTGGTCATCCTCGAAGTGGGGCTGGGCGGGCGGCTGGATGCCGTCAACATGCTGGACGCCGACTGCGCGGTGATCACCAGCATAGACCTGGACCACATGGAATACCTGGGGCCGGACCGCGAAAGCATAGGCCGCGAAAAAGCCGGCATCATGCGCGCCGGCAAACCCGTCATCGTGAGCGACCCCATGCCGCCACAAAGCATCGTGGACCACGCCGCCGCAGTAGGCGCTGACTTGTGGCGCTTCGGCACGGACTTTAATTTCTCGGGCGACAAGCAGCAGTGGGGCTGGGCCGGCCGTGGCCGGCGTTATGCGGGGCTGGCCTACCCGGCGCTGCGCGGTGCCAACCAGCTGGTCAATGCCTCGGGCGTGCTGGCGGCGCTGACTGCCTTGCGCGACCGCCTGCCGGTGACGGCGCAGGCGGTGCGCAACGGCCTGTCTATGGTCGAGCTGCCGGGGCGCTTCCAGATCGTGCCGGGCCAGCCCACGCTGGTGCTGGACGTGGCGCACAACCCGCATTCGGTGGCCGCGCTGGCGGAGAACCTCGACGCCATGGGTTTTTATCCCTGCACCCATGCGGTCTTCGGCGCCATGGCCGACAAGGACCTGGCCCCCATGCTGGCGCGGGTGGGGCCGCTGATCGACAGGTGGTATTTCACCGATTTGCCGACGCCGCGGGCGGCTTCCGCCGCTGATTTGCAGGCGAAGTGGACGGCGGCCAATACCCGGCCCGACGCCAGCGCCGGCACCTACGATTCCCCCGAAGCGGCGCTGCAGGCCGCAGTCAAGGCCGCGACCCCCGCTGATAGAATTGTCGTGTTCGGCTCGTTCTACACGGTGGGCGGTATTTTGAAGGACGGCGTGCCGCGTCTTTCGGCCCCGCACCTGGCCAGCTAAGGCCGGACGCACCGGCCGGCCCCACGTTCCGGAGGGCCTGGAGCCCAGGTTCAGCGTTGACGTCACCCTTATCGGATTCAAGCCACACCATGCCGTTTTTCAACTTCCGCCGCGGCGGCTCCAACCCTGCCCCCAATGCCGGGCCAGCCGCCCAGCCGGAAAGCGTGGAAGTGATGCGCAAGCGCGCCAAGCACCGGCTGATCGGCTCGGCCGTGCTGGTGCTGATCGGCGTGGTGGGCTTTCCGCTGCTGTTCGACACCCAGCCCCGGCCCATTCCGGTCGACATTCCCATTGAAATTCCCGGCAAGGCTACGGTCAAGCCGCTGGCCGTGCCGGCTGCGCCGACCGCCGCGGCCCCCGCGCCGGCGGCAACGCCCGCGCCCGCTGCCGCGCCGGCCGACAAGGTGGCCGCCGCCGCCAGCCTGGCGCCTAAGGAAGAAATCCTGACGCCCAAGCCGGCGCCGTCCCCTGAGGCGCCCGCACCGGCAGCCGCCAAGCCCGAAGCCAAGCCTGAGCCCAAACCCGAGGCAAAGCCCGCGCCCAAGCCTGAGCCCAAACCGGCCGCCAAGCCCGAAGCCAAGCCGGCGGCAAATGCCGACGCGGCCCGCGCCAGCGCGCTGCTCAACGGCACCACGCCCCCGGCCGCGAAACCGGCCGCTGCCGAAGCCGAAGGGCGGCTGGTGGTGCAGGTGGGCGCGTTCGCCGACGTCGCCAAGGCGCGCGAGGCGCGCCAGAAGCTCGAAAAAGCCGGGCTCAAAACCTATACACAAGTCGCCGAAACCAAGGACGGCAAGCGCATACGGGTCCGTGTGGGCCCGTTTGCCACCAAGGCCGAGGCTGACAAAGCGGCCGTGAAGATCAAGGCCCTTGATTTGCCCGCCGCCATCCTGACCTTGTAATGATCCGTGGCGGCTGTTGACTGGATTTTGCTGGGGGTGCTGGTTTTTTCCATGCTGCTGGGCGCATGGCGCGGTTTGGTGTACGAGGTGTTGTCGGTATTGGGCTGGGTGGTGTCGTTTTTTGTGGCGCAATGGTTTGCGCCGGATCTCGCCGCCCGTTTGCCCGTGCAGTCGGCCGCCGACCCGGTGCGTTATGCGGCGGCTTTTGTGCTGATCTTCATTGCCTCGGTGTTCGCGGCGGGGCTGTTGGCGTTTTTGCTCAAGAAGCTGGTGGCCGCGGTTGGCCTGGCGCCCGTGGACCGTGTGCTGGGCGCGGCGTTCGGCGTGTTGCGCGGCGTGGTGTTGTTGCTGGCCGCGACCGTGGTGATCGACATGACGGCGCTGAAGTCCAGCGATTGGTGGCGGGAATCGAAAGGCGCGCCGGTGCTGGCGGCCACGCTCAAAGCCATCAAGCCGGTGCTGCCGGAACAGTTTGCCAAGTATTTGACTTAACTTTGAACATTCAACTCTTCATGATCGGAACACCATGTGCGGGATAGTCGGCGTCGTCAGCAAAGCCCCCGTCAACCAGCTCATCTATGACGGCCTGCTGCTGTTGCAGCACCGCGGCCAGGATGCGGCCGGCATCGTCACGCAGCAGGGGCGCAAGTTCTACATGCACAAGGCCAAGGGCATGGTGCGTGACGTGTTCCGCACCCGCAACATGCGCGCGCTGCCGGGCACGGTGGGCCTGGGCCAGGTGCGCTACCCCACGGCGGGCAATGCCTACAGCGAAGACGAGGCCCAGCCTTTTTACGTCAACGCGCCCTTCGGCCTGGTGCTGTCGCACAATGGCAACCTGACCAACGCGGCCGAGCTCAAGGCCGAGCTCTTCAACACCGACCACCGCCACATCAACACCGACAGCGATTCCGAAGTGCTGCTCAACGTGCTGGCGCATGAGCTCGAAAAAACCACGCGCGGCCTGCCGCTCAAGCCCATCGACGTGTTTGCCGCGGTGCGCGGCGTGCACAAGCGCGTGAAGGGCTCTTACGCCGTCGTCGCGCTGATCGCCGGCCACGGCCTGCTGGCTTTCCGCGACCCCTTCGGCATTCGCCCGCTGTGCATAGGCCGCGGCCAGAACGAGGGCGGCGACACCGTGATGGTGGCCAGCGAATCGGTGGCGCTGGAAGGCACTTCGCACCAGTTCGAGCGCGATATCGCGCCGGGCGAGGCTGTGTATGTGGACCTGGACGGCGTGGTGCACGCCGAGCAATGCGCGCAGGATGCCAAACTCAATCCCTGCATCTTTGAATTCGTCTACCTGGCGCGTCCCGACTCGGTGCTGGACGGCATCTCGGTCTACCAGGCGCGCCTGAACCTCGGCGAGACGCTGGCCAAGCGCGTGGTCTCCACCGTGCCGCCCAGCGAGATCGACGTGATCATCCCCATCCCCGAATCCAGCCGCCCCAGCGCCACGCAGCTGGCGCACCTGCTGGGCGTGCCTTACCGCGAGGGTTTCGTCAAGAACCGCTACGTGGGCCGCACCTTCATCATGCCGGGGCAGGGCGTGCGCAAGAAGTCCGTGCGCCAGAAGCTCAACGTGATCGCCAGCGAATTCAAGGGCCGCAATGTGCTGCTGGTGGACGACTCCATCGTGCGCGGCACCACCAGCCGCGAGATCGTGCAGATGGCGCGCGATGCCGGCGCGCGCAAGGTCTACCTGGCCAGCGCCGCGCCACCCGTGCGCTATCCCAACGTCTACGGCATCGACATGCCCACACCGGGTGAGCTCGTGGCGCACGGCCGCAGCGTGGAGGAAATCCGTGAGGTGATAGGCTGCGACGCGCTGATCTACCAGGACGTCGACAGCATGAAGCGCGCCATCGGTTCGCTCAACGGCAAGCTCGCCGGCTTTGACGCTTCCTGCTTCGACGGCGTCTACATCACGGGCGACGTCACCGCCGAAACCATCGCCGCGATGAACTCGCAGCGTGCAGACACCGCCGAGAAGATCGGCGAAGACAGCGACGTCGACGCATCCCGCCTGGCGCTGCCCAATCCGCAGGAAGCCTGAGCCATGAGCAAAAAACAACTGCCCCGCAACCTGCACCGCGATACCCTCGCCGTGCGCGTGGCGCTGGAGCCCAGCCAGCATGGCGAGAACTCCGAGGCGCTGTACCTGACCAGCGGCTTTGTGCAGCCCGATGCCGAGACCTCGGCGCGGCGCTTTGCCGACCCGACGGAAGGCTACACCTACGGCCGCACCTCTAACCCCACGGTCACGAGTTTTGAGCGCCGCCTCGCCGCGCTCGAGGGCACGGAAGCGGCCATAGGCGCCTCGACCGGCATGGGCGCCATCCTCATGATGTGCATGGGCCTGCTCAAGGCCGGCGACCACGTGATCTGCTCGCGCTCGATGTTCGGCTCGACCATTGCGCTCATCGGCCGCGAGTTCGGCAAGTTCGGCGTGGAAACCACCTTTGTCTCGCAAACCGACCTCAGCGAGTGGAAGGCTGCCTTGCGGCCCGGCACCAAGCTCTTGTTTGCCGAAACGCCGACCAACCCGCTCACCGAGGTGTGCGACATCCGCGCGCTGGCCGACCTGGCGCACAGCGTGGGCGCCTTGCTCGCGGTCGACAACTGCTTTTGCTCGCCCGCGCTGCAGCGCCCGGCGGAGTTCGGTGCCGACCTGATCATGCACTCGGGCACCAAATACCTCGACGGCCAGGGCCGCGTGATGGCCGGGGCGCTGTGCGGTCCGTCCAAGCTGATCGTCGATGTCTTCGGCCCCATCGTGCGCACCGCCGGCATGACGCTTGCGCCCTTCAACGCCTGGGTCGTGCTCAAGGGGCTGGAAACGCTGGGCATACGCATGCAGGCCCAGAGCGCGAATGCGCTGGCCGTCGCACAGTGGCTGGAGACCCAGCCCGCCGTGAAGCGCGTCTACTACCCCGGCTTGGCCTCGCATCCGCAGCACGCGCTGGCCATGCGCCAGCAGTCGGGGCTGGGCGGCGCGGTGCTGTCATTCGACGTGCGCGGCGACACGCCTGAAGCAGCGCGCGCCAATGCCTTCCAGGTCATCAACAGCACGCAGGTGCTCAGCATCGCCACCAACCTGGGCGACACCAAGACCATCATCAGCCACTCGGCCACCACCTCGCATGGGCGCCTGAGCGAAGAGCAGCGCCAGGCCGCCGGCATCGGCCAGGGCCTGGTCCGTGTTGCCGTCGGGCTGGACCACGTGGACGACATCAAGGCCGACCTTTCCCGCGGCCTCAGCCTCATTGCATAACGCCCCAATGACCCAAAAAACAAGAACCCGCTTCGCCCCGTCCCCGACCGGCTTCATCCACCTCGGCAACATCCGCTCCGCGCTCTACCCGTGGGCCTTTGCGCGCGCCACCGGCGGCGACTTCATCCTGCGCATCGAAGACACCGACGTCGAGCGTTCCAGCCAGGAGGCCGTCGACGTGATCATCGAGGGCATGCGCTGGCTGGGCCTGAACCACGACGAAGGCCCGTTCTTCCAGATGCAGCGCATGGACCGCTACAAGGCCGTGCTCGCGCAGATGCGCGCCGACGGCCTGGTCTACCCCTGCTACATGAGCGTGGCCGAGCTCGACGCCCTGCGCGAAAAGCAGATGGCCGCCAAGGAAAAGCCGCGCTACGACGGCACCTGGCGCCCCGCGCCCGGCAAGACCCTGCCGCCCGTGCCCGAAGGCGTGCAGCCCGTGCTGCGCTTCATGAACCCGCAAGGCGGCAGCGTCGTCTGGGACGACAAGGTCAAGGGCCGCATCGAGATCAGCAACGACGAACTCGACGATCTGGTCATCGCGCGCCCCGACGGCACGCCGACCTACAACTTCTGCGTGGTGGTCGACGACATCGACATGGGCATGACGCATGTGATTCGCGGCGACGACCACGTCAACAACACGCCGCGCCAGATCAATATCTTCAAGGCCCTGGGCAAGGAGCCGCCGGTCTATGCCCACCTGCCGACCGTGCTCAACGAACAGGGCGAAAAGCTCAGCAAGCGCAACGGCGCCAAGCCGGTGACGCAGTACGCCGCCGAAGGCTACCTGCCCGATGCCATGGTCAACTACCTGGCGCGCCTGGGCTGGAGCCACGGCGACGACGAGATCTTCAGCCGCCAGCAGTTCATCGAATGGTTCAACCTGGACCACCTCGGCAAGAGCGCCGCGCAGTTCGATGAAGCCAAGCTGCGCTGGGTCAATGCCCAACACCTCAAGGCCATGGCCGACGACAAGCTCGCCGAGGCCGTTGTGCCCTTTCTTGCGGCGCAAGGCGTCACGGGCCAGGACGCGGCCTGGATCGCGCGCGGCTGCGGTCTCTTCAAGGACCGCTGCAGCACGCTGGTGGAACTGGCCGGCTGGCTGCAACGCCTTGTCACCGGCGGCCAGCCCGGCGCCGAAGACCTGGCCACGCATGTGACCGAAGCCGTGCGCCCCGCGCTCGCGAAACTCGCCGATGCCCTGGGCAGCGCCGAGTGGAGCAAAGCCGCGATCTCCGCCGCGATCAAACAAGTGCTGGCCGACACCGGCCTCAAGATGCCGCAGCTTGCGATGCCGGTGCGCGTGCTCGTCCTGGGCACGCCGCAAACCCCGTCGCTGGACGCCATCCTGGAGCTCATGAAACGCGAAGATGTGGTGTCGCGACTCAAGCTTGTTTGAAGGATTTGAAAAAGCCCAAATTTTCGGGCTATAATTCAAGGCTCGACACAATTGCAGGGCAACCTGCAATACCTTGAGGGGGTATAGCTCAGCTGGGAGAGCGCTTGCATGGCATGCAAGAGGTCAGCGGTTCGATCCCGCTTACCTCCACCAAAGTTTGTCGCGAAGAATTGTTAGTGAGTTTTTGTCGGGTTTTCAAAACCCGTCCGGAAGTTCCAAGGTTTTGACCCCATCGTCTAGAGGCCTAGGACATCACCCTTTCACGGTGAGTACCGGGGTTCGAATCCCCGTGGGGTCGCCAGCATTCATCACGCCACGCGCGTGATGCCCAAGGCGCAAGTTGACAACCGCCAGTCCGCAAGGGCCGGCGACTTGGCTCGAAGAGCGAATGTTGTCGCTACCAGGAGTGGTAGTTCAGTTGGTTAGAATACCGGCCTGTCACGCCGGGGGTCGCGGGTTCGAGTCCCGTCCACTCCGCCAAATCCGAAAAGGGCCTGCAAGATTTCTTGCGGGCCCTTTTTTCTTTTCTGTCACGCAACAGCTGTTCCGGATTGCCGTTCAGATTTTGAGCATTCGCTTCATCAGCAGTGTTGGGAAGTCTTGCCTGTGCCCGGCGATGGCATACACGTGCACGTCTTTATCGATACGCCGATATACCAGCTTGTGATGGGACGTCAGGACGTTCTGGTATTCAAAGATGCCGACGCCGGCCAATTCTTGAACAGGTGCGCCTGTCAGCAGGCCGGTGTCCACCAGAGCCAGCTTGTCAAAGATTTCGTCTTCGGCTTTTAACCAATCAGACTCGCTCCATTGATCGAGCATGTATTCCTGAAGCGACAGGAGGTCATCCTGGGCATCAGGGAGGATGAAGACGGCCATTACTTGCGTTTCTGCCGGGCCGCAGCCAGTTGCGCACGTGACTCGGCCGCAGAAATGCCTTTGCCATTCAAGCGATCTTTTTCACCCAAGGCCATGATTTTCAGCGCGGCGATCAGGGACTCCTTTTCCTGGTACTGCTTGACGCTTTCAATCACCATGCTGGCTTCGCCATTTTGGGTGATGATGAACGGGTTGCCGTTCATCATCAGGTCCTCGGAAATCTGGGCGGCGTGGCTCTTCAGGTAAGAGATGGATTTGATGTTTGCAACCGAGGGCATGCTGGAAAATCCTTTGAACAATTCAGACTGAATTTAGTGCTGAATTCAGTCATCGTCAAGCGTTGATGCCGTACCCCTTACGAACCGAGCGGCAATTCATATCCGTTGCTCATCGGGACAGGCAGGTATCAAAGGTAACGGTACCCCACCGGATAGAAGCCGACACCGCGCCTCGGTCATAATGAGAATAATTCCCATCTACGAACGCGCGCGCCTGGTCAGCCACCGCCACATCTCGTCTGCCGCTTGAAGGGTTCCGTCATCTCCATGGCATTGGCTGACCTGTGCTTGAGCGCTATTACCAAGAACTGCTGAACTTCTGTTCCCGCACCTTGCGCAACCGCGATGCCGCGGCCGACATCGTGCAGGAGAGCTATGCGCGCGTGCTGGCGGTGCAGCACTCGGGCCAGGCGGTGCCCGAGCCGCGCGCGCTGCTGTACCGCACGGCGCGCAACCTGCAGATCGACCAGTACCGCCGCAGCGAGGTGCGCGGCGAGACCTGGCACGCAGCGGATGCCGAGGCTTCGGCGGCCGAGCTCGACAGTCTCGCTGCGCCGCAGGCCACCGAGCCCGAGCAGGCCGCCTCTTCCGCGCAGGGTGTGAATGCGCTGCTGGCCGCCATCGATGCCCTGCCTGTGCGCTGCCGCGAGGCTTTTATCCTGCACAAGTTTGACGGCCTGCCGCATTCGGAGGTGGCCGAGCGCATGGGCATCTCGCGCAAGATGGTGGAGCAGCACATCAAGCTGGCCATGGACGCTTGCCGGCGCTGCAGGGATGGGCTTGAGGGGGTGCCCGTCGCGGCCCCGCTCCCCACTCTCCGGCGAAGAAAAACCTCCCCCGAATGAGTTTCTGTATGTGCTCCTGTTTTCCGGGCATAGGGTTTTGGCCCGCTCGTGCGTCTACATCCAGGAGACGATAAGCACGCCATGAACACCACGCTGCCAGCCCATTCGCCAGCCGCACCGTCCCCACAAGCCGACGAAGCGGCGCTGGACTGGTTCGTCCGGCGCACCGGTGGGCCGCTGGATGCGGCGGAGGAAGCCGCGTTCCAGGAGTGGCTGGCGGGGGACGACAAACATCGCGCGGCCTTCGCGCGCCACCAGGACGACTGGCATGCGCTGGATGCGTTACCGGTCGACGGCCTGCGCACGCTGAGGCGCAACCTGGCCGACGACAAGCTTGCCGCCGCCCAAGCTGCACCACGCCAGCGCACCTGGTGGCAAGAGCTGACCATCTGGGCGCCGCAAGCCGCACTGGCCGCCGTGGCGCTTATGGTGTCCTGCGGGGGCTACCTGGCCTGGAACCTCTGGCAGCAGCAAGCCTTGTTCACGCAAAGTTTTGCCACCGCGCGCGGCCAGCAGCTCGAGGTGAGCCTGCCCGACGGCAGCCGACTGAGGCTGGATACATTGACCCGCGCCGAGGTGGCGATTTACCGCGGGCGGCGCGAAGTCCGCCTGCCGCAGGGCCAGGCGATGTTCCAGGTCGCGGGTGATGCGGCGCGCCCCTTCGATGTGCTGGCCGGCCCCTTGCGCATCACGGTGGTCGGCACGCGGTTTTCGGTGCGCTACACACCGGATGTGCCGGGCCGGGACGGCGTGCAGGTGGCGGTGGAAGAGGGCAGGGTGCGCGTGGCGCGGGCAGGGCGCTCGGCGACCCATGAGGCGGTGATCGAGCTCGTCGCCGGCCAGCAGGTCGCCAGCGACACGACTGGCCTGCTGGGCGCCGTGTCCGCCGTGCCGGCCGCCGGTGTCGCGCCCTGGCGTGAAAGCCGCGTCAGTTTCGACAACACGCCGGTGGACCAGGCCCTGGCCGAATTCGGGCGTTACGGCCCTGTGCGCCTGAGCGTGCGCGAGCCGGCCGTGGCCGCGCTGCGGGTGACCGGCACCTTCGATCCGCGCCGGCCGGACAACTTCGCCCGCACCTTGCCGCAGGTTTTGCCCGTGCGGCTGCGTGAGCAGGGCGGCGAGGCCGAGATCGTCTCCGCCGGCCATTAAGGCTGTTCTTCCCCTTCCGTTCGGGCTGAGGTATAGAAGCCTGCCTCGTGCCAGCGCTTCGATCCTCAGGGCGAAGGGGGCTTCAGCGGACGGTTGAACCTAGCGGTGGGATGTGCGCCAACTTCGCGGCGCAAAAAACTTTGCGCCCGACCTAGGGTTTTCCGGAAGCCATGCGTCTACATGAGAAGGATTCTTATTTAGACACCTTCTCAAACCCTTCCCAAAACATTCCCGAAACCTTCCCGGAGATCGCACGCATGCCTCGTTCCCGTATCCACCTGCCACCCTTGGCCCTGGCTTTGGCCTTAGGCAGCCCGGTGGTTTATTCCCAAGGCGCCACTCACGCGCGGGCCGCCACGCCTATGCAGATCAGCATCGTGGCGCAGCCCCTGGCCCAGGCACTCAACACGCTGGCACAGCAGGCCGGGCTTGAACTGATGGTTCAGCCCGCGCTGGTGGCGGGCAAAACAGCGCCCGCAGTCTCCGGCCGGCTGACGCCGCAGCAGGCGCTGGACCGGCTGCTGGCCGGCAGCGGGCTGACGGCCACTGTGGATGGCAATGTGTTTGTCGTAAAGGCCGCTTCGAGTACGGTGGGCACGCAGACCCTGCCGGTAGTGACGGTCACGGCAGGCGCCGAGCAGGAGACGGCGACGAGCCCGGGCAATGGCTACGTCGCCAAACGCAGCGCCGCGGGTTCCAAGACCGACACGCCCATCATCGAGACACCGCAATCCATCTCGGTGATCACCAGGCAGCAGCTCGAAGACCAGAAACCGCGCAGCGTTTCAGAAGCGCTGAACTACGCGCCCGGCGCTTTCACCGGACTGGTGGGCGCATCGAACCGTTACGACTACGTGGCGCTGCGCGGCTTCAAGGACAGCAGCGTGGACAGCACCCTGCTCGACGGCCTGCGCATGCTGAGCGACCAGGGCAGCTACACCTCCATGCAGGTCGACCCGTATTTCCTGCAGCGCATCGACGTGCTGCGCGGCCCGGCCTCGGTGCTGTATGGCCGCGCATCGCCGGGCGGTGTGGTGGCGCTGACCAGCAGCACGCCACAGTACCAGCCTTACCGCGAGGTGCAGCTCACCGCCGGCAACCGCAACCGCCGGGAAGCCGCCGTCGACCTCTCCGGTCCCATCGACAAGGAGGGCGTGATGGCATTTCGCGTCACGGCCTTGGCGCGCTCGCTGGATTCGCAGTTCAGCACCGTCAAGGAAGAGCGCCAGGCGCTGGCCGCGTCCCTGGCCATCAACCCGTCCACGGACACGCGCTTGCTGCTGCAGGCCTACCTGCAGGACGACCCCGAGGGCAGCTACCACAGCGGCGTTCCGGCCGACGGCAGCCTCAATGCGGGCCACAATGGCCAGCTGATTTCGCGCTATTTCTTTGATGGCGATCCCAGCGTGGAGAAATACCGGCGCAATCAGCGCTTCCTCGGTTACCAGTTCGAGCATGCCTTCAACGATGCCTGGAAGTTCCGGCAGAACTTCCGCCACGTGCGGGCCGACACCACGCTGCGCCAGATCTACGGCTTTGGCTGGGCCAGCGCCAACGAGTTGACCCGCTTTTATTCGGGCGCCAACGAATCGACACGCGGCAACACCATCGACAACCAGCTGGAAGGCCGCTTCCAGGCAGGCGCGCTCAAGCACACCGTGCTGGCCGGGTTGGACTACCAGAAGCGCCACGTCAGCGGCAACTGGGAGTCGGGCAGCGCGCTGCCTATCAATGTGTTCACACCGAGCTACGGCGCGCCGGGCCTCACCGGCGTGACCAGCGACCCGATAGACCGCAAGCTGGAGCAGACGGGCCTTTACCTGCAAAACCAGACGGAGCTGGACCGCTGGCGTTTCACCCTGGGCGGCCGCATGGACTGGGCCAAGGCCTCCAACCAGCTGGGCATCGGCAACCCGGCGCAATGGAGCGGCTCCAGGTTCACCAAGCGCGCCGGCGTCGTTTACCTGTTCGACAACGGCGTCGCACCCTATGTGGGCTACTCGGACGGCTTCAACCCCAGCCTGCGCAACGACCGGCAGGGCAACAACCTGGCGCCCGCCGAGACCAAACAACTCGAGGTCGGCATACGCTACCAGCCCAAGGACTCCAACACCCTGCTGTCGGCGGCGGTGTATGAGCTGTCGCAGAAAAACGTGGCCACGCGCCCCGTCGGGGCCACCTACTTCGAGCCCACCGGCAAGGTGCGCTCGCGTGGCCTGGAGCTGGAGGCCCGCTCGCAGCTGAACCGCAGCGTGTCGGTGCTCGCGAGCTACACCTACACCGACATGAAGTTCACCGAGTCCTCGGACGGCTTCACCGGCAACACGCCCTACCAGGCGCCGCGCCACATGGCCTCGGTCTGGGGCGACTGGAACTTCGCGCCGGGCTACACCGCAGGCGGCGGCGTGCGCTACGTGGGATCGAGCTGGGCCGACAACGCCAACAGCCTCAAGGTGCCGCCTTACACATTGGTGGACCTGATGCTGCGCGTCGACCTGGCCCAGCTGGACCCGTCGCTCAAGGGCGCCAACCTGCGCCTCGCCGTGAACAACCTTCTCGACAAGCGCTATGTGGCCTCGTGCCTGAGCCAGCAGTACTGCTACTGGGGCGACGCGCGCAGCGTCACCGCGACCGTGGCCTACCAGTGGTAGTTGCGGCGTAAAGAGCGGCCGGCGCGGCAGCCGGCCGCGGGCATTCTTTTGACCAACATGGCGCGCCATCCCGGCGTGCCATTCATCAGGGAGTTGAGTGCAATGAACAGGAATATCTATGACTTCGTTGCGATCGGGCTGGGGCCTTTCAATCTGAGCCTGGCCTGCCTGGCCGAGCCCGTCGCCGGCCTGAACGCTGTCTTTCTGGAACGCAATGCGGAGTTCAACTGGCATCCCGGGATGCTGATCGACAACACCACGCTGCAAAACCCTTTCCTGGCCGACCTGGTCAGCCTGGCGGACCCGACGAGCTACTTCAGCTTCCTCAACTATTGCAAGGAAGAAGGGAAGATTTACTCCTACTACTTCCGCGAAAGCTTTTACCTGACGCGCGCCGAGTACAACGCCTACTGCCGCTGGGCCGCGGCGCGGCTGACCAAGGCGCGTTTCGAGCATGAGGTGCAGGAGATCGTCCACGACGCCGAAGCCTGCTGCTATGTGGTGACCGGCGTGCAGGGGCCGCAGCGCGAACCCTTCATCACGCGCTGCCGCAAGCTGGTGCTGGGCGTGGGCTCCAGGCCCATGTTTCCCGAATGCTGCGTGCCCGATGGGCACCGCTACCTGCACACCGCCGACTACATCACGAGCAAGGAGCAGCTGCAGAAAAAACGCTCCATCACCATCGTGGGCAGCGGCCAGAGCGCGGCCGAGGTCTACCACGACCTGCTCAAGGAGGCCGAGGCGCACGATTACAGCCTGACCTGGATCACCCGCTCCTCGCGCTTCTTCCAGATGGAGACCACCAAGCTCACGCTGGAGATGTTCTCGCCCGACTACATCGATTACTTCTACAACCTCGACGACCGCAAAAAAGAGCGCATCGTGCGCGCGCAGGACAGTCTGTACAAGGGCGTCAACGCCAGCCTGATCAACCAGATTTACGACCTGCTGGACGACAGGCGAAAGCAGGGCCCGCTGCGCACCCACCTCATCACCAACTGTGAACTGCAGGGCTGCCGCTACGACGCGGGCCAGGGGGGCTACGAGATCGAGTTCCGCCAGCTCGACAGCGAGGCGCGCTATGCGCACCGCAGCGAAGGACTGGTCTTCGCCACCGGCTACCGCGAGAACATCCCGCGTTTTATCGACGGCATACGCCACCGCCTGCGCTGGGACGAGCAGGGCCGCTACAGGCTCGCGCGCAACTATGCGGCCGACTTCAATGGTGGCGAGATCTTTGTGCAGAACGCCGGCCAGCACACCCATGGCATGACCAACCAGGATCTGGGCATGAGCTGCTACCGCAACTCCTACATCCTGCGCGAGCTCACCGGCGTCGAGCACTACAAGATAGAGCGGCGCGTCGCGATCCAGGACTTCACGATTCCGTCCACTGCGGACTTTGTCTTGCTTTGAAGCTGGAGGCAAGCCGCATGAACCTCCGATTCCACATCATCACCATGACGGTGCTGGCCGTCATCAGCGACGCCATCCTGATTCCGTTTTACCCGCAATTCTTCAGCGCGCGCTATGGCATCGACAACCCCGTGCATGTGGGCGCTTACGTGGCGGCCATTTCCATTGCCGTGATGTGTACGCTGCCGCTGTGGGCGCGCGTGGCGCGCCGCGTCGAACCGCTGCACCTGCTGGTCTACACCCAGTTCGCCGCCGGCACCTTCAGCCTGCTGAGCGACTGGGCGCCCACCGTGGAAATTTACTGGCTGCTGTCCATGCTGATGTTCATGTGCAAAAGCAGCTACCTGCTGATGTACCCCTACATGATGCGGCTGACCCCCAAGGAACAGCACGCGGCCACCATAGGCATTCTGTCAGTGGTGGTGCACTTCGGTGCCATCTTCGGGGCGGTGATCGGCGGCTTTGTGCTGCAGACCTGGGGGCCGCGCGCCAGCATCGTGGCCATGGTCGCCGGCGACTACTTCCAGATGGCAGTCTGCTTCTACCTGATACGCAGCGGAAAAATCATCCGCGTCAACACCGGCGAGCAAGCGCTGGCGGAGGCCACCGAGGCGCGTCGCGTCGGCCTGCTGGCCCGGCTGCCCATCCTCAAGCTGGCGATGGTGATGCTGATGTTCGACTTCAGCGCCTACCTGATCCGCCCCTTCTTCGCCCTGTACTGGCAGAAGATCACCGGCAACGACAGCGAGCTGCTGTCCGGCATGGCCTTCGCCATTCCCGGTGTGGTGGCCATCGTCGCGCTGCGGCTGCATGCGTGGATACGCGCGCGCGGCGGCGAGCTGCCCGACCACACGGTGGGCAACCTGCTGCTGGGTGCGCTGGGTCTGCTGCTGCATGCCGCGCCGGATCCCCTCCTGGTGGTGCTGGGCCGCGTGCTTTATGGCTGGGCCTTCTTCCAGATCATCGTCAAGCTCGAAGTCAACCTGTTCCGTCTCTCCACGCCCCAGCGCTACGCGCAGGACTACAGCATCACCAATTTCTTCCAGAACATGGGCGTGCTGCTGTCCTCCTTCGCGGCCGGCGCCATCGTCAATCGCTACGGACTGCATGTGCCGTTTTTGCTGGCGGCGGGCGGCTTTGTGCTCACCGCGGTGCTGGACCGGTTGATCCTCAAGGTGCCCAGTGCCGGGCACCTGGACGAAAGCGGCAATGCGGCCAACACGGCGAACACCACCACCCTGAAGGAGCCAGCCCATGCCAACTGACACCATCCACCGCCGCGCCGATGCCGACACCAGGCCTTACCGCGATGAAGCCGGTTTTGTGTTCCGACCGCTGAGGATTCCGGAAGACACCGCGACCTTGCACCGCTGGTTTATCCAGGAGCGCGCCGCCTTCTGGCTGATGCAGGACAAGACCGAAGCCGAGGTGCGCGAGGCCTACCAGCGCATGGTGGATTCCGGCGGAGCCACGCCCTACATCGGCTGGCAAGACGGCCGGCCGGCTTTCCTCGCCGAGTGCTACGACCCCGCGCAGGACCGGATCCGGGCTTTCTACGACGTGCGGCCAGGCGACCTGGGCATGCACATCTTTATCGCGCCGCCCGAGCGGCGCATCGCCGGCTACTCGCGCACCGTGTTCCATGCGCTGATGCGCTTTATGTTCACGCACCTGGGCGCGCGGCGCATCGTCGTCGAGCCCGATGCCAGCAATCACAAGGTTCATGCCTTGAACCGGTCCGCGGGCTTTGCCTACGACCGCGATGTGGTCTTCCCCGAGAAGATCGCCAGCCTCGCCTTTTGCACACGGCGGGATTTTGAACAGGCTACGGCCGCCACCAGAGAGGAAGTCCATTCATGAACGTCACCATCGCCCACCAGACCGCGCACAACCCAGCCCATTTCGCCGCCCACCTGACGCCCGAGGCCTGGGCCCAGGCCAACCGCCTGCTGCTGCGCAAGGCCATCGCCGAATACGCCCATGAGCTCATCGTCGAGCCCGAGCAACTGCGCCCGCGCGAAGGCGGCTTTGCGCTTTACCAGCTCTTTTCGGACGACGGCGCCGCCTGCTACCAGTTCGAGGCGCGCCGCCTTGCGCTGCGCCACTGGTTCATCAAGCCGCAATCCATCCACAAATACTTCAAAGGCGCGGAGCAGCCGCTGGACGCGCTGCAGTTCATCATCGAGTGCCGCCAGCGACTGGGCATTCGCGAAGAGCTGCTGCCCATCTACCTTGACGAGATCAGCAGCACGCTGTTCGGCAGCGCCTACAAGCGCATGAAGGCCGACGCGCCCAGCAGCGCCCAACTGGCCGATGCCACCGACTTCCAGGCCATCGAAGTCGCCATGACCGAAGGCCATCCGGGTTTTGTCGCCAACAACGGCCGGCTGGGCTTTACCGCCGCCGACTACCAGGCTTACGCGCCCGAGGCCGGTTCCGCGATCCGCGTGATCTGGCTGGCTGTGCACAAGGACCATGCGGCTTTCTCCAGCATCTCCACGCTCAGCTACGAACAGCTGCTGGCCGAGGAGCTCGGGCAGGAGACCGTGGACGGCTTTACCCGCGAAGTCGCGGCGCTGGGCCTGGACCCGGCCGACTACCACTTCATGCCGGCCCATCCCTGGCAGTGGTTCAACAAGCTGTCCATCGCCTTTGCCGGCTATGTGGCCCAGCGCAAGATCATCTGCCTGGCCTACGGCCGCGACCACTACATCGCCCAGCAGTCGATACGCACCTTCTTCAACACCAGCGACCGCAGCAAGCGCTATGTGAAGACCTCGCTGTCCATCTTGAACATGGGCTTTATGCGCGGCCTCTCGCCTTACTACATGTCGGGCACACCGGCCATCAACGAGTTCATCAAGAAGCTGGTGGACGGCGATGCCTTCCTGCGCGCCAACGGCTTCACCATCCTGCGTGAGGTGGCTTCCATCGGTTTTCGCAACCACTACTACGAGGCCGCGATACCCGTCGACACGCCGTACAAAAAAATGTTCTCGGCGCTCTGGCGCGAAAGCCCGCTGCCGCTGCTCAAACCCGGCGAGCGCCTGATGACCATGGCCGCGCTGCTGCATGTCGACAAGGACGGCCAGGCGCTGCTGCCCGAGTTGATCCGCCGCTCCGGCTTGGGCACCAAAACGTGGTTGAAGCGCTACCTCGCGTCTTACCTGACGCCGTTGCTGCACTGCTTCTACAAACACGACCTGACCTTTATGCCGCACGGCGAGAACCTGATCCTGGTGCTTGACAAGCATGTGCCGGTGCGCGCCATCATGAAGGACATCGCCGAGGAATGCGCCATCCTCAATATCGAAGCCAAGGCCAAGCTGCCCGAGCGCGTCGAGCGCCTGGCCGTCGACGTGCCCGACCACTTCAAGCTGCTGGGTATCTTTATCGACGTGTTCGACGGCGTGCTGCGCCACATCAACCAGGTGCTGGTCGAGAATGCCTGCTGCAGCGAAGACGACTTCTGGCGCGCGGTGGCCGACTGCGTGTGCGACTACGAAGACGCCCATCCCGAGATGGCGGCCAAGTTCGCGCACTACGACATGTTTGTGCCCGAGTTCCTGCACTCCTGCCTCAACCGCCTGCAGCTCGGCAACAACGTGCAAATGGTCAACCTGGCCGACCCTGCCTCCAGCCTCAAGATGGCCGGCAACCTGGTGAACCCGATTGCCGGCATGCGCCGCCGCGCCGCAGCCCTGCCCGCCGCGGAGCCGGTGATGGAAAGCGTCGCATGAGCCTGGACATGTGGGCAGGGGAGCCGGTGCACGAGGGTGCGCCCGCGCAGGCCTGGGCGTGCGCGCCCGATGCCGACCTTGCCCGTGTGTTGCAACTGGCCGCGGGCCTCGCACCCGCACTGCGTGGCGAGCAAGGTGGTGCGCCGCAGTCCGGTGCGCTGCGCTATGACGGATCGACCGCGGCGACAGCTCCCTTGAAGGCGCTGTGCCGCCATTGGGCAGAGGCTTATCCCGAAGCCGGCGCCCACTATGTGGCTCTGCGCTGCTGGGGCCTGGCCATCTGGCAACCGGTGTACCTCGGCGTGATCGCCGCCCACCTTGACAGCCATGTGCCTGCACTCGCCGGCCTCACGCAGCCCGTGGTGGACGGATTCCCCAGCGGTTTTCAACTGCCGGTGCGTGCGCCCATGAAGGCCGCTTCGCTGGCTGAACGCATGCGCTTCGCGGCCGGCGAGCTGCGCGGTCTCTGCGATGCCACGCGCGCGGCCCTCATGCCGCTGGTGGCCCTGCATGCCCGCGCCGCCGACCGGCTGCAGGCCGAATGCGTGCTGGGTGCGCTGCTGCTGGTGCATCGGAGCAGCCCAGGGCTCTTTGAGGACGCCAAGGTCGCCGCGCTCGGCGAGAAATGGCTGGCCCAGTTGGGCATTGCCGGAGGCTGCGGAATGTTTGCTTACCGTGCGCGAGACGGGACGCCCGCGCTGGCCCTTGATCGCAAAGTGTGCTGCCACTACTTTCGCCGCGATGACGGTGAGAAGTGCAGCACCTGCCCCAAGCTCCCGCTCGACAAGCGCATCGCCCGATTGCAGGCCGATCCTTCGTAGTCCGGGCCATTGATTCCGCGATGCGGCTGCGCCTTCTTCAAGGCCGGTGTGCCTCGCCACGCCCTGGAGAGTTCCATGAACGATATCGCACGCCTGGTGCATGTCATGCCGGCGTCCCCGCAGCTGCCCGTCAGTGCTTACTTCGACGAAGACCTGTTCGCGCGCGAACAGGCCCTGATCTTCAATAACGCCGCCCAATACATCGGTCACGAAAAAGCCGTGCCCCAAGTCGGCGACTGGCGCCGCCTCGCGCAGGAAGGCGGCGGCCGCGTGCTGGTGCGCAATCCGCAAGGTGTGGAGCTGCTGTCCAATGTCTGCCGCCATCGGCAGGCGTTGATCCTGGGCGGCGAAACCGGCGACGTGGCCGGCGCGGCCAACCCCAGGGGCAACCTGGCGGCGGCGGGCGGGCACATCGTTTGCCCGCTGCACCGCTGGACTTACAACAGCAGCGGCGAGCTGCTGGGCGCGCCGCAGTTTGAGCAAAAGCCCTGCAAGAACCTGCAGCGCTTTCCCCTGCGCAACTGCCACGGCCTGCTGTTCGAAGGCCCGCGCGACCCGGCGCGGGATATGGCGACGCTCTTCAATAGGCCGGAGTTTGATTTTTCGGGCTATGTGCTGGGCCATGTGGAAGTGCACCCCTGCCACTACAACTGGAAGACCTTTATCGAGGTCTACCTGGAGGACTACCACGTCGCGCCCTTCCACCCCGGCCTGGGCAGCTTTGTGAACTGCGAGAACCTCAGCTGGGACTTCGCCGACTGGTACAGCATGCAGCGCGTCGGTGTGCACGAGTCGCTGAACGCGCCGGGCTCCGACATCTACCGCGACTGGCATGGCCGCCTGCTCCAATACCGCACCGGCACGCCGCCCGACTTCGGCGCAGTCTGGGTGACTTACTTCCCCACCCACATGATCGAGCTATACCCGCATGTGCTGGTGCTCTCCACGCTTTACCCCAAAGGCCCGCAGGAAACTGTCAACGTCGTCGAGTTTTATTACCCCGAAGAGATCGCCGCCTTCGAGCCGGAATTCATGGAGGCGCACCGCGCCGCCTATATGGAAACCGCCAGGGAAGACGACGAGATCGGCGAGCGCATGGATGCGGGCCGGCGCGCGCTGCTGGCGCGCGGCGTTTCGGACACCGGGCCTTACCAGTCGCCGCTGGAAGATGGCATGCGGCATTTCCACGAGTGGTACCGGCGCATCATGGGTGGCGACTGCCCGGCGTAAGGGACGGGCTTGAAGCCGGAGTGCCGCCGGCCCCACAATGCACCTCATGCGCAAACATTTTTCCGAAACCACAGGCCTGCAGCGGCTCACCCTGGGTCTGGTGGCCGGGTTGGTGGTGGCGGCCCTGCCGCTGCCCATGGGCTGGCAGTTTCGCGGCCTGCTGGGCTGGTGCGCCGGCATCGCCGTTTACCTGGGCCTGGCCTGGTGGCTGTGCGTGCGCTTTGACGCCAAGCGCACACGCGAGCGCGCACAGGCGCAGGACGAGCCCAGCATCGTGCTGTTTTTGCTGATGGTGCTGGCCACCATGGCCTGCGTCGCCGCCATCACGCTGATGATGCAGCAGGCCAAAGACCTTTCAGGCATGGCGCGCAGCCTGCACATCGCGCTCTCCGTCGCGGCGCTGGCCGCTTCGTGGCTGTTCATCCAGACGATTTATGCGTTCAGGTATGCGCACCGCTATTACCACGAAGAAAAGCGCAACGAACCGGACGGCCCCGGCCTGTGTTTCCCCGGCAACCTGGACCCGGACTACTTCGACTTTCTCTACTATTCCCACGTGGTGGGCATGACCTCGCAGGTCTCCGACGTGCAGGTCACCTCACGCGAAATGCGCCGGCTCACGCTGGTGCACGGTGTGCTGTCTTTCGGCTTCAATATGCTGATTTTGGCGCTCAGCATTAATGTGGTGGCGGGGGCGTTGCAGTAGGGGTGGTCGTCCTGGACGATATCTGACGGCTTACGTGCGGTCAGTTGTTAGTGCCTCTTCGATGGGTTTTGCGGGCGTGCGATACGATGGCCCTAATTTTGGGAAGGGAACTATGCGGACTTTTGGGATCGTATCGGCATTTATTGTTGGAATCATTGTTTGGGCGGCTGTATTCGGATTAGGCCAGGTGGTTTATCCCCGTGAGATTGATGGTGGTGTGGCTCTTTTGTTCTGGGCTCCTCTGGTAGGTACAGCTTTACCGCTTGCGATGCTCAAATTTACCCAAGAGGCCAAAATTTCCGGGGCTTGGATAGTTGCACTGGCACCTCTCTTGGGATTGCTGGGCATACTTTCGCTCTTTCTTTTTGCTTTTATTCTCCGTGGCGTCCCCACTTCTTGGATAACCGCAATTTGTTGTATCGCCTGGCAGTTGCCGTGGTGGCATAGGTTCAAGGAGATGAAAAAGATAGATCTTCCTGACGCCGTTGATTCGCGGGGGCGCTAATTTACGTGCGAGATCCATTTTTTCTCAAAGGCGGCAATATTTTCTCTCGCGACCGACCTCAGAAGAGAGGCGCCTATGAGCGACTGGGAATGTAAGACGTGTGGAGCATTCAATAGTTTGGGCGCTTCCGCCTGCCATACGTGCAACGGTGCGCGTTACGCGGCCCGGAGTCCGAAGTTCAAAAAGCAAAGTTTGACCGCCCCAGCGGCCACGGGCTGCCTGTCAGTAATCGCTCTAGCTGTACTTCTAGGACTTTGGGTTCTTTACAGTGTGCTCGCGAGCGTTTGTTGGATATGCAAGTAGCTTGTGCTTTTTGTTGCTGCGTGAGCTTTGCAAGCTGCATGGGCTTGTGCAGCTGGTTTTAGAGTAGGAAAAATTTGAGATGAGAAGCTCAAACCTCAAGGGATGTTCACAAGGCATACTTCGGGGGATGAACGGAATTGCATCGCCGTCTCTGACCACCCATTCAGAACGAGTTTTCACGATCAATCATTTCCTCACCGCAGCGGACTGCGCCGAGCTGATTGGTCTGGCTGAAGACCATGAATTCGAATCGGCGGGTGTGCGCACTGCCGAGGGCCAGCGATCCATGCCCATGGTGCGGAACAATGAGCGCGCATTGTTTGAGTCGCCCCGCTGGGTGCAGCGCTTATGGGAAGGGCTGGCGGAAGTCGCGCTCCCGGCCTTGCAAGCGCAAAGGGCTAAGGGATTGCCCAAGGATCTTCGGTTCTACAAATATTCGCCGGGCCAACGCTTCAAGATGCACAAGGACGGCCCGTGGATTGAGGGCGGTCTCACCAGCCGGTTGACCTTCCTGATCTACCTCAACGAAGACTTCATCGGTGGGGAAACCGATTTTCGGGACTTCAAGATCGTGCCTCAGACCGGTCGTGCCCTGCTTTTCATTCACGATACTTGGCACGAGGGCGCGACCGTCGAGGAGGGAACAAAGTATGTTTTGCGTTCTGATGTCCTTTATGGCTGATTCCTTGCTTGCCACAACCCCGGATTCCCACGAAAGAAGCGCAGCAGCTCCTCAAATTTGGCCTCATCGTCCGCATACGGATTCGGAACGGACTTATACGCCCGCTCCGCCGCGGCTTCATCCGCAGGCGCCTTGCGAACCGATACCAATGCCTTGGCGAGCGCTTGTGCTTCGGACTGCATGCCGATCCGCTCATAGGCATCCACCGCGCGTTGAAGAAGGTGCTCACCCGCGTTCGTCAGTGCAGTCCAGCCATTGACTTCATAGTCGTCCTCAAGCCAGAAGATTGGATAGGCGAGTTGAAAGGCGATGGGCCACTCAGGAAACCTGGCTTGCGCCTCTTCGCTGATATGCAGGGGCATATAGCTCAGGATCTCGAGGAACAGCTCATCGTCGTCAACCGACCAGAAGTCCATGGGGATGGGATCGCTGTCGGCCCGCTCCGGGTAGAAGCGATGCATGTAGTCCTGCAAAGCGCGCAGGGAGGGCTCCAGCAAGGGCGGGGGTGAGTAGGACGGCATGGATGGCGTCCCAGATCTCACATCACGAGGCAGAAGTGGAACTGGTCTCCCTCTTGCCCAGCCTCGGACACTTTGGCCAGGCAATCTTCCAGTTCCTCAATGAGTTCGGGGCGCAGGTCTTCCTCAATGCCGTCCGCTTTGCCGGATTTCAAGCGGTCGATGATCTTTTGGAGCGAAGGCAATGCCTCCGCAGGCGAAAACCACTTTTCGTTTTCGGCGATCCACGATTCAGGGAGCTCGTCTTCGGACATGTTGTATTGCATGTCGGTGGTGTCGATGAAGTCTGAAAGCATGCGCACGCCCAGGCTCTTGGCGAGTTGGTCCAGCTCTTCCGAGGCCTCGCAAAAGAGCGAGTGATCGAAATCGTCGCCTGAGTCATCGGTGCCGGCTTGGGATTTCCTGCGTACCCAGATGGTGTCGCTCATGGTTGCTCGCTCCTTGGTTGGTATTGAATATGGCTTTCTTCGCCCGCGTTTATTTCACCGCACTCACATACCGCCCATAAAGCTTGCCGCCCAGCTTGAGCATGACCTCGTCGGTGCTGGGCACGGCCACATTGGTCATGATGACGATGGCGGCGTCGCGCCGGGTGTCTATCCAGATATAGGCCTTGTTCATGCCGTTGGAGCCGCCGTGGAAGGCCAGCGGGTAACTTGTCCACGGCATGTCCTTGCTGGCCCAGCCCAGTGCGTATTCGGCGGCGCCGGCGACGGTGGTGGAGGCCGTGGCTGTTGAGGCCATGGAGATCACCGGCGTCACCAGTTTTTTCAGGGTTTCGGGTTTGACCAGGTAGGGCGGGCGCTTGCCCTGGCCGGCCATCCAGCCGCCCCAGCGCGCGAAATCCAGCACCGACATGTGCACGGTGCCGGCCGGGCTGATGACCAGCGGGTTGTCGGCCTGCGGGCCGCTGAGCATGGCCTTGAGCTTGCCGTCTTCCTGCGTGTGGCCCAGTGGCGCATCGACGAGGCCGGCGCTGGCCTGTGGGCCTATGCCGGCGGTCTTCAAGCCCAGGGGCGTGAAGACACGCTGGAAAATCATCTCTTCCCACGAGATGCCGCTGGCGCGTTCAATCACGGCGCCGGCCAGGGTGTAGCCGAGGTTGGAATACGCAAAGGAAGTGCCGGGCTCGCTTGCCAGGGCTTTGCCGGCGACCTGCTGCATCATCCAGTAGCGCTGGTCGCTGAGGTTGCCGGGCTGGGCGGGAATTTTGGCCAGCAGCGCTTCGAAGTCGGCATTGTCGGAAGGAAAGCCGCTGGTGTGCGACAGCAGCTGGTTGATGGTCACGCGGCGCACGCCGGCGTCCATGCCGGCGGCCAGTTCGGGGAAGACCTCGGCCAGGGTGCTGTCCCAGCGCAGTTTGCCTTCCTCGACCATCATGGCGGCCATGAGCGCCGTCATGGCCTTGGTGTCGGAGCCGATATGGAAGCGGTCATCGTGCGTGACGGGAATCTCCGTGCCCACGCGGCGCGTGCCGCCCGTGCCCACGGCCACCAGCTTGCCTTTGCTGACCACTGCGGCGGCCATGGCGGGAAAACCGGCTTGCTGTGCTTCTTCTTTCACCATTGCATCGAGCGAGGTTTGTGCCTGGGCGTTGCCCAGGGACGCGAGCAGGCAGACGCCGGCGAGCAACGTGCGCAGGGAAGTTGGAGAAGTCTTGGAAGAGGTGCGGCGCCCGGCCGTTTGGCCAGGAGCATGGAGCTGCAGCATGTAGATCGCCCTTGCGTGAGTGAGTCGGATGGATGGGAACCGTGATTCTCACCCAGCCGCTGCAAAGGGCGTATTACAGCTGAAACAGCTGCTTCTTGAGGGCGACTTTTTCTTTCCTGCGCCGGCTCGCTTCGGATTTGCGGTGCGAGCCGGCCTTGCGCTGCACCGCGGCCGCCACCAGCGGGTTGCGGGGTTTGGGCGCGGCCAGCTTGATTTTGAGCTTGGCCTTGCGGGCCGAGGTCATGGCTGCGCCGGGTCTTTGCGGCCCAGCTTGAGCAGCCCGGTGGAGAGCGCGGTACCGCACACAATCACCACGGCGCAGATGAGCATCCAGGCCGTCACATGCTCGCCGAGGAAGATGACGCCGTAGATCACCGCGAACACCGGCACCATGAAGGTGACCGACAGCGCGCGCGGCGGGCCGGCGTTTTCAATCAGGCGGAAGAACAGGATGTAGGCCACGCCGGTGCAGACCACGCCCACGGCCAGCAGCGCCAGCCAGGCGTGCGCGCCCGGCATCTGCGCCGGCCACAGCCAGGCGGCGGGCAGGGCCAGGCCCAGGGTGGCGCCCATCTGGCTGCCGGCCGCCGTCACCAGGGGCGGCATGCCCGAGAGGTAGCGTTTGGTGTAGCTGGCCGAGATGCCGTAGCACAGGCAGGCAAGCAGGCAGGCCAGCACAGCCCAGCCAGGCGCCACGCCCGAGGCGTCGGGCTTGAAGGTGGCTTTGTCCCAGGCCAGCATGGCCACGCCGGCAAAGCCGACGATGAGGCCCAGCACGCGCGAGCCGTTGGGCTTGTCCTTGAGCCACAGCCAGGCGATCAGCGCGCCGAACATGGGCACTGTAGCGTTGAGGATGGCCGACAGGCCGGTGGTGATGGACAGCAGCGCGAAGGAAAAACACGCGAACGGAATGCCCGAATTGAGCACGCCGATGAAGAAGATTTTTTTCCAGTTGGCCTTGAGTTCGGGCAGCAGCCCGCGCAGCCAGACGATGGGCAGCAGGAACAGCGCGGCGATGGCCACACGCAGGGCGGCGGTCGGCAGCGGGCCGAACTCCACCGTGCTGATGCGCATGAACAGGAAAGACGAGCCCCAGATGGCGGCCAGCATCACAAAGTCGGCAACCCAGCTTTTGGGCTTGGCGGCCGCCGCGCCCAAAGGCGCGGCGATGCCGGAAGGACTGGAACTCATCGCATGCTCTCCTGAAGTGCGCCCTCGAGTTTAAGCAAAGCCGTCTTGCGGTGCAGCCCGCCGGCATAACCAGTGAGTGAACCGTCGGAGCCCAGCACGCGGTGGCAGGGCACGATGACGCTGAGCGGGTTGCGGCCGACCGCGGCGCCCACGGCGCGCACGGCCTCGGGTTTGCCGATGCGCTGGCTCACCTGGCCGTAGCTCAGGGTGCCGCCTTGCGGGATGGCCAGCAGCGCCTGCCACACCGACTGCTGGAAAGCCGTGCCGTGGCCCAGATCCAGCGGCAGGTCAAACACCGTGCGGGTGCCGGCATAGTATTCGCTGAGTTGCGTGATGGCCTGCCTGAGCACCGGGTGATCGGGGTCTTCGCGCCACACATAAGGTTTGACGAGTTGCGGCGGCAGGTGCCGCTGGCCGGCAAACCAGACGCCGGCCAGGCCTTTGTCGGTGGCGGCGATGATCATTTCCCCGAGGGGGCTGTGAAAGGTCGTCTGGACGATGGAGTTGTCGAATTTCATCTTGTTCACCTTTTGAATGTCGAGTTGGTTTCGAACTGGTTTCGAGTTTCTGTCTTATCAGGTCTTTTTGAGCCCTAAAAGGCGCTTGGCTGGCTTGTCTCTTTTCGCGGGGCAAAGGCCGGCTCGATCATTCACCGGCGATGTTCGCGCTTGGCCGCTGTACCGTCCAATGAAATCGAAGCCTTGCATTCATTCCGCTCGCGCATGAATCGCTGCCATGCGCCTGCCGTCACGCCCTCAGCCGGGGCGCTCCAGCGTGCCGCTCCAGGCGCGTATCACCGCATAGCTGCGCCAGGGTTTCCAGGCCGCCGAGGCCAGTTCGGCCTCGCGCGCCGGGTTCTTCAGGCCCTGCACGCCCAGGGCCTTGTGCAGCGCCACGTCGCCCGCCGGAAAGGCGTCGGGCCAACGCAGCGCGCGCATGGCGATGTACTGCGCGGTCCAGTCGCCTATGCCGGGCAATTCCTTGAGCGTGGCCAGCGTGGCGTTCACGTCGGCGCCGCTGTGCAGCTGCAGGCGCTTGTCGGCCACCGCCTGGGCGATGCCCACAATCGCGGCCTGGCGCTGCTTGACGATGCCCAGCTGCCCCAGCGCGTCGCCGCTGGCGGCCGCCAGCACGGCCGGTGTGGGAAACAGCCGCGTCAGCTGGGACCAGGGCGTTTCCACCGGTTCGCCGAAACGGTCCACCATGCGCTGGGCCAGGGTGCGCGCGGCGGCCACGGTGATCTGCTGGCCCAGCACGGCGCGCACCGCGAGTTCGTAGCCGTCCAGCGCGCCGGGCACGCGCAGGCCGTCGCCTTCGGGAAAGGCGGCATGCAGCACGCCGTTGATGGCCGTTGGGTCGGCGTCCAGGTCGAAGGTGGTGCGCACGCGGCGTATCACCAGCGGCAGCACTTCGCGCAGCGAATCGCTCACCCGCAGCACCAGGCGCGAACGGTCTTCCTCAAAACTCGCCAGCAGCCAGCCGGTGTGCCGCTTGCCGCCGGATTCAATGCGCAGGGTGCGGCCCAGGCAGGGCTGCGCCGCTTCGGTGTCGATGAACTCAATGGCGCTGATGCAGCGCTTGCTGAAGAAGGCCAGCATGGCCTGCACGTCATAGGGCGGGCGGTAGCCCAGCCGTATGGTCGCGCCTTCGCCCACGTCGCCGCCGCGCGGCGCGCCCTGGCGCCGCAGCTGCGTGGGGTTGAGCTTGTAGTGCTCGACAAAGGCGGCGTTGAAGCGGCGCACGCTCGCAAAGCCGCTGATCAGCGCGATCTGCGTGATGGGCAGGTCGGTGTCGGCCAGCAACTGCTTGGCGGTGTGCAGCCTGTGCGTCTGCAGGTACTGCATGGGCGAGACGCCGAACTGCGCCTCGAAGATGCGCCGCACATGGCGGTCGCTCACGCCCAGCCGCGCGGCGAGTTTCTCGACCGAGGGCGCTTCACCGGCCCAGACCTCGGGCTCGTCCAGCAGGCGCGCGGCCTGGTGCGCCAGGATGTAGGAAGCATCCTGGATGGACCACACGACCGAGTGCGGCGCCAGCTCGGGCCGGCAGCGCAGGCAGGGACGGAAGCCGGCGTTCTCAGCCTGAGCCGCATGGTGGAAGAAACGGCAGTTTTCGCGCTTGGGCGTCTTCACGCTGCAGACCGGCCGGCAGTAAATGCCAGTGGAGGTCACGCCGGTGAAAAAGCTGCCGTCAAAACGCGCGTCCCGCGCCTTGAGGGCGAGGTAGCAGTCGTTGTCGGCAAGAGGGGTGTTGTCGCGGTCCATGGAAGAAATGATACGCCGCAGGCCGGTTTTGACTGGCCGTTTTCGGACATGTCCCTGGACCTGCCGTGGGGCTTGTTTGGCGAGTGGTTTTCGGCCTTTCGGGGCCGGCCCCGCAATAGTCTGAACGGACTGGCCGGAAACGGTTGCCGCCTACAGGCTGGAGCGGCCCCGACACCTACAATGAATGCGCTTGTACATCCCATCCCGGCTTATCTTCCGAACCTCCCAGGAACCGCTTTCGATGCAAATCAACCCGTCCATCTTCAAGGCCTACGACATACGCGGCATCGTGCCGTCCACCATCCATGAAGCGATGGCCGAGGCCCTGGGCAAGGCCTTTGGCATGGCGGCATTGGCCGAAGGCGAAAAAGCCGTGGCTGTGGGCCGCGACGGCCGGCTCAGCGGGCCGTCGCTCAGCGCGGCGCTCATGCGCGGCTTGGCCGCCACGGGCATAGACGTGATCGATGTGGGTATGGTGACCACGCCCATGCTCTACTTTGCGGCCAGCACGCTGGCCGGCTCGGGCATACAGGTCACCGGCAGCCATAACCCCAAGGACTACAACGGCTTCAAGATGGTGCTGGCGGGCCGTGCGATCTACGGCGAGGAAATCCAGGCGCTGCGCCGTGTCATCGAAGGCCAGGACTGGGTGCTGCCTAAACAGGCCGGCACGATTCGCCAAGTCGATGTGGGCGCGGCCTACCGCGAGCGTATTGTCTCGGGCATCAAGCTGGAGCGCCCCATGAAGATCGTTGTGGATTCCGGCAACGGCATCGCCGGCGCATCGGCGCCCGCGATTTTTCGCGCACTGGGCTGCGAGGTCACCGAGCTTTTCAGCGAAGTGGACGGCAACTTTCCCAACCACCACCCCGACCCGAGCAAGCCTGAAAACCTCAAGGACCTGATCAAGGCCCTGCAAAACGGCGACGCCGAACTGGGCCTGGCCTTTGACGGCGACGGCGACCGGCTGGGCATCGTCACCAAGGACGGGCAGAACATTTACCCCGACCGGCAGATGATGCTGTTCGCGCGCGACGTGCTGTCACGCGTGCCGGGCAGCTTCATCCTGTTTGACGTGAAGTGCTCGCAGCGCCTGGCGCCCGAGATTGAGGCTGCCGGTGGTGTGCCCCTGATGTACAAGACCGGCCACTCGCTCATCAAGGCCAAGATGAAGGAGGTCAGCTCCCCTCTGGGCGGCGAGATGAGCGGCCACATCTTCTTCAAGGAGCGCTGGTACGGTTTTGACGACGGCACCTATGCCGGCGCCCGCCTGCTTGAAATCCTGAGCCGTGTGCCCGATGCCGGCATGGTGCTCAATGCCCTGCCCACCAGCTTCAGCACGCCCGAACTCAACGTGGCCTGCAAAGAGGGCGAGCCGCATGCGGTGGTGGAGGCGCTGATCAAATCGGCCAAGTTTGCGGCGCCCGCGAAAATCTCCACGATTGACGGCGTGCGTGTCGATTGGCCCGACGGCTTTGGCCTGATTCGCGCGTCCAATACCACGCCAGTGCTGGTGCTGCGCTTTGAGGGCCATACCCAGCAGGCGATGGAACGTATTGAGGCTGACATGCTCGCCTTGCTGCGCAGCGTGAAGCCGGACGCGAGCGTCGGGGCGGCAAGTCATTAACATCTCGCCCAGGCTGCGTATAGCTTGCTCGGCCTTCCCATCGTCCTCCGTTCGGGCTGAGGTATCGAAGCCCATCCCCGTGGCACGCCGGCCCTTCGATACCTCAGGGCGAACGGAGAGGGGAGTCCCAAATACCTATGAGCCCCGACCGCCCTCCACTGGTAAATACCTTTCGTACCCCCTGAATTCTTAACCCAGCATGAGCCGCGGGACTGGCTTTGCCAGACCGCAGGCGGGCGGCCCCCTAGGGGGCAGGGAGCTACACGAAGTGAGTGACCGTGGGGGCCATAGAATCGGCTCAATGAAAATTCTCCTGGTCAAGCTGTCCTCCCTGGGCGATGTGGTGCACACCTTGCCCGTGGTGCAGGACATACGCATCGCGATGCCGGATGCGCAGATTGACTGGGTGGTGGAGAAGTCCTTCGCCTCCCTGCTGGCGCGCAGCGAAGGGCTGCACCGTGTGATCCCTTGCGAGATACGGCGCTGGCGCAAATCCTTCTGGACTGCGGTGACGCGGCAGGAATGGCAGGCCTTCAAGGCGCGGCTGCGGCAGGAGGCTTACGACGCCGTTATCGACCTGCAGGGCCTGACCAAATCGGCCCTGGTGGCACGGCTGGCGCGGCTGGCGCCCGGCGGCAAGCGGTATGCCCTGGCCAACCAGACTGACGGCTCGGGTTACGAAGCTCCCACGCGATGGGTGGCCGACGTGGCGATCGCCGTCGAGCCGCATATCCACGCCGTGCTGCGTTCGCGTGAGCTTGCCGCGCGTGCGCTGGGCTATACCCATGCGGCTGCGACCCGCTTTGGGCTGAAAGTGCCTGCAACGGCCACAAAGATCAATGAGCACTTTCCCAAGGGCCGCGTCGCCTTTGTGCATGGCACCTCGCGTGCCGACAAGGAATGGCCGCTGAGCCATTGGGTCTCGCTGGGCCAGCGCCTGAATACAGCGGGCTATCAGGTGCTGCTGCTGCACGGCAATGCTGCGGAGCTGGCCACCAGCGAGGCGATTGCCACGGCGCTGAATGACACGGTGGCGGGTTCGGCCGTGGTGCCGCCCGCGTTGGCGCTGGACGCATTGACCGGTGAGCTTGCACAGTGCGCCGGCGTGATCGGCGTGGACAGCGGCGTGAGCCACATCGCCGTTGCGCTGGATCTGCCGCATGTGCAGATCTACAACTTCGACACGGCCTGGCGCACCGGGCCTGCAGCGACCGCAGCGCCAGGCCATGGCGGCCGGCAGCTCAGCGTGTTCGCGCAGCCTGCGCCGGGCGTGGAAGAGGTCTGGCAGGCCTGGCTGGCTTGCAAGGCCGCCGGGGTTGCCGCATGAGCGCGCTGGCCTTGAAGCTTTATTCGCTGCTGATGTGGTGCGTCCAGCCGCTGCTGCGCCGCAAGCTGGCGCGCCGCGCCAGGCAGGAGCCGGGCTATTTGGAAGCGGTGGAAGAACGCTTCGGCCGCTACACGCAACCGGCTGAAGCCCATTCCGAACTGGTGTGGGTGCATGCGGTCTCCATGGGCGAGACGCGCGCGGCGGCCGTGCTGCTCAAGGCCTTGCGCGAGCGCCATCCCGGCCTGCGCATTTTGCTGACGCACGGCACCGCCACCGGGCGCGCCGAAGGTGTGGCGCTGCTGCAGCCTGGTGATGTGCAGGTGTGGCAGCCTTGGGACAGCCCGGGTGCGGTCGCCCGGTTTTTTGCGCACTTCAAGCCGAGGCTGGGGCTGTTGATGGAAACCGAGATCTGGCCCAACCTGGTGGCCGCCGCGAAGGCGCGCGCCATGCCGCTGGTACTGGTCAATGGCCGGTTGTCCGAAAAATCGCTGCGGCAGGCGCTCAGAATGTCGCCGCTGTCGATTCCGGCCTATGCCGCACTGTCGGCGGTGTACGCGCAGACGGACGACGATGCGCGCCGTTTCCGCCAGGCCGGCGCAGTGGTGGGTGGTGTCTTCGGCAACATCAAATTTGATGCCTCGCTGGACGATGCCCAGCAGGAAAAAGGCAAGGCCTGGCGCCGCGCACTGGCGCTGCCGGTGATGATGTTCGCCAGTTCACGCGAGGGCGAGGAAGAACAGTTCCTGAGCCAGCTCAAGGCCATGGCAGAGTCGGAGCATGCGACCGCGGCGGATGTGCCCCAGGAAACGGGAAGCCGCTTCAGGATCTTGCTGGTGCCGCGGCACCCGCAGCGCTTTAACGAGGTCGAGGCGCTGGTGCGCCAGCACGGCCTGCGTGTGTCACGCCGCTCCGGCTGGGCTGACGACGCGCGTGGCCCACTCGGCGATGCGTTGGAAGCGGACGTGTGGCTGGGCGATTCGTTGGGCGAGATGGCCCTGTATTACGCGATGAGCGACGTCGCGCTGCTGGGCGGCAGCTTTGCACCCCTGGGCGGCCAGAACCTCATCGAAGCGGCGGCCAGCGGCTGCCCGGTGGTGATGGGCCCGCACACCTTCAATTTCACCGAAGCCGCCGAACTGGCCGTGGAAGCCGGGGCGGCGAAGCGCGTGGTCGACATGGAGCAGGGCGTGCGCACCGCACGCAAGTGGATGGACAGGCCGGACGCGCATGCCGCGGCCGTCGCGGCAGGGCTGGCCTTCGCCGACCGCAATCGCGGCGCCACGGCCAGAACCCTCGATGCATTGGACACCTTCGTAAAAGCCAGCGGCAAATAGGCCTGCAGCGCCCCCTCGGGGGACGGCGCACTACACGAAATGAAAACACGGGGTTCTCTCCGTTCGGGCTGAGGTATCGAAGCCTTGGGTGCCGACCCTTCGATACCTCAGGGCGAACGGGGATGGGGACTCTTTTCGAACGAGGGAGAGGACTTTTTCTTCACCAGCAGGGGCCGCGGAACCGGCCTTGGCCTGTCCTGAGCTTGTCGAAGGGCCGGGCCGCAGGCGCAGCGCCCTCTTGAGGGCAAAGAGCGACACGAAGTGCGCGACCGTGGGGGCCCGTGTTCACCAGCATGAGCCGTGGAACCGGCTTTGCCGGGCCACAGGCGGGCGGCCCCCTCGGGGGGCAGGGAGCTACACGCAGTGACCGACCGTGGGGGCCATATCTCAGCGTGGGGGCTAACGCTTCTGATGACAGGTGCAGTTATTGTGGGCGTAAAGGCCCAGGTGATGCGCCCAGTCGCGCAGCGTGGCCCAGGCGCCGCCGGTGGCGACTTCCCAGGGTGTGAGGCCGAACATGCCCAGGCTGATGGAGGGTTCCACCGAGACCACCGAATGCCAGGTGCGCCTGGGAATGAACAGGGCGTCGCCGGCCTCGACACGGGCGTGGTAGCCGTGGGCTTTCTCGAAGGAGGCAAGTTCGCGGACCTGTTCGGGCAGGCGCGAGACGTTGATGTCGCTGAGCGTGGCACCCCAGTCGTATTTGGCGGCCGGGCACATGTGCTGGCGCTGGTCGGGCGAGAAAAGGATGAATTCCTTGACGCCCTGCAGCTGCACAAACCAGTTGTGAGGGAAATCGTTGTGCAGGCCGGTCACGGTGTTGGCCGGGCCCATGAACACATACTCCCAGGTCATGCGGCCGGGCCACAGGCTCTTGATGAGCAGGTCGCGTCGCAATTCAGGGTATTTCTCCAGAATGTCCCACTGCGCCAGGTACAAAGTCGTCGGCTTGAACGACTGCATGTGGGCCCAGTTCAGGTGAAAGCGCTCGCCGGGCTTGTAGCCGTCGCGTACCGGCTTGGGCAGCAGGCCGGCCATGGGGTCCGGCGCGCGCTGTGCCGCCTTGCCGAGTTCGCGCAGGTAGGGCGCGACCGGCAGGAAGGGGCGGCCCTTGGTCACGCCTTGTTCGACCAGGCCGTCGGTGAACTTGACCGGCACCTCGGCGCCTTTGCCGGCGCAGACGTCGGCGAGGAATTCAAACGACCATTTTTTCCAGGCCGGCCAGTGGTGGACGCCACCCTTGACCAGCACGGGCTTGTCAAACGGTTGCCGGCGGCCCGAGCGCTTGAGTTCGTCCCAGGTGGTTTCGTGGATCAGCTCGAAGCTGGGGCCTTTGATGGCGTGCACCGGCGCGCCGTGCACGCGCTCGGCTTCGATGGGCAGGGGGATCGCGTTGTCGACGGGCATCAGCATGTTGTTGTCGTGTACGGCCGGGGGCCTGGCCTTGTATGCGGGCTCGCTGCGTGTTTGCAGCGAACCCGCGTTATTTTGCCAGCAGGGCGTTGATCTTCTGCAGGTCTTCCGGCGTCAGCGTGCCGTTGGCCTGGCGCAGCTTCAGGTCGCCCAGCAGCACGTCATAGCGCGCCTTGGCCAGGTCGCGCTTGGTCTGGAACAGCTGGCTTTGGGAATTGAGCACGTCGATGTTGATGCGCACGCCGACCTGGTAGCCCAGCTTGTTGGCATCCAGCGCGCTCTGGCTGGACAGCTCGGCCGCCTCCAGCGCCTTGACCTGGCCCTGGCCCGACTGCACGCCGAAGTAGGCGGTGCGGGTGGCCTGGGCCACGTTGCGCCGTGCGCCTTCGAGGTCGCTCTTGGCCTTGTCGCGCAGCGACAGGGTTTCGCGCACGCGGTTCTGCGTGGCGAAGCCGGCGAACAGCGGCACATTGAGCAGCACGCCGACGGTGGTGGTGTTGGTGCGGAAGGCAAAAGGCGGGATGGTGGTGGCCGTGCCCGAGGGATTGCGCGTGACGTTGTAGCTGGCCTGCGCATCCAGCGTGGGCTTGTGGCCGGCCTCGGCTTTTTCGATCTCCAGCTCGGCGATCTCCACATTGCTTTGCGCCTGGCGCACGCTGGGATGCACGAGCTCGGACTGCGCCACCCAGGTGTTGACGTCGGCCGGTGTCACGGCCGGCAGGCCGATGGGGCTGGTCAGGGGCTTGGGCTGGGTGTCGGTCTTGCCGACCAGCGTATCCAGCGCGATTTTCTTGACGCGCAGGTCGTTCTCGGCGGCGAGTTCCTGGGCGATCACCAGGTCGTAGCGGGCCTGCGCCTCTCGGGTGTCGGTGATGGTGGAGGTGCCGACTTCGAAATTGCGCTTGGCCGAGGCGAGCTGTTCGGCCACCGCGGCTTTCTGGGCCCGTACAAAGGTCAGGGTGTCCTGCGCGGCCAGAACGTCAAAGTAGGCCTGGCTGGTGCGCACGATCAGGTCCTGGTCGGAGCTTTCGAGCTGGGCCTTGGCCAGGTCCACCTGGCGTGAGGCCTGCTGGTAGGTGGCCCAGTTGGCAGGGCGGTACAGCGGCTGCGAGAGGTTGAGCGTGGCGTTTTGCGTGTTGAAGCTGCGGTCTATCACGGGGGCGGTGTTTTCAAACGCGGTACGCGATACGCCGGCCGAAATGCCCGCCGTCGGCAGGATGCCGGCCTTGGCCTGGTCGGCCCGGGCGAGGTTGGCCTCGTACTGCAGCTTGGCCGACTGGTAGGAGGCGTCGAAGGCGCGGGCCGATTCATACAGCTCGACGAGACTCTGGGCTTGCGCCAGGGGAGCCATGGCCAGCATTGCCACGGCGGCCGCGATCGACAGGGGCAGCATCGCCAGGCGGGCCGGCGGTTTTTGAGGCGTGGTCATAAGAGTCCTGAAGAATGAATGAATCGACGGATGAAAAAACGGCTGGGGCTCGATCGGTGGTTCAGTAAAGCGGCACGGTGGGGTCCACCTGCTGCGACCAAGCGTTGATGCCGCCCTGCAGGTTGACCACTTCAGTAAAACCGCTTTGCGCCAGGTAGTTGGCCACCTGCAGGCTGCGCATGCCGTGGTGGCACAGGCAGGCGATGGGCTGGCCGGCGCCGGCTTGCTGCAATTCAGCCAGGCGCGCCGGTATCTCGCGCATGGGGATGTGAACCAGCCTGAAGCCATCTTCCTTGACCGAGGCCGTCTGCAGTTCCCAGGGCTCGCGCACATCGAGCACTACGGGCAGGGCGGGTGCGGCCTCGCCGGCGTTGTCGCGCCAGGCGCTGAAATCGGCAGGATTGAGCTGGGGAACCATGGATGCGCTTTCAGGTGTTGTCGTGAGCAGGTGTTGTGGCTTAGAAGCTGAAGCCAGAAGGCTCGGGGAAGTTCAAGAGGCGCGGCGCCACGGTGTCCCAGGCCTGGGTGGTGCGCCAGGCGTCTTCGGCCACGCGCGTGACCAAGGTGGCGCGCATCACGGGTTCGGAGCCGACGATGGCGCTCAGGCGCCCTCCGACCTTGAGCAGCGACCGCAGCGAGGCGGGCACTTCGGCGACCGAACCGCTGAGCACGATGACGTCGAAAGGGCCCTGCAGGGAATTGCCGGCGCTCCCGTCGCCGGTACGCACCTCCACGTTGTAGAGGCCGGCGCGCTGCAGGTTGTCGCGGGCGGTCTGGGCCAGCACGGGATCGATCTCGAGTGTGATCACCTGCTGCGCGCGGTGCGCCAGCAGGGCTGCCATGTAGCCAGAGCCGGCGCCGATTTCGAGCACTTTTTCGTGCTTCTGCACGGCCAGTTCCTGCAGGATGCGGGCTTCGACCTTGGGCGCCAGCATGCACTGGCTGGGGTTGGCCTGGGGCGGCAGCGGGATCTCCATGTCGACAAAGGCCAGAGCCTTGTGGGCCGCCGGCACGAAGTCTTCGCGCTTGACCACGGCGAGCAGGGAAAGGACCTGGTTGTCCAGCACTTCCCAGGGGCGGATTTGCTGTTCAATCATGTTGAAGCGGGCTTGTTCGTAGTTCATGGCGGACCTGTAAATGGGCGGGTTGGGCGAATTGGAAAGGGAAGGGGTGTACACGAGATAAACCTTTGATTTTAGCGGTCGGCCATGACAGCCACGGGGCTGCCGGGAGGTGTTTCGGCGGGGTCGGCATGCCGGGTTTTGGGGCCGAACTTGCGCTTGAACCACTGGCCCAGGTCGTCCAGGTAGCAGTAGGTCACCGGCACTACCACCAGGGTCAGCAGCGAGGAGGTGATCACGCCGCCTATGACGGCCTGGCCCATGGGCGCGCGCTGCTCCGAGCCTTCTGTCAGGGCAAAGGCCAGCGGCACCATGCCGAAGATCATGGCCAGCGTGGTCATCAGGATGGGGCGCAGCCGGACCTTGGCGGCATGCAGCAGGGCCTCGGCGCGCTCCATGCCGGGCACGCGGTGGCCGTCCACGTCCACCCGGTCGGCGCGCATGCGGATGGCGAAATCAACCAGCAGGATGGCGTTCTTGGTCACCAGGCCCATCAGCATTACCACGCCGATGATGGAGAACATCGACAGCGTGGAGCGGAACAGCAACAGCGCCAGCACCACACCGATCAGGGTCAGCGGCAGCGAGGTCATCAGCGCCATGGGCTGCAGAAAGCTCTTGAACTGGCTGGCCAGGATCATGTAGATGAACAGGATGGCCATGACCAGCGCCGACACCGCGTAGCCGAAGGACTCGGCCATGTTCTTGGTCGAGCCGCTGAACTGGTAGCGGTAGCCGGGCGGGAAGCTGAAGCTGTCGAGCACGGCCTTGATGTCGTTGGAGACTTCGCCGGCCGAACGGTTGTAGACGTTGGCGTTGATGGCGACCTCGCGCGCCATGTCGCGGCGGTTGATCTGGTTGGGGCCGGTGCTTTCCTTCACGGTCGCCACCTGGTTGAGCCGCACGATGCGCGAGGAGCCGTCGGCATTGCTGCCCATGGTGCTGCTCATGAAGGGCAGGCGCTCCAGGTCCTGCGGGGCGGTGCGGGCGCCTGGCGCCAGCCGTACATTGACGTCGTAGGTCTGGTCGTCAGGCGCGCGCCAGTTGCCCACCGTCTGCCCCGCCACCAGGGTGCGCAGCGAGGCGGCGATCTGCGACACCGACAGGCCCAGGTCGGAGGCGGCGTCGCGCCGCACGTCGACCTCGACCACCGGCTTGTCGGCCTTGACGCTGGAGTCCAGGTCCACCAGGCCGGGGATGTCGCGGATCTTGTCGCTGATGGTGCGCGTGAGCCGTTCAAGCTCCTTGAGGTCGGTGCCCTGCAGTGAAAACTCCACCTGCTTGTTGCCGCCCACCGCGTCGAGCAGGCCGACGTGCGTCACCGTGATGCCCGGCACCTGCTTGAGCCGCTCGCGCAGCACGCCCGACATCTGGTCGACGCTGCGCGTGCGGGCCTTGCGGTCCACCAGGCGCACATAAATGCTGGCGTACATCTTGCCCTGGGCATTGCCGGTGTTGATGGTGGCCAAGGTGTACTTCACCTCCGGAAACTCGCGCACGATGGACTCGATCTGGCGTGCCTTGGCCTCGGTGTTTTCCAGCGAGGAGCCCACCGGCGTGTAGAAATTGAGCGTGGTTTCCGAGAAGTCGGCCTTGGGCACGAACTCGGTGCCCAGCAGCGGCACCATGAAGATGCTGGTCACAAAAATCAGCACGGCCAGCAGCAGTGTGGCCAGCTTGTGGCCTAGCGACCAGCGCAGGATGCCCTGGTAGCTGTCGCTCAGGGATTCGGTGGCGCGGTCGAACCAGCCGGTGACGCGGCCTATGGTCTTGTCGTAGAAGGTGACGGGCGCTCGCCGCTGGCCATGGGTATCAATGGCGGGATCGTGCCAGACGCTGGAGAGCATGGGGTCCAGCGTGAAGCTCACGAACATCGAGATCAGCACCGCGGCCACGATGGTCACGCCGAATTCGTGGAAGAACTTGCCGATGATGCCGCCCATAAACCCGATGGGCAGGAACACGGCCACGATGGAGAAGGTGGTGGCCAGCACGGCCAGACCGATTTCCTGCGTGCCGTCCATGGAGGCGCGGTACGGGTCCTTGCCCATCTGCACATGGCGCACGATGTTTTCGCGCACCACGATGGCGTCGTCGATCAGCAGGCCCACGCACAGCGACAGCGCCATCAGCGTGATCATGTTGATCGTGAAGCCGAACAGGTTCATGAACAAAAAGGTGCCGATGATGGAGATCGGCAAGGTCAGCCCGGTGATCACGGTGGAGCGCCAGGAGTTCAGGAACAAAAAGACGATGAGCACCGTCAGCAGCGCGCCTTCGATCAGGGTACGGCGCACGTTCTCGACCGCCACGCGTATCGGGCGCGAGCCGTCGGTAATCAGCTCCAGCCGGGCGCCGGGGGGCAGCAGCGGCTGCAGTTCGGCCACGGCCTTGTTCAGGCCGTCGACCACGGCGATGGTGTTTTCGTCCTGGGCTTTTTGCACCGTCAGCAGCAGCGTTCGCTGGCCGTTGTAGAGCGCCAGGCTGTCGAGCTCCTGCGCGCCGTCGGCGATGCGGGCCACCTGGTCGACGGTGACCGGGGCTGCGCCCTTGCGCGCGACGATGATCTTGCCGAAGTCCTCGGGCCGCCTCATGCGCGCGTCGATCTTGACGACGCGCTCCTGCTGCAGCGAGCGGATGGCGCCCACCGGCAGGTCCTGGTTTTCATTGCGCACCGCGTTGACCACCTGGTCGGCCGTGATGCCCAGCGACTCCATGGCCTGCGGATTCAGGTAGACATTGATCTCGCGCTTGGTGCCGCCCACCAGCGTGACCGAGCCCGCGCCGCGCACGTTCTCCAGGCGTTTTTTCAGCACCTGGTCGGCCCAGTTGGTCAGCTCCACCGCATCCATGGCCTTGCCCTTGCCGGATTGGGGCAATACCGCGACCGACCAGATGGCCCGGCTGGCCGGGTCGAAGCGCAGCACGCGCGGCTCTTTCACTTCGTCGCGGAAGGAGGGACGGATGGAGGCGATTTTTTCGCGCACGTCCTCGGCGGCGCGGCGCCCGTCGATATAGAGCTGGAACTCCATGATGACGACGGCCTGGCCTTCGTAGCTGCGCGAGGTCAGTGCATTGATGCCGGCGATGGAGTTGACGCCTTCCTCGATCTTCTTGGTGACTTCGCTTTCAACAATCTCGGGCGAGGCGCCGGGGTATTCGGCGGTGATCACCACCACCGGGAAGTCGATGTTGGGGAACTGGTCCACCTGCATGCGCTGGTAGGAGAACAGCCCCAGCACCACGATGGCCAGCATGACCATGGTGGCGAACACGGGATTCTTGAGGCTGACCTGCGTGAACCACATGCGCGTGAAGCCTCAGGGCGCCGGTTTGGCCGGCGTGCTGGCGGCTTGCGCGGGGGTGGTCGCGGACAGCTGCGTGAAGCGCACCTTGGTGCCCTCGCGCAGCGCGCCGATTTCGCCGCGGACGACGAGCGCGCCTTCTTCCAGGCCTTTGACAGCCACCACGCTGTCGCTGCCGGAGGCGCCGCGCGCGCCCAACTCGACCGGCTTGTGGACCACCACGCCGTTTTCAACCGCCTGCACATAGGGCGCGGGCTTGTCGGTTCGCACTGCGCTGACGGGCAGCGCCAGCAGCGAGGCGCGGGCCGTACCCAGCGTGCCCTGGGCGAACAGGCCCTGGCGCAGCGGCGGGGCGCCGGCCTCGCCGGAAGCGCCGGGGTTGTCCACGGTGAGATATGCCAGCACGCTGCGGCTGCCGGCCTGCGCGCTGGGATTGATGCGCGCGACCATGGCCGTCACGGGCTGGCGGCTGCCTTCGATCTGCAGCTGGGCGCTTTGGCCCACGCGCACTTCCATGGAGTCGGTGGCGCTCAGGGTGGCCTCGAGTTCGAGCCGGCTCAGGTCGACGATTTCGACGATCTTGCTGTCTATGCCCACGCGTTCGCCCGGCTGCGCCACGCGCTGCGACACCTGCCCGGAAATCGGCGCCTTGAGCACGGTATCGTCCAGCGATTTGGCGGCCACGTCGGTCGCGGCCAACGCGGCCTTGTAGGTGGACTGCGCGGCGTTGAGGTTGGCCAGCGAGGTGTCCAGCGCGGTTTTGGAAATAAAGCCCTGGTCGACCAGCGCCTTGTTGTTGTCGTACTGGCGCTGCACCACATCGACCTGGGCCTTGGCGGATTCGGCCTGTTCGCGGGCCTGGCGTACGCGCGACTGGTATTCGGCGGCGTCGATCCGCGCGATCACCTGGCCGGCCTTCACCACGTCGCCTTCGCGCACCGTCAGGCCTTGCAGTTCACCAGCGACACGGGCCTTGATCACGGCGGAATTGACGGCCTTGAGTGAGCCCGAAACGGGAAGGCCCTGCACGATTTCGCGCACCTGGGCCTTGACCACGTCGGTGGAGGCCAGCTCCACCAGTCCCATGTCCTTGACCGCGCTGCTGGCGGCCAGCGCCTGTTGCTGGGCCTTGCGTGCCCCGAGCGCGCGCAGCACGCCGCCCACGATCAGCAGCACGATCAGCCCGGCCACCGCCCACTTGACCCAACGCTTCATGCCCTGGCCTTTCTGGCCGGCTGTGCCGCGCTGTCCGCGGTAGCGCCTATGCCGTTCAAAATGGTTTCCACCTGGAAGGCGATGTATTTTTTCGGGTCCAGATCCTTGTCGCTGTTCAGGCACACGCCGGCGGTATGCCTGGACAGGATGAGAAAGATCATGGGCGCGATCACGACATAGACGGCGTAGTCCAGGTCCATGGCGCGGAACTCGCCGCGGTCCATGCCGCGCTGCAGGATGCTGCGTATCAGGGCCTGGCCGGGCTGGATCACTTCCTGCTGGTAGAAAGCCGCGATGTCGGGAAAATTCTTGGCCTCGCTCATCATCAGCTTGGTCAGGCCGGAGGCGCGCGTCATGCCCACGCGTTCCCACCAGACATTCATGCAATAGGCCAGCAATTCGGAGGTGTTGCCTTCAAAGCTCTCCAGTTCGGCGCGCCATTCGGTGAAGCGGCCTGAGATGTTCTCGCGCACCACGGCCTTGAACAGCTCTTCCTTGCTCTGGAAGTAGAGGAACAGCGTGCCTTTCGAGACCCCGGCGCGGGCGGCGACTTCCTCGGCACGCGTCGCGGCAAAGCCCTTTTCCACAAAAAGGTCCAGTGCGGCATCCAGGAGTTCGCCCGGGCGTGCTTCCTTGCGGCGCTCGCGCTTAGCGGCGACCGCGGTATTGGCGTTGAAAAGTTTGGAAAGCGACATAGTTACTGACTGACTGGTTAGTAATATATCTGCTTACTTTCCGACCGTCAACCCAAAGTGCTAACAGGCCCGTAGGCTACACCCGGCTTTGCGCCGTACTTCAGGGGAGTCAGGTAAACCCCCGGTAAAGCCCGGGAGCGGGTGATCGGGGCCGCTTAAACGGCTATAAAGCGTCCGGCCACCAGCGCCAGCCACTCCCGCAGCACCTGTTGCGAGGCCAGCAGCCCGTGCGCAGAAGGCACCCATGACAGCAGTTCATGCTGCACCGGCAGCACCTGGCCCATAGGCGCGGGGATGACGGTCAGCCCCGCACGCTCGAACGCGGCGACGGCGCGCGGCATGTGCCAGGCGTCGGTGACCAGTGCGATGCGCTGCACGCCGTCACGCTGCAGCAGCGGTGCCAGCAAGCGGGCATTGCCCGAGGTGTCGCGGGATTGGGCTTCGCTCCAGCGCAGCGCCACACCGTAGTCCTCCCGGGCCACACGAGTGGCTACCTCGGCCTCGGAATCCGTCTGCGCGGCGTTGGCGGCCCAGCCTACACCCCCGGTGAAGCCGAGCGGCAAGCCCGATTGCCGGGCCAGCCAGACGCCGTAGCGCAGCCGGGCCGCAGTGTGCGCAGCCGGCTGGCTGCTGCCATATTCGGGTGCCTGGGGCAACACACCGCCGCCCAATACGATGATGGCCTGGACCTGGTGCGCCTTGAGGCCGGCCGCCGGCATGGCGGCAAATTGCGGCAGCACGGTGCGGGCCAGCCACACCGCCGTGCCGTGGCAGCTGAGGACTGCCAGCAGCAGTAGCGAAGAACCCGCCACCGCCAGGCCGCTTTTTTTCTTGCGCAAGGCCAGCAACAGGCCCAGCAAGGCCAGCAGCAGCAAGGACGCCGGCGGCAACGCCAGGTTGGCCAGCAACGGTCTGAGCGTGCCAAGTTCCATGGATTAGCTGCTGCCCACCATGAGCCTTGCGAAGCCGAAAGCCATCAGTAGAAAGCCTGCAAGCCGGTCTGCGCGCGGCCCAGGATGAGCGCGTGCACGTCGTGCGTGCCTTCGTAGGTGTTGACGGTCTCCAGGTTGATCATGTGGCGGATCACGTGGTATTCGTCGTGGATGCCGTTGCCGCCGTGCATGTCGCGCGCCATGCGGGCGATGTCCAGCGACTTGCCGCAGCTGTTGCGCTTGATCAGCGAAATCATTTCGGGCACGGCCTTGTCCTCGTCCATCAGCCGGCCCACGCGAAGGCAGGCCTGCAGGCCCAGCGTGATTTCGGTCTGCATGTCGGCCAGCTTTTTCTGGATCAGCTGGTTCTGTGCCAGCGGGCGGCCGAACTGCTGGCGGTCCAGCGTGTACTGGCGCGCGCGGAACCAGCAGTCCTCGGCCGCGCCCAGGGCGCCCCAGGCGATGCCGTAGCGCGCCTTGTTGAGGCAGCCGAAGGGGCCCTTCAGGCCGCTCACATTGGGCAGCAGGTTGGCTTCAGGCACAAACACGTCGTCCATCACGATCTCGCCGGTGATGGAGGCGCGCAAGCTCATCTTGCCTTCGATCTTGGGGGCGCTCAGGCCCTTCATGCCTTTCTCAAGCACAAAGCCGCGGATGCTTTCCTGGCCGCCGACCTTGCCGTCCGGGTCTTCCAGCTTGGCCCAGACGACAAACACGTCGGCAATGGGGCTGTTGGTGATCCACATCTTGGCGCCCTTGAGGATGAAGCCGCCGTCCACCGGCTTGGCGCGCGTCAGCATGCTGGCCGGGTCGGAGCCGTGGTTGGGCTCGGTCAGGCCGAAGCAGCCCACCCATTCGCCGGTAGCCAGCTTGGGCAGGTATTTCTGCTTCTGCGCTTCGCTGCCGTAGGCGTTGATGGGGTGCATGACCAGCGAGCTCTGCACGCTGATGGCGCTGCGGTAGCCGCTGTCCACGCGCTCGACTTCCCGGGCGATCAGGCCGTAGGCCACATAGCTCAGGCCCGCGCAGCCATAACCTTCAATCGTCGAGCCCAGAAAGCCCATGGCGCCGGCTTCATTCATGATCTCGCGGTCGAATTTTTCATGGCGGGCGGCCATCAGCACACGCGGCTGCAGCTTTTCCTGGCAGAAGGTGTGGGCCGCATCGACGATGGCACGCTCTTCCTCGCTCAGCTGTTCCATCAGGAAAAACGGGTCTTGCCAGTTGAAGGTGGTTTTCATGGTCTGTGTCTCCGAAAAAAGGGCGCTTGCTTGCAGTGTAGGGGCGTGGCTTGAAATGCCGGCCGGCTGCACAGGATTGTTGGATAAGCATGAATAGTTGTCTAATATCAAATAACGATTCAACAATATATTTTTCATATTCATGGAATTCCGCCACCTCCGCTATTTCCTGGTGCTGGCCGAAGAGCTGCATTTCGGCCGCGCGGCCCGGCGCCTGTCGATTTCGCAGCCGCCGCTGTCGCTGAATATCCAGCAACTGGAGGCCTCCGTAGGCGCGAAGCTGTTCACCCGCAGCAGCAAGCAGGTCGCCCTGACGGCTGCGGGCCAGGCCTTTGTGCCGGCGGCGCGCGCCCTGCTGGACCAGGCCGCGCAGGCGGCCGGCCATGCGCGCGATGTGGGGCAGGGCATGGCGGGCAGCCTGGCCATAGGCTTTTCGGGCACCATGCTTTACAGCGGCCTGCCTGCGATCCTGGAGCGCTTCCAGGCCGAACACCCTTTGCTGCGGCTCACGCTGAAGGAGCTCAGCTCCAGCGAGCAACTGGTGGAACTGGCCCATGACCGGCTGGACCTGGGTTTTGTGCACACCACGCGCGTGCCGCCCGAGCTGTCGCAGATCCTGGTGTCCAGCCAGGCCTTTGTCTGCTGCTTGCCCGCGGGCCATGCGCTGGCGCGCAAGCGTTCGCTGTCGCTTTCAGCCCTGCAGGGCCAGCCCTTTGCCGTGGTGTCGCGCGCGGTCTCGCCCGACTACCACGAGCGCATCCTGGCGATCTGCGCGGAAGCCGGGTTTTACCCGGAGATGCGCTACGAACTGCGGCATTGGCTCAGTGTGGTCTCGCTGGTGTCGCAAGGCATGGGTGTGGCCCTGGTGCCGGCGGCGCTGCGGCAGTCGGCCATGGCCGGTGCGGCCTTTGTACCGCTGGATGCGGCCACCACCCCCTACGACACGCATTGCCTCTGGAAAACCGCACGCGACCACCAGGCGCTGGCGGCGTTTGTCAAGGCGGTGCGCGCGATTGCACCGGCCTCAAAACCCTGAAGTCCGGCCCGGCGTCCGGCGAAAGACCTTGGCAAAAGTATGTCCACTGATGAAGGCGCAAAGCTGTCATCATGGGGCGGTTCATAGTCTTCAGGAGAACGGCATTAACCCGTATATCTGGTGTATGGTGGGTATCGTCAGTGGCGGAATCGCCTGCTTTCTTGCGAACACTCGCGAAAAAATCGTCATCCTTGAGAACCTGGGCGTCGGCATGTTCGGCGCCTACATTGGCGGTGATTTTGTCGCCTCCATTCTTAGCGGCGGCAAGACCAACGACACGGCCTTCAGCGTGGGCTCGCTAGGTCTGGCTGTTGGCGCCGCCGTTGTAGCACTCGGCCTGCTGCGGGCGATGCGCCGCGCAGTCGGCCCCCAACACGTCACCAAAGGCCCGCGCCGCCGCGATTGAGCCGGCCGGTCGCAGGGGCAATGCATGCCCCGCTCCAGGCGCCAAAAGCTGCGGCGTAAGATTGCCGCTCCCTGTACGACGAACGGATTTCAGCGGAGATTCCATGCTTTCTTCCCTTCAAACCATCACCTTGGGCGGCGGCTGCTTCTGGTGCACCGAGGCGGTCTACGTCAAGGTGCGCGGCGTCACCGACGTCGAATCCGGCTACAGCAACGGCCAGGCCGAGCGGCCCAGCTATGAGGAGGTCTGCACCGGTCGCACCGGCAGCAACGAGGTCGTCAAGCTCACCTATGACCCGGCGCAGATCACGCTCAAGGAAATCCTGGAAATTTTCTTCGTCATCCACGACCCGACCAGCCTGAACCGCCAGGGCAACGATGCCGGCACGCAATACCGCAGCGGCATTTATTACTCGACGCCCGAGCAGAAGGAAGTCATCGACGACTTCATCCGCCAGGCCAGCCAGGACAAGGTCTTCGGCAAGCCCATCGTCACCGAGGTGATGCCGGTGGAAAACTACTGGCCGGCCGAGGCTTACCACCAGGACTATTTCGAGAACAACCCCAACCAGGGTTACTGCGCCTTCGTGGTCGGCCCCAAGGTTGAGAAATTCCGCAAGACCTTTGCCTCGCGGGTGAAGGACTAACGCCAGCGCTTATTCGTCCGCAGATGAATCTGGATTTATCCGCAGATTTCGCAGATTTACGCAGATGAAGACAAGCCATGATGTGGGGCACTTGCCCTCCATATGGCGGTAGGAGCAATAGGTTGAAGATTCGTTTGAGCCTCGACCAAAAATCTTTCGGTTTTAAATCTGTGTGAATCTGCGAAATCTGCGGATATCGATTCTGTGGATTTGAGCCAATACAGCCTTACATCCGCCGCTGCGCGAAGTAAAACCACTCCTGGCCAACCTCGCCACGCGGGTTGGGAAACACCACAAAGCCGTCGGCCGGCGCGGTGATGGCTTCACCGCCATGCCGCGTGCCTATGGCCTCGCCGGCCTTCACCACGTCAAAGCTGCGCCATTCACGGGTAAAGCTGTCGCCGGCATGCTCGCGGTCTATCACGTCCACCAGGCGCAGGATTTCGCGCTCCATGGGCACCGGCGCGGCGGGCTGAGCAACCAGGCCCAGCAGGCCCAGCGTCTGCAGGATCGCGTAGCGCGCCACCTGCACCGCCTGCGGATCTTCGTGCTGGCCGCATTCCAGTGTCACGCCGTAGCCGCCGCGCGAGCGCATGTACTCTGTGGTGCCCACGCCGTAGTTCGGGTCGGTCACCAGGCTTTGCGCGCGGCTGGCACCGCTTGCCTCGGCTACCGCCGTACGCCGCTTTACGCCGCGCGCGTAGGTCTCGAGCCAGCCCTCGACGATGCGGTGCGGCCCTGTATGCAACGCCAGCTGCATTTCCTCGGCCGCATGTGAAAAGGGCTCCAGCGCGCCATGGTTGTTCTGCGGTCCGATCATCACAAAGGGCGCGCCGCCGGTGTGGAAGGAATGCAGGTCCAGCAGCACGTCGTGCGCATCGAGCAGCGGGCACAGCACATTGGCGATGCGGTCTTCGAAGTCCTGCGGTATCGCGCTTGGCGCCATGTTGCGGTTGAGGTTGCGCTCGCCCATGCGCTGCTTGAGGCTGTAGGCCAGCGGGTTGGTCACCGGCACAAAGGTCACGGTGCCGCGTTCGATGGCCAGCGCGCCGCCGTCGATTTCTTCCAGCAACTGCGTGATGGCCCGCGTGCCGCAGGTTTCGTTGCCGTGTACGGCGCCTGTGATGAGCAGGCGAGGGCCGGGGGCCAGGCCATGGTAGGTGTGGCTGCGCAGGTGGGTGGGGTGTTTGTGCGTCATGGGCGAAGCGCCGCTGTCGGTGGTGGCATTCATGGTTTGGTTATACAGCGATTCGTTTGAACCTGAAATGCTTGCCGGGGCTGTCCCCCTGCCGGGGTGGTGTTATCTGGGCGCAAGCTTGGTTGGCAGCGGGTTGCCGCCGCGCCAGCGAAGGACAGCAAGGCGGCGTTTGGGCGCCCGATGAAGAGCGCAACCATTCGCCTCACAACCTATCAGTTGCCATAAAGATAGGCCTGAACGGTAGCGCCGACACGGCTCACGATCTCTGCGTGTTTCAGCCCGACCACCGGCGGCAACTTGAGCACATAGCGGCACAAGGCCAATCCGAGTATCTGGGAGGCGATCAGCCCGGCGCGTGCGGCAGCTGCGGCGCGTGGTTCGCCGCACAGTTTGGCGACCAAAGGCGCCATCTGGGTGGCAAAGATTTCCTGCAGGCGCCCAGCAGCCGCTTCGTTGGTGACCGCCGTGCGCAACAGGGCCATCAGTGTTTCGTCGTCTTCCCAGCGATTCAGGAAGTGCGCCACCAACGCGGCGCCCACGTCCTTGCGCGGCACTTCGCTCAAATCGGGCAGGCGTAGGTCGAACTCCGCGGCCGCCGCGAACAGCTTCTCCTTGTTGCCGAAATAGCGCATGACCATGGCAGGGTCGATCTCGGCTGCCGCCGCAATGGCACGTATGGTCGCGGCCTGATAGCCAACGGCGGCGAACTGCTCGCGCGCGGCCGCCAGGATGGCGGATTTGGTGGCGTCCGAGCGGCGGACCGGGGGAGATGAGGGCGATGTTTCGGTCATGTCAACAAGTATAGGCCAACACGTGTTGACAATTCGGTGGCTTTCAATTTATGATGCCAACACTTGTTGACCAACAATCGTTGACTTTTTTTTGGAGCAAACCATGACTTTCCCCTTGAGACCTGCTGATTCCTCTGTTTCATCTTCCGCTTGCGCCAATTTCGACACAGACGTTCTTGTCGTCGGTGCCGGCCCTACCGGCCTTACGCTGGGTGCATCGCTGCTGGCACGAGGCGTGCGCACCATCGTCATCGACCGGCAGGCTGAAGGCGCCAATACCTCGCGCGCGGCGGTTGTCCATGCCCGCACGCTGGAGGTGCTGGAGCCGTTGGGCGTCAGCGAGCGCCTGGTGGCACGCGGCATACCCGCTCGCCAGTTCACCATCCGCGACCGCGACCGGGTGCTGATGCCCATTGGTTTTGAAAACCTGCCCACGCAATACCCCTACACGCTGATGGTGTCGCAAGCCGTCACCGAGGGCGTGTTGCTGCAGCGCCTGGTGGAGCTCGGCGGGCAGGTGCTGCGCCCGCGCACCCTGGCTGCCCTTGTGCAAGACCCGTCAGGTGTAACGGCCACGCTGGACGATGGCAACCGCCTGCGTGCGCGTTTTGTCGTGGGCGCCGATGGCATGCACAGCGCCGTGCGCGAGAGCGCGGGCATCGCGTTCAACGGCGGCAGCTACGGTGAATCGTTCGTGCTGGCCGATGTGCGCTTGAGCGGCGGCGTGCCGGCCGACGAGGTCATCCTGTACTTCTCGCCCGCCGGCATGGTGGTCGTGGCCCCGCTGTCCGGCGGTGTGCACCGCATCGTCGCAACCGTCGACGACGCCCCGGAGCAAGCCGATGCCGCGTATGTGCAGGCGCTGCTGGATGCACGTGGGCCGCAGCGTGAGCGCGCTGTGGTGCATGAGGTGGTATGGGGTTCGCGCTTCCGGGTGCATCACCGCGTGGCCGAACGCTACCGGGCCGGCCGCATTCTGCTGGCTGGCGACGCGGCCCACGTGCACAGCCCGGCCGGCGGCCAGGGCATGAACGCGGGCATCCTCGACGCGATCAGTCTTGCCGAGGCACTGGAGCAGGCCTTGGCCGGCAGCACGACCTCGCTCGACGCCTATGCCGCGCAGCGGCAACCTGTGGCGCACCAGATCGTCGCTTTGGCTGACCGCTTGACGCGGCTGGCCACGGTTCGGCCCGCACTGCGTGGGCTGCGCAATCTGGCGATGTCGGCGCTGTCGCGCCTGCCCCAGGTGCGCAGGCGCCTGGCATGGCAGCTGTCGGGTTTGGTCTACCGCTGAGGAGACGCTGGCCCGCGCGCCGGAATGCCTGCACTTACCTATGATGACGGTGTTCGCACACTTCAGACATTCCGCGTTCACTCCACGTTCACTACGGAGGCAACATGGACAAAGACATTGAATACCTGTCACGCGAGCAACTCATCGACGAAGTAAAAAGACTCCGCCGGGGAATTCGGGAGCATCGCGACAGTACGGGGCACGAACTGTGCTGGCATCATCCGGCGCTGTGGGCTCTGTTGCCGGAAAAAACAGACCCGTTGCCAGTGGTGCCCGAATGGCCGCAGTTCTTTCGTGGCTGCATCCGGTCGCCAGTCGCTGGATGAGCAATTGCCCGATGCGCCCCGAAGCCACGAGCCCTACCAGGAATGACTTTACAAAGTCGCACCCAAAAAAAGCCCGAAGGGGGCGCAATTGCAGTGATAATGCAACTCGATTGCGTTATTGCTGTATATGGCTTCCTCCTATTCCCCCGCTGATTTTGCTGGCGACCCCATAGACACGCTGCTCTCCGCCCACGGCCTGCGCCGCACGGCGGCGGCGCGCCTGGTGCTGGGTTGGCTGCTGGCGCACCCCGACACCAGCTACACCCATGCGCAATTGCAGGCGGCGCTGGCCGGTGATGCCGAGGTGGCTTTGGACCGCGTCACCCTGTACCGCCTGATAGACCGGCTCACGCAAGTGGGGCTGTTGCTGTGCCGGGTGGATGCCAAGCGTGTGCGGCGCTACCAGGCCATGCCCAGCAGCGTGCATGCGATACCGCATTTTGAATGCCAGAGCTGCCACCGCGACAGCCCGCTGGCGGGGGCACTCAAGGCCAATGCCAATGACCTGGAGCGTGCCGCGCAGACCGCACTGGAGGCGCTCAAGGCTTTGGGTTACCAGGGCATGACCATGGACTTCGCCGTGCGCGGCGTATGCGCCGACTGCGCAACCGCCGCACCGGGCACGGCTTCTTCATGATCAGCACGCGCCAGCTTGGTTACCGCTACGCCGGTGGTCCTGAACTGCGCTTCGAGGACGTGGATGTGGCCCAGGGCGGCGTACTGTTGCTGCGCGGGGCTTCGGGTTCGGGCAAGTCAACCTGGCTGGCGCTGGCAGCCGGTTTGCTGGCCCCCTCCGACGGCGAACTTACGGTGGCGGGGCAGGCCATGCGGGCGCTGGGCAAGGTCGCTGGCGATGCCTGGCGCGCCGCCGCCATCGGCTTCCTGCCGCAAAAATTGCATTTGAGCGCGGCGCTCACGGTGCATGGCAACCTGGCCATGGCGCAGTGGGCCGCAGGCCGGCCCGCCGACGAAGGCCGCATCCATGAGGCGCTGGCCGCGCTCGACGTGCAGGCGCTGGCGCAGCGCAAGCCGGCGCAGCTCTCGGGCGGCCAGGCGCAGCGTGTGGCGCTGGCACGCGCGGTGTTGCTCAAGCCGCGTGTGATCCTGGCGGACGAACCCACGGCCAGCCTGGACGACGAGGCCGCAGCGGCTTCGCTGGATTTGCTGCGGGCCACGGCGCGGCAGCAGGGCGCGACGCTGGTGATCGCCACGCACGACGCCCGCGTGGCGGAATTTTTCAGGCATGAGGAAGGCCTGAAAACCTTGCAGTTGGGGCGACGCCAGCCATGAAGACCATCGCATTCGCCTGGCGTTACCTGTGGTCGCGCCCGCTGGCCGCGGCGCTCAACCTGCTGTTGCTCACGCTGGGGCTGGCTTCTATCACATTCCTGTTGCTGGTCGGCCACCAGATCAACCAGGCCTTTGACCGCGACCTGGCCGGCATCGACGTGGTGGTGGGTGCCAAAGGCAGCCCGATGCAGCTGATTCTTTCGGGGGTGTTCCACCTCGACGTGCCGACCGGCAATGTGCCGCTGGCCGCGGTAAAGGAACTCGAAAAACATCCGCAGGTCGCCAGGATCATTCCGATCAGCCTGGGCGACAGCTTTCGCGGCTTTCGCATCGTGGGCACCACGCCCGACTACATCAGCCACTACCAGGCGCAGCTGGCGCAAGGCACGCTGTGGGCCAAGCCCATGCAGGCGGTGATAGGCGCGCAGGTCGCGCAGCAGACCGGCCTCAAGGTGGGTGACAGCTTCACCGGCACGCATGGCCTGGGAGGCGGGGGCGAGGAGCACAAGCTGAGCCCCTATGTGGTGTCAGGCGTGCTGGCGCCCAGCCACACCGTGCTGGACCGCCTGGTGCTGACGGCCACCGAATCGGTCTGGCAGGTGCATGAGACCGACACCGCGCTGGACGATGACGACCGCAAGGTGCTGGAGGAAGACCGCGAGATCACGCTGGCCTTGATCCAATATAAAACGCCGCTGGCGGCGGTGACTTTCCCGCGCTACATCAACAGCAGCACCGAGATGCAGGCCGCCTCGCCGGCGCTGGAGATCACGCGCCTGCTCAGCATGGTGGGCGTAGGCACCGACGTGCTGCGCGCGCTGGCCGGCGTGCTGCTGCTGACGGCCGGCCTGAGCGTGTTCATCGCGCTCTGGAGCGCGGTGCGCGAGCGCCGGGCCGACCTGGCGCTGCTGCGCATGCTGGGCGCGCCGCCGGGCAAGGTGGCCGGCCTGTTGCTGTGCGAAGCCTTGTGGCTGGCCTTGCTGGCTACTTTGCTGGGCGTGCTGGCGGGGCAGGGCCTGACGGCGCTGCTGGGCTGGGCGCTGCAGCTTGAGAAATCCGTGTTGATCGGCGCGATCTCGTGGCCGGTCGAGCTGGTAAGCGTGCCGGTATTGGCCCTGGGGGTGGCGCTGGCGTCCGCGCTGCTGCCCGCCTGGGAGGCCTACCGGGTCAATGTGTTTGAACTTCTTCAATCAAGGTAGTTTTTTTATGACAAACCTCCGCTCCTCCAAGACCCTGGCCGCCATCGCCGCGGTGCTGCTCAGCGCCACGTTTTCGCTAGCCCATGCGCAGCACAGCGACAAGGAAACCAAGGAAGACATCCAGCGCCACCGCGCCATGGCCGCCGCCCACGAAAACGCCGCCAAATGCCTGGAATCGGGCAAAAAAGACGAGGTTTGCGAAAAAGAACTGCAAGCCGCTTGCAAAGGGCTGGCCGTCGGCAAATACTGCGGGATGAAGCACGTTCACTGAGCTGGGAAATAATCCCCTCTTGAACCGGCGCCGCACCTCCAGGAGTCCCGCATGAATCCCATCCTTCGCAATCGCCTTGGTCACACTTGTGCGCTGGCCTTGGGCCTGTCCGTCATGGCCGCGGGCCTGCAGGCGCAAACCCTCTCTTCACCGGTGGCAGGCGGCGCCAAGCCCACCGCGGCGGCGCCGGGTTTTGACCTGCCGGTGGGCCAGGGGCCCGGTGTGCATGGGGCCAACAGCCCGTTTCCGCCGCTCGCTGCGCGCGGTGACGTGGTGCCCTGGTCGGTGCTGACGGCGGTGAAAACCAAAAACGAGAAAAACCGCATCCTGCCGGTCTTCACCCTGGACCAGATGGCGCTCAACCAGAAAACCCAGCGCATCCAGGGTTTCATGATGCCGCTGGACCCGGGCGAAAAACAAAAGCATTTCCTCCTGTCGTCGGTGCCGCTGACCTGCGCCTTCTGCCTGCCCGGCGGGCCCGAGAGCATGGTCGAAGTCAAGACCAAGACGCCGGTGAAATACAGCATGGAGCCGGTGGTGGTGGAAGGGCGCTTCCTCGTCCTGAACGACGATGCCTACGGCCTTTACTACCGCATCACGGATGCCACCAGCGTCAAATAAAAAGAGCGCTTCCCGGTCGAGTGCCGGGACCTTGCCCTGGGTGCTGGCCGCCGCGCTTTTGCTGGCCCAACTGCTGGGGCTGATGCATGGCGTGGTGCACGGGCCGCAGGCGCACCTCCATGCGCATCAGCATGCGCACCACGGCAGCCATCACTCGGCACACTCCGAACACTCCGCGCTTGCGCATGCCGAAGAGGCTGAAGAAGAGGGCGGCTGGCTGGCCTCGCTGTTTGACTCCCATGACGGCGATTCGGACTGCCGCCTGTTCGACCAGGCCAGCCACGGCCATGCGGCACCCTTGTTCCCCATGCTGAGCCTGCCGCTGGTGCTGTCCGGCGTGGCTTTTGACATCTCTCGCGGCGAAGCACTCGCCCGCTGGGCGGCGCTGTTCGACGCGCGCGGCCCGCCTTCCTCTCGCTGAATTCCCCTCCGTACCTGCTTTGCGCCGGCTGCCAGGCTGGGCGCAGCTTTGCTTTTTTTCTTGATTCAGCGAGTCACCATGAAACCATTTTTTTCGAACAGCGCATCCGGCGCTGCTCCCTTCCTGCCGCGCGCGATTCCGCGGGCCGTCCTGCTGCTGGCGCTTTCGGGCGGCTTCGCGCAGGCGCAAACCGGCGCGCCGGCATCCGAACTCAAGGAGGTCACCGTCACCGGCAATCCGCTGGGTGCAACAGACCTGATCGCACCGGCCGCGCAGTATTCCGGCACCGGCCTGCTGCTGCGTGCCAAGCCCACGCTGGGCGAAACCCTGGACGGCGTGCCCGGCCTGAGCAGCACCTACTTCGGGCCGAATGCCAGCCGGCCCATCATCCGCGGCCTGGACGGCGACCGCATCCGCATCCTGGGCAACGGCGGCGCGACGCTGGACGCTTCCAGCCTGAGCTATGACCATGCGGTAACGGCCGACCCGATCAGCATCGAACGTATTGAGGTGCTGCGCGGTCCCGGCGCCCTGCTTTACGGTGGCAGCGCCGTGGGCGGTGTGGTCAATGTGATCGACAACCGAATCCCACGTGAGCCGCTGTTTGATGAAAAGGGCGGCGTGGGCGGCAAGGTCGACCTGGGCCTGGCCAGCGGCAACCGCGAGAAAAGCAGCGGCGTGCTGCTGGAAGGCGGCAACAACCGTTATGCCTTGCATGTTGATGTGTTCAACCGCGAGACCGGTGACGTCAAAGTGCCTGCCGACCTGGCTTGCACGAAGGGCGGCATCAACACCCTCACGAATCGCATCTGCAATTCAGGCAGCAAGGTGCATGGCGGCGCGGCCGGGGGCTCGGTGTTTTTTGACCACGGCTACCTGGGCGCTTCGGTCAGTACCTACCGCAGCAACTACGGCACGGTGGCCGAGGACGACGTGACGATTGACATGAAGTCCAACCGTGTGGCGCTGGAAGGCGAGGTACGCGACCTGGGCGGTTTCATCCAGAGCGTGAAGGCCCAGCTCAGCCACACCGATTACCAGCACACGGAGTTTGAAGGCCCCAACCCGGGCACCGTGTTCAAGAACAAGGGCAGCGATGTCCGGCTGGAGGCGCGCCATGCGCGCATCGGAAACCTGGACGGCATGGTCGGCTTCCAGGCTGAGAACAACCGGTTCTCTGCCGACGGCGCCGAGGCCTTCGCACCCTACAGCAAGACCTCGCAGAACGCTGTGTTTGCTTACGAGGAATATGCCACCAGTTGGGGCAAGCTGAGTTTTGGGGGGCGGCTGGAGTCGGTCAAGGTCGAGTCGCTAGGCAACCCCCTGGTGGCCCGCTTCGCGCCTTTGACGCGCGACTTCACGCCGCACAGCTATGCACTGGGCGCCTTGTGGAATGCGGCGCCGGGCTGGCAACTGACCAGCAACCTGGCGTACACCGAACGCGCGCCCAAGGACTATGAGCTCTTTGCCCAGGGCCCCCACGTGGCGACCAATGCCTGGGAAACCGGCGACCCGACCCTGGGCAAGGAAAAGTCCACCAGCCTGGATGTGGGCGCCAACTGGAAGTCGGGTGCCAATAGTTTCAGTGCCAACGCCTATGTGCATCGCTTCAAGAACTACATCGGCTTGCTGGCCACGGGCAACACCTACGGTCAGGAAAGTGGTGCGCTCAACCCGGCCGACCTGGACGGCGATGGTGTGGACGACAACGACCCGGACAACAAGCTGCTGCCGGAGTTTGCCTACACCGGCGTGCGCGCGCGTTTTGTGGGCCTGGAAGCGAGCGGCAACATCCGCCTGGTCGAAGGTGCGTCAAGCGTTGACCTGGCGCTGCGGGGCGATGTGGTGCGCGCCACGAACCTCAGCAACGGCCAGCCCTTGCCGCGCATCGCGCCGGCGCGCCTGGGGGCCAGCCTGATCTGGGCCAGCGGGCCCTGGGGCAGCAGCATCGGCTTTGACCATTCGATGGCGCAAAACCGCGTGGCTGCCGGCCAGCGCGCCACACCGGCCTACACGCTGTGGAACCTTGCCGCCACCTACCGCATGAAGGCGGGCGCCAGCAACATCCTCTGGTACGCCAGGGTGGACAACCTGACCAACCAGCTGGCCTACAGCGCGGCCTCGGTGCTGACGACCACGGCTTTTCCCAAGGCGCCACTGCCGGGGCGTAGCCTGAAAGTGGGTATGCAGCTCGCGTTTTAAGAGGGCGCCGGGAGCGAGAGGCCCGGATCGGCGGCTAAGATCGTGCGAATGAATCAGCTTGTCTTTGAGTCCCTGTTCCCGGTGGTGCTGTTGATCGCCGCGGGTTTTTTCGCGGGCCGGGCGCAGTGGATCAGGGCCGATGCCATCAAGGACCTGTCCAACCTGATCTTTTTGTTGCTGACGCCCGCGCTACTGTTTCGCACCATGAGCCGGGTGCGCGTTGAGCAGCTCGACTTCACGCCGGTGCTGGCCTACTTCCTGGCGGTCATCGTGCTCTTCGGGGGCACCTTGCTGCTGCAGGGCTTCAACCGCCGCGCGGCGGTGCTGGCGCTGGCCAACACCTTTTCCAACACCGTCATGATCGGCATCGCGCTGATAGGCCTGATGTACGGGCCCGAGGGCCTGGTGACGCTGTTCACGCTGGTCTCGGTGCACTCGCTGGTGCTGCTGACCAGCGCCACGGTGGTGCTGGAACTCGCGGTGGCGCATGAACAAAAGCGGGGTGGCAGCGACGAAGTGGCCAGCGCGTCGCGGCACCCGGTAGCCACCGTGATGATGGCCGTGAAAAACGCGTTGTTGCACCCCGTGCCCTTGCCCATCATCGCCGGCCTGCTGTTCGCGCAGACCGGTTTCACGATTCCGGCTGTCGTCGACAAGCCATTGGAGCTGATGGCCGCTGCCTTCAGCCCGCTGGCGCTGGTGCTGGTCGGTGTGACCCTGGCCAATACCCGGGTGGGCGACCATTGGCGCCAGGCGCTGGCATTGGCCGGTGTGAAGAATCTGCTGCACCCGCTGCTGGTGTTCTGCCTGTGCCGGCTGCTGGGCGTCAGCGGCGTTCCCATGTCGGTGATGGTGGTGGCCTCGGCCCTGCCGATCGGCGCCAATGTGTTTTTGTTTTCACAGCGCTACAAGGTCGCCGAAGAGCTGATCACCGCCAGCGTGGTGGTCTCCACCGCGCTGGCACTGGTCACATTGACCGTGGTCTTGATACTGGTCGGCCATTTCGGCTGACATCCGCCCCAGGAGCTTTTTGATGCAATTCCTCCAGTCACTACCCGTGTCGGCGCAGACCATAGGCCTGCTGCTGCTGTCCAACATCTTCATGACCTTTGCCTGGTACGGCCACCTGAAGAACCTCGCGACCTCGCCCTGGTACATCGCGGCCCTGATCAGCTGGGGCATCGCCCTGTTTGAATACCTGCTGCAGGTGCCCGGCAACCGCATCGGCTTCACCCAGTTCAGCGTCGGCCAGCTCAAGATCATGCAGGAGGTCATCACGCTAAGCGTGTTTGTGCCCTTTGCGGTGTTCTACCTTAATGAGCCGCTCAAGCTGGATTACTTGTGGGCGGCGCTGTGCATGGTGGGGGCCGTGTACTTTATTTTCCGCAGCGCCTGACTGGCTAGCTCCCGCACCTAATCCTCAAAACCGCCCCAAAACCCGGGGCGGTTAAACTGCTGGGCGTTACAAAAACGTCATATTTTTGACTTAATCCCTGAGGAACCCCCCATGCTGTTTGGCAAATTGCTCCCACGCGAAGGCAATTTTTTCGAGATGTTCAACCAGCATGCTGAACGCATCGTGGAAGCGGCGCATGCCTTCTCCAAGCTGGTCGCCAACTACAGCGACCTGCAAAAGCGTGAAGCCTTCAACCGGGAAGTCGACCACGCCGAGCGCGCCGCCGACCGCATCACGCATGAAGTCAACCGCGCGCTGCACAGGACCTTCATCACGCCGATTGACCGCGAGCAGATCCACAAGCTCATCAACACCATGGACGATGTCGCTGACCTGATCCAGGACTCGGCTGAAACCATGGCGCTGTACGACGTGCGCCACATGACCGAAGACATCGTGCGCCTGACCGACCTCAGCGTCAAATGCTGCGAGCGCCTGCAGGATGCCGTGGCACTGATTGAAAAAGTCAGCGATGCCGCCACGGCCGAGGCCGCGCTCAAGACCTGCGAGGAAATCGACAAGCTCGAATCCGACGCCGACCGCGTGATGCGCTCGGCCATGAGCCGGTTGTTCCGCGAAGAGCCTGATGTGCGCGAAGTCATCAAGCTCAAGGCGGTGTACGAACTGCTCGAGACCATCACCGACAAGTGCGAGGATGTGGCCAACCTGATCGAGGGCATCGTCCTCGAGAACTCCTGATCACGGGCGCCTGAATCATGCAAACCGTACAGGCCGCCCTGTGGGTGGTGTTCCTGCTGGTCTTCCTGGCCATCGCCTTCGACTTCATGAACGGCTTCCATGACGCGGCCAACTCGATTGCCACAGTGGTGTCGACAGGCGTGCTCAAGCCGGGGCAAGCGGTGCTGTTCGCCGCCTTCTTCAACTTCCTGGCGTTTTTCATCTTCCACCTGAGCGTGGCGGCGACCATCGGCAAGGGCATCGTGGCGCCGGGGGTGGTCGACACCCACGTGGTGTTCGGCGCGCTGACAGGCGCAATCACCTGGAACATCGTGACCTGGTTCTACGGTATTCCCAGCAGTTCCTCGCATGCGCTGATCGGCGGCATTGTGGGTGCGGTGATCGCCAAGGCCGGCGCCAGCGCGCTGATCGCCGCGGGCGTGTTCAAGGTGGTGGCCTTTATCTTTGTGTCGCCACTGCTCGGGTTTTTGCTGGGTTCGCTGATGATGGTGACGGTGGCCTGGGTGTTCCGGCGTGCTACGCCGTCGCGCACCGACCGCTGGTTCCGCCGGCTGCAGCTTTTATCCGCGGGCGCCTACAGCCTGGGCCACGGCGGCAATGACGCGCAGAAAACCGCCGGCATCATCTGGCTGCTGCTGATCGCCGCGACCAGCAGCAATGTGCAGGGCCTGCCGGTCTGGATGATGGCGACCACCGAGCATCTGCCGGTCTGGGTGGTCATCGTCTGCTATATCGCGATCGGCTTCGGCACCATGTTCGGCGGCTGGCGCATCGTGAAAACCATGGGCCAGAAGATCACCAAGCTCAAGCCTGTAGGCGGCTTTTGCGCCGAAACCGGCGGCGCATTGACGCTGTTCCTGGCAACGGCACTGGGTATCCCCGTCTCCACCACCCACACTATTACCGGCGCCATCGTGGGCGTAGGCTCCACCCAGCGCGCCTCAGCCGTGCGCTGGGGCGTGGCGGGCAACATCGTCTGGGCCTGGATCTTTACTATCCCAGCCTCAGCCTTCGTCGCGGCGATCGCCTACTGGGTCAGCCTGCAGGTGTTCTGATCACTGGGATATCTTCTTCGCTTCTTCAACTTGATATTCGAAGTAGCGCTGGAAGCTGAAGACGATGCTGGACATCAGTGAAATCGTGCCGAACAGCAGGGCGAACACTACCGCGCCTATGGTGAGCCAGTTGGTGTTGCCGGCCTGGGTGGCCGGTGCGCCGGCGTTGTGCAGCGCATTCCATTTTTCCGCCGGCATCAGGCCGTAGTAAATCGCGGTCAGGGCCGTGCCGGCCAGGGTGAAGCCCAGCAGGGGGATCAGCACCCAGGCAAGATGGTCGTCCTGGCCATACAGCCGCACGCGCTCCACGCCCCACCAGCCCAGGGCGGCGGCGATGGGATGCAGCCAGGCCCAGACGTCGCCCAGGCCGAACAGGTAGAGGCGGTGCACGCCAAGCTGGCCGCCTATGAAGGCGAGCCATGCGGCGAGGGTTTTGTTTTTCGGGGCTTGGGAGGCGGCGGTGGCTTGCATGCGGCGATTATGCGGCGGGCTGGTCGGGCGGCGGCAGCGTGTCGCCCGCGCCCAGGACTTTTTCCATGATGACGATGTCGCGCCAGGCCCCAAATTTCCAGCCGCAGGAGCGGACGATGCCGACTTCGGTAAAGCCGAGCGAGCGGTGCACACCCACCGAGCCGGCATTGGCCGAATCGCCGATCACGGCCATGGCCTTGCGTATGCCTACGCTTTCAAACCGGGCCAGCAATTCGGCCAGCAGGGCGCGGCCCAGCCCTTTGCGGTGCAGATCGGGCGCCAGGTAAATCGAGTCCTCCACCGAAAACCGGTAGGCCGGGCGCGGCTTGAACCAGTTGCCATAGGCGAAGCCGGCGATATTCCCGTCCTGCTCGGCGACCAGGTAGGGCAGGCCCTTGGACAGCACATCGGCCCGGCGGGCCGCCATGTCGACCGCGCTGGGCGGCTCGGTTTCAAAGGTTCCCGTCCCGTGCAGCACGTGGTGGGCGTAGATGGCGGTGATGGCTGGAACGTCTTCGTCGCGGCTGGGGCGTATGAGGGGCATGGGAGGGGGCTGGCGGTTGGACGGGCGTCAAAATTGCGGGGAAGGGCGAATTTCCGGCAAAACCCCGCGGCAGGCTATAATCTCAGGCTTTGCAGCAATTCGCTGGCCGGGTGGCCATGTCGTGTGTCTCAAGCGCTGCAGAACATTGGGGTATCTACTTTACCGGTAAGCCCCACCACCCGAAGGATAAATCATGGTCGTCATTCGACTCGCACGCGGCGGTTCCAAGCACCGTCCTTTTTTCAATATTGTTGTGGCTGACAAGCGCGTCCGCCGCGACGGCCGTTTCATTGAGCGCATCGGTTTTTACAACCCGATCGCCAAAGGTGGCGAAGAAGGCCTGCGCGTTGCGCAAGACCGCCTGACCCACTGGATCAGCGTGGGCGCACAGCCGTCCCCGACCGTGCTGCGCCTGGTCAAGCAAGGCGCCGCCAAGGCCGCCTGATCTCCCAGAAGCTTTTCAACAAGTTTCGATGCAGCCCGGCCTTCAGCCGTCGGTCGGCTTGACACCCTCAAGCCTTCCGGACGACGCCGTTGAAGTCGGGCGCGTCCTGGATGCCTGGGGCGTCAAGGGCTGGCTGAAAATCCTGCCCCACAGCAACGACCCCGAGGCCCTTTTTGCGGCCAAATCCTGGTTTTTGCAGGCGCCTGACGCCAAATTCCGCCCCGGCTTCACCGCATTTTCCGGCACCGTCTCACTGAGCGTGGACGAGGCCAAAGTCCATTCCGATTCCGTCGTCGCCAAGTTCGTAGGCCTGGACGACCGCAATGCCGCCGAGGCCTTGCGCGGCGCCCGCATCTTTTTGCCGCGCAGCAGCTTTCCCGCCGCTTCCAAGGACGAGTACTACTGGGTCGACCTGATAGGCCTGAAGGTCGTCAACCGCGAAGGTGTTGAGCTGGGCCTGGTGCGCGACCTGATGGCCACCGGCCCGAATTCCGTGCTGTGCGTCGAATACCCTATCCAGAAGGAAGACGGCAGCAGCGGCAGCGCCGAACGCATGATTCCCTTTGTCTCGGTCTATGTCGACACGGTCGACATTCCGGGCAAACGCATCACCGTGGATTGGCAGCCCGACTACTGAGGCCTGCCGCCGTCGGGGCCTTTCCCGGCCTCGTTTACCCCTGGCACCCGGCTCGCGCAAAATAGCCCTTCCATGCGCTTCGACCTCATCACCCTGTTCCCCGAACTCTTTGCGCCTTTCCTGGCCAGTGGTGTCACCCGCCGTGCCTACGAGTCGGGCCAGGTGCAGGTCAAGCTCTGGAACCCCCGCGATTTTGCCGACGGCAATTACCGCCGGGTGGACGACCGGCCCTTTGGCGGCGGCCCCGGCATGGTGATGATGGCCGAGCCGCTCGCGCTGTGCCTGGCGGCCATACAGGCCGACCGTGCCGCCAGCGGCGCGCCCAAGGTGCCGACGGTGCTGTTTTCTCCGGTGGGCAAGGTGCTCGACCATGCCGGCGTCGAGAGCTGGTCGGCCGGTGCCGGTGCGGTGCTGGTCTGCGGCCGTTATGAAGGGCTGGACCAGCGCTTCATCCAGGCCCATGTGGACCTGCAAATCAGCCTGGGCGACTTTGTGCTCTCTGGTGGTGAAATTGCAGCGATGGCCTTGCTGGACGCGGTGGCCCGCCTGCAGCCCGGCGTGCTCAATGACGAGGGAAGCCACCAACTGGACAGCTTCAACCCGGCGCTTGATGGGCTGCTCGACTGCCCCCACTACACACGGCCCGAAAACTGGCGTGGCCAGGCTGTGCCGGCGCCCCTGATGTCAGGCAACCACGCCCATATCGAGCGCTGGCGGCGCGAGCGGCGGCTGGCTTTGACCCAGCATGAGCGCCCCGAATTGGTGCAAAAAGCGCGTGAACGTGGCCATTTAAGCGAAAGCGATGAAGCTTTTCTGGCCGATCTGGTCGAAAACCCCGACAAAGATGCTTGAAAAAGCCCCGGCTTGCTATAATCAAAGGCTTTTCGGTCCTCTGGCGGCCACTGCAACCATCTGAATCATCCGCGGATGATTCCATGGATTTGCGGTCTTTAGCGTAGCGCGTGCATGAACGAAAAAGATAGATGGAAAAATCATGAATCTGATGCAGACCCTTGAGCAGGAAGAAATTTCCCGCCTCAACAAGACCATTCCCGCTTACGCACCTGGCGACACCGTCATTGTCAGCGTGAACGTGGTTGAAGGTAACCGCAAGCGCGTGCAGGCTTTTGAAGGTGTGGTGATTGCCAAGCGCAATCGCGGCCTCAACTCCAGCTTCATCGTTCGCAAGATTTCCAATGGCGAAGGCGTTGAGCGCACCTTCCAGGTGTACAGCCCCCTGATCGCCAAGATCGAAGTCAAGCGCCGCGGTGATGTGCGTCGTGCCAAGCTGTACTACCTGCGCAGCCGCAGCGGCAAATCCGCACGTATCAAGGAAAAGCTGGGCGCCTGATCTGCCGCTCCGGCATGGCCGGACGCAGGGCAGCCCCAACCGCCTCTTGGAAAAAGCCGCTCACCGAGCGGCTTTTTTTATGCCCGTAGCAGGCCTTGCCGCCATACATCGCCCACCCAAGTCCACGCGCCCATGAACGCCTCCAAACCGCTGCCCAAGTTTGACCCGCGCAGCATTCCGGTGCTGGGGATTGATGATCACCTGGCGGGTGTGCCGCTGGACCGGCTATCGCCCCAGGCCCTGCGCGAGCGCTTCCGGCATCCACCGGTCTGGACGCCTGAGCATAGCGTCGAGAAAAAATTCACCGACCGCACGCCGGCCCTCGCCGCCGTGCTGGTGCCGCTGGTCATGCGCGACGAAGTGACCCTGCTGCTGACCGAGCGCACCGCCAACCTCTCAACGCATTCCGGCCAGGTGGCTTTGCCGGGCGGCCGTACCGACGATACCGACCGGGACGCGGCCGACACCGCCTTGCGCGAAGCCCACGAAGAAATCGGACTGCCGCGCGACCATGTGGAAGTGCTGGGAACCCTGCCCACCTATGTCACCGGCACGGCCTTCATCATCACGCCGGTGGTGGCACTGGTAAAACCCGGCTTCGCGCTCCAGCCCAACCCAGGTGAAGTCGCCGATGTGTTCGAAGTGCCCCTGAGCTACCTGATGAACCCCGCCCACCACCGCCGCCATGAGATGGAATTCGACGGTGTGATCCGGCAGTGGCTGTCCATGCCCTACGCCGATCCCTCCGGCGAGAACGACAGCAGCGAAACCAGGGAGCGCTACATCTGGGGCGCCACCGCCGGCATGCTGCGCAATCTCTACCGGTTCCTGAGTGCATAGGCTCCCCCCTGTCCAGGCTCACTGCGTGTAGCCTGTTCTCCCCTCAAGGGGACGGCGCCTGCGGTCTGGCAAAGCCAGTCCCGCGGCCCCTACTGTTAAATATCGCTCGAACTCCCTGAACTCTTCTACCAGCATGAGCCGTGGAACCGGCTTTGCCGGGCCACAGGCGGGCGGCCCCCTCGGGGGGCAGCGACCCACACGAAGTGGGGGAGCGTGGGGGCCAGTATGATTCGTGCATGAGCTTTCTCGCCGTTTTGTTTGCACTCATCATCGAACAGGCCCGGCCGCTGGCCCGTGGCAACTGGGTTCATGCAGGCTTTCGAGGATGGGCGCGCTGGACCAATCGCAGCCTGGACGCCGGCAAACCGCACCACGGCTGGATCGCCTGGACGGTCGCCGTCATTGGGCCGGCGCTGGTCACCACGCTGATCCACTGGCTGCTCTGGAGCATCAGCGTCGTGCTGGCCTTTGCCTGGAGCGTGGCAATTCTTTACGTCACGCTGGGCTTCCGGCAATTCAGCCACTACTTCACCGACATACGCGACGCACTGGACGACGGCGATGAAGCCACGGCGCGCGAGTTGCTCGCGCAATGGCGTCAGGTCGACGCCAGCGAGCTGCCGCGCAGCGAAATCGTCCGCCATGTCATTGAGTACTCGGTGCTGGCCGCGCATCGCCACGTGTTTGGCGTGCTGGGCTGGTTTTCAGTGCTCGCAGCGCTGGGTTTAGGTCCCGCGGGTGCGGTGCTTTACCGCATGAGCGAATTCGTTTCGCGTTACTGGGCCTACAAGCGCAAGACCGCCGCCGCGGCGGGCGAGGGGGCCAGCATGGCGCTGCAGCTCGCCGCCAGCCGCGCCTGGGGCGTGATCGACTATGTGCCGGCACGCGTGACCTCGCTGGGCTTTGCGGTGGTCGGCAGCTTTGAAGATGCCATCGACGCCTGGCGCAATTACACGCAGAAGTTTTCGGCCGATGCGCCGGCGGCCGCCGAAAACCGGAATGACGGCATCATCCTGGCCGCCACCTCCGGCGCTGTGAATGTGCGCCTGGGCGGCGAGGCGCTCAAGACCACGTTTTCACCGAACACCTCCCAGGGTTTCCAGGCCGGCGGGCTCGATTCGGAAGAGAGCATCGCCACCGAAACCACACCCGGCCGGGAACCCGAGATCGCGCACCTGCGCAGCATCGTGGGGCTGGTGTGGCGCTCCGTGGTGCTGTGGATGGTGTTGCTGGCGCTGCTGACGCTGGCGCGCCTGCTGGGCTGAGTCGGCCCGGCCTGCCTCAGTACCGGCTCTGCGACAGCTCGGCGAACAGCTCGCCGTACAAGCGGTAGCGGCTGGCGCTGATGCTGCTCGGGCGGCCGCTCGCGTTGACTTCGGCGATCACACCACAACCCGGCTCATGCAAGTGGGTGCAGTTGTAGAACTTGCAATCCTGCGCATGGGCCTTGAGGTCGGGCATCAGCCTGGCCAACTGCGTCGGCTCGATATGGTTGAGGCCGAATTCCTGAAAGCCCGGCGAATCGATCAGCGCGCTGGTTTTTGCCCCATCGATCCAGTACAGCGTGGTGCTCGTCGTCGTATGTTTGCCCGAATTGAGCGCCTGCGAGATCTCCGCCGTCAACACCTTGGCCTGCGGCACCAGCAGGTTGGTCAGGCTGCTCTTGCCGGCGCCTGAAGGGCCCAGCACCAGAGTCTTTTTGCCGCGCAACAGGTCCAGCAGTTCTGCGGTCTGTCCTTCGCTTGCCATCCCTTCAATTTTGGGTTTGATCGCGAGGGGGAGCATGCGGTAACCCATCGCACGGTAGGGCGCCAGCTTGGCCCATGCGCGGCTGAAGGGCTCGCCCAGGTCGCTTTTGTTCAGCGCGATGACCGGCGGGATGCCTTCGGCTTCGGCAGCGATCAGTGCGCGGGTCAACTGGCTTTCGGAGAACTCGGGCTCGGCGGCGATCAGGATCAGCACCTGGTCCAGGTTGGCCGCGAAGGACTTGGTGCGCATTTCGTCCTGCCGGTAAAACAGATTGCGGCGTTCCTCGATCTTTTCGATGGTGCCCTCGTCTTCAGAGGGGAGCCAGCGTACGCGGTCACCGACCACGGCCTGGTTTTTCTTGCCGCGCGGGTGGCAGATCAGACGCTCACCACTGTCGCTTTCCACCAGCATATGGCGGCCGAAACCGGCCACCACCAGCCCTGGCTGCGTCCCCGCCATGGGCGCCGCCACGGGGCGCTGCGGTTTGCTCAAGCGAACAAGGCGTCTGCCTTGGACGCGCAGAAGAAATCGCTGATGGAGACGCCGTCGACGTCGTGCGTGTTAAAGCGCACGGTGCACTTGCCGTAGCTCACCGCCAGGTCGGGATGGTGGTCTTCGGCGTTGGCGATGAAGGCCAGCGCGTTCACGAAGGCGATGGTCTCGTAGTAGTTCTTGAAGGTATAGGTCTTTTCCAGCGAGCCGTCGATCAGGCGCCAGCCCAAGGGTTGTTCGCCGTTGAGTTTGCTCAACTGCGTGACGATCTCGGTGGCGCTCAGCGCACGCCTGTTCTGGTGGATGGGATTCATGTCGCGGGGCTTTCGAGGGAAGAACTCATGCGGCCCAGCCGCTCGGAGGCGGGCGGGTGCGAGTAGTAGAACTTCACGAACACCGGGTCGGGTGTCAGCGTGCTGGCGTTATCCTGGTAGAGCTTGAGCAGTGCACTTTGCAAATCCCTGCCGTCGGTTTGGGCTACGGCATAGGCGTCGGCCTCGAACTCATGCTTGCGCGAGAACTGGGCGAACAGCGGCGAGATGAAGAAGCTGAAAAGCGGCACCACCAACAGGAACAGCAGCAGGGCGAGGGCGTCGTTGGCGCCACTCAGGTTCGGCCGTACGCCCAGGCCGGTATAAAACCACACTTGGGACGAGAGCCAGCCCAGCAGCGCAAAGCCGGCCAGGCTCATGGCGAACATGGAGATGATGCGCTTGATGATGTGCTTGTGCTTGAAATGGCCCAGCTCGTGCGCCAGCACGGCATCGACCTCGCCGGGACTCAGCTGCTTGAGCAGGGTATCGTAGAACACCACGCGCTTGGCCGCGCCGAAGCCGGTGAAGTAAGCATTGGCATGGGCCGAGCGCTTGCTGCCGTCCATGACGAACAGGCCCTTGGCCGCGAAGCCGCAGCGCTGCATCAGGGCCGTCACGCGCGCTTTCAGTGTTTCGTCTTCCAGCGGCTTGAATTTGTTGAACAGCGGCGCGATGACGGTGGGGTAGAGCACCAGAACCAGCAGATTAAAGCCCATCCACGCACCCCAGGCCCAGAGCCACCACAGCCGGCCGGCGCTGCCCATCAGCCACAGGATGAGCGCCACGATGGGCAGGCCTATGACCAGGCCCACCAGCGTGGATTTGATGAGGTCTGCCAGCCAGAGCTTGAGCGTCATTTTGTTGAAGCCGAAACGCTCTTCAATGCGGAAGGTGCTGTACAGCGTGAAGGGCAGGTCCAGCAGTCCGCTGATCAGGCCGAAGGCGGCCAGCAGGGCCAGCTGTGGCGCCAGCGAGCCCCAGGCGGCCAGGCCGGAGCCGGCCAGGGCCTGGTTCAGCGTGTCGATGCCGCCCAGCAAGGTCCAGCCCAGCAGCACGGCGGAGGCGAAGGCCGTCTCCAGCAGGCCGAAGCGCGCCTTGGCGATGGTGTAGTCGGCCGCTTTCTGGTGAGATTCGAGCGAGATGGTGCCCGCAAAGGCCGCGGGCACGGCATCGCGGTGGCGCGCCACGTGGCGGATCTGCCGTGAAGCCAGGTAGAACTTCGTGAGCAGGCCCAGCACCAGCAAAACCGAGAACACCCCGGTGAAAACAAGCGAATAGTCGGTCATAGCGGGCAGTTTAGGCGATCAGCGAGAATCTCGGGATGCCCGAAATTGAAACCACACTCAAAAAATCAGACCAGAACCTCGTCTGGCTGGACTGCGAAATGACCGGGCTGGACCCGGAAAAAGAGCGCATCATCGAAATCGCCGTGATCGTGACCGGCCCCCAGCTCACGCCGCGCATTGAAGGCCCTGTCCTGGCGATCCACCAGACCGATGAATTGCTGGACCAGATGGACAGCTGGAACAAGGGCACCCACGGGCGCAGCGGCCTGATCGACAAGGTCAAGGCCAGCGAGGTGAGCGAGGCGGACGCCGAGGCGCAGATCCTGGCTTTTCTGGCGCAGTACGTGCCCAAGGGCACTTCACCCCTATGCGGCAACACCATCAGCCAGGACAGGCGTTTCCTGGTCAGGTACATGCCCAAGCTGGAAGCCTTTTTGCACTACCGCAACGTGGACGTCAGCACCCTCAAGGAACTGGCCAAGCGCTGGCGGCCTGAGGTCTATAGCGCCTTCAAGAAGCGCCAAAGCCATACGGCGCTGGCCGATGTGCATGAATCCATCGACGAGTTGGAGCACTACCGGGAACACTTCCTGAAATAGGCCTTCCCCGGATTAGCGCAGCTGCGCATAGGCCGGGTGCTCCTGAAATAAGAGCGTCCGAGGGCATAACGGCCAGTCGGCCATGCGGAACTGGTAGAAACCCCTAAAGCACGCTATAATCGTGGGCTTGCAGTTGCACAGGGTGCGCTGCAATTGCGCATCCACCTCACACTTTTGGACTCCACAACGGGGTCACCGCTTCAGACAAGGCTTTTCTGCCAGCTGTCCGAGCCGAATATTCGTTTGATGGTTGATGTTTTATTAACCATGAACGAAGCCTTCCGCATCGCGGGAGGTGAAGTTTCCTGTTCCCTCGCCAAAAGCGTTGCGAGCAGGTGATTAGTGAGAAAACACATGACTGACTCTTTTGAGGCTCGTGGCGACTTTTTGCCCGAAGCCATTGCGACCGGCAACAACGACGCCGCTTTCAACGCTGCCCCGGATTTTTCCGATGCGCCCCAGGCTGCCCCGACTTCGCTCGACGCGGTTGTGGCCGAGCCCAACGGTTTTGTAGCGCTGGGCCTGGCCAGGGAACTGCTGCAGGCCGTCGCCGACATGGGCTTCACCAAGCCCACCGCCGTGCAGATGGCCACCATTCCCAAGGCCATGCAGGCCCTGGATGCCGATGCTAAAAGCGATGCCAAGGCCAAGTTCACCGACCTGCTGGTTTCCAGCCAGACCGGTAGCGGCAAGACCGCCGCCTTCCTGCTGCCCGTGCTGCATACCCTGCTCAAGCAGCAGGAAGAGGCCGAGCGCTTTGAGCGCGCCGAGTTTGAGCGCCTGAGCGCCGAGGCCGTCGCCCGCGGCGAAGCACCCCTGAAAAAGCCCAAGCGCAAGGACCCGACCAACCCCCGCAACTTCAAGGCCGCCACGCCCGGCGCGCTAATTCTGTGCCCCACGCGCGAGCTGGCCCAGCAGGTCTGCGCCGACGCGATCGACCTGGTGCGCCACTGCCGCGGCCTGCGCATCGCCAACGTGGTTGGCGGTATTCCCTACCAGCTGCAGATTGCCAAGCTGCAGAACGCCAACCTCGTGGTCGCCACGCCGGGCCGCCTGCTTGACCTGCAGCGCAGCATGCAGATCAAGCTGGACAAGGTGCAGTTCCTTGTCGTCGACGAAGCCGACCGCATGCTGGATCTCGGCTTTGCCGAAGACCTCGCCGAAGTCAACCAGCTCACGATAGAGCGCAAGCAGACCATGATGTTCAGCGCCACCTTCGCGCCCCGCATCATGCAGCTGGCCACCCGCGTCATGCGCGAGCCGCAGCGCGTGCAGATCGATTCGCCGCAAGACAAGCACACCTCCATTACGCAGACCCTGCACTGGGCCGACAACATGGTCCACAAGCGCAAGCTGCTGGACCACTGGCTGCGCGACACCGCCGTCAACCAGGTGGTGGTGTTTGCCAGCACGCAGGTCGAATGCGACGGCCTGGCCAACGACCTGGTTCAGGAAGGCTTCAGCGCCGTGGCGCTGCACGGCGCGCTGAGCCAGGGCCTGCGCAACCGCCGCCTGATGGCTTTCCGCGACGGCCGCGTACAGGTGCTGGTGGCGACTGACGTGGCCGCCCGCGGCCTCGACGTTCCCACCATCACCCACGTGATCAACTTCGGCCTGCCCATGAAAGCCGAAGACTATGTGCACCGCATCGGCCGCACCGGCCGCGCCGGCCGCGAAGGCAAGGCTGTCACCATCGCCGAATTCCGTGATCGCCGCAAGATCCAGGACATCGAGCACTACATGCAGCAAAACCTCAAGCCCAGCGTGATCGCCGGCCTGGAGCCACAGCAGCGTTTCCCGGCTACGTCCGAGCGTCCTCGCGGCAATTTCGGTGGCGACCGCGGCGGCCGCGGCTTCGGCGGCGGTGGTGATCGCGGTGGTTTTGCGGGCCGCAAGCCGGCCGGCGGTTTCGGCAACGGCGGCTTTGCGGGCTTTGGCAACAACCGCTTTGACCGCGATGACCGCGGCTCTTTCCAGGGCCGTCCTCCCGCGCCAGGCAATGGCTATGCCGACCGTTCCGGTTTTAACGACCGCGGCCCGCGTCGCCAGGACGACCGCGGCGGCTTCGGTGGCGGCAACAACGCCGGCTTCGCCCAGCGTGACGACCGCAATTTCGGCGCCCGCAACGAAGGCTTTGCGCCGCGCCCCGACTTCGCCAACCGCAAGCCTGGTTTTGCCAAGCCGGCCGGCAAGGTGTTTGTGCCCCGCGATGCAGCGAGGAAGGGCGGCAAGTTCTCCAAGCCTGTGCGCGACTAAATCTTTAGATAGCCACCGACACGGCAAAACAAAACAATACAATACAATACAAAACAAAAGCCGCTGCAGACAGCAAGTCCGCAGCGGCTTTTTCTTTGGCCGTACCCTTTGGCGTACCAGCCCGGGCGCTATGATGCGTCGGTGGCGTCGGCAGTCCGGCGTCCCTAAAAAACATCGACATGTACGCAGCCGCCTGGCCTCCTCTTTCAAAGAACTGAAATCTTGCCTCCGCAGCGCGTTCGGGATCCGTCCTGACGCGCGGTAGAGGTACTGCCTGCTCCCGCCGGATAGCACCCGGCAGGTGCGCCTGATCACGACCGCCCTTTTGGCTCACGACGATGCACGTCGTGTAGCGGTTGGTCATTCATTTCTTTTTCTTTGGAGACTGCCATGTCCCTGTTCAATACCTTGATGGCTTCGGCCATTTCGCTGGCGCCGCGCGCGCTGATCCGTAAGGTTTCGCGGCGTTATATCGCCGGCGATACCGTGGCCGACGCAACCCGGCGTGTTGCAGCGCTCAACGCTGCCGGTTTTACTGCAACCGTGGACGTCCTGGGTGAAAGCACCGAGTCGCTGCTGCAAGCCGACGCTACGACCGGCGAGTACCTCCAGGTGCTCCAGGCGATTGCACGTGAAGGGCTGAGCGCCAACATCTCGGTCAAGCCGACCGCACTCGGCCTGCTGCTCGACGAGGCTGCCTGTGAGCGCAACCTGGTGCAGTTGCTCCATGCGGCCAAGGCCCATTCGATCTTTTTGCGCATGGATATGGAAGATGCGAACTGCACGCAGCGCGAGATCGACCTGTTGCTGCGTTTAAAGCAGCGCGGGCAAGGCAATCTCGGCCTCGTGCTGCAGGCCTACCTCAAACGCACCGACAAGGACCTTGCCTCGCTGCTCGGTGCGGGTGAAAACCTGCGCATTTGCAAAGGGATTTATGTCGAAGGCCGCGAACACCTCGTTGAGGGGGCTTGGCACGACCGGCGCGCGATCAATCCGCACTTCCTGCGGCATGTCGCGTCCTGCTTTGACACCGCTACTTTCGTGGGCGTCGCGACACATGACGAGGAACTCATCGACCAGGTGATAGCGCTGGCGCACAGCCGGCGCGTGGCCCGCTCGGCGTTTGAGTTCCAGATGCTGCTCGGCGTGCGCGGAAACCTGCGTGATCGCCTGCTCAGGGAAGGTTACGCGGTCCGCATCTATGTGCCCTACGGCAAGGACTGGTACGGCTACGGCATGCGGCGCATCAAGGAAAATCCGCGTATCGCGGGCTATTTGTTGCGCGCCCTGTTGAGCCGCTGAGCGCTTCAGCTCATGCCGTTACGGCTGGCCAGTTCGACGAACAGTGCGGACTGGTCCAGGTCGGTCAGGCCGTTTTCCACGCCTTCGGCATAGAGCCGCTCGAACAGCGCCGTGATCGGCGCTTCAAAACCGATTTCCTGCGCGGTCGCCAGCGCGTTGCGCATGTCCTTGAGCTGGATATCCATGCGCGCGCGCGGCGCGAAGTCGCGCTCCAGCATGCGCTGGCCGTGCAACTGCAGCACGCGGCTGTCGGCAAAGCCGCCGGTGATGGCCTCCTTGACCTTGGCCATGTCGGCCCCGCCGCGCGAGGTGAACAGCAGCGCCTCAGCCACCGCCCCTATGCTGATGCCCACAATCATCTGGTTGGCCAGCTTGGTGAGTTGGCCGCTGCCGTGCGGGCCCACATGGGTCGCGTGGCCGAAGTGCGTGAGCACCGGCAAAGCCCGCGCGAAATCTTCCGCCTTGCCGCCGGCCATGATGGCCAGCGTGCCGGTTTCCGCGCCGCCGGGGCCGCCCGACACCGGCGCGTCGAGGTGCGAAATGCCCAGCGCACCGAGCCGCGCCGCGTGGTCACGCGCCTCGCGAGGCTGGATGGAGGCCATGTCGAGAAAGAGGGCGCCCGGCTTCATCGCGGCAGCCACGCCTTGCGCGAACAGCACCTCTTCGACCACCGGGCCGCTCTCAAGCATGCTGATGACGATGTCGGCCTCGGCCACCGCGGCGGCGGCGCGCGCATGGAGCACGGCCCCCAACCCGGCCAGCGGGCCGGCCTTGGCCGGCGTGCGGTTCCACACCTGCGGCGCGCGGCCGGCTTCGCAAAGGCGCCTGGCCAGGCGAAGTCCCATGGTGCCGGTGCCGAGAAAGGCAAGGCGGGGAAAAGGCGTGTCGCTGGCAATGGTCATTCGTATCCTCAAAATGGCTTTCAGCCATCATGAGGCCGGCTTGCGCAAGAAGGCTGTCAGCGAGCTTTCTAGGCAGTGTTTCCGAATGTTTTTTAGGCGGCTTTTTTCAGGGCCGGCGCGAACATGGCTTCCATTTCCCGGCGTACTGCGTAGGCCGAAGTGGCGGTGTCCATGGCCACGTCGTCCCAGCTCAGGCTCTGGCCTTTTTTGACAGCGCGCACCACCTTGACCTGGTGCGCCAGGCCCAGGGGCAGGCCGCCCATTTTCATGGAGGTGCCGGCCGGCAGCAGTTTGCCCCAGACGGTGTAGCCGCCTTCGCCGTCCAGCATGTCGCCGGGCTGCAGATCGCGTTTGGCCGTGGCCACCACGTCGGCATTCCAGCAGGTCGCCACGCCGGTCGGCTCACCGCGCAGCGCCACGCTGGCGACCGAGACGCCGACTTCCAGTCCTATCAGGTGCCAGCGCTTGTAGAGGGTGAAGTAACGCCCGCTCGGGTCGGTGTGAGTGTTGTATTCCTCAAAGCAGTTCTTGATGTAGTCGGTTTCGGCCTCGACCGTGACCCAGACGCCCATGCGGATGTCGTAGGGAATCTTGCGGCCGTTGGCTTCCAGCGAAGAAATCACTTCGACCATGCCCTTGCGTTCCAGCACGCCGCCTTCGCTGATGGGCCGCGTAACGTAAGGAATGTCTTCGACGCTGGCGGGCGGGTAGAGCAGGCCGTTGCCGGGCACGGTAAGGCCTGTGGCGTTGGCCACGGCGGTCGACTCGATGGAAGGCTTGGAGCCGTCCAAAAAACTGTTGAACATCTTGGGGTTCAGCCCGCCGCGCGCGGCCTGCTCGGGCGTGAGGCCGTAGTTGCCCCAGACCGTCTCGGGCGTGGATTCGCAAAAATGCGGCAGCCACTTGTGGCCGCGGCCCGCCGCTACCACCGGAAAGCCGCAGGTGCGTGCCCAATCCACCAGGTCGCAGATCAATGCCGGCTGGTCGCCGAAGGCCAGCGAATACACCACCCCCGCCTCAGCCGCCTTGCGCGCCAGTAGCGGCCCGCAAAAGGCGTCAGCCTCCACTGTGACGTTGACCACATGCTTGCCGTGCGCAAAGGCCTGCAGGCAGTGCTCGACCGCGGCAATCGGGTTGCCGGTGCACTCCACCACGATGTCGATTTGCGGATGCGTGGCCACCGCCTGCCAGTCGTCGGTGATCCAGGTCGTGCCGGCCTTGAGCGCCGCCTGTGCCGAACCGGCCTGGGCCATTTCGGGTTTCCACCCCACGCGCGCGAGGTTGGTGCGCGCCGCGTCGGGTGAGAGATCGGCAATCGCCACCAGGTGCACACCCGGCGTGCGCGGGATTTGCGCGAGGTACATGGAGCCGAATTTGCCGGCGCCTATCAGGCCTATGCGCACCGGCTTGTTGTCGGCTGCGCGTTGCTGGAGTTTGGAATATAGATTCATGGTTTGTGTGTGACCCGTTCGCACTGAGCTTGTCGAAGTGCTTCCCCGCGCGCTGGGCTTCGATACCTTAGCCCGAACGGAAGAAAGGAGATGGGCTCAAGCTGCCTTGCGCTCAGGCGCGATTTCTTCCATCGACGTTTGCAAAGCAGAGGCCGGCACGCCGTCTTTCCACGGCAGGTCCACCGGGTAGTCCTTCAACAGGCAGTCGTCGGGCAGGCAACTGATGGGCGTGAAGTCGCGGTGCGCGATGTATTCGGGTCGTTTGTAGCGGCGGATGTGGTTGCTGACCGCGCACAGGCTCAGGTAGACGCTGACCCGGTTGAAAGGCGACAGGTTGCTACCCGAGGCATGCACCAGGCAGGAGTGGAACAGGATCATGGAGCCGGCCGGACCCTTGGGGCTCACGATGCCGCCATCTTTCCCGCCGGCGCGCTGCACCAGCTGACGGATCAGGTCGTTGTCCACCGTCCAGAGCGGGTAGCTCGTGGTGGTGAGGTCGTGCTTCGCATCGACCACGCCTTTTTTGTGGCTGCCGGGGATGAACATCAGCGGGCCGTTGTGCTCGGTCACCTCGTCCAGGAAGATGGCCACGTTCATCGCGCGCTCGGTGGGCATCATGTCGTCGTTGAGCCAGGTGCCGTAGTCCTGGTGCCACTGCCAGACGTCGCCCTCAAAGGCCATCTTGCCGTTGATCTTGAACTGGTGCATGTAGAGCTGTTCGCCCAGCAGGTCTTCCACCGGCTCCACCATGCGAGGGTGCCGCGCGAGCCGTGCAAAGGGCTCGCTGTACATATGCGCCGCGAAGTTGGTGCGTACCGCGTCCTTGCCTTTTTCGCGAACGTTGTAGCCCTCGCGCCGGCTGTAAAGCTCGGGCACCGCGTCGTTCAGCACCTGGGTTTCTTCCGGCGTGAACAGCCCCGGAAAGAACAGGTAGCCGTCGCGGTCGAATTGCGCAAGTTGTTCAGGGCTCAGTCTCATCGCGTGTCTCCTTGGAGGGTTGTTCGGGATGCTCAGGGGGTTGTTGAGGCTATTGCTGCGGCCGGCCGGCCCAGCGCGCTGGACAGCAGCTTTGCGAGGTTGTGGCCGGCTTCCTCGCCGTGCCCACGTATCAGCGTCTCGGCCTTATCGGCATCGCCTGCGGCAATGGCTTCGGCGATCGCCTGGTGTTCATCCCAGATCGATTCGCGCATGGTGGACACCTGTAGCACGGCGCCCATGGCGCGGCGTATGTGGTGCCAGTGCAGTTGTGCGCTCTGGGCGATCAGCGGGTTGCCCGAGGCCGCGTAAATGGCCGCGTGAAAGCGCGCATCGGCCGCCATCATGGCCTTGACGTCGCTGCCGCGCGCGGCCTCGCGGCCCTGGCTGATCAACTGCGGGTCCAGCCGGGCATGGGCTTGCGCCGCCAGGCGCGCAGCCAGCGCGTCGAGCGCGCTGCGGACCTGGTAGATCTGCACCAGCGAGGCCACGTCCAGCGGTGCCACCAGCACGCCGCGGCCGGGGGCATCCAGCACAAAACCGTCTTTTTTCAGCAGGCGCAAGGCCTGCAGCACCGGCTGGCGCGAGACCGCGAGCTGCGCGGCGATCTCTTCCTGCGTGATGCGCGCGCCAGGCGCCAGCGAGCCTTCGCTAATCGCGTCCAGCAGGCTGCGGTAGACCTGGTCGACCAGGTCAGGGGTGGATTCGATTTTGATCAGCTGGGATGGCATGTTGAGGTGGTGGATTTGTACTCTGTATACAGAATACGCTTATTCACTCCTCCTCGGTTCCGGGTTTACCCGTGCCTGGCGGCCTGCAGGCCGGGCTGTGCCAAGATGGCGGCCATTGGATGCCGATTCCTTACCTTCAGGAGAACAACAATGAACCCTTTTGACCCGGCCTGGCTGGACCGCATGTACAACAACCGCGCGCTGGTGCCGGAGCACCCAGCGTATTTCGCGCGCTGGGCGGATGATTCACAGGCCGTGCGCAAACGCCTGCCCTGCCAGGTCGATGTGCCCTACGGCAACCATGCGGGTGAGACACTCGATGTGTTTCCGGCTGGCGGCTTCGGCACGCAAGGTGTGAAGCCAGGCAAGGGAGCGCCGGTGCTGGTGTTCATCCATGGCGGCTACTGGCGCTCTCTCGACAAATCCGACCACTCTTTCGTCGTGCCGCCGTTCACCGAAGCCGGCGCCTGCGTGGTGGTGCCCAACTACGCCCTGTGCCCCGCGGTGACGATTCCCGACATCACGATGCAGATGGTCAAGGCCCTGGCCTGGACCTGGCGCCACATTGCCCGCTACGGCGGTGACCCTGGCCGTATCACGGTGGCCGGGCATTCGGCCGGCGGCCATCTCGCGGCCATGATGCTGCTGTGCGACTGGAAGGCCTATGCCGGCGATCTGCCGGCGGACCTCGTCAAGAACGCGCTGTCGGTTTCAGGCCTCTACGATCTGGAGCCGATGCGCCATACACCCTTTCTCAAGGACTCGCTCAAGCTCACGCCCGAGCAGGTCGCCAAGGCCAGCCCGGCGCTGCTGCCGGCGCCGCGCCGCGGCAAGCTCTACAGCGTGGCGGGGGCTGATGAAAGCGCCGAGTTCCTGCGCCAGAACCTGCTGATCCAGCAGGCCTGGGGCGAGGGCGTGGTGCCTGTGTGTGAATCGTATCTGCGCCGCAATCACTTCAGCGCGCTGGATGCGTTGACGGAATCCGAGCACAGGCTGCGCGGCTTGGCGTTGGATCTGCTGGGGCTTGCCGCCAACCGTCCGTAGGTGCTTACATCAGCAGGTGCTCACCCGCGTTATCGCCGCCCAGCGTGACGTAGTTGACCTTGCGGATGTCCAGCAGTTTGGTGCCGCCGGCATAGCTGATGGAGCTCTGGATGTCTTCCTCCATCTCGCGCAGCGTATCGGCCAGCGTGCCCTTGACCGGCTCCAGGATGCGCTTGCCCTCGACGTGCTTGTACTCGCCCTTGTTGAAGTCCGACGCACTGCCGTAGTATTCCTTGAAGCGCTTGCCGTCGACCTCGACCGTCTTGCCGGGGCTTTCTTCCAGGCCGGCCAGCATGGAGCCGATCATCACCATGGTCGCGCCGAAGCGGACCGACTTTGCAATGTCGCCGTGCTCGCGTATGCCGCCATCGGCAATGATGGGCTTGGTCGCCACGCGCGCGCACCACTTGAGCGCCGACAGCTGCCAGCCGCCGGTGCCGAAGCCGGTTTTCATCTTGGTGATGCAGACCTTGCCAGGGCCAATGCCCACCTTGGTCGCGTCGGCGCCCCAATTCTCCAGGTCGATCACGGCTTCGGGCGTGCCGACATTGCCGGCGATGACAAAGGAGGCCGGCAGCTTTTGCTTGAGGTAGGCGATCATCTTCTGCACCGTGTCGGCATGGCCGTGCGCGATGTCGATGGTGATGTACTCAGGCACCAGGCCTTCGGCGGCCAGGCGGTCCACCGTGTCGTAGTCGGGCTTTTTCACGCCCAGCGAGATGGAGGCGTAGGCGCCGCGGGCCTTCATGTCCTTGACGAACCGGACGTTGTCCAGGTCGAAGCGGTGCATCACGTAGAAGTAGCCGTTCTTCGCCATCCAGGCGCAGATGTCCTCGTTGACCACCGTTTTCATGTTTGCCGGCACCACCGGGATGCGGAAGCTGCGCCCGCCCAGCGTCGCGCTGGCGTCGCATTCGGAGCGGCTCTCCACGCGGCATTTGCGCGGCAGCAGCAGGATGTTGTCGTAGTCGAAGATTTCCATGATTCCCAAGCCTTTGAAAAAACTGTTGAAGAAACAGAAGGCGCTTGGACTGGACCGGCTTTGTTTGCGGGCACTGGCACAAAGGCAAGGCTGAAACAAAAAACCGGGCGCAATTGCTTGGGCCCGGTGATTGATTCTATGCGCCTCTCATGCGGGCGGCACCCGCCAAAGCGGTATAGCCTTTATATGCATAGTGGCATCTCGCTTTGGGAGCGGACGGCGTCAGCGCACCTCGACCTCGGCAACCCGCACCGTCTCTCGGCCGCTCGTGAGCCGCAAGGTCGTCCACTCATCGCGTGCCTGCGGCGTGCCGAAGCCGGTCGTTACACGCACCATCACCGTGGTGCCGGCCGACAGCACCTGCTGGCGGTGGCCGAAGAACTGCGCCTCCACGCCGTACTTGCCGGGCTTGGCCGCCTTCAGCGAAAACTCCTCGGGGCCGTAACCGCCAGTGGCGTCAGGGCTCATGGCGCCGCCCTGGTAGGTCAAGCGGTTGGCGTAGCTGGCTCTTTCGCCGTTGGGGTCGCTGACCCACATGTCGATGTCGGTGTCGTCGGTGTCCCAGGCCATCACCACGCGTAAGGCGAGCGGCAGGTTGCGGCGCAGGCGCGTATCCACGCGGCTCAGGTCCAGCGCGGGCTGTCCGCTGGCGCTTGCCTGGGCGGCAATTGCGTTGAGCTCGGCCAGGGCGATCATATTGATGCCGGAAAAGCGGCCGTTCCAGGGTTGCGACACCACTTCCCACAGGGCGTTGACGGCGCGCTGCGGCTGGCCGCTCTCGGCCAGCGCCAGGCCCAGGTCGCGCCACGATTGCGGCTCGTTGGGCGCGAGCTCGCTGATGCGCTCGAACACCGGCACAGCCAGGTCGTTGCGGCGCGCCTGCACCAGGCGGTAGGCATAGAGGCGCAGCAACTGGCGGTTTTCCAGGTTCATCTCCGCGAGGTTGGAGAGCACGCGCAAGCCCAGCTCCGGCAGGCCGCGCTCAAAGAACACGCCGGCCGCATCCATGTAGAAAGAGCTGCTGCTGAGGTAGGCAGCGCGCTCGTCGAGGTAGACGCGGTAGAGCTCGTCCTTGCCGGCGTTCTGCAGGCGCTTCATATAGGGCGCGTCGGGTGCCCAGGCCTGCAGCGCGATGGTGGTGGCGGGCGTTGCCGTTGACTGTTTGGCACTGCGTTTGTCCGCGGCGTCGGCACGCGCTTCAGCGGCCATGGCGGGCGCGGGCGCCGCCACAGGCGCGGCGGGTGCAGCGGCTGCGAAAGAGGGGGCCGGGACTGGTGCGCCCTTGGCTTGTTCCCGGATGCGCGCCGTACCGGCCATGCTGCCCAGGGCGCCCTGGCTGATCTGTATCTCGGCCTTGGGCTCCGCGCGCTTGGGCGTGTTCTTGGGAAAGTCCTTGTCCCACCAGCGCTGCTTCTCGTCAAACTGCCGCACCATGGCTTCGATGTGCGCCTGCCGCGTCTGCGCCGCTTGCGCAAGCTGCTGCTGGCCCAGCCGCGCCACTTCGTCGGCCAGTTCGGGTGGGGCGGGCAGGCTGTAGCGTGCATAGTCGGACGCCAGCTCCAGCACGATCAGCGAGCTGTTGGGACCGACGATGCCATGCGCCGCCGCGATCCGTTGCAGTTCGGCGCTGTGCAGGCCGGCGTTTTCGGCCAGTTCGGCGCTGCGCCATTGGGCCCATTGCTGGCCGGGCCAGTGTCCGCTGACCGGCTTGGCGTTGACCTGCAAAGCCAGCGTGCGCTTGCGGCCGTCGGGGTGCACGAGGGTGATGTCGACGCGGGCGCTGCTGTCCAGCAGCTCGCCGGCCACCGAGATGCGGCCCTGGCTTACGCGCGTTGTCGGCGTGACGAGCTGCCGCGCCGACAGGCTGTCCAGCTTGGCGATGCGCCAGCCCTGCATCAGCATGACCTGCGCGGCTTCTTCCGGCGAGAGCAGCGCGGCATCCACCAGCGCGCCGCCGGTGCGGTCGGCCAGGCGGGCCAAGCGTGCCATGTCGGCGGAGGCGGCGCCATTGATGACCATCACCGGCGCCGTGTGCGTGTAGCGGATGGTTTTCTTGCCGTCCGTCATCAGACCGTCGGTCACCATCAGGGTGGTGTCCACGTCGGCGGGAATCGGCAGTTCGTCGAAATTGCTGGAGCCGTCAAAAGGCTCTGAGCGCAACGCGTCGGCCAGCTCATCAAAGCGGCCCGGCGCCACGGTGAAGCTGCGCACGGTTTCGGCTTTGTTGCGCATCACGAGCAGGCTCAGCTTCACGGGCTGGCCCAGCTTGCGGAAATAGACCTCCAGCACCGGCAGCACCCGGGCCTGCGCGGCAGCCGAAGCCGAGGCGTCCCAGACCAGCGCGATGTGCGAAGGCGCGGGCCGCTTCACGGGTTCGTCGCGCAGGTCAAGCTGCCCGGCAAAAAAAGTCTTGCCCCCGGTCTCACCCACCATGATCTGCGGCTTGCCCGTGCGCCGCAGCGCGAGCTGCAGCCAGCCCGCGGGGCCTTGCGGCGCCTGCCACTGGTTCTTTTGCAGCGACAGCTCCGTGCCGGTGGCGCTGGCCTCCAGTTCGGTGCCCGCGGGCGCCTGCAGCACTTGCACGTCCTGGCGGCCGGCGCCGTGGGCGCGCACCTTGACCTGCAATTGCCCCACGGTAGATGCGAACGCCAGCGGCACCCTGAGCACGCCGGCATCGCGCTGGCGCGCCAGGGTTTCGGTGAGCGTGATGACAACACGCCGTTCTCCCATGGCCGGGATGGGGTAGACGCGCAGCTTGTACTGGTTGCCGGCCGCGGCTTCCAGCAGGCCGGGGTCTACGCGCCGGCGGCGTATGTCCTCGAATATCTCCTGCCCCTTGGCCTTGGGCACGGGCACCGCATCGCGCAGCCGGCCGTTGACGTCCAGCGCGAAGCCGGTGACCACCTGGCCTTCCTGCAGCGGAAACTGCAGCTCGCCTTCGAGTATGCGGGGATTGGGGTTGAACAGGCGCAGCTCGACGCTGGTGCGGGCCTGGTCGCCGAAGACGTCAACCTCCACCGTGGCTGAGCGCAGCTGTATGGGCTGGCCGATGTTGTGGTTGACGGCGATGGCCGGCGGCCGCCAGTCGGGCGGCGGCATGAATTTGATGCCGGGGGGCGGTGGTGGCGGGCTTGTCGCGAGTGCCTGCAAACTGAGGCAGGCCGTCAGGGCAGCCTGGAGGAAACGGATGGCGATGCGTGCGGGAGAAGCGTGTGGCATGAAAACCCCTCTTGTTGTTGGCGATGCACCCTGAAACGGGGCATGCCGCAAAAAGGGGTTAAACGGCGCGAATTATTTTTCGCAGCGGGACTGGGCTGCGGCCAGCACCTTGCCCTTGTCATCTTCCACCCAGCCCAGCACCCGCATGTGTTCGGGATTCGCGCCCGGCGCGATGCTCATGGAGCGCGCCTCGAAGAAACGGTTGGGTGAGCCCTTGGCCGGCGGCTTGCGGCCGTCCCAGGTCAGCTGAACCACATTCCGGACCAGGTTGCGCTCCACCGGCGAGCCCTCGGTGCCGGCCGGCAGGGTTTCAACCAAGGCCAGCCAGGCCGTCCATTGCCGGCCCTTTGCGGCGGCCGGGATGGGTTTGAGTTCAATCGAGGTGCCCAGGTAGCCGCTGAGCGGCAGCCCATGGGCCACGCGCAGGGTGGCGCCCTGAAGCCCGCGAACCGGCAAGGTGCTGGCCAGGGTTTGCGCGGGCGGGCTCTGGCGCAGTGCCGACAGCCGGTCCAGCGCCTCGCGGGCGGCCACGGCCGACAGCGGCGCGTCCTCGCCCTTGTCGCTGGGCAGCACCCAGTCCAGGGTGAGCTGGCCGGTGCCGCCCTTGGGGGTGGCTGGGTCGGCCCAGCAGCTCTCGCAGTTCGCATTGATAAAGCGCTCCAGAACCTGCCTGGGCCGGGGCTGGCCGTCGCTCGCGCAGAAGGAGGCCTGGGCATATGCCTGGCCTGCAAGGAGCGCCATCAAGGCGGCGATTAACGATGTGAAGGCCAGGGCCGAAGGGCGGCGAACAAACGGTTTCATCGGGGCTTTCTACAATGAGGGATGTTCTCAGAAGTCGCGCCAACATCCCCACTCTTACAAAATCTTAACCCGGAGCAGCTCGCCGCGGTGACCCTGCCCCCCACGCACGCCCTGATCCTCGCGGGCGCGGGATCCGGCAAGACCCGGGTGCTCACGACGCGCATCGCCTGGCTGCTGCAGACCGGCCAGGTCTCGCCGGGCGGCATTCTGGCCGTGACCTTCACCAACAAGGCCGCCAAGGAAATGCTGGCGCGCCTGTCGGCCATGCTGCCGGTCAATGTGCGCGGCATGTGGATAGGCACCTTCCACGGTCTGTGCAACCGCTTTCTGCGCGCCCACTACAAGCTGGCCAACCTGCCGCAAAGCTTCCAGATCCTGGACACGCAGGATCAGCTCTCGGCCATCAAGCGTTTGTGCAAACAGTTCAACATCGACGACGAGCGTTTTCCGCCCAAAGAGCTGATGTGGTTCATCGCCGGCAACAAAGAAGACGGCCTGCGCGCCAAGGATGTGCAGGTGCGTGACGAAGAGGGCCGCAAAAAGGTCGAGATCTACGCACTTTATGAAGAGCAGTGCCAGCGCGAGGGCGTGGTCGATTTCGGCGAGCTCATGCTGCGCAGCTACGAATTGCTGCGCGACAACGCACCGGTGCGCGAGCATTACCAGCGGCGCTTTCGCCACATCCTGATCGACGAATTCCAGGACACCAACAAGCTGCAGTACGCCTGGATCAAGATGCTGGCGGGGCAGGGAGATGCCGCCACGGGCGGCGAGGCCATTCCCGGCGGTTCGGTGATCGCGGTGGGCGACGACGACCAGAGCATCTACGCCTTTCGCGGCGCGCGTGTGGGCAATATGGCCGATTTCGTGCGCGAGTTCAATGTGCAGCACCAGATCAAGCTGGAGCGCAACTACCGCAGCTTCGGCAACATCCTCGACTCGGCCAATGAGCTGATCAGCCACAACAGCAAGCGCCTGGGCAAAAACCTGCGCACCGAGGCCGGCCCGGGCGAGCCGGTGCGTGTCTACGAGTCAACCAGCGATTTCGCCGAGGCGCAGTGGTTTGTCGATGAGGTCAAGCAACTGGTGCGCGACGGCGTGGAGCGCAAGGAGATCGCGCTGCTCTACCGCAGCAATGCGCAGAGCCGGGTGATGGAAACCGCGCTTTTCAATGCGGGCGTGCCTTACCGCGTTTACGGCGGCCTGCGCTTTTTCGAGCGTGCCGAAATCAAGCATGCGCTCGCCTACCTGCGACTGCTGGAGAATCCGCACGACGACACCAGCTTCATGCGTGTCGTCAACTTTCCGCCGCGCGGCATAGGCGCGCGCAGCATCGAGCAATTGCAGGACACCGCGCGCGCCGCGGGCTGCTCGCTCTACGACGGCGTGAGCGCCGTGCCGGGCAAGGCCGGCGCCAACCTGGGCGCATTCGCCGCCAAGATCGACGTGCTGCGCGAGCAGACCACAGGCCTGAGCCTGCGCGAGATCATCGAGCTGGTGCTGCAGCACAGCGGGCTGGAAGAACACTACAAAACCGAAAAAGAAGGCCAGGACCGGCTGGAAAATCTGGCCGAACTGGTCAATGCTGCCGAGTCTTTTGTCAGCCAGGAAGGCTTCGGCCGCGATGCGGTGGCGCTGCCGGTCGACGAACTGGGCGCACGGCTCACGCAGTCGCCGGCCAGCCAGGGGCTGGATGCTTCGGCGCCGCAACTCAACGAACCCTTGCCGGAGGCGCTGGCGCCCGACACCGAAACCGGGGAGACCTTGTCGCCGCTGGCGGCCTTCCTCACGCATGCGGCGCTGGAGTCGGGCGACAACCAGGCGCAGGCCGGCCAGGACGCGGTGCAGCTCATGACCGTGCATTCATCCAAGGGGCTGGAGTTTGACTGCGTCTTTATCACCGGCCTGGAAGACGGTATCTTCCCTCATGAAAACTCCATGAGCGACCGCGACGGGCTGGAGGAAGAGCGCCGCCTGATGTACGTCGCCATCACGCGCGCGCGCAAGCGGCTCTACCTCAGCCATTCGCAGACCCGCATGCTGCACGGCCAGACGCGCTACAACCTCAAGAGCCGCTTTTTTGACGAGCTGCCGGAATCCGCGCTCAAATGGATCACGCCCAAGAACCAGGGCTTTGCCTCGGGCATGGGCTCAGGCTCCTGGGGCGGCGGCCAGGCCGGCGGCGGGCGCAAGGACTGGGCCAGCAGCGTGTTTTCGTCCAAGGCCGGCGCCACCGAGCGCTTTGCCAACCCACCGGTGCCGCCGCAAAAAAGCGCACCCTCGCACGGGCTCAAGGCCGGTACAAACGTGTTCCACGCCAAGTTCGGCGAGGGCAAGGTGATGATGCTCGAAGGCAGCGGCGACGATGCGCGCGCGCAGATCAATTTCACGCGGCACGGCGTGAAGTGGCTGGCCCTAAGCGTCGCCAAGCTGACGGTGGTGTAGAGCTGCTCAAAAACCCTCCTGGCGTTGTTGCGCCGCCTTGCCGTGCTGGTGCACTGTCTGCGGCGGCGCGCCTAGCCAGGACCGCTTCGCTGGGTTTTGTGAGCAGCTCTTGGTATGTCGGCTAGCGCACGACCGGCATCTGCGCCGGGTGCATCTGGCCCGGCTGCGGGTCCATGTAGCCGCGGCCGTCCTTCACGCCCTTTCGGCCGGCGACCTGCCAGGCGGTCTGCTGGTTGACCAGCCCGGCCAGGAATTCGAGTTCCTCATCGCTGTGGTTGATCGCGTTGGCCGGGGTCAGCTTGCGGCCGTCCCGGGGCGCCACCTCGCCCCAGAAGGCCTGGTGGTAGTTGGACTGCGAGAGGACTTTTTCGCCGTTCGACTCCATGTCGACCGTGCCGTAGCAATTGCAGAAGTAGCTGCGGTTGCCCTGGTCCGCGAAGACTTCGGCATACACACCCGTGCCGCGTATGCCGGCCGTCAGCGTGGGCAGGACGATGGAGCGGCTGCTGCCCTTGCCCCAGACGCTGACCACGGCGCCCGTGATCATGCGCAGCAGGCTCACCGTGTTGAGCGAATTGCCGCGCTCCACCGTGATCATCGAGTTCTCGCGCACCTGAAAGGCCGAGTTGCCGATGACGAACATCAGGTTGGAACCCGGCCCGGTCTGGATCTGGTCGCCGGTCATGATGGTCTGGCCGTTTTGCAAACGGCTGCCGTTGAGCAGCGCATCACCCCGGAGTTCGACAATATTGCTGCGCTGCTGGGCCATGGCGGCGGGCAGGCCGCCCATGGCGACCCAGGCCGCGGCGGCCTTGAGCGTGTCGCGTCTCTGGAACCACAAAATCTCTTTTTCGCTACGGCCTTGCAACTGGTGCTGGGTCATTGAAGAATCTCCGGTGGGGTCGTCAGGGGTTGTTGTCGTTGATGTTGTCGGCGTCCTCAACGCTTCCCGTCGAATCGTCGGGCGGCGTGGCTACGAAGCTATCACGAAACGTGAAGTAAATCGAGGTGGAAAACATGGCTGCCATGAGGAGTGCCAGCGGCATCATGGCCGCGGCCATCAGGGTGGCGCTGCCCGTCAGGCCGGTGATCAGGCTCAGCGCGATGCCCATGCCGAGGAATACGCCGAACCAGCCCAGGCCGTACATGAAAAAGGCGCCGGCATTGCGTATGCAGGCGACAAAGCTGAAAAACAGGCTCTTGACCGGCGAAATGCCGTGCCAGTGGACCAGTGCCGGCGCATGCCAGAACAGCAGTGATATCGGCAGGTACAGCAGCATGGTGACCAGCATGGTCAGCTGGAACTGCGGCGCCAGCATGGCTTCGCGCCCGGCTTCGGCTGTCGCGGCCGTTGCGGCGGGTGCGGGCGGCGCATCTACCAGGAAAGGAACGACCATTACGATCAGCAGGCAGGCCGCGGCATACAGGGCCCCGAGCACCAGCATGGCCCGCATGCGCTGGCGGCCCGCGCGGAAGGCGCTGACCAGCACCGTGGGCATGGGAAATTTACCCTTGAGGGCTTCCTGCGTGGCGGCCATCAGGCCCAGCGTTGCGGCCGGCACGATCATGAACGCGAGGATCAGCCCCAGCCCCGGCAGGAGCGACAGCAGCGTTCCCACAGCCATATAAAGGAAGAACAGGCCCGACATAGCCAGCGGCTGCTGCAGAAAGGTCTTGACGCCCAGCTTGACCCAGGTGATGCCGGTGCTCGCGGGAACGATGTTGAGTTTCATGGTCTTAGGGACTTGGGAAAAAGGTGGCCGGGTCGAAACCAGGCGGGAATCGCAGGGGCAGTGTGCCTGAAACCGATTGGCGCCGTGGCCGGGCCGTGAATCCGGCCTCGCTGGGCTGAGTGTCTAACTAAAGAACGTAAGGACGCTCAAGCCGCTCGCGCAGCACACGCTCGAAGTGGCTGGGGTCGTGCGCCTTGAGCACGGCGGCTTCGCGCGGCAGGTGCAGATCCCACAGCCGGGACAGCCAGAAGCGCAGGGCACCGGCACGCTGCATGGCCGGCAGCAGCTGGCGCTCCTGCGCGGTCAGCGGGCGCACCGCCTGGTAGGCCGCCAGGAAGGCCGCGGAGCGCTCCTCATCCTTGGCGCCCGTGGCCAGGTCTATGCACCAGTCGTTGAGGCAGACTGCAATGTCGAACAAAAAGGTGTCGCAGCCGGCGAAATAAAAATCAAAAAAGCCCGTGAGCTTGCCGTCCTCGAACATCACGTTGTCGCGGAACAGGTCGGCATGCACGACGCCGCTGGGCAGGCTGCGGCAGGCGGAGGAGGCCGCCACGTGGTTCTGGTAGGCCAGCTCGCCCAGGATGAGGTTGCTTTGCTCGGGCGTCAGGTGGGGCAGCACCACCGGCACGGTCTCGTTCCACCACGCCAGGCCGCGCAGGTTGGGCTGGCGGCGGGGGTAGTCCAGGCCCGCCAGGTGCATGCGCGCGAGCGCTTCGCCCACGCCGGTGCAATGGGCCGCGGTGGGCGCGAGTTCGCTGTGGCCGCGCAGCTTGCTGACCACCGAGGCCGGCTTGCCCTTGAGTTCATGGAGGATGTTGCCCTTGACATCGCCGGCCGGGTCGGGCACCGGGATGCCGTGCGCCGCCAGGTGCTGCATCAGGTGCAGGTAAAACGGCAGCTGTTCAAAGCTCAGGCGCTCGAACAGGGTCAGCACATACTGGCCCTGGTCGGTGTCCACAAAGTAGTTGGTGTTTTCGATGCCGCCTGCGGCACCCTTGATGTTTTGCAGCTGCCCCAGATTCAGGGCGTTCAAGAACGCTGCAGCCTCGTCAAACGAGACTTCGGTGTATACGGCCATGCCTGAAACTGAACCCTGGAATTCTTGGTATGTGTGTGTCGGGAGGTGGCGGAACTCAGAACTTCAGCACGTTCCACACGCGCGTGCCGTTGGTGTCGTTGTTGCCGGAGGACGGTGCAGCTCCACGGGCGCCTTCGGCCGGCTTGACTTCATAGGCCGCGCCGCCGGTCTTGGGCTGCACGATGATCTGCTGGGTTTCACCGCCCACGCGCAGCTCGTCGATGCGGGTGCCGGCATCTTCGGTGCGAATGCGCTTGATGGCCTGGTCGGGGCGCCCCTTTGGAGCCGGCGCCGCTTCCGCCTTGGCGGGCGGTGCCGCGTCCTGGGCGGGTGCCTGGGCCATGGCCGCAGCCAGCGGCAGCGCTGCGGTTGCAGCGATAAAGAGGCGAAGAGCGTGGTTCATGCCTGCATTGTAGGCCTGCGGCGCCTGGGCGACAAAGCCCCGTGCTGTCGTAATAAAGAGGCTGGCCATGTAGGCGAAAACCCCCTGGAAAGACGGGTTCAGGGCGCTTGTGGCGCGTCAAGCGGGGCCGGGCCGATTTCCCCGACAATCAGGCCCCATGAGTACCGACAAAAAAACGCTGCTGCTGGTGGACGGCTCCAGCTACCTGTACCGCGCCTTCCATGCCATGCCCGACCTGCGCGCCAACCCGGGCGACCCGGCCAGTCCAGCCACGGGCGCCATACGCGGCATGGTCAACATGATGCAAAAGCTGCGCAAGGATGTGCGTGCCGACTTCGCGGCCTGCGTGTTTGACGCCAAAGGACCTACCTTCCGTGATGCGCTGTATCCCGAATACAAGGCCCAGCGCTCGCCCATGCCCGACGCCTTGCGCAGCCAGGTCGAGCCCATCCATGAGGTGGTGCGCCTGCTGGGCTGGAAAGTGCTGGACGTCCCCGGCGTGGAGGCCGACGACGTGATCGGCACGCTGGCCTGCCTGGCGTCCAGCCAGGGCATTGAAGTCATCATCTCCAGCGGCGACAAGGACCTGAGCCAGCTGGTCGATGAAAACATCACCGTCATCGACACCATGAACGACCGCCGGCGCGACATGGCCGGGGTCGAAGCCGAATTCGGCGTGCCGCCGCGGCTGATGCTTGACTACCAGGCCCTGGTGGGCGACGCGGTCGACAACGTGCCGGGCGTACCCAAGGTCGGCCCCAAGACGGCGGTCAAATGGCTGCTTGAATACGGCTCACTTGACGCACTGGTGGCGCGCGCCGGCGAGATCAAGGGTGTGGTCGGCGAGAACCTGCGCCAGTCGCTCGATTGGCTGCCCAAGGGCCGCGAACTGCTGACCATCAAGAAAGATTGCGATCTGCACGCGTACATCGCCGGCCTGCCGGCCCTGGACGAGATCGCCATGGGCGCGCAGCAGACCGAAGCCTTGAAGGCGTTCTACGAAAAATACGGCTTCAAGGGTCTGGTCAAGCAGATCGAGATTGAAAGCACGCCGCCCGAGCTGATCGGCGGGCCCGAGGGCCGGCACCAACCCCCGCCGGCAGGCGGTTCTGGCGGCCGTTCGGATTCGCCCGGCCTCTTTGACGAAGCCCCCCTGACCGACACGCCGCCTGCGCAGCGCACCAGCAACCTCAGTTACGACACGGTGCTGACCTGGGAGGCGTTTGACCGCTGGTTGGCCAAGATTGAAGCGGCCGAACTCGTCGCGCTGGACACCGAAACCACCTCGCTGGACGAGATGCAGGCGGATATCGTCGGCCTGAGCTTTAGCGTCAAGCCCGGCGAGGCGGCCTACATCCCGCTCACGCACGACTACCCCGACGCCCCCGCGCAGCTGCCGCGCGACGAGGTGCTGGCGCGCCTCAAGCCCTGGCTGGAAAACCCGGCCAGACCCAAGCTGGGCCAGCACGTCAAATACGACCGCCACGTCTTCGCCAACCACGGCATTGAAGTGCAGGGCTATGCGCACGACACCATGCTGCAAAGCTATGTGCTGGAGGTGCACAAGCCGCACGGCCTGGCCAGCCTGGCCGAACGCCATGTGGGCCGCAGCGGCATCAACTACGAAGACCTGTGCGGCAAAGGCGCGCACCAGATCAAGTTCAGCCAGGTCGACATCGCCAGGGCCGCCGAATATTCCTGCGAAGACTCCGACCAGACGCTGGACGTGCACCTCGTGCTGTGGCCGCAACTGCAGGCCGACGACAAGCTGCGCTTTATTTATGAGCTGGAGATGCAGAGCAGCGAAACGCTCTACCGCATCGAGCGCAACGGCGTGCTGATCGATGCGCCCACGCTCGCGGCGCAAAGCCACGAACTGGGCCAGCGCATCATCCAGCTCGAAACCGAGGCTTACGAGATCGCCGGCCAGCCCTTCAACCTGGGCAGCCCCAAGCAGCTCGGCGAGATCTTTTTCGACAAGCTCGGCATGCCGGTCATCAAGAAGACCCCCAGCGGCGCGCGCAGCACTGACGAAGAAGTGCTTGAAAAGCTGGCCGAAGACTATCCGCTGCCCGCCAAGCTGCTTGAGCACCGCTCACTCAGCAAGCTCAAGGGCACTTACACCGACAAGCTCGCCCAGCTGGCGCTGCCCCGCACCGGCCGTGTCCATACCCACTACGCGCAGGCCGTCGCGGTCACCGGGCGGCTCTCGAGCAACGACCCCAACCTGCAGAACATTCCCATTCGCACGGTGGAAGGCCGGCGCGTGCGCGAGGCCTTTGTGGCGCCTGCGGGCAGCGTCATCGCCAGCGCCGACTATTCGCAGATCGAATTGCGCATCATGGCCCACATCAGCGGCGATGAAGCGCTGCTGCGTGCCTTCACCGAAGGCCTGGATGTGCACCGGGCCACCGCCGCCGAAGTCTTCGGCGTGGCACTGGACCAGGTCAGCAGCGAACAGCGCCGTTATGCCAAGGTCATCAACTTCGGCCTGATCTACGGCATGAGCAGCTTCGGGCTGGCGCGCAACCTCGGGATTGAAACCAAGGCCGCGGCCGCCTATATCGACAAATACTTCCAGCGCTACCCCGGCGTCAAAAACTACATGGACCAGACCGTGGTCTTCGCACAGGAAAAACGCTATGTTGAAACTGTCTTCGGCCGGCGCCTTTACCTGCCGGAGATCAACGGCGGCAACGGGCCGCGCAAAAAGGCGGCCGAGCGCCAGGCCATCAACGCGCCCATGCAGGGCACGGCGGCCGACCTGATCAAGCTCAGCATGAACAAGGTGCAGCAGGTGCTCGACGAAGAAAAGCGTGCCACCAAGATGATCATGCAGGTGCACGATGAACTGGTGTTTGAGGTGCCCGAGGCCGAAGTCGATTGGGTCCGCAGCGAGATCCCGCGCCTGATGGCCGGCGTGGCGGACTTGAAGGTGCCCCTGCTTGCGGAGATCGGCGTCGGGCCGAACTGGGATAAGGCGCATTAAACCCCCTCCCGCTCCTGTGCCGAGAGCCCTCGTGAGAAGAACCCGGAAAATCCTCGCCGCCGGTGCCGTTCTGGTTCTGCTCGCGGCCGGTGCCGCAGGCTATGCCTGGTACCGCCTGACCCAGCCCTTTGTGTCCGCCGGTGAAATAGCGGCTCCGGCGGCGCAAACCGCGTCCGCTGCCAGGCTGCAGCAAGTGGTCCGCAAACTGTCCACCGATTTTGCGGATCGCACTTTTGACAACAAGAGCCGGCTGGAAGGCGCGGCTGTCTACCTGGAGTCGCAGCTTGCCGCGCTGGGCCTCAAGGTCGAGAGCCAGCGCTTCAACGCCGAGGGCCGGCCCTACCGCAACCTGGTCGTGAAGCTGGGCCCTGACACACCCGAAGTGATGGTGGTAGGCGCTCACTACGACGTGGCCGGTGAGCAGCCGGGCGCGGACGACAACGCGAGCGGTGTGGCGGGGCTGCTTGAGTTGGCACGACTGCTCAAGAGCCAGTCGTTCCGCCAGCGGGTGGAACTGGTGGTCTACGCGAATGAAGAACCTCCCTTTTTCCGCACTCCCTATATGGGCAGCGCCGTTCACGCCCGGTCTCTCGCCGAATCCGGAAAGCGTGCGTCCCTCATGTTGTCGCTTGAGTGCATTGGCTACTTCAGTGACGAGCCGGGAAGCCAGGACCATCCCGTGCGGCTTCTGAATGCCATCTACCCCACCACCGGAAATTTCATCTCACTGGTGGGCTTCTACCAGGACGGTGACGTCGCGCGCCAGGTGAAGGCCGCGATGAAGTCGGCCTCCGACCTGCCGGTGTACTCCATCAATGCGCCGGGTTTTGTGGTGGGTGTAGATTTTTCGGACCACCTCAATTACTGGAATGAAGGTTTTGTGGGAATGATGGTCACCGACACGGCTTTTTACAGGAACAAGGCCTATCACACGCCGGGGGACACCGCGGACAGGCTGGATTACCGGCGCATGGCAAAAGTCGTCGAAGGCGCGCGCGCGGTGGTCATGCAGCACGCGGGGCACGCGGCGGCGCGATAGTTTTCACGGGCCCCAGCACCCTTATCGCCGTCCATTCCGGCGCAGCCGCATCCAGCCGGCTTGCAAGCACGGGCAAATGATTGGCAGGGACGGCGGGATAGAGGTGATGCTCCACGTGATAGAGCAAGTTCACGGTCAATCGGTTGACCCACGCACGCCGTTCGGTACGGGCAAACACGCCTTGCGCATCGCAGCCGTGGTGCACGCTCCACACCGCAAAAAATCCGACCAAGGCGTTGGAACCCATCATGGCCACCACGTGATAGCGCAGCCAGGCTTGCTCGGTCGCGATGGCCGCCAGCCAGACCGCGGCAATCAGCAGCAGTTCCGCCCACACCCAGCGCCGCGTGCGCACGCTGCCGTCGCGGATCGCCTGCGCGTGGGTGCGAAGGCTGAACAAGGGCCCCAGCAGCAGGGCGCGCCAGGCAGGCTGCCGTGCCCAGCCGCCTTCCTCGTCGCCTTCGCCCAGCGGGTCGCGATGATGCGCCAGATGGGTGTGGCGTATGGCGTGGGTTGAGCACAGCATGCCCAAGGTCAGCAGCACCAGCACGGCGTCCAGCCAGCGGCGGGGCACACCTATGCTGGCGTGATAGCTGTCATGGGCCTGGCGCAGCGCGGTGAGGAAAAAAGCCGCCGACAGCGGCATCGCCAGCCAGTACAGGTCTTGCTGCGCGGCCCATAGCGACCCAGCCAGCCAGGGCGCGGAGAGGCCCAGGTTCAGCGCGACCTGGTGGGGGCGCAATGCCACAAGGTCATCCCAGCGGATTTGAGTGAGCCAGGGCCTGCCGGTGGCGGCGGCGCGGTTTCTTTCGATCTCCAAAGACATGGCTTGGCCCTCCCGTGGATTCTGTGCAGCTTGTTTTTGTGCGCCGCCGCCCTCAGGGCGCGCCGTCGGCAGTGGCAGGCGGCGTGATCGGCTCGGCGGTATGGGCGTTCTGGACGTGGGCAGCCAGTTCCTTCGCCGCAATCCATTGCCGCACCTGCGTCCAGACATTACGAGAGATGATGGCGACCGTGGCAAACACACCCGCCATCACCAGCCATAGCGAGCGTCGCATCGCGTCGATGGCGGTGCTGCGGTCGCTGAATTCGCCGAAGCTCAGCATCAGCAGCAAGGTGCCCGATACCGCCAGCAGGTAAGCGCAGCGTATCCAGAACTCAGCGCCCCCGTCGGCATCGCACAGCATGTGCAGCACCTTGTACAGGATGGGCTTGAGGTAGCTGATCGCAACAACGGGTCCCACCACCGCGATCAGCAGCGAGACAGAAAACAGGGTGGTGTCGACATAGGCTTCCATGGCGGTATTTCCTTTCGGGGGTTAACGTGGGCAACTGACGGAATCGCAGTGGGCGGCGGCCGAGCGTTCGGCGGCGCGCCGCACGGCGCCTTCGAACATCAGGCGCACCAAGCCGCGCGGAATGCGGTGGCGATTGCGCGCCAGCACCGGATAGCCCCATTCGGCCAGCGGGCGCAGCAGCGGCCAGCGCATGGCGGCGCTGACCCAGCCCAGGCCGACGGCCTCGTAGGCCAGGCGGAATACCTCCACGCCCTTGAGCACGCGGCCGTCTGCCCGGCGGGCGTGGATCAGCTCCAGCAAGTCCTGCATGCTTGTGCCCGCAGGCAGGTCTGAAAAATCCGGTGCCGAGACATCGGCAAAGCGCAGGTGTCCTTCGGTGTTGCGCAGCATCAGGTTGCTCATCTCGGCATTGCAAAGCGGGCAGGCCGATTCGTAATACAGGGTCAGCGGGTAGACGGCCGGGTCCACGCCGGCTTTGAAGCTGTCGTAGCGGGCATTGCCCGAAGGATGGATGGAATGGATGGCAGACATTTTTCTCTCCTTTGGAAATTTCAGTACAAACAGAAATTAGTAATCAAAAAAAAGCCACTATGGCTTTTCAAAAAGTAGGCGGCAGCAACTCCGAGGGATCCAGGGGTTTGGCGTCGCTGTCGCCGCGCACGAACTTCTGCACGCTGGCGCCCATGCGCAGCACTTTTTCAAGCGTGGTGGGTGACAGGCGCAGCATCTCGTCGGCCCACGAACCCAGCGATTCCATCAGCCTCAGGGTTTCACGCACGCGGTCCTGCGCGTCGGCAGGCTCGGCTTCAAACCCAGGCTCTTTGACGAGTTCGCGCAGCATGCGGACCGTGGGGTCGTATTCGCGCTCCTTGCGCTCGCGCACCACGGTGCGGAAGAGTTCCCAGACGTCCAGCGAGGTTTCGTAATAGTCGCGCCGGTCGCCCAGCATGTGGGTGGCGCGTATCAGGTTCCAGTTCAGCAACTCCTTGAGGCTGGTGCTGACGTTGGAGCGCGCCACGGCCAGCGTGTCGGCGATGTCCTCGGCATGCAGGGGGCGGCCGTGGAAGAAGAGCAGGGCGTGGATTTGCGAGACGGTGCGGTTCACGCCCCAGGCGGTGCCCATTTCTCCCCAATGGACGACGAATTTGCGGGCGACGGGGCTGAGTTCCATGGTTGCGACTATATATTGTCTGAAATTTCTGTCAATACAGAAATTAAAGATTAATCATGGAAGCAACAAACCAACGCAAGCCAGGGCCGGCCACCCGAGAATACGGCCCATGACAGAGATCAAGACCTACGGGATGTCCGAGCGGGCCGACCACCTGGACTTCGACATCCGGTCCCAGCTGGTGCGGCCGCCGCTGGTGCGCCCGCACCGGCATGAGTATTTCCAGATCCAGATCAGCTTGCAGGGCGACACCGAGCAGAACGTGGCCGGCACGGTGCGGCCTTTCCGCCGCGGCTACCTGAGTTTCATCCTGCCCTACCGCGTGCATGTGATCCCGCACCCCGAGGGTTCACGCTACGTCATCATCAATATGTCGCAGCAGTTCCTGCGGCCCGGCCTGGATGTGGACCCGCTGGACCTGGAGGACGTGCCCCTGAGCCGAGCGCCGGAACTGGCGCCCTTTCTCTTCCAGGAATACGCCGATTTTTATTTCCCGGAGGATGAGTTCGCCGAAATCGAGGCGCTGCTCGAAAAGCTCGCGTTTGAAAATGCGCACCGCCGCTTCGGCTCCATCGAGATGATCCGCGGCCTGATGCTGCAATTGATAGGCCTGGTCTGCCGCAAGTACGAAGCCGACCTGCTGCGCTTTTCGGCCAGCCAGGCCCAGCAGGGCAGCCGGCGCGCCAGCCTGCAGCGCGCCGTGCGCTACATCCGCGAGCACCTGGCCGGCGAGGTGACGCTGGCCGATGCGGCGGCCGCCGCTTTCCTCTCACCCAATTACCTCGCCCACCTGCTCAAAAAGGAAACCGGCAAGACCTTCACCGACCTGGTGACCGAGCGGCGCCTCGAATATGCCCAGGAGCAGCTGGCGCACAGCAGCCAGCGCATCGCCAGCATCGCCCACGCCTCGGGCTTTGCCGACGAGGCCTATTTCGCGCGGCGCTTCCGTCAGCGCTTTGGCCTGACGCCCAAGGCTTACCGCGACAGCGTGCGCGCGAGGATCTCCGGCGCCTGAGCCGCGTTTGCCGCGCCGCAAGGGCGCAGCATTGAATCGTCCGGTAAATGCGTAATTGCGTCCGCCTGCGGGAAGCATGGGCGTCCTAAGCTCGATAGTTGGAGAAAAAACACACTGACAACAAGCTCCGGCTCTGACAACAAGCTCCGGCTTTATCAATCCCAAGACTCAGGAGACACACATGACACAACCCGATATGAGCAAACGCGGAATTCTGCAAACAGGCGCCCTGATGGCCACGGGCGCGGTCGTCGGCTGCGCCACACCCGGCTCGGCGGCCAATGCGCCGGCCACCCCCTTCGCGGTGGCCGGAACCTACATCCCCATCGCGGGCACGGCAGAGATGTTCCCGGTGCGCCGCATCTACTGCATAGGCCGCAACTACGCGGCCCATGCGATCGAGATGGGTTCCGACCCGAGCCGCGAGCCGCCCTTCTTTTTCCAAAAGCCGACCGATGCCATCCAGGTGGTGCCGCCCGGCACGGTCGCCGACCATCCCTATCCCACGCTGACCAAGAACTACCACTACGAAGTCGAACTGGTGGCCGCGCTTGCCAGGGGCGGGCGCAACATCCCGATCAACCAGGCGCTGGACTGTGTTTACGGCTACGCGCTGGGCCTGGACATGACGCGACGCGACCTGCAGCGCGGCATGGGCGACCAGAAAAAACCCTGGGAAATCGGCAAGAGCTTTGACCGCTCGGCCCCGATTGGCCCCATCCACAAGGTGGCCCAGACCGGCCACTACACCAAAGGCGCGATCTGGCTCAAGGTCAACGGGCAGGTCAAGCAGCAGGCCACACTCAACCACATGATCTGGTCGGTGGCCGAGCAGATATCCAAGCTGTCCGAGGCCTTTGAGCTCTTCCCCGGCGACATCATTTATTCGGGCACGCCCGAGAACGTCGGCCCCGTGGTCAAGGGCGACGTCATTGAATGCCATATCGACGGCCTGCCGGAGCTCAGCGTCAAGATTGTTTGAGCGGTGCGCGGGAAAGGGCAGGGTGAAGCAAGGGAAAACACCGTGTCATCGCCCCGCGATGGCAAGAACTTACAGGGACGCATAGACTCCGATAGCTTGCCCAAGAACCTGTTTACGATCTAAACGAGGCCGCGTTGGGGTGCAATCGGGATGAGTGGGCCGACCGGGCACGCCGCATGGGCTCATGCCCATGCAAGGGCCTGGGTGGCTCAATCGCCCGATTTCACCCCAACCCGGAGGGCAAGTGCCTTCTCGGGCGGTCTGCGGCGTTGCGGCGCTAGCCCATAGGTGAACTATGGGCGTCGCACCGCGCCTTGCATCCCATCCCGAGAAGGCGCTTGCGCGGCCCCGTTTAGATCGTAAACAGGTTCTACCAACAACTCTTTGTGAGGAAACCGCCATGCTTGAACACGACCAGAAAAAAGACTTCGACGCGCTGCTTCCCGGGCGCTCCACCGAAGCCGGCGCCAGCCGCCGCACCGCGCTCAAAACGGCCCTGGGGGTCGGTTATGCCGCCACCGCCATGCCCATCATGGCGCAGACCGCGATCAAGACCTCGTCGGAAGGCCTGAAGACCGGCGAGACCACCTATGAGGTCAACGGCTTCAAGGTGCCCGCATTCTTCGCGGCGCCGGCCGGCAAGACCAACCTGCCCGTGGTGCTGGTGATCCAGGAGATCTTCGGCGTGCACGAATACATCGCCGACACCGCGCGGCGCTTCGCCAAGGCCGGCTACCTGGCCATCGCCCCCGAGCTGTACGCGCGCCAGGGCGATCCCAGCACCTACAACGAAATAGCCAAGCTCATGGCCGAAGTCGTCTCCAAGGTGCCGGACGAACAGGTCATGGCCGACCTGGACGGCGCGGTGAAGTGGGCCGGCGCGAACGGCGGAAATACCAAAAAGGTCGGGATCACCGGTTTTTGCTGGGGCGGCCGCATCGTCTGGCTGTATGCCGAGCAAAGCAAAAACGTCAAAGCCGGCGTGGCTTGGTACGGCCGCCTGGTGGGCCAGCCATCGTCCCTCACGCCCAAGCACCCGCTGGACCTGGCCGCCAACCTCAAGGCGCCGGTGCTGGGCCTCTACGGCGGCCAGGACGGCGGCATCCCGCTGACCACCGTCAACCAGATGAAGGACGCCTTGGCCGAAGCCGGCGCCAAAGGCAACAAGGCCGCGGCCGCCTCCGAATTCGTGGTTTATCCGCAGGCTCCCCATGCCTTCCATGCCGATTACCGCCCCAGCTACCGCAAGGATGCTGCTGAAGACGGCTTCAAGCGTGCCCTCGAGTGGTTCAAGAGCCACGGCGTGGCCTAAGGGGATCCATAAATCCAATTTCCGGGCGCATGGCGGCGTTGCGCGGTGCTCGGAATCCTCATGCACCGCAAGTGCATTCCGGTTCCTGCGCTCCGGGCGCCTTGCCCTGCATCCCGGCAATTGAATTTCTGGACCCCTTAGAAGCCGCTGAGCCGCCGCCCCTGAAAAGGGCTGGCGGCTTTTTTTGTGCCACCCCCTTGACACGCTTGATAATATAAAAAGCGACCCCGGCCGCAGGCATTTTGATTGCCGCGCCCGGGGTTTTGTCGTCTGTGGTGTAACCTCCGCGGGTGTATCGGATTCTGGGCTCTGGCCCTTTAAATATAAGCGTATGCAGCTATGACTTTGCTAGCAATCTTGATAGGAACCCTGGCCGCCGGCATTGGCAGCGTGTGGCTGGCCGCTTTGTTGAGTTTTGGCGTGCTGGCCCGCTACACCCAGCACATGCTGAGCCTGGCCGCTGGCGCGTTGCTGGCCACGGCTTTCATGCACCTGTTGCCCGAGGCCTTTGAAAGCCAGGCCGGCGCGCAGGAGCTCTTCACCACCTTGCTGGTAGGGCTGGTGTTCTTTTTCCTGCTCGACAAGGCTGAGCTCTGGCACCACGGCCATGAGCACCATGGCGGCGAGCACCACGGCCCTGAGGTGGCCGCGCACGCGCAGCACGACCATAAGGAGCATGTGCATGCCGCGCACAGCCACCACGGGCACAGCCATGGACATGGGCACGAGCATGACGGCGGCAAGACAGGTGGCTGGGCCGTGCTGGCCGGCGACAGCGTGCATGCCTTCGGCGACGGCATCCTGATCGCCTCCGCCTTTGTGGCCGACCTCCGGCTGGGCCTGGTCGCCGCGCTGGCGGTGCTGGTGCATGAGGTGCCCCACCACATGGGCGACCTGGTCGTGCTGCGCCAGACCTCCAACAACCGGCGCGCGGCACTCGTCAAGGTGTCGCTGGCCGGCGCGGTGACGGCGTTGGGCGGCGTGGCTGGTTATGCGCTGGTCGACCAGCTGTACGACTACCTGCCGTTTTTCCTGATCATGGCTTCGAGCAGCTTTATCTATGTCGCGCTGGCCGACTTGATCCCGCAGCTGCAAAAGCGCGTGACGGCCCGCGAAACCATCGCGCAGATTGCCTGGCTCGGCATAGGCATAGGCATGGTCACGCTGATCAGCGGGATGGCGCACCATCATTGAGGCTGGTGGCGGCGCTGTCAGACGGCGCCTTACAGCGACAGGTGTCGGCGACCTATAGGCCGGCCCGGGCGGCGGCGGGAAGATGAGGCAAACGTCCTTCGAAGCCCTCCGTCCCACTTGTGCAAAGGCAGGCCCGCCATGAACTTCCATTCAGAACCCACCACGGTTTCCAGTGCCTTCCGTCCGTCGACTGCTTTCGGCACCGGTGAACCCCTCAGCCACGCACCCTCGCAAACGAAGCTGCGCATTGTTCGCCGCCCGCGTGCGGCTGCGTACATTGCCTTTTTAATCACCATTTTTGCCAGCATGGCGGCCGCCGCGGCATTGGTGACACACGACATGCCCTTGCTGGCGGGCTTGTGATGAACGTCATGAACAACAACAGCAGGCGCGGCCATTCACCTGACGGCGGTGTTCCGCTCGGCGCGGGCTCACCCGACGAGCCGGCGCACACCTTGCCGGCGGAGCCGACCCAGATCACCAAAGCTCAATCCGCGAAATCCGGCAAGGCCGAAGCGGCGCAGCCGCGTTCCCCCGCCCGCAAGCGGCCGGGCAATGAGGAGCCGGAACTCACCCTCGAGGACGACCTGCCTTCCGATGGGCGCGACAAAAAAGGTGAAGCCATGATTCGCGACTTGCCGCGCAAGGTCGGGAAAAACGAGGATTAACCATGGCCACCAGCCCTGACGTCCCGCCGCCGGAGCCGGTGCCGCCCTTGCAGACCCCGCCCGAACCCGGTGAAGTGCAGACCACGCCCATGCCCATGGAGTAGTCCAAAGGGTGGGTTCAGTCGGCACTCTCTTTCTGGCTTCTTGCGAGGTGGGTGCCAGCCGCGCGGTCATTTGAATTCAACACCACTGAAGCACGTCAAGCACCGAACCACCGGACGCACCGGAGCTATTGAATTTATCAACCACCTTCACCGAGAGCACAAACTCATGCACCCATTTGCCAATCCCCCCGGCCCCAGGCGCGGCCTTGGCTTTCTGGTCCTGGCCCTGACCTTGGCTTTGGGCGCCTGTGGCAAGCAGGGCAACAACGACGCTGGAAACACGCCTGGCAGCACGGGTTCGGGCGCGGCGCCTGCCGCTGCGACCGGGACTGAGCCTGCACGGACACCTTCGGCCGGCGACAGCCCGGCGGGAGGCAGCAGCGGTGTCAAGGGAGGCGCACCGGCACCGGACGCATCCGGCGCCCCTTCGACAAGCGGAACGACTGCGCCCGGTTCGGGCGGCCAGGGCGGGGCGGCAAATGCGCCGGCTTCGAGTGCTTCTGGTGCTTCCGGCACGACGACAAATGGCGGCTTGCCGGCCAGCCAGACCGGCACCATTGCTACGCCCGGTGGCAGCACCAACAGCACCCCGAACAGCAGCACTGGCAACGCCTCGCGCTAGGCTGCCGCGTCTTTCGCTGCCGTGCGGGCTTGCACGGCCCGGCCAGCTTCTGTAAGGTCAGGGGACTTTTCCTCAGGGGGAGATAGCTATGGCCGAAGTTCTCAAGGTTCGCTGCTGCATTGCCGGCGGCGGCCCGGCCGGCATGATGCTGGGCCTGCTGCTGGCGCGTGCCGGTGTTGATGTGCTGGTGCTCGAAAAGCACGCTGATTTCCTGCGCGACTTTCGCGGCGACACCGTGCACCCGTCCACCCTGCAGGTAATGCATGAGTTGGGGCTGCTCGATAAATTCCTGGCGCGGCCCCATGATGAAGTCAGCGAAATGCGCGCGATGGTCGGCGACACGGAGCTGGTGCTCGCCAACTTCAAGCGACTGCGCATACGCTGCCAGTTCATCGCGATGATGCCGCAATGGGAGTTCCTGGATTTCGTGCGCGATGAAGCCGAGCTTTACCCGAGCTTTCGCTTGCTGCAGAACGCGGAAGTCACGGGTGTGAGTGAAGAGGGCGGCAGCGTGACGGGTGTGCAGGTCACAACACCCGATGGGCCCTTGCAAGTGCGGGCGGACCTGGTCATAGGCGCGGACGGCCGGCGCTCGACGGTGCGCGCCGCCGCCGGGCTGGTGGTGCATGACGTGGGCGCGCCCATCGATGTGCTGTGGATGCGGCTGCCCAAGCTGCCGGGCGATCCGTCCACCTCGGGCGGGCGCATCAACACCGGCAGTTTCCTGGCCATGATTGACCGCGGCAGCTACTGGCAATGCGCCTTTGTCATTCCCAAAGGCGGTATTGAGGCCGTGCGTGCACGGGGGCTGGACGCCTTCAAGGCCGACATGGTGAAATCGGCGCCGCTGTTTGCCGGCCGCATGGATGCCCTGGCCAGTTGGGATGACGTCAAACTGCTGAGCGTGACGGTGGACCGGCTGGAACGCTGGTACAAGCCCGGCCTGCTATGCATAGGCGATGCGGCGCATGCCATGTCACCCGTGGGTGGCGTTGGCATCAACCTGGCGGTGCAGGATGCGGTCGCGGCGGCCAATGTGCTGGCACGGCCGCTGGCCGATGCGGTTATGGGTACGGCGGTCTTGACGCCTTTCCTGGCGCGGGTGGAAAAACGGCGCCTGCTGCCCACGCGGCTGACCCAGGCGGCGCAGGTGGCCGTGCAGAACCGTGTGCTCAGCCCGGTGCTGGCGTCGCGCGGCATTGATGCACCACCTATGGTGCCGCCCTGGCCCTTGCGGCTGATCGGGCGCTGGCCGATGCTGCAGGCGCTGCCGGCTTACGCGGTCGGGGTGGGGGTGCGGCCCGAGCACGTGCATTCGCCAGTGCGGCCTCCGCCCAAAATGTAGGCTTTTTCCTACATCGCGCGCAGGCATAACCTACAACCACCTCGCTGCGAGACTCTTAAAGTGAAGTTATCAGACCCTTTGGGCGCCCTCCCTCCATGGATAGCCCATATGGAGGGCCATTTCGGGAAGCCGGCTAATCGCTATTAGCCCGCAGCCAGGAGATTCTATGAAAAGCAGCGACACCCTACATGCCCACAGACCAGAGCCCAGTCCGTCCAAGGACAGGGTGGGGGACAGGCCGGACAATGGCTCCAGGAGCAGCCGCGGTGCAGGCCCGAACTCAGGTGCGCGATTGGACAATCCGCACAAGCGCATTCGCCTGACGGGCCACGCCCGAGCCTGCTGAAATGCGCCTGCGGTATCGCACTGCGCGCACCGCGACTCATCGAAAAATCCCTACATCCCTGTGGGAGCTCGTCTCATGGGGCATACCCGTAACGCACCGCTAAATTGATGTCTGGCTGTCGCTCAGCCAACTCCGCCGATCGACAGATTGATCTTTATATTCTTACCCCTCTTCAAAGAAGGAACAGACATGCACGCATCCAGATTCAAACCCGCCGCCGCAACAGCTCTTGCCTTGGCCGCCCTGCTGGCCTTGGGCGCCTGCGGAAAAAAAGTGGAAGACACCGGCGCCACAACTTCGCCCGGCTCCAGCTCTTCAAGTTCTTCCACGCCGTCGACGCCATCCACGCCATCGACACCTTCCACTGGATCCACGGGCTCATCGAGCTCCAGCAGCACGAGCGGCACAAGCCCTATGCCGACGCCGGAGTCGAGCGCGGCCGTTTCGAACTCCGGATCGGCTGCACCTGGTGTTCCGGCCAGCGGCGGCACCAAATAAGAAAGCAGCATTCGCTCTTCGCGAGCAAAACAAAACGCCACCAGGCATCTGCCGGTGGCGTTTTTTTGTGGAGGGACCGGAGCTGGGGGCCTGGATAAGAAAGCCTAGCCCTGCGCCACAGGCCGCTGCGGGTCGCTGCACCAGTCGCTCCAGCTGCCGGCGTAAAGGCCGGTCCTGCCCAGGCCGGCGACTTCCATCGCGACCAGGTTGGGCACGGCGCTGACGCCGCTGCCGCAGTGGTGCACCACGGTCGCCGGGTCACGCCCGGCCAGCAAGGTTTCAAACTCGGCCTTGAGCTGCGCGGCCGGCTTGAACTTGCCGTCGGGCCCTATGTTCTGGTTGAAGGGCCTGTTCAGCGCACCGGGGATGTGGCCGGCCACCGGGTCGAGCGGTTCCACCTCGCCCCTGAAGCGCGGTGTGGCGCGGGCATCGATCAATGTCTGCGCCGGCCGGCCCAGTTGCGCAGCCACGGTATCGGCCGAGACCAGCGTGGCCCTGGCCGGCGCCAGCAGGAAGCTGGCCTGGAAGTGCGCGGGCTCTTCGCCGCTGCTCACCTTGCCGCCCGCGGCCTGCCAGGCCTGCAGCCCGCCGTCGAGCATGGCGACGTTTTCATGGCCGGCCCATTTGAGCATCCACCAAAGGCGCCCGCAGTAGTTCGCGCCGTTACGGTCGTAAACGACGGCCTGCATGCTGTTGGCGAAACCGACGCTGGACAGCCAGGTGGCAAATTTCTCGCGGTTGGGTAGCGGGTGGCGCCCGCCGGACGCGGGCGCGTCGGCGCCGCTGGCGGTGATCACCCCGTGCGCACCCGGCACGCCGTGTTTGGCGCTCAGCGCGGTGTCCAGGTTGGCATACACGGCGCCCGGTATGTGCGCGTCCAGGTATTGCTCATGGCCGGCATGCGGCTTCATCAGGTCGAAGCTGCAATCGAAGATGCGCAGCGGCTTGGCCGAAGCAACCAAGGCTTGCAACTCGTCGGCGGAAATCAGGGTGGTGTAGCTCATGGGGACTCCTTAATGCTCTTCAGCGGGGGCGTTGGGTGCGGCGCGTGCCCGTAGCACGGTGGCGGCGATCGCGCTCACGATGATGAGCACCATGCCGGCCCAGCCGACCAGGGGAATATTGTCGCCAAACAGGATCAGGCTGTAGAGGGCCGCGAACACAATGCCCGAATATTGCAGGTTGGCCACCATCAAGGTGCCGCCGTGGTTTTCCGACATCGAGTAGGCCTTGGTCATGCTCAGCTGTCCCAGCGACGCCAGCAGGCCTATCGGGAGCAGCCACATCGCCTGGCGCCAGTTCCAGGGCGACAAGCCCATGAACAGCATGCCGAGCGCCCCGGCAATGACGGTGCCCACGGCAAAGTAGAACACGGTGCGTGTCTCGGGCTCGCCCATGCGCGCAATCGCCATGACCTGCATGTAGGCAAAGGCGGCGCCCAGGCCCGACATCAGGCCCACCAGCCCCGCAAAGGCCTGGTTCTGGTCTATGGCCGGGCGAAGCAGCATGACGACACCGGCAAAACTCGCGAGGATAGCCATGACCAAGGGGCCCTGGCTGAAGAATAACGCCCCCACGCTTGCCGCTTCGCGTGCTGCGCTGCCCCCCGAGGGGGCACTCGCGCCTTGGGGCGGCCCGGCGGCGCTCAAAGTCCCCAGGCTGACTGTGCCGCTCTCCGGTGCGACACCCTGTGAGGCATTTGCTTTCGGCGGCGTCCAGGCCATCAGCGCGCCGCCGACCAGGAAAGCCGCGATCCAGACGCTGCTCATGTAGTTGAGTGTCATGGCGGTGGCCAGCGGCAAGTGGGCGATGGCATAAAACCAGGCCGACAGCGACATCACGCCGATCACGCTGCGCCAGGCGTGCATGGCCGGGTAGCGCGTGCGCAGCGTGATGCCCTGGGCGCGCGCATAAGCCGCCATGAAAAGCACGCCGAGTACACCGCGGTAGAACACCAGCTCGGCGCTGTTGAAGTGTTCAGAGGCGTATTTGACGCAAACCCCCATGGTCGCGAACATGAACGAAGAAAAAATCATCCAGAGGGCTTGCATGGCGTGCGGGGGACCTAGAGGAAGGGGAGGGTGGAATGAAAAATGGCTGCGGTCCCGCCGATATGCGGAACTGCAGCCATCGTATAGGCGGGCACTGAGGCTTGCACGCAAGGAAGAAATTGTTAAATCATCTGCGTGGTTTTGCTGGCGCCCATCTCGCGGCGGTACCACTCGTGAAAGTGCTGCATGCCGTCTTCCATGGGGCTTTGGTAGGGTCCGAATTCGTTGTCGCCGCGTTGCAGCAGGGCCTTGCGGCCGGCGTCCATGCGCAGCGCGATTTCGTCGTCTTCCACGCAGGTCTCCATGTAGGCGGCCTGTTGCGCCTCCATGAACTCGCGCTCGAAAGCGCAGATTTCCTCGGGATAGAAAAATTCCACCACGTTGAGCGTCCTGTCCGGTCCCTGCGGATGCAGCGTGCTGACGACCAGCACGTGCGGGTACCACTCAATCATCACGTGCGGATAGTAGGTGAGCCAGATCGCGCCGTACTTCGGCGGCACGCCCTGGCGGTACTGCAGCACCACGTCGTGCCATTTTTTGTAGACGTCGGTGCCCGGCTTGCCTAGCTTGTCCGACACCCCCACCGTCTGTACCGAATAGTCGGCCTCCAACTGCCAGCGCAGGTCATCGGTGGTGACGAAGCTGCCCAGCCCGGGGTGGAAAGGGCCGACGTGGTAGTCCTCGAGGTAGACCTCGATAAAGGTCTTCCAGTTGTAGTTGCACTCGTGCAGGTGCACCTTGTCGAGCTGGTAGCCGGAAAAGTCGAGGTCGGCGTAGGTGGCCAGCTGCGCCATCTCGGCGGCCACGTCGCGGCCGTTGTCCTCGAACACCAGGCCGTTCCAGCTCGTCGTCTTGTAGCGGTTCAGGTTCAGGCACGGATCGATCTCGAAATGCGGTGCGCCTATGAGCTCGCCCGCGGTGTTGTAGGTCCAGCGGTGCAAGGGGCAGACGATGTTGCTGCCGGTGTTGCCGCGGCCCTGCAGCATGGTCGACTGGCGGTGCCGGCAGACGTTCGAAATCAGCTCGATGCCCGAGGCGTTGCGCACCAGGGCCCGGCCCTCGCCCTCGTGCGGCAGGGCGTAATAGTCGCCCAGGTTGGGCACGGCCAGCTCGTGGCCCAGGTAGCGCGGCCCGTGCGCGAACAGCTTTTGCTGCTCCCGCTGGTACAGGCCCGCGTCAAAGTAGCTGGAAACGGGGAGCTGGCTGGTGGCCTGCAGAAGGCGGAGGCTGAGATCAGACATGCGAATTTCGGGGTGAACTTGCCGCCGCGCGAAGCTTTGGAGGCAGTTGACAAACCAGGGAGCAGGCTGAGCGTCAGCCCACGGGTGAAAACAAGGCCGGGAATCCCGCAACGGGGACACCGCTGTTATCGAGAACTGTTATCAATTGTACCCGCGTGGGGGTGGTTTGGGGGGTATGGCGCCCCGTCGCCGGATAATAGAAATATTGCAGTTGCAACCCCGGGCGCCGGGCGCTGCAATCCATCCGCAACGGCCTAAAATCAGGCCTTCATCCAAAGAACCATGGCCAAAAGCGCTTCCTCCTCCACCTCTGCCGCAATTCCCGCCGCCGCGGCGCTGCCCGCCAGCTATGAGGCCGCCCTGCAGGAACTCGAGGAACTGGTGGACAGCCTGGAGTCCGGCCAGCTTCCGCTGGACCAGCTGCTGACGGGCTACCAGCGCGGTGCGCAGCTGCTGAAATTTTGCCGTGACAAGCTTGAGGCCGTGGAAACCCAGATCAAGGTGCTGGAAGGCACGGAACTCAAGCCCTGGGTGCAGGAGTAAGCGGCTAAAGCCGCTGCCAGGCATCCGGTGATCCAGACCCCACCAGACATAAAACCAGACATAACAGAGACCTCCGATTGAACGCTCCTGACAAACTGCCCCTGTTCACGCTGAGCGACTGGAGTGCAAGACAGCTTGCCGCCGTCGAGAGCGCCCTGTCCCGCTGGGTGGCCTGCCCCACTGATTCGCCCGCGCCCGCCGGCCTGGGCGACGCCATGCGCTATGCCGTGCTCGACGGCGGCAAGCGCCTGCGCCCGCTGCTGGTCATGGCCGCCTGCGAAGCTGTGGGCGGCAATGCCGAAGCCGCATTGCGCGCCGCCTGCGCGGTCGAGCTCATACACGCCTACTCGCTGGTGCATGACGACATGCCCTGCATGGATAACGACGTGCTGCGCCGGGGCAAGCCCACGGTGCACGTCAAGTTCGGCCAGGCCCAGGCGCTGCTGGCCGGCGACGCGCTGCAGGCCCTGGCCTTTGAATTCCTCACGCCCGAGGACGCCGGCATCGACACCGCCACGCAGGCGCGCCTGTGCCGCATGCTGGCCCAGGCGGCCGGCTTCCAGGGCATGGCCGGCGGCCAGGCCATAGACCTGGCCAGCGTGGGCATGCCCCTGAATTCGCAGCAGCTGCACGAAATGCACCGCCTGAAAACCGGCGCGCTGCTGGAAGCCAGCGTGATGATGGGCGCGGCCTGCGGCACCGCCACAGCAGCGGCCTGGCAATCCTTGCGCGACTACGGCGCGGCGGTCGGCCTGGCCTTCCAGGTGGTCGACGACATCCTCGACGTCACCGCCGACTCCGCCACGCTGGGCAAGACCGCCGGCAAGGATGCCGCCCAGGACAAGCCCACTTTTGTCTCGCTGATGGGGCTGGAGGCGTCAAAAGATTACGCGCAGCAGTTGCTGGCCAGGGCACTGGCCGGCCTTGACGCCAGCGGGCTGGCCCGCACTGAAGCCTTGCGTGCGCTGGCAGACATGCTGGTCAACCGCCATCACTAGGACATTGGCTGAACACGAACCCCACAGCACCGACCAACCAGGGAAGAGGAACCGGCCTCGCCATAACAACGACACCACGATGTACCCATTGCTCGAAACCATCCAAAGCCCCGCCGACCTGCGCCAGCTGCCGCGCAACGGCCTGAAGACCCTGGCCGACGAGCTGCGCGCCTTCGTGCTCGACAGCGTCTCCAAAACCGGCGGGCACCTCAGCTCCAACCTCGGCACCGTGGAACTCACGGTGGCTTTGCACTACGTCTTCAACACGCCTGAAGACCGCCTCGTGTGGGACGTGGGCCACCAGACCTACCCGCACAAAATCCTCACGGGCCGGCGCGAGCGCATGGGCAGCCTGCGCCAGTTCGGCGGGCTGTCCGGGTTCCCGCGCCGCGACGAAAGCGAGTACGACACCTTCGGCACCGCGCACTCGTCGACCTCCATCTCCGCCGCGCTGGGCATGGCGCTGGCCGCCCAGCAGAAAGGCGAAAACCGCCATTCTGTGGCCATCATCGGTGACGGCGCCATGAGCGCCGGCATGGCCTTCGAAGCCCTGAACAACGCGGGCGTGCATGACCACTGCAAGCTGCTGGTGGTGCTCAACGACAACGACATGAGCATCAGCCCGCCCGTGGGCGCGCTCAACCGCTACCTGGCCCAGCTCATGAGTGGGCGTTTCTACGCGTCGGCCAAGCATGTGGGCAAGCAGGTGCTGCGCGTGGCGCCGCCGCTGCTCGAGCTGGCCAAGCGCCTGGAAGCGCACGCCAAGGGCATGGTCGTGCCGGCCACGCTGTTTGAAAACTTCGGCTTCAACTACATCGGCCCCATCGACGGGCACGACCTCGAGTCGCTGGTGCCTACGCTGGAAAACATCAAGCACCTGATGGACAACAACGGCGGCCCGCAGTTCCTGCACGTGGTCACCAAAAAAGGCCAGGGCTACAAGCTGGCCGAGGCCGACCCCATCGCCTACCACGGCCCCGGCAAGTTCGACCCGGCCATGGGCCTGCAAAAATCCAGCGCGCCGGCCAAACAGACCTTCACCCAGGTCTTCGGCCATTGGTTGTGCGACATGGCCGAGCATGACAGCCGCCTGGTCGGCATCACGCCCGCCATGCGCGAAGGCTCGGGCATGGTCGAGTTCCACAAGCTCTTTCCCGATCGCTACCATGACGTCGGCATTGCAGAGCAGCATGCGGTGACCTTCGCCGCCGGCATGGCCTGCGAAGGCCTCAAGCCCGTGGTCGCGATCTATTCGACCTTTCTGCAGCGCGGCTATGACCAGCTGGTCCACGACGTGGCCCTGCAAAACCTGCCTGTGGTGTTCGCACTCGACCGCGCGGGCCTGGTCGGCGCCGACGGTGCCACGCATGCGGGCGCTTACGACATTCCCTACCTGCGCTGCATTCCCAACATGAGCGTGGCCTGCCCCGCCGACGAGCGCGAATGCCGCAAGCTGCTGTCGTCGGCCTTTGCGCAGAACCACCCTGTGGCCGTGCGTTACCCGCGCGGCGCGGGCGCCGGCATCGAGCCTGAAGCGGGGCTGGAGCCGCTACCCTTCGGCAAGGCGGAAGTCCGCCGAGAAGGCGCACACATCGCCATCCTGGCGTTCGGCACCTTGCTCTATCCGGCCCTGCAGGCCGCCGAAAAACTCGGCGCCACCGTGGTCAACATGCGTTGGGCCAAGCCGCTGGACACCGAACTGCTGTTCAAGATAGCCGGCACCCACGAAGCCATCGTCACCGTCGAAGAGGGTGCCATCATGGGCGGAGCGGGCAGCGCCGTCAGCGAAGCTCTGCAAGCGGCAGGCGTCAGCAAACCTGTGCTGCACCTGGGCCTCAAAGACGAATTCATCGAACACGGCGACCCCGCCAAACTGCTGGCACTGCAAGGCCTCGATGCCGCGGGCATCGAAGCGGCTGTCATCGCGCGCTTTGCCGCGTTGCTGGACTCCGGCAAACCCACTAAGCCCGCACTCAAATCCGTTGCCTGATTCACAGGACTCTGCGGTACCCCCTTTAACCCAGCAAGGGCCGCGGAACCGGCTTTGCCGGGCCGCAGGCGCAGCGCCCCCTCGGGGGGCAGCGAACCACACGAAGTGGGGAGCGTGGGGGCTTTAGATAAGCCGCGGAACCGGCTTTGCCGGGCCGCAGGCGCAGCGCCCCCTCGGGGGGGCAGCGCATTACATGTAGCCGAAGGCGAAGTGAAAAGCGTGGGGGCCACACCTTCAGCTTGCTGTCAGCTCTTCAAGGGTTTACCCACCCGGGCCACACACCCCTGATTTTTAGAATTCCCCAGGGCCTGCAGCGCGCAAGCAAAGCAGTCTGGCCGGCGCATGCGACCGGCCACGAATCGTTATTTTTCACACTTCGGAGCAACCTGATGGATCGTCGTTCACTCATCAAGCACGCGGGCGTTGCCGGCGTTCTGGCCGCAGGCGTCGCGCCTGCCGTTCATGCGCAGGCCGCCGTTCGCTGGCGCCTGGCCTCCAGCTTCCCCAAGTCGCTGGACACGATTTACGGCGGCGCGGAAAGTTTCGCCAAACACGTCAAGGCGATCTCGGGCGGCAAGTTCGAAATCTCGGTGCATGCGGCCGGCGAACTGATGCCCGCTTTCGGTGTGGTGGACGGCGTGCAACAGGGCTCCATCGAAGCGGCCCACACCGCACCGTACTACTTCTTCGGCAAGGATGAGACCTTCGCCATCGGCGGCGCGATTCCCTTCGGCCTGAACAGCCGCCAGATGAGCGCGTGGACATTTGAGGGCAACGGCCTGAAGCTGATGCGCGAGTTCTACGCCAAGTACAACATCATCAGCTTTCCCTGCGGCAACACCGGCGCGCAGATGGGCGGCTGGTTCCGCAAGGAAATCAAGTCGCTGGCCGACATGAAGGGCCTCAAATTCCGCGTTGGCGGCTTTGCCGGCAAGGTCATTGAGCGCCTGGGTGGCGTGCCGCAAAACATCCCCGGCGGCGAAATCTACCAGGCCCTGGAAAAAGGCACCATCGACGCCGCCGAATGGATAGGCCCCTACGACGACCAGAAGCTGGGCTTCAACAAGGTGGCGCCCAATTACTACTACCCCGGCTGGTGGGAAGGCGGCCTGCAGTTGGATCTCTATATCAACCAGAAAGCCTACGACGCGCTGTCGCCCGAATACAAGGCCATCGTGGAAGCCGCCAGCGCGGCCGCCCATGTCGACATGCAGGCCAAGTACGACACCAAGAACCCCACGGCCCTCAAGCAACTGGTGGGCGCCGGCGCCAAGCTGCGCCCCTTCCCCGCGGACGTCATGAACGCGGCCTTCAAGGAGTCCATGAAGCTTTACGAAGAGCTGTCCGCCAAGAACGAAAGCTGGCGCAAGGTCTATGCGGATTATTCGAAATTCCGCGGTGACCAGAACCTGTGGTTCCGGTTCACTGAAGCCACATTCGACCGCTTCATGCAAAGCCAGAAAATGTAAGCAACGCTCGCCCCGGGTCCTTTGCCCGGGTGCCAGCCCGCGCACGCCTGCATGCAGGGCCGTGCTGGAAAAGGCCGCCCCCTGGGCGGCTTTTTTTTGGGTATTTTTTGGTGAAATTTGTGGCGATCTACGGGTAAGAACGGGGTAACTTTTTGAAAAAGAGTGACAAAGTGTCCATGCTCCGCCGGCGCGTACCGGGCATTGCAACTATTGCAGTATCGAGCGCGTTGCGGACCCCCTACGGAAAGCTTCTATAACTTGAAGGAGAGAGTTTTATGGATCGTCGTTCACTGATCAAAAATGCCGGTATCGCCGGAGTGCTGGCTGCAGGCGTTGCACCCGCTGTTCATGCGCAGGCCGCCGTTCGCTGGCGCCTGGCATCGAGCTTTCCAAAATCGCTGGACACCATCTTTGGCGCCGCCGAGGTCTTCGCCAAGGCCGTGAAAAACATGTCGGGCGGCAAGTTTGAGATCTCGGTCCATGCGGCCGGCGAGTTGATGCCCGCTTTCGGCGTGGTCGACGGCGTGCAGCAAGGCTCCATCGAGGCGGCCCACACGGCGCCGTACTATTTCTTCGGCAAGGACGAATGCTTTGCACTGGGCTGCGCTATTCCCTTCGGCCTGAACAGCCGGCAGATGAGCGCCTGGATGTACGAAGGCAACGGCCTGAAGCTCATGCGCGAGTTCTATGCCAAATACAACATCGTGAACTTCCCCGGCGGCAATACCGGTGCCCAGATGGGCGGCTGGTACCGCAAGGAAATCAAGTCCGTGAAGGACATCAAGGGCCTGAAGATGCGCATCGGCGGTTTCGCCGGCAAGGTGCTCGAGCGCATCGGCGGCGTGCCCCAGAACATCCCCGGCGGTGAAATTTACCAGGCGCTGGAAAAAGGCACCATCGATGCCGCCGAATGGGTGGGCCCGTACGACGACCAGAAGCTGGGCTTCAACAAGGTCGCACCGTTTTACTACTACCCCGGCTGGTGGGAAGGCGGCCCCGAGCTCGACTTCTTCATCAACAACAAGGCTTTCGAGGCGCTCACGCCCGAGAACAAGGCCATCGTGGAAGCCGCCGCGGCCCAGGCCCACGGCGAGATGCAGGCCAAGTACGACGCGAAGAACCCGGCGGCCCTCAAGCAGCTGGTGGGTGCGGGCACCAAACTGAAGGCCTTCCCCGCCGACGTGATGAACGCCGCGTTCAAGGAGGCCATGGGCCTGTACGAAGAACTCAACGCCAAGAACGAAAACTGGAAGAAGATCTACGCCGACTATTCCAAATTCCGTGCCGAGCAGAACCTGTGGTTCCGCTTCACCGAAGCCACTTTCGACCGCTTCATGCAGGCCCAGAAGCTCTGATTTCGCCGGGGCCTTTGGCCCTGTCAGGAATCTGCAAGCCGCCTCCCAGAGGCGGCTTTTTTATTCTTGAAACACTGCGTGTAAAACGGTGTGATCCCGAGGTAAATGCTGCCAAAATCCGGGGCTGACCTTTGCTCGAGGACGCGGCCTTGACGGACCGCCCCGGCTCAAGAGGTCCGGCGGGCCCGCTTCAGGCCCCGCACGTTTCACAACCCTTAGGAGATAGCATTTTGGATCGTCGCTCCCTTATCAAAAACGCCGGTATTGCCGGCGTTCTCGCTGCCGGCATCGCCCCCGCGGTTCATGCGCAAGCCGCCATCCGCTGGCGCCTGGCTTCCAGCTTCCCCAAGCCGCTGGACACGATTTACGGCGCCGCCGAAGTGTTCGCCAAGAAGGTCGGTGAAATGACCGGCGGCAAGTTCCAGATCAGCGTACACGCGGCCGGTGAACTGATGCCGGCCTTCGGCGTGGTCGACGGTGTCGGCCAGGGTTCCGTGGAAATGTGCCACACCGTGCCTTACTACTACTTCGGCAAGAACGAGGCTTTCGCCATCGGCGCGGCCATTCCCTTCGGCATGAACTCGCGCCAGATGTCGGCATGGATGTACGAGGGCAACGGCCGCAAGCTCATGAACGAGTTCTACGCCAAGTACAACCTCGTGAGCTTTGCCGGCGGCAACACCGGTACGCAGATGGGCGGCTGGTTCCGCAAGGAAATCAAGACAGTGGCCGACCTGAAGGGCCTGAAGTTCCGCATCGGCGGCTTTGCCGGCAAGGTGGTTGAGCGCCTCGGCGTTGTGCCGCAAAACCTGCCTGGCGGCGAAATCTACCAGGCGCTCGAAAAGGGCACGCTGGACGCCGCCGAGTGGGTGGGCCCTTATGACGACCAGAAGCTGGGCTTCAACAAGGTTGCGCCGTTTTATTACTACCCCGGCTGGTGGGAAGGCGGCCCCGAGGTGGACTTCTTCATCAACAACAAGGCATTCGACGCCCTGCCCGCGGAATACAAGGCGATTGTCGAAACCGCCGCCTCGCACGCGCACATCGACATGCAGGCCAAGTATGACGCCCGCAACCCGACCGCGCTGAAGCAGCTGGTGGGCGCCAAGACCAAGATCCTGCCTTTCCCCAAGCCCGTGCTCGACGCTTCGTTCAAGGCCGCGATGGACCTCTACGGCGAACTGGCCGAAAAGAACCCCGACTGGAAGAAGATCTACACCGACTACCGCGCGTTCCAGAAGGATCAGATCCTCTGGTTCCGCTTCGCCGAGTCGCGTTTCGACACCTATATGCAAGGTGTGACCCTGTAATCTCCGCAGTGCACAAAAAAGCCGCGACTTGTCGCGGCTTTTTTTTGCCTGCGCCAAAGCAGGGGGATCGCATGCCCGGTCTTTGGATTCCAGGCCAAGCAGGGGCCGCGGAACCGGCTTTGCGGGCCGCAGGCGCCGCCTCCTGCAAGGGGGAGGAGGCTACACGCAGTGAGCCTCAACGGGGGTGTGCTTACCTCTGACTACGGAAAGTCTTGAGTTCGCTCACCAGCCGTTCGAACTCCGCGACCATCTCAGGGGATGACGCATAGAACACCGCGAACTTGCCCATCAGCGTGCGCACATACAGGCGCGGCGCGATCAGCCATTCGAGGCCGCGCACGCGGATCAGCTTGCCGTAGGCCAGCTCGCGCAGCTCCATGTGCTTGTCCCAGACCCAGCTCTGGTGCAGGCCCTGCTCATCCAGGCGCGTGACGCTGCGCAGGATGTGCCACCAGGTGTAGGCCACCAGCAGCAGGCCCGCGATGAACCAGCCACCGGCGGCCGACGCGCCCGAGGCCCTGCCGGCCAGCCAGGCCTGCACAAAGGCCGCGGCCAGGCACACCACGATCAGGGTGGCCAGGATCTTGAAGGTGGCCGAAAACGCCTGCCCCGAGATGCTCCCGCCTTTCGGCATGAACTTGAAGGGCGGCGGGCCGAAATGGGTCGTGGGGGCGGGTGCGGGGGTGGGGTCCATGGCGGGCTTGCGGTTGGATGCGTGGCGATGTAAGGGAAGAGGGAAAGAGGGAAGAGGAAAGGGCAGGGTAGCAATAAAAACGCCCCTTGGGTAAGGGGCGTTTGCCGCGACCAGCACTGTGGCTGCTTATTTGGTCTTGAACAGTTCGTCGACCTTTTTCTGTTCCTCATCGGCGCTCGGTTCGGCCGGTGGCGCCAATGGGTCGGTGCCTGCCGCACCGCTGGCCGCGCCCGCCGGGGGTGTCGCGCTGTCATCCACCGGCACTTCGATCTTGACCTTGTCCAGGTCTATCACTTCGGGCTTGTCGAGGAAAACCGTCACCGTCTGCGGCACAAAAATCACGATCAGCACCAGGATCAGCTGCATCGCCACCCAGGGAATCGCGCCCATGTAAATGTCGCTGGACTTGATGGGCTTGGCAATGCGCCCTTCCTTGAACAGCGTGTCGGCGATGCCGCGCAGATAGAACAGCGCGAAGCCGAAGGGCGGGTGCATGAAACTGGTCTGCATGTTCACGCACAGCAGCACGCCGAACCAGATCAGGTCAATGCCCAGCTTGTCGGCGACCGGGCCCAGCATGGGCAGGATGATGAAGGCGATCTCGAAGAAGTCCAGGAAGAAAGCCAGGAAGAAGATGAACAGGTTCACGGCGATCAGGAAGCCGGTCTGGCCGCCGGGCAGGCCGCTGAGCATGTGCTCGACCCACTTGGCGCCGTCCACGCCCTGGAACACCATCGAGAAGACGCGCGCGCCTATCAGGATGAACACCACCATGGCGGTCAGGCGCATGGTGCCTATCATGGCTTCCCAGATCAGCGCGCGGGTCAGGCGCTTGTGCATGGCGGCCAGCACCAGCGCACCCACCACACCCATGGCACCGGCTTCGGTCGGCGTGGCGATGGCCTTGTCGATACCGGGCAGGCCGCCCATGGAGCCCAGCACCGCGAAAATCAGGATGGCCGAGGGAATGATGCCGCGCAGGCATTTGGCCCACAGCGCCCAGCCGTTCAGCGTACGGGCCGATTTGGGCACGCCGGGTACGTGGTCGGGCTTGAGCACGCCGAGCATGAAGGTGTAGCCCGCGAAGATCAGCACCTGCAGGATGGAGGGGCCCCAGGCGCCCTTGTACATGTCGCCCACGGAGCGGCCCAACTGGTCGGCCATCACGATCAGCACCAGCGACGGCGGCACCAGCTGCGTGATGGTGCCCGAGGCCGCCAGCACGCCGGTGGCATAGCGCATGTTGTAGCCGTAGCGGATCATCACGGGCAGCGAGATCAGCGCCATGGCGATCACCTGGCCGGCCACGGTACCGGTGATGGCGCCCAGGATGAAGCCGACGATGATGACCGAGTAGCCCAGGCCGCCCTTGGCCGGGCCGAAGAGCTGGCCCATGGAGTCCAGCATGTCCTCGGCCAGGCCGCACTTCTCAAGGATGGCGCCCATGAAGGTGAAGAAGGGGATCGCCAGCAGCAGCTCGTTCGACAGGATGCCGAACATATTGAGCGGCAGGTTGGACATGAAGCTGGCGGGGAACCAGCCCATCTCGATTGCCAGGAAGCCGGAAGCCAGCCCGAGGGCGGCCAGCGAGAAAGCAACGGGGAAGCCGATCAGCATGATCAGCACGAGGCCCGCGAACATGATCGGGGCGAAATTTTCCATCTGCATGGGGTAGTCCTGAAAGTGTTTTTATGGGATTGAGCGATGCAAACGGATCACTGGACCGGCTTCTCGTAGTGCGTGTCCATCTCGAACTTGCCCTGGAGGTAGCAGACACGCTTGATGATTTCCGAAATGCCCTGCAGGAACATCAGGCCGAAGCCCAGCGGGAGCAACAGCATCGCGGGCCAGCGGATCAGCCCGCCCGCATTGCCCGACATTTCGCCGGATCGGTACATGGTCATGAACAGCGGCCAGCTCAGGTAGGCCATCAGGCCCATCACCGGAAGCAGGAAGAAGAGCAGGCCGAAGATGTCCACATAGACGGGCCCGTTGCCCCTGAGCTTGCCGTAGATGATGTCGACCCGCACGTGTTCGTTGAGCTTGAGCACGACGGGCGCGCCCAGCATCACGGTGGCGGCGAACAGGTACCACTGGATTTCCAGCCAGGCGTTGGAGCTGATGTCCAGGCCGTAGCGTACAAAGGCGTTGCCGGAGGAAATCAGCGCGGCAAGCAGCACCGTCCAGGCGGCAATCTTGCCCAGCCGTGTGGTCAGCCAGTCATAGGCCAGTGCGAGTTTGAGGAGTGCGGACACGGGGGATGTCTCCGATCAGTTTTTTTGAATGAGAAAGTACCCACGTGGGCACGCCGAGGCATGAATGGTACGACGGATGCCCGGCCCCGCACTGAAGAAAGACTGACAAAAAATTTCCGGGTTTACCCTAGGGATATACGGCTTGTGGCAAGCGCAGCTTCCACTTTCCTTTCACATCCGTTCCGTTGGTCCTCTGCGAGCCTTTTTTTTGCCTCATTTTTCAGCAAGCGTTCAGCAACGTTCAACAAGCGGCCGGGCCTCAGCGGACTGCCAGGCCCTTGCCCGCCACAACGTCCCCCACCACGGCGGCATGCGCGAAACCCTGGGCCCTGAAAGTGTCCAGGACCTTGTCAACACTGCCGGCGCTGCAGGACACCAGCAGCCCGCCTGAGGTTTGCGGGTCGCTCAGCAAGGCTTTGTCCACTTCCGAAAAACCGTCCGGCAAGCGCACTTCGGCTCCGTAGCTGGCCCAGTTGCGCCCCGAGGCGCCCGTTATGCAGCCTTGCGCCGCGAGTTCGCGCGCGCCCGGGATCAGCGGGACGTTCTGCCAGTCTATGCGCACCTGCAGGCCGGCGCCGCGTGCCAGTTCCAGGCCGTGGCCGGCCAGGCCGAAGCCGGTGATGTCGGTCAGTGCGTGCACGCCTTCCATGGGGGCCAGCTCCATGCCGGGTTTGTTGAGCTGCGTGGTGAGCGCGACCATGCGGGCGTAGCCCTCGGCGTCCAGCTTCTCTTTTTTCAGCGCGGCCGAGAGTATGCCCACGCCCAGCGGCTTGCCCAGCACCAGCACGTCGCCGGCGCGTGCGCCGGAATTCTTCTTGACGCGTGACGGGTGCACCAGGCCCATCACCACCAAACCGTAGATCGGCTCCACCGAATCGATGGTGTGGCCGCCCGCGATCGGGATGCCCGCGTCGCGGCAAGCCTCCTGGCCGCCGCGCAGGATGGCGCCTATGGTTTCCAGCGGCAACACGTTGACGGGCATGCCCACCAACCCCAGCGCCATGATGGGCGTGCCGCCCATGGCGTAGACGTCGCTGATCGCGTTGGTCGCGGCGATGCGCCCGAAGTCGTAGGGGTCGTCCACGATGGGCATGAAGAAGTCGGTGGTGGCGATCAGTGCCTGCTCGTCGTTGAGCTGGTAGACGGCCGCGTCGTCCGCAGTCTCTATGCCCACCAGCAACTGCGGCGGAATATTCAGGCCCGGCAGGTTGCCCGAGTTCTTCAATATCTCGCTGAGCACGCCGGGCGCGATCTTGCAGCCGCAGCCGCCGCCGTGCGAGAGGCTGGTGAGCCGGGGCGCGGCCGCGGGCTTGGGAGGGGCTGACTGGGTCATCGGCTCAACTTTCAATCGATGGAGGCACGCAGGGCACATCACCCCTTTTGCATGCATGGCGCAAGCGCGTCAAGTTTATGACAACGCCTGGGCGCTAAGCCTGTCCAATTGTTTGCCGAGTGGCTTGGCAGCTGCCCTAGCTGGCGTCCTGGTCCTTGTCGGCCTTCAGTTCGCCCTTGGCGGCATCGTAGACAAACAAGCGCTTGGCCAGCGCGGGCTGGTAGTTGAGCATGTCGATCAGGAAGCTCAGGGCGCCCAGGTTGTTGCCCAACCGGTCGAAGGTGCCGTCCGAATGGGCCTTGTCGTCGGCGCCGGGTTTGAGCATGCGCTCGACCAGCTCGCGCATGTGCGTCACCGCGAGCGCCGCCTGGTCCAGGTCCAGCATGGACAGCACGCCCTGCATCTGCGCGAGCTGCCCTGGTACCACGGCCAGAAGCTTGGTGTCTTCGGGGGCGCGGAAGAACATGTCCAGCGATTTTTCCAGCGCGGCCAGGGAGCTTTGCAGTTCACCCACCACGCTTCCCATGGTTTGTTTGTCGTTGACACGCTGGTAGAGCTGCTCCATCCATGTCTCCAGCGGTTGCGCCTTCCCGCCGTCGCGTGCACTCTGCAGCCGTTCCGCCAGGCGCGCCGTGCGCGCCCACAGTTGGGGGTCGTTGGGGTCGAAGTCGTCGAACACGGCCTCCAGGAAGAGCACGGCGGTGGCGAATTCAAGAGCCAGTTCGGGGCGGGGCGCCTGGCCGGAGCTGACCGTGCTTTCGATCACGCGCCCCATGGCGCGTGCCAGCGTTTCGCTGGGCGGGTGCAGCTTGACCAATGAATCGGCCACCAGGCTGAACTGGTCGGTCAGCGTCTTGAACTTGCCCACATCGCCCGCGGTCGCCGCGGACCAGGTTTCCTTGGCCGAAGCGATGCGCTTGCGGGCCTGGGCAATCAGGGCCGGCGCGAAGCGGCCGAACTGGACCGATTCGTAATCCACCGGTTTGACGCGCTTCAGGCCGTAGGCCGAGCGCACCGCCGACAGCACCGGCGAGTCGCTGGCGCGCTGCACTTTGGCCTGGGAGCAAAGGAAAAGCAGGTCCTCCGCGAGCCTGGCCGAAGCGTCCGTGCCCTTGGCCAGCCACACGTATTGCAGAAGCACGCGCAGGGTCGCCCGCTTCACGTAAAGGTCCACGTTCAGCAGGCCCTGCGCCAGGGCTTCAAAAAAACCGGCGGCGATTTTCCAGAAGGTCTTCGATTCGACGGCGGTTTGTGTGCGCGCGAAACCCAGGCAGATATCGCTGAGGCTGCGCGCGGTTTCAGGGGCGCCGGTACGTATCAGCGTCAGCATCAGGCGGTCCAGCTGTTGCCTGGCCTCGTCGCCGTACTCCTGCGCCGGGACGGTGATGTTCAGCGTCGGCTCTATCCAGCGCCACTCAAAGATCCAGAGGTCCGCCGGGTGGACGCGGTCGGCGCCGACCAGGCCCTGAATGTCGCGGTACTGGGGGAACAGCGAGACGGCCGAGGCCGGCTTGCCCGCCAGCACCTCTTCCAGGTAGTGGACGATGGAGAAACCGGCGAGTTCGATCTTGCCCACGGCATCCTGTTTGCACAGTGCCGGTGACTGTATGAATTTCTGCACCGCCGTTTCCATGGCCCGGAGCACCAGCGCCGGGGCGCTCATGCCCACCATCTCCAGCGCACCCACGGCCTGGTGCAGCTGCTGGCGGGCGGTGCGCAGCTGGCCCGCATCCAGTGCGCCTATGTCCGAGTCGCGCCCTGCCTCGGACTCGCGAATGAAACGTTTGAGGGCCTTGGTGGAGGCTTCCAGTGATTTGCGCAGTTCCTCCAGCACCCAGGCCAGGGGCCCGAGATCCAGCAAAGTCAGGTCCAGTTCGGCGGGCGATGAATTCAGGTCATTTAACTGCATGTGGCGGTCGGCCGGTGAAGGGCCGGGGTTCTAGTTCGTGGGTCCGGAGGCAAACGCTGTGCCTCCTTTCGCCTCCTCCAATTGAAGGAGGGCTCGCCGCAGTCTATCCGCGTAGCAGCCGAAGCAAAAGAGGGAAATGCGAATGCGCCGCACGGTCCGACCGGCGGTCGCACGGGTGGGACGGAGAGGTGGCGAAACTGCGTAAAAATACGTATGCACGCTATTGACTTATAGCTCGTGGGGTGCCACCCAGGCGGCACGGTCTCTGCTATTCTGGCTTCAACGCGCGCACCGTGTGGTGGAGCCTTGTTGGTGTTCTTCATGCCCGGACGCGCAGGACGGCAGCCTTGGTTTCGGACGCTACACCTAATTCATTACCCCCCTCGTCGCCGCCGATGGCAGGCGCCTTGACGGATTCGCTCGCGATGCGCTGTTCCGGCCGCGACACCTTGTCGCTGGCACTGATGGATGCGCGCAACAACACCCTGCATTTGTTCGCGCAATACCAGCGTGCGCTGGAAGATGGCGAGTTCGTTGTGCCGCAGCTGGCCAATGTCAATCCGCCCTTGTGGGAGCTGGGCCATGTGGGCTGGTTCCAGGAATGGTGGATCGCCCGCAACACGCAGCGCGCCCTTGGCACGCGCTGCGATCCCGCGCCCACCCGGCTCGCCTCCATAGAACCGAATGCCGACCGCTGGTGGAATGCGCAGGCCGTGCCGCACAGCGCGCGCTGGACACTGGGCCTGCCCGGCATGGCCCACTGCCGCGCCTATTTGCTGGACACGCTGGAAGCCACACTGGAGTTGCTCGACAAGGCCGCTCCCGCAGGCCGCGGCGATGAGCTTGACGATGCGCTCTATTTTTATCGCCTGAGCCTGTTCTTCGAAGACATGCGCGGCGAGGCCCTGGTGCGCAGCGCGCAAACCCTGGGCCTGGCGCTGGAAAAATCGCTGGAGGATGTTTTCACGCCGCAGCCCATGGCGCTGCGCGAGCCCTTGCTGGTGCCGGCCACGGTATGGCACATGGGCAGCGCGACCGGCCCGGGTTTTGCCTTTGACAACGAGCTGGGTGCGCATGCCGCCAGCGTGCCGGAGTTCGAGATCGACGCCCAGCCCGTCAGCTGGGCGCAGTATGTGGAATTCGTCGGCGACGGCGGCTACGACCGCGAAGAGCTGTGGCACCCCGACGGCTGGCGCTGGCTGCAGGGACTGGTCGCAGGCGAAGGCCGGCGCGGCCCGCGTTATGTGGACCAGATCGGCATCTCCAGCGGTGCGGTGATCCAGAACCGCTTCGGCGTGCCGCGCCGCATGCAGGGCAACCAGCCCGCCATGCACATGAGCTGGTGGGAGGCCGATGCCTGGTGCCGCTGGGCCGGGCGCCGCCTGCCGGCCGAGGTGGAGTGGGAACTGGCCGCCCACGCGGCGGCGCGGCGCGGTTTTCGCTGGGGCGATGTCTGGGAATGGGTGGGCAGCAGCTTCAGGCCGTACCCGGGTTTTGTGCCCGGCCCCTGGCAGGCCTATTCGCAGCCGCGCTTCGGCACGCACAAAGTGCTGCGCGGCGCCTCTTTCGCGACACGCGCGCGCATGAAAAATCCCAGGCACCGCGGCTTTGCCCTGCCGGGCCGGGACGATGTGTTCTGCGGATTCCGTTCCTGCGCGATCTGACGCTCCAGAAGAAGAGCTTGCTGGCTAGGCCCTGGCCTTGCCGGGCTTTTCCTTGCGGTAGGTCCACCAGGGCAGGGTGGCGCGCAGCGACAGCACCTTGCCGCTCTGGGCCTGCTTGCCGCTGTAGCCGGGCAACTCCTCCAGCGCGGCCTGCCAGTCGCGGCTCTGCAGCTCCTTGAGCAGCGCCTGCACTGGCGGCGTGGGCAGCTCGGATTTGAGGCAGACCAGGTGGTAGCGCTCCTCGGCCAGCGGCACAAAGCCCAGGCCTTTTTCGCGCGCCGCCGCTTCAATGCCCAGGCCGGCATCGGCCGCGCCGCTGGCAACGGCCTGGGCCACGGCCGTGTGTGAAGGCTCCTGGCTTTCGTAGCCCGCAATCGCGGAGGCGTCCACTCGGGCTTTGGCCAGCAACTCGTCCAGCAGCACGCGCGTGCCCGTGCCTTCCGCGCGGTTGACATAGCGCAGGCCGGGCCGCGCCAGGTCGGCGGTGCCGGTGATGCGCAGGGGGTTGTGCCTGGCCACGATCAAGCCCTGTGTGCGGTGGGCAAAGCCGATCAGTTTGTGCAGCCCGGGCTTGAGCAGGTTGCGATAACTTTGCGCGGTGACCGACTGGCTGCCCGGCTGCTCCAGCGTGTGAAAGCCCGCCATCATGCAGCGCCCGGCGTTCAGCGCCGCGATCGCGTCCACGCTGCCCATGAAGCGGATGTCCAGGTGCAGCCCGCGCGGGCCGGCCTGCTCGCGCAGTGCCGACAGTGCCGCGTCATGGCTGGCGTACAGCGTGAGCACATGGGCGTCATCGTCAAAGGCGGTGGAGAAGGCGCGTTCGATGTCGCTGGTCAGCGCTTCGATCTGCGGCGCCAGCCGGGCCTGCGCCTGGCGCTCGGCCCACAGCAGTTTTTCGCCGAATTCGGTGAGCCGCGCGCGCTGGCCCTTGTCCCAGACGATGAGCTCACGTCCCAGCGCCTGCTCCCAGTCCTTGAGCGCGCCCCAGACGTGGCGGTAAGACAGGTCCAGCGCCTTGGACGCCTTGGAGATGGAACCCTGCTCGCGCACCGCGTGGAGCAGGTCCATCAAGGGGTTGCGTATCAGCGCGTTCTTGCCGCGCCTCGGCGTGAGCAGGTAGGAGAGTTCGACTTTGTGCATGGCGGGGCGGAAGTGGCTTGATTATGAGTGCATGGGCCGGCAGGGCAGGGAGGTGAAAGCGCGATCCGCCTTGGCATCCGTGAACCTATGCAAATTTGTTCATAGCGGTGATTCCCGATGTGAATCAAGGACTTAGGCCCTAGGCTAGAGTCCCTTCCGAACCGCTAATGAACACCTTCTCCGACAGCGCCGCCACGGCCTTCTCCCTCATCACCTCGCTTGATCCCATGCTGGCCGGCATCGTCGCCCGCTCGCTGGCCGTGAGCGCGTCCGCCTGCGTGATCGCCTGCAGCGGCGGCCTCTTGCTGGGCGCCTGGCTGGGCGTGTCGCGCTTTCGCGGCCGCGGCGCGGTGCTGGCTGTGCTCAACACCGCGCTGGCCCTGCCTTCAGTGGTCGTGGGGCTGGTGGTGTATCTGCTGCTGTCGCGCAGCGGCCCGCTGGGCTTTCTCGGCTGGCTGTTTTCCTTCAAGGCCATGGTGCTGGCGCAGGCCGTGCTGGTGCTGCCGGTGGTCACCGCGCTGGTGCGCCAGACGATAGAGGATGCCGACCGCAGCCATGGCGAGCAATTCCAGTCGCTGGGCGCGGGCCGCTTCGTGCGCGGCCTGATCCTGCTGTGGGACGAACGCTATGCCCTGCTCACGGTGCTGATCGCCGCCTTCGGCCGGGCCGTCTCGGAAGTCGGCGCGGTGATGGTGGTGGGCGGCAACATCGACGGCTTTACCCGCGTGATGACCACCGCCATCGCACTGGAAACCAGCAAGGGTGATCTGCCGCTGGCGCTGGCCCTGGGCATGGTGCTGCTGGGCGTGGTGCTGCTGCTCAACATCCTGATCGCCGGTGTGCGGCGTTGGCGCGAACAGCTCGACGATCGCCTGCCGGACCCGGCCACCAGCCTGGCCGCGCGGGGAGGGGCGTCATGACCGAGCTCTTCCAGCTGGATGCCGTCGATGTGCGCTACGGCAGAGTCCAGGCGCTCAGCGCTTGCACGCTGCGCGTCCAGGCCGGCGAAAGGCTGGCGCTGGTGGGCGCCAACGGCAGCGGCAAAAGCACCTTGCTGCGAACCCTCAACGGCCTGGTCATGCCCGCGGCGGGCAGCCTCCGGCACGACAAAGAGGCGCCCCAGGCCATGCTGTTCCAGCGGCCCTACATGCTGCGTGCCAGCGTGGTGCGCAATGTGGCGCTGGGCCTGTGGCTGGGCGGCATGCCCTGGCGCGAGGCCAAGGTGCAGGCCATGGGGGCGCTGCAGCGCGTGGGCCTGGAGCATCTGGCCACGCGCAATGCCAAGGCTCTCTCGGGCGGCCAGCAGCAGCGTGTGGCATTGGCGCGCGCCTGGGCGCTCAAGCCGCAGGTCCTGCTGCTCGACGAGCCCACGGCCAGCCTGGACCCGTCCGCCAAGCGCGAGGTGGAGCGCCTCATGGCCGAGTTCGCCGAAGCCGGCATGACGCTGGTTTTCAGCAGCCACAACCTGGGCCAGGTCAAGCGCCTGGCGCAGCGCGTGATTTACCTGGAGCAGGGCCGGCTGGTCGCCGACCTGCCCACGGCGGCATTTTTCAACGGCCCGGTTCCCGCCGCGGCGGAAGCATTTTTAAAAGGAGAGCTTGCATGATCACTTTGAAGACCCTCAGGGCACTGGCGCTCATCCCCTTGGCCTTGTCGGCCACCTTGGCCACGGCGCAGGGCAGCATCGTGATGGCGTCCACCACCTCGACCGAGCAGTCGGGTTTGTTTCCCTACCTGCTGCCCGAGTTCAAGAAGGCCACCGGCATAGACGTCAAAGTGGTGGCGGTCGGCACCGGCCAAGCCATCGACATGGGCCGGCGCGGCGACGCCGACGTGCTGTTTGTGCACGACCAGGTCGCCGAAGAAAAGGTGGTTGCCGAAGGTTTCGCCATCAAGCGCTTTCCGGTCATGTACAACGACTTCGTGCTGATCGGCCCTGCCAGCGATCCGGCGAAAGCCAAGGGCAAGGACATCGTCGAGGCGCTGAAAAAACTCAGCGCGGCGAATGCGAATTTCGTCTCGCGCGGCGACAAGAGCGGCACCCACGCCGCTGAACTGCGCTACTGGAAAAGCGCGGGCATAGATACACCGGCCGACAAGCCGGCTTTCGCCAACTACAAGGCCTGCGGCTGCGGCATGGGCCCCGCGCTCAACATCGCCGCCAGCAGCGGCGGCTATGTGCTGGCTGACCGCGGCACCTGGCTGTCCTTCAAGAACCGCGGCGACCTCGCCGTGCTGGTCGAAGGCGACACGCGGCTGTTCAACCAGTACGGTGTGATGGTGGTGAACCCCGCCAGACATCCGCAGACCAAGGCCGCCGAAGCGCAGAAGTTTGTCGATTGGGTGATTTCGCCCGCGGGGCAGAACGTGATCGCCGGCTACAAGATCAACGGCGAGCAGCTGTTCTTCCCCAACGCAAGGTAGATAGTTCACCCCCGTCCAGGCTCACTACGTGTGGCCTGTTCCCCCCTCCAGGGGGCGGCGCCTGCGGCCTGGCGAAGCTGGTTCCGCGGCCCCTGCGGGTAAATACACCCACCCCCCAAGACCGTCGACAGCCCACCGGGAGCCAGCCATGCAGGCCAAGTCAATGCACAGGGCATTTCACATATTGCGGGCGGTGCTCCTGGCCGCTGTTTTTACGGGGAGCCTGAATATGGCGCATGCCCAGACATCCGCAGCACCTTCTTCAGGTGCCGCACCGCTGCGCGTTTACGCGGCGGGCAGCCTGCGCGAAGCGCTCACGGAGATTGCCCGTGCCTATGAATCCGGCACGGGCCTCAAAACCCAGTTGACCTTTGGCGCTTCCGGCCTGCTGCGCGAACGCATTGAAAAGGGCGAGCCGGCGCAGGTATTTGCATCGGCCGATACGCAGCATCCGCAGCGCCTCCATGCGGCGGCGGGCAGCGTATGGGCGGAGCCCACGCTCTTCGTGCGCAACCAGCTGTGCGCGCTGGCTGTGCCGGAACTCAATGCGGAGCCCGGCAAGCTGCTCGACCTTATGTTGGACTCCGCCGTCAAGCTAGGAACCTCCACGCCCAAGGCGGACCCGTCGGGCGACTATGCCTGGGAGCTGTTTCGCAAATCCGATGCCCTCAAGCCCGGAGCCTATGCCGCACTCGATGCCAAGGCGCTCAAGCTCACCGGCTCGCCCGAAGTGCCCCAGCCACCCGCAGGCCGGAGCGTTTATGAATGGCTGATCAGCGAAGGCCGCGCCGACCTCTTCCTGACCTACTGCACCAATGCCGTTTCGGTGCGCAAGGAGCTGCCGCGCATGAGCGTGGTGCAGCTGCCACCCGCCTTGCAGGTGAGTGCGGCTTATGGCTTCACCACCCGCAGCGGCGATGCCGAGGCGGGGCGCTTTGCCGCCTTCCTGCTGTCGCCGCCGGCCCAGGAGGTGTTTCGGCGGTTTGGGTTTGGAGTGCCCTGAAGTAGTCCGGAGCAACACCCGGCTAAAATCCCCCCGTGCCTCACCACCCCACCAACCGACCAACCCTGCCCGTATGGGAACGCCTTGCCGCCTGGCTGGCTTTCCTGGCTGTGCTGTCGGCGCTGTGGGCGCCGGTGTCCATGCTGGCGCAGGACGTGCAGACCGGCAAGCTCGGCGGCATCTGCAGCGCCAACACTTCGTCCTCCGCTGCAGGCGATGTGTCAGATGGCGATGCAGGTTCGACAGGCTTGCGCTGCGATCTGTGCGGCTCGCCGGGCTTGGTGTTGCCACCTCTGCCGGTAGCGCCTGCCGCCTGTTTTTCCGGCACCCCAGTTGCCGTGGCCGCAGTGCCCGCGGTTATTGGCGCCGCCGTTCCCGGCCTGCCCTTCAGCCGCGGGCCGCCCTCCGCTTGATGTGAGCCGCCTCGCCTGAGGCATTTCCGCGCGCGGGCCTGGCGGCCTGTGCGCCCGTTCATGTCAGCGCGTGAGTTCCCATCCGGTACCCGGAACTTCAACCCCTGTACCCAGCGTCCAGCGCGCGCCGTGGCTGAACTCTCAGCCTCTGGTCTTGCCGCTATACGCCTTATGTCTTTAAGTCTTTAAGTCTTTAAGTCTTTAATTTTTACTTCCACCAAGGAACCCATGAAATACCCCAACGCCTTCAACACCGTCGCCGCCTGCGCGGGCGCATTCTTCCTCGCCGCCGCGCTGCCGGCCGCCGCGCACGTCACGCTGGAATACCAGGTGGCCAACGCGAGCAGCTACTACAAGGGCTCTTTCAAGGTCGGGCACGGCTGCGGCAACTCGCCCGTCAAGCAGATCGTGGTCACGATTCCGGAGGGCGTGCAGGGCGCCAAGCCCATGCCCAAGGCCGGCTGGGCGCTGGAAGTCACGCGTGAAAAGCTGGCCCAGCCGCGGCAGGACCATGGAAAGGCCATCACCGAGGATGTGTCCCGTATCAGCTGGACGGCCAAAACCCCGGCCGACTATTTGCAGAACGACTGGTACGACGAATTTGTGCTGCAGGCCAAGCTGCCTGCTAAGGCCGGCATGCTGTACTGGCCGGTCCTGCAGGTATGTGAAGACGGCAAGGTGGACTGGGCCGAAGTGCCGAAGCCTGGGCAGAAACTGTCTGACCTGAAGAACCCTGCCGCCGCGTTGGAACTGATGCCCACAGGCGGTGCTGGCGAGCACAACCACTGAACGGCACCGCTGCTTTTCGTTTTTTTAAAGCCAATTCATCGCTTCAAGGAGTATTCGCATGACATCCGGAATAATTTCAAACCCTTCAAAACTCGCCAGACTTTCACAAGCCGCGCTGGTGTTGTCGCTGGCGCTGGGCGGCACGGCTGCCCTGGCGCAGGCTGCCGCCGTCAAGGTGGAGGGCGCTTGGGCGCGCGCCACCGTGCAGGGGCAAAAGGGCACGGGTGCCTTTATGAGCCTTACCGCCAAGGACGCGACCCAGCTGGTGGGCATTTCCTCGCCAGTGGCAGGTGTGGCCGAAGTGCATGAAATGAAGATGGAAGGCGACGTCATGAAAATGCGCGCGCTTCCATCGCTTGAATTGCCCGCCGGCAAAAAGGTGGAGCTCAAGCCCGGCGGTTACCACGTCATGTTGATGGATCTCAAAGCGCCCCTGGCCAAGGACAGCACGATTCCCGTGACCCTGTTGTTCAAGGATGTCAAGGGTGTGGAAAGCAGACTGGAGCTCAAGCTGCCGGTGGCCACCACGGCACCGGGCGGCGCGGCCGGTGCAGCGGCTGAGCACAAGCACTAAAGCGCTAGAGAAATAGCGCGCCAGGGAGGCCCTAGCCGCGTTTGCCCGGGCCCAGCCGCCGGTACACCGTGGCGCGGCTCACGCCCAGGGCCTTGGCGGCCTGCAGTACGTTGCCGCGCGCATCGTTGACGGCCTTGCGGATCAGCGCGGTTTCCAGTTCCTTGAGCGGCCGGGCCGAATCGCCCGGGGGCGGCAATTGCAGCGCGGCGGGCGGTGCGGCGTCCCGGCCCGCCAGCAGCGGCAGCGCATACAGGCGCAGGCCGGACCATAGCGGCACTTCCAGCACGCCGCCCTGTGCGTTGCCGCGGCGTTGGGCCGAGTCAAACAGCATTTCAAAAGGCATGGCAAACAACTCACCGCAGTGCGGCGTGCTGCCGGCCGTGGTGCTCAACCCTGAGATCATCTGCCGCGCAACCGGATTGGCGCCGGTGACGCAGCCGTCGGCGTCCACGCAGAGCAGGCCGTCGCTCTCGTCGCCCAGCACCCGGCCCGGCCAGTTGAGCCGAATCAGCAAGGCATGAGGCCGGCCCAGCGTCAGCGCGTTTTCAATGCTGCGCGCGCACTGGGTGACCAGGTGCGTGAGCTCGGGCCGTTCGGCCGCCTCGATGCCCGTCAGGTCCAGCATGCCGGCGCAGTGCCCGTCGGGGCCCAGTAGCGGCGCACCGGCGCAGCTGTAGACCGAGGTCGCGTCGAAAAAATGCTCGCCCCGGTGCAGCCAGACCGGCTGCAGCTCGCTCAGCGCCGCGCCTATGGCGGTGGTGCCTACTCGTATTTCCGAGAGGTCGGTGCCTATGCGCGTGATCACGTCGGCGCGGCTGTCGCTGCGGTCTATGCGGCCGTTGACGTCCACCACCACGCCGGCCTGGTTGGTCAGGATGGCGAAGTAACGGGTGTCGGCGATCGCACGGCCCAGCCTCTCCAGCGTGGGCTTGGCCGCCTGCACCAGCTGGTGGTTGGCGTCCTGGTGGCGCCGCATCTCGGCGGCGGGCACGATGTCGAAGGAGGGGGCTTGCTCAGGGCGCTGGCCCTCGGCGAGGCAGCGGCGCCAGGAGCGCTCTATCCAGCCTTCCAGTGCCTGCGCAGCATCGGCGGGCCGGGCCTCGCCATACAGCACTGCCTGGCGGGCACGCCCTATGCGTGCCAGCCGGTCCTGGCCGCCCAGGGTTTGGGTGGCGTGAAAGGGAGTCATGGAGGCCATGGCCCATTGTGGCCAATTTCGCCGGTTTGCGCAGGAGGGGCTTTGCCTGGGCGCGCCGCCGCGGCCAATGCGGGGTCAGCGCGCGTTGGCGGCGATCAGGAACATGGCGGACTTCAGGCCGGCCACGGTCATCAGCAGCGAACCCAGCACGTGCACGGTGGCGGTCAGCGCCGCCAGGCCGTAGCGCGCGTCCATCAGGAAGATCACCACCTCGGCCGAAAAGGAAGAAAAAGTGGTCAGCCCGCCCAGGAAGCCGGTCACCAGCGCCAGGCGCCAGACCGGATCCAGCTGGGGCATGGCCTGGAACACCGCGATGCAGATGCCTATCAGGTAGCCGCCTATCAGGTTGGCCGCCAGCGTTCCCCAGGGGATGATGCCGCCGGGCGTAAGCCACAGGCTCAGGCCCCAGCGGGCCAGTGCGCCCAGCGATGCGCCCAGGGAGATGGCAAGAACGGTCAGCATGGTGTGTATGGAGGACGGTGAAGGATGTTTGGCGGGACAATGCAGCCATGACTTTAACCGCTGCCTCCGCTCTCGGCGAGGCCCCCGGCTTCCTGGGGGTGGTGATGCTGGACACCCGCTTTCCCCGGCCGCCAGGCGACGTGGGCCATCCGGAAACTTTTGGTGTGCCCGTGCGCCAGCATGTGGTGCGCGGCGCGTGGCCCGGCAAGATAGTGCAGACGGCGGCTGGCCTGCGCGCCGCGGGCGTGGCACCGGCCTTTGTAGACGCGGTGCAGGCGCTGGAGGCCGAGGGCGCTCGGGCCATCACCACGAGCTGCGGCTTCCTGGTGCTGTTGCAGGACGAGCTGCAGGCCGCCGTGCGCGTGCCGGTGCGAACGTCCAGCCTGCTGCAGTTGCCGGGCCTGCTGGCTCAGCAGCCCAGGGTCGGTGTGCTGACCATCAGCGCGGCCGCGCTGGGCCCTAAGCATTTGCTTGCGGCGGGCGTGCCGGCAGGGCGGCTGGATGACGTGGCGGTGCAGGGTGTGGACCCGGCCGGTGAATTCGCGACGGCCATCCTGGGCAACCGTGACACACTGGATATGGACAAGGCCTGCCGCGAGGTGGTGGATGCGGCGATGGCGCTCAAGCAGCGCGAACCTTCGCTGAAAACCGTGGTGCTCGAATGCACCAACCTGCCGCCATACCGGCAGGCCATTGAAGCGGCCGCAGGCCTGAAGACCTGGGCGCTGACGGATGATGAAAGCCTGTTGCGCCCCTGGCGCTAAGCTGCAGGCTTTACATCTTGCCCGGCAACCAGGTGGCGATCTGCGGGAAGAACCAGAGCAGCAGCACCATGCCGCACATCAGGAAGAAAAACGGCAAGGTCACGCGGGCGATGTAGGTGATTTCTTTTTTTGTCATGCCCTGGAGCACAAACAGGTTGAAGCCCACGGGTGGCGTGATCTGCGCCATCTCCACCACGATGACAATGAAAATGCCGAACCAGATCAGGTCCAGCCCCGCCGCCTGCACCGTGGGCAGGATGACGCCCATGGTCAGCACCACCATGGAAATGCCGTCGAGAAAGCAGCCCAGTACGACATAGAAGATGCTCAGCACGACGATGAGCATGAAAGGGCTGAGCCCGAGGCTGGAGACGAATTCGGCCAGGTGCCGGGGCAGCCCGATATAGCCCATGCTCAGGGTCAGGAAGGCCGCACCGGCCAGGATCAGCGCAATCATGCAATAGAGGCGCGTCGCGCCCAGCAGGGATTCCTTGAAGGTGTTCCAGCTCATGGATCTCTGCACCACGGCCAGCACGAGTGAGCCGACGACGCCGATCGCCGCGGCTTCGGTGGCCGTGGCCACACCGGTATAGATGGAGCCCAGCACCGCGCCGATCAGGAGCACGACCGGTATGAGGTGGCGTGACTCGTAGATCTTTGCGCCAAAACTCATCGCCGCATCGGGCGGCGGGATCTTGCCTTTGTTCAACAGGGCCCAGACAACCAGGTAGCCCGAGAAAAGGGAAGCCAGCAGCAGGCCTGGAAAGACACCCGCGATGAACAGCCGGGCAATCGACACGTCGGCGCTGACGCCGTAAACAATCATGATGATGGACGGCGGGATCAAAAGGCCCAGCGTGCCCGCGCCCGCCAGGGAGCCTATGGTGATGTCTTCCGGGTAACCGCGTTTGGCCAGCTCAGGCAGAGTCATCTTGCCGATGGTGGCGCAGGTCGCCGCCGAGGAGCCCGAGACAGCGGCGAAGATCGTGCAGCCGATGACGTTGGTGTGCAGCAGGCCGCCCGGCAGCCTGCTGACCCAGGGAGCGAGGCCCTTGAACATGCTTTCACTGAGCTTGGTGCGAAACAGGATCTCGCCCATCCACACAAAAAGCGGCAACGCCGTCAGCGTCCAGCTCGATGACGATCCCCAGATGGTCACGGCCATGGCGTCGCCGGCGGCGCGTGAAGAGAAAAGCTGCATGCCTATCCAGGCCACCCCCGACAGCGTGAGGCCTATCCACACGCCCGAGCCCAGGATCAGAAAAAGCGAAAGTATCAGCAGTGAAGTGATGGCGAGATCGGAGGACATGAAGGTTCTTTATTGTTGTTTTGTTGTTATTTATTCGTGGTGCAGCGCTTCGTCGCTGCCGGCCTGGACGCGCCGGCCCCTGATTTCCAGCACCAGTTCGTCGATGAACGCGATCATCAGGATGACGGCGCCCACGCCCATGGTGATTTGGGGGATCCACAGCGGCGTGGCGTCGTTTCCGGTGGAGATGTCGTGATAGGCATAGGAGTTGACGGACAGCATGACGCTGTACCAGGCAAACAGCATGGAAAGCGCCGTCGCCGCCGCCAGCGCCCAGATCTCAAGCGCGCGCCGGGCACTGCCGCGAAGCCCGTTGAGGATCAGCGTGACCCGGATATGCTCGCCTTTTTTGAGGGTGTGCGCCAGCGCGAGGAAGCCGCTGGCCGCCATGCAGTACCCGGCATACATATCGGTGCCACGCAATGACCACGCGAACTGGCGATCGAGCACACCGGCCAGCACCGACACCAGCGTGCCGATCATGAACAGGGCGCCCAGCCATGCCGCGCCGTCATACAGCGTATCGAGGATGCGGCGCATGGTTTACTTCTTTGCCGCGTTGGATTTCTCGAACGCGGTCAGCAGGGCCTCGCCCTCGGGACCGGCGCGTTTGATCCAGTCGGCTTTCATGATGCCCCCCACCTGGCGCAGGTCGGCCACCAGTTTGGGCGAGGGGGTCATGATCTTCATGCCTTTCTCGGCCAGGGCCTTTTTGTAGAATTCATTTTTCTCTTCGCTGACTTTCCAGCCCCGGGTCTCGGCATCTGCGGCGGCTTTCAACACCGCAGCCTGGGTAGGAGCGTCCAGTGCATCGAAAGATTTTTTGTTGACGATGACGGCGTTCTTGGGAAGCCAGGCCTGCACGTCGTACCAGTACTTGATGCTTTCGTAGGTCTTGGTGTCGTAGCCGGTCGATCCCGAACTCATATAGCTGTTGACGACGCCGGTTGCCATGGCCTGGCTCAATTCCGCCGCCTGGACGGTGACGGGCTGCGCGCCGACCAGCTCGGCGATCTTGCTGGTGGCAGGGCTGTAGGCGCGCCACTTGAGGCCCTTCATGTCGGCGACGGCGCTGATTTCCTTGTTGACATAAATGCCCTGAGGGGGCCAGGCGACGGTGTAAAGCAGCTTCATGCCTTGCGTGCCCAGCAGTTTTTCAAGCGCCGGTTTTTGCGCCTCGGCCAGCTTGTGGGCCGATGCGTAGCTGGAGGCCACGAAGGGCAGGCCGTCGGCGCCGTAAATCGGGTTTTCGTTTTCGAAGTTGACCAGCAGGATTTCACCGATCTGCGCCTGGCCGCCTTGCACCGCCCGCTTGATCTCATTGGCCTTGAACAGCGAGGCGTTGGCGTGCACCGTGATCTTGAGCTTGCCGCCGCTGGCCTTGTCGACGTCGGCCGCGAACTGCGTGAGGTTCTCCGTGTGGAAATTGCTGGCCGGGTAGGCGGCGGGCAGGTCCCATTTGGTCTGGGCGTAGGCATTGGCCCCCAGGGCAAGGGCTGCGGCTGTCAAGGTGATCTTGAAATTCATGAAAGACTCCAGGCAGGAAAGAACAAGGAATTAGTAAGTAGTAATAGGATAGACGCAAATCCCGCGCCAGTTTCACCGGGCATACCCCGAAAGCCGGCGTCCACCTTTCACCTGTGTCCGCGACCCCGGGGCCCGCCATGAACCTGCGTTTTGTTGAAGCCTTTTACTGGGTGGCCTCGCTCAAGAGCATCTCGCGCGCCGCCGACAAGCTCTTCCTCACGCAGTCGGCCATGTCCAGCCGCATCGCCACCCTGGAGGAAGAACTCGGCATCCTGCTGCTGGATCGCGGTGACAAGCAGTTCAAGCTCACGGTGGCGGGTGCGCGCTTTTTTGTCTACGCGCAGAAGCTGCTGGAGCTGCAGCGCGAGGTCAAACAGGAGATGGGCGCGGGCGCGACCATGGCTGTCTCCATGCGCATAGGCGCGATCGAGTCGGTGCTGCACTCATGGCTGATCCCCTGGCTTGAAAAGCTCAGGGTGGACCATCCGGGGCTGGAGCTGGAGCTCACGGTGGAAACCACGCCCATCCTGATGGACCAGGTGCAGCGCGGCACGCTGGACCTGGTGTTCGCGGCGCTGCCCGCCTCGGCCGACGGCGTGCGCAACCAGGTGCTGCCGACCATGGACATGGCGTTTGTGGGGAATCCGGCACTGCACAAGAAAAGAAATTACCGGCTTGATGAGCTGGCCGAAATGGAGTTGCTGACCTTCCAGAAGGGGTCGCAACCGCACGTCACGCTGCTGGATCTCTTCAAGCAGAACCGCATGGAACCCAAAAAGGTGCACGCGATTTCATCGATCTCGGCCATGGTCCAGCTGGTGCAGGGCGGCTTCGGCGTGGCCCTGCTGCCGCGCGCCGCGGTGCAGAGGCTGACGGGCTTTGCCAGCCTCAAATTGCTGACCTGCGACAAGAAGCCCAAGGCCCTGCCCATCCATGCGAGCTACCGCACGGACCCGACCTCGTCGATCGTGGAAACGGTGGTCAGGTCGGCCGTGGAGTTCGCAGGGGAGGGTGGCACCAAAACGGCTCGCAGCCCGGCCGCCAAAGCCGTAAAGGCGGCAAAAACCGCCAAAAAAGGTGCATCAGGGTAAATCCTAGTCATCGAAAAAATCGATGACGCAAGCAAAATATTTCTTGTTTGATTTCGTCATTTGCTGATCGCACACTTCGACCCATGTCATCCAACTGTCATGTTTTTACGAGGAGTGCGAAATGAAGAAGTCATGGTGGGCCCGAGTGGCCGCGGTACTGGCAGGCGCGGGCTTCAGCCTGTGCGCGTATGCGCAGCAAGAGGTGAAGATCGGCGTGCTCTATCCGCTGACCGGCCCCGCCGCTTCGGTGGGCGCTGAGTTGCGCAGCGCGCTGGAACTTGCCGCCGACATCATCAACAACGGCGCACCCGGTGTGTCCGAACTTCCGCTGTCCGGCGGCAAGGGTCTGCCCAACCTCAAGGGCGCCAAGATCAAGCTGGTCTTCGCCGACCACCAGGCCAACCCGCAGACCGGCGCGACCGAAGCCGAGCGCCTGATCACGCAGGAAAAAGTCGTGGCCCTGGTCGGTGCCTACAACAGCGCCGTCACTGCCACGGCCAGCCAGATCGCCGAACGCGCCGGCATTCCCTTCCTGAACCCGGAGTCCTCATCGGCCTCGCTCACGCAGCGCAACTTCAAGTGGTTCTTCCGCACCACGCCGCACGACGACCTGTTTGTGCACAACGCCTTTGACTTCCTCAAGGAACTCGAGGCCAAGAAGGGTATCAAGGCGGGCGTAGTGGCCAGCCTCAATGAAAACGGCCTGTGGGGCACGGAAACCACCAAGCTGCAGACCAAGCTCGCGCCGGAGTTCAAGCAAAACCTGGTCAAGCAGGTGATGTACCCGGCCAAGACCACGCAGCTGACTTCGGAGGTGCAGACGCTGAAGGCGGCCAACCCCAACCTGGTGCTGCAGTCGTCCTATACGGCCGATGCCATCCTCTCGATCAAGACCTACAAGGAACTCGGCTTCTCGCCGGACATGATCCTGGCGAACAACGCGGGCTTCACCGATACCGACTTCATCAGGACCCTGGGCAAGGACGCCGACTACATCATCACGCGTGAAGTCTGGGCGCTGGACCTGGCCAACCGCAACCCGCTGATCAAGCAGGTCAACGACCTCTTCAACAGCCGCTACAAGATCAACTTCACCGGCAATTCCTCGCGCACCTTCACCGGCCTGATGGTGATGGCCGACGCCATCAATCGGGCCGGCTCCACCGAACCCGAAGCCATCCGCAAGGCGCTGGCCGCCACTGACATGCCCGGCAGCAAGCTCATCATGCCGTGGAAGGGCGTGAAGTTCGACGCCACCGGCCAGAACACGCTGGGCCAGGGCATCCTGGTACAGATCATCGGCGGCAAGTACAACACGGTCTGGCCTTTCGACATGGCCTCGCGTGAAGTGACCTGGCCTATGCCCAAGTGGGACCAGCGCAAGTAATTCCATCCCCACTTCAATGCGATACGTCGTTGCGCCGCCTTGCCGTGCTACAGCACTGTCTGCGGCGGCGCGCCTAGTCTCGCATCGAACTGGAAATGGAATGCGCCCTTAACGGACAACTTAAATTCAGAGAAAACCATGACCACGGAAATATTGCTTCAGACGCTGGCCTCCGGCGTCCTGATCGGGCTGATTTACGCGCTGGTGGCTATCGGCCTGACCATGATTTTCGGCGTCATGGACATCGTGAACTTCGCCCACGGAGAGTTCCTCATGCTGGGCATGTATTCAGCCTTCTGGCTGTTTGCCCTGTATGCGCTGGACCCGATGATCACGCTGCCGCTGACGGTGCTCATGCTGTTCGGCTTCGGTGTGCTGCTGTACAAGCTGGTGATCGTGCGCATCATCAACGCGCCCATGCTGTCGCAGATCTTCACGACCTTCGGCATCATGATCCTGCTGCGCGGTGTGGCCCAGTTTCTCTGGAAGCCGGACTTCCGCTCCATCGAGAACTCGGCCGTGAGCGGAACCATCAAGCTGCTGGGCGTGCAACTGGGCAAGCCCCAACTGGTAGCCGGCGTGGGAGCCATTGTGGTCACCGGCCTGATTTATTTCTTCCTGAACAAGACCCGGCTGGGCGCGGCACTGGAGGCCACCGCCTCCGACAAGGAAGCCGCACGCCTCATGGGCATTGATTCGCACAAGATGTTCTCGCTGGCCTGGGGCATAGGCGCAGCCTGTGCCGGCGCGGCCGGGGTGCTGCTGTCGACCTTCTTCCCGATCTTTCCGGACGTGGGTGCCAGCTTCATCCTGCTGGCTTTCGTGGTGGTCAACCTGGGCGGCTTCGGCAGCGTCTCGGGCGCTTTCTGGGCCGGCATCCTGGTCGGTGTGATCGAGGTCATGGGCGGCTTGCTGCTCGGTCCGCAGTACAAGACGGCCATCGTGCTGGTGCTGTTCCTCGGCGTGCTGATGTTCCGGCCCCAGGGTCTGATGGGGAAGGCGTGAACATCATGAGAAACCTCGTTTTTGCAATTGCCGCCCTGGCGTTCGCGCTGGCCGTCCCCGCGTTCACGGATGCCTCGCACCTGAACATGGCCATCCTGATCCTCATGGCGGCCCAGCTTGGCGTGGCCTGGAACATCGTGGGCGGCTATGCCGGCCAGGTGTCGCTCGGCCATGCGGCTTTCTACGGCCTGGGCGCCTATGCCTCGACGCTGCTGCTGGTCAAGTTCGGCGTCAATCCCTGGATGGGCATTCTGGCCGGCGGCCTGCTGTCGGCCGTGCTGAGCCTGGGCTTTGGCTGGTCCTGCTTCCGGCTCAAGGGCCACTATTTCGCCATGGCGACCATCGCGGTGGCGGAGCTGGTGCAGATTTTCTTCACCGAGTGGGACTACGGCGGTGCGGCAGTGGGCCTGTACGTGCCCATGGACAAGCAGGGCTGGCTCTGGCTGAACTTCGCCACCAAGCTGCCTTATTACTGGCTGGCGCTGGGCCTGCTGCTCATCACACTGGGCGTGAACTGGTGGATAGAGCGCAGCTACCTCGGCTATTACTTCCGGGCCATCAAGGATGAACCCGACGCCGCCCGCAGCATAGGCGTGAACATCGCGCGCTACAAGCAGGTGGCGCTGTCGGTCAGCGCCTTCCTCACGGCCACCGGCGGAAGCCTGTATGCGCAGAAGGAGTTGTACATCGATCCCAGCTCGGTGCTGTCGACGGCGCTGTCGATCAAGATGGCACTGGTGTCCATTCTCGGCGGCGTGGGTACCTTGTTCGGGCCGGTCGTGGGCGCCGTGGTGCTGACCAGCATTGAGGAGGTGACCCGCATCGTGTTTGGCGGCACGGGTCGCGGCACCGACGTCATCATTTACGCGAGCCTCATCATCGTGATCGCGGTCTTTTATCCCACGGGCCTGATCGGCTGGCTGCGCAGCTTCCGCGAGCGCCGCCAGGCGCGCGCCCAGGCATCGCGGCAGATGGCTATGCCAAGTGCCGTCGTCCAGAGTGCCGGCAAGGAGGCTGCATGAAGTTGCTCGAAGTCAAGCAGGTCAGCAAGCGCTTCGGCGGGCTGGTCGCCAACCAGGATGTGTCCTTCGGCGTGGACACCGGCCAGGTGGTGGGCCTCATCGGTCCCAATGGCGCCGGCAAGACCACCATGTTCAATTGCGTCGCGGGTTACTTCGCCCCCACCTCGGGCAGCATCCTGCTGGGCGGCCGCGACATCGCCGGCCTGCCGCCCGAAACCTGCGCCCGTGCCGGCGTGGCTCGCACCTTCCAGATCGCGCGCACCTTTACCAGCATGACGGCCTGCGAAAACGTGATGACAGCCGCCATGCTGCTGCAGCACAACGTCGCCAAGGCGCGCAAGGCGGCCATGGGTTGGCTGGCTTTTGCCGGGTTGGAGCGCTTTGCCGACAGGCCGGCCGCCAGCATGACCATCAGCGAGCAGCGGCGCCTGGCCGTGGCGCGCGCGCTGGCTACCCAGCCGCGCATCCTGCTGATGGACGAAGTGATGGCGGGCCTGAACCCGTCGGAAGTGCGCGAAGCGGTGGATGTCGTCCTGAAAATCCGGGACAAGGGCATTGCCTGCCTGATCGTCGAGCATGTGCTCGAAGGCATCATGCCGATCGCCGACAAGATCGTCGTGCTGGACCGCGGCGTGAAGATTGCCGAAGGCACGCCGAAAGAGGTCTCCGGCGACCCCGCCGTGATCACCGCCTACCTCGGGGACTGAAGATGCTCGAAATCAAAAATCTCAAAGTCTGCTATGACGACGTGCTGGCCGTCTCCGACGTCAGCCTGCAGGTCGAGCCCGGAAAGATCGTGGCGCTGGTGGGCGGCAACGGCAACGGAAAGTCCACCACCTTGCGCGCCGTCGCCGGCCTCAATGCCGCCGCGGCCGGCAGCATCACATTCAACGGCGAGCCGGTTCACCGCATGCCGGCGCACAAGCGCGTCCCGCTGGGCCTTTCGCTGGTGCCGGAAGGCCGGCGCCTGTTTCCCAAGCTGACGGTGCTTCGCAACCTGGAGCTTGGCGCCTTCACCCGCATGGACAGGCACGAGGTGGCGCGGGGCATCGAAGAGATGCTGCAGCTCTTCCCCATCCTCAAGGAGCGCGCCACGCAGCTGGCCGGCACCATGAGCGGCGGAGAGCAGCAGATGCTGGCGATTGCCCGCGGGCTGATGGCCCGGCCCAAGCTGCTGATGCTGGACGAACCTTCGTGGGGCATTGCGCCCAAGTTCGTGACCAAGGTGCTGGAAGTCATCCAGCAGGTCAATGCGACCGGCGTGTCGATCCTGCTGGTCGAGCAGAACCTGCAAAAGGCCCTGCACATCGCGCACCATGGCTATGTCATCCAGACCGGCCGCATTGTGATGCAGGGCAAGGGGAGTGAGCTGCTCAATGACGACCGGATCAAAAAGGCCTACCTGGGGCTTTGACCGAAAACTCCATCCATATTCTTCGAAAACATACGCTTTACCCCGAACACCATGAACAAGATTTTCGACCGCCCCGCAGACCTGCGCATGGCCAGCCGCTGCGGCGAGTTTGCCTTGCCCACCGCGGGGCACGCGAACGGCCATATCCAGGCCAACCTCATGATCGTGCCGCAGGCGCAGGCCTTTGACTTCCTGCTCTTCTGCCAGCGCAACCCCAAGCCCTGTCCGCTGGTGGAGGTCTTGAAGCCCGGCGCCACCGAGCCTCTGTGCGCGCCCGGTGCGGACATCACGACCGATATCCCCGGCTACCGTGTTTACCGCGACGGTGAATTCGTCGAGGAGCGTGCCGAGATCCGCTCGATCTGGAAGGACGACTATGTGGCCTTCCTGATCGGCTGCAGTTTTTCCTTCGAGGCCGCGGTCATGCAGGCCGGCGTTCCCCTGAGGCATGTCGAGCAGGGCCGCAATGTCTCGATGTTCCGTACCAGTCTCCAGTGCCAGCCCGCAGGTGTGTTCAGCGGCGAGATGGTTGTCACCATGCGGCCCATCAAGAGCCGCGATGTTGCGAAGGTGGTGGAGATTTCTGGCCGGTTTGACGTCGCGCACGGTGCGCCCGTTCACATCGGCAATCCGGAAGCGATAGGCATCACCGACCTGTCGCGCCCGGACTACGGCGATGCAGTCGACATCAAGGATGACGAGATCCCGGTGTTCTGGGGCTGCGGCGTGACGCCGCAGTGGGTTGCCCAGAAGAGCCGCCTGTCGATGTGCATCACCCACGCACCGGGCAAGATGTTTGTGACCGACCTGAAAGGGTGAGCGCCATGCACCCCGCGCCGGGCTAATCCTCCACTCCCAAGGAGTTCCTCATGAAAGCAATTTTGATAGCCGCGCTGGTCGCGGCGGGGGCAGCGCACGCCCAGACAAGCTGGAAACTGGCCACGGGCTACCGGGCGGAGTCCTTCCACACGCAAAACATCCAGCAATTCAGCCGCGATGTGGAGCTGGCCACGCGCGGGGACTTGCTAATACAGGTCTATCCCAACAACACGCTGGCCAAGCTGGCCGACATCGGCGCGGCCGTGCAGCAGGGAAAGGCCGAAGCCGGTGAGACCATCATGACCAGCATGGTCAAGGACATCCCGCTGGCCGGTGCGGACTCCGTTCCGTTTGTGGTCACTTCTTACAAGGATGCCTACCGCCTCTGGAAACTGCAGCGGCCCGGCCTTGAAAAGCATTTCACCGAGCGCGGCATGAAGCTTCTCTATGCAGTGCCGTGGCCGCCGCAGGGCCTGCACTCGAACAAGCCGGTGCGGGGTCCGGCGGACTTTCGCGGCACCCAGATGCGCACCTATAACCAGACCACCCTGCGGATCGCCGAAATGCTGGGCGCCAAGCCGGTGGACGTGGCCATGGTCGATGTGGGCAAGGCACTGGCAGAGGGGCGCATGGACAACATGATCACTTCAGCGCTGACCGGCGTGGAGAACAAGGTCTGGGGCCCGATCAAGTATTACTACGAGATCAACGCCTGGTTCCCGAAGAACGCGGTGTTCGTGAACAGCAAGGCCTTTGATGCGCTGAAACCCGAAGTGCGTGCCGCCGTGCTCAAGGCGGCGGGCGAAGCGGAGGTTCGCGGCTGGCAGGCCAGCCAGGCGCTGGCCACCAGCGCCACCGAGGAGCTGCGCGCCAACGGCGTGAAGATAGAACGCATCCCGCCCGAGCTGGACCAGGAGATCAAGCGCATGGGCGAGAAGTTTTCGCGCGAGTGGATACGCTCCGTGGGCAATGAGGCCAACGATATCTTCGTTCCTTACTACATGCCGCAATAAGGCGGGCGCAAACACGACCCCACATCCGGCACCAGATCGAACGCCAAACCATATGAAAACACCTTCCTCAGCCATCACGGCCTACCTTCAAGCCAAGGACGGCAACCGGCCCCATCTGCTGGCGCAGGCATTCACGGACGATGCCTTGCTGGAGATGGTGGTCCATACCGCTGCGATTTCATTTCCGCCGGTATGCCAAGGGCGGGATGCCATTGCCGAGGTGCTGGTGCGCCGTTTCGGCCAGTCTTATGAGAATGTCTACACTTTTTGCCTGTCGTCGCCGCCTGAGGGAGATGCCGAGGTGTTTGGCTGCGATTGGCTGGTCGCCATGACTGAAAAGGACAGCCGTGCCGTGCGCGTCGGCTGCGGCCGCTACGATTGGTCTTTTTCACCGCCCTCATGCTTGGCGGAAAGCCTTTCGATCACCATAGAGACCATGCAGACCTTGCCGGCTTCGCAGGCGGAAAAGGTCATGGATTGGGCGGCCGGCCTGCCCTATCCCTGGTGCCCGGCGGCGGTTGCCCTGCCAGCTGCACCGGACATTCAGCAACTGGCACCGGTACTTGGGTACATTGGCAGGGCGCAGGCAAAAAAATCCCCGGGCGGGCCCCATTCGCCCGCAAGGCCCCGCACTGCGGCAGCCGGCCCTACCTGAGCCGATGGCACACCAGATCGACAAAGACCTGCAACACACGCAAAAGACACGTTAACTCTGAAATCGAAAAACCATGCAAGACACCACATCCAAACCGGGCGGCGACCGTTGGCAATTCTGGATTGATCGCGGCGGCACCTTTACCGACATCGTGGCCAAAAAGCCCGATGGCTCGCTGGTCACTCACAAGCTGCTGTCGGAAAACCCGGAACAGTATCGCGATGCCGCGGTGGCCGGCATACGCCACCTGCTGGGCCTCAAGGCCGGCGAAGCGATCCGTGCCGACGTGGTGGAGTGCGTCAAGATGGGAACGACCGTGGCCACCAATGCCCTGCTCGAACGCAAGGGCGAGCCGACGCTGCTGGTCACCACGCGCGGCTTTCGCGACGCGCTGCGCATCGCCTACCAGAACCGTCCGCGTCTGTTTGACCGCAACATCGTGTTGCCCGAGCTGCTCTACAGCGCCGTGGTTGAGGCCCAGGAGCGCGTAGGCGCGCAAGGCGAGGTGCTGCAGGCGCTGGACGAGGCGCAGCTGAGAAAAGAACTGCAGGCTCACCACCAGAAGGGCCTACGCAGCCTGGCGATTGTGTTCATGCACGGCTATCGCTTTACCGAGCATGAAAAGGCCGCCAAGCGCATCGCGGCCGAGGTCGGTTTCACGCAGATCAGCACCTCGCACGAAACCAGCCCGATGATGAAGTTTGTGAGCCGCGGCGACACCACCGTGGTTGATGCCTACCTCTCGCCCATATTGCGCCGCTATGTGGAACAGGTCGCCAGCGAGATGCCGGGCGTTCGCCTGTTCTTCATGCAGTCCTCGGGGGGCCTGACCGATGCCCATGTGTTCCAGGGCAAGGACGCCATCCTGAGCGGCCCGGCCGGCGGCATTGTGGGCATGGCGCGCACGGCAGCCATTGCCGGCCATGCCAAGGTCATAGGTTTCGACATGGGAGGCACCTCGACCGACGTCTCTCATTACGCCGGTGAGTTCGAGCGCGAGTTCGAAACCCAGGTGGCCGGCGTGCGCATGCGCGCGCCCATGATGAGCATCCACACGGTGGCGGCAGGCGGCGGTTCCATCCTCAAATTTGACGGCGAACGTTTCCGTGTCGGCCCGCAGAGCGCGGGTGCCAACCCGGGCCCGGCCAGCTACCGGCGCGGCGGCCGTCTGGCCGTGACGGATGCCAACGTGATGGTCGGCAAGGTCCAGCCACGCTACTTTCCCAAGGTGTTCGGCCCCAACGCCGATGAGCCGCTGAGCTACGAGGCGGTGCAGGCCCAGTTCAACGAACTGGCCGGCCAGACCGGGCGCAGCGCCGAGGTGGTGGCCGAAGGCTTCATCAACATCGCGGTGCAGCAGATGGCCAATGCCATCAAGAAGATCTCGGTCGCGCGCGGCTACGATGTGACGCGCTACACGCTGCAGTGCTTTGGCGGCGCGGGTGGGCAGCATGCCTGCCTGGTGGCCGATGCGCTGGGCATGACGAAAGTGTTTGTGCACCCGCTGGCCGGTGTGCTGAGCGCTTACGGCATGGGCCTGGCCGACCAGAACGTGATTCGCGAGCAGGCGGTGGAGCTCAAGCTCTCAGCTGCCGTACTGCCGGAAATTGCCGACAAGCTCAATGCGCTCGCAGCTACGGCAGAGGCCGAACTTCAGCGCCAGCAGGTCAGTACCGGTGGCGTCACCACTCATCATCGCGTGCATGTGCGCTATGAAGGCAGCGATTCGGCGCTGGTGGTTCCCTTCGGCACGGTGGATCAGATCGAGGCCGGCTTTGAGGCCGCCTACCGCCAGCGCTTCGCCTTCCTGATGCAGGGCAAGGGCCTGGTGGTGGAGGCCGTGTCGGTCGAGGCCGTGGTGGCCGGCGACGCGCCGGCCGAGCCGCGCCATGCTACGCATGAGCCGCGCGAAGTGCCGCGCCGCGAAACCGTGCGCATGTATTCGGGTGGCCAGTGGCACGATGCCGCCCTGGTGGTGCGCGAAGACCTGCGGCCGGGCGACATCATCTCGGGCCCTGCCATCATTGCCGAGAAAAACGCGACCACGGTGGTGGAACCCGGCTGGGAAGCGGCACTGACGGCGCTGGACCACCTGGTGCTGGACCGCCGCGCCGAGCGCGCCGTGACCTTCGCGGCCGGCACCACGGTGGACCCGGTGCTGCTCGAGGTGTTCAACAACCTCTTCATGAACATCGCCGAGCAGATGGGCCTGCAGCTGCAGAACACGGCCTACTCGGTCAACATCAAGGAGCGGCTGGACTTCAGCTGCGCGCTCTTCGACACAGAAGGCAACCTGATCGCCAACGCGCCGCACATGCCGGTGCACCTCGGGTCCATGGGCGAGAGCATCAAGACGGTGATCCGCGAGAACGCCGGAAAAATGCAGCCGGGCGACGTCTACGTGCTGAACGATCCTTACCATGGCGGCACGCATTTGCCCGACATCACGGTCATCACGCCGGTCTACCTGGGAACCGCCGCACAGCCGACCTTCTACGTGGGTTCGCGTGGGCACCATGCGGACATAGGCGGCACCACACCGGGTTCCATGCCGCCGTTCTCGACGCTGATCGAGGAGGAGGGCGTACAGATCAACAACGTCAAGCTCGTCGAGCGCGGCGTGCTGCGCGAAGCTGAGATGATCGCGCTGCTCAAGAGCGGCAAATACCCGAGCCGCAACCCGCAGCAGAACATGGCCGACCTCAAGGCGCAGATCGCGGCCAACGAAAAAGGCGTGCAGGAGCTGCGCAAGATGGTCGACACTTTCAGCCTGGAGGTGGTGCTGGCCTATATGCGCCATGTGCAGGACAACGCCGAGGAATCGGTGCGCCGCGTGATCACACGCCTGAAAGACGGCGAATTCACGCTGCCGCTGGACAACGGCGCGCAGATCAAGGTGGCGATTCGCGTCAATGCCAAGGGCCGCAGTGCCGAGATTGATTTCACCGGCACCTCGCCGCAGCAGACCAATAACTTCAACGCGCCGACGGCGGTGTGCATGGCGGCGGTGCTGTATGTGTTCCGCACGCTGGTGGACGACGACATCCCGCTGAACGCGGGCTGCCTCAAGCCGCTCAAGGTGATCATCCCGGCAGGCTCCATGCTCAACCCCAACCCACCGGCTTCGGTGGTGGCGGGCAATGTGGAGACCTCCACCTGCATCACCAATGCGCTGTATGGCGCGCTGGGTGTGATGGCGGCCGGCCAGTGCACCATGAACAACTTCACTTTCGGCAATGCGCGCCACCAGTACTATGAAACCATTTCGGGCGGCTCGGGCGCGGGCGGCAAGCTGGACGAGGCCGGCAAGCTGGTGTCGGGTTTTGACGGCACCAGCGTGGTCCAGACCCACATGACCAATTCGCGGCTGACCGACCCCGAAGTGCTGGAGTTCCGTTTCCCGGTACGGCTGGAGAGCTATGAGATCCGCGAGAGCTCCGGCGGCGCGGGCCGTTGGCGGGGCGGCAACGGCGGCGTGCGCCGCGTGCGTTTCCTCGAGGCCATGACGGCCAGCATTCTGTCCAACGGCCGCAAGCACGGCGCTTTCGGCATGGCGGGTGGACAGCCGGGGCAGGTCGGGCAAAACGTGGTGGTCCGCTCACAAGGCCAGATCGAAACGCTGGGCCATATCGGGCAAGCCGAGATGCAACCCGGCGACGTGTTCGAGATCCACACACCCGGTGGCGGGGGCTACGGCGTGGAGCCCAGGTGAGCATGGCCTGGCCGGGAAAGTCTGGAGTGGAGCCCGTACGAAGTCGCCCGGAGCAGGAGCCATGCGCATGAGGCTGTACCAGCGGGATACCTCGATATATTCCTACAAGGTGCGGCTGCTGCTGGCGCTGCTGCAGGTGCCGCATGAGACAGTCGCCATCCGGCGGTTGCCTGATGGCCGCAACGACGTGGACGCGGCCTACCTGAAGCTCAATCCCCGCGGCCAGATTCCTACTTTGGACGATGACGGGTTCGTGCTCTGGGGCAGCACCGCGATCCTGACCTACATCGCCCTGCGCCACGATCCCGCGCGGCGATGGCTGCCGTCAGATCCACGTGCGGCGGCCGGGGTGGCGCAATGGCTGGAACTGGCCCAGAACGAGGTGCGCACCGGCCTGTTTCTCTCGCGCGCCATCTCCCGTTTCGGCTACAGCGGCGACCTGGAGGCGGCGAAAGCCAACGGGCAGGCTGCGCTAAGGCTGTTGGAGCAGCGCCTGCGGGAGCGGGACTGGCTGGTCGGTGAAGAACCGACGCTGGCCGACCTCGCCTGCTTTCCGGAGGTAGCCCTGACCGAGGGCGTGGTGTTCAGCCTGGCGGAATTTCCCGGTGTGCGCTCCTGGTTGGCCCGTTTCCGGAACCTCGAGCGCTTCGTGCCGCCGAGCGGTCCCCCAACCTGAATGCTTGCGCTCAAGCTCGCGCTCGTCGCTGTCTCGGTGCTGTTGTCCACACTGGCGGCGCGGCGCTTCGGCCATCGCGTCGGCGGTGCCGTCGCCGGGATGCCCATGATCGCCGCGCCTGTCATCGCCATTCTCTTGCTGGACCATGATGCCGGGCAGGTGAGGGCGGTCGCGCTCGCCACCCTGGTGTGCCTGCCGGCCGCGGTGGTGCACATCGTGAGTTTCGCGGTAAGCGCCGGGCGCTGGGGGGCCCCGGCCTGCGTGTCGCTGGCGCTGCTGGCCTACCTTGCCACCTCGTTTGTCCTCACGCAGCTGCCGCTGCCACCCGCGCTGGTGGGGGCGCTGGCGCTGGCCGCTCCCGCCGCCGCGCTGTGGTTCGCGGCGCACCATGGAGGGCCGGCCGCACCGGTGGCGGTGCCGCGAACCGAGCTGGTGTTGCGCGTCGCCGTTGCCGTTGCCATGGCCGCTGTCGTGATTGTCGGCGCCGATGTGCTGCCACCTGTCGCCAGCGGCCTGTTGCTGGCGGTGCCGATCACCGGGACGGTGCTGCCGTGTTTTACGCTACCGCGCTACGGGGCGGCGGCCACCCGCTCGCTGATCGCAGGCTTCCTGCAAGGCCTCCACGGTTTTGCTGCTTTCTTCATCACGCTGTACTGGGCGCTGGGAAGCTTGGGCGAGTTGGCGGCCTTTCTCCTTGCCCTGGCCGCCGCGCTGATCACGGCGGCATTGATGCAGGCGGTGCGGCGATGGATGCGGCGCCCGCCTTCCGCGAATGAGCCCTGATCGCGCACAATGAGGCTCTATGGATACGCCCACCTTCGCCGACAACTACCGCCTGTTTGCCCGCTACAACCGCTGGTTCAACCAGCGGTTGTATGACGCCAGCGAACAATTGACGGACGAGGAGCGCAAGCGCGATCGCGGCGCCTTCTTCGGCTCCATCCACAATACGCTCAACCACGTGGTCTGGGGCGACCAAGCCTGGCTCAAGCGCTTTGCCGCCCAAGGGGTGGCGTTCGAGGCGCTGTCCGACTCTCTGCTGGCCTTGCCGTCCGGCGCGCTGCACGGGACCGTGCTGTACGAAGACTGGGCCGCCTTGCGGGCGCAGCGCGAGCGCCTCGATGCCGCCATTGAGGATTTCGCGGAGCGGATGCCGTCCGACTATCCCTTGCGCATCATGCGCTATGCGAATACGCGGGGCGTGCAGCGTGAGCACCCAGTGTGGCAGGCGCTGTCGCATTTCTTCAACCACCAGACGCATCACCGAGGGCAGGTGACCGCGCTGCTCATGCAGGCCGGCGTCGATCCTGGAACCACCGACCTGATTGCCATTATTTGACGGCGGGAGCTTCTGTTCTGATGCCCGCTTGCGCGCGGTCTGTATGCACCACAATTTGATCCGTCAATAAAAAACCCGCCGGATGACGGGTTTTGCAGTGCTGGGGAAGCGGCTTTACTGCTTGGCAGCGCTGGCAGCACTTGCGGCTGGCTTGGCGGCGTCGGCTTTGGCGTCCTTCTTCTCATCCTTGGCCGCTGGCTTTGCGTCCTTGGCTTTTGCTTCGTCAGCTTTCTTTTTCTTCTCTTCAGCCTTGGCTTTGGCCTCGGCCTTTTTCTCTTCGGCTTTGGCGGGCTTGCCGTCCTTTTTGGCGGGGGCGGCAGCTGTGTAAGCAACACCACCGACCGTCAGGCCCGCGGCGGAAAACTCGGCCGCACGCTTTTCCTTGACGCCTTTGACACGGGCCATGAAGTCTTCCCAGCTTTTGAACTCACCCTTCTTGCGCTCGGCAATGATTTGCCTGGAAGTGGCGGGGCCTATATGTTTGATGCCGTCAAGTTCGGCCTCACTGGCTTTGTTTACGTCGACAGCTGCAAACGATACGGCCACGTACATGGCGGCGGCGAAAGCCAGAATTTTTTTGAGCACGAGAGATCTCCTCAGGATTTTTTGGATTGATATGAAGCACGAGATCCATCCTTGTGAAGAAGGATGTGCTCTTCATAACGACCTTTGGGGAGGCGCGTTGACCTTCTGGCCGGGCTTTCGCAGCAGGAAAACCCTAGGACATGCTCTCAGCTCGCAGCGCTGCTCAAAGCCTGCATGTAAGCGGCCACACCTGTCTGCACATCGGCGAAGGCATGGTTGCAGCCGGCAGCGCGCAGCGCGCGCGGGTCGGCCTGGGTGTAGCTCTGGTATTTGCCGACCAGCGCGGGGGGGAAGGCGATGTACTCGATCAGCCCGCCGCGCACAGCTTCTTCCAGGCTCATGGCCGCGGCGTTCTGTCCCTTGCGCAGGGTGTTGACGACGGCCAGGGCCACGTCGTTGAAAGGCTGGGCCCGGCCGGTGCCGAGGTTGAAGATGCCGGACTTGCCGGGATTGTCGAAGAACCAGAGGTTCACGGCCACCACGTCATCGATGAAGATGAAGTCGCGCATCTGGCCGCCGGCGCCATAGCCGCCGTACTCGCCGAAGAGCTTGACCTTGCCCTCGGCCCGGAACTGGTTGAACTGGTGGAAGGCGACGCTGGCCATGCGGCCCTTGTGCTGTTCGCGCGGGCCGTAGACGTTGAAGTAGCGAAAGCCCGCCACCTGGGTGGCGGCATTTTCGAAACGGACGCCGAGTTCGCGCCGCATGCGCTGGTCGAACAGCAGCTTGGAGTAGCCGTAGACGTTGAGCGGGCGCTCGAACTCGGGCGATTCGGTGAAGGTGGCCGAGCCGCCGTAGGTAGCGGCCGAGGACGCGTAGAGCAGGCGCGTGCCCTGGTCCTGGCAGGCGTGGAACAACTCGCAGGACAGCGTGTAGTTGTTGTCCATCATGTACTTGCCGTCGGCTTCCATGGTGTCGCTGCAGGCGCCTTCGTGGAACACAGCCTCGACCTGGCCATAAGCGCCTTCGGCGAACAGGTCGTAGAAGTCGTCGGCGTCGACATAGTCGGCGATCTTCAGGTCGGCCAGGTTGCGGAACTTGTCGCCATGGGTCAGGTCGTCGACGGCGATGATGTCGTCGACGCCGCGGGCGTTGAGGCCTTTGATGATGTTGCTGCCGATGAAGCCGGCGGCGCCGGTGACTACGATTTTCATGATGAATCCTTGGTGTGCGCCGCGTTGAGGCTGTGATTCCGCTATGGCGCGCTTGGTTAATGCGCGGCGAACAGCTCGCCGTAATTGACGGTGGCGGTGCCGAACTTGCCGACTACGATGCCGCCAGCGCGGTTGGCGATCGGCACGGCGTCGCGCAGGTTCATGCCGGTGGCGGTCATGGCGGCCAGTGTGGCGATCACGGTGTCACCGGCGCCGGTGACGTCGAAGACCTCGCGCGCCACCGCGGGCACGTTGAGTTCGCCTTGGGCATCAAACAGGGTCATGCCCTCTTCGCTGCGTGTCAGCAGCAGGGCTTCGAGCTTGAGTTCGGTGCGCAGGTTGTGGGCTTTGGCGCGCAGGTCGGCCTCACTGCTCCAGGGGCCAATGACGTGCTCGAGTTCGGCGCGGTTGGGCGTGATGACACTGGCGTTCTTGTAACGCGTGTAATCCGAACCCTTGGGGTCGACCAGTACGACCTTGCCGGCCGCGCGGGCCTTGGCGATCATCAGCACGATGTGCGCGAGGCCGCCCTTGCCGTAGTCGGAAAAGAGCACGGCATCGTGCTCGGTGTGCAGCTTTTCAAAAGTGGCGGACTGCGAGGCCAGCACTTCGTTCTCGGGGGTGTTCTCGAAATCCAGGCGTATGAGCTGCTGCTGGCGGCCGATGACGCGCAGCTTGACGGTGGTCTTGAGCTGCGCATCGCGGCCGAAGTAGGGCGTGATACCTGTCTTGGCGACCAGCGCTTCGAGCTGGTGGCTGGCCTCGTCGTCGCCCACCACGCTCAGCAGCGAAGCCTGCGCGCCCAGCGTGACGATGTTGTAGGCCACGTTGGCGGCCGCGCCTATGCGCTCTTCGGTTCGTGTGACGCGCACCACGGGCACGGGCGCTTCGGGCGAGATACGGTCCACCGCGCCGTACCAGTAGCGGTCCAGCATGGCGTCGCCCACCACCAGCACACGGGCCTTGGCAATTTTTTCAGGAGATAGTTTTGAAACTGTCATTTATGTCTGCTCTAAAACGGCTCAACGCGCAGAGGCCAGGTTTTCTCTTTGCCAGCGGGCGCCGCGGAACTGGCTTTGCCAGGCCGCAGGCGTCGCCCCCTGCAAGGGGGAGGAGGCGAAGCCTCCACGGGGGTGTTCATTTTTACAGCTCTTCAATACGCCGGGTGGGGTAGCTGTCCCAGGCCTGGCAGCCGGGGCATTGCCAGAAATGCTGGGTGGCCTCGAAGCCGCAGGCCGCGCAGCGATAGCGCATCAGGGGCTTGGTGGCCTGGTCGAGGGCGCGCTGCACGAGTGCCTGATGCTGTTCGTCCTGCAGCTTTTCGCCGGCGATCCACTTGCCGGCCGCGACCAGGGACGCCTGGCGCTCCAGGTGCCTGGCATACCACTGCCTCGCCGAGGCCGGGTCTTTCTCCAGCTTGACGATGGCCTCAATCAGGTCGATGGAGGGCATGTTGTCGTAGCTGGCCTTGAGCAGTTCCAGCGCCATGGCTTCCTGGGCGCTGGCCTGGGCGATATTGGCCAGCAGGCCGGCGGCCAGCGGCAGGCCTTGCGGCGCTGCCTTTTCGAGTTTGAGCAGGGTTTGCAGCGCGTCCTGGTGCCGGCCGAGCTGGTTTTGCAGTTTCGCCAGGTCGATCAGAGGGCGGGCCAGCGCAGGCGCCATGGCGATGGCTTCCTGCAGGGTGCTCAGTGCCTGAACGCTGTCACCGGCAGCCACGCAGGCACCGGCCTGCTCGCACAGGTAATGCGCCTGGCGGGCGCTGAAGCTTCCACGGCTTGAGCTGCCGAGCCGTGCGGCAATTTCCGTGGCATTGGTCCAGTCGCGCGAGCGCTCATAAATCGACAGCAGCGCCAGCCGCGCTTCTTCCTCGAAGGGCGTGCCTTCCAGCTTGCGCAGGGCGGCTTCGGCACGGTCAAGCAGCCCCGCCTTGAGGAAGTCGAGCGCCAGCGCATGCTGGGCGCGGTCGCGCTCGGGTTGCGTCAGGTCGCCGCGTGACATCAGGTGTTCGTGCACGCGCACGGCACGCTCGTATTCGCCGCGGCGGCGAAACAGGTTGCCCAGGGCGAAGTGAAGCTCGGAGGTGTCGGGGTCGTTTTGCACCGCCTCGATAAAGGCGTCGATGGCCTGGTCCTGCTGCTCGTTGAGCAGGAAATTCAGGCCCTTGAAATAGGCCTTGGGCGCCTGACGGTTTTCAATGCGGAGTTGCCGCAAGTCCAGCCGTGAGGCCAGCCAGCCCAGTGTGAAAGCGATCGGAAACCCGAGCAGGACCCAGGTGAAGTCAAATTCCATGGTGCATTGTGGACGGGTCTTCGCTCACGGTGTGGGGGCCGAGGGTGGTGTAAGCGTATTTGGCCGACCGGCGCTTTTTCCACCAGCGCGGCATCATGACAAAAATACCGAGCGCCAACCCGCAGGCGAAGGTCGCCAGCACAACCAGCACTAATGGCGCTTGCCACATGGTGCCAAAAAAGAAGTACACCGCAACCGTTTGCTGGTTATTCAGTGCGAAGGCGAAGAGCGTAAAAAAAATGGCTGCTTTAAGCAGCCACATGAGGTATTTCATTGGGTGATCCCTCAGGGTGGTCTGGCGATTGTAGCCAGCCCACCGAGGGATACCAGTAAGACCTTATTTGGGTTCCGTGACCGCCAGCAACTCCTGGGTACGGGCATCGACAGCTTCGCGCAATGCCTTCCCGGGTTTGAAATGCGGCACCCGTTTTTCGGGGATGGCCACGCTTTCGCCGGAGCGCGGGTTGCGCCCCATGCGGGGTGGCCGCCGGTTGATGGAGAAACTGCCAAACCCACGGATTTCAATGCGGTGGCCGCGCACCAAGGCGTCGCTCATGGCGTCAAGAATTGTCTTGACGGCATATTCGGCGTCGCGGTGTGTCAGCTGGCTGAATCGGGCCGCCAGTTCTTCAACAAGGTCGCTTCGGGTCATGGATCAAGTAGTTGCGCAGCGATGCGACCCGCCCCAAGGGCGCATCGCACCGCCGCGTGCTTGCCTTACTTTTCGTTGTTGTCCAGCTTGGCGCGCAGCAGGGCGCCCAGGCTGGTCGTGCCGGCGTTTTCACGCGAGGACTGCTGGTTCAGGTTAGCCATGGCTTCCTGCTGGTCAGCGTTGTCCTTGGCCTTGACCGACAGCTGGATGTTGCGGGTCTTGCGATCCACGTTCACCACGACTGCGGAGACTTCGTCGCCTTCTTTCAGCACGTTGCGAGCGTCTTCAACGCGGTCGCGGCTGATTTCGCTGGCGCGCAGGTAGCCGACGATGTCTTCGCCCAGGTCGATTTCAGCGCCCTTGGCGTCAACGGTCTTCACCTTGCCGGTCACGATCGCGCCCTTGTCGTTGATCGACACGAAGGTGGTGAAGGGGTCGGAATCCAGTTGCTTGATGCCCAGGGAGATGCGCTCGCGGTCGACATCGACAGCCAGCACGATCGCTTCAACTTCCTGGCCCTTCTTGTAGTTGCGAACGGCGGCTTCGCCGGGTTCGTTCCACGAGAGGTCGGACAGGTGCACCAGGCCGTCGATACCGGCAGCCAGGCCCACGAAGACGCCGAAGTCGGTGATCGACTTGATCGGGCCCTTGACGCGGTCGCCGCGCTTGGTTTCCTGCGCGAATTCCTGCCATGGGTTGGCCTTGCACTGCTTCATGCCCAGGCTGATACGGCGCTTGTCTTCGTCGATCTCGAGAACCATGACTTCGACTTCGTCGCCCAGGGCCACGAGCTTGCTCGGGGCCACGTTCTTGTTGGTCCAGTCCATTTCAGACACGTGGACCAGGCCTTCAATGCCGGGTTCGAGTTCCACAAACGCGCCGTAGTCGGCGATGTTGGTGATCTTGCCGAACAGGCGCGTGCCTTGCGGGTAGCGGCGGTTCACGCCCATCCATGGGTCGTCGCCCATTTGCTTCAGGCCCAGCGAGACGCGGTTCTTTTCGGTGTCGAACTTCAGGATCTTGGCAACGATCTCTTGACCGGCCGTCACCACTTCGCTTGGGTGACGCACGCGGCGCCATGCCATGTCGGTGATGTGCAGCAGGCCGTCGATGCCGCCCAGGTCAACGAACGCACCGTATTCGGTGATGTTCTTGACGACGCCCTTGACGGCAGTGCCTTCCTTGAGGGTTTCCATCAGCTTGGCGCGCTCTTCGCCCATGCTGGCTTCGACCACGGCGCGGCGGCTCAGCACCACGTTGTTGCGCTTGCGGTCCAGCTTGATGACCTTGAATTCCATGGTCTTGTTCTCATAGGGAGACAAGTCCTTGATGGGGCGGGTGTCGATGAGCGAGCCGGGCAGGAAGGCGCGGATGCCGTTGACGAGGACGGTGAGGCCGCCCTTGACCTTGCCGCTGGTCTGGCCGGTGACGAATTCGCCGGATTCCAGGGCCTTCTCAAGGCTCATCCACGAAGCCAGGCGCTTGGCCTTGTCGCGGGACAGCAGGGTGTCGCCATAGCCGTTTTCGACGGAGTCGATGGCCACGGAGACGAAATCGCCGACCTGGACTTCGAGTTCGCCCTGGTCGTTCTTGAATTCTTCGAGGGGGACATAAGCCTCGGATTTGAGTCCGGCATTCACAACGACGTGGTTGTGGTCGATACGAACGACTTCAGCGGTGATGACTTCACCGGTACGCATTTCAGAGCGTTGCAGCGATTCGTTAAATAGGTCGGCAAAAGATTCAGACATGGTTTTCCTAGTCCGCACAACAGGGTTCCAATAGCGGGATTGCTACTGTTTTTATAGCTGCTTGCGGCGGTTTTGTGCAGCCGGACGTCCAGCGTGGCTGCGGGTTACGTTAATGAACCTGCTGACCATGCGCAGGGTGCGCGTCGGGGGTCAGAAGGGCCGGGTGCCTTGCCACCATTCAATCACCTGCTCTACCGACTTTTCAATCGAGAGGTAGGAGTTGTCCAGTGGACGGGCATCATCAGCAGGTTTTAAAGGGGCGGCCTTTCGCGACGAATCGCGCGCATCACGTGCCTCTAAATCTTGCTGAATCTCGGCGATTGTAGCCGAATTTCCCTTTGAAATCAATTGCTTATGCCGGCGTTCGGCACGGTGCAGGGCGCTGGCCGTGAGGAAAACCTTAAGAGGGGCCTCAGGAAAGATGACAGTTCCCATGTCCCGGCCATCGGCGACCAGCCCGGGCAGCTTGCGAAAGCTGTGCTGGAGCTCCAGCAGGGCGGCGCGAACCTCGGGGTGGGCAGACACCTTGGAAGCGGCCATGCCGGCGGCTTCGGTGCGTATGGCGTCGGAGACATCCTGTGGCCCGAGGAAAATACGGTCGCCCTTGAAATGCACCGGCATGGTGCGCGCCACACGGGCGACGCCGGGGCCGTCGTCCAGCGAGACGCCGGCCAGCGCCGCGGCATGGGCGCTCAGGCGGTAAAGCGCGCCGGAATCGAGGTAGTGGTAGCCTAGCCGGTGTGCGGCCAGCGCCGCCAGCGTGCCCTTGCCGGAAGCTGTCGGGCCGTCGATGCAGATGACGGGAATCCGGGCGGTATCGGCCTGGGCCACCTCAAACAAGGCTTCGAAATAGTCAGGGAAGGTCTTGGCGACGCATTTGGGGTCCAGGATGCGCACCGGCAGCTGCGCCGGATTGAAGGCCGCCAGCGAAAAACACATGGCCACGCGGTGGTCGTCATAGGTGTGGACCGCGCCAGTCGTCCATTGGGTGGGCGGGGTGACCTTGAGGTAGTCCGGGCCTTCCTCGACCTTGGCGCCGAATTTCTGCAGCTCGCAGGCCATGGCGGCGATGCGGTCGGTTTCCTTGACGCGCCAGCTCGCGATATTGCGCAGGGTGGTGGTGCCGTCGGCATACAGGGCCATCACGGCCAGCGTCATGGCGGCGTCGGGGATGTGGTTGCAATCCAGGTCTATGGCTTTGAGCGGCCAGGCGCCACGCGAAATGCGCAGTGAGTTCGGTGCGCTTTCGACTTGCGCACCCATCATGCGGGCGGCCTCGACGAAGCGGATGTCGCCCTGGATGGAGTCTGCGCCCACGCCCAGGATTTCGATGCCGGTGTGGCCCGCGGAGGGCGCTGCGATGGCGCCCAGCGCGATGAAATAGCTGGCCGAGGAGGCGTCGCCTTCGACATGGATGGCACCCGGCGACTGGTAGCGGCTGCCGGCGGGAATGATGAAGCGCTCCCATCCCTCGCGTTTGACGCCGATGCCGAAGCGCTGCAGCAGCTTGAGCGTGATTTCGATGTAAGGCCGGGAGATCAACTCGCCGACCACCTCGATGCAAATATCCTGTTTGGCAACCAGCGGCAGGGCCATCAGCAGGGCGGTCAGGAACTGGCTGGAGACATCGCCGCGCACACGTATCGGGTCTTGCAGCTTCAATAGCCCGGGACGCAGCCGCAGCGGCGGAAAGCCTTCATTGCCGAGGTAATCGATGGCGCACCCCAACTGGCGGAGCGCGTCGACCAGGTCGCCTATGGGTCTTTCGTGCATGCGCGGCACGCCGGACAGCTCGAACTCGCCGCCCATCAGTGCAAGCGCGGCTGTGAGCGGCCGCATGGCCGTGCCGGCATTGCCCATGAAGAGCTTGGCCGGGGTTTGCACGGGCCGGCCGCCCAGCCCGCTGATGACGGCGGTAGTGCCTTCCTGCCTGACCGTGCAGCCGAGCTGCCTGAGCGCGGCCAGCATCACGGCGGTGTCGTCGGAAGCGAGCAGGTCGTGGACCGTGGTCTCGCCGTGGCTCAGGGCCGCCAGCAGCAGGACGCGGTTGGAAATACTTTTGGAGCCGGGCAGGCGGACGGTGCCCCCCGCGCTGCGCAGCGGCGGAACATCCAGAAACTGGGTGTCGAACATGAACCGTGGATTATTTGTGCGATTTTTGCGAAGAGATGCGCCAGTTGGCCCGGGTCTCGCTGGCCCGTTCGATCAGCACTTCAAGGACGTCGCCGCTGCTGTTGCCGATCAGCTCTTCGAGCGATTGCAGGGTCTGCTGGAAAATCCGGGACTGGGCCAGCAGTTCCTCGCGGTTGGCGATCAGGATGTCGCGCCACATTTTCGGGTCGCTGGCGGCGATGCGCGTGAAGTCCCGGAAACCGGGGCCGGCAAGCGACATGTACTCTTTCCCGTGTTCCTGCCCGGTGATGCCGTTGATCAGGGCGAAAGCGATCAGGTGCGGCAGATGGCTGACGGCGGCATAAGCAGCGTCATGGGCCTGGGGCGACATCTTGAGCACATGGCAGCCCAGGGCTGTCCAGACGTCGGTGGCTTTTTGCAGCTGTACCGTGAAGGTGCGCTCAATAGGGGTCAGGATGACCTGCTTGCCCGCGTAGAGGTCCACATCGGCGTGTTCGACGCCTGAGACCTCTTTACCGGTGATAGGGTGGCAGGGCACGAAGGAGCCGACGTTGGCGCCCAGGACGCGCCGGGCGGCATCCACCACGTCGCGTTTGGTCGAGCCGACGTCCATGATCAGGGTGTTCGGGCCGACCAGGTGGCGTATGGCTTTGAAGGTGGCTTCGGTCGCGGAAACCGGCACGGCCAGCAACACGATGTCAGCACCCGAGACAGCCAACAGCGCCGAGGGGGCTTCCACGTCGATCACGCCCATCTGGCGCGCGCGCTCGGTGGTGGAGGGGGATTTGCTGTACCCGACGATGCGCTTGACCAGGCCGGCGCGTTTGAGCGCCAGCGCGAAAGAGCCACCCATCAGGCCGCATCCAATGAGACCTAATTGTTCAAACATGTTGTGGCACCAATTTTGTGAGTCGTTGCATTAATCGCCAATGGGGTAAGTTCCGAGGACCTTGTAATAGGCGCACAGTTGCTCCAGGTCGGCCAGGGCGGCTTTGACATGGTCCTGGGAGGGGTGACCTTGCAGGTCAATATAAAAATAGTATTCCCACTGGCCGGAGCGTGCCGGGCGCGATTCAAAGCGGGTCATGGAAACGCCGTGGGCTTTCAGCGGCACCAGGATGTCATGGACGGCGCCCGGGCGGTTGGGCACGGACACCACCAGGCTCACGCAATCCTTGCCAGACGCCGGCGGGGAGGGCAGTGTCTGCGGCAGGCAGACCACGGCAAAGCGGGTGCGGTTGAAGGCGTCGTCCTGGATGGCGTGGGCCGCTGTATAGAGGCCGAACTGGGTGGCTGCGCGCTCACCGGCAATGCCGGCCCAAGCCGGGTTGGTGGTGGCCAGGCGCGCACCCTCGGCATTGCTGGAGGCGGTGCGGCGATCCGCGTTGGGCAGGTGGGTAGTCAGCCAGCCCTGGCATTGGGCCAGCGCCTGAGGGTGGGCGTAAACCGCTTCTATGCCCTCCAGCGACTCCGAGAGACGCAGCAGGTTGTGGCGCACCATCAGGCTGATTTCGCCGACGATGTGCAAAGGGGAATTGAGGAATAAATCGAGCGAGCGTGAAACCACGCCTTCTGTGGAGTTTTCCACCGGTACCACGCCGTAGCTGGCGCTGCCGGCCGCTGTGGCGCGAAAGACTTCGTCGATGCTGACGCAGGGGACGTGCTCGATACTGGCGCCGAAAAACTGCAGCGCCGCCTGCTCGCTGAAAGTACCGGCCGGGCCCAGGTAGGCGACGCGCACCGGGGACTCGAGAGCCAGGCAGGCCGACATGATTTCGCGCCAGACGGCTGCCACATGCTCGTTCTTGAGCGGCCCTTGGTTGGCCTTCTGGATCTGCTCGATCACCTGGGCCACCCGGTCGGGGCGGAAAAAGGGTGTGCCTTCGCGTTTCTTGACTTCCCCGACCTGCTCTGCGACCTGGGCGCGGCGGTTCAGCAGGGCAAGCAATTCCCTGTCCAGGGCGTCGATTTGGACGCGTAAATCAGCGAGGTTGGCAGTCATATCGGGGCCGTCCGGTCATGCCTGGCACATTGGGAGCCCTTTCGGGGGCGGTGAATGTGGCGGGCATGGAGGTATTTTGTCCTAGGCGTGTTTTTGTTCGAATTCTCGCATGTACGCCACCAACGCCTGCACGCCAGCCAGCGGCATGGCGTTATAGATGCTGGCGCGCATGCCGCCTACCGACTTGTGGCCCTTGAGCTGCAACAGCCCGGCAGCCTTGGCGCCGGCCAGGAAAGCCTCATTGCGCGACTCATCACGCAGGAAAAACGGCACATTCATGCGCGAGCGGCAGTCTTTGCTGACCTTGTTCAGGTAAAACTGTGAACTGTCGATGGCATCGTAAAGCAGCTGGGCTTTGGCCATATTGCGCTCTTCCATAGCCGCGACGCCGGTGGCGCTGCCCTCGCGCTGGCGCTTGAGCCATTGAAAGGTCAGGCCCGCGATGTAGATGGCGTAGGTGGGCGGGGTGTTGTACATCGACTGGTTGTCAGCCACCGTCTTGTAATCGAAGGCGCTGGGGCAGGCAGGCATGGCATGGCCGAGCAAATCTTCGCGGATGACCACCAGCGTTACACCGGCGGGGCCGAGGTTTTTCTGGGCCCCACCAAAGGCCAGGCCGACGCGGGACCAGTCGACGGACCGGGAGGCCACGTGGGACGAGAAGTCGATCACCAGGGGGGCTTCGCTTCCCAGGGCCTTGAGATCAGGCAGGCTCTGGAATTCCACGCCGTTGATGGTTTCGTTGGTGCACAGGTGCACATAGGCCGCATCAGGCCGCAGCTTCCAGCCTGAAGGTGAGGGCAGCTGCGTGTGCCCGTTGTCTGCATTGCTGGCGGCGACCTGCGCGTCGCAGTACTTGCGGGCTTCTTTTTGCGACTTGTCGCTCCAGCTGCCGGTCACCACAAAATCGGCGGCACGCCCGCGCGACAGGTTCAGCGGAACGATCGCGTTCTCGGCCAGCCCACCGCCCTGCATGAAGAGAATCTTGAAGTGGGCTGGAACGGCCATGAGTTCACGGAAGTCGGCCTCGGCCGCTTCATAAATGGAGCCGAATTCTTTGCCGCGATGGCTCATTTCCATCACGCTCATGCCGCTGCCGTGCCAGTCCAGCATTTCGCCCGCCGCCTGCTGTAAAACCTCCTCGGGGAGGTTCGCAGGGCCGGCCGAAAAATTGAAAGGACGAGTCATTTCTTCGCGGGCGGCTTGGCAGCTCCCGCTCCCGCTGCCGGGGCGGAACCGACGATTTTCGTCGCGGTTTCGTCGAACTGCTTGATGCGGGCAACGACCTCGGGGCGCGACGCCTCGACCAGTTTCTGCACGAACACATTGCCAAGCTCAGGCGCAGTGGCCTGGTATTTTTTGACGGCAGGAGACTCGAAGAAGGCTGCGAGTTGCTGCAGCTCTTCCAGCGTGAAACGCTCCGCATAGGCGGGAACCAGCGAATCGGCGCTGACCTTGCTGACCTGCTTGCCGATCAGCTGGGCGGTGTCATCGGCGTATTTTTTGAGTTCGGCATTGAGGTCTTCGGAGGCCTTTGCCTGCTTGGCCTTGGGGACCTTGGCTTCCAGTTGAGGGCCCCACTTGGCGATCAGGTCCTGGGCCGTGCTGCCCGCGAGCTGGCCGACCAGCCGGTCGAGTTCGGGGCCCTGCTGAAGGGCGACCACTTTTTTGGCAAGTTCGGTTTTGGGATCGGTCTGGGCGTGGACGGCGGCGGTGCAAGCCAGGCCAGCGATCGCGAGAGCGGTGATCAGTTTTTTCATTAGTTGCTTTCCGTGTTGGAGGCGTCTGTGCCGGTGTCGTTTTCGGTATCGAGTTCGTCCAGCGTGGCATCGTTTTCGACGATGCGTTGCAGGCCGCTCAATTGTGAGCCTTCGTCTAGGCCGATCAGCGTAACGCCCTGTGTCGCCCTGCCCATCTCGCGGATTTCGCTGACGCGCGTACGGACCAGCACACCCTTGTCGGTGATGAGCATGATCTCGTCGTCGACGTGCACCAGCGTTGCGGCCACAACCTTCCCGTTGCGCTCGCTTTGCTGGATGGCGATCATGCCTTTGGTTCCGCGTCCGTGGCGCGTGTATTCGGTGATGGAGGTGCGCTTGCCGAAGCCGTTCTGGGTGGCAGTCAGCACGCTTTGCTGCTCGTCCTCGGCCACCAGCATGGCGATCACGCCCTGGCCGTCCTCCAGTGTCATGCCGCGCACGCCGCGCGCGTTGCGGCCCATGGGGCGTACGTCGTTTTCGTCGAAGCGCACGGCCTTGCCGCCGTCACTGAACAGCATCACATCGTGCTTGCCGTCGGTCAGGGATGCGCCGATCAGGTAGTCGCCCGGATCCAGGTCCACGGCGATGATGCCGGCCTTGCGCGGGTTGCTGAATTCGTCGAGGGCCGTCTTCTTCACGGTGCCCATGGAGGTGGCCATGAAGACATATTGGTCGGCCGGGAAGCTGCGCTTGTCGCCCGTCAGCGGCAGGACCACGGTGATCTTCTCGCCTTCCTGCAGCGGGAACATATTGACGATGGGACGGCCGCGCGAGCCGCGCGAGCCCGCAGGGACTTCCCAGACCTTGAGCCAGTAGAGTCGGCCGCGGTTGGAAAAGCACAGGATGTAGTCGTGCGTGTTGGCGATGAAGAGCTGGTCGACCCAGTCGTCGTCCTTGGTGGCGGTGGCCTGCTTGCCGCGGCCGCCGCGTTTTTGCGCCCGGTATTCAGAGAGCGGCTGGCTCTTGATATAGCCCATGTGCGACAGCGTCACCACCATGTCGGTCGGAGTGATCAGGTCTTCGGTGCTGAGGTCGAAGGAGCTGTGTTCGATCTGGCTGCGCCGCGCGCCCAGCTTGGTCTGGCCGAATTCCAGTTTGATCGCGGAGAGTTCCTCGCCGATGATGATGGACACGCGTTCGGGCTTGGCCAGGATGTCCAGCAGGTCGTCGATCTCGGCCATAACTTCCTTGTACTCAGCCACGATCTTGTCCTGCTCAAGCCCGGTCAGGCGCTGCAGGCGCATCTGCAGGATTTCCTGGGCCTGGGTTTCGGACAGGCGGTACAGGCCGTCGCTGCCCATGCCGAAGGCTTTTTCCAGGCCGTCGGGACGGTAGTCGTCGGCGTTGACAATGCCGCCGTCGGCACGCGTGCGGGTAAGCATTTCGCGCACCAGGCTGCTGTCCCAGGGACGCAGCATCAGTTCGGCCTTGGCCACAGGCGGTGTGGGCGCGTTGCGGATGATGGCGATGAAGTCGTCGATGTTGGCCAGCGCGACGGCGAGGCCTTCCAGCACGTGGCCGCGTTCGCGCGCCTTGCGCAGCGTGAACACCGTGCGGCGCGTCACCACTTCGCGGCGGTGCGACAGGAATACCTGGATCAGGTCTTTCAGGTTGCACAGTTTGGGCTGGCCGTTGACCAGCGCCACCATATTGATGCCGAAGGTGTCCTGCAGCTGGGTCTGCTTGTACAGGTTGTTCAGCACCACCTCGGGCACTTCGCCGCGCTTGAGTTCAATGACCAGGCGCATGCCGGACTTGTCGCTTTCGTCCTGGATATGGCTGATGCCCTCGATTTTCTTCTCGTGCACCAATTCGGCCATGCGCTCCTGCAGCGTTTTCTTGTTGACCTGGTAGGGCAGTTCATCAACGATGATGGACTGGCGTTGGCCCTTGTCGATATCCTCGAAATGGCACTTGGCCCGCATCACCACCTTGCCGCGGCCGGTGCGGTAGCCTTCCTTGACGCCGTTGATGCCGTAAATAATGCCGCCCGTGGGGAAATCGGGTGCCGGCACGATTTCCATCAGTTCGTCGATGGAAGCCTCCGGGTTCTTCAGCATATGGAGGCAGGCATCGACCACTTCGTTGAGATTGTGGGGCGGGATGTTGGTCGCCATGCCCACCGCGATACCACCCGATCCATTGACCAGCAGGTTGGGCAACCGGGTCGGCACGACCAGGGGTTCCTGTTCGCTGCCGTCGTAGTTGGGGCCGAAATCGACGGTTTCCTTGTCCAGGTCGGCCAGCAATTCATGGGCGATTTTCGACAGGCGGATTTCCGTATACCGCATAGCGGCCGCGTTGTCACCATCCACGGAGCCGAAATTTCCCTGGCCGTCGACCAGCAGGTGGCGCAGGGAGAAGTCCTGGGCCATGCGCACAATGGTGTCGTAGACCGACTGGTCGCCGTGCGGGTGGTATTTACCGATCACGTCACCGACGATACGCGCCGACTTCTTGTAGGGGCGGTTCCAGTCGTTGTTCAGCTCGTGCATTGCGTACAAAACGCGCCTGTGCACAGGCTTGAGACCGTCCCTGGCATCGGGGAGGGCCCGGCCCACGATCACGCTCATGGCGTAGTCGAGATAGCTGCGCCGCATTTCCTCTTCAAGACTGATGGGCAGGGTTTCTTTAGCGAACTGAGTCATGAGCGGCCTGGTTGGGATTTCGGGATTCTTGAGGAAAACCAGCGATTTTAAGGCTTGAGTTTATAGCGGCCACTTGTGGCGGGGCAGCAACAAATGCTTAAGAATCTTAAGTCTGTGTCAGACGAAGCCGATAGCGTGCTTGAAGGTTCGGGCAGGTGTGGCACAATCGATGTAACGCTTTGAGTGATGGTCACTTACGGCGTGTAAATTACTAATCGCAGCAAGTCTGCGGCTTTTCTCTAGAGGAGAACCATGAAGAAACTCAACAAAGTGGCAATGTTGTTTGCTTCCGCAGCGCTTGTTACCGCCGCTGGTGCACAAACAATCGACAACTGGAAAAATGGCAACGGCGAACTGGTCTGGAAAAACGGCACCAACGAACTGTGCTGGCGCGATGCCAACTGGACGCCTGCTACTGCAGCGCCTGGTTGCGACGGCGCAATTGCCCCCGCGATGGCTCCTGTGGCTCCTCCGGTCGCTGGCCAACAGCCTGCTAAGCCTGCTACTCCTCCGGTTGCTCCTCCTGCCGCAACGAAAGTTACCTACGCCGCTGACGCTTTCTTCGACTTCAACAAGTCTGTGATCAAGCCAGAAGGCAAGGCCAAGCTGGATGACCTGGTCGGCAAGATCAAGGACATCAACCTGGAAGTCATCATCGCCGTGGGCCACACCGACTCTGTGGGTAGCGATGCTTACAACCAGAAGCTGTCGGTTCGCCGCTCTGAAGCCGTCAAGGCATACCTCGTGTCCAAGGGCATCGAGAAGAACCGCGTCTACACTGAAGGCAAGGGCGAGAAGCAGCCTGTTGCTGACAACAAGACCGCCGAAGGCCGCGCCAAGAACCGCCGCGTCGAAATCGAAGTGGTCGGTACCCGCGCCAACAAGTAATCCTCCGGGATCGCTTCAAGAACCGCGCCTAGGCGCGGTTTTTTTATGCCTCAACGATAATGCCTCATGCCTACAAGCGATAACTTTGACCCTGCCGAGCTGGCCAAATTCTCCGATCTGGCCCACCGCTGGTGGGATACCGAAAGCGAATTTCGTCCCCTGCACCAGATCAATCCTCTGCGCCTGGGCTGGATCGACGGCCAGGTTCCCCTCAAAGGGCGGCGTGTGCTGGACGTGGGCTGCGGCGGCGGCATCCTGGCCGATTCCATGGCTCGCAAGGGTGCCGATGTCTTGGGCATAGACCTGGCCACGAAAGCGCTGAAAGTCGCCCAGCTCCATGCACTGGAAGCCCAGACGGAAGGGGTGCAATACCGGGAAATCAGCGCCGAGGCACTGGCGGCCGAGCAACCGGGCAGCTTTGACGTCGTCACCTGCATGGAAATGCTGGAGCACGTGCCCGATCCCTCGTCCATCGTTAAAGCCTGCGCGGCGCTGGTCAAGCCTGGCGGACATGTGTTTTTCTCCACCATCAACCGCAATGCCAAGGCTTTTTTGTTCGCCATCGTCGGCGCTGAATATGTGCTGAACATGCTGCCCCGCGGCACCCATGAGTACGCCAAGCTGGTCAAACCCAGCGAACTGGCCGGTTACTGCAGGGCCTCCGGGCTTTCGCTACAGCAGACTCGGGGCATGGAATACAACCCGCTGACACGCCACTACTGGCTCAGTGCAGACACCAGCGTCAACTACCTGTTTGCCACCCAAAAGAACTGATACCCCGGCGTCCCGCGCATCACATCAATGACTCATCGATATGTTCAAAGACATCGCAGCCGTGCTGTTTGACCTGGACGGCACCTTGATAGATAGCGCACCCGACCTCGGTGCCGCCGCCGACAAAATGCGCACCGACCGGGGAATGGAGTCGCTCCCACTGGCGTTGTACCGCCCCATGGCTGGCGCGGGTGCGCGTGGCATGATTGCGGTGGCCTTCGGCCTGACGCCAGACGATGCGCGCTTTCCGGAACTGAGGGAAGAGTTCTTCCGCAATTACGAGGCGCGCATGACGGAGCGCACCACGGTATTCGACGGCGTGGCCGAATTGATTGCCCAGATCGGCCGGGCCGGCTTCAAATGGGGCGTGGTCACCAATAAATCCGCCCGCTTTACCGTCCCTCTGACCAAAGCCATGCCTCTGTTCAGCACAGCCCAGACCATTGTCAGCGGTGATACCACGCCGCATTCCAAGCCGCACCCCGCGCCGTTGTTCGAAGCCGCGCGGCAGCTCGACCTGGCTCCCGGCCGCTGCATCTATGTGGGTGACGACGAGCGCGACATCGTCGCCGGCCGCGCCGCCGGCATGCCTACCGTGGCCGCCGCCTATGGCTATCTTGGCAAAGTCACCGATACAGTGGACTGGAAAGCCGATGCGACCATTGCCGCGCCCGGTGCGCTCTTGAATTTGCTGCGAATGGCGTAAACTAGGCCTCCTGGGGCTGCATTGGTTTCGACGTGGGTTCGGACGCGGTGTGGTGCATGTCGAGCTGAGTGTGCTCGTAAAACAGATTCAAACAAACTAACTGCAAACGACGAACGTTTCGCACTCGCTGCTTAATTGCCAGTGAGCTTTACAACAGCAGGCCGATGGGCTGGGCAAGGGGTGTTTAGCGCAAGTTAAACGCTCCCGGCTGTAAAGATAATTTCATCGGCTGGCTCCGGGCTGGGTACCTTAACCCGGGGCGAGAAAATAGGGTGCTGGCGTCCTGTGTAGCGTGCGACTGCGCGACACAGGTGGCGAGACTCAAATCAGACCGCTAAACATGTAGATCCGCCCGAACAAGGCTTGCGGACGGGGGTTCAAATCCCCCCAGCTCCACCAAATATCAGTCTGGCGCAGTCCAGAATAGTCCAAAAGACCGGTTTTCTCCTCTGAAGCCGGTCTTTTTTTGTCTGTAGTCATCCAACACGATTCGTTGACATCCGGATGTTGAATTCCGTCGAAATCTGACCCACTTAGCGCAGTAATTTCCATCCAAAACTGACCCACGTAGGCACTACCCTGCTTGTTTTAAAAGCAGAGGGAAATTAGGAGTGATAGACGTGGCGACATTGAATATCATCAGACGTTGGGCATTGAGGGATCAGATGTCCATCCGCGAGATCTCAAGGCGTACAGGCCTGGCTCGCAACACAATAAAGAAGCACCTACGGTCGGAAGAGAACGAGCCCAAGTACCCAAGACGGGTCAGCTCCAGCAAGCTCGATCCCTACGCCGAGAAGCTAGCCACCTGGCTGGGAATCGAGGCAACAAAATCGCGGAAAGAGCGGCGCACTTTGAGGCAGATCCACACACTCAGCCCAAAAAGGAGAAAACTAAGAACTTATCCACACCGTGAGCACGTTCTGCTCACAAAGAGTGTGGGTCAGTATTCGATGGAAAACTCGGGTCAGACTTCAGCGGAATTCAACAATGCTGGGAATTGCAATTTGCATCGAACCCTCCGAGTAGCTAATACTATGCCGCCAGATACTCCATATGGGCTGCATGGAAGTGGGGAACAAATGGGGGAACAGGTCGCTAGCGTGCGGCTTTGAAGGCAGTTGTAGAAAGGCTTCTGAGGCATCCATCAGTAGTCCCCAGCCCATCTCACCAAAGCCCGACAATTGCTTGTCGGGCTTTTTTCATGGGGCCTGGCCATCGACCGGGTCGCACCCGCGGCGACAATACCCCCATGGCAAGCATGCAACTCCAGGAAATCCTCTTCTCCCAAGGCTTTGGCACACGCCGCGTGTGTGCGGGGCTGGTTCAACAAGGCCACGTGATGGTGGACGGTGCGCCTTGCGACGATCCGTCCGCTGAATTCGAGGCCGTCGAAGGCCTGCGCTTCACGGTACAGGGCACGGCGTGGGAGTACCACGAAAAAGCCTACCTGATGCTGCACAAGCCGGCGGGCTACGAGTGCTCGCAAAAGCCCAGCGCCTACCCAAGCATCTACACGCTGCTGCCGGCGCCGATTCGCCAGCGTGGCGGCGGTGCGGCGGCGGGTGTGCAGGCGGTGGGGCGGCTGGACCAGGACACGACGGGCTTGTTGCTGCTGTCGGACGACGGCAAGTTCATCCATCGCATGAGTTCGCCCAAGCACCATGTGCCCAAGGTGTATGAGGTGCGCGCCAAGCATGCGGTGGACGACAAGCAGGTCGCGAAGCTGCTGTCCGGCGTGGTGCTGGATGACGACCCCAGGCCGGTGCGGGCCGCGGCCTGTGAAAAAACCGGTGAGAACCAGCTGAGCCTGACGCTGACCGAGGGCAAATACCACCAGGTCAAGCGCATGATCGCCGCGGTGGGCAACCGCGTGGAAGAGGTTGGCGGCCTGCACCGCGCGCGCATCGGTTCGCTGGATTTGCCGGCCGAGCTCAAGGCGGGTGAATGGCGTTGGCTGACGCCGCAGGACCTGGCCAGCATCTCAGCCTGAGCGTTGTCCGGCGCCCCCCGGCTTTATCGCAGTTCAGCCGGCCGGGTGTTGGCCTGTATAAGGAAGGAGTCATGCCAGTGGTCGGGCATGCTACTGGTGTGCTCCTGCTCCATGTGCGTGCGTATCTGCCGCTGTTGCGCCAGGGTGTTTTTCAGGCTGATGCGTGCGGTTTCGAGGACCGCTTCCTCGCGCTTGATGTGCCGCACTTTGGTGGCTTCTTCGCCGAGGAATTCATTGCGAAGTGCGTCGGGGTTCGGCAGCATGTGGGGGTTGAGTACCACATAGCAGATGCCGCATTGCGACAGCAGGTTGCTTTTGAGGTTTCTGGCTTTGTCGGAAAGGCCAAAGGATTTGGGAATGTCCACGCAGCCGATCACGTGGCCGTCGTCGGCGACGACCGAAAATGTGCAGGTGGTGTTCTGCAGCATCTCATACCAGTACAGGCTGTTTTCGTTGGCGTTGGGCCGGGTGAATCGCGTCACGGGCATCTTGACCAGAACATGGTGATCGTCAAAGGCACTGTTCAGCCAATGCCAGGCCCGCAGCTCCGCGCTGTTCATCAAAACCCGCGCGTGCAGGGGCCAGTGCTGGGGAATGCGCCGCTTCCCACGGTTTACCCATCGTGACCACAAGCTGTACCATTCGGCGACGTGCTCCATGGGGTGGGGCTGCTCCGCCGGCGACCATTCCGAGTTTCTGTACATGACGAACTCCTGGTTTGTTACGGGTACTTACAATATGCGACTAATTAACTACTTTGTCTTGAGATTTATCACGTGATCTTGTTTTATTAGCGACTAAGTGTGATTTTTGTACGAAAACCTAGCCTGCACAATACGTAGAGTTTGCAAAAAGGAGGAGAGAAATCCATGGATAAACGCAGATTTATGGGTGTAGCGGCCCTGGGGGCTGTCGCCCTGCCTGAACTGGCCCAGGCGCAGTGGGCGCCCAAAGCTCAAAAAGGCCCGACGCTGCTGACCGTCAGCGGGTTGATAGGCGCAGGCAACCGCGGCGCACTCGATCCGGCGCTGGACCAGATGATGGCCAAGCAGAAGATCAAGTTCGACAAGGCGCAGGCCTTTGATTTCGCCGCGCTGGCTGCAATGCCTGCGGTCACCATCAAGCCGACGCTTGAGTACGACAACAAGCCGCACACGCTCAAGGGCCCGCTGCTGGCGGATGTGCTGAAGGCCAGCGGCGTGAAGCTCAATGACAAGACCACCGTGTTCGCGCGCGCGGTGGACGGCTATGCGGCCCAGATAACGGCGGCCGAACTCAGCAAATACCGCTTTATCGTCGCCACCCACATGGACGGCCAGCCGCTGTCATTGGGCGGGCTGGGGCCGCTGTGGGTGGTTTATGACGCGGACCGCTTCCCCGATATGGCGGCCAAACCGGTGGCCGCGCGCTTTGCGTGGTGCCCCTGGGCGACTTATCACATTGAGGTCAAGGAAGCCTGAGGCTCAAGCCACGGCTTCAGGCGTCATACTGTTCAGGCTGAGCTTGTCGAAGCCCTTCGCCCTTCGACGGGCTCAGGTCAGGTCAGGCCAGGCTCAGGGCGAACGGTAATGAGTATTGAGCCTGGGGCCTAAGCCGCAGCTTTCAGGAAGTCAGTGATCGCCTCCACGGTCCGGCCGGCCTGGTCGCGCTGCGGTGAGTGCCCGCAGGCCGCAAGTCGCAGCTGTTGGGCGTGCGGCGCCATCCGAGCGATTTCGTCGAGTTGCCGCAAGGTGCCGTATTCATCGTCCAGGCCCTGGATCAGCAGCAAGGGCGCTTCAATGCGGCCGCATTCCTCGCGGATGTCAAAGCTTCGGAAAGCCTCTGACAGCCAGACATCGTTCCACTGCCAGAAAGCCACGTCCACGTTGGCGTGGTAGCGCGCCAGGCGTTCACGCAAGCCTCCTGATTCAAAAGCCGTGCGGGCTTCGGTGATGGCCTGCATGGCAATGTCTTCCACGAGCACATGCGGCGCCATGGCGATGCCAGCCGACACGGGGTGTCGGCTGGCATGGAGCAGGGCGATGGTGGCGCCATCGGAATGGCCCAGCAGCACCGGCCGGCGAATGTCCAGGGCTTGCAGCAACGCGGGCAGCACCTCCCAGGCTTCGCGGTGCATGTAGTCGGGCTGCAAGCGGCCGTTGCCGCGCACGTCGGGCACCGGATCGGACTGGCCGTAGCCGCGCCGCGAATACACGATGCCGGCCCGGCCGGTGGCGGTGCACACGGCCTGCGGCCAGTCCAGCCCGCGCTGCGTCCACAAGGCGACCGAGCCCAGGCCTTCGTGCAGGAAAACAATCGGCGCCAGGCCAGAGGGGGAGCCGGGCTGCCCGGCAATGCGCCTGACTTCCAGGCCCACGCCCTTAATCTCTACCATCTCCGTCACATTCATCACCGCATCGTAAGGGATGCCGTTAATTCGGGAACCGCGGAGTATTTGGCACAGCCGGACTGGGGCTTTGCGGGTGAGGACCCACTCGCCCGGTACACTAGCCAGTTGCACCTAGAAAGACCGCTTTTGTGAATGTTTCCGCCCGTTTTGCAGCCGCCTGGCTGTGCGCCCTTGCCGCCTTGACGAATTTTCCGGCCGCTGCCCAAACCGCGGCGGCTCCGGCGGCTTCAGCGATCACCACGCCCGTCTTTGTGCTCAACTCGCTGGACGACACGGTCAGCGTGATCAACCCGGCCAACTGGACCGAAACCCGGCGCATCGCCACCGGCAAGCAGCCGCACCATCTGTACCTCACGCCCGATGAAAAGTCGGTGATCGTCGCCAACGCGCTGTCGGATTCGCTGACCTTTATCGACCCGAAAACCGCCGAAGTGCAGCGTACCGTGCGCGGCATTATTGACCCCTACCAGTTGCGCTTTTCGCCCGACATGAAATGGTTCGTCACGGCCGCCAACCGCCTGAACCATATCGATATCTACAAATGGGACGGCAAGGACATCACCCTGGCCAAGCGCGTGCCCACCGGCAAGACGCCCAGCCATTTGTGGATAGACAGCAAGAGCACGACGATCTACTCCACCATGCAGGACAGCGACGAGCTGATCGCGATTGATCTGGCGACTCAAGCCGTCAAATGGCGCACCAAGACGGGCTCCATTCCGGCAGACGTTTATGGCACGGCGGACGACAAGTTCATGCTGGTGGGCCTGACGGGCGGCGACGCGGTTGAGGTGTACGACGTGAGCGGTGCGCAGCCCCAGCGCAGCAAGGTCATCAAGACAGGTGCCGGTGCCCATGCTTTTCGCGCCTTTGGCGACAAGCGCCATGTGCTGGTCAGCAACCGCGTGGCCAACACCATCAGCCGCATCGACCTGCAAACGCTGGAGGTGGTCGACAGCTTTCCCGCTCCGGGCGGCCCCGATTGCATCGACGTAAGCCGCGACGGCAAGCAGATCCTGGTGACCTCACGCTGGGCGCGCAAGCTCACCGTGATCGATGTGGCGACCCGCAAGGTGGTACGCCAGGTCAATGTTGGAAAGAGCCCGCATGGTGTCTGGACACTTGATCACTCACCGAGGTGAGCCGGCCCGGGCGGCGGCAAGCGCGCTGCTTGTCGCAGCCCTGGCGATTGCCTGCCTGCAGCCCGCCTTGGCAGCGGCGCCCTGCAAACCCGTCTACCTGACACTGGACACCGGCCACATGGCCGTTGCGCCGATGATGGCTGAGGTGTTGAACAAACATCAGATCAAGGTCACTTTTTTTGCCGCCAATGAGCGCACGCAAACCGGCGATGGCAGCCTGGGGGCGGAATGGGCTCCATGGTGGAAGGCGCGGGCCGCAGAAGGCCACGAGTTCGCTTCCCACACCTGGGACCATGTGTACTGGCGCGGTGATGTCCCTGCCGCACCCGGCGCGCAGCCACAGTTCAAAATGCGGCCCTCGGCTGGCCCGCTCGAGGGCAAGGATTTCACCTGGACGGCCGCGCAGTACTGCGAAGAAATCGGCAAGTCGGCCAAACGCCTGGAGGCCATCACGGGCAAGAAAACACTGCCGCTTTTCAGGGCGCCGGGCGGCAAGACCTCGCCCGCGCTGTTGGCCGCCGCCAAGTCCTGCGGGTACGAGCATGTCGGCTGGTCCCCCGCGGGCTTTCTGGGCGATGAACTGGCCAGCGAGAAATACCCCAATGATTTTTTGTTGAAGAAGGCGCTGCGCGATGTGCGCTCCGGCGACATCCTGCTCGCGCACCTGGGCATCTGGTCGCGCAAGGACCCGTGGGCGCCCAAGGTGCTGGAGCCCTTGATCACCGGCCTGCAATCGCGCGGCTTTTGCTTCAAGACCCTGCGGGAGCATCCCCAGTACAAGGACTGGATTGAGGCGCAGTCCGGCGCCGCCCCGGCCAAGCCCGCAAAATAAACGGTAGACGACATGGACTGGTTTGGCGATTGTTTTTCGGCGGCGCAGCAGTGGCTGTTTGAGGCCGCCGTGCAGCCGGCGATGTTCGCGCTGGGCATGGGCAACCTGCTGGAAGACGCGTATGACGCGACCGCCTGGTTCATGGTGGGCGTGATCCAGGTCGTGATCCTGCTGGCCCTGATTGGCCCGCTGCAGCGCTGGCGCCCGGTGGAGCCGGTGACCGACCGCGCCACCATACGCACCGACGTGCTGTACACGCTGATCCATCGCTTGGGCCTGTTCCGCGTCGCGCTGTTCTTCACGCTGGACCCGTGGTTTGACGAGGCCTTCGGTGCGCTGCGCACGGCCGGCTACGGCACTTTCCACCTTGATCAGGTCTGGCCGGGCGTGACCGACAACGCGCTGGTCAGCCTGCTGATCTACCTGGTGGTGTTTGACTTCGTGGCCTACTGGACGCACCGCGGCCAGCACCAGATCGAATGGTGGTGGCGCCTGCATTCGCTGCACCATGCGCAGCGGCAGATGACGATGTGGAGCGACAACCGCAACCACCTGCTCGACGACGTCATCGTTGATTCCATCGTGGTGGTGGTGGCGCAGCTCATAGGCGTGCCGCCCGGCCAGTTTGTCGCCATCGTCGCGTTCACCCAGCTCAGCGAAAGCTTCCAGCATGCCAATGTGCGCCTCTGGTTCGGCCGCATCGGCGAGCGCTTGTGGGTGAGCCCGCGCTTTCACCGGCTGCACCACAGCATTGGCATAGGGCACGAGACCATCAAAGCCGAGCGGACCGTTCTGGGAGGACACAACTTCGGCGTGCTCCTGCCCTGGTGGGATGTGCTGTTCGGCACCGCCAATTTCGAACAGCGCTATGACTCGACCGGTGTTCGCGACCAGGTCGAAGCCAATCGTGATTACGGGCGCGGCTTCTGGTCCCAGCAGTGGATTGGCCTCAAGCGCCTCTTTGGCCGCGCCTGAGCTTTTCCCTCAGGCTGGCCGCGCCGGCCGGCGTCACCCTTTGGCGTTATCCTTGGTTTTATGAGCAAACTTCTAGATGCGTTCTGGCGTGCCGCGATGTACTGCCTGCACCCCCGGGTCATTGCCCTGTCGGTGCTGCCGCTGGTCATCATGGTGGCGATCTCGCTCGGGCTGGGGTATTTTTTCTGGAGCGATGCGGTCGAGGCCATACGCTCGCAGCTCAGCAATTACGAACTCCTTAACACCATGGTGCGCTGGCTCGAAGGGCTGGGCCTGGGCAACCTGCGCATGGTGCTGGCACCCGCATTGCTGTTGTGCCTGGCCATTCCGGTGATCGTGATTGTCTCGCTGCTGTTTGTGGCCATGCTCATGACGCCGGCCATGGTGGCGCTGGTCGCCGAACGGCGCTTTCCGCAACTGGAGCGCAAGCAGGGCGGCTCCATGCTGGCCAGCCTGTTCTGGTCTTTGGGCTCGACATTGCTCGCGGTGATCGCTTTGGTCGTCTCCATTCCCCTCTGGCTGATCCCGCCCTTGATCCTGGTGCTGCCGCCGCTGATCTGGGGCTGGCTGACCTACCGTGTCATGTCTTACGACGCGATGGTCGATCATGCGAGCAGCCAGGAGCGGCGTCAGATTTTCAAGGAGCACCGCATGCCCTTGCTGGCCATCGGCGTACTCAGCGGCTACCTGGGCGCCGCACCCAGTCTTATCTGGGCTTCCGGCGCCATGTTCGTGGCCATGGCGCCCCTGCTGGTGCCGATTGCCATCTGGATCTACACCCTGGTGTTTGCCTTCTCGTCGCTCTGGTTTGCCCACTACGTATTGGCCGCGCTGGAGCAGCTTCGCAGAAGAAACAATGCGCTGGCTTCCGATCCGCTGGTGCAAGCCGCGGTCGAGTCGGCTGCGGCGGAGCTGGCCCCTGAGGCCTTGCCGGGGCCGGCGCCCAGCTTTGGCTCGCTGGGCGGCAAGCCCGATTTACCTTTGCCTTGAACCCGCAACAACATGACCCCTCACTTCGGCCTCATCATCGTTGGCGATGAAATCCTGTCGGGCAAGCGCGCCGACAAACACATGCCCAAAGCCATAGAGCTGTTGGGTGCCCGCGGCCTGCAGCTGTCCTATGCGGACTATGTGGGCGACGACCCGGCGCGCATCACTGCTACGCTGGCGCGCGCCTTCGCGGCGGCCCGTGAAAACGGCGATGTGGTGTTTTCCTGCGGCGGCATAGGCGCCACGCCCGACGACCACACCCGGCAGTGCGCGGCCCAGGCGCTGGGGGCGGAACTGGCCCTGCATCCCACGGCCAAAACCCTGATCCTCGAACGCATGGCCGACGTGGCCAAAGAACAGGGCATTCCGTATGAGCCCGACCGCGATGACAACATCCATCGCCTGAACATGGGCGTGTTTCCGGCCGGTGCCGAGATCATTCCCAACCCGTACAACAAGATCCCCGGCTTTACCTGCCGGGCAGGGCAGGGTGCGGTGCACTTTGTTCCCGGCTTTCCCGTGATGGCCTGGCCCATGATCGAATGGGCCCTGGACACGCTCTATGCCCATTTGCACCAAAAGTCGCCCTATGTCGAAAAGTCCGTGATCATTTTTGGGTCCATGGAAGCCATGCTCACGCCGCTGATGCTCGCGATTGAAGCGGCGCATGCCGGCGTCAAGGTCTTCAGCCTGCCCAGCGTGGATCACCCGGAATACGGCCGCCATATCGAGCTGGGCGTCAAAGGAGCGCCCGAGGCGGTCAACCAGGCTTACCCGGCCATGCTGGCCGGGCTGCACAAATTTGACCTCAAGCTGGGCCCTGAATTGGTGCGCTGATTTTTTGCACCAAAAAAGTGCAATGAAGACGAGGCACTCAAATGGTGCGCTTGTTACCGCTGAGTGTTTTTTCGATTTTCCGGCTGTCCAGGGCTGGAACCGGGGCCAGATACCGGCACAATCCGAGGCTTGGCAGGAAAGCGAACAGCCAATGGCTTTGGCACAAAAAGTGCATTCAACAGGCCTGAAGACAATTTTTCAACCACCCATCCAGCACAGGAGATATTGATGGCTAAGACCGTCGCAGACGTCATGAAAATGGTCAAGGAAAACGAAGTCAAATTCGTTGACTTCCGTTTCACCGACACCCGGGGCAAAGAACAGCACGTGACCGTGCCCGTGTCCCACTTTGACGAAGACAAATTCACGTCGGGCCACGCTTTCGACGGATCGTCCATCGCCGGTTGGAAGGGCATCGAGGCTTCGGACATGCAGCTCATGCCCGACCCGAACACCGCCAACATCGACCCCTTCTTCGAAGAAACCACGCTGTTCCTGCAGTGCGTCGTGGTTGAGCCCAGCGACGGCAAGGCCTATGACCGCGACCCGCGTTCCATCGCGCAGCGCGCCGAAGCCTACCTCAAGGCTTCCGGCCTGGGCGACACCGCCTACTTCGGTCCCGAACCCGAATTCTTTATTTTTGACGGCGTGCGCTGGAGCAATGAGCCCGGCAACGTCATGTTCGCCATCGACGAGTACGAAGCTCCCTGGAACAGCGGCAAGCAGCTCGAAGGCGGCAACCGCGGCCACCGTCCCACCGTCAAGGGCGGCTACTTCCCCGTGCCCCCGGTCGACAGCACGCAAGACATGCGCGCCGAGATGGCCCTGATCCTCGAATCGCTGGGCATCCCGGTCGAAGTGTTCCACCACGAAGTGGCGGGCGCCGGCCAGAACGAAATCGGCACCAAGTTCAGCACGCTGGTGCAGCGCGCCGACTGGACGCAGGTCCTGAAGTACGTGGTCTGGAACGTGGCCAATGCCTACGGCAAGACCGCCACCTTCATGCCCAAGCCCTACGCCGGCGACAACGGCTCCGGCATGCACGTGCACCAGTCCATCTGGAAAGACGGCAAGAACCTGTTCGCAGGCGACGGCTATGCAGGCCTGTCCGACTTCGCGCTGCATTACATCGGCGGCATCATCAAGCACGCCCGTGCCCTGAACGCCATCACCAACCCCGGCACCAACAGCTACAAGCGCCTGGTGCCCGGCTTCGAAGCCCCGGTGAAGCTGGCCTACAGCTCGCGCAACCGCTCGGCCTCGATCCGCATTCCGTTCGTGGCGAACCCGAAGGGCCGCCGCATCGAAGCGCGCTTCCCCGATCCATCGGCCAACCCCTACCTGGCCTTCTCCGCTCTGATGATGGCCGGCCTGGACGGCGTGGAAAACAAGATCCATCCGGGCGAAGCCGCCACCAAGGACTTGTACCACCTGCCACCAGAAGAGGACGCAAAAGTCCCAACCGTCTGCCACAGCCTGGACCAGGCGCTGGAGTACCTGGACAAGGACCGCAGCTTCCTGACCAAGGGTGGCGTGTTCACCGACTCCATGCTCGACGCCTACATCGAGCTCAAGATGGGCGAAGTCACGCGCTTCCGCATGGCACCGCACCCGGTCGAGTACGACATGTACTACTCGCTGTAAGCGAAGAAGCCGCCTACTGTTTTTATTTACAGTTTGTGGTCAAAAAAGGACGGCAGATGCCGTCCTTTTTTATTGCCCCCCGCACTTGTAGGTGTGCTGGCTTTGTATTTTTGCCCCTTTGCCGCATACTGACAGACCGTCCTTCGCCTTCACAGGCTTTGGGAGTTTGCTATGAAAAATACTTTTTTGCTTTCCGCCTTGTCCCTGCTGCTTGCTGGCGTGGGGAATGTGGCATGGGCGCAGCAGGTCTTCCGCTGCACCGGCCAAGGGGGCTCCACGCCCGAGTACATCAACAACGCCAAAGAGGCGCAGACGCGCAGCTGCAAACTGATCTCGGGCGGCAACATCACAGTGGTGCCGAGCACGCCGGTAGCCGCCAACAAGGGTGCGGTTCGCGTGGCCTCAGCCGGTTCGGGCGGCCCACGCACCGACGGCAGCCCCGAGCAACGCGCCCGCGACAGCGATTCGCGCGCCATCCTGGAAGCGGAGCTGAAAAAAGCCGAAGCCAAACTGGCCGAGCAGCAAAAAGAATACAACAACGGTGAGCCCGAGAAGCAGGGCATTGAGGGCCGCAACTACCAGCGCTACCTGGACCGCGTGGCCGAGCTCAAGGAGAGCATTGCCCGCAACCAGAGCGATATCGCCGGTCTCAAACGCGAACTGTCCCGGCTTCCTGCGGGCGCCGCCCCCGCCCTCAATTAAGCCCGCAACGCCGGCTTCTGAGTGAAAATGGATGGCTTGAAAAAGCCCTCCATTCGCACCGCGCCATCTTCCGCCCCTGTTCCGGGGCTTCCCCGTTTCCAGGCCTTCGACCTGCTGGCTACGCTGGTGGCCGTTGTGCGCACCGACGGTACGGTGGTTTTCGCCAATGCCGCACTCGAAGACGCACTGGGCACATCCCGGCGGACCATTGAAGGCTCGCAGCTTCCCGATTGCTTCACCGAACCGCTGATCCTGCAAAACGCGCTGGAAGGCGCGGGTAGCAATGAATTTGCGGCCCTGCGCTACGACGCCTGGCTCAGGCGCCTGAACCATGAACCGCTTCCGGTCCATGTGGTGGTGGCGCAGACAGATACGCCGGGCGAAGCCATCGTTGAGCTGCTGCCGCTGGAACAGCAGGCCAAGCAGGAGCGGGAAGAACGCCTGATCGACCAGGCGCAGGCCAACAAGGAGCTTATCCGCAACCTGGCCCATGAAATCAAGAACCCGCTGGGCGGGATTCGCGGCGCAGCCCAGCTGCTCCAGATGGAGATCGGCAAGGAGCTGACCGAATACACCCAGGTCATCATCCATGAGGCGGACCGGCTGCAAACGCTGGTGGACCGCCTGCTGGCACCGCACCGCCGCCCGCACCTGGTGGGCGACGTGAATATCCATGAGGTCTGTGAGCGCGTGCGCTCGCTGATCCTGGCGGAGTTTCCCCGAGGCCTGAAGGTCACGCGGGACTACGACATTTCAATCCCCGATTTCCGCGGCGACCGCGAGCAGCTGATCCAGGCGGTGCTCAACATCGCCCACAACGCCGCGCAGGCGCTGGCCGAGCTCGTAGCGGCGGGCAAGGCGCAGATCACTTTCAGGACCCGAATCGCCAGGCAGGTAACTTTTGGCAAGCAGCGCTATCGCTTGGCACTGGAATTGCATGTTATCGACAATGGACCGGGCGTGCCGGACTCCATCAAAGACCGCATCTTCTATCCCCTGGTTTCGGGGCGTGAGGGCGGTTCGGGGCTGGGGCTGACATTGGCGCAAACCTTTGTGCAGCAACACCACGGTTTGATCGAGTGCGACAGCGTCCCGGGCCGTACAGATTTCAAGCTGCTCATACCGCTTCCTTGAAATGTGTCTTCCGCATGATTGATACATAACGCGATCGGCGCGCAGAATCCCCAAAGGGGGCCACGCGCCGAAAGCACGAAAAAAGGGACTGCATACATGAAACCGATCTGGATCGTTGATGATGACCAGTCCATCCGGTTTGTTCTGGAAAAGGCCCTGCTTCGCGAGGACCTTCCGACGCGCAGTTTCACCAGCCCCCGCGAAGTGCTTGCCGCGCTGGAAAACGCGACTGAGGAAGACGGCCCGCAAGTCCTGGTGAGCGATATCCGCATGCCGGGCGGTTCGGGCCTGGAGCTGCTGGAAAAGGTCAAGGAAAAGCTGCCCGGCCTGCCGGTCATCATCATGACCGCGTTTTCCGACCTGGACAGCGCCGTCTCCGCCTTTCAGGGCGGTGCTTTTGAATACCTGCCCAAGCCTTTTGACCTGCCCAAGGCCGTTGAGCTTATTCGCCGCGCGGTCGAAGAAAGCCAGCGCGAGGAAGTGGCCGAGGAACGCATGGCCGCCGCGCCCGAAATGCTGGGCCAGGCGCCCGCCATGCAGGACGTGTTCCGCGCCATCGGTCGCCTGAGCCAGAGCATGGTGACGGTGATGATCACCGGCGAGTCGGGTTCCGGCAAGGAGCTGGTGGCGCGCGCACTGCACAAGCATTCGCCGCGCGCCAACGGGCCCTTTGTGGCGATCAACACCGCGGCCATTCCCAAGGATTTGCTCGAGAGTGAGCTCTTCGGCCATGAGCGCGGCGCCTTCACCGGCGCCCAGACCATGCGGCGCGGGCGCTTCGAGCAGGCCGAGGGCGGCACGCTCTTCCTCGACGAAATCGGCGACATGCCCTTTGACTTGCAGACGCGCCTGCTGCGCGTGCTCAGCGACGGCCATTTCTACCGCGTCGGCGGGCACAACGCCGTCAAGGCCAATGTGCGCGTGATCGCCGCCACGCACCAGGACCTGGAACAGCGCGTCAAGGAAGGTGGCTTCCGCGAGGACCTGTTCCACCGCCTCAACGTCATCCGCCTTCGCCTGCCCGCGCTGCGCGAGCGGCGTGAAGACGTGGCCATGCTGACACGGCATTTCCTGCAGCAAAGCGCCAAGCAGCTGGGTGTCGAGCCCAAGCGGATTTCCGACACCGCCCTGCAGCAACTGGGCAACTTCAGCTTCCCCGGCAATGTGCGCCAGCTTGAGAACATCTGCCACTGGCTGACGGTCATGGCGCCGGCTCAGGTGATAGAGCCCAAGGACCTTCCGCCCGAGGTTCTGGGCGTGGTGCCCGAGCCAGGAAAGTCCACGGCCGCGGCTGAAAGAACAGACCCTGTCCGCAGCACCGAATGGGCGGGCAGCGCTGACAAGGCCCCGCCAGCGCATTCACTCGAAACGGCCTTGCCGGCCATGGCCGGCCTGGGGCAGGACTGGGAAAGCGGCCTCGAAGCCGAAGCCCTGGCCTTGCTGGCCACGGGGCGCAGCGATGTGTGGGACGTGCTCACGCGCCGCTTTGAATCCAAGCTGATCCAGACCGCACTGGCCAACACGCGTGGGCGCCGCATCGAGGCGGCCCAGAAGCTGGGCATAGGCCGAAACACCATCACGCGGAAGATTCAGGAACTCCATCTGGAGTGATGTGGCCCCCACGGTCGCTCACTTCGTGTAGCTCCCTGCCCCCCGAGGGGGCCGCCCGCCCTACGGCCCGGCAAAGCCGGTTCCGGGGCTCATGCTGGGTTGAAGATTCAGGGCGTAACTTGCGGGGGTATTCACCAGCAGGGGCCGTGGAACCGGCTTTGCCGGGCCGCAGGCGCCGCCCCCTTGAGGGGGAACAAGCTACACGTAGTGAGCTTGGACGGGGGTTAGCCCAGCTCTACGGTCACCGGCGCATGGTCGCTGGGCTTTTCCCATTTGCGCGGCACGCGGTCTATGCTGCAGCCCGTGACCTGCGGCTTGAGCGCTTCGCTCACCAGGATGTGGTCAATGCGCAGGCCCCGGTTCTTCTGGTAGCCCAGCATGCGGTAGTCCCACCATGAATAGCTTTTGGGCGCCTGCTCGAACATGCGGAAGCTGTCAGTCAGGCCCAGCGCCAGCAGCTGGCGGAAGTGTTCGCGCTCTTCCTTGGTGTGGTGGATGGTGTCGCGCAGGCCTTCAGGATCGAAGGAGTCCTGGTCTTCCGGCGCGATGTTGAAATCGCCCAGCAGCACGAGTTGCGGGTGGGCCGCCATCTCGGCGCGTACATAGGCCTGCAGGCCGCCCAGCCAGCGCATCTTGTAGGCGAATTTTTCGCTACCGGGCTCCTGTCCGTTGACGAAGTAGCCGTTCATCACGCGCACCGGCCCCGAAGGACCATCCACCGTGGCGGCAATGACGCGTGAGTGCTCGTCCTCAAAACCCACGATGTTTTTCACCACCTCCCGCAGCGGCGTGCGCGACAGGATGGCCACGCCGTTATAGGTCTTCTGGCCGAAGGCGGCGGCCTCATAGCCCGCCGCCTTGAGCGCCTCCAGCGGGAACTTGTCGTCCGTCATCTTGAGCTCCTGCAGGCACAGCACGTCCACAGGATTGGCGGCCAGCCAGTCGAGCACATGGGCCAGCCGCGCGGTCAATGAATTGACGTTCCAGGTAGTAATTTTCATGCGCTCGTACTCCAGTGCCGGAAGGGGGTATCAAGCTCAGATATGGAGCAGGGCCAGCACGCCCACCACCAGCCCCACGCCGGCTACGGCGAACATGCCGTACTCCAGCCATTTCTTGCGCGTCAGCAGCGCGATGGCCGCCAGGGCGATCGCCACCTGCAGCACCGTGGTGGCCTGGGCCCAGCGATGATGCTGGTGGATCTGTTCGTCCGAGGACTTGTCCCAGACGGCGGATTCGGCTTCGAGCTTCTCGGCGATGGCCTTGATCTCGTTCTTCTCTTTCTCATAGCGGTCCACCTTGGTCTGGTAGCCCGCTTTCTTGTCTTCGGGGGCCAGGTCGCGCGCGAGTTCAGCCAGCGACTGCTTGGTACTTTTTGACTGGAAGTAATTCCACTGGTTGGAGGCCTCGGTCTTCTTGATGGCCGCGTTGTTTTTGTAGAGGCCCGCGTTGGCCTGCGTGGCGCCGCCCATGTAGGCAAAGATGGCGCCTATGGTTGCGATGATGGCTGTGATCACCGCGATCTGCGCAATCATGCCGCCGCCGTTTTCATTGCTGCCGTGGCCACCCTGAGCCGCATGCTCCAGCTCATGGTCGTGGGGCCCGTGCACGTGAAATCCGCCTCCAGACATATCAAATTCCCTCTGTCTAAGTTTGTTGTGGTTTGTGGATGGTTTATTTTTGGTAGGTGATGAAGCTGAACTTCATCCCGTTGGCCGACACATGGTCTTCGCGCGCCACCTGCCGCCATTCGGGGCCCAGCGTCGGCGCGAAGGCGTCGCCTTCGATATTTTCCGCAATTTCCGTGACCTCAATCCGCTCGGCCAGCGGCATGGCCTGGGCGTAAATCTGGGCGCCGCCCAGGATCCACACCTCGTCCGACGAGGCGCACAGCGCCAGCGCATCGGCCAGGCTGGCGGCGGTTTCGGCGCCGGCTTCCTTCCAGCCGGCTTGCCGCGTGATCACGATGTTGGCCCGGCCCGGGAGGGGGCGGAATTTGGGCGGCAGCGAATCCCAGGTCTTGCGGCCCATGATGACCGGCCAGCCGGTGGTCAGGCGCTTGAGGCGCGCCATGTCTTCCGGCAGGCGCCAGGGAATGGTGTTGTCACGGCCTATCACGCCATTGGCGGCGCGGGCGAAGATCATGTGAATACGTGTCATGACTTTGAGGTCAGGGCGTTAGACCGCCACCGGCGCCTTGATCGCGTCGTGGTGCTGGTAGTCCAGAAACTCAAAGTCCTCAAACTGGTAGTCGAAGATCGAATCCGGCTTGCGCTTGATCTGCAGCGTAGGGTAGGGGAAGGGCTGGCGGCTCAGTTGCAGCGCAACCTGTTCATGGTGGTTGCTGTAGATGTGGCAATCGCCGCCGGTCCAGATAAAGTCGCCTACGCCCAGGTCGCATTGCTGCGCGACCATGTGGGTCAGCAGGGCGTAGCTCGCGATATTGAAGGGCACGCCCAGAAAGATGTCGGCGCTGCGCTGGTAGAGCTGGCAGCTCAGCTTGCCGGGTTGGCCCTGCACTTCGGAAGGCGCGACGTAGAACTGGAAAAACGCGTGGCAGGGCATGAGCGCCATCTTCGAAAGATCGGCCACGTTCCAGGCGCTCACGATGATGCGGCGCGAATCTGGGTTGGTCTTGAGCGTCTTGATGACTTCGCTGATCTGGTCGATATGGCCGCCATCGGGCGTGGGCCAACTGCGCCACTGCACGCCATAAACCGGGCCCAGGTCGCCGTCGGGCCGCGCCCATTCATCCCAGATGGTGACGCCGCGCTCCTTGAGCCAGTTGTTGTCGCTGGAGCCCTGCAGAAACCACAGCAGCTCATGCACGATGGATTTGAGGTGTACCTTCTTGGTGGTCACCAGCGGAAAGCCCTCGTTCAGGTCAAAGCGCATCTGGTAGCCGAACACGCTTTTGGTGCCGGTGCCGGTACGGTCGGCCTTGAAGGCGCCGTGGGTGTTCACATGGCGCATGAAATCTTCGTATTGGGAGCGGATGGGGCGGTTCATGGACAACCAGTGGGCTAGAGGTCAGAAGGGGGGCGGGCCCGGCAGGGCGCCGGGCGGCCAGGGGTTCAATTATGCCTTCAGCACCCGTCCCGGATTCATCAGGTTCAGGGGGTCCAGGCCCTGTTTGATGGCTCGCATCATGCCCAGTGCCACAGGTGATTTGTGCTTGGGCAGCGTGGCGGCTTTGAGGCTGCCGATACCGTGTTCGGCCGAGATCGAGCCCCTGTATTGGTCCACCATGTCGTAGACCAGCGCGTTCATGGGCGCTTCCTGCTCGTTGAGGAAACGCGCCTGGTCTTCGTTCTCCGGCGCCTGCACGTTGTAGTGCAGGTTGCCGTCGCCCAGGTGGCCGTAGACGACCATGCGTGCGCCGGGAAAACGCTCCAGCAGCAGCGCATTGGTTTCAGCCACGAACTCGGGGATGCGCGACACGTTGATCGAGATGTCGTGCTTGATGTTCAGGCCCTCTTCGGCCTGCGCCATCGGAATGCTCTCGCGGATGTGCCACAGCGCGTGCGCCTGCGCCATGCTCTCGGCGACCACGGCATCGTCCACGCAGCCGGCCTCCATGGCGGCCTCCAGCAGGCGCTCAAAGCATTCACGCGCATGGGCCTCGGACTCGTTATCCGAGTTCTCCAGCACCACGCACCAGGGGTGCTCTTGCCAGAAAGGCACACGCTGCTGCGGGAAGTGTTTGGCGACCAGGCCCAGCGCGAACTGGCCCATCACTTCGAAACCGGTCAGGCCCGAGCCCAGGTGCTGGTGCGCCAGGCCCAGCAACTGCACGGCGGCCTCGAGCGAAGACACGGCGGCAAAAGCAGTGAGCTGTGATTTGGGCATAGGGTACAGCTTCATGGTGGCGCCGGTGATCACGCCCAGCGTGCCTTCGCTGCCGATGAACAGGTGGCGCAGGTCGTAGCCGGTGTTGTCCTTGCGCAGGCCCGAGAGGCCGTCCCAGATTTCACCCTGCGCGTTCACGACTTCCAGCCCCAGGCAGAGGTCTCGCGTGTTGCCGTAGCGTACAACCTGGGTGCCGCCGGCGTTCGTGCCGAGGTTGCCGCCTATGGTGCAGCTTCCCTCCGCGGCCAGGCTCAGGGGAAACAGGAAGCCGGCTTTTTCGCAGGCTTCCTGCAGGTTCTGCAGCACGCAGCCGGCATCGACGGTGATGGTCAGGTTGCCGGCATCCAGCGTGCGCACCTTGTTCATGCGCGTCAGGCTCAGCACGACCTGCGTGCCGCTGGCGTCCGGTATCGACCCCACCACCATGCCGGTATTGCCGCCTTGCGGCACCATGCTCACGCGGGCCTCGGCGCAGGCTTTCACCACGGCCGCGACTTCGGCCGTGGAGCCGGGGCGCACCACGGCCAGGGCCTTGCCGGTTTCGCGCTTGCGCCAGTCCTGGACCCAGGGAGTGAGGTCGCCGTCCGTCAGGACGTTGGCGGCGCCGACGATCTGGCGCAGGGATTCAATCAGTTGGGGGTGCGTGCTCACGATGTAGGGGGCTCGGGTTGGGGGTTGATGGACGGGGTGTTGTTCAGCCGCACACGCACATGCAGCGCACAAGCGGCGAACAATGTGAGGCACAGCAGCACTTCGATGAAGGCCATGTAGTTGCCCGGCGCGCGGTCGCTCCAGGCACGTACCACGCCTTCGGTGAAATACAGCCACACCAGCAGGCTGACCCAGCGGTAGGTGTACATGCGGTTTTTCAGGATGCCGGCCAGGGGTATGCACAGCGGCAGTACCTTGAGCGCCAGCAGCGAGCCGCCGGGCCGCACCGGCGCCAGCCACATTTCCCAGGCCAGGCCCAGCACGATAAGGCCCAGCAGGCTGGCCAGCGCCAGGCGGCGGGTAAGGTCGATCTGTGTTGTTTTATTCATAAGGGTCCGAGTGCAATGGCATGATACCGGGGATGAAATTCCAGCCATACCTGCAGGAGCTCCTGACCAACCTGTCGCGCTTTCCCTGGCGCCACACGGCGCTCACCCTGCGCGACCGCTTCCGCGAAGACCACATGGGCCTGACGGCCAGCAGCCTCACCTTCACCACCACGATCGCGCTCGTGCCGTTTTTCACCGTGGCGCTGGCGATTTTCACGGCCTTCCCGATGTTCTCGAAGCTGCAAGGCGCGTTGCAGGCCTGGCTGGTCCAGAGCCTGATCCCTGACAATATCGCGCGCCAGGTGTTGGGCTACCTGACGCAGTTCAGCCGCCAGGCCAACAAGCTGGGGATTGCCGGCCTGGCCGTGCTGCTGGTCACGGCCATCGCGCTCATACTCACCATAGACCGCACCCTGAACGGCATTTGGCGCGTCAAGAAAACCAGGTCGCTGACCCAGCGGGTGCTGATCTATTGGGCCGCCATCACGCTGGGGCCGCTTCTGCTGGCGGCCAGCCTGGCGGTCACTTCCTATGTGCTGTCGGCCTCCGGTGGCCTGGTGGGCGCCTTGCCCGCCAGCTTGCGCTTCCTGCTCAGCACCCTGCAGTTCTTCATCGTGGCCGGCGGCATGGCGGCAATGTACCGCTATGTGCCCAACACCTATGTAAAGTGGTCGCACGCCTGGGTTGGCGGCCTCTTTGTCGCCGCCGGCATCGAGGTGGCCAAGCGCGCGCTGAGTCTTTACCTCAGCGCGGTGCCCACCTATTCGCTGGTCTACGGCGCCTTCGCCACCCTGCCTATCCTCCTGGTGTGGATTTACGTCTCCTGGGTCATCGTGCTGATGGGCGCGGTGATTGCCGCCTACCTGCCCAGCCTGCTGGCGGGCGTGGCGCGCCGCGGCAGTGCGCACGGCTGGTACTTCCAGCTCGCGATCGAAGTGCTGCAGCAATTGCAAAAAGCGCTTTCCACACCGCGCAGGGGCTTGAGCGCCTCGCAGCTGGCCGAGCGGCTCCAGGTGGATGGGCTGCAACTGGAGCCGGTGCTGGAAACCCTGGTGGCGCTGGACTGGGTGGGCCAGCTCAACGAGTCGGAAGGAGAGGACGAAGCCCGCTTCCTTCTGCTGGCCGACCCCGATGCCACACCCCTGGAACCGCTGATGCAGCAGTTGCTGCTCGACAAGGCCGAGGCGGTGCAGGGCCTCTGGCAAAAAGCCGGCTGGCCCGGGCTGCGGCTGCGCGACGCACTGTAAAAAATGGTTCCCGGGGCGGAAAAAAACCGACAGATTCAGAGGGAATACTTGTTCACGGCCGGGCCCTGTAACAAAATCAAATCCCCCTTGTTTTTCAATGCACAGGAAGATGCCAGCAAAAACCAATGCCCGGGAAAAGCTTGACGGCGCCATTGCCGAAGAACGGCAGGCGCACCTTGATGCCAAGCAGATTTATGACGAGCTGACGGCCAAGATGTGGGCCTACCAGACCGGTAGCGGCCCCGCGCCCACCAATGAAGACTTCGAGCAATGGAGCCATGCCGTGGAGCAGCGTGTCAGGATGAAGCAGCTCGGCATTCGCGTGGACGGCGAACCCGCTGCCTGAGCCGCACGCAACCCGTGCAAACCGCAAGCAGTCAGATACGCCGCACACAGGTTTGCGGCCCAGGCGCACCTATGCGCCGTAGTGAAAATCCTACGATGTGAACCAGGCTGACGGCTGGTCTGGCGGCCGCTGCGGGGTGGCCGGCGCATGCCGCCTTGTTCCTGCCTTGTCTTTTCACATCCTGGAGATTTCTCATGCTGAAAAAATTACTGGTGTTTGCCATTACCTCGGGCTTGGCAGCCAAGCTTTACAAACGCTACGCCGAGAAGCAGGCCCAGGCAGGTTCCCGCTCTACGGCCGCCGCAGGCAGCAAGCCGGTGGCCCGCAAACGGCCCACCCAAAAACAGGCCTGAAGCTTCACGCACCGGGTTTTTGCGGTTTTGGCACAAGCTCATAAGCTGGAGTTTTAAAAGCGTCAACCTTTTGTCAAGGTTGTTAAGCCTTCGTCACCTGCGCCACGTTTCGTTGCTTTTGTTCGGCCGTGACTTCAAATGCGCGGGCCGGATTCTTACAAGGCGCCGGTCAAGCCCGGGTCAAGATTCTCCGCATCCCTTGTTTGTCAACTAGCTGGAGAAAACTGTGACATCACCCGCCTATCCGGCCGCCGATGCGGTCCTGAAAAATGAACCCATCGACATCAACCAGGAAGCTTCTTTGAATTATTGGGTCGCTGCACTGGCTTGCAGCGAACTTGAGTTGCGCGTGGCCGTGGCCGAAGTCGGCCCCGCGGCCATGGATGTGAGCAATGAATTGGGGAGGACTTTATGAGCGCGATGCCTCCCACGCTTCCCCTGCCGCCCGGGCCGCTCGCGGTCCGTGTCAAGGAACCTTCGGTCGGCCTGTTCTACTGGGTGGTCACCCAGCTTTCCACCGATGAGCGCGGCAGCGATGTCCGCATCGAAGGCTCCGACCATCCCTATCCGACGCATGAGGCCGCGCTGCATGCCGGCTCGGCCTGCCTGAAGGCGCTCAAGGCCAGTGTTCTCCAGTCCCAGGGCCCCCACTAGGCACTAGGAGGGCCGAGGTCTTTCAAGCGCCCGACCGCACAGCCGGTCGGCTGTGCGTCGTGCGGCTGCCCCATGGGGGATGCAAACGCAACCGCGATTGCGTCACCCCAACCCGGGAGGGCAAGCGCTTCTCGGGCGGTCTGCGGCGTTGCGGCGTTGCGGCGCTAGTCCATAGCCGGGCTATGGGCGGCGCGTGCGCCTTGCATCCCATCCCGAAAAGGTGCTTGCGCGGCCCCGTTTAGGCCGTGAACAGCTTCTTAAAGCCCTGCACCCACATATCCCGGTACATCACCCAGTCGCCCATGAAGCTGTAAAGAGGCCGCTTGAAGGACGCTGGCTTGTTCTTTTCAAATCCGAAGTGGCCTATCCAGGCAAAACCGTAGCCACACAGCAGGCTGGCCAGCAGCCACCATGGGTTGCGCGTGGCGGCCAGCGCCGCCAGGCACAGCAGTGTGAGGCTGGAACCCACAAAGTGCAGGCGCCGGCAGGTGGGATTGCGGTGTTCGCCCAGGTAGAAGGGGTAAAAGCTCGCGAAGGAGTCGAAGCTGCGCGGGTCTACCGGAGTTGTCGGGGTTACAGGGGGCGTTGGCGGGCCGGCTTGCGCGGCGTCGCTGAGGTTGGCGTTCATGGTATGTCTCCTGCGCCGGGCTACCGTCGTGATAGCCCCGTGTCGCTCACCATTTTGCGGGCGTCGCCATAATAGTCAATCCCTTTCTGGCCGCTCTTTCTTCCTCGCCCAAGCGGCGTTCTTACCCCGCATGTCCTTTCTGCAAACGCCGCCGGCGGCATCGCCCATTCAACCGGATTCTTCGGTGAACTGGGTTGTTTGCCTGTGCGCCGACTGGTGCGGCGTGTGCCGCGACTACCGTGAACTTTTTACGCAAATGGCCGTGCGTTATCCGGGCAGCCGCTTTGCCTGGCTGGACATTGAGGATGAGGCCGAACTGGTCGGCGACATCGAAGTAGAGACCTTTCCTACACTGCTGATTGCGGATGCGGGCGGCGTGCACTTCTTCGGCCCGCTGACACCGCATGCGCAAACCCTCTCTCGCCTGCTCGATTCCCTGGCGCTACCTGGCCAGCCCGCTACGCCCCATTCGGCCCCCACCCAGGCCTTGCTGCGGGCTCTGGCGGTGGCGACCGAGCATTGGATCAGGGCGGCCGGCTAGGCGATCGAAAACGGTGCTTTGAGGAAACCCCTGAAGCGCGCACGGCCGCCGCGTGTGGGGCTGGCGCTCAGACGGTAGCCCGGAAAGCGCTGGAGAAAGCGGCCAATCGCGATACGGCCTTCCAGCCGTGCCAGGCTGAGCCCGGCGCACTGGTGAATGCCGAAGCCAAAAGCCAGGTGGCGGTTGTCCTGGCGCGCCAGATCCAGTTCGTCGGGCCGTTCAAACTGTGCCGGGTCACGATTGGCCGCGCCTATGCACAGCGTCAGCAGGCTGCCGGCGGGCAAGTCAACACCGCCTATGTTCGAGTCCGCCAGTGCACGCCGATTGCTGAACTGATTGGATGACTCAAAACGCAGGAACTCGTCGACAGCCGGCGTCAGCAGCGCTTCCAGCCCCTGCGCGTCATTCGCGAGCGCTTGCATGGCCGACAGCAGGCCGGCCAGCGCCACCGGCCGTTCCTGCAGCGCCATCAGCGCATTGCCGATCAGGTTGGTGGTGGTTTCATGGCCGGCGTTGAGGATGAACACGCAGTTTTGCAGCAGCTCGGTCTCGCTGAGTTTTTCAGCGCTTGCTTCACCCTGGATCAGCCGTGTCAGCACGTCGTGCTCGGGGTTGCCCGGGCGCCGGCGCCTGTCCGCCACAAGGTCCTTGAGATAGGCCGTGAACTCGCGCACGCTGTTGTTGCCCAGGGCTTGCTGCTCAGGCGTCAGCCTGGGCTCCAGCGCGCCCAGTATCGCCAGCGACCAGCCGCGCAGTGGGGCGCGGTCCGCATGCGGCACACCCAGCAGGTTGCCGATGATTTCCACCGGGATGGCCGAGGCAAAGTCTTCGACCAAGTCGCCACCGCCGCGTGCCTCGATCATGTCCAACAAGCCGTCCACCAGCGTAACCAGGCCGGGCTCCATGTCGGCGATGGCGCGCCGCGTCAGCGCGCCCATGATGAGCTTGCGCACACGCGTGTGCAGCGGCGGGTCGTTGAACACCAGGCTGGTGGTGTGGTGCTCATAGAGCGCGGAGGCAGCACCGTACTTGGGCTCGAACTCCACCTTCTTGTCGGAGCTGAAGGTGTGCGCATCGCGGTAAACGGCCACTAGGTCGGCATGGCGTGTCAGGAAGAAAGAGCCGTCGGGCATGCGCCTGACCGGCTCGGCCTCGCGCAGCGCGGCATACACCGGGTAGGGGTTGGTATAAAAGTCGGTGGGCAAGGCGCGCAGGTCCAGCGTTGACGCGATCTCGCGGGCCCGGGCATCGCTCATGGGCGGCGTGGCGCTGAAAGGCTGCGAGGCGCTCATGGTGCCTTCCTCACAGGTTGCCGGCAAACAGCTTGCGCAAAAACATTTTCTTGAAGCTGGTGGCGTCGTCCAGCCCCAGGCGCTCCAGGTAGGCCGGCGGCGCTTCGCGGCTGGAAGCCAGGCTTTTGAGCACCATGGCGACCAGCTCCACGGGGTGGCGCGTGGCGTCCTGCATTTTCCGCAGCGCGGTCACCATCTCGATCTCCTCCGCGCTGAGGTCGGTGCCGAAGGGGAAATCGGGCAGCAGGCCTGATTGCCGCCACGGCTGCAGGCGGTCGCGCAGCGCCTCGGGCAGGTTCTGCCTGTATTGCTCGGGTACTTCATAAGCCTCGTCCAGCTTGCCGGCAGCCTTGGCCTGCGCCACCAGCGCGTCCTGGAAACGCGAATCGGCAATCGCGATCAGCCGTTTGACCACCTCGCCATCGGGTTGGGCGCGCAGGTCGGCCACGCCGTATTCGGTGACCACCACGTCGCGCAGATGGCGCGGGATGGTGCCGTGGCCATAGTTCCAGACCAGCGTGCTGCGCAGGCCGTCCTTGTGCTCGTAGCTGGCGCGCAGCATCAGGATGGAGCGCGCATCGGGCAGGGCATGCGCCATGGCCACGAAGTTGTACTGCCCGCCCACGCCCGAGACGACCTGGCCCGACTCCAGTCCGTCCGACACTGCCGCGCCCAGCAGCGTGACCATCATGGTGGTGTTCATGAAGCGGGCCTTGCGGCGCTGCGCCGTCTTGAGCGCGCTATGGCCGTGCAGCTGGTTGATGAAGTCGATGCGCGTCATGGCGATGCGGGCCAGCGCCTCGGGCGGCATGGTGCGCAGCCGTTCGTAGAAATCGGTCGGGCCCAGGAAAAAGCCGCCGTGGAGCACTGCGCCGCCGGCCAGGCGCGGGCCCAGGCCGCTTGCGTCGCGCAGTGCCGTGCGCACCGCTGCCTGGTCCAGCCGGTTGTTGATGCGCTTGCCTTGGACCTTGAGCTCGCCATCGTCATCGAGGCTGACGTCCGCTGTGAACACGCCCAGCTCTCGTAGAAAATCCAGGTCTTCAGTGTTCAGCACCGGCGATATGCGCCCGGCCTCCAGCAGCGCGGCCAGTGTGTCCGGGGTCACGGCCAGGCCGGGTATCCGGCCCTCGTTGACCAGGCGCTGCACGGTTTCGTCGCCAAACACCTCGCGGCGCAGGATGCCTGCTTCCATCAGTTGCAGAAAGCCGTTGACGAACATTTCCGAACAGCCGTAAAGGCCTTGCTCAAAGCCGCCCAGCTCACGGCCTTGCAGGCCATCGGGGCAGAGGGCCGCCATGATGCGGCGGTAGTCCGCGTTGCCGCGATCGCGCACGATCAGCGCCTGCGCGATGGCGTCACCCAGTGCACCAATGCCGATCTGCAGGGTGCCGCCGTCCGCCACCAGGCTGGCCGCGTGCAGGGCGATGGCGTAGTCGGCCGTGCCGACCTTGCCGTTGGGCGGCGCGAACAAGGTGTGCGTGCCGGCCGCATCGGTCACCAGCACGTCAAAAAAACCGGGTGGCGCGATGGCCGGCCCCGGCATGAATGGCAACTGGCGATTGATGACGCCCACCTTGAACAGCGGCCGGCCGCTTTCGGCCTGGCGCTGCGCCAGCTCAAAAGTCACGTCAGGGTTGCTGGACAGTGAGAGCTCGATGCCCGCGGCGGTTTCGCGGGCCGCCACCGCCTGCGCGATCACGTTGACGCCGAGCACGCCCATGTCGCGCGCCACGAAGGTGTAGTTGGTCGAAATGTAGGCCTGCTGCGCGCGCGCGTTGCCCAGGTAGTCGCCGGTCTTGAAGAAGAACTCGCTGACCTCGATGTGCGGCGGCAGCCGGCCGGCGCGCAGGTCCTTGACGTAATCGAGGTCCGGGTAGTCCTTGAACACGCGCTCCACCAGCGGCGCCAGAAAGTGCTGCTCGAGGTCGCTTTTGCCTTCGGGCTTTTCCAGCGACAGCGCGGTGATGATCTTCAGGCGCCGGGGCCTCGCATCGCCGCCCATGGCCTTGACGCGGCGGTAGAGCAGGTTCACAAAGGGATTGGGCTTGCCGATGCCCAGCGGAAGCCCGAGCACGATGTCGCCCTCCACCGTGGCAAGCACATGCTCCACCGCCCGCGCGAGCGTGGCCATGACGAGGGAATCGGCCATGCGGCGGCTCAGGCGGGTTGCAGGAAATCGCGGATCGCGAACAGCGTGGCCTCCGGCGTCTCGCTCATCTGGTGGTGGCCCACCGGCAGGCTGGCGACGCTGACTTTTTTTCCGCTTTCCCTTGCCTTGGCGATCAAGCCCTGCGCCGCTTTGGGCGTCGTCATCTGGTCGATCGCGCCCAGCACAAACAGGACAGGGCAGCTGACCTGGCTGATGGCCGTTTCGCCGTTGGCATAGCTGTCGCAGGCCTTGAAGCCGCGGTGGAACACATTGGCTTTGCTGTTGCTGGCCAGCACGCGCCGGCCCAGCGCCATGCTGGCGCCGTGGACCCAGCTGCCGGCGCCCAGCGGCGGCGCCAGCGTGCTGCGTGAAAACATGTTGACCATGGCCAGCGCCTTCATCGGCTCGTTGAGTGCCGCGTCCAGCAAGGACTGCGACACCTTCATCGGAAAGGCCGTGCCCACCAGCACCAGATGGCTCACGCGGTCTTTCAGCCGCGAGGCCGCTTCCAGCGCAATAAGCGATCCCCAGCTGTGGCCGACCAGCGCGGCGCGCTGGACGCCCGCGGCGCCCAGCAGCGCGGCGACAAAATCCGCGGCTTCTTCCACGGAAGAGGGGGCTTCGCCTTCGCTTTTGCAGTGCCCGGGCAAGTCGACCGCCAGCACATTCCAGCCGTGGTTGGCCAGGTAGCGTGTCTGCAAGGCCCACACGCTGTGGTCGTTCAGCACGCCGTGGATGAACACCGCCGTGGGCTTGGCGGCGTCGAAGGGCTTGCCGCCGGTGTAGCAATAAGTCTTATGGCCGTTGACGTCCAGGTACATGTTCAGGCCCCCGCTTTCTCTGCGGCCTTGAGCGCGCGCTTGAGGTCGTCCAGCAGGTCGTCCGGGTCTTCAAGGCCGATGGACAACCGTATCGTGCCCTGCGTGATGCCGGCGCCGGCCAGGGCATCGTCCGTCATGCGGAAATGGGTGGTGCTGGCCGGGTGTATCACCAGGCTGCGGCAGTCGCCCACATTGGCCAGGTGGCTGAAGACCTTGAGCGCCTCGATAAAGGCCTTGCCCTGCGCGCGGTTGCCCTTGATGTCGAAGCTGAACACCGAACCCGCGCCGCGCGGCAGCAGCTTTTTGGCCAGCGAATGGCTGGGGTGGGATTCCAGCAAGGGGTGGCCCACGCGCGCGACCAGCGGGTGGCCGGCCAGGAATTGCACCACTTTTTCGGTATTGCCCATGTGCCGCGCCATGCGCAGCGGCAGGGTTTCTATGCCCTGCAGGATCAGCCAGGCCGTGTGCGGGCTCATGCAGGCGCCGAAGTCGCGCAGGCCCTCGCGCCGCGCGCGCAGCAAAAAGGCGCCCACCGTGCTTTCCTCGCTGAACACCATGTTGTGAAAGCCGTCGTAGGCCTCGGTCAGCTCGGCGAATTTGCCGGATTTTTCCCAGTCGAAGCTGCCGCCATCCACCACGATGCCGCCTATGACGGTGCCGTGGCCGCTCAGGAACTTGGTCGCCGAGTGGTAGACCAGGTCGGCGCCGTGCTCAAAGGGCTTGACCAGCCAGGGCGAGGTCAGGGTCGAATCCACCAGCAGCGGCACGCCCGCCTCGTGGGCCAGGGCGGACACTGCCGGGATGTCCAGCACGTCCAGCCCGGGGTTGCCCACGGTTTCGCCGAAGAAAAGACGGGTGTTGGGCCGCACCGCCGCGCGCCAGCCGTCAATGTCGCCCGGCTTGACGAAGGTGGTGTCTATGCCGAAGCGGCGCAGGGTGTAGTGCAGCAGGTTCTGGCTGCCGCCGTAAAGCGCCGTCGAGGCCACGATGTGCGAGCCGGCTCCCATCAGCGTGGCGATGGACAGGTGCAGCGCCGCCTGGCCGCTGGCGGTGGCGATCGCCCCTATGCCGCCTTCCAGCGCCGACACGCGCTGCTCTAGCACCGCATTGGTCGGGTTGCTGATGCGCGAATAGACGTGGCCGGCGCGTTCCAGGTTGAACAGGCTGGCCGCGTGGTCGCTTGATTCGAAGACGAATGAAGTGGTCAGGTGAATCGGCACGGCGCGTGCCCCGGTGGCGGGGTCGGGCGCGGCGCCCGCATGCAGCGCCAGGGTGTCGAAGCCGGGATCGGAATAACCGGGCATGGGTTTGTCTCCAGTCAAAAAAAGTGGCGGCGCACAGGGAAATTGTTGCAACCAGCCGTTTGATTGTGGGCTATATTTAAACTGAATTCCCCTTCTCGCCGCACTGCGGTGGGACAATGAGGGCATGTTGGCCGCACAACCGAGGAGATCGCCATGAAGGTTCTAGACATACTGCGCGTTAAGGGCAACACGCTTTACACCGTCCAGCCCGACGAACCCCTGGCAAAGGCGGCCCAGGTCATGGCCGACAAGGACATCGGCTCGCTGGTCGTCATGGAGCACGGCGACCTCGTCGGCATGCTGACCTTCCGCGAAGTCATCGTCTGCATCGTCAAGAACGGTGGCGTCATCGGCAGCACGCTGGTGCGCACCGCCATGGACGACCACCCGCTCACCTGCACCTCCGAAACCGAGCTCGACGAAGTCCGCCGCATGATGCTGGAGCGCCACGCGCGCTACATGCCTGTGATGAACCAGAAAGTCCTGATGGGCGTGATCAGCCTCTATGACGTCGCCAAGGCCGTGGTCGACAGCCAGAACTTCGAAAACAAGATGCTCAAGGCTTACATCCGCGACTGGCCGGCCGAGGACTCCGCCGACCAGAACTGAAGAACTGAACGCGGGCGCCCGGCGCCACGCTGGGCGCCCATTTTTGAAACAACAACAGCCCGGTGCGCAAGGCACGCGGGTCTTAGAACAGGTTCTTAGGCGAGGGCAGGGGTGAACGACAAGCGTGATGCCAGCGGGCTGCTGTTTTATGCCTCGCTGTTTTTCTCCAGGCTGGCCGACCAGATCCTGCTCTTCCTCGTCCCCCTGGTGGTGTTTGAGACCACCGGCAGCGTTGCCTGGTCGGGCATCGCTTTCACCCTCGAAACCCTTCCGCGCTATTTGGCCTTCCCGGTCTGCGGTGTGCTGTGCGACCGTGTCTCGCCGCTCAAGTTGCTGCGCATCAGCCAGCTCTACCGCGCGCTGGTCTGCATTGCCGGGGTCATCGCCTTCCAGTGGGCCGGCGGCGTCGGCTGGCTGATCGCGCTCTCGGCCGTCTGCGGTGTGCTGACCACCCAGGGCCTGATGGCCAGGGAAGTCATGCTGCCGCAGATTTTCCGGCAGCATCGCTTTGAAAAAGTGCTGGCCCACGCCCAGCTCGCCGACCAGCTCGGCACGGTGCTGGGCCCCTTGCTGGCTTCGTTGTTGCTGCGCTGGATGTCCTGGCCTATGGTGGTGGGTGCCACGGCGGTGTTCTTTCTGATCGCCGACGGGGCCGTGACCTGGTGGCAGCGCCGAGACGCCGTCACGCTCGCCCCGCCCGAAGCCGCGCCCGGCCATTGGGTCGAGCCCATACGCACCGCCTTGTCACAGGTGCTGCACCTGCCCGGCCTGAAGCAGGTGATTGCCTTGGCGGCAGGCGTCAACCTGGTCATAGGCGTCACGCTGGCCACCTCGGCCGCCATGGTCACTGGCCTGTTGCAGCGCTCCGCCGGCGACTACGCGGTACTGCAAACCGCCGGCGCCATCGCCACCGTCATCATCCTGCTCTTCATTGCCCGCACCGTGCTGTCCTTGCGCACCCTGGGGCTGGTTTCCTACACCGTGATGCTCGCGGGAGGCTTGCTTACGGGCTTGGCCCCTAACTTCTGGATCTACACTGCCGGGTTTTTGCTCGTGATCGGTTTTGACAAGATGTTCAACGTCTACATCCGCAGCCTGCGCCAAAAACTCATCCCGCCCAAGGACCTGGGCAAGACCACCGGCGTGATCGTGATGTTCAACAACCTGTCGCAACCGCTGGCCGGGATGCTGGTGGGGGTGTTCGCGGGGGTGATGGAAGGGCGTGGGGTGATTTTGGGGTTGGCGGGGGTGATGGGGGTGATTGGGGGAGTGATGGTCTGGGTGAGGCGCGGTGAGAAAAGGGACGGGGCGGGTGCATGAGTACCTCGTGGCATACATTACGCCATGCGTGCTGAACTCCTGGCTTTATTGCCGCTCGACAAGTACGACATCGGAAAGATCGAGCGCCTGAGAGAAATTGGCTATCCCGAGATAGAACCACTGCTACCGGCACTTCTTGAGTGGCTACAGGATGGCAACTGGCCGATCGCGCGGATCCTGTCCCCCTTTCTTGCAGATATTGGGGCGCCTCTTGCTCCTCATATCCGCACAGTTCTTTCTACGTCGGATGGCCTGTGGAAGTACTGGGTGCTTTCCACTGTAGTTGCCGTGTCAACGCAATTGCGTGATTCGCTTCGCCCTGAACTCGAGCGCATCGCCCAAAACCCAAGTCAAGACGAATGGGCTGAGGAGGCCGACCTGTGCGCTCAGGAGCTCCTGGCGGGAGGATGAATTACCCATGCGAGTTTTTATCAACATCGTCGTCTCGACGGGGCTTCCCCGATGAAGGTATGCGAGGGATCTCCCAGGCGTTCGATACCCTGGTTTGGGATGACCTGGCCCAAGCTGATCAGGGTGATGGCCTTTGTCGTTGCCATGGTCTTGTTGATCACACTTCTTGGCCGGTTATGGATTCTGCATTCGGAACCCTATGAATTGGGGCGCGCGGCTCTTGCTTCCCGATTGAATGTCAGCGTTGAACAGGTTGAATTGAAGCGGTTTGCGTCGTTCCGGTTTGCGGACGGAGCCTTCTCCGGCGAGGCGCTATTCGTGCTTTGTGCTCCGCAGGAGCGATGTTTTACAGTGGTTGCGGAAAAACGCGACGCTCGCTGGTCCGTGGTGGACTTGGTGGAGCGGTAACGAATGCGCAGCAACTCAATTGGGACGTTGAATGATTGAGCATTTCCGCACGTTGCAGCAGACGCCTCAACTGGGGACTTTTGTACTTGTGTACGCGGTATTGCTGTTTGGAAATTGGCTGATGAACAGACGGGAATTCACGCGCTGTCCGGAAAAAGGTGCGCGCTATCGAGCCCTTCCCTTCGTCTACAAGCTCGCATGCTGGTTCATTGTGCAACCCTTGGTTGCAGCAATTCTTCTGGACGCCGCCTGGGCCATACCTGCCGTTGCGGCCTTTATGCTGCTGGAAGGAGCGTGTGTGCGCTGGTACAGGAAGGCGGGGCTGCTCCAGTGAGGGCGATTCCGGCAGCATCTGTGCCGGGTTCGCCGCGTTCCGAACCGGATTCCCAAAATTTGTCATCCTCAGAGTTCACACGACCCGGCTTCAGGAGGTCGCACAATACCGCGTGGTTTTGGGCCAGCCTTTCCATGGTCAGCGTTGGGGTTGCTTGTTGTGAGTTTTTCATATGAGCCGCTTTGTCCCGCTCAAAGACCCCTCCCTCCGGCGATTCTGGTTTGCAGTGCCGGGTCGGCTGGGGATAGGCGTCACTGCTTACTCCCTGGCAGAGGCGCAGGCTCTTGCGCGTGATGCCTGCGCCCAGCTAGGCTGGATATTTGAGCCGAATGAGGTCATGGAAGACGTGGATATTCGCACCCTTGATCAGAACCACGTCATTCCCAACATGGGGCCGCTGAATTTCAAGGGTGTCTGGTTTCCTCGCCTCAACGTCTGACATGTGGCCTCTGGGATAATCACCCCCATGAGCGGAAATACCCTAGGAACCCTATTCGCAGTCACCAATTTCGGTGAATCCCACGGTCCGGCCATTGGCTGTGTGATTGATGGTTGCCCGCCAGGCATGGAATTGAGTGAGGCTGATATCCAGGCCGACCTGGACCGGCGCCGGCCCGGCACCAGCCGCCATGTGACGCAGCGCAACGAACCCGACGCCGTCGAGATTCTGTCGGGCGTCTATCAGGGCAAAACCACGGGCACGCCTATATGCCTCCTGATCCGCAATACCGACCAGCGCAGCAAGGACTACAGCAACATCCTGGAAACCTTCCGCCCCGGCCATGCCGACTATGCCTATTTGCACAAATACGGCCTGCGTGACCCGCGTGGCGGCGGGCGGTCGTCGGCGCGGCTGACGGCGCCCACGGTCGCTGCCGGCGCGGTCGCCAAGAAATGGCTGGCCGAAAAATACGGCACGGTGTTTCGCGGCTGCATGACGCAAGTCGGCGATGAGGTGATTCCCTTTGAGTCGTGGGAGCACGTTCCCAACAATCCCTTCTTCGCTCCGGTGGCCGATGTGTCCAGGCTGGAAAGCTATATGGACGCCTTGCGCAAGGCCGGGGATTCCTGCGGCGCGCGCATACGCGTGACGGCCTCGGGTGTGCCGATGGGCCTGGGTGAGCCGCTGTATGACAAGCTGGACGCCGACATTGCCTTTGCCATGATGGGCATCAATGCGGTCAAGGGTGTGGAAATCGGTGCCGGTTTTGCCAGCGTGACGCAGCGCGGCACCACGCACGGCGACTCACTGACGCCTGAAGGCTTTTTGTCGAACAACGCCGGCGGCGTCTTGGGCGGCATCAGCACCGGCCAGGACCTGGAAGTCTCCATCGCCATCAAGCCGACCAGCTCCATCATCACGCCGCGCCAGTCCATAGACACGGCCGGCAACCCGGCCGAAGTGGTGACCAAGGGTCGCCATGATCCTTGTGTGGGCATACGCGCCACGCCGATAGCCGAAGCGCTGCTGGCGCTGGTGGTGATGGAGCATGCGCTGCGCCAGCGGGCCCAGAATGCGGATGTCGTTGTGGCGACACCTGATATCAGCCGCAGCCGCAAATAAATCTGCTGCGCGGCCCCAGCTCTTCAAGGTTCCGGCGGCGCAGCCCTAAACGGGTTAAACCCCGTGATCAGCGCGGTGGCCGACAGCACCAGAATGCAGCCGGGCAGCATGCTGGCCGTCACCGGCTCCCCCAGGAACAACCCGCCCCAGGTCACGCCGAAGAGCGGGATCATGAAGGCCGCCGAGGTGGTGGCGCTGGCGGGTATCTCGCGCATCAGCCGCATGCTGATCCAGTACATGAAACCCGAGGTGAAAGTGCCCAGTACCGTCACCGCCGCCACGGCGCCGGGCGTCAGGTTGGCCGAGGGCGCGGCGATCCCGCCCGGCAGCAGCAGGATCAGCGCCGCGGCCACATGCACCACCGCCGACGAGGGCAGGGGCGAGTAGGCCATGGTGGCGCGTTTCATGAGGATGGCGCCAAAGCCGTAGCTGGCCGAGGCCGCAATGCAGGCCAGGGCCGCCAGGAGCACCCTGGGCGTGACGGCCACAGGCCCGAGCTGCACCAGCAACGCGACGCCGGCAAAGCCGATCGCGCAGCCGAGCAGCCGGATACGGGTAAGTTTCTCCTCGCCGGCCAGCGCGGCACCCATCACGCCAAAAAAGCGGCACCGTGGCATTGAGCACCGCCGAATAGCCCGAGGGGATGACCAGCGCCGCCCAGTTGTACAGCACAAAGGGCATCACCACCGAAAGCATGCTGAGCAGCGCCAGGCGCGGCCAGGCTTGGCGCGGCGGCCAGCGCCCGCGCAGCGTGTGCATCAGCAGGGCCAGCACGATGGAGGCCAGGATGCAGCGGGTGGCGGCCACCACCCACGGGCCCAAGGCGGGGCTGGCAATGCGCAGAAGGGGAAATGATGCACCCCAGAGGGCGGACATCGCGATGAGCTGGAGGAAGTGTCGGGTTTGCATGAAACGCCGCAAGGCGGCTATGAGGGCGGCGATGTGGAAGAGGGCGAGATGGCGAGGGCTTTGCTTGCTTGATTGTGCAAGATTCGGCACCAAGCTGCCCGGCTGGGGTGAAAGCGCGAATCTTTCCTACACCGCAGGGGATGCGAGGCGATCTAAATGGAAGCTTTCACCCACCATTTACTTCATCACTTTTTTGAGGAAGCGCCATGCCCAAGACCACCCCCTCTTCCCGGAAGTCCTCCGCACGCCCCGCGGCGCGCGGTGAGGCTGTCACCGCCAAGCAGCAAAGAATCCAGCGCGAGCAGGACAGCAAGGACGATGCAAAGCGCGCGGAACGCGAGGCCTCGGCAAGCAAGCCCAAAAAAGCCGTGCAGGCCGGCCTGCGCGACTACCCCGAACCGCCACTGCCCAGGCAGCATCTGCGCAAGCCCGGCCTGGAGGCGGAAATGGAGCTTGAGCCACAGTTCATGGCACCCGACTACAAGGGCAGCGGCAAGCTCGAAGGACTGACCGCGCTGGTCACCGGCGCCGATTCCGGCATCGGCCGCGCGGTCGCCGTGCTGTTCGCGCGCGAGGGCGCCGACGTGGCCGTGGCCTACCTCAGCTCGGACCAGGACGCGAAAGAAACCAAACGCTGCATCGAAGCCGAAGGCAGGCGCTGCGTGCTGATCGCGGGTGACGTGAAAGACCCGGCCTTCTGCCGCGACGCAGTCAAGAAAACCGTCAAGTCGCTTGGCAAGCTCGACATCCTCGTCAACAATGCCGCCTTCCAGGAGCATGCCGAGTCATTGGAAGACCTGACCGAAGAACGTTTCGACGAAACCCTGCGCACCAATGTGTACGGTTACTTCCACATGGCCAAGGCCGCGCTGCCGCATTTGAAGAAGGGCTCCTGCATCATCAACACCGGTTCGGTGACAGGGCTGGAGGGCAGCGCGAAGCTGCTCGACTATTCCGCCACCAAGGGCGCGATCCACGCCTTCACCAAGGCCCTGGCCAGCAACCTGATTGACAAGGGCATACGCGTCAACGCCATCGCGCCCGGCCCGGTCTGGACACCGCTGAACCCGGCTGATTCCCCGCCTGACATGGTTCAAGACTTCGGCAAGAAGACCGATATGCGGCGGCCTGCGCAGCCTGAGGAGCTGTCTCCTGCCTATGTGTTCCTGGCGTCGCCGGTGTGTTCCAGCTATATCACTGGGATTGTTTTGCCGGTTACGGGGAGTGTTGGGGCGGTTTGATTCTTTTGCCCCTGCCGGGGCGGGGTGGGCTGTTCTTGTGCCAGCGGCGCCTCTTCTGCTGAGGTTTGATGGCCGGGGGTTGCCCGGCGGCAACTCACTTTTCTTTTGCTTCGCCAAAAGAAAAGTAAGCAAAAGAAAAGGCGACCCTGGTTGCTGCGTCCCCTACGCCCCGCTACGGGGCAACCTGCGGTGCTCGGTCCAGGCGGGGTCTCGCTAAACTCGCTACGCTGCGCTTCGCTCAAACAACGCGATCCCTGATCCGCCTGGCCCTGCGCTCCTCGGCGCATCCACAAGGGACCCGGAATACCGAACAGCCAAATACCCAACAGCCGAAGACAGAACCCCGAATACCTAAAACCACAAGGACACGCCATGGCGTGTCCTTGTTTTGTATTGGGTTCGGTATTTGTCTTTGGCTGTTTGGTATTCCGGACTTCCCCGTCCTGGCTGGGCCGAGCAGCGCAGACGGAGGAGGGATAAGGGCTGGCGTTGTCTGAGCGAAGCGCAGCGTAGCGAGTTTAGCCAGACCCCCTCCGCAGTCGAGCAGCGCAGGTTGCCCGTAGCGAAGCGAAGGGACCCAGACTGCGGGTCGCCTTTTCTTTGGTGACTTTCTTTTGGCGAAGCAAAAGAAAGTTACTGGCCGCCGGGCCACTCCCGGCCAGCAGAACTTAGAAGAGTGAGCAGACGAAGCAGAGCCAAGAGAGGGAGAGCGCGCAAGGCAGAAGCAAGACCCTGCAATAGAACCCAGCCCGACCGGCCAGGTCAAATCAAATTCCTCATAGCCTGCGCCGTCTCCCGGAGCACAGACAAAACCCTCCCAACCGCCTCCTCACTAGACTCATGCCCCATAGGCATGGTCACACTAAGCGCCCCAGCCAGATCCCCATGCCGGTCACGCAAGGGTACCGCGATGCCGCGGTAATTGAGCTCGAGCTGCTGCTCGGAAATCGCCCAGCCCTGTGCCCGCACACGGGCCAGTTCGATGCGCAGGCGTTCCTTGCTGGCGATGGTGTAGGAGGTGTAGGCCTTGAGTTCGTGGCTGGCCAGCCAACTTTCCAGCGAGGCGGGCTCGCGCATGGACAGCATCAGCAAACCCGCGGCGGTGACCTGTGCCTGTACGCGGGAGCCGAGCACGTAGCCGGTGTTCATTGCGCGGCTGGAGCCGTTGCGGGCGATGTAGACGATGTCGTCGCCGTCCATCACGCTGACGTACGCGCTCTCCTGGGTGCCGGCGGTCACGCGCTGCAAAAAAGGCTGGACGATGCGCGGCAACCTGGCTGATTCAAGGTAGGACTGGCCCAGCCTGAGCACCCTCGGCGTGAGCCAGAACAGCTTGCCGTCGCTGGCGACATAGCCGAGGTGTTCCAGTGTCAGCAAATAGCGGCGCGCGGCGGTGCGGGTCATGCCGCATCGCGCGCCGGCCTGGCTGGCGGTCAGGCGTGGATTGGCGTCGTCAAAGCATTCAATGATGCCCAGGCCTTTTTCCAGGCCGGCGATCCAGTCGCGCTTGTCGAGAGCGGTTGGGCTGGGCGTCCGCAGGGCGTCGGGCTGTGTGCTGCCGCTAGGGGTAGTCATAGGTCAAACCCTTGTTTCGGTCGATGAGCGATCAATGTTGATCGATGATCGCACAAATATCAAGAGTCTTGCTTTGAAGTAGCCCTATCGATCTATAAAGTTCAGGCCAACAAGTGCTGATTAATCGATCATCGAACAATCCGGCGAAATCACAAGGCGAACTTCGACATGCTTCCAACCGTCCAGGGTAATACCGATGTCTACCTGATCCCCGGCGATCCGGTAGAACAGGTGCGGGCACCTGATGTGTTCAACCTGATCTTCAGGACCCTGGGCATCAACGCCGTGCTGGTGCCTGTGCATGTGGCGGCCGGCGACATTGAAACCTTTGTGCGCACGGCCTTTCTGGCCAAGAACATCAAGGGCATGTTCCTGGCCATTCCCCACAAGTCGCTGGTGATGGGCTTGCTGTCGCATTGCAACGATTGCGGCCGCGTGGCCGGTGCCGTTAACGGCATACGCCGCAATCCTGATGGCTCACTCGAAGGCGGGCTGTTTGACGGCAAGGGTTTTGTCTCTTCGCTCGACTACTTCGGCGTGGCCTATGCCGGCAAGCGTGTGCTGGTGCTGGGCGCTGGCGGCGGCGCTTCCGCCATTGCCGCCTCGCTGGCCATCGCCGGCAGCCGCGCACCGGCTGAAATCGCCCTTTACGACCCCGTGCCCGGCAAGGCGCAGGCCATCGCGGCACACATCGCTTCGGCGCCGCAGGCCGCGGGCACGCGGGTGCTGGCCGCCGCTGGCAACGACCCCTCGACTTACGACCTCATCATCAATGCATCGCCCCTGGGCCTGCAGGCCACGGACCCGCTGCCTTGCGACGTGTCACGCCTGGCGCCGCATGCAGCCGTGGTTGACATCCTCATGAAGAACCAGCCGACGCCCCTGGTGCGCGCGGTGCGCAGCCGCGGGCTGGCGGCGCAGCCGGGCTTTGAAATGCTGATCCAGCAGGCGCCGGACTACCTGGAGTTTTTCGGCTACGCCGAGGCCGCCGCGGCAGTGCGGCGTGACGCGACTTTTATCCGCGAGCATTTATACCCGGCCGCGATGGCGGGTGAAATCCGGCGCATCCCGGCGGGCGGCCGGGCGACGCCTTCCGGGGCGCATGCAAGTGCGCCGTTGGCCGCCCTTTGAGTGTTATTTCGGGATCGCTAATTTTTAACCAGAGGAGACAAAGCATGAACAAACGATTCGCCCTTCAATTGATCGCCGCCTGCGCACTGGCCGCGAGCGGTGCGTCAGCCTTCGCGCAAGACGTGATCAAGATCGCCAACATCGTGGAGCTGTCCGGCGGCGGCGCCACGGCCGGCACCAACTTCAAGAACGGCGTGGAACTGGCCGTGCGGGAAATCAATGCCAACGGCGGCATCCTGGGCAAAAAAATCCAGACCACCACCGCCGACACGCAAAGCAACCCCGGCGTGGCCAAGGGCCTGACGCAAAAAGCCATTGACGACAACGTCTTCGCCATTTTCGGCCCGGTGTTCTCCGGCTCCATCATGGTCAGCATGGCCGAATCGCGCCGCGCCGAGGTGCCCAACTTCACCGGCGGCGAAGCAGCCAGCATCACCGAGCAGGGCAACCCCTATGTGTTCCGCACCAGCTTCACGCAAGCCACCGCCATGCCCAAGGTGGCGCGCTACATCAGCGAGCAGGCCAAGATCAAGAGCATTGCCGTCATCTATGTGAACAACGATTTCGGCAAGGGCGGCATGGATGCGATTCGCAAGGCCCTGGCCAACTCGCCGACCAAAATCCTCAGCGAGATTTCCACCGAACCCAGCCAGGTTGATTTTTCGGCCGCGGTGCTGCGCGCCAAACAAAGCAATGCCGACGCCGTGTTCGCCTACTCGAACGAGGAAGAGTCGGCACGCCTGCTGCGCGAACTGCGCAAGCAAGGCTGGACCAAGCCCATCATCGGCGAAACCACGCTGACCGGACAGAAGGTCATTGAACTCGCCGGTGAGGCCGCCAACGGCGCCATCGCCCACGTGGGCTTGACGGTGGACGCCCCGGTGCCCGCCATCCGCGCCTTCAAGGCGAAATTCGAGAAAGAGTACAAATACATCTCCGACCACAACGGCATGAAGGGCTACTCCGGTGTCTACGTGCTCAAGGCCGCGATTGAAAAGGCCGGCAAGCTGGACCGCAAAGCCGTGGCCGAGGCCATGAAGGGCCTGAAAGTGAACACCGACAAATACCCCGGCGCGCTGATGTACACCGAGTTCGACAACAAGGGCGACCTCGACCGCATGAGCTTCATGGTCGAGGTGAAAAACGGCAAGCAGGAAGTCATCGACATGGTGCCGCCGCTGGGCCAGGCCACCCGCGACGTGGGCAAAGCCATGCCCCTGGCGGCAGCCACACCCGCCCCGGCCAAGGCGGCGTCCAAGCCGGCCGCCAAGAAGTAATGCAAACCCGCGGCCGGCCATGCGGGGCCGGCCGCCGGTGGGGGAGGGCGCAAGCCCGCCCCACCGAAACTTCCGCTGAATACAACCGGCTTTCTCCACCACGGACTTCTCCATGACGGACTTTCTCCAACTCTTTTTTTCGGGCCTGGCCACCGGCAGCATCTATGCGCTGGCGGCTTTGGGCTTTACCCTGCTGTGGCAGGCCTCAGGAACGATCAACTTCGCCCAAGGTGAATTTGTCATGCTCCCGGCCTTCATGATGCTGGCCTTTATCTCGCTGGGTGCGCCCATGCTGGTGAGCTTCGTGATGGCGGTGCTGCTGGCCGTGCTGCTGCTGGGCTGGGTCTTCAAGCGCGGCGTGGTGGATCCGCTCTTCAAGTACGGCATGATGCCCATCGTCGTGGCGACCATCGGGCTTTCGATTGCCCTGCGCAACGGCGTGCGTGCCGGCTACAGCGCCGAAGCCCATCCTTTCCCGAGCCTCTTCGCCGACAAACTCTTCAATATTGCGGGGGTGACCATCACCCTGCAAGACGTGGGCACCTTCGCGCTGGCCATGATCATTGTCATGGCGACACAGGCCTTCCTGGCCAAGACCGTGACCGGCCGCGCCATGCAGGCGGTGGCGCAGAATACCGAGAGCGCCTCGGTGCTAGGCATCAATGTGCCGCGCATGATTTTTTACACCTTTGCCATCAACGCCGTGCTGGCGGTGGCGGCGGCCCTGCTCGTCACGCCCACCTACCTCGCCAAGTTCGACATGGGCGAGGGCCTGGGTACGAAGGCATTTTTCGCCGCCATCATCGGCGGGTTCAACAATTCACGCGGCGCCTTGCTGGGCGGCCTGATTGTGGGTGTCTGCGAGAACCTGGCCTCGGCCTATATCTCGCCGGCGTACAAGGACGCCGTGGCGCTGGTGATTTTCATGGTTGTGATTCTCTTCAAGCCGCAGGGCCTGCTGGGTAAAAAAGAGGAGCGCAAGGTATGAAAACCGCCGCCCAAAAAATCTCCCTCGCGCTGGCGATCTTCGCTGGCCTGCTGATGCTGGTGGCCCCGCAGTTCCTCAAGAACTACGGCCTTTACCTGCTGTCCTATTGGCTGGTTTTCATCATCGCCACCATGGGCCTGAACCTCACGGTCGGCTATGCGGGCCAGAAGTCGCTGGGCCATGCGGCCTTCTTCGGGATAGGCGCGTATACCGTGGCCATCATGATGAAAGCCGGCTTCAGCTTCTGGCTGGGCCTGCCGGCCGCCGCGCTGGTCTGCTTTGCTATCGGCCTGGTCCTGGGCTTTCCGGCGCTGCGGGTGCAGGCCATCTACCTGGCTTTCGCCACGCTGGGCTTCAACACCGCGGTCTGGCTGGTGATGCGCAACGAGGAGTGGCTCACGGGCGGCACCTTCGGCATCAACAACATCGCGCGCCCCTCGCTGTTCGGCTTCTCGCTGGAAGGCAACCTGGCTTATTACTACTTCGTGCTGGCGGTCACCGTGCTGCTGGCGGTGCTGCTGTGGGCCCTGCTGCGTTCGCCCTGGGGCAAGGCCTTCACGGCGCTGCGCGACAACCCGATACGTGCTGAAAGCCTGGGCGTGAACATCCGCCACTACACGCTGCTGAGCTTTGCCATAGGCGCAGTCTACGCGGGCGTCGCCGGTGCGCTCTTCGCCTCACTGGTGCAGTTCATCGAGCCGGGGCCTTTCGCCGTCGCGGCGTCCATCATGATGTACCTGATGGTGGTGGTCGGCGGGGCCGGTTACTTCCTCGGGCCGGTCGTCGGCGCCGCCGTGGGGGTGGTGTTGCCGGAATGGCTGCGCGACGTTCCCCTGGTGTCCAACTGGTATTTGCCCATGTTTGGCGCCGCGGTGGTCCTGCTGATGGTCTGGCTGCCTGACGGTTTGCTCAGCATTCCCGACCGTATCAAAAGCAAGCGCGCGGCGCGCGAGGCATCACAGGCGCGGGCAGCCGCCGCCGGCCGGATCGGAGCGGCATCATGAGCAATGCATTGTTAAAAGTCACCGGCCTTAAAAAGGCGTACGGGGCCATCCAGGCCGTGGGCGGCGTGTCCTTTGAAGTCATGCCGGGCGAGATCTTCGGCGTCATCGGCCCCAATGGTTCGGGCAAGACCACCATGTTCAACAGCGTGCTGGGGCAGATTACGCCCAACGAAGGCTCGATTGAACTGAACGGCCAGAACATCACCGGCCTGTCGCCGCTCGAGCTGAGCCGCCGCGGCGTGGGCCGCACCTTCCAGACCCTGCAGGTCTTCGGCAAGATGACGGTACGCGACAACCTGATCGTGGCCGCGCAGGAGCACAAGGGCAATATGTTCAGCCGCATGTTCGCTCCCGGCGATTCAGGCCTGGGCGACAAGGCCGACGCGCTGATCGACCAGTTCCGCATACGCCATGTGGCTGACAAGCCGGCCGGCACCCTGAGCTACGGTCAGCAAAAACTGGTGGACATCGCGATGGCTTTCATGGCCGAGCCCGACCTGGTGCTGCTCGACGAACCCTGCGCCGGCGTGAACCCCAGCCTGGTGGGCGGCATCTCATCACTGCTCAAGGAACTCAACCAGAACCCCAAGTTCGGCCGCAAGAGCTCCTTCGTCGTGATCGAGCACAACATGGACTTCGTGATGGACCTGTGCCACCGCATCATGGTGATGGTGGAGGGCAAGGTCATGGCCATCGGTACACCCGCCGAAATCCGCTCCAACAAAGAAGTGCTCGACGCTTACCTCGGGAACTGACATGGCAAACGATACCTGTATTGAATTCGACGACGTGGTGGCGGGCTACAAGGATTTCATGATCCTCAACAACCTGTCCTTCAAGGTCAGGCGCGGCTCCATCACCCTGCTGCTGGGCCCTAACGGCGCGGGCAAATCAACAGTGCTCAAAACCCTGTTCGGCCTGCTCAAGCCGCGCCAGGGCCACATCCTGCTGGACGGCGAGGAGATCGGAGGCGCCAGCCAGAAGGAACTGCTGGCCAAGGGCATTGCCTTTGTGCCGCAGGGCCGCAACCTGTTCGGCCAGCTCACCGTGTTCCAGAACCTGGAGCTGGGCGGCATCACCCTGGGTACCAAGACCACGCATGAGCGCATTCCCGAGGTGCTGGAGTTTTTCCCGCGCGTGAAGGAACGCCTGCATTCCCAGGCCTCGGCGCTCTCGGGCGGCGAGCAGAAGCAGCTCGAAATCGGCCGCGCGCTGCTGCTGCGCCCCAAGGTGCTGCTGATCGACGAGCCCTCCATCGGCCTGTCGCCCATGGTGGTGCAGGACGTGTTCAAGCTGCTGCAAAAATTGGCGGCGCAGGGCACGACCGTGCTGATGGTCGAGCAGAACGTCAAGAGCGCGCTCAAGATCTCGGACGACGCCATCGCGCTGGAGTCCGGCCAGCTGGTGCTGCACAAGCCGGCCGCGCAGCTGCTGGCCGACCCCAACATCGAACGCCTGTTCCTGGGCGGCGGCCATGTGCCGGGCGCGACTGTGAAGGCCTCTTGAACCGTGTGCAATACCTGAACGGGAGAACACCATGAGCACCGCCACGCAAGCATCGGCCGCCGACCGCGAAGCCATTCCCGAAGTCGCCAACCCACTGGGCATGGACGGCATAGAGTTCATCGAATACACCACCTCCAAACCGCAGGCCCTGGGCCAGGTGCTGGAGATGATGGGTTTCAGGCCGGTGGCGCGGCACCGCTCGCGCGAGGTCATGCTCTACCGCCAGGGGGGCATGAACGTCATCGTCAATGCCCATATCCCCACCATGCCCGACGGCGCCGCGCCCACCGACAAGCCGGTGATCGCCGCCGTGGCGCTGCGCGTGCGCGACGCGGCCGAAGCCTACCGCCGGGCGCTGGACCGCGGCGCCTGGGCCGTCCCTTCGCGCGTCGAGGTGATGGAACTCAACATCCCCGCCATCCACGGCGTGGGCAAGAGCCGCATTTATTTTGTCGACCGCTACGAGACCTTTTCGATCTACGACGTGGACTTTGTGCCCATCCCGACCGTGGAGCCGAACCCGCCCGCCGTGGCCGGCCTGCATTTTTTCGGCGTCGTGCAATACATCGGCAACGACCGCACCGAGGACTGGACCGAGTTTTACCGCGAGCTCTTCGGCTTCACCGACCTGCCCGACGACCAGCGCTTCGGCATATTGCCCAAGGGCCGCATCCTGCGCAGCCCCTGCCCAGCGGCCTCGCGTTTTTACCTGCAGCTCATAGAACCCGAAGCCAGCGTGCTGGACGTGGAGGGCGACGAAGCCCTGCAGCGCGTGGGCCTGGGCAGCCCCGACGTGCTGGCCTCGGTGGCCGAGCTTGGCAAGCGTGGCGTGGAGTTCGTCGAATCGCGCGGCGTGCACACCGAGGACCGCGGCGCGCTCACGCGCACGTGGATGGGCAGCGTGAGCTTCGAGCTGGTCCACAACGAACGCTGAACAGGCGGCACACACCATGAGCCACTACAGCGGAAACATTGACGACTTCGGGATGGACACCATCTCGCTCGCGGGGCCGCTGGAGGCCAAGCTCAAGGCCGTGCGCCAAGCCGGTTTCACGCAGATCATGCTGGCGGCCAAGGACATCGTCGGCCATCCCGAGGGCATGGAAGCCGCCGTCGCGGCGGTGCGTGCCAGCGGCCTGCGCGTCACGGGCTTCCAGGTGCTGCGCGACTTCGAAGGCCTCTCGGGCCACCTGCACGACTACAAGATGGACATCGCCAAGTCCATGCTGGACATGTGCCATGCGCTGGACTGCCGGCTGCTGCTGGTCTGCTCCTCGACCTCGGTGCATGCCACGGGCGAAACCGCGGCGCTGGTGAAGGACCTGCGCAAGCTGGCCATGCTGGCCATCCCGATGAACATCAAGATCGCCTACGAGGCCCTGTCCTGGGGCCGCGTGGTCAACGAGTTCCCCCAGGCCTGGGAGATCATCTGCGAGGCCGACATGCCCAACCTGGGCCTGGGCTTTGATTCATACCACGTGTTCGCGACCGGCACCTCGCTGGACGAACTCGACATCCTGGACCCGGACAAGATTTTCCTGGTGCAGCTGGCCGACTTCATGTGGACCGAGATCAAATCGGTCGAAGAGCGCATCGCCACCGCGCGGCATTTCCGGGTGTTTCCGGGCGAGGGCGTGCACAGCGAGGCGCTCGCCACCCTGGTGACCCGTTTGCATGGCCTGGGCTACCGCGGTGACTACAGCTTTGAGGTGTTCAACGACGACTACCTGCAGATGCCCTTGCCCTCGGTGGCGGAACGTGCCTGGCGCTCGGCCCTGTGGCTGGGCGAAGACGTGTTGCGGCGGTCGGTGCCCCTGCCCAACCAGATGCGGTTGAAACGCTAGGGCTTTGTGCCGATATATCCGCATTGCCCATATTGCCAGTCTGCCTGATCGATCATTTTGAGAGTTGCATGGAATGAGCAGTATTTTTGAAGGTTTTCTTTCCACGCCCGAAGTCCTGGACGCATTCAGCGAGCGCAACTTCCTCGATGCCATGCTGTGCTTCGAGGCTTCGCTGGCGCGCGCCCAGGCCGGCGCAGGCCTGATTCCCGAGACGGCCGCGAAATCCATCGTCGGCACCTGCAAGGTCGAGCTCTTTGACGTCGCCAAGATTGTTCGCGAAAGCGGGCGCGCCGGCAGCATCGCCATCCCGCTGGTTAAAAGCCTCAAGGAGACCGTGGCGCTTTTCAACAAGGAGGCCGCGGGTTATGTGCATTTCGGCTCCACCTCCCAGGACGTCATCGACACGGCACTTGCGCTGGTAACGCGCAACGCGCTGAACCTGATCGAGGCCGACATCCGCAAGGCGGTGGCGGCCCTGCTGGTGCTGGCGCGCCGCCATGCGGGCGACCCGGTGATGGCCCGCACGCTGATGCAACCGGCTTCGGTCACGAGCTTTGGCTTCAAGTGCGCGGGCTGGGCCGCACCGCTTGCGCGCAGCCTGCTGCGCTTGCGGGCCGCCGGCGACAACGCGCTGGCCGTGCAACTGGGCGGCGCGGTGGGCACACTCGCGCAGATGCAGGGCAAGGGGCCGCAAATCATTGCCCACATGGCGGCCGACCTCAAGCTCAAGGCCAGTGCCTTCCCCTGGCATACCCAGCGCGATGAATGGGTGGCGCTGGGTTGCGAGCTGGGCCTGCTGGTCGGCAGCCTGGGCAAGATCGCCAAGGATATTTCACTGATGGGCCAGTACGAAATCGGCGAACTGGCCGAGCCGACCGAACCCGGGCGCGGCGGCTCGTCGGCCATGCCGCACAAGCGCAACCCTGTGGCCTGCATGGTGGCGCTGGCCGCCAGCGCGCGAGCGCCGCAGCGCGTGGCCGCCTTGCTGGCCGCCATGCCGCAGGAGCACGAGCGCGCCCTGGGCAACTGGCAGGCCGAGCTGGCCGAATGGCCGGGCCTGCTGATGTCGGCGCATGGCTCGGTGCGTGCCATGGCCCATGCATTGCCAGGCCTGCAGGTCGATATCAAGCGCATGCGCGCCAACCTGGACACGCTGCGCGCCGAACTGCCGCCCGATGCGGCCGATGAATGGTTCAACCCCGAACTGGCGGCGCGGGCTGCGGCCCAGGCGCATGCCCAGGCCGATGCGCTGCAGGCGCTGGTTTCGCAGCCCAACGACGATAAACGAACAAAGGTGATCCCATGAACGACAACGCAAAGGGCATGGTCAACCGCCGGCGCGTGCTAGGCGATGCCTGGGTGGACAAGTCCATCGCCAAAACCAATGCCTTCAACAGCGAGTTCCAGGACCTGATCACACGGTACGCCTGGAACGAAATCTGGGGCCGGCCCGCGCTGGGCGACAAGACGCGCCGCCTCATGGTGCTGTCGACCATGATTGCGCTCAAGGCTTACGAAGAGTTCACCATGCATGTGCGTGCCGCGCTCGACGGCCCGCCCGATTCGCGGCTCACGCCCGACGAGATCAAGGAAGTCATTTTGCAGGCCGCGATTTACTGCGGCGTTCCCGCGGCCAACCATGCTTTCGCATTGGCCGGCGACATCCTGCGCGAAAAAGGGTTGCTGCCCGAAAGCCAAGCATGAAAAACCCCCATCTGCATTGGATCAAAGAGGGCAACGGCCCCGTCGTGGTGCTCAGCCATGCGCTGGGCTGTGAGCTCGGCATGTGGGACGGCGTGGCCGCCGCGCTCAAGCAACGCTACACCGTGCTGCGCTACGACCACCGCGGCCATGGCCGCTCCGAAGCCGTGGCCGGGCCCTACACCATCGACATGCTGGCGGACGATGCAGCGGGGCTTATCGAAGCCCATGCCGGCGGCCCGGTGCACTTTGTGGGCCTGAGCATGGGCGGCATGACTGCGCAGGCGCTGGCCGCGAGACACCCGCAACTGCTCAGGAGCATCACGGTCGCCAATGCGGCGATGTACTACGACGAGGCCGCGCGTGCCATGTGGGCGGCGCGTGTGCAAACCGTGCTGGCCCAGGGCATGGCGGCCATTGCCGACGGTGCGCTGCAGCGCTGGTTCACGCCGGAGTTCCGCGCCGACGAAACCGGCGGCGGCAAGCAGCGTGTGGCCGCGCTGCGGGAGCGGCTGGTGGGTACCAACGCCGCCGCTTACGCCGCGAGCTGTGAAGCGGTGGCCGGCATCGACTTTCGCGCCAGCAACGGCGGCATCCCATGCCCCGCGCTGGTGATCGCCGGCACGCGTGACGAGGCCACGCCGCCTGCCATGTCCGAGGCGATCCGCCAAAGTATCGCGGGCGCGCAGCTGCAAACCCTGCCGGCCGCGCACCTGAGCGCGGTTGAGCAGCCGGCGGCTTTTGCCGGTTTGCTGGAGCACTTTTTCGAAGGCCTGCGCTGACATGCAACGCGCAGGCGCCGCCCCGCTGGGTATAGCCGTTGCGGGCGCCGGTCTGATAGGCCGGCGCCATATCGAATTGATCCAGGCCAGCCCGCGCACCCGCTTGTGCGCCATCGTGGATCCGCAACCCGCCTCGCGGGAGTTCGCTGCCGGCCTGGGTGTTCCGCACTTTGAAAGCCTGGAGGCGCTGTTTGCCGGGCCCGCCGAGGCCCTGCCCCAGGGCGTGATCCTGGCCACACCCAACCATTTGCACGTGCCCGGTGCGCTGGCTTGCGCGTGGCAGGGGGTGCCGGCGCTGATTGAAAAACCGGTTGCCGATTCACTGGAGGCCGGGCTGCAGCTGGCGGGCGCGCTGGCCGGGCAGTCCACGCCCATGCTGGTGGGCCACCACAGACGCCACAGCGCCACGCTGCAGGCGGCGCGGCGTGCCATCCAGTCGGGCCTGCTGGGCCGCGTGGTCACGGTGGCGGGCAGCGCGCAGTTCTACAAGCCGGCCAGCTATTTCGAGCAGGGCGCCTGGCGCACCCAGGCCGGCGGCGGCCCCATCCTGATCAACCTGATCCACGAGATGGACAACCTGCGCTACCTGTGCGGCGAGCTGGAATCCGTCCATGCCCTGGCGTCCAACGCGGTCCGGCAATTCGCGGTCGAGGACACGGCGGTGATGACGCTGAAGTTCTCCAGCGGCGTGCTGGGCACGTTCACGCTCTCCGACACCGCGGCTTCACCGCGCAGTTGGGAGCAGACCTCGGGCGAGAACACGGCCTATCCGCGCTATCCCTCGCAAGACTGTTACTTCATCGCCGGCACCCGGGGCTCGCTGGCCGTGCCCACCATGCAGACCTGGACCCATGGGCCCGCAAGCGCGGGCGAGCCTGGCTGGTGGACGCCTTTCACCGAGAAGACCCTGGCCCTGGAAGCGGTGGACCCGCTGGCGGCGCAACTGGCGCATTTCTGTGATTTGATAGACGGCAAGGCAGAGCCGATAATCACCGTCGCGGACGCCCTGCAAAGCCTGCTGGCCGTGGAAGCCGTGCGGCACTCGATCGCCACCGGCAAGACGGTCGAGCTGCGTGAACTCTCAAGCCACCATCCATAACCCGAACCCCTGGAAAGACTTGCCTCATGAAAACAGCACTGGTCCTCAACGGCCCCAACCTCAACCTGCTCGGCACGCGTGAACCGGCCGTGTACGGTTCGCAGACCCTGGCCGATGTCGAGGCGCTGTGCGTGCAGGCCTGCAAGGCCCACGGCTTCAAGCTGGACTTCCGGCAAAGCAACCATGAAGGCGCGCTGATCGACGCGATCCACGAAGCGGGCCGCGCACAGGCCGCCGGCACGCTGGCCGGCGTGGTGCTCAATGCCGGTGCCTACACCCATACCAGCGTGGCCCTGCACGACGCCATCAAGGGCGCGGGCGTGACCCTGATCGAGCTGCACATCAGCAATGTGCATGCACGCGAAGCCTTCCGCCACCATTCCTACATCTCGCCAGCCGCCAAGGCCGTCATGGCCGGCTTCGGTGTCAAAGGCTATTCGCTGGCCATCGCCGGCCTGGCTGAGATGGCTGCTTGAAAAGCCTGCGGTGCTGACTGGCTGAGCGGGCATGGCCGCGCCACCCAAGTTTCCCGTCGATGAACGCGAGGTTGAATTCAGCGCCATACGCGCCCAGGGCGCGGGCGGCCAGAGCGTCAACAAGGTGTCCAGCGCCATTCACCTGCGCTTTGACATCCATGCGTCCTCCTTGCCCGAAGCCGTCAAGGAGCGCCTGCTGGCCAGCAAGGACAGCCGCATCACGCAGGAAGGTGTGCTGGTGCTCAAGGCGCAGCAGCACCGCACCCAGGAGATGAATCGCGCCGATGCCCTGGCGCGGCTGCAGGAGGTGGTGGATGGGGTTTCCAGTCCGCCCAAGGCACGGAGGGCTACCAAACCCACTTACGGCTCGAAGCAGCGGCGGCTGGAGAGCAAGAGTTTGCGTTCTCTTACCAAGGGGTTGAGGGGGCGGGTTCGGGATTCTTGAACTGGCCGTTCGGGCTGGTTTTCCCGTTGAGGCCTTCTTTTCTTCTATCGCTGCTTTCTCCTCTTGGTGCTGCTGGCCGGGGGTTGCCCGGCGGCAACTCACTTTTCTTTTGCTTCGCCAAAAGAAAAGTAAGCAAAAGAAAAGGCGACCCTGGTTGCTGCGTCCCCTACGCTTCGCTACGGGGCAACCTGCGGTGCTCGGTCCAGGCGGGGTCTCGCTAAACTCGCTACGCTGCGCTTCGCTCAAACAACGCGATCCCTGATCCGCCTGGCCCTGCGCTCCTCGGCGCATCCACAAGGGGACCCGGAATACCGAACAGCCAAATACCCAACAGCCCAAGACAGAACCCCGAATACTTAAAACCACAAGGACACGCCATGGCGTGTCCTTGTTTTGTATTGGGGTTCGGTATTTGTCTTCGGCTGTTTGGTATTTCGGACTTCCCCGTCCTGGCTGGGCCGAGGAGCGCAGAGACAAGCGGATCAGGGATCGCGTTGTTTGAGCGCAGTGAAACGGAGCGAGTTTAGCGAGACCCCGCTTGGCTCGAGCACCGCAGGTTGCCCCGAAGCGAAGCGCAGGGGACCCAGACTGCGGGTCGCCTTTCTTTTGGTGACTTTTCTTTGGCGAAGCAAAGAAAAGTTACTTGCCGCCGGGCAACCCCCGGCCAACTGAATCAAGAAGAGGGCACACCGTGAGAACAAAGTACAAGCCCTCAGCAGAGAAAACTACAAACCATCCCGAACCCCCGCAGTAATCTCCAGCGACCTCCGCGCGACAGCCGGATCAAAAATATGCGTAGTCACCATCAACTCATCCGCCCGGGTCTCGGCGATAAATGCCCGCAGGCCTTCACGCACTGTCGCGGGCGAGCCGGCAACCGCGTATTTGAGCATCCGCTGCGCCCCGACCCGCTCGGCGGGTGACCAGTAGGCGTCGATGTCGTCAATCGGCGGCGGCATGGGCCCCGGCGTTCCGCGCAGCAGGTTGGTCATGGCCTGCTGGATGGAGGTGGCCTGGTAGCGCGCCGCTTCATCGGTGTCGGCGGCCACCACGTTGGCGGCCACCATGGCATATGGCTTGTCGAGTTGCGCCGAAGGCTCGAAACGGTCCCGGTAAATTTCCAGGGCCTGCATCAGCATGTCAGGCGCGAAATGCGAGGCAAAGGCAAAAGGCAGGCCCAGCGCGGCGGCGAGCTGGGCGCCGAAGAGGCTGGAGCCCAGTATCCACAGCGGCACCTTGAGGCCGGCGCCCGGCACGGCACGGATTCTCTGGCCGGGCTCGACGTCTTCAAAGTAGTGGCGCAGCTCCTGCACGTCCTGCGGGAAGGTGTCGGCATTGTTCTGGTGGTCGCGCCGCAGCGCGCGGGCGGTCAACTGGTCGGTACCGGGCGCGCGGCCCAGGCCCAGGTCGATGCGGCCGGGGTAGAGCGAGGCGAGCGTGCCGAACTGCTCGGCGATCACAAGGGGTGAGTGGTTGGGCAGCATCACGCCGCCCGACCCGACGCGGATCGTGCTGGTGCCGCCGGCTATATGGCCTATCACTACCGCGGTGGCGGCGCTCGCGATGCCGGGATTGTTGTGGTGCTCGGCCAGCCAGAAACGTTTGAAGCCCAGCTGTTCGGCGTGCCGTGCCAGGGCCAGGGTGTTGCGAAAAGCGTCGGCGGCGGTGGCGCCTTTGACGATGGGGGAGAGGTCGAGGACTGAGAAGGGGATCATGGGCTTTCTTCTTCTGCCATTGGGAGAGGGCGCGAAGAGGGATTCGTTGCTCGTGCGGGCATGGGGTAGTCGGGGATGCCGAACCAGTTTAGGAGCTTCACGATGGCCGTACGGAGAGCGGGGTATAAAGTCCACATGGCAGTTCCGGTCGATATCCAGCTCCCTCCCGAGGCCCATGCGCTGCTGCGCACGGCCAGCCGTTTTGAAACCCCTTGCGGCGATGGCGCCATGGTCTGGCATGCCTGGGGCGAGGCCACGCGCCGGCCCGGGCTGGTGCCGCTGGTGCTCTTGCACGGTGGCAGCGGCAGCTGGATGCATTGGCTGCGCAACATCCCGGCACTGGCCGCCTCGGGCCGCTGGGTGCTGGTGCCCGACTTGCCCGGCTTTGGCGATTCAGCCGCGCCTGCGCGTGGCACCGATGCCGACGTTTTGCCCGAGCCGGTGGAACAAGGGCTGGCCCTGCTGGTGGGCGACGCCGTTTGCGACCTGGTGGGATTTTCTTTTGGCGGCATGGTGGCCGGTTTCCTGGCGGAGCGATTCCCCGCCAGGGCGGCGCGTGTGGTGCTCGTGGGTGCCCCCGGTCTCGGCGTTGCGCCCGAAAAGGCCATACGCCTGCGCGCCTGGCGACACCTCGGCGAGGCGGCCGAGCGCGACGCGATACACAGGCACAACCTCGCGGCGCTGATGCTTTATCGAGAAGAGGCTATTGATGAGCTGGCGTTGCGCCTGCACATCGCCAATGTGCTGCGCGACCGGATGAAAGGCCGCAGCCTGGCGCGCACCGATGCGCTGGCGCAGTCGCTGGCGCGGCTGCGCTGCCCGGTGTGGGCGATCTATGGGCGGGAGGATGCGCTTTACCGCGGCAAGCTCGATGCGTTGCGGGCGGCGCTGGCGGGGGCTGCGGATTTCAGGGGCCTGACGCTTGTGGAAGACGCCGGCCATTGGCTGCAGTTTGAGCGGCCAGCTGCTTTTGATGAAGCACTGCTGGCCGCGCTGGACACGTAGCGCCTGTTACTTCTCGATCGCGAGCAGCTCGATATCAAAGGTCAGCGTGGCGTTGGGTGGCACCACGCCGCCGGCGCCGCGATCCCCGTACGCCGTCGCGGGCGGGCAGGTCAGCGTGGCTTTGCCGCCGACCTTGATTTTCTGCACGCCTTCGGTCCAGCAGGGCACGACGCGGTTCAGCGGAAAGGTGGCGGGAGCGCCGCGCTTGTAGGAGCTGTCGAATTCCTTCCCGTCAGCCAGCGTGCCGCGGTAGTGCACCTTGACGGTATCGCTTGCCTTGGGCTGTGGGCCGGTGCCGTCGGTGGTGTGAACAATCTTCACGCCGCTGGGCAGGGTTTCGGCCGGAGCGGCGGCAAGGGCGGCGCTGGAAAAGGCCAGTGCGATGAGCGCGGCAGTCAATGTCTTCATGGGAGTCATGGCTTTCATGGCTAAGGGAAACGGTGGATGCATAACGGTGGATGCATAAGAAACCTGGGCGGATTATCACCTTGGCGCCGCCTTGCTTGGGCTTTGCAGGCTGGCCTATCATGCAAGCACCGGTAACTGCCTTGTGCCGAGCCTTTATTCCCGCCAAAGGATCTCCCTATGAACCACCGCGATGAGCATGATGCGCGCAGAAGAGCTTTTTTACAGCGTGCCGGCCTTGGCGCCGCGGCCATGGGCGTATTTCCGCTCCAAGGCCTGGCGGCGGGCCATGAAACACTGCCTTTCGGCAACGGCGAGCGCGAGCTGGTGACCTACCCGGGCAAGCGCCCCTTGCTGCGTGTGACCACGCGGCCGCCGCACCTTGAAACACCCTTCAGCGCATTCAGCGAAGGCGCGATCACACCCAACAATGCCTTCTTCGTGCGCTACCACCTGGCCAACATCCCACTGCGCATAGACGCCAAGGCCTACCGGCTCCGGGTGGGCGGCCATGTCAAGCAATCGCTGTCCCTCTCGCTGGCCGAACTCAAGGCGCTGGCGGCGCCGGTCGAGGTGGTGGCGGTCAACCAGTGTTCGGGCAACAGCCGCGGCTTTTTTGAGCCGCGCGTCTTCGGCGCCCAGTTGGGCAACGGTTCCATGGGCAACGCGCGCTGGGTCGGTGTGCCGCTGCGGGCAGTGCTTGAAAAAGCCGGCGTGTTGCCTGGTGCCAGGCAGGTGGCGCTCAACGGCCTGGACACGCCGGTGCTGCCCAGGACGCCGGATTTCATCAAGGCCCTGAACATAGACCTGGCGCTGAGCGCCGAGCCCATCGTGGCCTGGTCCATGAACGGCGCCGACATCCCTTTCCTGAACGGCTACCCCATCAAGCTCATCGTGCCCGGTTACTTCGGCACCTACTGGGTCAAGCACCTGAGCGAGATCGTCGTGATGGACCATGGCTTTGACGGCTTTTTCATGTCCACTGCCTACCGCGTGCCCGACAACGCCTGCCAGTGCGTGCCGGCCGGCACGGTGCCCACGGCGACGCGCCCCATCACCACGCTGCCGGTGCGCTCCTTCATCACCAGCGTGGCGGGCGGCGCCCGCCTGCCGGCGGGCAAGGCCCTGCACCTCAAGGGCATCGCCTTTGACGGCGGCAGCGGCATCCGCAAGGTCGAGGTGTCGGAAGACGGGCAGCAGTGGCGCGATGCGACGCTGGGCAAGGACCTGGGGCGATTTTCATTCCGTGAATGGAGTTTTGACATGACACCCCAGCGCAAAGGCGAGCTCAAGCTCCTGGTGCGGGCCACCAATCTGCGGGGCGACGTGCAGCCCGCCACGGCCAGCTGGAACCCGGGCGGCTATGCCCGCAATGTTGTCGAAACCACGCGCCTGCTGGCGGTCTAGGAGCTTGCCATGAACATCCTGGCCTTGACCGCCGTGCGTGCCTGCTCCGCAGTTGTTTTGGTTTTCGGCTGCGGTGCGGCGCTGGCGCAAGCCGTGCAGAGCGTGACGCTGCCGCTGGAGACCGCCAGGCTCAAGCCTTCCAAGCTGGCCGGCTACCAGATCGCCATGCAGAAGTGCGGCATTTGCCACTCGGCCGACTACATCAGCCAGCAACCGCCGGCCATGACAGCCGCGCAGTGGACCGCCGAGGTGCGCAAGATGGAGCATGCCTATGCCGCGCCGCTGAGCGATGCCGATGTGGCGCAGATCGGCGAATACCTGGCGGTGACCTATGGCGGCGCCAAGCCCACGCTGGGGCCGGTAGCGGCCGCCCAGCCGGCGCCTGCGGCCTCAGCGGGGGCGCCGGCCGGGGAGGTCGACGTGCAGGCCGTGCTCAAGGCCAATGCCTGCCTGGGTTGTCATGCGGTGGCGCAGAAAATTGTGGGGCCGGCCTACCACGACGTGGCGGTGAAGTACAAAAACGACCCGCAGGCGCTGGCCAGGCTGGAAGCCAGCATCAAGGCCGGCGGTTCAGGCAAATGGGGCCCGGTGGTGATGCCGCCCTTTGCCAACCTGAGCCCGCAGGAACTCAAGGCCCTGGCGGGCTTTGTGCTGAAACAGTAGGAACAGGCCCCCGGTACCCCTTTTCCCGACGGAGAGTAGGGAGGGAAAAAGGGGCTCCAAGCTCTAGAATTGGTCAGGCCGGCGCGCCGGTTATTGAATTGGCCTTACCTTTTCGGGCTATAACCCCATGGCAAAGCCCGCCGTCACCTAAATTGCATTTCACGCGGTGCGCTTCTCGTGGAGGACCCATGCTGGACCAACTCAAACAGGTCGACAACCGTCGGCTTTACCAACAAATTGCCGACCGGATCCGCGCCTTCATTGACAAGGGCAACTACACCGCGGGTGCGCGGCTGCCGCCGGAGCGCGACCTGGCCCAGCAGCTGGGCGTCTCACGCCCCTCGGTGCGCGAGGCACTGATTGCGCTGGAAATCGAGGGCAGTGTGGAAGTGCGCATGGGCGCCGGCGTGTATGTCTGCAGCGTGGCCCAGCGCAAGCCGCAGGTCCTGGCCGCCATGGGTGAAAGCCCGATCGAGCTGATGCAGGCGCGGGCCACCATCGAAGGAAGCGTCGTGCTGCAGGCCTGCGCCAAAGCCACGCCCGAAGCACTGCTGGCGCTGCGCCAGATTCTGGACAACATGCTGTCCGCCATGGCGCAGAATCGCTCGCCCCTGGCCTTTGACCGGCAGTTTCACCAGACGATTGCGGCCATGACAGGCAACTCCGTGCTGGAGCGGCTGGTGGGTGAGCTGTTTGACGAGCGCCACAGCCCGATCGCCGCACGCCTGAGCGCGCATTCCGAAACCGGCCAAACCTGGGCCATCGCGCTGCAGGAGCACGAAGCCATCCTGCGCGCCCTCGAGAGCCGGGACGCATTGGCCGCGCAGACCGCTGTGCGCATGCACCTGCAGGCCTCCGAGCAGCGCTGGGTCGAGAGCCGCCGCGAATGGTCGTGAGCCAAGCTTGTTAACCCTTTAAATGCGGCCACGCCTGGGCGGTTGCGCAGGTTTTTTTTCGTCTTGTGACATCGATTCTGGCCCCAGGCCGGGTAAGCACCAATACACCTACCTCTTCCGGTAAGGCCAAATACGCCGGATTGTGTCAAGTGGCCTTACCAATTTGTGGAATGGTGAATTCATCCCTTCCCGGGCCCCCTGACTCACCAAGAGGAGTTCGCATTGCTGTCATCCGTGTCCGATTCCGCTCGCCCCGGCGTGCCCAGTCCCACCGAGGCCGGCGTGCTGTTGCGCCTGGAAGGGATTACCAAACGCTTCCCCGGGGTACTGGCGCTGGATGGCGTGAGCTTTGAGGTGCGAGCTGGCGAGGTGCATGCGGTGTGCGGCGAAAACGGTGCGGGCAAATCCACGCTGATGAAGGTGATCAGCGGGCAGTACCAGCCCGATGCGGGGGGCCTCTACTACCGCGGTGAGGTTTGCCGCTTCCAGTCCACCTCCGACTCCGAGGCTGCCGGCATTGCCATCATTCACCAGGAGCTCAACCTGGTTCCCCACCTCACGGTGGCTGAAAACATTTACCTGGCCCGCGAGCCGCGCAAAGGCTGGCTGATCGACCGGGCGGCGCTGCATCGCCAGGCACGGCAATGCCTGGACAGGCTGGGGCTGGACATCGCACCGAACGCCCTGGTCAAAACCCTGTCGGTCGCCCAGCAGCAGATGGTGGAAATCGCCAAGGCGCTGTCGCTCAATGCGCAGGTGCTCATCATGGACGAGCCCACCTCGTCCCTGACGGAGTCGGAGACCGAGAAGCTGTTTGCCATCATCCATGAACTCAAGCGCACCGGGGTGGGCATCGTCTACATCTCCCACCGCCTTGACGAGCTGGCGCTCATCGTGGATCGGGTCACCGTCCTGCGCGACGGGCGCTACGTGTCCACCGAAAATCTCGCCGACACCAGTGTGGAAAAAATTGTGGCGAAGATGGTGGGGCGATCGCTGGACGATGTGTTTCCCAAGAGGACATCCGTGCCCACGGCTGATGTGTTGTTGCGCGTGCAGGGCCTGACACGCCAGGGTGTGTTCCACGACGTGAATTTCGAGCTGCGCCGCGGCGAAATCCTGGGCTTCGCCGGGCTCATGGGGGCGGGGCGCACCGAAGTGGCCCGCGCGATTTTTGGTGCCGACCCCATCGACGCCGGCGAGGTATTCCTGGCCGGGCAGCGCCTGACCATTCACTCGCCGCGTGATGCGGTGCGCCAGGGGCTGGCCTACCTCTCGGAGGACCGTAAGCACGACGGGCTGGCATTGAAGATGAATGTGGCGCAGAACATCACGCTGGCCCACATGGAGGCCGTGTCCAACCGCGCGGGCATGATCCGGTTCGACAAGGAGCAGGACGCCGCACGCCACTACATCGGCGCACTCGACATCCGCACGCCCGGCATCAGCCAGGTGGTGCGCCTGCTCTCGGGCGGCAACCAGCAGAAACTGGTGATCAGCAAATGGCTGTTCCGTGAATCGCGCGTGCTGTTTTTTGACGAGCCCACGCGCGGCATCGATGTGGGCGCCAAGTACGCCATCTACCAGCTGCTGGACCAGCTCGCAGGCCAGGGCATAGGCGTCGTGATGATCAGCTCCGAGCTGCCCGAAATCATGGGCATGACCGACCGTGTCGCGGTCTTCCATGAAGGCCGCCTGGTCACCATCCGACCCACCCGCGAAACCCACCAGGAGGAGGTCATGCACTACGCCTCCGGCCGCAGCGTGCCCGCCGCCAGTTGAGCCTTTCAAGACCTTTGCCCCGAACCACACCATGACCGAACGACAAAAAGACCTGTTTCAAAAATTTGCCGCGCTGGCCAGCCTGCTGGGGCTTGTTGCCATTTTCTCCTTCACCAGCAGCGCCTTCTTCAGCGTGGGCAACGGCATGACCGTGGCGCTGCAGGTGACGTCCATTGCCTACCTCGGCATCGCCGCCACCTGCGTGATCATCACCGGCGGCATCGACCTCTCGGTAGGCGCCATCCTGGCGCTGGCCGGCGTGGTGGCCGCCATGCTGGTCAAGGCGGGCGCGCCGGTGCCGCTGGGCATGTTTGCCGGCCTGCTGGTCGGCGGACTGTGCGGGCTGATCAACGGCCTGTGCGTGACGGTGCTCAAACTGCCGCCCTTTATCGCCACCCTGGGAATGATGCTGGTGGCACGCGGCGTGGCCTTGCAGCTGACCGATGCCCGCGCCATCAGCGGCTTGGGCGAGAGCTTCGCCGAGCTGGGCAACGGATCCCTGTTCCGCATCGTCAAGATCGGTGCGGACGGCTTCCCCGATGTGGTGTTCGTCGGCATTCCCTACCCAGTGGTGCTCATGGTCGTGCTCGCGCTGGCCGTCTCCATCCTGCTGAACCGCGCCACGCTGGGGCGCCACCTGTACGCCATCGGCTCCAACCTGGAAGCCGCCCGGCTTTCGGGCGTGAACGTGAACGGTGTGACGCTGTTTGCCTATGTGCTTTCCGGCCTGCTGGCCGGGCTGACCGGCTGCGTGCTGATGTCGCGCCTGGTCACGGCCCAGCCCAGCGAGGGCCTGATGTACGAACTGGATGCCATCGCCGCCGCGGTGATAGGCGGCACCTCACTCACGGGCGGTGTGGGCACGGTGTCGGGCACCGTCATCGGCGCGTTCGTGATCGGCATCCTGCGCAACGGCTTGAACATGAGCGGCGTGTCCGCTTTCACCCAACAAATTCTGATCGGCGTCGTCATCCTGCTGGCCGTATGGATCGACCAGATGCGCCATCGCAAGTGATCCCTACCGGCAGGGCTTACCGGGACTTCGAGAGACAACCTCTACAACCACTCATGAGGAAAGAAATGAAGAAATTTGTCCACACACTGATCGCAACCGCCCTGGTGGCTGCGTCGTCGCTGGCCATGGCCGCCGACAAGGAAATTGCCGTTATCGTGAAGACCGCCAACTCGGACTTCTGGCAAAACGTGAAGAAGGGCGCCAACGCCGCAGTTGGCAATCTCAAGGGCTATACCTCCACCTTCCAGGGCGCGGCATCCGACACCGACCTGGCCGGGCAGGTATCCCTGGTGGAAAACGCCGTGAACCGCAAGGTCGCCGGCATTGTGCTGGCCCCTTCGGATCCGGATGCCCTGATTCCCGCCATCAAAAAGGCCTGGGAAGCCAAGATTCCCGTGGTGCTGATTGACTCCGCCGCGGCCGATTCCGGCAAGGCCTACTACCAGTCCTTCCTGGCCACCGACAACAAGACCGCCGGGGAGCTGTGCGCCAAGACGCTGATCGAGAAGATCGGCACCACCGGCAAGATTGCCATCATGTCCTACACCGCGGGTTCGGGTTCTGAAATCGGCCGCGTGGGCGGTTTCACCGACTACATCAAGAAGCACTCCAAGCTGCAGATCGTCGGCCCCTTCTACTCCAACTCGCAGATGGGTACCGCATTGAACCAGACCACCGACGTGCTGGCCGCCAATCCCGACCTCAAGGGCATCTTCGGCGCCAACGAACCCACCGCCATCGGCATGGGCCGCGCATTGGTCCAGGCCGGCAAGGCCGGCAAGGTGGTCGCCATCGGCTTTGACGGCAACTCCGACCTGCAGGGCTTTGTGAAGGACGGCACCATCGAGGCGATCGCCGTGCAAAGCGCCTTCGAGATGGGCAACCTGGGCGTGAAGACCGTGGCGGAAATCGTGGAAGGCAAGAAAGTCCCCGCCTTCCGCGATACCGGTGTTTTGATGGTGAACAAGAAAAACATCGACTCGCCCGCCGCCAAGAACGTTCTCTACTAACCACCCCCCACTCGAACCCCAAAGCCCAAGGACCCCTCCGGCACCGGCTGCCGGAGGAGGAGAACCCATGCTGATCGACGCGCACCAGCATTTCTGGAAACTGGCAGACCGCACCGGCCACTGGCCGCCGGCCGACCTGGCCGCCATCCACCGCGACTTTGGTCCCGCCGACTTGCAGCCCGAGCTGGATCGATGCGAGGTGGGCGGTACCGTGCTGGTCCAATCGCTGCCCACCCTGGCCGATACGCACTACCTGCTGGAGATCGCGCAGCGCAGCCCCTTCGTGCGGGGTGTCGTGGGCTGGGCGGACCTGCTAGCCGCGGATGCCTCCATCCACATCGCGGCGCTGGCGCGGCACCCCAAGCTCAAGGGGCTGCGTCCCATGCTGCAGGACATACCCGATACACAGTGGATCACCAACCCCGCACTGGACCCGGCGCTGCACGCCATGCAGGCCCAGGGGCTGGTGTTCGATGCCCTGGTGCTGCCCCGGCACCTGCCCGCGTTGCAGGCCATGGCCCGGCGGCATCCTTCGCTCACCATCGTCATCGACCACGCGGCCAAGCCTGAAATCGCCCTGGAGCGGCTGGAGCCCTGGCGCGCCCATATGGAGGCGCTGGCAAGCCTGCCCCAGGTGCACTGCAAGCTGTCCGGCCTGCTCACCGAGGCCGGCGCCAACCCCAGCGCGCAGGCGCTGGGCCCGTATGTGGACCATGTGCTGAAGGTCTTCGGCGCGCGCCGGTTGATCTGGGGCAGTGACTGGCCGGTACTGCAACTGGCAGCCGACTACCCCGGCTGGCTGGCCATTGCCCGCGCCCTGTGCCGCGCCCACCCGGGCATGGACGACGCCGGCATCGCGGCCATCTTTGGCGGCAATGCGCGCCGCGTGTACCACCTTGACTGACAAAAAATAAACGGAGATCGCATGCAACGAATGGGATGGGTCATAGGCATCGACCCCCAGCACATCGCCGAATACAAGCGCCTGCACGCGGCCGTCTGGCCCGCCGTGTTGCAGCGCATCCACCAATCGCATGTGCGCAACTACAGCATTTTTCTGCGCGAGCCGGAGAACCTGCTGTTCGGCTACTGGGAATACCACGGCCAGGACTTTGACGCAGACATGGTCGCCATCGCCGCTGATCCAGAAACACAGCGCTGGTGGACCCTGTGCGGCCCCTGCCAGCGCCCCCTTCAAACCCGCGGCCCGGGCGAGCACTGGGCCGCCATGGAATCCGTCTTCCATGTTGACTAAGCACGTTGACTAACCACTTTCACCCAAGGAAACCTATGCTCACCGTCATTTGCGAAACTCCCGGCGTGCTGCGCACGGTTGAAGCGGCCATGCCCACCCGCAACGAAGGCGATGTGCTGCTGCGCATCCGGCGCGTGGGGGTGTGCGGCACCGACCTGCACATCTTCACCGGCAACCAGCCCTTCTTGTCCTATCCGCGCGTCATGGGCCACGAAATCGCGGGTACCGTGGAGCAGGCCCCCGCGGACAGCCCACTTCAAGCCGGCGATACCGTGTTCGTCATGCCTTACCTGTCGTGCGGCCGGTGCGTGGCCTGCCGCCAGGGCAAGACCAACTGCTGCGTCAACATCCAGGTGCTGGGCGTGCACCGCGACGGCGCCTTCACCGAGTACCTCAACGTGCCCGCGCAGTTTGTGCGCAAGGCCGAGGGTGTCTCGCTGGACCAGGCCGCCATGCTGGAATTCCTGGCGATTGGCGCCCACGCCGTGCGCCGCGCGGATGTGCAGCCCGGCCAGCGTGTGCTGGTGGTGGGCACGGGCCCCATCGGCATGGCCGTCCTGCTGTTTGCCGGCCTGCGTGGCGGCCAGGTCACGGCGCTGGACACGCGAAAGGAGCGGGTGGAGTTCTGCAAGCAACACCTGGGCGCGCATGCGGGTGTCCTGATCGCCGACAACGACATGGACGAGCTGCGCACGCTGACAGACGGAGAGTTTTACGACGTCGTGTTTGACGCCACGGGCAACGCCAAGGCCATGGAGCGTGGCTTCCAGTTCATCGCCCATGGCGGCAAGTATGTGCTGGTGTCCATCGTGCGGGACAACATTACCTTCGCCGACCCTGAATTCCACAAACGCGAGGCGACGCTGCTGGGCAGCCGCAATGCCACCATGGAAGACTTCGAAACGGTGCTTGAGGCGATGCGGGGCGGCAAAATTCCCACCGCGGCACTCAACACCCATCGCATGGCGCTGGCCGATGTGCCCGCCCAATTCGCCACCCTGCTCGATCCCGCGCAGGGCGTGGTCAAGGCGCTGGTCGAATGCTGAGCGGAGCCCGCCAGTGAGCACTCCCATCCTCCAGTTCGGCACCGGGCGCTTCCTGCAGGCGCATGCGGACCTGTTTGTGTCCCAAGCCCTGGCCCAGGGCCAGGCACTGGGCGGCATTACCGTCGTGCAGAGCACGGATAGCCCGCAGAGCAGCGCACGCGCCGCGGCGCTGGCAGATGGCTACCGCGTGGAGCTGCGTGGCCTGCAAGAGGGCCGGCGTATCGAGGAAACCGTGCAGGTAAACGCTGTAAAGGCTGTCTGGCATGCCCGCCGCGACTGGGCGCAACTGCGCGAGGCCATGGCCACCACGGTGCAGGTCGTCATCTCAAACACCGCGGATATGGGCTATGTGCTGGACGATGCCGACACCGCTGCAATGCTGGACAGCCCCGGGACGGCGCCGCGCAGCTACCCGGCCAAGCTGGTGGCGCTGTTGCACTATCGCTGGCAGCAGCAGCCGGGGGCTCCCCTGACCCTGTACCCCTGCGAGCTGGTCAGCCGCAACGGCGACACGCTGCGCAAGCTCGTCTCCACGCTGGCGCAGGACTGGGGTGCTGCGCCTGACTTCCTTCGCTATGTGCGAGAGCACTGCGTGTGGGTCAACTCGCTGGTGGACCGCATCGTGTCGTCCCCGCTGGAACCCGCCGGCGCGGTGGCCGAGCCCTATGCGCTGTGGGCCATCGAACGCCAGCCTCGCATGGTGCTTCCCTGCAGCCACCCGGCCATGGTGGTGACGGACGCGCTGGCCCCCTTCGAACAACGCAAGCTCTGGCTGCTCAACCTGGGCCACACGGTATTGGCTGAACACTGGCAACGGCTGGGTGGCGCCGCCGACATGACCGTGGTACAGGCCATGCACACCCCGGCACTGCGCACCCTGCTGGAGGCCGTATGGGCCGACGAGGTGCTGCCGGTATTTGACGCCGAGGGCACAGGCCCCCAGGCCCGCGCCTACTTGGTGGAATTGCGCGACCGCCTGCTCAACCCGTTTCTGGAACATCGCCTGGCCGACATCGCCAAGGACCACGCACAGAAGAAGCTGCGTCGCCTGGCGCCTGTGGTAGAGCGCGCGACGGCGCTGCAGCTGCCCATTACACAGACCCAGCTGCGCAATGCGTTGGCTTGAGATGTTCCTGCTTTCGCTCTCTCTTTCGCTTCCTCTGGGAGAGGGTTGGGATGAGGGCCGGCGGCTGTGAATACGTGCTGCGACGCAACATTCAATGCCGTGGGCTTTCGTGCTCGCCTGCTTCCCGCAGAAGAAGGCGCAGGGCTTGCGGCGTCCGAGCGTGGAAGCAAAATTCACCGCAATTGCGCCTCCAGGGTTACTATGTGTGAACTATTCATTCCGTGGTGATTCCATGGTCGCACTTGCAGCAGAATTCGATCCGCCCGATCCGCCGCGCCGGCTGCATAAAAAAGTCAGCGACCGGCCGCAGGACTGGCTCGGCACGACGCCGCTGCTGGACCTGGACGACCCCAAGCTGCGCCTGAAGGCCCGCTCGCTGGTACAGCTGTCCCGCACCGACAGGGACAAGGCATTGGCCATCTATCGTTTCGTCAAGCGCCTGCCCTATACCAAGCGAATCAAGCTGCAATACCCGACGGCCCGTGACGTGCTCGAAGCGCGCGGGGGCGACGGCGACGACAAGGTCACCTTGCTGGTCGCGCTGATGCGCTCCGCCGGCATCCCGGCGCGAATACGCTACATGGAGATGAGCGGCGAGATGCTGCGAGGCCTGATCCCAAGGCCCACGCCGGCGGCGCGCCCGCTGGCGGAGTTCTGGCTGGGCCGCTGGGTGCGCACCGACACGTTTATCTTCGATGCCGAATACGTGGCCGCCGCCCGCGAACAACTGAAAGCGAACGGCTGGGAATGCGGCTGGGGCATTCACATCAATGCCCAGCTTCTGTGGGATGGGAAGAACGACGCCTTCCTCGGCGGCAAGCCCAGCGAGCAGGACCCCATGATCAAGCGGCTTCTGTGCGTGGTGAGTGATCCCCTGGAACTGGTGTCGCCATCCGTGGGGGGCAGCGGGCTGCGTTACCGCCGGTCGTTGCGGGCCCTGCAGTGGAATGTGCTGGCGCCCGCCATGATACGGGCCATCGAGGAGCTGCGCGCCGGCTCCCGTTCCTCTTCTTCTTGACATGCGCTTTTGACTCCCTCTCCCCCTGGGAGAGGGCAGGGGTGAGGGCCAGCAGCTTCCGGATATGCACGGCGCGACATCCAAGGCCGCGAGCCCTCATCCCCGCCTTCTCCCAGAAGGAGAAGGCGCAAAGCCGTGAACAGATCCTCAGCGCCCGACCAGCGTGGGCACCGATGAGACCAGCATGGCCACTCCGGAGCAGGTCAACAGGCTCAGCACCAGCCTGCGAAAGGCCATGTCGCTGATGCCCATGTAAACCCGTCCGCCCAGCCAGGCGGGAATGAGCGCGGCAGGCGCCACGATGGCCAGCATGGGCAGTGTTTCGCGGGTGACCAGGCCGGCGGCGCCGTAGCTGATCATGGTGACTGTCAGCACGGCCAGGTTGAAGTTCTGGATGACGGCGCGCTGGGCACTCTTTTCGTAACCCCGCAGTGTGCACCACAGCGTCGGAATAACGCCGCTAAAGCCGCCCAATGCTCCCATGAAACCGCCGGCAACGCCTGCCGCGCCGTCGGCGACGCGCCCTCCATGGTGGATGCGCGGAAGCCTGCCCGAAAAAAGCATGGCCGGGCACCATAGCGCCAGCAGCACGCCCAGAAACAGCTTGAACAGCTGGACGTCAAGTTGCGGCAGCAACAAGAGACCCAGTGGAAGCCCTAGCAAGCCGCCGGCCAGGAACGGCAGCAGGCGCTTCCAGTCCGTCACGCGGCTGACGGTGAAAGCCGCCATGACCTGGCCTGTCAAGCCACCGAATACGGCCATGACAGCCGCCAGCTTCGGGTCTATGGCCCAGGCCCAGAAAGACATGGAAACCAGGCTAAAGCCAAAACCCGACAGGCCCTGGACAAAGCCTGCCGCCGCCGCGCCGGCGATGATCAGGAGGAACTCGGACTGCACGTTCAGGCGTAGTCGCTCACGGGCACGCAGCTGCAGAACAGGTTGCGATCGCCGTAGACGTTGTCGACACGGCCCACGGGCGGCCAGTACTTGCCCAGTTTGAGCGAGGCCAGCGGGAAGGCGCCGAGTTCGCGTGAATAGGGGCGGTCCCATTCAGCGCCCATCAGGCTGGCCGCGGTGTGCGGTGCGTGCTTGAGCGGGTTGTTGTCCTGCGGCCATTGCCCGGCCTCGATCTTGCGAATCTCTTCGCGGATGGCAATCATCGCGTCGATGAAACGGTCCAGTTCGGCCAGGGTTTCGCTTTCGGTAGGCTCCACCATCAGCGTGCCGGGCACCGGAAAGCTCAGCGTGGGCGCGTGGAAGCCGTAGTCCATCAGGCGCTTGGCCACGTCCTCGGCGCTGACGCCGCTGGTGTCCTTCAAGGGGCGCAGGTCCAGGATGCACTCGTGGGCCACGTGGCCGTTTTCGCTCGCGTAGAGCGTGGGGTAGTGGTCTTTCAGCCGCGAGCTGATGTAGTTGGCGCTCAGGATGGCGACTTCGGTCGCCTGCGTCAGGCCCTCGGGGCCCATCATGCGGCAGTACATCCAGCTGATGGGCAGCACCGCGGCATTGCCAAGAGGCGCAGCCGAGACGGCGCCCACGCCGTTGCCGGGAATGCCGGCCGTCGCATGGCCGGGCAGATAGGGCACCAGGTCGGCCACCACGCACACCGGGCCCACGCCCGGGCCGCCGCCACCGTGCGGGATGCAGAAGGTCTTGTGCAGGTTCAGGTGGCTCACGTCGCCGCCGAACTCGCCGGGCGCGGCCACGCCGACCAGGGCGTTCATGTTGGCGCCGTCCACGTAGACGCGCCCGCCGTGGCTGTGCACCATGGCACACAGCTCTTTCACCTGGGTCTCAAACACCCCGTGCGTGCTCGGGTAGGTGATCATCACGCAGGCCAGCTTGTCGCTATGCTGTTCGCACTTGGCCTTGAGGTCGGCCATGTCGACGTTGCCGCGCGCGTCGCAGACGGTCACGACCACGGTCATGCCCACCATCTGCGCGCTGGCCGGGTTGGTGCCGTGCGCCGAGGAGGGGATCAGGCAGATGTTGCGGTGGCCCTGGCCCTTGGCTTCATGGAATGCCTTGATGGCCAGCAGGCCCGCGTACTCGCCCTGCGAGCCCGCATTGGGCTGCAGGCTGATGCCGGCGTAGCCGGTGGCCTGGCACAGCCAGTCGCGCAACTGCTGGTCGAGCTCGGCATAGCCCTGCAGCTGTTCGGCGGGCGCGAAGGGGTGGATGTTGGCAAACTCGGGCCAGGTGATGGGAATCATCTCGCTGGTCGCGTTGAGCTTCATGGTGCAGCTGCCCAGCGGGATCATGCTGCGGTCCAGGGCCAGGTCCTTGTCGCTGAGTGCGCGGATGTAGCGCAGCATGCCGGTTTCGGAATGGTGGGTGTTGAACACCGGGTGCGTGAGGAAGGCCGTCGTGCGGCGCAGGTCGGCCGGGATCAGGGACTCGATGCCTTTTTCGAAGGCGCTGACGACGGGCAGGGACTGGCCGGGTTTGGCGAAGAAGGACCAGAGCAGTTCGATGTCCTTGCGGCTGGTGGTTTCGTCCAGCGACACGCCCAGGTGGTTGTTCAGGCGAAAGCGCAGGTTGGCACCGCCCTGGCGCGCGCGCTCGGCGATCGCATTGGTCGCGTCGCCGGTCTTCACCGTCACCGAATCGAAGGCGCCGGTGTTGGTGATTTCATAACCCAGTTCCTGCAGGCCGCGCACAAAGATGGCGGTGTAGGCCGCCACACGTTCGGCGATGCGCTTGAGGCCTTGCGGGCCGTGGTAGACGGCGTACATGCTGGCCACCACCGCCGGCAGCACCTGCGCGGTACAGATGTTGGACGTGGCTTTTTCGCGGCGTATGTGCTGCTCGCGCGTCTGCAGCGCCAGGCGGTAGGTCGGGTTGCCGTGGCTGTCGACGCTGACGCCGACCAGGCGGCCCGGCAGCGAGCGCTTGAATTCGTCGCGGCAGGCGAGGTAGGCCGCATGCGGGCCGCCGTTGCCCATGGGCATGCCGAAGCGTTGGGTGTTGCCCAGCACGATGTCGGCGTCCCATTCGCCGGGCGGGGCCAGCAGCGTGAGCGCCAGCAGGTCGGCCGCGACGCACAGGGCCGCGCCGTCGACGTGGGCCTGGCCCGCGAGCGGGCGCAGGTCATGGATGCTGCCCGTGGTGGCCGGGTACTGGGCCAGCACGCCGAAGTAGTCGCCTTCAGCCATGAGCTGGGGCAGTGTGGCCGAAGCTGTGCTCACTTTGACTTCGATGCCCAGCGGTTTGGCGCGGGTCTGGATCACTTCAATGGTTTGCGGATGGCAGTCGCCCGCCACGATGAAGACATTGCTCTTGCTTTTGACGCTGCGCTTGGCCAGGGTCATGGCTTCGGCGGCGGCGGTGGCTTCGTCGAGCATGGAGGCGTTGGCGATCGGCATGCCGGTCAGGTCGCAGACCATGGTCTGGAAGTTGATCAGCGCTTCCATGCGGCCCTGCGAGATCTCGGCCTGGTAGGGCGTGTAGGCGGTGTACCAGGCGGGGTTCTCCAGGATGTTGCGCAGGATCACGCCCGGCGTGCAGGTGCCGTAGTAACCCTGGCCGATGAAGTTCTTGAATACCTGGTTTTTGGCCGCGATGGCCTTGAGCTGTTTGAGTGCGGCGGCCTCCGTGACCGGGGCCGGAATGGCCATGGGCGTGCTACGCGCGATGGAGCGCGGCACGATGCCGTCGACCAGCTCACGGCGCGAAGCCGAGCCCACGGCGGCCAGCATGTGGACTTCGTCGGCCTCATCGATGCCGATGTGGCGGGCGATGAACTCGGAAGGGTTTTCAAGGTCGCCCAGGGGCTTGGCGGTTTGCATCAACATGTCTGTTTCCGGAAAAATCGTTCGCCCTGAGCTTGTCGAAGGGCTGGCCGAACGGGGAGCAGGGCTTCGAGAGGCTCAGCCCGAACGGGGTTAAGCCGCGAACGCGGTGTAGCGGGTTTCGTCCATCAGCGCGTCCAGTTGCGAAGGGTCGGACAGCTTGATCTTGAAGAACCAGCCGGCGCCCATGGGGTCGCTGTTGGCGAGAGACGGGTCGTCCTTCAGGGCATCGTTGATGGCGGTCACTTCGCCGCTCACGGGCATGTAGACGTCGGCGGCGGCCTTCACTGACTCGACGACGCCGGCGGTTTCCTTTTGGGCGAAAGTGGCGCCCACAGCGGGCAGGTCCACAAACACCACATCGCCCAGCGCATCCTGCGCGTGCACGGTGATGCCGACGGTGGCGGTGTCGCCTTCAATCTTGAGCCATTCGTGGTCTTCGGTGTATTTGACGGTCATGAGAATCTCCTCGGGGTTAAAGGGTGGGAATGGCAGGGTTGGCCGCGGTGAACGAGGGCTGGTTAACCACGGTAATAGCGGGTGGACACAAAGGGCATGGCGGCAACTTCCATGGGGACGGCCTTGCCGCGCACGATGGCGTTCACGCGCGTGCCCAGGGCGGCGAATTCGGGTTTCACATAGCCCATGGCGACCGGCTGGTTGATGGTCGGGCCCAGCAGGCCGCTGGTGACTTCGCCAATCTTCGTGCCGTCGATGGCTTGCAGCTCAGTGTGGTCGCGCACGGGAACGCGCTCCAGTGCCACCAGGCCTACACGCTTGCGCGCAAGCAGGGCAGGGTCGGCCAGCTGAGCCCGGATTTTTTCAGCGCCTGGGAAACCACCCGCGCGCGCGCCGCCGGTGCGCCGCACTTTTTGCATCGCCCAGTTGAGGCTGGCTTCCACCGGGGTGGTGGTCGTGTCGATATCGTTGCCGTAGAGGCACAGGCCCGCTTCCAGGCGCAGCGAATTGCGGGCGCCCAGGCCTATGGGCTTGACCTCGGGCTGCGCGAGCAGGGCGCGCGCCAGCGTCTCGGCCTGAGAGGCAGGCACGGAAATCTCAAAACCGTCTTCGCCGGTGTAGCCGCTGCGCGTCAGGAAGCAGTCGCAGCCGGCTACCGTGAAGCGCCCGCCGGTCATGAACACCAGTTTTTCGACGCCGGGCGCCAGGCGCTGCAGCGCGGTGACCGCCTGCGGGCCCTGCAGCGCCAGCAGCGCCATCTCGGGCATGGGGATGACCTGGCAGCGTGAACCGATCTTTGCCTGGATGTGCGCGATGTCGCCCACCTTGCAGGCGCCGTTGACGATAACGAAGAGGTCCCCGCCGTTGGCATAGTCGCGGTTGAAAAACATCAGGTCGTCGATGATGCCGCCGTCGTCGTTGAGCAGCAGGCCGTAGCGCTGCTTGCCGGCGGGCAGGTCCACCACGTCGACGGGGATCAGCGATTCGAGCGCCGCCGCGGCGTCGGCGCCCACCAGGCGCAGCTGGCCCATGTGGGAAACGTCGAACAGGCCGGCGGCCTGGCGAGTGTGGTGGTGCTCGGCCATCAGGCCCGCGGGGTATTGCACCGGCATGGAGTAGCCCGCGAAGGGCACCATGCGCGCGCCCAGTTCTACATGCAGCGCGTGCAGCGGCGTTTTCAGCAGGGTTTCGGGGGCGGCGGAAGAGGTGGACGAATCGGACAAGGCATTCTCCGGGGGGCAAACAGGTTCTGGCCAAAAGCTTGCCCCTGCTGTCCACTTTACCTGAGAGATTCGCCCGGCGATGCGGGTTTGCTCCTTCGGTGGACCGCCTTGGCGACGGCCTCTCTCCAGTAGGGAACGCCTTGCCGCGTGGTGCGCTGCAGGGCGGTTGCCAGTCCTTTTGCCTGAGCGTTCAGTGCGGCCCTCGGGTGTCCCGGGGGGTACGTGCGCCTTCGGCGGTTTTCCCGGGGGAAAACTCTCTCCTGACCCGGCAAGTGTAACGGAAGCGGCCCGGCGGCTGCCCTGGTGCGATCAGGCCGCCTGGTGCTGCGGCAGCAGCATGGCGATGCGCTCGCTGATGGAGTCGGCGCGCTCGTGGCCCGCGATTTTCTCGATTTCCTCAATCATTTCGCGCGAGGCGGCCAGCATGGCCTCGCGGTCCTTGGCATTGCGCAGCGCCTCACGAAAGCGCTCGGCCATGTCCGGGTTGCGGCGGGCGAACATGCGCTCGCAGATGTCGAAGAGAAACATGCGCGTGGTGGCGAGTGAGCGCTTGCCCTCAAACTGGTCGGCCGAGACCTGGATGGCCTGAGTGGTGTCGGGGCTGGGGAAGTTCTTTAACTGTGCTGGCGTCGGTCCCGAAGCGGGGGCGGGCGCCGCGGTGGGAGCGGCCGTTTTGCCCGGATGCGCTTCCAGAAAGCCTTCGCGCAAAAGCCGCAGGGCGATGGCCTCGCCGTCGCCGTCAAACAGCGGGCGGAAATCCTGGGCGGACTTGCTGCCGTCGGCCATCAGCAGCAGGGTGCGCTCACGCTGGCCCAGCGTTCTCACGCCGGGCCTGAACTCGGCGCGCGCGCGTTCGGTTTTGTGGAGCTGCATGGCTTTCATCCTGAAATGAAAGCCCGAGCATGGTCTTCAAACGTTACAGGAATGTGAATTCAGCTACGTGGATACCGGCGCCGCAAGAGCCTTACCTGGCGTACACGAGGTCCCGCAAGCCCAGCGAGAGTTGCGGTACGTAAGTGATCACCATCAGGCAAGCCAGGATGACCAGGACAAAAGGAACCAGATAGGTCACGATGCGGTCCAGCGATATCCTGGCGACGGTACAGGCCGCGAACAGGTTTACGCCAAAAGGCGGCGTGATCATGCCGAGCGCGAGGTTGACCACCATGACCAGCCCGAAGTGGACGGGGTCGATACCGAAGTGAACGGCTACCGGCGCCAATATCGGTGCCAGCACGATGATGGCGGCGCTGGTCTCGATGAACATGCCGATGACGAACAGCGCAGCGTTGACGCCCAGCAGAAAGAGGGCGGGTGTTTGCAGCACAGCTTCCAGCCAGCGGCCGATGGCATCCGGCACACCGGCGCGCGTGATCAGGAAGGCGAACAGGCCGGCGTTGGCGATGATGAACATGATCACAGCGCTGGAGATCACCGATTTGCGCAGGATGGCATAGAGATCGGCCAGCTTGATCTCGCGGTAAATCACGATGCCAACGACCAGCGCATAGAACACGGCGACGGCGGAGGCTTCGGTCGGGGTAAAAATCCCGCCGTAAATCCCGCCCAGGATGATCACCGGCATCAGCAATGCCCAGCCGGCTTGCCAGGTCGCCTTGCCGAAACTCATGCGGCCGTCGCCGTCCTGCTTGCCCCATCCTTTCCAGCGGCAATAGAGGTGCACGAACAGCATCAGCGCGCAGCCGATCAGCAAGCCCGGGCCGAAGCCGGCGATGAACAGCTCCCCGATAGAGACTTCAGCGCTCACGCCGTAGAGGATCATGGGAATCGACGGCGGGATGATCACGCCGAGTTCCGCGCTGGTGGCCTGCAGAGCCGCGGCATAGGCGGTGGGATAGCCGTGCTTGATCAGCGCCGGTATCAGGATGGCGCCGATGGCAAAGGTGGTGGCAACGGACGAGCCCGACACTGCCGCGAAAATCATGCAGGTCAGCACACAGGTCATGGGCAAGCCGCCCTGGATGCCGCCCACGATGCTTTTGGCGAATTCGACCAGCCGGCGCGAGATGCCGCCGGTTTCCATCAGGTTGCCTGCCAGGATGAAGAAAGGAATGGCGGCCAGCGGAAACTTGTTGATCGAGGAGAACATCTCCTTGACCGAAATCAGCATGTTGGCGTTGGCGGCCTGGATGCCGAAAACCGAGGCCAGGCCGATGGAGACGGCCACTGAAACGGTGAGCGCGAAGCACAGCACCATGGTTGAAATCATCACCGCGGTCATTGCGCCGTCTCCAGTTCATTGCGCTGCGGGTCGAGCAGGTTGCCGATGATGCCGACCACGCAGAACATGCCGCCCACGGGCATGGCCGCATAGCCCCAGAACATGGAAACGGATTCCAGGCCCGCCATGGACTGCACCTGGCCCCGCAATGAGTAGTCCCATCCCCACCAGACGATGACCGCGACCAGCGCCAGGGCCGCGATGCACACCAGCCAGTCCAGCGTGCGCCGCAGGCGCGGCGGGCTCCAGCGGTAAAGCACGTCCACGCTGACCATGGCGCCCTGCCGGAAGGCCATGGGGATGCCCATGAACACCATCCAGATCAGGCTGAGGCGGATCAGAATTTCACTCCACTCGGCGGGCTGCTCGAGCACGAAACGCGTGACGATCTGGAACATGCCGAGCGCCGACGCGATGACCAGCATCAGGCAGGCCACCAGCATGGAGAAACCGGTGGTCCACCGTTCAAGTTTGAGGAAAGCTTGTTTCATGGGGTGGCTGGGTGGCTGGGTGGTGGGGAGCGAAGGGAACAAGGAAAACGCCCGGCAGTCCTATGCCTGCGGGCGTCTTCAACCTGAGTGGCGCCGGAGGGGTGGCCGGCTTATTTGTAGTTCCGTATCGCGTCGATGTTGGCCTTGCCGAATTGCTTCTCGAACTCGGCATTCACCGGCGCCAGCGTGGCCACGAATTTGGCCTTGTCGACGTTCTCGATCACCGTCATGCCTTTGGCGCGTAAGTCGGCTACGCCGTTGGCGTCGTCCTGGTCCACGCGGGCGCGGTTGGCCTTGGTAGCTTCCTTGGCCGCCTCCAGGAAAGCCGTCTTGTCGGCGGCGCTGAGCTTGTCGAAGGCTGCCTTGTTCATCAGGAAAAGGCAGGGCGAATACACATGGCCGGTCAGAGACAGGTGCTTCTGGACCTGGTCGAACTTGGCCGACATGATCACGGACAGCGGGTTTTCCTGGCCGTCGACCGTGCCTTGCTGCAGCGCGGTGAAGACTTCGGGGAAGGCCATGGGTGTGGTGATGATGCCCAGGCCCTTGTAGGCGGCGATGTGCACCGGGTTTTCCATGGTGCGCATCTTCAGGCCCTTGAGGTCCTCAGGCGCCTTCACGTCGCGCTTGCTGTTGGTCATGTGGCGAAACCCGTTCTCGGCCCAGGCCAGCGCCTTGAATCCCTTGGCATCGAATTTTTTCAGCATATCCTGGCCGATGGGGCCGTCCAGCACGGCGCGCGCGTGGGCCTTGTCGCGAAACAGGAAAGGCACATCCAGGATTTTGGTCTCGGGCACAAAATTGGGCACCGGCCCGGTGGACGAGAAGGTCAGTTCCTGGGTGCCCAGTTGTACGGCTTCAATCGATTCGCGCTCGCCGCCCAGGGCGCCGTTGTAAAAAGTCTGGACCTTGTAGCGCCCGGCCGTGCGTTTTTCGACTTCCTTGGCGAAGGTGTCGATGGCAACGCCCTGGTGCGAGTTCTGGGCCGTGGAAATGCTGATGCGCATGGTGGTTTGAGCGCTCACCGTTGCGATAAACCCGAGGCCAAGCGTGATACCGATCAGCAGTTTTGAAATCTTCATGTTGTCTCCAGAATAGTTGTTGCCGAGAAAACCCACGATGACGGCATAGCCGTATGCACACCTATTATTGCGTCGCGGGCTGAAATCAGGTGCGCGGGTTTTCGCTTAAGTAAGCCGCGATGATGCTGTCAAAGTCCCGGTCGGGCAAAAGGCCCAGGGCGCGGGCCCGGGCCGCGTCAATGTTCGCCGGCCAGTTGGTGACGATGCCGGCAACGGCCGGGTCGGGCGTCCAATCGATCAGGGCCGCGGCCTCTTTGCCCGCCACCCGCTCCAATGCAGCGGCCATCTCACCCACAGTAGTCTTGAGTGCCGGCAGGTTGACGGCCGTGCGCGGGCCCCACTCAGCGTCGCCGGCTTCGGCCGCGCGTACCAGCCCTTCGATGGTTCGCGCGGGCGACGACAGGGCCACGGCGGTTTCGGGCGGCACCGGGCAGCTGGCCCGCTGCCCAGCCAGCGGTTCGCGAATCATGCCGCTCAAAAAGCTCGAGGCCGCGCCATTGGGTTTGCCGGGCCGCACACTCACGGTCATCAGCCGCACATTGCGCCCGCGGATAAAGCCCTTGCGCCCGTAGTCCGCCACCAGCTGCTCGCCGATGAATTTCTGGATGCCGTAGCTGTTCTGCGGCGTGGGCATTGTGCGGTCGTCAATCACCGGCGGCAGGGGCTGGACCGGTGAGTTGCCGAACACCGCCAGCGAACTTGCGAACACTACCGTGGGCGCCGTACCCAGCCTGCGGCAGGCCTCAAGCAGCGCGCGCGTTGCGTCCAGATTGCTGCGCATGCCAAGGTCGAAGTCGGCCTCGCATTCACCGCTGACGGCGGCTGCGAGATGGAACACCAGCGCGTCGTCGGCGCGTACCACCTGTGATGCCTTGTCGCCACTTTCGAGAAGCTCATTAAGGTCACCGACTATGGCGCGTATGCGCGGGTCCGCCGCCAGCATGGCGGGTGGGGCGACACGGTCAACCAGCGTGATGGTCTTGATGGGTTGGGAAGCTGCGCCGGCCAGGGAAAGCTGCCCCTGTTCAAGCAACTGGCGCGCCAGCCTCGCGCCCAGGAATCCGGCCCCGCCGGTGATGACGATGTTCATGTGTCTTTGTCTCCGTGGTAACTGGTCTTGCTTCCGCCGCCTGGTGATTGGCGCACCGCACAGTTTAGGCCAGCGTCGCTTTCCGCGAAGGCAGAGCGACTTCCGCGCGAGGACACGGAAATCTCAAAGAGGCTGACCACCAAAGAGGATAAAAAATTCATGATCGGCGGAGATCTGCAGAAACAAGCTAGGCTGCACCCACATCCAAGGCCGGTCAAAGCAAAGTAATCGGCATCAAAGAAGCGCCAAGCTGGGCTGACGTGAGCCGTACTGAAGCATAAAGAAGTCTTCGTCACTGGTTGGATACGCCATTTGAATTACATCTCGGCCATTTTTTCGATGGCCTTCTATCAGATGCGTGTGAGATTGATAAGACTGAAATTCAACGAAGAAAATTTCGTTGTCTATATGCACACATGTGATTTGTTACTGCACATGGAGGATGACAAGCACGAATACCGTCTCTAGACTGCGTGCACATTCGCTTGCTTGAAGCGCAACAACAACAGATCAGAGAGGGATTTCCCAATGAGCTTGTTCCAGAGACTTGCATCGAGCACGGTGCGGGCGATTCCACTGTGGGCTTTTGCGCTGGCGGCATTGATTTCAGGTACCGCTTTGGCGGATGTCAAACCAACCACATCTGCCTACCTCGGTGTAGCCGCTGGGAATGGGCCGTGCATGTCATCTGCCATCGCTTCATGCCAGGCGCAGGGGCCGGGCTGGGTCGCTGTGAGTACAGAGCCGAATCCTGAGCCGCTTTTAGATCAGCAAGTCTGGTTTCATTGCACTGTGCCGAACCAGGGCTATAGCACGTATTCAGCATTTGGTTGCACCGTCCCCCCAGTTTGTCCAGCGGGGTCTGATCCAAATGGGACAACCTGTGTATGCAAGGCCGGTTTCCTTGAGAATCCCGCTCGCGACGGTTGCTACAACAGCAGCACCACCAATGTTGCCACCCTTCTCTTGAGTTCGCAGCCGCAATCTTGCAAAGATGGTGGCCTGATTCAGGAGGGGAAGCCCATTACGCCTTTGGTCGGCGCTGAGACACATACGGTATCAACAGGTTTCTCAGTGGGTGCTCGGCAGTGGGTTTTAACTTACGACAACCGTAAAGTTTTTACTGCTGCTTCCCTAGGCGTCGCCCCTAGTGCCCTTGGCAATATCCCCGCCGTTGGGGCACTTTGGGAAAGTTCACTGCACAAGAATATCGTCATGGGGCCGGGTGGGTTTGATGCTCAGGTTATGCGTGGCAACGGCACTGTGGTCAGCTTCAGGTACAACCCAACAACGGCTGCTTATGTGCCGATGGGGCTTAGTAAAGATTCACTGGTCGTCATTTCCGGTGGCTATCGTTATCTGGAGGCCTCTTCACAGACCCTGGAAACCTACAACACCGCAGGGAAAATTACCTCCGAGGCTGACGCGCGCGGAAACACAACTACCTACATGTACAGCACGGCGGCCAGTGCGGGCGCGCCAGCTGCCGGATACCTGATGTCGGCTACCGACAATATGGGCCGCAGTATCACGCTCAGCTACACATTGCCATCTGGCGGCAATGCCGTCAGTGATGGACTGTTGAACTCTGTCACCAATTCCTTGGGCCGGACTATAGGCTTGCTCTATGACGCAAACCGCAACCTGACCCAAATTACCTGGCCAGATAACACGGCTCAGACCTTCGTTTACGAGAACTCCAGCCTTCCGTGGGCGCTGACAGGCTCTGTGGATGAACTGGGCAGCCGTTATTCGACCTATGGCTACGACACCGCTGGCCGAGCCATTTCCACGCAGCTTGCGGGAGGGGTTGACCTCTATAGCGTGACTTATGGGACTCCGCCCTCCGTCACCATGACGCAAACATATGATGCCGCCACGAGCATCACCACACGTACCCATGGCATGGTATCGCCCAGCAATGTGGTGTTGTCCTTGCCAAATGGGCAAAGCTCGGATGTTGCTTCCGCCACGTTTGGCGGCCTGAACAAGGCCACTGGCCTCAGCCAACCGGCAGGCTCTGGCTGCGCTGCGGCCAATGGTGCCTCCACCTTCGATACGGCTGGGAATTTAGTCTCGCAGGACGATTTCGATGGGGTGCGCAGCTGCTATGCCTACGACGCCTCAAATCGGGAGGTCACCCGGGTGGAAGGCCTGTCCAATACCACGAGCTGCAGTACCGTTCTGCCGGCCACTGCGAGCCTGCCGACTGGGGCCAGAAAAACCACCACCACGTGGCACCCGGATTGGCGGCTTCCCGTTGCCAGCGCTACGCCTGGAGCGCGTACCACCCTCGTTTATCAAGGTCAGCCAGACCCCTTGAACTCCAATGCGGCGGCCAGTTGTACCAGTGCACCGGCGCTACCGAATGGAAAGCCCCTGCCGGTGGTTTGCAAACGGATTGTTCAGCCGGTGGATCCAACGGTTATTGGTGCGGGACCATCTGATCCCTATGCCCAACTCAACTCGCTTTGGCTCCACGCGGACGGCACCAACGGTTCAACGACTTTCGTGGACAGCGGTGTCGCCGCAAAAACGCTTTCCGTGACTGGAAGTGCTTCAATTTCAACCGCTTCGAAAGTACTTGGTACTGGCTCGGCTGCTTTCGCCAATGGCGGCTATATCTCGGTTCCGCAAGGCACCAACTTTAACTTTGGCTCCTCACCGTTCACCATTGAGTTTTTTCTGAAGCCCAGTTCCCTCGGCGGTATTCTGAGCCTTATCTCCACACGGCTGGGCGCTGTCTACGCGCCATTCGAAATCGACCTGCAGGACAGTACGGTCCGTATCCTGAAGAGCAATGGGGATGTCAATAGCTGGGAGATTGTTGGGTTGTTCCCCACTACGGAGATTGTTGCCAACGTTTGGCAGCATATTGCCATTGTGGGAAATGGGACCACGCTGTCGGTTTATGTCAACGGCGTTCCATCAACCACCACCGCCACCTATACGCCTTTTGCCGCACTCGCGGGGCCTTTATATATTGGCAGGGGTGGGGAAACCGGAACTTTCACTGGGAATATGGATGAAATTCGTATCTCCAAAGGCGTTGCGCGATACACCGCGCCTTTCTTGCCGCCTGGAACCTATCTTGCCGCCACCAGCCCAGATGCCACCTTTACTTATGACGCGTCCGGCCGTGTCTTGACATCGAAAGACGCGAACAATCGCACCACCACGAACGTTTATTACGCGACCGCCAGCTTCAGCGGAACGGCCCCCAATGAAACCGGCCACGCAGCCGGCGACCTGCAAAGCATTACCAACGCCGCCGGCCACGTCACGCAGTTCACGCTCTACGACAGGGCTGGCCGCGTGCGCCAGATGGTTGACCCGAAAAGCGTGATCACCGACGTGGTCTACACCCCACGTGGGTTCACGAGCAGCGTGACGGTCACGCCCCCAGGCGGCACAGCTCGCACCACCAGCTACACCTACGACAACGCAGGCCAGATGACGGGCGCTACCCTGCCCGACGGCACCACCCTGGGCTACAGCTACGACGCCGCTCACCGCCTGACCAGCGTGACGGATGCCAAAGGCAACACCGTGATCTACACGCTCGACAACATGGGCAACCGCACGGGCGAGCAGGTCAAGGACTCGTCGAACACCCTGCAAAGAAACATCACGCGCGTCTATGACGCATTGAACCGAGTCCAACAAGTCACGGGAGCCGGCAATTGAAAACCGCCATGCAAACACCAGGCTGCCGTGCTTCCAGCGGCAGGTTCAAGACGCCAGCCATAGCGCTGCTGTGCAGCCTGGGCTCGCTGATGTTCGCCATGCAGGCGCAGGCCCAGTCCATGACCTGGCAATTCGGCTACGACGCCATGGGCCGGCCCACCACGGTGATCGACCCCAACGGCCAGACCAGCTACACCTACTACGACAGCCTGGGCCGCCCCATCCAGACGCAGCAGCCGGCCAACACTGGAAGTTCAAGCCCTACCGTTACCGGCTTTGCCTATAACGCCAATGACAGCCTGACCCAGGTCACCGACCCGCGCAACCTGGCCACCACGTACAGCCCCAACGGCCTGGGTGATGTCACGGCGCAAATCAGCCCGGATACGGGGACGAGCCAGTACACCTATGACCTGAATGGCAACGTCCTGACCAAGACCGATGCCCGCGGCAAGCTGACCCAGTACAGCTATGACAACCTGGACCGGCTCAAAACCATCAGCTACGCCACGGGTACCGGAACAACGTTTGAATACGACGGCGGTAGCACCCCCATTCCAGCCGTCATAGGCGAACTAACCAAGATCACCGATGAATCTGGCCAGGTGACCTACAGCTATGACAGCCTGGGCCGCAAGACCGGCAAAACCCAGATCACGGGTGCCAGGACCTTTACGGTCGGCTATACCTGGGGTGATACGGGCAGCGCCTTGGACAAGCTGACGGCGATTACCTACCCCAGCGGAACCAGGGTCAACTACAGCTACGACAGCTACGGCGATGTCTCCGGAATCACCGTCAACCCACCGAACGCGAACGGCGTTGGCACCAACACCGGCAGCACCTTGCCCATGCTCAGCGCCATTACCCGCAATGCCGAAAGCAAACTCACGGGCTGGACCTGGGCCAGCGGCAAGGCCCAGTCAATTGCCTACGACGCCAATGGCCTGATCAGCGCGTACAACCTTGGTGACTCCACCGCCACAGGCGTACGGCGCACGTTGACTCGCGACAACGCGGGCCGCATCACGGGCTACACACATGTCAGCAATGGAACCCCTGTTCCAGAGCTCAACCAGGGCTTTGGTTATGACAACCTGAACCGTTTGACCAGCGCCACGCTGGGCGGTACGGCCATCCAGTACAGCTACGACGCCACGGGCAACCGGACCACCAAGGTCGTCTCGAGTACGACCTACACCAGCACCGTAGCGGCCGCCAGCAATCGCTATATCCAGATTCAGGACATCACTGGCACGGCGACAGTCACGACCGATGCGGCCGGCAATATCACCGGTGATGGGTTGAATACCTACACCTACAGTGACCGGGGCCGCATGGCCACGATGACGAATGCGGGTGGCACGATCAGCTATAGCTACAACGCACTGGGACTCCGGGTTGGCAAGACCGGGCCGACAACCCTTGTTCCGACAAGCGCGACTTACTACGTCTATGGCGAGGCGGGCAAGTTGCTCGGTGAATACGATGCCAATGGCGTTCCACTTTACGAAACCATCTACCTGGGCAGCCCGGTTGGCGTTGTCAAGCAGACGGGCACTGCGGGGGCCAGCAATATCGCCATCAGCCTGTACAACGTTTCAACGGACCAGCTTGGTACGCCACGCATCATTACCCGCCAGAGTGATGAAGCCATTGTTTGGCGCTGGGATGCGGCTGAGCCGTTTGGGGCGACAGCACCGGACCAAGACCCGAGTAGTCTGGGGGTCTTCGGCTTCAATCAACGCATGCCCGGTCAGGTGTTTGATGCCGAGAGCGGGCTGTTCCAAAACTGGAACCGGGAGTACAACCCGCGTATCGGGCGGTATATGCAGTCTGACCCCATTGGGCTCCGAGGCGGTATCAATACCTTTGCTTATGCAAGGGGGAATCCGCTGAGTTTCAGTGATCTGCGAGGGTTGCAGGCTTACCCGGATGAACGTCCGTCCGGCCCGATAGGCATTCCCAACCCTGCTGCCGGGGCACAACGGGATCTTATGAGAAGATTCCAAAGATTTATGAATGAGGCGAACCAAGCTTGTGATGATGCATGGGATGCAGCTAAAAATAAAATCAAAAACTGGATGCGCAGTGAAGAGGTAGAAAAACCGCCGGCTAGTCCAGAAATAAAGCCAGAGGAGCTAAGTGGAAAAACCAAGCCAGAGCTCGAGCAGCTTGCTCGGGACAAGGGCCTTGTTCAGGACCCAAAAAATCCTGATAAATGGCGCGATCCGGACACAGGGAAGGAGCGATTGCTTATTCATGATGGACACATTGACCGAATCACGGGATTGCCGTATGACAACCCAAATGCAGCGGCTCCACATGCACATGGTTTTGATCTCGGGGGTAAGAAAATAGGAAATCCTGCGAACGGCAATGACCCACACTTTCCAATCAACCCTTGAAACACCGTATGAATAGAAAAAGTGAACCTCATGTGTACAAGCTTGCTAGTGGCGAAATTGCCGTTTGGCTTGAACCCGGTGGGCCAATCTGTTTGAAAACCCTTGGTAAATTCAAAGACCCCATTGAGCTTGCTGAACATGAAGCAATAGAACTCGCTGAAGTGTTGACCAAGCTAGTCCAAGAGCAACGGGAATAGCTGGGCAGGCGAGCCAAGCCTCTTGGATGCCGTCAACAAGGCCGGCTGTGGATTTTTGTGCGTGTTTGATCCACTTTTCCATCGAGCGCTGACCCACCCAGACTTCGCCAAGGCCTCGAGGATTGGGCGTATTCGGAGGCGCTCATTGGATCAACCGGTGAATGGAAAAGCGGGTCAGTCTCGCACGGAAATCCACAGATGATCTCCAGCGCCTTGGTCACGCCTGGCTCGCCCATGACACTCAGGCCGTAGAGGAAGGCGCGGCTATATAGGTGCCTTTGGCGCCCAGGGCAATCGCCTTGAGCACGTCCTGGCCGGAGCGTATGCCGCCGTCCATGTGCACTTCAATCTGGTGGCCAACGGCGGCGATGATCTCTGGCAAGGCAGCGATGGACGGTGGTGGTGTCGTGAGTGCGATTGGAAGCGGCCCGCTTTCTTCAGGCACTACTGATTACAAAGGCGCATGCTGGGGCGGTGGGGCCGGTCCATTCGGACAAGGTTCTATCCTGTTTGGGAATGAC